>Ga0265316_10000102_pt1 | contig 92202 bp, 69 predicted proteins | sample 4522metaG_FD_202092 | JGI IMG/M metagenome (GOLD analysis project Ga0265316, IMG submission 202092) | Rhizosphere microbial communities from Carex aquatilis grown in University of Washington, Seatle, WA, United States - 4-5-22 metaG | ecosystem: Host-associated > Plants > Roots > Rhizosphere >... | reverse complement strand
TTTCCCTGGCCTTCCACAAGAAATGGATCGCCTCGGCCGTGGGACTGGCGATGATCATTTTGTCGGCGGCGGCCTGTCCGCAGCTTTCCCTAACGCTTGAGAGGGCGCGCTTCCCCGGCGAGCACGTGCTGTCGCTCCAACCCTCGCGCTACGGACTTTTGGCCGTGGTTGAACGTGGGGGGCAGCACGCGTTCTTTCACGACGGCGCGCTGCTCTTCACCAGCGAGGACGAGATCGCCGCGGAAGAGAGCATTCACCTACCCTTGCTCCTGCACCCGAATCCCCGACGGATCCTGCTTGTGGGCGGCGGACTTGGCGGAGGTCTGGTCGAGGCGCTCAAGCATGCACCCGAGCGACTCGACTATGCCGAGATCGACCCAGGTGTTTTCCCGCTGGCCGAGAAATTCGCCGACGAGAAGACCCGGGCTGCGCTTGCGGATCCACGCGTTCATGCCTTGGCGACCGACGGTCGCCTGCTGCTGCACGAGGCAGTCGGTCGCTACGATGTGATTCTCATCGACCTTCCCATCCCCCAGAACGCGCTCCTCGCGCGCTTCCTCAGTCGGGAATGTTTCGCGGACGCTCGCCGCGCGCTCGCGCCAGGCGGGATTCTGGTACTGGCTACGCCCGGCTCCGACGCCTACCTGGATGCTGGTGCCCGGCAACGCCACGCCTCATTGATGGCCACGCTGGGGGCAGTTTTTCCAGCGGTCGGGGCGTCGCCCGGTGCGGAAACCATTCTCTGGGCGGCCGAAGAGAGCGTCGATTCTCGGCCTGGCACGCTCGTTCCCAGGATTGCCCAGCGCGGACTTCACCTCGCGCAAGTCGGTCAGACGTGGCTCTTCGATCGGCTGCTGCCGTTTCACGCTGACGACTATCGGCGGGCGCTGGCCACGGCTCTCCCCATCGAGAATCGCGACTTTCGTCCCGTGGTGTATCTCTTTGGCCTGATCGAGAACCTACAGCGCTTGTCCCCGGCGCTGGCGCGCTCGGCGCTGGCGCTGGTACGCGCGTCGTGGGCGCCGTGGTTGGTGGCGGCCCTTGTGCTTGGCCTGGCCGGGCTGATCGTGATCGTCCGGCGCGGGCGGCCGACCCCTGGCTTTGCGGTGGCCGCGGCCGGCGCCGCGGGCATGGCCTTGCAACTGGTCTTGTTCCTCGCCTTTCAAGCCCTGCGCGGACACCTCTACCATGCCCTCGGCGGGCTGCTTGCTGGCTTCATGGCTGGCATGGCCGCGGGTGCGCTGGCGGCGGGGCACTTCCTCGACCGGCCGCGGGTGCTGGCGCGGGCGTGTTCCGTTTCTGCCGCGGTTGCGCTGCTGGTTCCGTTCACGATCGAATTCGCGCGCGCCTTTCCGGGTTGGGGGACCGGCATCATCGTCGTTCTGACGGTTCTCGTCGGTGCTAGCACCGGAGCGGTCTATCCCGCGGCTGTCCATGTGGCCCAAAAGACAGGCGCTGCCGCCCGGCTCTACGCTTGGGATCTCGCAGGCGCGGCGGGTGCCGCGGCCCTCACGTCGCTGTTAGCGATCCCGCTTCTCGGACTGGTGCCAGTCGCGGTACTTTCAGCGGCCCTGTGTGCTTCCGCAGCTCTGGCGAATCTCAGATCGTCATGATGGCAGCCGCCACGAGGATTCGTGCTCTGCCATCCAGGCCAGGACGGATTCGAAGGCGTCGCTGGCGCCGAGATCCGCCGCCATGAGGCTGGGCGAAACGCAGCGAATCCCAGCGTCTTCCCTCGAGCGCTGGAACACACTGCGATCGGTGGGTTTGACCAAGACGACGTTGGCCCGGTCGCCAGCAGGGTGCAGCCTGAACTGAGACACCGCGTCTTGCACGTCGTCCACGTACACCACGGCCGCGTCTGGGGCGTTCCGGCCCGCGAGCCGGGCGAACGCGAGCTCACCGGTGAGGGCGTGCAGGTATCCGCTCTGGCCGAGATGGACCAGAAGATCAGGGATACCGTGTGGGCAACTGTGACGGGAGGTCTCGCCACGCGACTGCGAAGGGGTGTCGAGCGACCACCGCCGGAGCAACTCTTGCCAGTCGACGGATTCAATCTTGCCCCGCGGTTTGCGCTGCAGAAGTCCCGTCTCAGCAAGAAAGCCGACCACGCGCGAGGCACAACTCGTCTCCACGCTGGCCTTGTCGGCCAGAGTTGCAAGTGCATAGGGCGGCAGAAAATCGATCAAGGCACGGGTCACCCGTCCGGCCATTTCACCGCACAATGAACGTGTCTGACGATCACTGCGTCCTGCGATTGCAGCCCCATCCCGCTCGATGCGCAGGTCGATGTCGCCAAGTCCAATCTGCACGTTGCCAGTCAGATCCCAGTGGCCGATGCCGAAGCCACGCAGTCTTTCCCGAACCACGGGAGACAGATAGGGCGATATCAGAAGGGCCGGATTGGGCGTGCGCGCGGTGCTGGCGGCGATGCCCCCAAGGTCGCGCGATTCAACGCGGCGCCGGGCTAGCACCAGGCAGGTGACGACGCGCCTTTTCGGGGCGCGGATGACGATCCATCCGCCGGTCTCGTTGGCTCGCTTGTTCAGGCCCGACGGCGCGACCTCGAACCCTTCGGGCAACAGCGTGGCCAGGACCGCGAGTCCTTCGCGCAGCAGTGAATCCTTGTCGCCTGGCATGGCAGGAGATCGTACGGGCGATGGCTGCCAAGCTCAAGCTAGAACCAGTAGCCGCCGCCGGCTTGCAGGCCGAAGAAGCGGGAATGGATTTCGAAATCGGCCGATTCGCCCGTGGTCGCGCTGACCACCTTGCTGTTCTGGAAGCCCCACTGGTAGGCGCCACGAAAATCAAGGAAGGCGTGCTCGCCGAAGGACCAAATCATGCCGAAGCCGGTTTGGAAGAGGAAGCCACGGGCCGCACCTTCCGGGGCGACGTAGATCTTGGTGATCGCGAGATCCGAAGCGGACAGAAATGAGTAGCCCGGGGCCGCGAATACCAGAAAACGAATCCTGCGGGCCACGGGAACGGTTACTCCCAGCTGGGGGAGAAGGTCGATTTCGTGCGCGCTACCGCCGAAAGCATTGTCATTCGTTGTTGGTTGGGAAGCGGGGGCGACCCACGAGAAGGACGGGAGGTATTGCACCGCGAAGCCGACGAGTAGATAGCGGAACAGGTCCATCTGCAGTTGGGCCGCGAAGCCGGCCGTGGTGGTTGTGCTTCCCGAGTAGGCCGGCGGCAGGGCTTCGCCTCGGTAATTGAGGTTGTAGGAGAGCGTGCCTTGAGGTACGAGCATGAGCGCCACACCCAGGCGCCATCTGCCGCTCGGAACGCGATCCGGTGGTGGCTCGGCGTAGACCGCGGGCGGGTAGTCGGCGGCCGGAGGCTGGGCATAGGCTGGAGGATACGCCGGGTAGGGCGATGCGTAGGGTGAATAGCCTTGCGGGTTGGGCGGATAGCCGGGGGCGTAGGGCGACGGAGGTGGATAGCCATAGCCAGGCGGATAAGGATAGCCAGGCGAATACGGATAGCCGGGCGAATAGGCGGGTTGCGCCGCCCCGGTGGGCGGCGGAAGAGTCGGGGCCGGCTCGGTTTGAGCGAAGACTGGCTCGACTAGAAAAAGCAGAGCCGCAGCCAACACCATGGTGGTCTTCATAGCCGCACCTCACTGGACAACGGGTTCGAAGAAATCCACGTGCTGGTCCGACGTGCATGCGGATTCCGTGAGGCCACCGAGGAAGACGGTCGCTAGGATGATGGGACGCACGAGGGAACTTTAGCAGTAGCGCGTAAAAGTCTCCACCGCCCTCACCAGGGGGTGACAGGTTACGGTTTGTTAGGCAGGATGGGCAGCCTCATGAGTGACGACGTTTTACGCATAGGCATGCCCGCGGGTTCGCTTGCCGATCCCAACCGTGGTGGAAATTTGGTGCGACTTCTCGAACAGTCGGGGTTTCGCACCTCGGGCTACCAGTCGGGCGGGCCAAGCAAATTCACGACCGTGAATTTCCTTTATGGTTGGGATGGGCGTCCGCAGGAATTCGCCACCCAGCTTGGCATCGGCGAGCTGGATGTGGCCATCGCGGGCGACGACTGGATTCGCGAGCGTGTTCTCGAGCTGAAATACGAGTACGGCCAGGACATCGAGCTGCGGCGGGTGATGTCGCTCGGGCGCGGCAGCGTGCGCCTGGTTGGCATCGTAAATCAAGACAAGGAGTGCCCAAGCGCGATTGAATTCTTCAAGGAGCTGGCCGGCCGCAAACCGCTCATCTCGGCAGTCGCCGAGATGCCCTACCTGGCGCTCGACTGGATCGGCCGCCGTCTCAAGGACGCCGGCGTGGACAAAGCGTTCGGCAAGTTCTCGGTGCAGAAGTATTCGACGCCGCCCAAGATCGATGCCGGCGTACTCATCTACGAAACCTGGGGCAAGACCGAAGCCAAGGTCAAGAACGGCGGCGCGGATCTGGGCCTGGAAATCACCCAGAGCGGCAGCGCCATCAAGAGCTACGGCCTGCACATCATCGACGAGGTCATGGAATCCGGCACGTCGATCTGGGTAAACCCCAAGATTCGCACAGACGAGGGCAAGTACGAACTTCTGCGCATGTTTCTTCTCAACCTTTTCGGTGCCATCAACGCCGAGAACAAGGTCCTGCTGCTCTTCAATGTTCCGGTCACGAATGCCGCCGAGGTCGAGGCGTACCTGGTGCGCAACAACCTGTTCGCCGACGAGCCGAGCCGGATCAGCGGCAAGTCGTACACCGAGTACAGCATCGAGGTCGACACCGCCAGCGCCAAGCTGCCGCTGGCGCAGATCCGCTACGAGCTGGCGGTGATGGGCGCGCGCGGAATCGACACGGTCCCGCTAACCTCGTCCATCCCCGCCATCAGCGTCATCGACGCGTGGTAGATCGTCTACGTCTACGGCCGCTGCGAGGTGCAGGCGTTGTAGCCGACTTGGAGCTTGTCCTGCGAACTCAAGTAGTTGTCGCAGGCTGAACCTGAAAGCGTGATGCTGGTCTGGTTGGAGGTTGCCGACCAGCCGTCCTGATTGTTCCAGTCGGCCTGAGACACCTGGGTCTTGCCTAGCCAAACCAGAAGTTGAGCCTGGCCTGGCGGAACGATGCCGGAGTCGGAGTTCAAGGTGCAAGCGGATCGCGCCACCGCCGAGAAGATCTCGCTGAGATAACTGCTTAGGTCGGAGGTGCTGTTCGCGGAGTACAGCAATTGGGAAGCGCGCGGCGACCACCCTCTCCGGCCGATCTGGGACAGGCACGACCACGGCTCGGGTTGATAGCCCACGCTCAGGACGATAATGCGAACATTTTCATCGCCGAGATCGTTGGCGGCACTGCGTGCACTGGAGCACTGGTCTTCGCCTGCGCAGGAAGGTTCCGATGACGTAACCAGCAGGACGTATAGGTCGTCGGTCGTGGGGTTCGCTTTGTAGTAGTCTCGAACCTTCGCCAGCGCTTCATTGGACGGCGAATCCGTGCTCGCGACCGAACAACTGAGGTCTTTCGGATCGCTGCACAGAATGCTGCTCTTCATGGTCGAGGCATTGTCGATCGCGGGATCAATGACCGATCCTGCGCAGCAGCTGCCTTGTGTGCACTGGGACACCGTGGGATCGGCCGGGAACTGTTCGAAGCCAAACTTGATTTTCCCTGCAAATGCATCCACGGCGTTGGCGAGGGCATCTTGCGCGGCAGCTTCGCGTGTCGTGCTGTCAAAGGACGTCTGCATGTCCGAGGAGCGGTCTACGAGAATCAGGAGCTGAGCGGGTTGGGGCACAAACTTGAGTAGCGTGTACTTCTCGGCGCAGGACACATCGGAATCCGACTGGGTGTCCTTGGGCACGAACGCATCCGCGGCTCCGGCATCGTGCACGTCGTCCAGCACGATAGGGTATCTGCAACCCGCGAGCGCGAGCACGAGGCCGACCGTACCGGCGCCCCGGAACATGCGGCTCACTTTGGATCGGAAGCAGCCTGCGCGGCGCGAAGGCGTTCCGCCAACCTCTGCACGTCGATGCGTCGTTCGCTGGTCGGGTGCCGCGCCATGAAGGCATCGGCCTCGGCCAGCGCCGTGCGAACATCGCCCATCTGTGAAAGCGTCTCCACGATCGACAGGTCGGTTTCGGTTCGCAGAAGGCCAGCGGGGAATCGGGTGCGATACTTGTCCCATAGTGCCACCGCCTGGCGCGGACGATTGAGATTGTAGCGCGTGATGCGTCCAAGCTCATAGGCTGCGTTCTCGGCCGCCGGACCGCTGCCCTGTGCGGAGCGCGACAGGATTTCAACGGCCTTGTTGGTGTCCCCGGCCTGGAGCGCGGCCTGCGCCTCTTGCAATCCCCGCATGGGTGGAATCGCCGGCTTGGCGGCTGGCGCGGGAAGAGGCTGCGGCTTCTCGGCCGGTGTTGTCGCAGCCGGGGTCGACTGGTTCTCTTCGGGATACAGTGGGCCGTGCCACGAGTCGCCGGCTACCAACCGGGTCGAGTGGGAACCTCGCCAAACCTCGACCACACCTTCGGTCACCTCGACGCCGACCGAACGGCTTACCACACGAACCTCGAACTTCGTGCCCACCACAGTGACCACGTAGGGACCGGCTGTGACCGAGAAACGCCAACCGGGTGGCTGATGCGGTACCGACAAACTCGCGCTTCCCTTTTCCACCGAGGGCCGCTGCTGGTTGTCCCAGGTGATGGAGGAATTCTCCGCCAGGTCGGCTACGGCGCCGCCTCCGAGAGCCACGCGTGCGCGTTCGCCTTTCCGCGTGCTCACGACATGACCGGGCACCCGTTCGGCCTCGATGAGCGCGGTCTGCTGCTCGGCACCGGCATTGGTTTCAGCGGCCGGACCCGGAATGTCCTTGGCAGCGACCGGCACGGTCGAGGGGGTGGTCTTCTTGGCCGCGAGACCTGACTGTGTAGCATGCCCGAGCGAGAGACGTCGCACGTGGGGATAGGCAACCAGGCTGGCGGCGACCAGCAAGACCGTGGCGGCGCCGGCGAAGAGGAGGCGGCCGGAAAAACGGGGCTGAGCAGCTTCGAGTGCTTCAGAAACCTGGGCCCATACCCGGCGGTGGGTAATTTCATCGCCCGTCCGCTCCGCGGCCTGGTCCAGGCCTTCGCGCAGCAGGCGCTCTGCTTCGTTCTTAGGTTCTTCTAGCCACTTCATGGCACCATCCTCCTGGCAGCCTTCACCATTTCCGCGCGAGCGTGATGCAGCCGCGACCAAACCGTATTCTCCGGACAGCCAACGACGTCGGAGATTTCCTTAGCCGAAAGTCCTTCGATCTCGAACAGGACCAAAACGGTTCGCTTCTTGTGTGGGAGTTTCGCCAACATCCGGTCGAGGGTTGCGACTTGCGTCGAGCGCTCCGAGGGGTCGGTTAGAAGCGCTGGTTTCTCCGTCAACATCATTAGGCGCATGGTCTCGCGGGTCCTTCGCCGACGGCCGAGGCGAATGGCATGGCGAGCTGCGATTCGGTAGATCCACGTGGACAGTTGGGCCTCGCCACGGAAATGGCGAAGGCTTCGGTAGACCGCGATGAAGATGTCTTGAGCCGCATCTTCGCGTTCATCCACGGGGACTCCGAGCGCGGATGTGAAGCGATGGACCAGTGGCGCGTAGCGGTCGTAGAGGCTTCGCCAAGCGTCCACATCCCCTGACCGGCAGGCTCGAACCAGTTCGGCATCCGCGAAGGGGGACGGTGTCGGCAGTGGGGTCTTGGTGTGCTGCTTTTGTCCCATGGTTGCCTTTGTCCTATTAGAGCCAGACTGACCTTAGCTTCATCATTCCACATCAGAACCAAATGCCAACGCCGAAGGCCATGGTCAGGTAAGCCGGAGGAGCCTCGAATAGCGAGGTGGCCGGGGCGCTCTTGGCCGCGACGCCATGGCGCACCGTGGCAATGCATCCCGTCAAGTCTGCTCTGGCGAAGAATCGCTTTCGCCAGAGGTAATGATAGCCGGTTCGCAAACCAACGGCCGAGTCGAATCGGATTTCGCGCTGGACCCGGTTGCTGGCGTCTGCATCCCGCCAATTCAACCAGATCATCTCGATAGAGGCCAAAGGCCCGGCGTAGATCCAGCCGTGCCAGACCGGCCATCCCAGCAGAAGGGCAAGATCCGCCCCCGATCGCACGACCTTGGATGTGCTTTTTCCCGTGACGTTCTCCCAGTCGTGGGTAGCGATTCCAACGATTCCGGCCGAAACGTCTACCCATGGGCGCCCGCCAGCCAGCACCAAGTTGGTCCATGATGCTCCACCGGTCAGCTTGAATTCATATCCTCCCAGATCTGTCGCGCCGCCTGGTATTCGTCTGCCCATCGTCCCGGAAAGGGCGAATCTCGGCGCGTGGGATCTCGGCTCGACGACTTCCGGGGGCGGGGGCGGAGCCGGTGGGCGCTCCGGCAATTGGGGAAGCTCGACCTCTTCGAAATAACGATCGACGATAAAGGCGACCGTGTCGGCAAGCGCGGCGCAATCGCGCGCTCGGTCGCCCGGTGGCGGTGGCAAGAGGCGGTACAGTTTCACGAGTCCGGTCTTGTCCATGAGCGAGATGCTCATCTCGCCCGTGGCAAGGGTGGGCGACAGCGTCAAGATAAGCGAATTGGCGGCGCCGTTTTCCGAATAGGGTGCCACCAGCCTGGGTGCGTGCGTTTCCAGGGCCGTCTGGACTTGCGCCGAGGAGGGACAATTCTCCTCTGGCCCAGGGGCTACCGTGACCAGCGCCGCCTGGATAAGAACAGCCATGATGCTCGCGTGCACTTGGAACATTGTAGCCGCGCTTGGCCCTTGTGCCCAACAGGCACTCGCAGCGAACCGTGGAGTCGCCGCGAATCGGTTGACCAAGACTTGCAACTAGGAAGTAAGATGCGCCCCATGAAACGCAGCATGATCCCCCTATTGCTGTTCGTGGTTGCGTGCTTGCTCGGCGCGCCTGTTCTCGCGGCCCCCAAGCTGCTCAAGCCGTCCGGCAAGGTCACATCGAGTGAAGGCCTTCTTCATGATGCCTTCGCGTTCGATGAAACCGGCAGCAAGCTGGCCACTATCCAGTTCACGGCCAAGGGCTCGGTGCAACTGCTCGTGGGCCCGCCCGGCGGCAAGCCACGCCTCTCGGACATTTCCAGCTTCACCTCGACGCCGGAAAAGATCCTTGGACTGTCCGGGTATTGGTTCGTGGTTTCCAATGAAGGGCGCCGCCGCGCCGCTATCATCGATCCCAGCGGCCGGCTTCGGCGCTCTACCCAGTCCTTCGACGATTGCGAAGTGTCCGCGTCGCCCAAGGCATTCGTTGCGTTCACGGAAAAGAACGAACCCGGTGGCAACCGGCGCTTCTCCATCCAGGCCTACAAACCCGACGGCGGGACGCTCATGGTTCAGGACGTGGTGGTCGAAGGCAGCGGCACCATCGCGGGCGGCGGGGGCGTGACCTTCATGGGCTTCACCAACAGCCATTTCTCCGCCATGGTCGAAAAGCCCGGCGCCTACAACCGCAAGACCGACGTGCGCCAGCCGCCCCAATTCGCCATCTACGACGTCAAAAGCAGCAAGACCGGACCTGGCAAGACGCCGCCCAAGCTGGAAAACTTCCTCGAATACGTGCACAAGCGCGGGGAGAAACCCGACCTCCCGGCGGTGATCGTGCTGGCCGAGGGGCAGAAAGGTTATGAACTGGTTGGGCCAGGCGAGAAGGTGCGGTCGCTCAAACTCACGGTGCCAGCGCAGGACTACGATCCCGCGACGCTCCAGCAGCACCAAATCGGCAACAAGGTGGTGTTCTCGCTGCTGGCCGACCGGCCGGGGCGCAAGAAGGGTGACATGAACGAGGAGACGCGTTTCGCACTCGACTTTTTCAGTTTGGATCCGGCCAGCGCAAAGGTGACCGTGATCGGCGAGATTGGACTACCGAACAAGCAGCCCTATCCGTGGTCGGCGGGCGGGAACAAGATCGCGGTTCAGCGCAAGACCGCGGACGGCAACCGCGAGATCCTTATTTATTCTCGCTGAAGCCGAGCCAAGGGCTCGGCCGCCGCAGGTGGGGTGAAGTCCGCGAATTCATTTCGCGGACGAGGGGAGGGCAGCGGCCCTCCCTTCAACAATCAGGGGTGAAGTCCGCGAATTCATTTCGCGGACGAGGGGAGGGCAGCGGCCCTCCCTTCAACAATCAGTCGCGCGGCCTCCGCCGCCGAGCGCAGCACGCAGTCCTCGATGGCGAGACCGCCGAAGAAGTTGCCGGTGATATACACGTGCGATCCGGCGATGCCCTGGTCGATGGCACGTACGATGTCCGCGTGACCAAGTCCGGGCGAGGGCAGGGTCGTCTCGTGTTCGGTGACATGGACGAAGGTCTTGCGGTTGGCGCCGGTGACCTCGGCGATGCGGTCAAGCCGTTCATCGAGGGTGAGTCCGGTTCGAAAATGGAAGGCCAGGGCGCGGAAGCGGTCGTCGGGCACGACGTCGCGGCTGACCGCCGAAAAGAAGACGTCGTCGATGGGGACCAGGCCGGCCAGGCGCTGGAGTACGAGATCTTTCTTGGCGAACGCCACGCCGGTCGAAACGATGGCAACGGTGCGAATTCCAGCCAGCGCGGTGGCAGCATCGGGCAGCAGAGGCGCGAGCAGGCGGCTGGCGACGTCCGGTGGCAGCGCGAGGACCACATTGCGAACCATGGTCGTGTCCCCGTCCGCCGTTGTGATGGAGAAGCCCTGCTCGGCGCGTGCCAGAGAGCGCACGCTGGCATTCACGCGCAAGGTGATCCGGTCGTCGCCCGCCAGGCGGTCGACCAACGTGCTCAGGCCGTTCTTCAGGGTGAAGGTGCGCGGAAAATCCTTGCGGCGGGGACGGCGCTTGAACAGCATTTCGGCCGGAAAATCGTCGGCGCGCTGGCAAGGTACCGCGGAAAGCAGCGAGGAGAACACGTGCCGCCAGTTGCGCTGGCCCACCAGTCGGCCGTAGTACTCGGCGACCGAGCGGCCGGCCTTGCGCTCCGTGAAGATCCGCCAGGCCGAAGCGACGAGTTCACCTGTTGCGAGCTGGGAGGGGACCGAACGCACCTTGCCGTCGACGAGCAGCCGGTAGGGCGCTTTCTGGCGCCGCTCGATGGCTTGCGCGAGATTCGACGCTGTCAGGATCTCAAGTAGCGACCCATAGGAGTTGTAGAGTGTGTGGGTTCCAAGTTCGTACCAGAAGCCATCGGGTGTGCGCACGGTGTGAACGCAGCCCCCGGGCGCGGCGGCTTCTTCCAGGACCAAACAGCGCAATCCGGAACGGGCGCAGTGGTGTGCGGCGCAAAGACCGCTGATGCCAGCGCCAAGGATCGCAACGTCATAGGTGGAAGGCACGATGGGAGCCACGACCATCGAAGGCTACGGTGTCAGGCCCTGGTTTGTCCACGGTATGTGATGGTGAAGCCTTCCGGCGATGGTATCCTCTCCAGCCAGTGATTCCGTTCGGAGGAGACAGCGAGGGTTCCAAGCTCGACGGGGCGCCGGGTCTGGCGGTCTGGCCAGGCTCGGTGGCGCATTTCGTGTGCGATGGGGATCTCCTGGTCCGCTCGTGGAGCCCGGCCGCTGAACGGATGCTGGGCCTGGGTTCCAGCGAGGCGATCGGCAAACGCTTGGACCAGCTTTTTCCCGACGACGTGCCCGATTCCAAGATGGGCGCGTCCGTGGCCGTGGCCGAATTCTCGCCCGCGCAGACCTGGATCCTGCGCGATGGCTCCGGCCCAACCCGGACGTTGCTGCGCACCATGCTGCCCCTGCCGAGTGCATGTGGGGATCGGCTATTCCTGCACGTGGTGTGGCCCGCGGCGAGACCTGCCCTTGAGCCTTCATCGAAGCCAGGCATGGGGCTTGACGCCGCCGCGGCTATCGCCACGCGCGTGGCCCATGACTTCAACAGTCTGCTGGCGCCCGTGCTTGGCAACGTCATCTTGCTCGAAGAGGAGACTCCTCGCGGCGATCACTTGATTCAGCGTTTGAACGGCATTCGCGAGGCAACCGAGGCGGCGCGAAGTTTCGCGCAACGGCTGATGACCATCGATCCTAGGCGCAAGCTCGCGCTCGAACCCGCCAATCTGGGCCAGGTCGTGCGCGATTGCCTGCCCGCGCTGCGGGTGGCCTTGCACGCGGAGATCGCCATCGAGCACCACCTGGACGCCGCTGTTGACAGCGTGCGCGTGAACCGCAAACAGATCGAGCAAGCCCTTTTGCAACTCGCGCTCAACGCGCAAGACGCCATGCCTGCCGGAGGCAAGCTCTCGCTCACGCTCGACATGGCCCCGCGCGCGGGTGGGGCAGGGCCCGCGGTCCGGTGGGTGCGTTTGCGCGTTCAGGACAATGGCCGTGGCATGGAGCCGTCGCTGCTCGAACACGCTTTCGAACTCTTCGTGTCGACCAAAGTTCCAGGGTGCGGCGTTGGACTAGGCTTAGCGGCCGTGTCCGCCATCGTCCGCAATCATGGCGGGATGCTCGACGCCGAATCGCAACCGGGCAAGGGGTCGACGTTTTCGATTTACTTCCCTAGCGATGGCTTGTCTGTTGCGAAGCGCGAGCATGCGCCGGCCTTGCGCGCCGCCGATGCGACCCCCGCATCGGCGCTGCTGGAAGCGACCTTGCTTCTGGTCGAGGACAACGCGATGGTGCGCAGGTCCATCGAGAATTCGCTGCGGGGCATGGGGTATCGCGTGCTCGCCGTTGAAAGTGGCGAGCGTTGCATCGAGATCGTCCGGAATCCTGCCCAGCGCGTGGATTTGCTCATTACCGACGTGGTTATGCCTGAGATGAGCGGGAAGGAACTCATCGAGCGCGTGCACGAGCTACGGCCGGGGCTGGCGGTGCTGTTCATGTCCGGCTACGACAGGTCGACCTTGGCCACTCGGAAGCAGCCGGTGGTGGTCGAGCATTTTCTTCAGAAACCCTTTGATTCGGAGGATCTCTTCCTGGCGGTGCACAAGGTGATCGGGTCGGGCTCTTTTGGCCCTGGCAAGAAGTGATGGTCCGCGCTGTGTGTTCCATCTGTCCTTGACGAGCCGCGCATGAAGAACTTCGCGCGCATCGTAGTTTGGATCCTGGTTTCGCTCGTCGGGGCGGCTGCTTACGCGGTCATCGCCTTACGCCGGGGCGAATCCCTCAACGCCGCTTGGCTGATCGTCGCAGCCCTGTGCACCTACGCCATCGGCATTCGCTTCTATTCCAAGTGGATCGCGGCCAAGGTGTTGATGCTCGACGATCTGCGCGCACCGCCCGCCGAGGTTCACGACGACGGCCGCGATTTCGTCAAGACCAACAAGTTCGTGCTGTTCGGCCACCACTTTGCCTCGATCAGCGGGCCGGGACCTCTCGTGGGTCCGGTGCTGGCCGCGCAGTTTGGTTACTTGCCAGGTACCCTGTGGATCCTCATTGGCGCGCTCCTGGGCGGCGCCGTGCAGGACTTCGTGATCCTGTTCGCCTCGGTTCGTCGCGACGGCAAGTCTTTGGCCGAGATGGTGCGCGAAGAGGTCGGGGCACTGGCTGGCACCATCGCCATGTTCGCCATCCTGGGCATCCTGGTGATCCTGGTCGCGAGCCTGGGCCTAGTGGTCGACAACGCGCTCGCCGAAAGCCCGTGGGGCCTGGTCACCACCGCGATGACCATGCCCTTGGCCATGATCATGGGTCTGTACCTGCGCCACGTGCGCGTGGGCAAGGTGATGGAAATGACCGGGATTGGGGTGTTTTTTCTGGTCGTGTCGCTCCTTGCCGGCTTTGCCGTCAACCACCATCCCACGCTCGCGCCACTGTTCACATTCAGCAAGGAGAAGCTTGCCCTCTGCCTCATCGGCTATGGGTTCGTCGCCAGTGTGCTGCCGGTGTGGCTGCTCCTGGCTCCGCGCGACTACCTGGTCACCTTCTTGAAGATCGGCGTGGTCATTCTGCTCGCGGTCGGGATCGTCCTTGTGTTGCCGCCCATCAAGATGCCCTGGCTGACCGATCCAGCCAGCTTCACCGGTGGCATGCGGCCCGTGGTCTCGGGCAGACTGTTCCCCTTCTGCTTCATCACCATCGCCTGCGGCGCCATCAGCGGATTCCATTCGCTGGTGTCGAGCGGAACCACGCCGAAGATGCTGACTCGCGAGCGCACCATTCGCCACGTCGGCTACGGCGCCATGTGTTTGGAAAGCTTCGTCGCCATCATGGCCATGATCGCCGCGTGCGTTCTCGATCCTGGCGTGTATTTCGCGGTGAACGCGCCGGTCGGCCTGGTGGGCAATACGCCCGCGGCCGTGGCCCAGGCCGTGTCGGGGTGGGGCTTCCCGGTCGGGGCCGAACAGATCAATGCCTTGGCTGCCGCCGTCGGAGAGAAGAGCATGCTGGCGCGCACTGGCGGCGCTCCCACACTGGCCATCGGCATGGCCAGCATCTTTCGCGCCGTCATCGGTGGCGATGCGGCCATGAAGCTTTGGTACCACTTCGCTCTCATGTTCGAGGCGCTGTTCATCTTGACCACCGTCGACGTGGCCACGCGCATCGGCCGCTTCCTCATCCAAGAACTGGGCGGTCGCATCTGGAAGCGCGCGGGCGACACCAAATTCTATCCCGCCAACATCGGAGCCAGCCTGCTCTTCGCCTGCGCCTGGGGCTACTTTCTTTACTCAGGTGTCAAGGATCCGCTGGGCGGGGTGAATTCCCTTTGGCCGCTTTTCGGCATCGCCAACCAACTGCTCGCCCTGGTCGCGCTTTGCCTAGGTACCACCATTTTGATCAAGGCGGGCAGGGCACGTCTGTCCCTGGTGGTGCTGATGCCGCTGCTTTGCCTTGGTGCCGTGACCTTCACCGCGGGCATCGAGAAGATCCTGCACCCCAATCCGCGCATCGGTTTCTTGGCCATGGCGGGCAAGCTGTCGTCGGATCTGGCCACGGGCAGCGTGCCTGCGGCGAAGATCGCGGCGACCCATGCCCTCATCTTCAACAGCCGCCTCGACGCCGTCGTGGCAGGGATCTTTCTCGTGCTGGTGGTCGCCATCTTGGCGGTTTCGGCGCGCGAATGGGTGCTGGTGCTGGCGCGGAGGAAACCCGCGCTGCTCCACGAAACCTCGCCGGTGTGGCTGCCCAAAACCGTCATCGAATCCGAGCAGCAGCGCAGCTGGTGGCAGCTCGGCCCGGCGGTGGTTATCGTGGGCACCTTGCTGCGCGAGCTTTCCGGCGAGGCAGCGGCCGCACGCTCCCACCTGCCGCCTGATCAGGCACTGGCCCAGACGCTCGCCGACAAGTACGAGAATCCGCAGAGCCCGACCCGCTGTTGCTAGCAGTTCCGGTTCCTGGCTAGTTGCTTCGCCGTACGCAGTGGCTGATGCCGGTGGCTGACACGCAAGATCCTGTGGGCAGGCACTCGGTATCCGCGGCGCAGGGTTTGGGTGCGCAATAGCTCGATGCCGCGTTCGGGCTGGAGGGACTGGCCAATTGGTAGCCGAGGTCGCCGGTGTTCGGAGTCACGCAGGCGAGTAGAGGATCTTGGACGCAATCGAAATTCGTGCAAGGACGCAGGCAAAGTTTTCTGCCGTCGCCAAGCTCGGCGCAATCCGAGCCGGGCGGACACGAGGTAACATCGCAGGTCGCGCTGCACAGGCCATTCGCTCCCAGATCGGCGCACAGGCCGCTGGCACAGAGGTCATCGCGCAGATTCCCGGCGCTGTCTCGGCACGGCTCCCCGACGTCCACGGGGACACGGGTGAAGCATCCATGCAGCCAGGCGCTGCCGGCGGGGCCTGGGGGCAGGGTTCTGCAGCCCAGGCCGACGGCGCAATCCGCATCCTTCGTGCATCCGCGCAGGCACATCGGGGCCTGCCAGGCCGAAGCCTTGCCCGCAGGGGGCGTAGCCGTCAGCAGTCCCGCGCAGACCTGATTGTCGTCACAGATGCCGAGCAGCTGGCACGAGGAGGCGCACAGTCCGTGCGTTGGACCGGTGCTGCACGGCGCGCTGGTGGGGCATAGGCAGAAAAGGCCCTGGTCGCATTGCGGAGTCGCATCGCAGGGATCGCCGATGGCGTTCGCTTGCACGACGATGAATCCGTCATGGGCCTTGGTGACCACTTCGCCGCCCCCACCCGACGCCAGAACTTGGACCGAGTAGACGCCAGGCGTCGTGTACACGTGGCTGGGCGCTAGTTCGCTATCGAAGGAGGTGCCGTCACCGAAATTCCAGAAGTACTGGATCACTGTTGTCGTGGCCAGGGGCACGAAGCGAACCGCCAAAGGGGCTCGGCCCGTGCATGTGAGCACTTGCGCGTCGAAGGCGGGGCAGTTCTCGATGGAGAAATCGACCGAGAGCGAAACCTGACTGTCGATCGAGGGCGCCGCCGTGTCGAACGAAGGTCGCTCGGTCCCCGCATCGCGCACGGGCGGGGACGCCTTGCTACAGGCCAGAGCGGCAATCGTGATGACCAGGATGCGTTTCATCCCGAGACGCATGTTACCCGCTTGCCACGAAGACTTGGCAGATTTCCAGATAGCGCGATTCGGGCCAGCCGGGCGGGGTGGGGAAGTCGGGCGGCAGGCCACCCACCTCCAGCAGGGCGCCGCGGCGGCCGGAGAGGCGGATCCCTTCGTCGATGTGGCGAAGCACCGAGGGACCGCGGCGGGTGTTGGCCGAGACCCACAAGATGCCGCCCGACGGTGGCAGCAGTTTTGTCGCCAGGGCGAGGAGTTGCGGGTAGTCGCGCTTCATCGACCACTGCGAGGCGCGCGCGGCCGACACGGTGGGAGGATCGAGCAGAATGGTGTCGTAGAGGCTGCCGCGCTCGACTTCCTTTTGCATGAAGCGTTTGACGTCGGACACTTCGAAGCGGAAACGCGCGTCGCCCGCGGCGAAACCGGACAGGCGAAAATTCTCGCGCGCCCAGGCCAGCACCCCTGATGACAGATCCACGCTGGTGACGGTGTCCGCCCCGGCGCGGGCGGCGGCGATGGACAAGGCGCCCGTGTACGCGAAGGTGTTGAGCACGCGGCGGCCAGTCACGAAGCGGCCGATGTGACGGCGTTGTTCGCGCATGTCGGGGAACAGCCCCACGTTCAGGGATCCCAGTAGGTGAACCTCGTAGGGCACGCCAAGTTCGTGAACCACGTACTTTTCCGGCGGCGTGGCGCCGATGATCTCGTCTTTGTGCGAACGATCCTGGGGATCCTTGCCCCGCACCTTGATCACGGCCCCGCGCAGGCGCGGTTCGTCTATTGTCGCCGGCGTCGCCAGCGCCGCCGTCGCCGCCAACGTCGCTTCAGCCAAAAGGCGCGCGTAGGGCAAGAGCGGACGGCTGGGCGCGCATACCACCGCGTATTCGCCGAAGCGATCCACCGAGAAGCCGGGCAGTTCGTCGCCTTCGGCGTTGACCAGGCGGTAGGCGGATTCTGCGGTGAAACCGAGCGCGCGCCGCAAGGCGAGGCTGCGGGTAAGGCGCTCGGCGAAGAACTTGGCGTCGAAACCGCGCACGGCTTCCAAGGCCATCACCTGGATGACGCCGTTTTCTGGATCGGCGATACCGCAGGCAACGAGATCGCCGTGCGGGTCGACGAGTTTGACCTGCCGCCCCGGCTCGCACCCGCTGGCGCCGGGCAGTCCGTCGAGTGGAAGCACAGGCGCGCCAGCGCGCAGTCGAAGGTCAACCCCGTCGGGGAGGGTCAATCCGAAAAAACTCGACACGTCAGCACTGCCCGAGCACGGTCATTTCTAGGGTGGGCGAGGGGTTTCGAACCCCCAACCCTCGGATCCACAATCCGATGCTCTGCCATTGAGCTACGCCCACCATTTCCCCTTGCGAGGAGGGAAAGGTATGCCGTGAGGGTGGCGTCCGAGTCAAGAGGACAATCGGGATCCGCACCGCGCCGACTTTTTCAGGTTGACGAGGCGAGCGTCTAGCCGTGAACATAGGCCCGCAGCGCAACCAGGTGAGGAAACCATGACCAGATACGCGACCATGTTCCTGTTCCTGGCCTTTCTCGCCGTGCCAGTGATGGCACGAGCCGGAGAGGCCGACGATTTGCAACGGCAGATCGATTATCTCAAGCAGACCACCACCGATCTCGAACGGCAGGACGATCAGAAGTCCGTGGCCAGCGACATCATGATGATGCGCTCCTGGCTGGACAACGGCTGGACCCTGCGCTCCCAGGAGAAATACGACGAGGTTCGTATCATCCTGGATCGGTGCGAAGCCCAGGCCAACATGGTCCGCCAGAGGCTCACGGCGGCCAAGTTGTCGGCCCAGGCCGCGGCCAAGGAGGATGAAGTGAAGCGGGCGCGCAACCATCTCGCGCACACCAAGAAGACTCTCGAGAACGCCAAGATTCAAAAGGCTCGGCTGGAGGGCAAGGTATGAAAACCGCTGTCATCGGGAGATCTGCTATGACCACCGTATTCCGTGCTTCATTTCTGTGCGTGCTCGCGGCTTCGCTGCTCTCTCTGGGATGCGCGACGCCGCCCAAGCCCCGCGAGCTGGACGCCCTTGAAAAACTTCGCGCGGATCCGGAAATGCCGGCGGCGCGCAAGAAGGCGCCCGATTTGTGCAAGAAGGCCGACAAGGCCTTCGGCTCTGCAACCGACAAGTGGCACAGCAACGATCTGAACGAGTCGGTCAACCACGCCTTGCTGGGCCAAATCTACTACCGGCACGCCCTGGCCCTGGCAGATCAGGACAAGTCCAATGCCCGCATCGCCGATGCCGAGGACGCACTTTCCACGACGGCGGAAGAGCAGGAGAAGGCGCAGAAGGATCTCGACGACACCAACGAGAAGATCGGCCTTCTGCAGAAGAGTGTCCACAAGGACGAGGAGATGAAGGCGCTGGAAGCCCAGATGGCGGCCGACAAGAAAGCTAACGACGACAAGCTGAGCCAGGAGAAGCTGCGCGCGGAGACCGCGGACAAGGTTTCGGATGCGGAGCTTGCGGTCAAGACCGCCGAGACGGTGAATGCGGCGAAGTACGCACCTGAGCTCTACAAGTCGGCGAAGGAGATCCTTGCCAAGGCCCAGTCCGAAATGCAGGCCGGCCAGATGCAGCAGGCCCAATCGAGCGCCGGAATCGCCAAGAAGACGGCCGACGACGCGACCGCTGCGGCCAAGCCAGGCTACTCCCGCGACTCGCAGACCGAAGAGAGTCGCAAGAAGGCGGATGGCCTCTTCGCCGAGGCGAGCAGAATCCCGGGTATCACCGCTCGTCGCGACGTGCGCGGATCGCTCCAGCGCATCATCATCACCGTGCCGGCCGATACCCTGTTCACCAAGAAGCAGACCGTGCTGGCGCCAGGCAGAGACTCGGTGCTGAATCCGATTGCGGATCTCATCAAGAAGAAGGACTACCAGGACTTCCCGGTGCAGGTGGTTGGGCACACCGACAGCAAGGGCGGCGCCCAGTCCGCCCTGTTGGCGATGTCCGGCGCCCGCGCGCAGTCGGTGTTCAACGCGCTGGTCACCCGTGGCGTCGACGTCAGGCGCATGATGGCCAGCGGGCAGGGGGGCGCCGAGCCCATCGCCGACGGCCGCACCGCCGCCGGCCGCGCCAGCAACCACCGGGTTGAGATCGTGTTCCTGTACCAGTAGGACTGGAGAGGACACAGAGAAGACAGAGGGCACAGAGCCCGCAAAAGAAGGGGGTTCGGATCCAAAGTCCGAACCCCTTTTGCTATTCGGGCTCCTGAAAATCCGCGAAGGGATCGAGCCAGATCCGAACCGCTTTATCCGTAATCCTGCAACAGCCGCAGAGGGTCTTGGCCGTGGCCGTCGTCGTGGCCGTTGCAGTGGCCGGAGTGATCACCGTTGGCCACGCCGACGACCAGGACCACGTCCACGACCACCACCCATGGCTTCGATTGGGTGCATGGCTCGATCCTGGAAAGGCCTGTTCTTGAAGGACTATTCGCGACGTCGCTGCGCTTGTCGCGGGATTACGGCCTATTTCCGGCCCTTGTGGCCGCCGCGCTCTTTGTGGTGAGAATCTCCCCCCCCGCCGCTCACCCACTTGAGGTTGGGCGAGATGGTGACCTGCTCCTTGGGAAGCTTGCCAAGAGCGTCCTTGTAGGTCTTGCTCTTGAACTGTTCCTGCTCCTTTTCGGCCGCCTCGCTGGTCTTGGCGCCCATGCCGATGGTCTGGAAGGTGATGGCGGCATGGGACGCGATGGTTTCCTGCAGGCGGGAAAGGGCGTTGTCATACTGCTGGCGCGAGATGGAGATCTTGATCACCGGCTCTTCCTTCCAGATCCCGACGAAGGTCAAGGACTTGAGTTGCTCGGCCTGGCTGAACATGCTGGTCATGTACTCAGCCCACGCGGCCATGGCCGAGTTGGCCTTGAGATCCGCCACGAACTCGTCCTTGCCCATTTCCAGGAAGGGGTAGGAAATCTCGACCGCTTGGTTGCCAGCGTCAAGCTTGTAGGTCGTCTTGTGGGCGAACTTCTCGTCGTAGCGCGGCTGCTTCTTCTTCTCGCCGATGTGGCAGGTGTCGTTGAGATCCTCTGCCAACTCCTGTTCGCCGCGCGTGCTGTGGATGAAGGCCCGGTCGACCTGCTCGGCGAAGTTGTACTTCACGTTGTTTTCGCACTTGGGCGCCCGGTCGGTTTGCTCGCGCACGATCTTGGCGATGACGTTGCTTTCGCTGCCGGCCTTGGCATCCGACTCGCTGGCGTAGAACCAGCCCTCGAAGTGGATGGGCTCGAAAGCCGTGCGCTTCATGATGCTGGCGTAGAGCACCTTCATGGGCGCGTACATCTGTTCGCGCTTGACCGGCTGGAGCATGCCCAGCTTCATCATGACCTTCTGCCCGTCGGAGGGGCCGGTCACGTCTTCGGCGACCACGGCGAATTTCGCCACGCCGGGCGGGATGTCGATCTGCGTGCAGCAAGCTTTGGGACCTTCGTCGGTCTTGGTGCAGGCGGCTGCCGCGAGTGCCGTCGAAAGGATCAGCAAGGCGGTACCTGTCTTCCCAGTCATCCCTGTCTTCATGGTGCGGGCCTCCAGTTCGGGGGAATATGAAGCAGCGGGCAGCATACACACACACGGGCCGGGCGGGAACCGTGAAAGGACAGATTCAGCCTTCTATTCAACCCTTCCTGTCAGCCTTCCTGGCCGACGTCGAACCCGCCGGAAAAAACGCTTGCGGAACGTGGCTTTCCCGATTCCAGCGGCGTGTTCGGCGCTATAGTCGGGGGCCTGGCAAAAGGTTACCCGACAGGCGCGGAGGCTTGGATTTCCGACATGACCAACGACATTTCCACTGCCCTTAGAACCTTGCGACTTTATCCGGACGATGCCAAGGCACTGGAGGTCCTCTCTGGGCTTAAGATTCCCGAGCTGGCGGACGCTGCCCGCGAGGAATTGGCCAAGGCACTTGCCGCAGAGCGGGCCTTTCACGCCGAGTCCAACTGCCCCGGCCTTTGTATCCGTCTCCTCGATCTTGAGCTGGCCGTCGCGGGCGAGCCCGCGGCGCGGGCTGCGCTTCTCGTCGACAAAGCGCGGATCTTGTCGGGCGATCTCTGGCAGTTCGAGGCGGCGCGCGCGGCCGTGAAGCAGGCGCTGGAGCTGGTTCCCGATCTTCCCGCGGCGGCGGCCATGCAGCGTGAACTCGATGTCGAGGATGCGTCCTGGCAGGAGCAGGCGGAAGCCCTCTCGTCTCAAGCCGCAGAGGCCGGCGAACGGCCAGCGGCCGCGCCTTTGTTCGCGTCCGAAGGCGAACTTCTGCTGCGCCATCGCGTGGTCACCGAGGAAGCCGAGGCCATGATCCGGCGCAGCTTGCAGCTTGACCCACAGAATCGCCGGGCGGACTTCGCGCTCGAACGTTTGCTCAAGCAGGCTGGCCGATCGATGGAATTGGCCGAGCATCTGGCGCGTCGGAGCGCGAACGCGGCCACGCCCGAGGACAAGAGCGCGGCCGAGTTGGCTGCCGGCCGCCTGGCCGAGCAGATGGGCGACAGGGCGCAGGCGCAGGATCACTACCGGCAGGCCTTGCTGGCCGCCCCAGGCGATGAGCGAACCTACTATGCCCTGGACAATCTGTTTGCGACCGGAAACGAACCGACCGACCTCATCAAATTGTACGAGACAGCGCTGAGAGCCGCGAAGCGCGGACAGGCCGAGGTGCCCGCCGCGCTCGCGCTCGGTGAACTCTACTGGAAGCGCCTGAACAAGTTGGACGAGGCCGAGCTGAGTTTTCGCCGGGTGAAGAAGGCGCAGCCTTCCCACCCGAGGATCATCGCCTTCTATCGCGAGTACTACCTGTCGCGCGACGAGATTCCTCAGTTGCTCGTGCTGCTCGGCCAGGCCCAGAAGAACGAAACCGATCCCGACATACGGATTCAGTTCGGCATCGAGATGGCCACCGTGGCCGAGCGCCGTCCGCAGTTGCTTGAGAAGGCCATCGACGCGTGGAAGTTGCTCTTGCGTATCCGGCCCGGTCTGCCCGAGGCGGTGGATGCGCTCCGCCGGCTCTACACCAAAGCCGAGAAGTGGAACGCCCTTTTGGAACTGCTCAAGGACCGATGTGAGGCGCTGCCTGCGGGTGAGGTCGACCAGAAGGTCCAGTGCTATCTCGACATGGTGCCCATCTACCGCGATCGCTTGAAGCTCGAGGTGATGGTCATCAATACCTACGCCGCCATCCTGGCGCTGAGGCCCGATCACGCCGAGGCGCTGGTCGCGCTGGCCGAGCGCTACCAGGCGCAGGGCCGCTGGGGCGATCTCGCGGGCGTTCTCGTGCGCCAGGCCCAGGTCGTCACGGATGCGGCCGAGAAGGTGGCGCTTTACCACCGCATCGCCAAACTGTGGATCGAGAAGTTCGGCAACCATCACAACGCCATCGCGGCCCTGGAGAAGATCCTTGAGATCGATCCCAAGGATGGGCCGGCGCGAACTACCTTGCGCGAAATCTACACGCGCGGGCGCTCGTGGCGTGCCCTACTGGATCTCTTGCGGCGCGAACTCGTCTATCTCGATGCGGATGCGCGGCGCGCGCATCTGGCGGAAATGGCCGTGCTGGCCGCCGAGCGATTGGCGGATCTGCGCCAGGCCATCGGGCTGTGGAACGAGGTTCTCGAACTGGCACCCGGCGATCGCAGCGCGGTGACCGCGCTGGCCGGGCTCTATGAGCGCGAGAAGCGCTGGCCGGCCTTGGCCGAGATCCTTGTCCGGCTCGCCGAATCGGCGGGAGGCGAGGGCAGCCCGGAAGGTTGCGCTTTGCTCGAACGGCGTGGGCTCATTCTGCTTGAGAAACTTGGTGCGGGGCAGGCCGCCATGGAAACCCTGCGCCGCGTGCACTCGGCCCAACCCGAGAATCCGCGCGTCCTGCGCGCCTTGCGCGAGGCCTATTCGCAGACCGGAGACATCGATGCGCTGGAATCGCTCTATTCCGCACGCCACGCGTGGGACGACCTGTGCGACGTGCTTTCCGGGCTCGCCGAGCGTACGGCGGACATGCGCCTGCGCACGCGCGCCTTCGAGCGCGTAGCGGACATCGCGCGCAATCGCCTTGGCCAGAACGAGCGCGTGATCAAAGCCTACGAGGGCATCCTGGCCACGGATCCAACCAATCGCGCCGTGGCCCGCATGGCCTCGGAGCTCTACGAGAAAACCGAACGTTGGGGACGTTTGATCGCCTCCTACGAGATCCTGCTCGGCACCGAGTCGGAGCCGGCGCTGTCACCCGAGGACAGCCTGCCCATCTTGGAGCGGGCGCGCGCCGTGTGCGAAACCAAGCTGCAAGCCAAGAGCCTGGCGTTCAAGTGGTGTGCACGGGCCTTCCACATCGCTCCGACGAACGTCAAGGTTCGATCGGATCTGGAACGGCTAGGCGCCGAGGCCGAGGAATGGGACATGCTGCTGGCGCTCTTGATCGAGCGCCAGGGCATGGGCGGAAAGACCGGCCCCAATGCCGAGGAGCGGCTGTATCTGCTTCGCCGCTGTTTGGGCTTGCTGGTGTCCCACGTGGACAACCCCGTCGACTTGCAGCGCTTTGCCGAAACCATCCTTACCGAATCGCCCGGGGATCCCGACGCGGAGCTGGCGCTCATCAAGCTGTTCACGCAAAAGGAGCGGTGGCCAGAGCTGGTCGCTTTGCAACAAGCGCGGCAGCGCCGTGTGACCGAACCGTCGCTGCGGGCCGAGGCCCTTCTGCGCATCGCCCGCCTCGAAGAAGAAAAGCTTAGTGATCGCAAGGCCGCCGCGCGCAGCCTGCAGGAGGCGTTGCAGGTGGAGCCGGAAAACCTGCGTGCCATGCGCGAGCTCGGGCGCCTGCTCGAAGAGCAGGGGGATTTTCGCAGCCTGGCTGCGGTGCTGTCGCGCCAGGCCGCGCTCAGCACCGAGAACGATCGCGCCGCTGCCCTACTTCGGTTGGGCAAGGTCTACGAGCGCGAGCTGGGCGAACACAAGGAAGCGACCCAGGCCTACCTCGAAGCTCTTGAACTCGACAACATCGCAAGCGGCGCGGTCGAGGGCCTGGAGCGCATGTTCGCCGCCGACGCCATTCGCACCGAGGATGTGGCGGCGGTGGCTGGTCGCCTCGCGCCCTACTACGAGCTGACCGAGAACTACGCCAAGTGGGCGGGCACGCTGGAATCGCTGGTTCGTGTCGCCAAGAACGAGGCCGAGCGCAAGGGTCATCTTGAAATGCTGGCCGACCTCTATGCCGGACCGCTCGGCGATGCGGTGGCCGCCTACAGCGCCATCCAGCGCATCTTCGAGATCGAGCCGGCCAACCATGCCGTGCGCGAGCGCCTGGTTCAGCTGGCCGAGCTGGTGGGCAAGTTGCCCGAGATCGCCGAGAGCGCCCGTCGCGTTTTGGCCACGGCCAGCGAGCCGACCTTGCGCCAAGAGCTGCTCATGCTGGTGGCGGATGTCGAGGAAAGGCAGCCCGCGCGCCTGAGCGACGCCGAGGCGGCGCTGCGTGAGGTGCTCGAGATCGATCCCTTGCACCTTGGTGCCTATCGAACCCTGTGCCGCATCTGCAAGGATGCGGAACGGTGGAGCGCCTTGCGCGACATCATCGCCGAGCGAGAGAAACACCTGCCGGACGTCAAGCAGCGCGTAGAGCTGCTCTGGCAGGTCATCGAAATCGACGAAGGGCTGCTCTACGACCGGGCCAATGCCACGGCGACCTTGGTACGGATCATCGGGCTCGAACCCAGCGATCTCAAGGCGTATCGCATTCTTGAACGCCATTTCACCGAGGCGCAGAAGTGGCGGGAGCTCGACAACCTGCTGCAGACCGAGATCTCCATGGTGTCCCGCAACGACATCGCGGATCTCAAGGCGCGGCGGGCGGAGCTGGCGCTGGTGCGTTTCGACGACGCCGCCGGGGCTTTGCACTTCATCGCCGAGGTTTTAGATATGGTGCCCGGCCACGCCCAGGCTATCCCGCTGCTTGAGCGCGCGCGGGAGGTGCCGGGCGAGCGTCAGCGCGCCGCCGCCATGCTCGATGCGCTGTACGCGGCGGCCGGCAATTGGGCCAAGCTCGTCGAGAATCTCGACATCGAAAGGGAAGGCCTCGAAGGGGCCGGCGCCATCGCCTTGCTTATGCGCAGGGCGGAACTGCAGGAAAGCAAGCTGGAGGCGCCGGCGCAGGCACTCGACACCTGGCGGACAGTCCTTGATCTCGATGCCCACGCCGAACGGGCGCTTTCCGAGGCCGAGCGGCTGGGCGCGGCGCTTGGGCGGCACGGCGATCTCATCGCCATGTACCAGGCTCTGGCGGACAAACGCGATCCATCGGACGTGGCTGGCATCGGCGACCTGCTGGCGCGGGCCGCGCGCCTGTGCATGGCCCATGTTCCCGATCGCAAGGCCGCCATCGCGGCTTGGCGCCGCGTGCTCGATCTGGATCCTAGCAACGCCGACACGGGCGCCAAGGCAGCCGAGGCCCTGGAACTGCTCTACACGGAGGCGAACGACGTGCCGGGGCTGGTGCACGTGCTGCGCACCAAGGCGGACTGGACCAGTGACATGGCCACGCACGGGCAGATTCTTCTGCGCGTCGCCGACTTGCAGGAGAATCGGCTAAGCCAACTTCCCCTTGCGGTGGAAACCTATCGTGGTCTGCTCGACGGCGAGACTGGGGTTGCGACGCAGGCCTTCGACAACCTGGATCGCATCTTCCAAAAGACCCAGCAGGCGCGTGAGCGGGTCGACTTGCTCAAGCGGCGCCTCGATCATATGGATGCCGGCGCTCGCCGCGCCCAGCGCTTCCTCATCGCCGCGATTCTGGAAAAAGAACTGTCCGACCTGGACGAGGCCGTGGCACAGGTTCGCCCGATTCTCTACGATCTTCCCGAGGATCGCGAGGCGCTGACCACGCTGGCGCGCCTGTACCAAATCCAGGGCGTGCCGGTCGACCATCTGGAAATGATCGAGCGCTTGCTGGCGGTGGCGTCGAGCGACGCCGAACGCATCGATCTGTTGCGCCAGATCGCGGGGCTCTTGCAAGGGCCGCTCGCCCGCCAGGCCGAAGCGCTCGACAAATGGCGCGAGATCCTGCGACTGGTTCCGAAGGATCCGGGCGCGATGGCCGAGATGGAGCGCTTGCTTGCTTGCGACGACGTGAGCCTGCGCTTCGCCGCCGCCGAAACGCTTGAACCGATCTACACCAAGGCGGGCGAGCACGCGCGTCTGGCGGAAATCCTGCGCGTTTTCATCGCGCTGGCCGAGGATGGCAATGCCCGCGCCAGCTATCGCGCTCGTCTGGCTGGCATCGAGGAAGTCCAGCTCGGCGACAAAAAGGCCGCTTTTGCGACCTGGGCCGCGGCCATCAAGGACGCCACCAGCGATCCCGAACTGGACCGCTTGCTCGACTCGTACGAACGTTTGGCCAGCGCTCTTGGCCCGGACACCATCCTCGATATCGTGGACCTGTATCGCGCCATTGAACCCGACATCCTGGCGGACACCACGCGCATGCGCGTTCAGCAGACCATCGCCCGCTACGCCATCAAACTCGGCGATCTGCCGGTGGCGACGGACTACTACAACCGAATCGTCGAGCGCCGGCCCGACGACGACAGCGCGCTCGCGGCACTGGAAACCATCTACGAAGAGCGCTCCGAGAATGAACCGCTCTACGAGGTGGTGTTGCGGCGGGCCGACTTGGCCCAGAACGCGAAGGCCGAGCAAGCCCTGCGCCGTCGCGCCGCTCTCCTGGCTCAGAAGCTCGGGCGTCACGAAGACGCCATCTCGGCCTGGGAGCGCGTGTGGTCGATGAACAGCGGCAACGGCGAGGCAGTGGCCGCGCTCGATGCCTTGTACACCGAGCTCGGCCGCTGGGACGATTTGAGCAATCTGCTCGAGCGCTGCCTCGAGCACGGTGTCCCGGCTGGGGTCGCCATCGACCTGCGTTTCAGGTTGGCCGAGATCCAGCGCGTTCAGCTCCTCAACCGCACCCGCGCTCTCGACTACCTGGGTATCGTGCTGGCCAGCGAACCCGATCACGCCAAGGCCATCGAGATCCTGCACGAGATGCTGTCCGATCCGGAGGTGTGTGTCGAGGCAGCCAATCTGCTTGAACCGGTCTACATCCGGCGCAATGCCTGGAAGGATCTGGTTGCCATCGACAGCCTGCGCCTGAAGTTCAGCGAGGATCCGGCATTGCGCCTGGCCTGGACGCAACGGATTGCCCAGATCTACGAGGAGCAGATCGAAGATCTGGACGAGGCCTTCAACTGGTACAGCCGGGTCTTCCAAGAAAGGCCGACGGACACGGCGGCGCAAGAGCAGCTCTTGCGGCTCGCGCCCAAGCAGAATCGCTGGCGCGATCTGGGGCGCTTGCTTGACGACTATCTCGCGGGCGAGCCGGCGAATTCCGACGAGATCTTGGCCTTGGTTCGCATCGCCATCCGTGTCTACGACCACGAACTCGGTGAACGCGACAGCGCGCGACGGCACTACCGCCGCAACCTTGAAGCGCTGCCTGGCGATCGCTCGGCAAGCAAGCTATTCGAGGAAGCACTCGAACGCTGGGAAGCGTGGGGTGAATTGCGCGACCTGCTCGACGATCAGGCGCGCCTGGTGGAATCGGCCAAGGACAAGGTGGCACTTCTCCATCGTAGCGCCGTGCTCAGCGACGAGAAGCTTCTCGAGGCATCGGCGGCGATCGACGCCCTCCGATTGATCCTAGAGATTGAGCCGGACGACAAGCGCGCGGCCACCAGCCTAGAGCGCCTGCTCGGGCGCGAAGAGCGCTGGGAAGATCTGCGCGATCACCTGGTTTGGATGCTCGCGCGCGCCGAGGACGCGCACGCCAAGGACAAGCTGACCCTGGGGTTGGCCAAGGTCGAGGTCGAGCACCTGGGCAACCCGTCCATGGCCGTGGATCACTATGGCGAGGTGCTGGCGCGCACCCCGGCCAACCTCGATGCCATCGCCGCCCTGGAAACGCTGCTGGGCGAAAGCGAGTTGCGCGCGCGCGTCGCCGAATTGCTCGAGCCGGCGTTCCGCACGATCCGAGACCTGCGCAAACTGGCCGATACGCTGGAAATTCGTCTGGAGACCCTGGACGATCCCGCGCGCCGGATCGCGGCCCTGCGCGAGATCGCAACCATCGAGATGCACCTCGGCCGTCCGGTCGAAGCGATGGCCGCGCGCGGCCGAGCCTGGCTGGAAGACGTGACCAACGCCGAGACGCTGGTCGAGGTCGAGGCCCAGGCCGCCGCGCTGGGCGCCTTCCAGCGCCTGGTCGAAGTCTTGGACAAGGGCGTGGAACTGACGATGGATCCCGACTTGCGCGGGGATCTGTGCGCCTTCAAGGCCAACATCCTCGACGCGCGCCTGGCCTCACCCGAGCGAGCCATCGAGGCCTGGCGGCAGGCCCTGGCGGCGCGTCCGGATCATCAGGATGCCTTCGTTGCCCTCGAACGTCTGCTCGGCGACGCGAACCGTACCCTCGAACTCTGCGAAACCTTGGAAAAGCACGCCGAGGTCGTGGTCGAGGCTCCGCGGCGCGAGGCTCTCATCAAGCGCATGGCGGGCCTCTACGAGACGCCGCTCGGCGATCTGGCCAAGGCCACGGCTGCCTGGCGGTCGGTCCTCGATCTGGATCAGGAGAATGCAGAGGCCCTGGACGCGCTGGCGCGTCTGTACGCCGCCACCTCGAACTGGAAGGAGCTTGCGGAAATCCTCCAGCACAAGATCGACTGCACGAAGGAGCCGCAACTTCTGCGCGCCCTTCGCTTCGAGGTCGCCGAATTGCTCGACCTGAAGCTCGGGCAGCTGACCGACGCTTCCGAGCATTTGCGCCGTATCCTCGAAGTCGCGCCCAACGATACTGACGCTCTCGACATGTTGGCCAGCATCTTCGTTCGCGAGAAGCAGCATGGCGAATTGGTCGATGTTCTCGACCGGCGTGCGCGCATCACCCTGGCGTCCGCCGAGCGCGATACCCTGGCGTTCCAGGCGGCCTACGTCACCCAGCATGAGTTGCTCGATCTGCCTGAAGCCATCGCCCGCTACCGCCACATTCTCGACGGCAATCCCGACCACGCCGAGGCGTGCGCGGCGCTGTGGACCCTCTGTCGTGGCGAGGACAACCGGCTGCTCGCCATCGGCGCCCTTGAACCCATGCTGCGCTTGAGGCAGGAGTGGCGTCCGCTGTGCGAGATCTTGGAACTGCGGCTTTCCGTGACCGATGCGCCGGCCGAGCGGATCGACATTCTGGCCGACATCGCTCAGGTGCAAGAGGCAGCGCTTGGCGATCCAGCGGCGGCTTTTGCGACTTGGGCACGCGCCTTGGTCGACGATCCCAGCAGCCAGGACGCGCGCTCGGCCCTCGAACGTCTGGCCGAGGCGGAGGGGAATCTCTCCGGTCTCGCGCAGATCTACGAGGAGCGCCTCAAGGCAGTGTACGACAGTGAATTGCAGCGCTGGTTCGCCAGCCGACTTGCCGAGATCTATGAAGCCAAGCTGGGCAATCCCGAACGCGCCGTGGAGCTGTGGCGGGAGATCGAGACCATGCCGGGCTCCGAAGCCACAGCGTTGGCCAGGCAGGAGACGCTTCTGCGCAGCCTAGGCAAGATGCAGGATCTGGCCGACGTGATCGCGCGCGAGGCGGAGGTCGCCACCGATCAGGCCGTGCAGGCGGAGTTCTGGGCTACCCTGGGCGAACTCCGCCTGGGCGCGCTCGCCGATCGCGATGGCGCCATCACCGCCTTCCGCTCGGCCCTCGACTGCGCGCCCAAGCAAGTGCGGGCGATCGGCGCCCTGCGTACCTTGGCACTTGGCAAGGATCCTGCGGTGGAGGTGCTCGACATTCTCGAACCGTTGGCGGAAGAGCGGAATGACTTTGCCGAGCTCGTGGCTCTGCTCGAAGCGCGTCTTGCCATCCTGGAGGATGCCGGCGACAAGGCCAGTCTGCTGCGGCGGATCTCCGAGATCTGCGAAACCAAGCTTGGCGACCTGCCGCGGGCTCTCGACGTTCTCGGCCGCGCGTTGGTCGCTGAACCAAGCGCTTCCGAGACCGTGGACCACCTTGAGCGGGTGGCCGAGCTGAACGGCACGCCCATCGAGGCCGCCCGACGGATCGAGGCGATTTTGGACGCGGTCGAGCCCATGCTTTTCGCGGAAATGGCATTGCGAGCGGCGCGCTTGCACCTGCGTGCGGGCGTGACCGCGCCAGCGAGCGAGGAGGCTGCTTTGCAGCTCTATGTTCGCGTGCTTCTTGCCGAGCCCGAGAACGCGACGGCTCTCGAAGCTTTGGATGCGCTCTACCGACAGCGCGGCGACCATCAGCACCTGGCCGAGATCATCGAACGGCGCGGGGCCATCGAACTCGATCCCTCGCACCGGTTGATGCTGTACGCGGAAGCCGCGAGCTTGCACGAGGGCAATAACAATCTTGCCGCCGCGATCGCGGCTTGGCGCGCGGGCCGGGAGGGCGACGAAACCAACCAGACCGCGCTCGACGAACTGGCCAGGTTGTACCAAGCCGCCGGGGAGCGCGACAATCAGGTCGAGATTCTGCGCGAGAAAGCGAGGATGCTCGACGACAGTCAGCAGCGCTGCGCGGTGCTGATGCAAGTGGCCGCGATCAAGTCGGGGCCGCTCGACGACATGGAAGGCGCCGTGGAAGCAGTCAAGGAAGCGCTGGATGCGGATCCCCAGGATTTGTCCGCCTTGGCGGCACTGGTGGAACTCGAGGAGCGTCGCGGGGACTTCGCGGCTTTGGAAGAGGCGCTGCTACGCCAGTCTTCGGCTCTCGGCGGGGCTGAACTGATTCCGGTTCTGGAGAAACTGGCCAAGAACGCGGCCGAGCGGCTGAACGATCTGGAACGGGCGCTGGTCTACCTTCAGCAGATCCTGGCTGCGGATCCGCAGAACCACGATGCCTTCCAGGAAACCGTTCGACAGCTCACCGCGCTCGAGCGGTGGCACGAGCTCATCGAACTGCTCGAACGCCAAGCCGACGCCGATGCCAAGCTGGGCAACCACGCGGCCGAACTCACCTACCGCGTGCAAGTGGCCGCCATCTGGGGCGAGAAGCTGGGCGCCGAGGACAGCGCGCTCGAGGCGTTGCAGGCAGTGCTGGCCAGCGAGCCAAAGCATTTCTCGTCGCTGATGGCGGTCGCGCGCATCCACGAAAACCAAGAACACTGGCCAGCGGCGAGCGAGGCCTTGGCGAGAGCCGCCCTGGCGGCGACCACAGGGCACGACCGGGCCGACGTGTTCTGTCGGCGCGCCACTATCGCGGCCGCGACTGGCGCCAAGCCCGAGGATCTCGTGTCGCTTTACGAGGCCGCCCTGGCCTACGACCGGACGTGGCTGCCCGCCATCACGGCCCTCGAAGGGATCGCGCGCAAGACAGGCAATCACGCACGACTGGTGGTGCAGCTCATGGCGCGCCTCGATCTGGAAAAGGACGAGGCCAAGCAGAAATCCATTCTGTCTGAGGTGGCTTCGCTCACTATGGGCCCGCTCGGCAAGCCAAGCGAGGCCGTGCCCGCGCTCGAGCGTCTGGCCAAGATGGCGCCGAGCGATCTCTCGGTCCAGGAGAACCTTGGCCGTGCCTTGATCGCGTGCGGGCGCGTGGACGAGGGCGAGTTCGCCCTGGGTCAACTGATCGAGCAGCTCGGCAAGGCGAAGCGGCAGAAGGACGTCGCTCGGTTGCAATGGCTGCTGGGTGGCTTCGCCGAGGCGCGCGGGGATCTGGCAGCCGCCAAACTGCGCTACACGGCGGCCTACCAAATCGATCCAACCCAGGCGGGTGTTTTGGGGGCGCTGTCGCGTTTGGCGATCCGGCAGCGCGACGCCGAATCCGCCCGCCGCTTCCTGCGCACGTTGCTGCTGCAAAGCTTCGACGAGAAGGCCGCGGGCATCACCAAGGCCGAAGTCTACCTGGCCCTCGGCAATCTGCATCGCGAGGCTGGCGAGAACGCCAAGGCACGCAACATGTTCGAGCGCGGCCTCGAAACCGATCCCAAGAACGAAGCCTTGAAACAGGCCCTGGCATCCGCGCCGAAATGAGAGCCGTATTGTCGTAGACCTCTTTCGTGGCGACCTCTATCCATGTCTGTCCTCGCTGTGGCGGGCCCGTGCGCAGCGCTCGGGGGTGTCGTTGCGATCAGGAGGCCGCGCCGGAGAAGGCGCCTGTGTCCACCTCACCGACAGCTGGCGGAGACTATGCCTCGTGGAGGGAAGCGCAGCCCAAGGCCAGATGGGGAATGCCCGCGATGGAAGCTGCCATCGAGCGGCGCTTTCGCCAGTTCGCCCTGCCCATCGCGCTTCTTGGGGCCTGGGCCGTGGTGCACACTGGGTTGCCGCACCTTCTGTTGCGAACCGTACTCAGCATGTGGGTTCACGAATTGGGCCATGCCGCCGCGGCCTGGATGTGCGGCCGACTCGCCTTCCCGGGACCGTGGTTCACGCCGGTTGGTGCGCAGAGAAAGTGGATCGTCGTGGTGTTGCTCGCAGCCGGATTGGGCTATGGCGTGTTTCGTTGCTGGCGGAGGAGCAAGCCCTGGGCGGTGTGCTTGCTTGTGGCACTGGTGGCACAGGTCTATTGCTCGTTCGTTCTTCCCGACCGCAAGGCCATGGCGCTCGTCGTGTGGAGCGGCGATGGCGGCTGTATGATCCTGGGGACCTTGCTCATGCTTTCGCTCTATGCGCGCAAGCGCAGCCAGTTGCGCGTGGGGTGGTTACGCTGGGGCTTCCTGGTCATCGGCGCGGCGGCGTTCGCGGACGGGTTTGCAACTTGGTGGGCCGCGCGTACGGATCGTGAGGTCATTCCCTTCGGCGAAAATGAAGGGAGTGGCCCGTCGGATCCGACGGTCCTGATTTTCCAACAAGGGTTCTCCATACCGGGGCTGGTGAACGGCTACGTATGTCTCGGGCTCGCGTGTCTGGCTGTGCTGCTCGTCGCCTACTTCTTGGGCTTGCGCAAGGAGCGCCAAATCCCAGAAGAGGAGGAGGTGTGAGACTCCGACGCTGGCTACCCTTGGGTGCAGCAGTTCTAGTGGCGGTGGGGCTTGCGTGCTGGCTGTTCTGTCAGACGCGCTTGCAGGTTCTGCGCAAGGGTGGCAAGGGCCCGCCTACGTTCGTGCTCCTTCACGGTTACGGCTCTGCGGCCGAACACTGGCTGCCCTTCGCGCAGACCATTCCCTTTCCACCGAAAGGGCAATTCCTGTTTCCGCAGGCGCCGGAAATGGTCGTGCGCACGGATCTCGCGCGCGACGGCCGCGCCTGGTGGAATCTGGATCTAGCCGCGCATCTCAGGCCAGGAAGATTCGGCGTGGATCTGACCCAGGAAGATCCGCGAGGCATCGAGCGCGCCTCGAAGCTGGTGCGCAGGGCGCTCTCCCGCGAGGGCAACTCCAAGACACACCCGTTTATCTTGGGCGGATTCTCTCAAGGCGCCATGGTCGCTTGCGAAGTCGCATTTTCGTCGGACGAACCCCTGGCCGCGCTGGTGATCCTGTCCGGGACTCCGCTCGACCGGGCGGGCTGGCAGTCGGGGATGGCGAAGCGAAAGGGGCTGCCCATCTTCATGTCACACGGTCGCGCCGACAACATCCTGCCCTTCGATCTGGCCGAACGTCTGCACGGGGAGCTGGTGGCCGCGGGGTTGGCGGTGACGTTTGTACCATTCGACGGTGGGCACGCCATCCCCGCGGAAGTCATCACGGCCCTGGGCGAGTTCCTGGCGCGCGTCGGGCGGTGAACGCCTGCGCAATTCGGCGGGCAAATCGCGCGGTCCTCGCGCTCGGCACGCGCTATAAGGGCGGGAATGGCTGTCTCGCTCGATGATCTGGTCGCGCTCGTGAAGGAGCGTGGAACGGAAGATTCCTTCCCACAGCGAGAGGAACTGCACGGCTTGCTAGAGCCTTTCCGCCTCCTGCGTGACCAGGAATCGGTGCGGCTGGCGCTGGCGGCGACCGCGCGCAAGGGTGATCGCCTCGTGGCTCGCGTGGCCTGCGAAGCCTTGGCCTATCTCGGCGGGGACGCGGCGGGATCGCTCTTGATCGAAATCGCCATGGACGCCTGTCTTGGCACCAGCCAGCGTGCAGCGGCTGTCTGGGCACTTGAGCATCAAAACCCATCTTTTCGCGAGCGCCTCACAGCCGACGAGCAAATCGCCTGCATGAGCTTGCCGGTTCTCGAAATGCTGGAGGATCCCGAGGCCGATCAGGGTTTTGGGTTGCGGGCGCTTCAGGACAGCTACCTGGAATTCCCGCCGCACTTCCGCTCCTCCTTCCTCAAGGCCATCACCGGGTTGGCTGGCGAGCACAAGCCCAAGCTGGCCAGCCTGTGCATGCACTTGCTCGGCGCCGAGGAGGATGATGAGCGTCGCGGCAGGTTGATCGATCTTGTTGCCGCCGATGCCACCCAGGAGGCGGCTGATCTGCTTGCGACTTTCGCCGCCAAGGCCGACGACCCGCAAGAGGCCAAACGGGCACGCAGGCAGCTCCATATCCTTCGCGCCAAGGGCCTGCGTGGCACTGTTCACCAGGACATGGAAGCCGCGCGGGCCCTGGTCACCGGCGTCGACGGTGATGCTTGTTTTGCCATCAACATCATCATTCCGCGCCTGCCGACCTTCGATTTCGCCAACCTGCTGCTTCACTACGGCAATGGCCTGCGCGACGGGTTCGTCATGAAGAACCTGCCCAGCCGCAGCGTGGACGAGCTGGTGGAGAAGATCAGGAAGGGTTCCGGGAATCTGGCTGTCTTCGTTCCCATGCCGCTCGCGGCACGGCTGATCGACGAGGCCGTGCAATCCGCCAAACCCATGACCCTGTCCGACAGCGATGTCGCCCAGGCCATGGCGCTGGCCGAGCCCGTCTTGGCCAAGGCGCGGGCACAGGCATTCGTCGAGCCAGCGGTCGAATCGCCAGCCGAGACGACGCCAGAGGAAGTGGACAGCCTGCTCGACAGCGAGTCGTTCGAATCGTGGTTCTTCGAGGCGCGCGAAAACACCGTGCAGGAATCGCTCGTGCTGCTCGACAAACCCATTCGTGGCAAGGGCAAGGCGGCCTACAAGACCGCGGCCAATCGCCTCGCCACGGCCACGAAGAATCTGTGCAAACGCTTGCGTGCCGACGACGAGCCCGCGCGCATCGAGCGGATGCTCCGCCATCAAGCCAGGCTGTTCGAGTGCCTGGAAAACAGCGAGCGCGCCAAGCTCTGTCGCAAGCTGGCTGCCGAGGTGAGGCAACCCGAAAGCGTGTTTCTGGCGCAAATGGCGCTGCGCTCGCTGCTCGCCGCCCTGGAAGCGCCGCCCGAGGCCGAACGGGGCCTACGCCTGGTGGAGGCACGCGACCACCTGCGCGCCCGTCTCTCCGGCGACGAGCGGGATCACCGCAAGGTCGACGTGATCCACCTCGACATCTCCGCGGTCGCTCACGTTGAGCTCAACATGCGCAACCGCGAAGAGCCGTCTTCTCGTCGCGCCCCGCTGGGGACCATCGAATCGGCTGCCTTGGCCGTGGGTGACGCGTTCGTCGAGCATGTCATGGGTGCCAGCGGAGGTGCGGGCTTCTCCCGGGCCGTGGAGGAGATCCTGGATCGGCACGACCTTTTTCCGCCGCAGGCGCGCGTTTCCATCGCGGGCGAAACTATGATGGACATCGCAGATTTCGCCAAAGGCATTTGCCGCGACCTCTGTCCCCACCGCTGTCTTGGCGACCCCAAAGGCGACGGCCGCATTCCCTACTACACAGGCGGATTGCCGTGGGAAGGCCCCGCGCCCTCGAAGCGGCGCCCGCCGACGGGCCGGGCGTAGCACCACCGCGCCATGCTAAGCTTCCGCCAGCCGTGTGATATGAGGAATTGCCAACCACTAACCTTAGGATGATCCCATGGCACTACTCGGACGCGACACCCTGGTCACGGGGCCCTTGCCCGATGGCACGCTCTTGCTCGAAACCTTTCAAGGCAAAGAGACGCTTGGGACTCCGTATCGCTACGATCTTACGCTGCTCTCGATCGACCCCGATATTCCCGTCGACAAGGTTCTGGGCCAATCGCTCACCGTGCACCTCAAGCTCGACACCGGCGACACCCGATTCTTCAACGGCATCGTCACGTACTTCGGCAAGGTCGGCCTATCGATGCACCACACCCGCTACGTGGCCGTCCTCAACCCGAAACTCACGCTTTTCGACTATGCCCGCGATTGTCGCATTTTCTTCGCGCAGGACGCGAAGGCGCTCGCAACCGACGTGCTCGCCCAGCGCGGGTTCACCGATGTCGAATCAGGTTCACTGAAGGGGGACTACCGCAAGCGCGAGTATTGCGTGCAATACCGCGAGACCGATTTCAACTTCGTCCAGCGCCTGCTTGAGGAAGACGGCATCTACTATTTTTTCAAGCACGAGAACGACAAGCACACCCTGGTCCTGGCCGATTCCGCCACAGCCCACGCAAAGTGCCCAGGCTACGAGTCTGTCCTCTATTTGCCCAAAGCACGCAAAGAGATCCGCGACGAAGAGCACTTCTGGACGCTCAGCGTGGCCGGCTCGCTCTACGCGGGCAAGTTCACCGTGATTCGCGGCTACGACTACGCCAAGGCTAGGCCGTCGGCGACGCTGGTCGAGGTGAAGTCTTCCTTGGCGCCCCAGCCGGGCGCGGATTTCGAGGACTACGACTATCCTGGCGGACTTTCCGAAAAGCCCGACGCCGAAGCGGAAGCTACGGTGCGTTTGGAAGGCGACCACGTCGGGAACACCCTCATCGAGGTCGAGGGCAACACCATGGGCCTCGGCGTCGGAAACCTGGTGACACTCAAGAAACCAGCCTTTCTCGACGGCGACTTCAATCCGTTTTGGGACGAGGCCGACTTCAAGAAGGAGTATCTCATCGTCTCGGCGACCTACTCGATCAGCCTCAACCAGTACGAAACCGGCGACGTGGCCGAATCCGACGAACCATTCAAGGCGACCTACGCGCTACTCGACAGCCAGTCGCCGTATCGGCCGCGGCGAAGCGCCACCAAGCCCAGGATCGAGGGGCCGCAAACCGCTTTGGTCGTCGGCCCGGCCGGGGACGAGATCTACACCGACAAATTCGGACGAATCAAGGTGCAGTTCGACTGGGACCGGCTGGGAAGACACGACGAGAAGTCTTCGTGCTGGGTGCGTGTGGCTCAGGTCTGGGCGGGAAAGCAGTGGGGCGCGATGCACATCCCGCGCATCGGACACGAGGTGATGGTGGAGTTTCTCGACGGCGATCCGGATCGGCCCATCATCACCGGCCGGGTCTACAACGCCGACAACATGCCGCCCTACGCTCTGCCCGACAACAAGACCCAGAGCGGAATCAAGAGCCGCAGCAGCAAGGGCGGTTCGGCCAGCAACTTCAACGAGCTTCGTTTCGAGGATCTGAAGGGCAAGGAAGAAGTCTATCTGCAAGCCGAGAAAGACATGAACATCCTGGTCAAGAACGACGAGACCCACTTCGTCGGGCACGATCGGGTCAAGAAGGTCGATCACGACGAGACCTCGACCATCACGGCGAATCGAACCGAGGAAGTCGGCAAGGACGAAACCATCACGATTCACGGCAGCCGAACCGAAAGTGTGGACAAGGACGAATCCATCACCATCTCGGGCGGTCGGACGGAGTCCGTGAGCAAGGATGAAGGCATCTCAATCGGCGGGTCGCGCTCCGAGTCCGTCGGCAAGAGCGAGTCCATCTCCATCGGCGGTGCTCGTTCCGAGACCGTCGGCAAGGGCGAAACCATTACCATCAGTGGCGCGCGCCAGGTCGACGTGGGCAAGGCCGACAGCCTTTCCGTCGGCGCCGGCAGAAAACAAACCATCACCGGGGACGATCAAGTCACGGTCAGCAAGAAGATTCTGTTCGACGGCGGTGACGAAATCATGCTCAAGAGCGGGGACGCGAGCATCACCCTGAAGAAGGACGGCACCATCATCCTGAAGGGCAAGGACGTCTCGATCACCGCCTCCGGCAAGATCAACGCCAAGGCCTCCGGCGACATCATCATGAAGGGAAGCAAGGTCAGCGGGAATTGAGCGTGGATGCCTCCCGTCGGGGGCTGTGCGCGGGCAGCCGGCGTTCACATGGAGAACGTGATGCCGGTGATGCAGAGGTCCGTCACGGCGATCGCCGTGGAACCAGACGAAACCTGCACGGCGACCGTATCGATGTTTGGCACGTCCGCAACCGTGAGTGCCACACCATCGGGCGGAGTGTCGTAGCATTTGGTGTTGAAGGAGGTGAAGGGTATCGCCATCCCAGAGGTCATCATGGCGCAATAGCCTGTTCCGCTCGGATCGCCTCTCCGGGTGACCTGTGCACGCAGACCGGACAATGGCGATCCGGTGACCGTGATCGCGATGCTCGTGAATGACTGACCAAGGGTTTGACCGAAATTGCCCAATGTCCCATTCTTGTTGATAGTGGCGTCCACTCCAATTGTGACGCCCCAATTGTCGGCGTAGTCTGGATTCAGCGCCGACACGGCGGGAAGCGAGCCCGATATGCACAACGAGTTTGTCGTGTTCCAGGTGATCCCAGCCAGACAGTAGGTAGTTGCGGTCATGGCTCCACCTTTGCACGTCGGGTCCGTGACGGTATCCTGCGCACCCAAGCCAACCCATCCCCAGCCAGTCATTGCCCCTACCGCCTGGCCGTTGCTGAAGGCAACAGTGGTGCCGGTAGGGCCACAGGCACCGCACTGAGCACCGCCGATGCCGCACATGGAAGCCGTCTGGCTAGCCGCGCATACGTTGCCGTTGCAGCAGCTTCTGGGGCACGTGATTCCGTTGCAGGTGACGGTTCCATTCGTCTCGCTACCCGCGTCTCCAGCACCGTCACCACCTTCGGCCGGCGCATCGACTACGCGTGGCGCATCGACTGCGGCCGGCGCGTCGAATGCGGTCGGGGCATCGACTGCGCGTGGCGCATCGATTGCGGCCGGGGTATCGACTGTGCGCGGCGCATCGACCGTGTCCGCCGCGACATCCGCGCCTGTGGCACCACCCGCTGCCCTCGCGTCGGCTACGCTCGTCGCGCCGCCGGTGCTCGTCGCGCCGCCGGTGCCCGTCACACCACCCGTACTGTGCGCACCGCCCGTCGCAGAGCCTCCGCTGGCGCCGCCCAAACTGCCCGGCGTCGTCGTGCCGCCCGCACCTCCGGTGCTCGTGCCCATCTTCAGATCCGGATATACACAGCCCACCGCCGTCGCGGCGACTAGCAGCGGCAACAATCTTGAGACCCTGAACATGAACGTTGCCTCCAAAGATCTTTCAATCGATCAGAATGCGCCCTTGACGCCCGCCGAACTCGGGCCAAGCCAAAGCGCCATACCTGGCGCTTGCGCTTGTTTCGGAGTCCAGAGTAGCAAGGTCACCCCGATTGCGGTTCCAACGCCGCCAACAATGAACCCCGCCGTCGAAATGTTACGCATGGAATTGTAACTGTTGAGAGAGTCGCTCCCAACCTTCGATCGATTGCAGGTGCCATTCGGACAGTTTCCGCGTAGATCCGAATTCGCTGCAACGTCGATTCCCGCCACGACCCCCGTGAGCAAGCCCGCCGCCCCAACACCAAGAGCTACCCAGCCCCACGTCCGCTGGGCTGAGCTGCTGGGAGGCGCCGGTTGCGTCTCGGCCAAGGTCGGCGCGGGCGCCGCCGGCAATCCACCCTGAGGCACCTGCGGAACCAAGGTCGGGCCCGCCGGCGGTTGATTCGCCTGCGCGGCCGGGAAAGGCGCGACCGCGATCGCTGAGCTGGGCGTGGCCGCATTAAACTTCAGCAGCGCATCCTTGCGTTCGCCTTCGTTGAGATTGATCGTCTGCTCCACAATCTCCGCACCCCGCTTGCCCACGATGTGCCGCGAGCCGGGATCGCTCGGAAGATCGAACCCGAGCAGCGCGGTCGCGAGCGCGACGTTGTCGATCGTGACGACGACGTCGTTCGGCGCGGCACCATCGAGTTGGACGCGAAGTTTGGGAATTCGCGGCTGCAATTCACCGAGCTCTCTTGCTGCGTCTGCCTGCGCCTGTTGCTGGGCGTTGCCGACCCAAAGATCGTTCGGCGCAAGTAGCATGGCCTGCCGGTAAAGCTCGGACGCCGCGACCAATTGACCACGCTTGACCAAGGTCCTAGCCGACCAGACTGCCAGCATAGGGACTTTCGTAACCTCGAAGGCTCGTTGAAACTTGCGGGCCGCCTCCTCGTAGTTTCCGGCATCGAAATCGCGCTTGGCCTCGTTCGCCAGATCGCGTGCCGCCCCTTTGGTGACATCGTCGGTCGCGCGAGCCGTCCCCGACCAAACCGCGACGAGCATCAGCGCCAACACAGCACGATAGAGCCTGCGATCCATGGGTAGCTGCATCCTTTCCTTGATCGTCTAGAAACCCGTCACGTCATCCGGATTCTGCCGAGCGGCGGGGACGGGCTTGCTGGCTCGCGGACTGGATCCGGTTGCCGGACGTTGGGGCGTCGCGATCGGTGCCCGAGCGCTTTCGCGGTGGCGATTGGGCGGGGTCTTGGTGGTGGCCGCGTTTTCCGAATTCATCGCAGGCGCTGTCCCTGCCACCGCTGACGGAGCCGCCCCGGCGTCGGCTTTGGTTGGAAGCGCCGCCGGAGCCGCCGCGTTTCCCGACTGCCCCTGCTTGGGTGGCGCAACTGGATCGACGCCGGCAGCGGGTAGGGCGACACCGCTAGACGCGCTTGTCGCCGTTGGCGGTACGGAGTGATGGCCCGGTCCCAGCAGCAGGAAAAGCGCAAGCCCAGCCACGGCCACGCCTGCGACGGCAAAGAGCATCCGGCGCCGAGATCGCGTCGCCGCGACCAGGGCATCATCGCTGCCGGCGGCCTCGAGTTCACCCGAGGAGCGCGAGAACGTGGTGTTGGGCTGAACCGGGACGATCCGCTCGGTCCGCGGCACCGCTGCACGCGGAGGCGAGATTGCGGAGGACGACGGCTGGCCCAAGATCGCCGTGCCTCCGATTGCGACTCCTCGCAACGCGCCCAGGAATGCCGAGATGCTGTTGAAACGGCCCTCGCGCGCCCTGGCCAGGGCCCGCATGATCGCTGCCTCCACGTGGGCGGGCACATTGGCCGCCAACTCACGCAATGGCCGCGGCGTCTCGGTCAGGTGCATGACCAGCAGCTCTGTTCCACTCGCTGCCACATACGGAGTTCTTCCCGCCAGCATCTCGTAGAGGATGGTCGCGAAGGAATAGATGTCCGCGCGGAGATCGACATCCGCACTGTCCTTGCACTGCTCCGGCGACATGTATGCGGGGCTGCCCATGATGAAGCCGGTCTGCGTCCGGACCGTTCCACCCGCCGGGCCGCCGTGCTTGATCTTCGCGATGCCGAAATCCAGAACCTTCACGCGGTCGCCACCAGGGGCGCCGGTATCGGGCACAAGGAACAAGTTCTCGGGCTTCAGATCGCGGTGGACGATGCCGACGGCATGGGCGGCGGCCAAGGCCGAACCGGCTTGGCTCGCAATGTCCAGAACCTGCGGCAGGGCTAGGCGGCCAGTATCCGCCAGGCGCTTCTGCAAGGACACGCCGTCGAGAAACTCCATCAGGATGTAGGGCGCGCCATCGGGCGTCCCGCCAGCGTCGAGGACCTCGATGATGTTGGGATGACGGATGGCGCTCGCAGCCCGAGCCTCGTTGAGAAACCGCCGGACCAGCTCCGCATCCTGCGCCAGCGCCGCATGCAAAACCTTGACGGCCACGCGGCGGTCGATGAGCGGATTTTCCGCAAGGTAGACTTCCCCAAACCCGCCCTCGCCGATGAGCCGGACGACGCGGTAGTTACCGAAAAGCTGGCCAGCCTGTAGGGGCATCTAAGCTTCGCGCGTAGACTACGCCCGTTCGCGTTGGAGACAAGATAATTTCGGGAGCGGTTCTCGCAGTCTTCAGGAGACTGCGAGGCCTGTGAGTCGTTGTGGTATCGGCTATTCCAATGTTTGGTTGGGGTAGCCGCGCATGACGAAAGCTGCGTATCGGCCGTCTCGGGCGATACGTGGACAGGCCTCGATATCCTCCTCCACGACTAGGCCGCGCCGTTCACCCAGCGCGAGCAGAGCCAGGCCCTCGATGGAGATCCATCGATTCGGAAAGAAAGGAAGCTCCGATGCCAGCTGGGAGCGCGTTTCTGGGTTGGCCATGATACAATCCTCTTCCTCCCGGCGCCGCAGCAGGGCGCGAAGGTTCTCCTCGAACGTGACCGCATCGCGCGCTAGCAAGGACTCGGCGACATCCAAACGCTGGTCGACGCCACTTTCGAGAGCACGCCGCCAGCGTGCAAGCACCTCGCCGATGCTGCTGTCTTCTTGTCCCTGCAACAGGCGCCGAAGGAAGTCCGCGTAGCAGAAGTCATCCTCGTATTCCGATCCCTCCATCCACGCCGGAGCGCTCAGGCCACTGACGTCGGCTGCCAGCTTCCACTGTCGCGCCGCCATCGCGTCCAGCACGGGCTCGACGAAGCTCGCCCGCATCGTGGCCGATTCCCCCTGCCCATCCTGCCGCGCCTTGACCAGGTGGACCTTTCGCGTCAACGGAGAATGGAGCAAGTAGTGGAAGAACTCGTCGATGTCCGCATCACCCGCAAAGAGGCAGATCGCCAATGCACGGTACTGCAGGCATACCTCTTCGCTGAACTCCGCGACACGCTGCGGGTCCGGGCATTGTTCCACCCATTGGATATGGATATTCAGCTCAGTGACGATATCCGACAACAGGGTATCCGGTGTGGGTGCACTAAACCCCATGCATGCCTCCTAATCGGACTCCGACCAAGCCTCTCCCTTTCAAGTTCGGGGCAGAACGGCATCGCCGATTAGTCGAACTCGTAGCCTTTGATTTCGTGAAAGGAGATCCCAGTGAAGCCTTCTCCTTCGAGCTTTTCGGCAAGATCGCGGCGCACGAGAAGAACCTGAGGGTACTCGGCGGGTCGAAACAGCATCGCCTTGGGGTCGACCTTCGTCTCGTCGAGGACCATCACCTCCAAATCGTCGTACTGTTCGGGATTGATCGGGCTCTTCTCGCCCTTACAGGCCGATTCCTTAAAGCACTTGATGTGGTTCAACTGATGCACGATGGTGTATTCGGCCTTTTCTTGGCGTCCTTTGTGATTGACGATCTTGACGGACAGCAACTCGTTATTGTAGAGGGCCCCAGGGATGGACTGGAGAGCCTTGACGAGCCGAGCGGAAGCCACGAAGACCAGCGCGAGATTGTCCAGGGCGTCAGTGAGCTTCAGCGCCTTCGGAAAGTCCTTGTGCATCCGAAAGAAGGCATCGTCCGGAAAATCCTTTGCACGGGAAGCGCCAGCAAAGAGTTGGAAGCTCTTGGATACGTTCTCGAGGCGAGCTAGATGAACCTCTCTTGCCGTCGCTTCGATCTTGACAACTAGGTACTTCATCCTGTCATACCTTTCTCGGGACTTGATGGGTTGCTAGCAGATGTTGAATGCGTCTTTGTCGCCGTCTTGCCAAGCCTCCTGGGTTCTGCGCTTCCTCCTGGCGGCGTTTGTGAGGTAGGTTCTCTTCAGGCCGTTGGAGCAATTCTGGATTGATTGCTTGAGATTCTGCGCTGAAACCGGCTTGTGTTGCTCGATCTCGATGTTCGCTCTCTTCCACACCGGCTCCATCTTCTGGTATGCCTTGAAGTTGTACTGCGGATGATTCCAGAGATGGACGGGCCAGTCGCATGCAGCAATGAGCGGGTTCTTGACCGCGTCTATCATCTTGGAGATCTTGGGCATGATGGCAAACCGCTTGCAGAATTTCCTGGCATAGACATCCTTGTTCGGCAGGCCGATGAGGTTCGGCCGCTGGTTCACGTCGTACGCGGTAATCCGTTCGAGGGCTCGCCTTGCAGGTCCAGGCTCGTCCTGGTCTGCGATAAAATCGTCCTTGGACGAGGTCGCCGAGACACAGGGAATGATGTGATGCACCTGCCGTTTCGGGCCACAGTAGCCCAAACCGCCGGCCCGACTCTTGTACCCGTACTCTCGGCTGGTTACGAGCTGTTTCTTGCCCTTGGTATAAGCTTCTTGATGCTGATCGCTCACGTGCGTACCTCCACCGGCGAGCGGACATAGACCGTGCCTCGCCCGCCACGATCGTCCAGGAGACAGATGAGTGCATTTGTTCCCGGCGCATACCCTCGCGCCCAGCCGGACGCCAACATCGCAAGTGCGACCGGTCCGGTGGCCGCGCCTATCTCGCCGAAGAACAGCGGTGGATACCAGGCGGGCAGCGCGTCCAGGCGCACCTGCTCTGACGACGACGCGATCCCGCGCCACCAGCTAGAGGCACGGTAGTCGTCGCCATTGAGGTTCACCACAACGAGACCGGTGGCACGACCGGCATCTGGTAATTGGGCAAGGGTGTGTGCGATGGCAGCGCGCAAGCCACCGTCGTCGGGGCCCTGGGCTTCGAGGGCCGGGTGCGGGGCTTCTCGCGCGGAGGCTGGCGCCTCCACGATGGCCTGGACTCGCGCCTTGCGAGCTGCACTCTTAGGTTTCTCAAGCGCGACGAAACCGGCTGCCTCGCCGGGAATCATGCAAGCAGGGCGCTCGATCGTCCTGAGCAAGCCTTTCCCGTCCAGCGCCGCCAGCGTGACCGGCTGGACGAGCGAATCGACCCCTCCGACAATGCAGCAGTCGCACATGCCATGCTTGAACCATTCTTCGACCGTCTGCAGCGCGGCGGAGAGACCGACCGCCGTGGTAGAGAGGGTTGCGCGGAGCTCCGGCGCAACCGGAAGGCCGGCGCGCGCTACCAGACGATTGAGCAGCTCCTCCGCGACGCGCGTCCGCGAGGCGCGTGCGCCTTGGTCTTCGTCGGACTCCTCCGAGGGCTCCTCGTCCTCTTCGCGCGTGCGGCGGAACCATGCCTCCTCGTACATACCATCGCTGACCAGGAGGATCATGCCCAGCCGCCCTTGCAGGTCCACGCCGCCCTTGCGCAGGAGATCCTGCAGCCCGTACCACCCCAGTTGCTCGAGACGGGCAAAACCAAAAAAACCTTTCGCTACCACAGGAACACGATGGATGGCCACGGGCGCGGTTTCATCGCCCTCGATGTCATTGACGAAGAGGTCATCCGTCTCGACGATGCGACGGATGCCGGCGCGCGCGGCCGCACAGCTGGTCACTGAGTCCAGCCCCAGAACTGACACCATGCCAATCCCGGTCAATGCCAGCATGGGAGCCGCTCAAAACTCCTTCAGGCAGGTGGCGCAGACCGGCTTCTCGTCGGCCCCAATCGCAATCACCGGTCCCTGGATCACCGGTACCGGGGGCGTGTTCTTGTCGTTGTGGAGCATCATGTCCATGGCGCGGGGGACGTTCTTGCCTTCGAATTGGACGTCGAAGGAGAAGTTCACGAACTCGGCCTTGCCCTTGATCTTGGACGAGATCATGCCCATCAGGGTGCCGGCTTCGTCGCCCGTGCTCATCATGAAGTTCGAGTCCTTCACGCACGGGGGATTGCCATCGCAGGTGACCTGCTTCGCCCCCTGGGCGGTGTCGGCGGACTTGGCGATGTTGGGATACGGGATGGGCACGAACGGCGCGGGGGGCGCGGGGGTCTTGCAGACGTCCGGGAAGGCGATGGACACGCCGTTGCTTCCGGCGTGCACCACGCTCATGTTGTTCACTCCCACCGTCACGGGCATGACGAAAGGCTACCTCGAAAACGGTTGGTCGCAAACTTCAAAGCGAGCTCAAGACAAGCTCAACGAAAGCGCTCGGCCCGCCTGACCAGGCGGCTTTGCTCCGCGGAGGCGCGCTCTGAGATCAGCGCTAGCACTTGCGCCTGCTTTTCCAGCAAGCGCGGCCGATAGTGGCACTTCCCGTCGTGGGCGAGTCCGTGGGCGAGGGCGGCCAGGGCGCCGGGCTGATCGCCCTTCGCCGACAGCGTGTAGGCGAGGTTCAGGTTGGTGCGAGGATCGTCCGGGTCGATGCGAAGGGCTTGCGTGAAGGCCTCGTGCGCGTCGGCGAGGCGCTCGCGGTAGAAGAGGCAATCGCCCAGAATGTTCCACAGCCAGGCGCTGGTCCAGGGGTTGCGTTCGAGCGCGGCGCGGGCGATCTCCAGGCCGGCGGCGTGATCGCCAAGCTGCAAGCCAACGAATTCGGCTGCCTCGCCGAGCATTTGCCAGTCGCCAGGGTTGCGCTCGATCATGCGGCGGTAGGCATCGAGGGCTTCGTTGCGGCGCCCGGCCGCGAGGTGGGCGCGCGCCTCTTTGTGGGGGACATCGAGGTGCTTGTCAGTCGCGAGCCCGAACCGCGTGCGCAGCACGTCCAGCGTGCGCGGCCCGATGTGGCGCGCGATGATCCGGGTGTGCACGCGCCGCTGGTCGTCACCCTCCGGGGCGGCGGTCACGAGTCCGCGACTTGCCAGCGCACTTTCAATCAGCGGAAAGTTCAGCCCCAGGGCGACGCTACCGCCGAATCTCTGCACGCCAACGTGGGCGGCGACGTCCTCGGTGCGAACCGGTCCGTAATCGTTCACCAGGATGAATCCGGCCGGGTCGATCCACGCGGCCAGCTTGTCGAGACAGGCCAGCGCTTCGCCGTTGACGATCACCCTGTCACCCTCGGGAATGGCCGCGGTCAGTGCCACATCTTCGGCGCTGGTCGGCGTCCACGGCTGATACGCCGTTTCGAGATCGAGGTGCGAGAGCAGGGGAAGCAAGCGCACCAGATCCTCGAATCCGCCTGAGGCCGCCAGCGCGCGTGCCCGATCGAGCGAATCGATCCCGGTGGCACGTAGCGCGGCCACCCCGCCCGCGAGGTGGGTGCGGACAGAGAGTTGCTCAAGGCCCGTCGCCGAACGCCGCACGATTCTCGACGGCAGCACGTCGAGCAGGTAGTTGCAGAACACAACTACGGGCGCGTCTGGCGCAGGCATCGGTACGCCGCCCGGCAGTGACAGTTCGCTTGGCGAGGTCGCATCGCAGAGGCGCAGGGTCACGTGCTCTTCGTGCCCGACGAACAGGCCGTCCCGTTGCCAACCCAGGACGGTTCGCTCGAAGCGGTCGGACACCACGTAGGTCATGCGATCGTAGAGATCGCTGCTGTTTTTGCGGCACTCGGCCGCGAAGGCATCCAGGAAGTACCGTGCGTGCAGACCGGTGCCCGCGCCAAGTTCCAGGACGACGATCTGCGCTGGCAACGAATCACGGCTTTCGTTCAGCGCAGCGAAAACCAGGGCTGCCGCGTTCTCCGACAAGCGCCCGGTGTTGTTCACCAAGTAGGGCACGTCGTTGCGAACAAAAGGGATCACCCCGGCGCGATCCCAGTAGGCATCCGCAAGTCGCCATTCGAGGCTTTCGCCCAGCGGGCGGAAGCCTTCGATCTCGGTCGGCTCGGTGGCGACGCTGCCAAGGGCATCGAGCGCCGATTTTCCTGCCGGACCAGCCAACTGGCGCAAGACCTCTTGCGGAGAAGGCGGCGGGGCCGCGGGTTCAGACGGGGTGGTCATCGAGCACGCATCATGCGCCGGCGACGATTTCTCGCACATCATGCGGACCGGTTCGCAGCACCAGATTGCCTCGCCAAAGCAGCATGACCCGGCGATCGTCCGGCTCGATGATGACGGTATCGAGCGCCATCGGTACCGGTTTCGCCGGCCCGGTGGTAAGCGTCACCTGCACCGTCGGTGGAGCGATGCCGGGTAGAGAGAAGGACAGCGGCCCCTCGGGGCTGACGCCGACTGCTGCGACTTTCTCGTCGCCGCGCAGGTATCCCGGAGCGATGAGTCCGGGCGAAGCGGCGTTCAGGTGCTTCCGGTCGAAGTTCTTGGGCAGAAGCGGTGAGCGATCCTTCTTCCAGGCCTCATCGAAGGTGCCAGCGAGCGCCGCGCGCGGCTGCCAGTGTGGCGAGACGAAGCCAAAACCGGTCGGCGGTGGCCGGTCGCCAAAGCCCTTGATCGGTGCGCGCGGGTCTTCGACGTTGGGCAGTCGGATTCCCTCGACGAATCCGCCGGCGCCGCGAAACCCCGTGCCCACGGGATTACGTTGCTCGCATGCGTGCTTGCGTGGGTCGGCGTGGTCGCGGTCCCAGCCGCCGAAGGCGCGCTCGTAGATGAGCGGGACCTTTTCGAAGTGCACGGGCTTGGTCATGGAAACCGAACCCAGGGTCTTGAACCAAATCCGATCGCCAAGCACCAGCACTTCCTTGGTCATCGGACCGACTCGCAGAGCGACGCGCAGCTCTTTGGTGTCGGCGCGGTCGGCGTAGGCGTGGCCCACCAACACCACGTCGGTCGCCGGTTTGACGAACGCGACCTCGGGCTCGTATTTGTACGAAGACTTCTCGGGCTCCTCGCCCCAAAGTTCGCCGCCCAGGTTCAAGGGAATCTGCTTGTCGGCGCGCGTGCAGCCGCCGTCCCGACCAATCACGAACGTCGCCTTTATGACGGGAACCACGAGTGGCCGGAATTCCTCGTCGACGAGAAAAAGGGTTTCGAGCACAAACGGCGTCTTGTTCTCGATGTTGGGGTGCCCCATGGGTCAGCCCGCCCCCAGTTGTTTCAGTTGATCGCGTGCCCAGGCTTTCAGATCCACCTTAGGCGAGGTGGCAAGCGTTGCTGCCAGCTCGATCGCCAGGACCTCGCGCCGCCACGTGGCCGACGCTGGCAACGCCAACCGCAGCGACTCGGCATTGCGCGGTTGACCGTGGATATGGCGCATGCCTGGGCGGAAGCGGGCGCGCTCTTTCTCCCACGACTTCTTCACCGCCTCGACCTGCGGCTCGAGAAGAGAATCCTCGGATCGCACCACGGGGGGCGGGTCGTCGCTTGCCACCTCCTCGACATCGGGACCTTTCGTTTCGCCAGGCTTGGCGAGCGAGCCCGCGATGGCAAGGCCGGTGATTTCAGAAAATGCCTCGCCGGCAACCTTCGCGGTTTTCTCGTCGGACATGGCCTGAACCAAAACCTCCACCGATTCCGCGTCCCCTGCGAAACCCAGGGCCCACAGCGCGTGCGGACCGGCCTCGGGGTCGGAGGCTCTCCCATGCACGAAGGCTCGGTCGTTCGGATCGGGGCTGGTCGCAAGCAGGCCGAGTGGAAGGCGACAGAAATCGCCCGCGGCTCCGGCGAAAGTCCGGCACACGCCCCAAGCAGACTTCGCCCCCAGCGCGAGACCAGCACACATCGCCTCGCGGCGAACCTCGGCATCCTCGGATTGCAGCGCGATCTCCACGTGGCCGAGAAACACGCGCTCGCGAGATTGGCGAATTGCCCGCAGCGCGGCCGCGATCACGGGTGGCTGTCCACTGCGCAGCGCAGGCTCGATGTGCTCGCGCACCCAACCCGGCTCACGCGGACGAAACACATCGAGAACGAGCGCGCGTACTGGCGGCGCACCGGTATTCCACAGCGGAACGAGCCGACTGATGTCTGCCCGTGGGGCAAGATACAAGGCGCGGCCGATGGCTGCCAGCGCGGGCGGCTCGGCCGAGGCCAGTGCGCCGATCACGGTGTCCTGGTGGTCAGCGTCTTCGGCCTGCACGAGAGCCCAGGCCGCGGCGGCGATTGCGCCCGGATCGTCGCCCGCAAGCGCCGGTAGCAACAGTTTCTGCGCCACCGGCAGTCCGCCCAAGACCAAGCCATCCAGATGCGCGAGCAGGCGCTCCTCGGGACCGACGACGACGTCGCCAAGTGCGTACAGCGCGGAATCGAGCGATGCCTCCCAGTTTCCCCACAGCCAAGCCGCCTCGCCAAGGTGCTCTTCGTAGATGTCCCACAGGATCGGGCGTGCCAAGGGAGGGGCCATGTCAGTTGATCTTCACGCTGCCGCCGCGGATGCGATTGAGTCCCTTGGCGGTGGTTTCGATGTAGGCCCCGCGCAAGACCAGCTTGCCGTCGCGGTGGAGCGTGACGCTGGCCTCGCCACAGCGAAGCACGACCTCCTCGGATCCTTCGAGAACCACGCGCTTGCCATCGACGCGCGCCTCGGTCGGCCTGGCCGGCGTGGGGGTAGGGGCCGGCGATTGCAGGAGCGTGCCCAGCAGGACGGCGCCCGGCTCGGGCGGGAGCAACCCGACGATGATGGGCAGGCGAGGATCTCCATTTTCGAATAGCAGCACGACCTGCTGCCGGCTCACAACCCCGTCGCGAATGGTCGCCTCGTTCATCACCGCAAGCGAACGCGCGGCAAGCGGCCCAGCGGTGTTGCCTTCAAAGTCCACGACCAGCGCCCCCGGCTTGCTGGCAGGCGCGAGCCGGCCAACTTTGACCGACGCGCTCGTGGCAACAGCCAAGGCGGTGTCGGGAATGGATGGGCCAGATTTCATCTTCACGGCGCAATCCTTGCGCTGGTTAGACTAGGACAGTTGCGGTCAAAGTCCATAGCCTCGTTCGGTCAGGCGATCAATCAAAGTCGTAGTGGAACTCGCCCTCCGCCACCGTCGTGGCGACGCGGGTGACGGGTTTGCTTTCCATCATGCGGGTGAGCAGCTCCTTGCTGATCACGGGCAACAAGGTATTGGTCAGGATGGAGTCGATCATGCGGCCACCGCTTTCGAGTTCGGTGCAACGGCTCACGATCAGCTTGACGACCGCGTCGTCGTAGGTGAACGGGATCTTGTGGCTCTCCTTGATCCGCTTGGCGATGCGGCCGAGTTGTAGGCGGGCGATGTTGCCGACCATCTCGTCCGAGAGCGGGTAGTAGGGGATGGTGACCATGCGGCCGAGCAGGGCGGCGGGGAAGGTCTTGAGCAGCGGTTCGCGCAGGGCTTTGGCGATGCCCTCGGGCTCGGGCATGAGCGCGGGATCCTTGCACAGGTTCATGATCAGCTCGCTACCCACGTTGGTGGTGAGGATGATGAGTGTGTTCTTGAAGTCGATGACCCGGCCTTCGCCGTCTTCCATCCAGCCCTTGTCGAAGACCTGGAAGAAGATCTCGTGCACGTCCGGGTGGGCTTTCTCCACCTCGTCGAGTAGCACCACGCTGTACGGTCGCCGGCGTACTGCCTCGGTGAGTACGCCGCCTTCGCCGTAGCCGACGTAGCCGGGAGGCGAGCCCTTGAGGGTCGAGACCGTATGGGCCTCCTGGTACTCGCTCATGTTGATGGTGATGATGTTTTGTTCGCCACCGTAGAGCGCCTCGGCCAGGGTCAGCGCGGTTTCGGTCTTGCCGACGCCGGACGGGCCGGCCAGCATGAACACGCCGATGGGCTTGTTCGGGTTCTCGATGCCGGCGCGCGAGGTCTGGATGCGCTTGGCGATCATTTCCAAGGCGTGGCGTTGACCAATCACGCGTTGGTCGAGGGTGTCGGCCAGCTTGAGCACGGTTTCGATTTCGTTCTTCACCATGCGGCCGACCGGAATGCCGGTCCAGTCGCCGACCACGGAGGCCACAGCCTGGGCGTCGACGGTGGGGAGGATGAGAGGATGGTCGCCCTGCAGCGTGGCTAGCGCCTCTTGCGCTTCGACGAGCTTGGCCAGGAGCTCTTCACGATTGACTGGAGGTGCGGCGGCCGGTGCTGCCGCCTCGGCTTTGGGCGCTTCGACCTTGGGCGCCTTGGCCTTGGGGGCGTCGACCTTGGCTTCCAGCTTGCTGTCCGTGCCTTCGACCTTTCCCGAAGCCGCGCGCAGCTGGCTGCGCAGATCGAGGATCTGGTCGACCAGCGTCTTCTCCTTGTTCCAGCGTTCTTCCAGACCCACCAGGCGCTGCTTTTCGGCTTCGAGCTTCTCCACGGCCTCGGCCTCGCGTTTCGCGGCCCCGACGATACCGATGGCATCCTCGCGCTTGATGATGCCGATCTCGATGTCCAGGGACTGGATGTGTCTGCGCGAGTCTTCGACCTCGGCCGGTACGGCGTGCTGGCTGATGGCCACGCGCGCGCACGCGGTATCGAGGAGGCTGATGGCCTTGTCCGGAAGCTGGCGCGCGGGAATATAGCGGTGGGACAGCTTGACCGCGGATTCCAGGGCCTCGTCGAGGATCTGGATGCGGTGGTGCTTTTCCAGCGCGGAAGCGATCCCGCGCATCATGAGCAGGGCCTTGGTCTCGCTGGGCTCGCCCACCTGGACGACTTGGAAACGGCGGGTGAGCGCGGGATCTTTTTCGATGTGCTTCTTGTACTCGGCCCAAGTCGTGGCCGCGATGGTGCGCAGTTTGCCGCGCGCCAGGGCCGGTTTGAGCAGATTGGCCGCATCGCCGGTGCCCGCGGCGCCACCCGCGCCGATGAGGGTGTGGGCTTCGTCGATAAACAGGATGATGGGCTTGGGCGAGGATTGAACCTCCTCGATGACCTGGCGCAGGCGACTCTCGAATTCGCCTTTCATGCTGGCCCCTGCTTGTAGCATTCCAATATCGAGTGAGCGCAAGGTCACGTCCTTGAGCGACGGTGGAACATCGCCGGCGGCGATCCGCTGCGCGAAGCCCTCGACCACGGCGGTCTTGCCCACGCCGGCCTCGCCGGTCAGGATGGGGTTGTTCTGTTTGCGGCGCATAAGGATGTCGACGATCTGGCGGATCTCCTCGTCGCGACCGGCGACGGGATCCATTTCGCCGTTGCGCGCGCGCTCGGTAAGATCCACCGAGTACTTCTTGAGGGCTTCCTGCTTGCCCATGGCCGCGGGCGCGATGGCGCCACTCGCTTCCCCTGGGGCGACGCCGCCGCCGGTTTGCGAACCGTCGCTGGCCTGCAAAGCCGACTCGGGCGACCCGCCTACGATCTTGGCGAAATTGTCGGTGAGCTGTTCGAGCTTGATCTTCTCAAACTCGGCCGACATGGACGCGAGGGCGTTGCGTAGGTTTGGCGTCTTGAGCATGCCGACCACCAGGTGTCCGGTGCGAACCTGCGATTCGCCGAAAAGCAGCGTCCCGTAGACCCAACCGCGCTCGACCACGTCCGCGATGTGCGGGGAGAGATCGGAAATCGAGGTGGCGCCTCGGGGCAGTCGGTCCAGAGCCGCGGTCATGTCGCGGGCCAGGCGCGAGGGCTCGATCTGGAACTCGCGCACGATGCGGTGGAGGTCGGAATCGGGCAACTGCAAAAGCTGGTTGAACCAGTGGACCAGTTCGACGTAGGGGTTGCCCCGCAGCTTGCAAAAGACGGTGGCACTCTCGATGGCTTTGTAGCCCAAGCTGTTCAGCTTTCCGAACAGCGATACACGTGAGATCTCTGACATCTTGGGTCTTCCTCCTGTGGCCCTGGGGCCACCCTGATGGCGGTTGAACTGGGGGAAATCGTCGGAACGAACCGGGATTGTACAAGAGGCTCTAGGCAGTGGAAGACGAATTCACTATTTGTCCCTCTTGGTGCGGATTGAAGATGAGATCTTCGCGACCCTCTCCCTCGGGGCAGTGGCCGAGCCAAGAGGTCCAGCCTAGACGGGTGACGCGATCCAGGCGGAAGGGCTGGCTGACCCGTTTGTCGAGGAATAGGCGCAGATCCCAGTTCAGCGAATCACCGACGTAGTTGCGCACCAGCGCTTGCAGGCGCCTGAGGCGTGGGCTGCCGGGCAGCATGCTCTGAAACTCGTGTTCCTTGAGCGGCCCGAAAACCAGGCGGAATTTGGTTTGGTGCTGCCAGGCGCGCGCGCCCAGAATCGTGCTCATACCAAGCGCGCCGGCAAAGGCGGTCCGCGTGATGCGCCAGCGGGACTCCTCTTGCAACGGCGTCCACTCGCCGACGAATTCCTCCAGATCGGTGGGCAGGCCGAAGTATTCGCCGACCATGGCTTTCAGTCCCTCGGCATTGCGCGTCTGGTTGGCCAGCCGACCCGCGAAATAGAGTTTGGCGCCGTCGGGAAACGCATCTCGGTCCCGCACCGCGCGCGAGCCGATGCCGAGCAACGATCCCACATAGGTCATGAAGCGGTCGGAGCTCGGCCGGTCGCGACTGACCGTGGGTTGGGCGTTGGCCCAGGCGCGGTAGAACAGGGTCAGGACGCGGTGATGGAAGACGTCGAGAAAGCGGATCAGGGTGGGATCGCTCGAATTGCGAAGGCGGTCACGCGCGTACTCGGTCAGGTGGATGGGCAGAGGGCCGTTGGGACCGAACGCACCCATGAAGTACACGCCGATGCGCGGCGGGCGGTCGTCCTTGGCGGGTTCAACATAGGCCAGGGTGGACGGCGCGAAGGCCAGCGATGCCTCTTGTCCAAGGCGAATCGGCTCGTCGACAGGGCGCGTGGCCTGTCCCAAGCGCATGCGGTCAGGGCAAGCGCATTCGATGGCGCGGAGAAGCGCGAAGAAATCATACTTCTCCGGGTGCTTCTCGACCGCGCGCAGGAGTTCGTCGAAACGAGTGCGGTCGGCCTCGGGCCGGGGCGCTGGCGTTCCTACAGTGCCGGTCACAGTGCCGGTCGCCGGCCGAGCCTCGCTGGCCATCGCACGACCTCCTTGCGCTGAATGGTCCTCAGGACGGTTTCGCTGAAGGAATTGATGGACACGTATTTGGCGAAGAATCGTTCGAGAACCGAACCGAGCAGAAACACGCCCATGCCTTCGAATGCGGTCTCGTCGAGGGTCAGCGTGACCTCGATGCCGCGGCCAAAGGCGACGGGTCCGGAAATGGGCAAGCGCCGAGTCACGGACTGAGACGACACCGATTGCACGCCGTCGATCTGCTTGCGCACGATGGCTTCGCTGGCGTCGCCGTACAGCGAGAGCAGCTCGCGCAGCGCGGATGCGCCACCGCCATTGGCGTCGTCGGTGATGGACAGGTAGTTGAGCGACAGATGGCTGATGAGTCGCCAGGTCGGGTCGCCATGCACATGGGAGGGTCTGGGCGGGGTCGGACCGGCGACACAGCGAACCGCCTGGATGGGTGCCCCGGATTCGAGCACGAAGTCGCTGCTTCTTTGTCCCACCGGAATGTGCAGGCTGAGGTCACGGTTGGTGCAAAGCGTGTTGATCGCCAACTGCTTGAGCTGCGGGCGAATCGGGGCCTCGGTCGAGTCGACCAAGGAAAGAAAGACCTCGCTGCCCACATAACTCGAGCGTGCCCCCTGGCTGCGCTGCTTGGTGGAAAGCATGCGCGGCTCGCGGTGCACGGTGTAGTACGACGACATGTCCTCGGCCGCGATGCGGTCGTGCAGGGCATAGAAAGGCAGGAACTCCTGCTTTTCTTCGCCGCTGGTTCCGTAGCCCATGACCTCGGTGACCTGAAAGACCTCGTAGTCCATCGGCCGCGTGCGATCGGGGACCACGTGGTACTCGTACTCGCTTTCGGTAAGGTGAATGCGATCCGTGCGCTTGGGAAAGAGGTTGATGGCGGGCGTGCAGTGAAGTTCGAACTGCGCGGGTCCCACGGCTTTCTCCAGGCGGGCGTCCTGCGCATCGAGGACGATGACGATTTCCAGATCGGGCGTGGTGCAGCGGCGAACGGCAGTCTTGAGGCCGAAGAGGTTGGCGAAGAGGAAGCGGCTGGGGAAGGCGAAGTATTCCTGCAAGAGCCGGTAGCCTTGGAACGATCGGGGTCCATAGGGCAAGAGCGCTTGGTCGTCATCGAACCCCAGCGGTCGGACGGGATCGTCCAGAATCAGTTCGCTCCACGGGGCACCTTGACCAGCGGGACGGACAACCAGGGCCACCGTGTGTGCCAGCAGCAGTTCGTACAGGCGCATGGCGACCTCGTCGCCACCGCGCAGGTACAGCGGCAGTTCGTCGAGGGCGATTTGACCGAAGTTCAGCCCCGCCGATGCGTGCAGGCGCAGCCGTAGGGCCGACTTGGCTTTGACGGGAATGCGCAGATTGCCCAGATCCCCGAGAAACGACGTGTACTCCGCGCCGGCGATCTCCAGCGGCCACAGCGTAACGTCGTGGGCGGTGCGGTACTCGCAGGCGGTCTGCTCACCACGGCCGATCAGACTCTTGAGTGCGGATCCGCGGGGAACCTTGAACCCGTCGGCGAGCGCGCCCTCGCTGAGGCTGGGCTGCAGTTGCACCACGGTCATGGAGGGCGTGGGCGACAGATAGTGGGGGTACACCATGTGTAGCAGGTGCTGCGCAAAGCGGGGAAACTCGGCGTCGATTTTGAGCTGCACGCGGGCGGTGAGAAAGGCGAACGATTCCAGCAGCCGTTCCACGTAGGGGTCGGTGCATTCGAGGGATTCGATGCCGAGACGGCCCGCGATCTTGGGGAACTCCTTGGCGAACTCTTGTCCGGTCTCGCGGATGTACTGCAACTCGCGGTTGTAGTAGTTGAGGAGGCGCGGATCCATCAGCTTCCTCCCTTGTTGCCCTGATCGATGACGTCGATGGAGCCGGTTTCAAGATCGACGGCCGTGCGCAAGAACAAGCGAAGGGGAAGGGGCTGCGCCCACAACTCAGCCTCGATGTCGAAGGTCATCGAGTTGTGGTTCATCTGACTGTCGTCCACGGCGAGCTTCACGCGCAAGGTGCGTGCGACGAGGCGCGGTTCGAAGTCCAGGATGACCTTGCGGATGGCCTGCTCCAGCGTGCCTGCATCCACGGTCGAGGTGGTACGGCCGGCGAGATCGGGAAGACCGAAATTGAGAACCGAACGTGCCACCAGCGGATAGTCGTCGAGATCTTGCGTGGATCGAAGATGGGTGGTGTTCATCAGCCAAACCAGGTCGCGCCTGACGCACTCCCGGAGACGGCTTGGCGATAGGACGCGCGCATCGCGAGATTCCTGTTTCCTCTCTGGATCGTTGTCGGTCAACCGATCCAAGAGCGAGGGCTGAAGGCGATCCTTCTGTGTAAGATCAGCCATTGTCCGAAGCCGGTTATCCGACCGGCTGGCCGGCCGACTCGGGGGACGGATCGAATTCTATCGAGCGTACCTCTAGCAGTGGATAGTCGCCCTGATCCGTCGCGAACATACGCTGTCCAAGACCGGTGCTGGTACCGCCTTTCCGTTCGGTCCAGTCGGTCTTGCGCGCCATGCGAATCGACGGGTCCGAACTGGCCTCGGAACCAGGGTATCTTGTGGGAATCAGCGACACGATTTCGCCGCCATTGACGAGCGTCAGGTAGGCGGGGATCCAGGCCAGGTCGCGCAGATCCGCTGGCTTCTCGACGCGAATGGTGCGGAGGTTGCCGAAGGGGATCCAGTAGTACTTGCCATCGATGATGGCTTCTAGAACCGGGCCAAGTCGGACGTCGGCGTCGGCCAGCCATGCAAAGGGCTGCCCATCGATCTTTCCCGACGAGGCAGGCGCTTGATCGAAAGCCTGGGTGTGGAGCGCATCGGACTCGTCACTCCGGCCCTGGGCACCGAGAACGAGCGATTGCACAAGCAGGGCTGCCCACTGCGCGGGTTCCCCGAACAGCAGCGGCGTGCGGCGTCCGGCAAACACTTCGGCGCGCAGCTCCTCGCACTTCAGGGCCGTGCGGTAGGTCTGAACCATGGGCGTGGCCTTGGCATCGAGATCGCCCACGACATTGAGCTGGGTCATGGCCCGTTCCCAGTCCCCCATAACGGCCATGAGCTGGAACAACAAGACTCGATGCTTGGGATCGGCAGGAGCCTTGCGGATCGCGGCCTGCAGGCCCGCCAGAGCCTCCTCTAGCTTTCCTTCACGGACATCTTCCTCGATGGTGCTCATGCGTGCGGCCTACCTGCTTTGGGAAAAACTGGACCCCATGGGCGCCCGGGTGAACGTCGGACGCCCATGGGAGAGAACCTCTACGTGGAGAACTTCTTGGCGATATCGAAGTTGCCGGAGACCGTTGCACCCTTGCCCTGGTTGGCGGTTTGCGATGTGTAGTCGATCTTCACGGAGGCGAAGTTCAACGTCACCGTTTCGGTGAACGCGTCGTCGCTTCCCGCGGATCCACCCGCGCTCGTCGAGGAGATCATGACGGTGCCAGACATCGTGATCTTGAGGTATTCGACTTGGTTCCCCTTGCCGCCGCCGACCTTGATGAAGGTCAGTACCGACTCACCGAAGTCGGTTCCGTTGAAGCACTCTTGATGCAACGTCGGGGTAGCCAGGTCCACGTATTTCGTGATGGTCAGGTCGTGTACGTCGGCCGAGCCCGAGCCAGCGCCCGTGGCCCGATGGGCAGTTCCCGATTGTGTCAGACCCCAGTTCCACGACAGCACGTCGATTTCGCCTTCGTGCTTCGTGATCACGGATTCGCCCTTCAGATTTTTCTTATCCGGGCCTAGCCTCAAACAGATACTTACCGCCATTTTTCTACTCCTTGTTTAATTACTGACTGTTGGGTGTCGATTGTGAAAGTTTGAAAATTCTAGCCCCCGCCCTTTGCGGACGGCAGCTTGGAGACGAGCCTCAAGGACACGGTGAGCCCTTCAAGCTGGTAGTGGGGCCGCAGGAAGAACTTGGACTGGTAATAACCAGGGTTCCCCTCGATGGGCTCCACGATGACCTCGGCCCCAGACAGCGGCTTGCGCGACTTGGTTTCCTCGGTCGAGTGGGAGGGATCGCCATCGACGTAGCCGATAATCCAGTTTTGCAGCCAGCGCTGCATGTCCTCGGCCTCGCGGAAGGATCCGATCTTGTCGCGCACGATGCACTTCAAGTAGTGGGCGAAGCGACAGGTCGCGAACAGATAGGGCAGGCGCGCCGCCAATGCCGCGTTGGATGTGGCATCGGGATCATCGTACGTGGCCGGCTTCTGCAAGGACTGGGCGCCGATGAAGGCGGCGAAGTCCGAGTTCTTCTTGTAGATGAGCGGCATGAAGCCGTTCTTGGCCAGCTCGGCCTCGCGCCGGTCGCTGATGGCGATCTCGGTCGGGCACTTGAGATCGACACCGCCGTCGTCGGTGGGGAAGGTGTGGGTGGGCAAACCTTCCACCGCGCCGCCCGATTCGATCCCGCGGATGCGCGAGCACCAGCCGTAGAGCTTGAACGAACGGTTGATGTTGACCGCCATGGCGTAGGCCGCGTTGGCCCAGGTATACTTCTTGGCGTCCGGACTTGCCGCATCCTCCTCGAAGTTGAACTCCTCGACCGGGTTGGTCTTGGCGCCATAGGGACGGCGTGCGAGGAAGCGCGGCATGCACAGGCCAAGGTAGCGGGCGTCGTCGGTCTCGCGCAACGAGCGCCAGCCGGCGTACTCGGGCACCGAGAAGATCTTGGTCAGATCCCTTGGGTTGGCGAGCTCTTGCCACGATTCCATCTGGAAGACGGTGGGCGATGAGGCGGCCAGGAAGGGCGCGTGCGCCGAGGCCGCGACCTTCGCCATTTCGCCGAGCAACTCCACATCCATGGGGCTGTGGTCGAAGTAGTAGTCGCCGACCAGGCAGCCGAATGGCTCGCCGCCCAAGGTGCCGTACTCTTCTTCGTACAGCTTCTTGAAGACGGGGCTTTGATCCCAGGCCGCGCCCTTGTAGCGCTTGAGTGTCTTGTGCAGATCCTTCTTCGAGACGTTCATGACCCGGATCTTGAGCTGGTCGTCGGTCTCGCTGTTGCTGACCAGGTAGTGCAGCCCGCGCCAGGCACTTTCGAGCTGCTGGAAGTCGGCGTGGTGCATGATCTGGTTGATCTGCTCGCTCAGCTTCCTGTCGATCTCGGCCACCATTGCATTGATGGTTTGCACGACATCGTTGGAGATGAGTTTGCTGCTGGCTAGAGCCTGCTGGGCCAGGGTCTTGACCGCGTTTTCGATCTCGGACTTCGCACCGTCGGTCTGGGGCTTGAACTCCTTGTTCAGCAGAGAGGCGAATTCATTCACCTCCATGGTTGCGGAGGCGGCTTCTGTGGATTTTTGTGTCTCAGCCATGGTTTTTCCTCACTGCTACTTGGCTTGGCCGGAACCTTCGTCCCCGGCGTCTGGTTTGGGAGCGGCGGCGAGAGCCTGCAGGAGAGCAGGATCCTTGAGCAAGTTGGCGACCAAATCTTCGGCGCCGGTTCGGCCGTCCATATAGGTCACCAGGTTCGCAAGCTGGTTGCGCGCCTGGAGCAGTTGGTTGAGCGCGCCGACCTTGCGCGCGATGGCCGCGGGCGAGAAGTCTTCCATGCTGTCGAAGGAGAGGTCGACGCTGATGTTGCCTTCCCCGGTCAGCGTGTTGGGGACTTGGAACGCCACGCGCGGCTTCATGGCCTTGAGCCGGTCGTCGAAATTGTCGACCGAGATCTCGACGAACTTGCGATCCGCCACGGGCGCCAGAGCCTCTTTCGGGTTGCCCGACAAGTCCGACATGACGCCCATGACGAAGGGCAGTTGGACCTTCTTTTCGGCGCCGTACAGTTCGACGTCGTATTCGATTTGGACGCGTGGTGCTCGGTTTCTTTGAATGAATTTCTGCGCACTGGTTGCCATGGTGTCCACCTACCTCTGATGTTTGAGAACTAGCTGCTTTCCGTCTCGTTTTCGTCTTTGCCGCGGAGGTTTTCGACCTGCGTAAGACCATCCGACGCGATGTCCTTGACGATATCCATGAAGCTGGCCGAAACCAAGCGCTTGCTGCGCTTGATGAGCAGGGGAATGGGGCTCGAGGGTTCGGCGCGCTCGTAATAGGAAACGATCTTGTCCAGCACGCGAAGGACGTCCTCTCGGCTGTTGATCTCGCCGCTGATGGAGGGTCCGCCGCCTGGTCCCCCGCCCGCTCCGTCGCCCGATCCGTCCGCGGCGCCGCCAGCATCCCCGGCTCCCTCGGTCGCGACCCCGCGCCTGGCCAGGCGGGCAATCAGAATCTTCTCGGCGGCGCGAAGGGTGTCGGTCAGCTTCGAGAAATTGGTGCCATTCGAGGCGCCGACCTTTTCGCCCACGAAGGCCTCGACGGCGGTCAGACTATCGAGCGCAGAACGCAGCGATTCCGCCGTCGCCTGCAAGGTGGGGATAGGGCACTCGTTGAATGCGCCGTCGATGGCGGACGCCTTGGGCGGGTCTGTTCCCGCCGGCGGTGGGATCTCGCCCGAGGCAATGGCGAAGTCGCGCAGGCTGAAGCGCCCAAAGGATTTCGCACTGACCAGGTGAACCAGGCGTACGCGATCGACGAACGCCGCCGAATCGCAAAGCCCCATCAGAATGTTCACGCGGAACGTGGGATCGTTGCCATCATCTGGATCCAGCTTGGGATAGAAGCCATCCCAGAAGGTTTCGACGATGCCTCTCACCACCTTGAGTCCATCCGCCAGCCCAGCCAGCCCTTCCGTGTTCAGCAGGGCGCGGGTCAGCCGGATAGCGATGCGCAGATCCTTGGTCTTGGGCAGGAGCGCGAGGGCGCGATTGCCAACCTCTTTCCAGTCCGGCTCCTGGGCCGGCACGATGGTATCGCCCATTTGCTGCTCGGGCTTGCCCTGGGAGATTCGATCCAACTCGAGGAATGCAGAATCGTATTCGAGGTCCGGACCGCAAGGTGCATCCGCGGAAATCGGCTGAAGCAGCGACTCGATGTTTTGGAGAGGCATTATTTCGCTACCTAGTTGATACAGTGTGGCATTAACCTTCGACTTGGCCGCCATGTCAAGGAGATTTCAACTGTCGCGCAGCCTTTCACCACCATTCCGACCAAGCGGGGAGCACGCAGTCTGACACCGCGAAATGCTTTTGGCGAGGGCAGGTTACAAGGACCGAGGAGTGTCACTCGCCGTCGTCGCTGGCCGCGGTCTCATCACCGAGGGCAACGCTGGCGTAGGCGCTGGCGAACTCTTCGCCGAAGATCTCGGCGTGGAGGGCGGCATCCTCAGCCAGGAGATTGTTGAAGGTTTCGACGTACTCGCTCCACTTGGCCTTGGACTTGGACCCAGACCACAGTCCCGCGCCCATCTTGAAATCCATCGCGTTGGGGTCGAGCTTCGCCAGTAGCACGCGGACGCTTTGCGAGATGCCCTCCATGAGGGCAACGTCGTGAATGCCCATGTCGGCGAAAACGGCATTCAGGTCGCGCGCGCAGACGTCAGGATCGATCGAGGGGTCGAGCAGGTATTGGACAATCTCCTGGCTGGTCCTGGCGCGGTGGAGGGGCGTGGTTCCGCTCAAGGGCCGCACGCCGACCTCGGAGCCGAATTGCTCGTAGCCCTTTTTCAGCCCCATGAACGCTTCCGAGAAGGCACCAATGATGCGCAGGCAGCGAATCAGGCGATCCGTGGGCTGGTCCCCGGCTGGATCGGGTGCGGGGAACTGCGAAGGCGACCGAGCGATGGGAGCGGGAAAGGGTGCCGGTGCGCCTGAAGGGGGCGGAGGGGTCGGCATGCGACCGCCACCAACCGGGACAATCCGCGATGGTGAGCCATGCGTCTGAGACGGCGTCTGTGGCGTCGCCCCCACCTGAACTACCTCGGTGCTCCGGCTGGTCGCGGGCATGGTGCCGACCGCGGAGGGCCGCTGTTGACGCGTCGGAAGCGTGCCCGGCACGCAAGGGGTGACGATCAGTTCGAACATCCAGATGGTGAACCGCGTTGGCTGCAGGATGGGAATAGCGGTGTTCTTCTGCAGCTTCTTGCCGTCGAGACAGGTGCCGTTGGTCGAGCCGAGATCGAAGTAATAGGTCCCGGTGTCGTCGAAGCGGATGATGCCGTGCCATCCCGAGACGAAGTTGCCCTCGAGGACCACGTTGTTGAGCGGGTTCCTGCCGATGCGAACCGGCGACTGGTCGAATTCGTATTTCTTCTCGCTGCCAGAGCGAGGATCGCGGAAGAGAATCTGGATGACCATCGTGGAGCCCTACCGTTTCAACCATAGCGCAGTCCGGGGAAACGTGTAAAACAACCGACAACTTCACTGGGACGGACCCTCGCCGTCTCAGACGGCGCCCAGCCGCTTGCAGAGAGCGGGCAGGATTTCCTCGGCGCGCACCTGCAACGAGACCACCTGTTGCGCGGGGGCAACGGATGCCGGGTCAATGGACAGCACGGGCGCGTCGCGTTCCAGCGCCGCGCGGAGAATGAGATCCGTCACGCCCACCGAAAAGGAAGTTCCGACGAACAGGACAGCCTCGGCGCTGGCGGCAGCTTCGAGCACGCGTGGCCACTGATAGTCGCGGTGGCTGTCATAGTATTCGTCGAACCACAGCACGTGTTGGCGCATGACCTCCCGGCAGCGCGGGCAACGCGGGAGCGTGGAGGTCGACGGATCGGCCAGGAACGCATCCAGGTCGAAGTCGGTGCGTGGAAGCGAGCCAGCGGGGGCGCCATTCGCGCAACCCTGGCGCGGGCAACGGATGCGATCCGCGCGGCCGTGCACCTCGATGAGATGGCGCGAGCCCGCCTGGCGGTGAAGGCCGTCGATGTTCTGCGTGACGAGGAGCATCTCGCCGCCCTGGTGCGCGCAAAAGCTCTCGAGCGCGACCAGCGCCAGGTGGGCTGGGTTCGGCTTGGCGCCGAGCGTTCGCTCGAAGCGCGAGAGGTACCATCGCCACGAGCCCACGGGATCCTGGCTGAAATAGCGGAAGGTGCCGAGTTCGGTCACGTCCTTCTTCCAGACCGCGCCCGGGTCTTGGCCGCGAAATGTGGGGATGCCGCTGGCCAGACTGATGCCTGCACCGGTGACGACCAAAATGTGTTCGCGCGCGTGCGCAGCGAACAAGCCAGTCAGAGCGTGCAAAGCGGATTCCACGGACGCAAATCTAGGGGCAGGCACGCGCGGCGTCCAGCCATGGTCGGCGCTCCACCGCGTGCCAGCCTTATTGCCACGCTCGTCGCCTGGGTCTGTCAGGGGGCGCTCAACAACTAGATCGAGGGCGTCGGGAAAATCGCAATCCCATCCAATCGGGATGCATTGGTGCCGCTGCCAAGTGGATTGGCCTTGCAGGGCGTTTGGAATGTTCCATTCGCCGTCGCATTGTGAGAAGCATCAAATGTGAACCGGGACAGTGCGCCGCTTCCCTGATTCCCGACGAACAACTCTCCCCATGGCGCGAGCGCCAGGCTCGTGGGGTTCGATAGACCGTTTCCGCTCATCGTGCCGTTCGACGTCGCATTCCCTTGGGCGTCGATCGAGAATCGAGAGATGGCATGCGTGTAGTAATCCGCGACCAGGAGCTCTCCCCAAGACGTGAGCACCATTCCATCGGGGCCGTTTAGCCCGTTTCCAGTGAGATCCGCGAGCCGTGTCTGGGAATGATCGCTGGCGATGCGGTAAGCTTGGACGGTCCCACCGCTCGGAAAGCGCTGCGAAACGAAGAGAATCCGGGCATCGGGATTCCATAGGATGCCTGCGCAGCTGGGTAAGGGTAACATGCCTGCCAACCCCCAAGAAATGTCGGGTATTCCCTGCGCGTCGAATGATAGAAACCAGACGTCGGACATTCCCGGGCTGGTTAGCCCAAGGTCGTCGTCGACAAAGGCCATGTTCCTCACGTCGAACCTGCTGAGTACGGAGACGCTCGAGATCGCCAACGGGCCGTTCACTGAGGGGCTGCCAAAGGGCGAGGTGAGCTTGTAAAGCGCGGGCGGAGAGTAGCTAGCCACGAACAGTTCGCCGGTCACACGCAGAGCAACGCTGTAAGCTGACTGCACCGGGATCGTAGCGTTGAGGGCCGGATCGGAGCTCGGAGCAATTGAATAGCGATAGAGGGTATTCGCCAAATCATCAGCTAGGAACATGATTGTGCTACCAGGTGCCACGGGTGAACCCCAGCTCCCAGCAGAGCCGCCCAAGCCGCCGCCATCGATGCCCGGCGCCACGGAACCACCGGCGGCTGCGCTGTCCCCAACTTCGGACCCGATCGAACCACCGCTGCCTTCATCCGCCGCTCCGCCATCCACGGCGCTGAGTAGGCCGTTGCCGCAGCCGCTGGTGGAGACACCCATGGCCGCGAAGGCAAACAGGGGCAGAAGGTGCCGATTCCAATTCCATGTCTTAGTCGATGTCTTTGTCATGCTCAGAAAACCCATGGGCCGCCCCTCGTGCGCATATTTTCTCAGAACCCTCGCGATAAGCCGAGCCACGCGGCGCCGAGGGCAGTCGCGGTTACCTGATTGTCGCGACGGAGCAAGGTGAGCGGAAGCTCGGCGCTCGCGTGCAAGGCAAAGCGATGGCCCAGACCCACTTCCACCAGGGCCGTCGGGCTGGCGAAGGCGAGGCCCGACCATCGGATCTGGCCGTTGCCGTCGATGCGTTCGATGCCGGTGCCCGCGCCAAGGCCGAGCCCGAGCCCGGCGCTGAGACGGCCAGTGCCCAGCCACCACGACGGAAGCACCTCGGCGGTCACGCGGTTTTCACGCATGCCGGGGGCGTGGCCGGTCCCCGCGCTGATCGTCACGGCCAACCGCTTGGCCCCGAAGCGCCGCTCCAAACCGAGACGGCCTCCCCCAAGCACGGCATCCTTGGCGGCGCCGTCCAGCACGCCAAGCTCGACGGCGATGGACCAAGGCTTCGGCTGCCCATTGCTGGCTGGCGCGGCAGTCACCGAAATGGCCGACTCGAAATCGACGTCGCCCTTGGCAACCGCGCTGCCGGAGTGCATGGGGATAAGTTCGCTCGCGTCCAAGCGCAACTCCTGCCCTTGCGCTAGGGTCAGGCGTGCGCCGAAGGCTTGCGCTCCCCTCCAGGCCCGCAGTTTGTAGGTGCCGGAAGGGACCGCAATCCTGTGCGCCGAGCGCGGACCCAGCTCGGCCAGCACCTGTTCCCTGGGCGTGGACACCAGCAAGAGACGATCGAAACTCGAGGGAAGATCCAGTACGGCGGAAGGTTGCTGCAACTGGGTGAGCACGAGGTCGCCCCGACCGGCCAGGTGGTAGTCGTAGGCCGGATGCTGAGGGCCCACCGTGGTCTCCGAGGTCGTCCGCAGGGTTCGCACGAAGGCGTACTGATAGGCCTCGGCCAGGGTCACCAGGCCGTCCCCAGACAAATCCGCAGCGCCGCGCAGCCCCGAGATCAAGTGATGCGAGAAGAACGATGCTTCGATTTCGGACGATTCGAGCGCGGCCTCGTCGGCGGCGCTGGAAGCAATCATCGCCTCGCCCGTGCTGGCCAAGTCGTCGGCGAGGCGAATGTCGAAGGGCTGTCCCAGGGTGCCACCCTTGAGCGCCAAGAGGGCGCCGCTGCGGCAGCTGTCCAGAATCACCAAGCGCACGTCGGCGCCAGCGTCGGTCACGCGTCGTCGCAGTTCCACGAAGGGCAAGCCTTGGCCTGCAAGCTCCAGCACCGCTCCGTCGGAGTGACCCGAAAAGTAGAAGATCAGCACGACTTGCCCGCGATGGTCCTTGTGCCACTGGGCGATCCGTCGCGTGGCCTCGTCCAGGGCGGCGCGCACCTCGGCCGCCGTGGGGCCGCGCAAGAGCAGAACGTCCGCGGAGGTCAGCCCGCCGAGTTCGGTGAGCACGGCGGCGAGCTTGGTTGCGTCCTGTTCGGCGAAGCGCAGCGGCGCATGCGTGGCCTCGCCGCGGTTGCTGCCGATGATGACCGCGATACGCCGGGTCTCGGCGCGGACGGGTGCGGACGCACCCGCGAGGAGCACGAGCGCAAGGACGATGGGTGGTACGAAGCGCTTCATCAACGCCCGCTCTCTTTCTCGAAGCACAGGGTGGACTGGACGGTTCCCTCAATGGGCAAACGTTGCGCGGCCCGGATCGCGTCCGCGCCGCCCGCGCCAAGTCGAGCCAGCGCCGCCCGCGCCGTACTAGCCGAGATGGGTCTCTCGCTGTGGATGACGAAGATTCGTTCGGGGCCCGGCGCCTGGTCAAGCACGATGCTCCCCGGCACCGGCACCGGGTCTTTGCTGTCCACCTCGGCGCTGGCTTCGCCTTGGAAAGGATAGTAGACGCTGGTTTGCGCGGCCCCGTCGACCGACGCAATCAAGACATAGGGCAGGCCCGTCGGAGAGAGGACGAAGCGCAAGGCATCGCCGGCCGCCAGGCGATCGCCATCCTTGACCTTGGTCACTTCCGCGGCCGCGGTACCAAGCGCGCGTCGCCGGGCGAAGACCTGCAACGTGGGCGTGCCCTTGATCCCGATGGTCTCGGACGTGGGCAGATGCCCGCTTGGATGGAGCCCAACCTGGTGCCCGCGCGCAAGCAACAACAGGCCAGCAGCCAGCGGAAGAGCAAGCCCGAGTGACCAGCGCCAGCGGAGCGCAAGCCGCGGGCGCGCCGCCAGCTTTTCGGCTGTGCGCGAAAACACGACGGTACGAAAATGGAGCACGCGCCGGGCGTGTTCGGCCCGACGAGCGGCGCAGTCGGGGCAGCGCGCGCCGTGCGCCTCGATGCGCGCGACATCCTCTGGGGAAGCTTGCCCCAAATCCACAAGATCGAAGTCCATGGGACCGACGTGACGTTCGTTTGTCATCATCCTACGCTCCTCTTGAGAAACCTTTGCGCGCCGGCGAGGAAAGCCGCCAGTCGATTGACCACCGTCCGCCGCGAGATCCCGACCACCGCCGCGATCTCGTCCTGCTCGAAGCCATCGACGTGATACAGCCAGGCCACCACGCGAACTTTGGCCTCGGCGCGCTCGACAAGGTGTCGCGCCAGATCCCGATCCTCGATCCGCGCCGCCACGGCCCATGAAGCCGCCGAAATTTCCGGCAGCTCCGCCGACGGGATGTCTCGCGTGCGGCGGTCGCGGATTTCATTGAGGCAGTAGTTGGTGGCCACCCGATAGATCCAGTAAAGCGCCTCGTGGGCGTCGGGAACGCGGTCGAGACGGCGCCACACACGCAGAAAAGTCTCCTGGGTCGCGTCCTCGGCCGCACCGTCGTCCGTAAGCAGCAAACGGCAACGCGAATAGATCGCCGGCCCGTAGCTTCGGTAAAGATCGGTCAAACGGTCAGGGTGCATGATCCCCGCATTGCTACCGAGATAAACCCAACTTCAGCCGGGCGTGCGCAAAAAATGATCGCGGGCCAGCCGGTTGCTTCTTCTCGACCAACTTTCCCCTAGGTCTGGAGACGATCGATAGTGACCTGGCGAACCACAGGTCCTTACGGCGCAGAAAACCTGCGGAGTCTCGTGGTCTTACGTGTGGGCGTTGCAGGGATTGAACCTGCGGCTTCCACCGTGTGAAGGTGGCACTCTTCCGCTGAGTTAAACGCCCGGAAGTCCTTTGCAGATAATCGCAAACGGCGCCGCTGTCAATGGCGCAATCGCCTCTTGGAGGCGGTTCCTGGCCATTGGCCGCAAAGCTGCCCAGCGACCCACTCGACTAGAAGGAGGGGGCGAGAACGCCATCTTCGTCCATGGCACGGCCGCCGTGCTTTCGGCCTCCGCCGGGTTTGCGGTGTCCGCCTGCCGTAGCCTTGCCGGCCGGCTTGTTTTCCGGTTTGGCTTCGGCGCGCGGCTGAGATGGCTCCTGGGCGGGTTGCGGGATGGCTGTCAGGGCGACTGCCAACTGCCCTGATTCGGCTGGGATGAACGATTCGATCTTGTCGTCGTAACTGTCTTTCTTGAACAGGAAGTCGACGGATGTCTGTGCGGCGGGCAGCTCGACGGCAAAGGGCGTGATGCCGAGTTGTTCGTTCGTGTCCTTACGCAGAACCGCGGCGCCCGCGGGATCGGACCTGAAACTGAGCTTCACCTTCTTGGGCGTCGGGGGTTGCACGACCGTCGCGCCTTGGTTTGGGGCGGCGGGATCGGTCGAGCTTTGTTGTGTGAGAAAGTAGACAGCTAGCCCAGCGATGGCCGCGGCGCCGATGGCGGCGGCGATGAACGCCGTTCTTTTGCGCGGCCTCGCTGGTGTCTCAAGATCGGCTTCCTCTTGAGTTAGCTCGCCCGCCGCATGCCGGAAGGTGGAGGGCAGCGGCACGGATCGCGCGCCCAATTCCGTGTTCGAATTGCCGAAAAGGACTTGGCCGCTGACCACGCTGTCCGCCCGCCCATCGGGCGCGGCCCCTTGGCTGTCTATGATCGCGGTCGACGCGACGTGTGCGGGGCGCGGCGTGAGGGCCGGCGCGGTCGCCGCGTAGCTTTCCGGGTCGAGCAGAGCCGCGGCGAATTCATCCATGGTCTGGAAGCGATCCTCGCGCGACTTGGCCAGCGCGCGCAAGATGATGCTTTCGATGGAGCGTGGCAAAAGCGGGTTGATGGCGCGCGGGGATGGCACGGCGGCGGTGATGTGCTTGACGATGATTTCGCCGTAGCCCTCGCCGCCAAATGGGACCTTGCCGGTCAGCATTTCGAACAGGATCACGCCGAGCGAGTAGATGTCGGCGCGGTGGTCGATGTTCGCTTTGCCTTCGCACTGCTCGGGCGCCATGTAGTAGGGCGTTCCCATGACCGAACCGGTGCGGGTCTTGTGCGAAACCTTGTCATCGCCTTGGGTCAGCTTGGCCAGGCCGAAATCCAGCACCTTCACGAAGTCGGCCACGTGCCCCTTGGTGATGAGGAAGATGTTTTCGGGCTTGAGGTCGCGGTGGACGATGCCGTGCTGGTGGGATGACCCGAGGGCATCGGCCACTTGCGCGGCGATGGCCAGGGCGCGTCCCAGTTCGAGCGGGGCGGCGCGTTTGAGGCGGTCGACGAGCGCCTCGCCCTGCAGGAATTCCATGACGAAGTAGAACTCGCCGTCGGGCGTGTTGCCGAAATCGTGGATGTCCACGATGTGATCGTTGCCGATCTGGTTGACCGACTTGGCCTCGGTCACGAAGCGCGAGACGACCTCGGGGTTGCGCAACAGCTCGGGGTGGATCGCCTTCATGGCGACCTTGCGGCCGATGACTGGGTGCTCGGCCAGATAAACGACCCCCATGCCTCCCTCACCAAGCTTGGCGGTAAGCATGTAGTTACCGATCGTTTGGCCGACCGCGATCATGGGATTTGCTATTGGACCAGCTGCCCTAGTGGACTACAGAACTATAGTCGATACCTTCGGACATTTCCTGTACCCCGTCAAGCAAGCGAGCCGCTGTGAATTCACAGAGTTAGACACAGCAGCCAGGAGAATCACCCAAATAAAACCGATCGGCGCGCGGCGAGAAGCTCGGCGATCATGTGATCCAGCTTGCTACGCACCATTTCCGCTATTTCCAGGTTTTCTTCCTTCGTTGATTCCTCTTTCGATCCGGCTGGCGGAAACAGGATAGGGGCGCCGATCTTGATGCTCCACTTGGTGGGAACCGGAAGCAGGCCGAGGAGGCCGAGCAGCGGAAAGGTCGGCGTGATGGGGATGTAGGGCAGGCCCAGTGGCGCGGCGATGCGCGTGAGCTTGGCCAGCACGGGATGGGTTTCCTCGGCGCCTACGATGGCCACGGGAATGATCGGCACCTGCGCGATTCGCGCCAGGCGCACGAACCCTCCGCGCCCGAAATGGGTCAGTCGATAGCGTTCGCGGTAGAGCTTGCCGACGCCGCGCAGGCCCTCGGGAAATACGCCGATGAGCTGGCCGCTCTTGCACAGTGCCAGGGCGTTTTGCATGGAGGCCCGGACACCGCCGATGCGCGCCACCACCGGGCGCATCCACGACGACTGGAAGGCGAAGTTGGCGACCAGTGGGCGCAGCGGACGTGCCGCCGGATGGTAGCGGTGGGTGGCGTGGATGAGCATGGCGCCGTCGTAGGGCAGGCCGCCCGAATGGTTGGCCACCAGCAGCGCGGCGCCGTCGGCGGGCACGTTCTCCATGCCGGTCATGCGAATGCGGAAGTACTTCGACCACAGGAATTCAAGGACCGGGGCGGTCTTGTTTAGAAACTCCGGATCGAACCCGAAGTCGGGCAGGGTGGCCGGATCAGGGATCTTCTCCCGCATGGTTTGCACCAATGCGGCGAACGCGGCCTTGGTGGCGGGATCGATCATTTCACGGCGGCGAGGTGTTCGCGCAGCTTGATTGTCCAGCGCTCGATAATTTCCGCCAGCGTGCTGCCAGCGGGCAGGGCGCCTCCGCCTTGGGCCATGTCGGCGCGACCGCCGCCTTTGCCGCCGAGATCTTTGGCCAGCATGCCCACGATGGCGCCGGCCTGGACCTTGGCCTGCGCGCCGGGGGTGACGGCGCAGATGATGGAGACCTTGCCCTCGGCGGCGCCCGCCAGCACGAGCACGCCGGGCTCCAGGCGCGGGCGCAGCTTGTCCGCGCTCTCGCGCATGATCTTTGGATCGGCCACGCCGGCATCGTGCACGAGCAGGAAGAGATCTCCGACCTGCTCGCGGCTGGCCAGTGGGTCGCGCGCACCGCCTGAGGCGATTTGCGACTTGAGCTTGGCGATCTCTTTCTCACGTTCGCGCAGTTCGGCCGCCTGTTTGGTCACGCGGGACGCGATGTCGAAGGGACCCGAGCGGAAGGTTTCAGCCGCTTGGCCGAGTTCGTCTTCCAGCCGGCGCACGTAGGCGATCGCGCCTTGGCCGGTGACGGCTTCCATGCGACGAACGCCCTGGGCCACGCCCGATTCCTCGACGATCTTGATGAGCCCGATGTCGCCGGTGCGGCTGGCGTGGGTGCCGCCGCAGAATTCTTTGGATTCGCCCATGGTCAGCACGCGCACGGTGTCGCCGTACTTCTCGCCGAAAAACGCGACCGCGCCTTTCTGCTTGGCCTCCGCGATGGGCAGCACTTCAGTCTCGACGGGCAGGTTGCGCAGAACGCGCTGGTTGGCCAGATCTTCTACACGCCGGAGCTCGTCTTGCGACATGGGCGCAAGGTGCGAGAAGTCGAAACGCAGTCGATCCGGCGTAACTAGCGATCCCTTCTGGGCCACGTGCGCGCCGAGCACGGTGCGTAGCGCCCAGTGCAGGAGATGGGTGGCCGAGTGGTTGCGGCGGATGGCATTGCGGCGTTCGACGTCGACGGCGAGGTCGATGGTGTCGCCAACCTTCAAGGTGCCTTGGCTGACCTCGCCGAGGTGCACGTAAATCGTGGCGAGCGGCCGCTTGGTGTCGGTCACCTTGAATGCACCCAGCGGACCTTGGGCCGTGCCCGCGTCGCCGACTTGGCCGCCTTGCTCGCCGTAGAACGGTGTTTCGCGGCAGATGACCGCCGCGCTCTGGCCGGCCGCCACGCTTGCGACATCCTTGCCATCGGCCACCAAGGCGACGATTTCGCTCTTGGCTTGCGTCGATTCGTAGCCGACGAACTTGGTTGCGCCCACGCGATTCAAGATGGTCTGGAAGACAGCTTCCACCGCGACCTCGCCCGAGCCGGCGAACTCGGCGCGCTTGCGCTGTTCGTCCATGGCACGCTCGAAACCGGCCTCGTCCACGTCGAGCCCGCGGCCAGCGGCGATCACGCGCGTGAGATCCATGGGGAAGCCGAAGGTGTCGTAGAGCTTGAAGGCCACCGCGCCGGGAATGAGCTTGCCCGACAGCTTACCCGCCTCTTCGTCGAGGATGCGCATGCCGCGGTCGAGGGTTTCCCTGAATCGCTTTTCCTCAAGATCCGTGACCTCCAGGATGAGGCTCTTGCGCTCGACGAGTTCGGCGTAGGTATCGCCCAGCTCTTCGATCACGCGGCCAGCGAGCCCGGCCAGGAACGGCTTGTCGATGCCGAGTAACCAGCCGTGGTAGATGGCGCGCCTCATGATCCGGCGCAGGACGTATTCGCGGCCGGTCTTCTCGGGGAAGACGCCGTCGGCGATCAGAAAGGCCGCCGAGCGCGCGTGGTCGGCGATGGCGCGCATCGAGACCGCGGTCGATCCCGGCGCGTAGTCGGAGGGCGCGAAAACCTTGCCGGTCAGCTTCTCCACCTCGGCGATGAGCGGGCGAATCAGATCGGTTTCGTAGTTCGAGCGGAAACCGCCGATGACGGCGGCCAGGCGCTCAAGGCCCATGCCGGTGTCGACCGAGGGTTTGGGCAAGGGTTTTCGCGTCTTGTCCGCGAATTGCTCGAACTGCATGAAGACCAGGTTCCAGATTTCGATCCATCGGTCGCAGTCGCAGGCCGGGCCCTGGCACGCGTTGCCGGCGGCGGCCTCGGCGCAGGGAATGTCGTCGCCTTGGTGGAAGTGGATCTCGCTGCACGGCCCGCACGGACCGGTTTCGCCCATGGCCCAGAAGTTGTCCTTGTCGCCCAGTCGGACGACGCGGGAGTCGTCCACGCCCGCCACTTTCTTCCACAGCGTGCTGGCTTCGTCGTCCGTGTGATGGACGGTGTAGACCAGGCGCTTGGGATCGATGCCGAGGTTCTTCGCCAGCAGTTCGTAGGCGAAGGCGATGGCGTCGGGTTTGAAATAGTCGCCGAACGAGAAGTTGCCCAGCATCTCGAAGAAGGTGTGGTGGCGCGCGGTGCGGCCCACGTTCTCCAGGTCGTTGTGCTTCCCGCCAGCACGCACACATTTCTGCGAGCTGGTGGCGCGCGGGATGGCCCGCGTCGTCTTGCCCGTGAACACGTCCTTGAACTGGTTCATGCCCGCGTTGGCGAACATCAGCGTCGGATCGTTGGCGGGAACCAGCGACGAGCTGGCGATCTCTTCGTGACCCTTGCCGACGAAGTAGTCGAGGAATGCGCGGCGGATTCTCTTGGATGGTCGGTCAGACATTGGGCGCGCAGACTAGCACTTAGGGCGGAAACCCAAAAAGGGTTCCTAGCCGGCGGTAATGGGCGCCGCGCGGTTTTCCGATTCCAGACCGACGCGGATCGGCAGCACGCCCATGGAAAGGCCCTTCCAGTGCAGGCGTCGTTCGATCTGGTACGCGGTTTCGTTGTGCAGGATGCGCTGCCACCAGGTTTCGCGCTTCCAGATCAGCTTGCCCGCGAAGAAGATGGTGTGCGGGTATTCGCCTGCCAGATCGGAACAGATCGACGTCGCCACCTTGACTGCATCGAGGCCCGAGCCCATGCGCGACGATGCGCTCCAGCCCAGGCCACGAGCCAGCTTGACGTACTTGTCAAGCGACGCTCGTGTCTGCGCTTGCAAGCTCTCAATTTCTTCCTCGCCCTTGAAAGTGCCCGAGTCGAGCACGGCCACGGATACGAAGATGATGTTCTTGAAATAGCCGGCGTAGCTGCGCTGGATGGAAAGCAGCGAGTGAATCCCGATGCCGCCGTAACTGCCCACCATGAGGACCGCGGTCGGTTGCTTGGGGTCAGGTTCGCCGCCTTCGCCCTCAAGTTGCCCGAGGTCGCCCAGCTCTTGATCGAGCCGCCGCAGCTGCTGCGCGACGTGGCGGTAGTGCAGTTCGATGCACAGACAAAGAACCACAAGGGCCGTGGTGACCAGAAGCGTGACCCAGGCGCCCTCGGAGAACTTTTGTGCCACCGTGAAGGTCAGGATGGCGGCGCAAAGCACGAGCGCAACCGCGTGCAGCAGGAATTGCCGCTTCCAATGACCGGCACGCAACCTGCGCTGCCACCAGAAGCGGCACATCCCGAGTTGCGAGAGCGAGAAAGTCACGAAGACGTTGATGGCGTACATCACGACCAGGGTGTCGATGTTTCCATGCGTGGCGATGAGCAGGACAAGCGCCGCCGAGCCGAGGATGATGATGCCGTTGGCGGTGGTCAGCCGATCGGAAAGCGAAGCGAAGCGGCGAGGCAGCCAGGAGTCCACGGCCATGTTCGACATGACGCGCGGGCCGTCGATGAAGCCGGTCTGCGCCGCGACGAAAAGCAGCGCGCCTTCGGAAGCCAGCACGAGACCGACGAAGACCTTGCCGAGGGGCAGGCCGAACATGGTCCAGTTGCCGGCGAAGGCCTCGACGAGCACGCCGTTGAGGGTCTTGCCTTCCGCGGGCGCGACCTTGAATAGCAGGTAGCACAGTAGGATGCCGCCCGAAGTGATGCCCAGCGAGAGCGCCATGTAGAGCATGGTTTTCTTGCCGGTGTGGACGCGCGGCTCGCGCATGATTTGCAGGCCGTTGGAAACTGCTTCGATGCCGGTGTAGGTGCCGCTGCCGCGCGCGAAGGCCGCGGTGAAGAGCATGAACAGACCCCACAATCCCAGGGTGGACCTCCCCTGCTGGATGCCGGTCGAGACATCGCTTGCGATTTCGCCCAACCGTCCAAAGTGGGATATCAGCCCGCCGCCGATCAGGATGGCATGGGTGACGAGAAAGATGAGAAAGACAGGCATGAGCGCCGTCACCGATTCCTTCACCCCGCGCAGATTAAGCAGGATGAGGAAAAGAATGGCGGTGATCTCGACGACGAGCTTCCAGCGGTGCCATCCGATGGGCAGCATGTTGAAGACCGCATCGGCGCCCGAGGCGATGGACACCGAAATCGTGAGCACGTAGTCCACCAGCAGGGCGCTTCCGGAGGTCACCCCCGCGTGCCGGCCAAGAAGCTTGGTTGCCACCACGTAGCCGCCGCCGCCGGACGGAAAGTGCTCGATGATTCTGCTGTAGGACAGCGACAGGATCATGACCGTGACCGCGGTGGCGATGGCGAGGAATACGGCCAGGAAGGTGTAGTCGCCTCTCTCTCGCAAAGCCCGGAAGCACTCGTCCGGTCCGTAGGACGACGAGGAAAGGCCATCGGCTCCGAGGCCGATCCAGGCCAGAAAGGCGATCAGGGAGATCTTGTGAAAGATCTGCGGATCCCGGAAGTTTCTCGGGCGTCCTTGTAGGACGTTCCAGGCCCGTTCGTAGAAAGTCGGTCCTTCTAGGGTCGCCAACCTGACGCTACTACTGTCGTCCTCCGACGCACTGGGGTCGACCTTCGCTGGCGGACTACTTGGATCGGGCATCGGACGGGCTCCTGGCGCGGCCTTGACCTCCGTCGTGCCGCATGCCTACGAGGTTAGCTGTCGGGCTCGGAGAGAGGAGTACTCCGGTGCTTATGCACTTGGCCCCATGGGTGTGACCCCGGTGGTTCCCCCGTTCGGTTGTTTCTACCGATTCGGCATGGAGGGGCGATCTACGGCCGCGGAATCCTAAAGTCAAGCGGGGGCAAAGAAGGTCGACTTGCCCGCCGCACCGGGTGTGGGTTCTGATAGGCTGTCGCCGGAAGGGAAGACAATGGCCACGATCACACTCAAGGGAAAATCCATCACCACCTCGGGCAGTCTGCCGACGGTGGGCAGCCAAGCGCCAGATTTCAAGCTGGTTGGCGAGGACTTGCAGGACGTCACGCTGGGCAGCTTCAAGGGCAAGAAGAAGGTTCTCAACATCGTGCCCAGCCTGGACACCTCGGTGTGCGCCACTTCCGCGCGCAAATTCAACGAAGCGGCGAAAGAGATCCCGAATTGCGCCATCGTCATGGTTTCGGCGGATCTGCCCTTCGCGGCCGAACGCTTCCGGACGAACGAGAAACTGACCGAGATCATCACCTTGTCCATGATGCGCTCGCGAGAGTTTGCCCGTGACTACGGCGTGCTTCTTACCAGCGGACCTCTGGCCGGTATTTGCGCCCGCGCCGTGGTGGTTCTCGACGAGAACGACAAGGTCGTGCACACCGAGCTGGTGTCGGAAATCGCCCGCGAACCCAACTACGAGCTGGTTCTAGCCGCGCTCAAGGCCTAGGTTGTTTCATGCGAAGAAATCTTGTTCCCGCATTTCTTACCGTCATGGTTGCTGGCTGCGGAAGCAGCGGCGGAGGCTCGAATCCAGACGCCGCTCCATTGGATTTGGGGGGCGCCCAGGAAGCAGGGGGGCCACCGACACCTTATTGTACGAGCAAGCCTGCGCTCGCGGGTATGCCTGATTTGTCCGGAACCTGGGTCATGCGTCTCACAGGGTCGCAGGCGGTCAGCGCGCCCATCGTGGGGATTGTTCACACCAAGACCGAATTCTACATCCTGGCAACCCTTGCGCAGAATGGGACGGATTGGGTCGCCAACGGGCGATATTGCGATCGGGTGGAGAAGGATCCCTCGACCAACATCGTTCGGGTCATCATCCCGGCTCCCTGGGCGCACACCGAAAAGCCGGTCACGCGATCGGGTGGCAAGCTAGCACTCGCCAGCGATGGAACTTGGGTGCTCACTTTTCCGCCTTTGGTGGAGACTGCTGGCGCCGTGCTGGCTTCAGACTCGGATCCCCTGCCAACGGCCGCCGATGATCTCAGAGTGATCGATGAGGACGGCGACGGACATCCCGGGATCACGGTAAGCCTCAGTGGTCAATCGCTTTCAGGCGATCTGTACTCGGTCCAGAAACAGATGACTAGCATCACCGCCATTGCGGTTGCGCAGGACAGGGTCGAGGGGGCGCTGGCGTACTCTTCCCTGCAAAACGTGCTTTCCAGCAATCCGCCCGGCTTGGCGACCTACTATCCGCAGAATCAACCTCCAGCTTCAGATCCGGTCTTGTGCAATAGCGGGTTCGCCATGGTCAGGATCGCTGGCGCGGGATCCGTCGACGGTGGTGCAATAGACGCTGCCACGCTCGACGCCGGTGGGAGCCCTGACGGTGGCTCCATTTCCTGCGAGTGGGTGCGCGCGAACGAAGCCGTCTTGTTCTAGGTTTTCGGGCGCTAGCGCGCGATTCTGAAGGTCGCGCCGGCGCCCAGCATGTAGCCGGTGCTTTTCCAGCCAGGATAGCCGGGGTTGTTGGTTTGCAAGCCCGCTGCGCCCGCGGCGGGCAAATTGGTCGTGTGGTCTATCGCGTTGTCGGGCAGTTCGTCCAAGACGGGGTGCGCGGCGTTGGGATCCTTGGTCACCGAGCGCGGCAGGAAGTAGGAACCGAACAGGGTGATGCCCGCTTCTAGGTCGCGGCCGAGGAATTTCACAGGACCCTCGATGCCTGCGCTGGCTACGAGTCGCGAGTTGTCGACGTAGTTCGTGCGCCCGGTCTGATCTGGAACAGGCGAGGGAACGTAGCCGATGTCCGCGGTGATGTGACGCTCGTGCCACAGAAAGCCGCCACCAAGCGCCACGCTGACGGTGTTGTTCCATGTGTCGAGTGGGTGGTCACCCTGACGGTTGGTGTACTGCGACCAGCGCTCGGCGAGGAATTGCACCCCGATCTCCCACGGCGCGCGGCCGTCGGGCAGGCGGCTGCCGCAGTAGCTGCCACCGAGGGCGAATCGCAGGGGTTCGCTGCCTTGCGAGATGGTGTAGCTCTGCTGCACGAAAGTCTGCGCCTGCCCCGTGTCTTTGTTGGGAGGATAGGTGTAGTTCCAGAAGCGCAGATCGTTCTCGCCGTCGGTCTGGTTGATGAACGGGAAGTGCAGGGTGGCGACCACGGAGGTGCGCTGGGTTGGATGAAGGGTAGTAGCGAAATAGGGTTTGAATTTGCTGTCGGTGTGGATGTCCGGGGACAGCACCACCTGACTTTGATCGGTTCCGTAAGGGACGTAGACCGTGACTTTCGATTCGGTCAAAATGGCGACGTCGATGCCGAATCCGACGGAAATCCAATCGTTGAGCTGCGAACCCAGGGCAAAGGAAATGCTGGATACGTCCAGGCGGTCGCCCAGTAGCTCGAAATGAAGCTGGTTGGTAAAGTACTGCTCGCGCTCATCGGCGAAAAAACCGTTTTGGTCCAGAAACGCGCGCACGGGCAACAGGGCGTGGAATCCGAACACCAGGGCTTTCCCGGCCAGCGGGCGCACCATGCCGATGGCGGCGTAGACGACGTTGCTGTCGGCGTCCGTGTTGGAACGCGGGTTCGGGAGATCCACGGTGGCCAGTGGCGGCCAGGTACTATTGGGCGAATAGACGGAGGTTGGTATTGTATTGTAGATGGACTTTGGTACATCAACGCCGGCTGGACGCGCCTGTAGACGGATGTTGCTCTGGACAGCGAGTCCGAAAATGCCTACTTCAAGTTTTGGAGTCGCTTCAGGAAGCAGCGACGGGTTGAAATATGTCGCCGCCGAGCCGTGTGACAGGACACGCGCCGTGATCTGATTGCCGCCCGAGGTGGAGCCGATGAGCTCTAGAGTGCTCGATGCCTGCGCGCTGCGAGTCGCCAGCGCGCCAGTGATGAGTCCGTAGAAGGCCAGGCCTGCCCGTCGTGAAAGATGGTGCGTGCGATGCATTCGCGGATGATGCCACGAGCGTCGCCAATAGACGAAGGTGCGTGATGGGGATAATCTTCGCCATCGTGATCTACCGACGCTTTGGCAGAACCAACCTTGCCCTGCCTGTCTTTTCCCTCGGAGGCATGCGCTACCAGGAATCGTGGGATCGCGGCGTGAAGACGGGCGCCGACAGCCAGAGAAATCTGGAAGCCATTCTCGACCGGGCGCTAGAACTCGGCATCACCCACGTCGAAACCGCGCGTGGCTACGGCACCAGCGAGGCACAGCTCGGCCCGGCCCTGGCCCGCCACCGACGGGATCGCTTCGTGCTGCAGACCAAGGTGCGGCCGTCGCCGAACGCGAAGGAATTCGAGGCGCAGCTTGAGGAATCCTTCCAACTTCTGAAGGTCGACCATCTGGATCTCTTTGCCATTCATGGGGTGAACGACAAGGACTCGGTGGATTGGTCGCTTGCGTCGGGAGGCTGCCTGGAGGTCGTCGAACGCTGGCGCAAGCAAGGACGCATCCGCCATATCGGATTTTCCACCCATGCCCCGAGACCGCTCATCTTGCGCATGATCGAATCCGACCGCTTCGACTACATCAACTTTCACTACTACTACCTGTTCCAGGACAATCTGCCCATCCTCGCGGCGGCGCGGCGCCACGACATGGGCACCTTCATCATCAGTCCGTCCGACAAGGGCGGCCGCCTGTATCGCCCGTCGGCCCGCCTGCGAGCGCTGTGCGAACCGCTGTCGCCCATGGTTTTCAACGATCTGTGGTGCCTTTCCGATCCCGACATTCACACCCTATCGATCGGCGCGGCCAGACCGACCGATTTCGACGAGCACATGAAGGCGCTACCGCTGCTGGCCGATCCGACGCCGATTCTGGAACCCATCGTGAAACACGTGGAAGGGGCCTATCGCCAGGCTGTCGGCGACGAGTTCGCGCGTCGCTGGTTCGAAGGACTGCGCGAATGGGACGAGTTGCCGGGCAAGATCAACGTGCGGCGCATTTTGTGGTTGCGCAACCTGGTTCTCGCGTACGACCTGCCGGCTTTCGCGCAAGAGCGCTACATGTCGATGAGTCCCGACGACATCTGGGTGCCAGGCAATCGCGCCGCCGAATTCGACGATGCCGAAATGGTCGCCGCGCTACCCGATTCACCGTTCCGCGAACAGATCCCGGAGATCCTGCGCGAAGCGCACAAGATGCTCTTCAACCCCGAGGTCAAGCCGCAGCCGTAGCGCCGTGGACGCCGGACTAATCCGAACCCCTTCTTCCTCCGCAACCGCTGTGCTCTCTGCGCTCTTGGTGGTGAAATCTTCTTACACGTGAACCCGAATCAGCGAGCGCACGCCCACGACCACCGCGAGCCCGCGGATGCCGGCTACGGCTTTTTGGAAATCGGCTTCGGCGACCTCGTGGGTGAAGATGACCAGCTCGACCGATTCGCCGGTGGCCTCTTTCTGCGTGACCGCGCTGATGCTAACGCCGCAGTCGCCAAAAATCTTGGTGATGGAGGCGAGCACGCCGGGTTGATCCTTGACGTCGAGGCGCAGGTAGAACTGGGTCTTGACCTCGCCCATGGGAACTACGGTCTTTTTCAGCGAGCCAAAATTCATGCGCGGGCTGGTTCCGCCCTTGGCCTGGTGCATGGCCAGATCGATGATGTCGCCCACGATGGCCGACGCGGTCGGCAGCTCGCCTGCACCACGGCCGTAAAACATGACGTCGCCCACGAAATTGCCACGCGCAAAGACGGCGTTGAAGGAATCGTTGACCGCGGCGAGCGGGTGGTGTTTGGACACCATGACCGGATGAACGCGCAGCTCGACCCGGTCATCGTCGTGGGCGACGCCGATGGCCAGCAGCTTGATGACGAAGCCGGAGCTCTTGGCGATCGCGATATCGCCCGCTGAGATGTTGCGAATGCCTTCGGTGTGGATGTCGCGGTAGTCGAAGTGGCTGTCGAACGCCATGGAGGCCAGGATGGCCAGCTTGTAGGCGGCGTCGTGGCCGTCCACATCGGCGGTCGGGTCGGCCTCAGCGTAGCCGAGTCGCTGGGCTTCGGCCAGGACGTTGGCGAAATCGGCGCCTTCCCGGTACATCTTGGTCAGGATGAAATTGGTGGTGCCGTTGACGATGCCCAGGATTTTCTCGAAGCGGTTGGCGGCCAGCGACTGGCCGAAGGCGTTGATCACCGGGATGCCGCCGCAAGTGCTGGCTTCGAAGTGCAGGGTCACGTTGTGCTTGCGCGCCAGAGCGAACAGCTCGGGGCCTTTCTTGGCGATGAGCTCCTTATTGGCGGTGACCACATGCTTGCCGGCTTTGAGCGCGGTCTCGATGAAGGCCTGCGCGGGCTTGGTGCCGCCGATGACTTCGACCACGACGCCAATGTCGGGGTCGTCCAGTACGGCGCTGGCATCGGCCACGAGCATGGCGTCAGGCAACCCGGTGGCGGCACGTTTGGCCGGGTCAAGGTCCGCGGCCTTGCGCAGTTCGATGGCCACGCCGGTTTTGCGCAGGAGGTGCTCCTTTTGCGAGGTGAGCAGCTTCACGACGCCGCCGCCGACGGTTCCGCAACCGATCACTCCGACCCCGAGGTGTGCGCTGGCCATGGTAGTTCTCCTGGAAAATCGCCTTGGTGAGCGCCGCTTCGGGCGCTCGACCGGGCCAAGACCTATCGCCCTTTTGCCCCAAGTTCAACCGCCGAAGTGCGGGGCCGGGCAGCTGGCGCGTCGGGCTGGCCAGCGATTGCGCTAGAAACTGTGCCGTGCTAAGAACGTCAAACATCATAAGGCACACCCGAACGAGGGCGGGCCCGCAAGCCCGCCTTTTTTTTGTCCAAACGATTCCCGCCAAAGCAAAACGACCCGGTCAGGTACGCAAGAAATGCGCAAAGAAATCGACGATCTCTGGAGGCTGATCGAGCCCCCCATTGAAGGGGCTGGCCTGGAGCTTGTCGAGCTGCAATGGAACCGCGAAGCCGAGGGCTGGGTGATGCGCGTGTTCATCGATCGGCCGGCGGGTCCCAAGGTGCCGGGGGGCGGCGAAGAAGATGGGTCGGTGTTCGAGCCGATGTTCGTCAGCCACGAGGATTGCGAGCAGGTAAGCCGCGACCTTTCGGCTACGCTCGATGTGGCGGACTGCATTCACCACGCTTACCGGCTGGAGGTGAGTTCGCCCGGGATCGACCGGCCGCTGCGCCGGGAACGAGATTTCGCCCGCTTCGCCGGGCAAAAGGCCAAGATTCGAACGACAGATCCGGTGGAGGGACGACGGAACTTTTCCGGCGTTCTTGCTGGTGCCCGAGAGGGACGGGTGCAGATCGATTGCGAGGACAGGTCGTACCAACTGTCTCTCGACATCATCGTGCGTGCCAACCTGGTTCCCGACTGGGAAGCCGAATTCCGCCGGTCAGCAGGGGAGGGCCCTGCGGTCCCCAAGGGCCGTAGTGGGTCCCAAACGACACCGAGGAGTGCGTCATGAGCGACGGTACAAGTCTAAGCTTGGTTCTCGACCAGGTTTCGAAAGACAAGAACATTGAGCGCAAGGTCCTGGTCGAAGCTCTCGAGCAGGCCATATTGACCGCGGCCAAGAAGGCGTTCGGCGAAGATCGCGAGATGGAAGCGACCTTCAACGAGGCCACGGGCAGGGTCGACCTATCCCAAATCATCGTCGTCGCCGATCCGGTCACCCAGCCGGCGAAGGAAATCACGCTGGAAGAGGCGAACCGCTTCAACCTGCAGGCCGACGTCGGGGACGAACTCTTGTTCCAGATCTTCTACGACGACAAGGATCAGGCCAAAGCCGAGGAGCAGGACGGAAAATACGGGGCCTTGCTCAAGCTCAACCGGGCGTGGAAGACCTTCGGCCGGTTCGCGGCCCAGACCGCGAAGCAGGTTATCTTGCAGCGGGTACGCGAAGCCGAACGCGAGAACGTCTTCAACCAATACCGCGACAAGAAGGGCGAGCTGATCTCGGGCATCGTGCGCCGTTTTGAACGCGGTAACATCGTCGTCGACCTCGGCGGGCCCGAGGCCATCCTGCCCGTGCGCGAACAAGTGCAGCGCGAATCCTACCGCGCCGGTGACCGCATCGTGGCCTTCGTGGTCGAAATCGACAAGTCGGCGCGCGGGCCGCAGATCATCATCTCGCGCGCGCACAAGGGCCTGCTCGAAAAGCTCTTCGAGATGGAGGTGCCCGAGATCTACGACAAGATTGTGCGCGTCGAAGCTTCTGCCCGTGAGGCCGGGGCACGCTCGAAGATAGCCGTATTCTCGCGCGACCGAGATGTGGATCCGGTGGGCGCCTGCGTGGGTATGAAAGGGTCGCGCGTGCAAGCCGTGGTGCAAGAGCTGCGCGGCGAGAAGATCGACATCGTTCCCTACGACGCCGATCCCGCGCGTTTCGTGTGCAACGCCATCGCGCCGGCCGAGGTGTCGCGCGTGCTCATCGATGCCGCCAACCACACCATGCAGCTGATTGTTCCCGACGACAAGTTATCCCTCGCCATTGGCAAGAAGGGGCAAAATGTCCGCCTGGCTTCCCAACTGACGGGTTGGCGCATCGACATCCATTCCGAAGGCAAGGTGCGCGAGATGGAGGAAAGGGCGCGGGCTTCGCTGGCCGCCATTCCCGGTGTTTCGGCTGAACTCGCCGAGACGCTTTTCCGTGGCGATTGGCGATCCGCGGCCGAGGTGGCCAAAACCTCCCAGACCGAACTGGCCGCGGTTCCGGGCGTTGGCTCGGCGGAAGCGGCGGCGCGAATTATCGAGGCCGCGGCAGGGGCCGCCGAGGTGGAGCGCGCTCGCATCCAAGCCGAGCGCGAGGCCGTGGCCGCAAGGGTCGCGGAAGCCGCGCCCGTCGTCGAGGAGCACGCGTGACGGAGGGAACCAGTCATGCGCTTCGAGCGGACGTGCGTCGGGTGCAAAGCGGTTCGTCCGGCGTCCGAATTGGTCTGTCTCATTGCTCCCGAGGGGCAGGTTCGCCTGGCTCATCGTGGGCGGGGCCAGGCGGCAGCGGACGAGTCGGGCGGAAAACGCGGGCGAGGCACCTGGGTTCATGCCCACTGTCTGCCAGCCGCAATCAAGGCCATGGGGCGGGCCTTTCGCCGGCAGGTCGAGATTCCACAAGTAGATACTCTCTTGGCCCAGATGCATGTCGCATCGGGGCGGTCGATCAACGCGCAGGGTGATTCACGATGATTGGAAGCGGATTTGATCGAAGAGATCCCGGTACCGATGGGGCCGGCTCGGGCGGCACCGGCGCGAAGGTACGCGTGTACGAGTTGGCCAAGGATTGTAACCTGGCCCCCAAGGATCTGGTGGCGAAGATTCGCGCCTTGGGCATCGACGTGGCCAATCACATGTCCAATCTCGATGCCTCCGATGCCGACCGCGTCCGCCGTTCGATTGAGCGCGAACGCCAGGAATCGCTTGTCGAAACGCGCCTCAACGACACTGTCATTCGGCGGCGTTCCCGCGTACCCGGAACCGCGGGCGCCCGCCCCCAGTCAGTCACGGAGGCCGCCAAGCCGGCCGTGACCGCGCCGAAAGTGGCGCCAGTCGAGCCACCGGCTCGCGAAGCGAGGATCGTCTATGCGGTCCCCGAGCCGACGCCGCCGCCGGTGCTTGTGGAACCCGTGCCGGTCGAGACGATCGCGCTGCCCGTTGCCGAGGCGGTCGAAGCGCCACCCGCGCCCACGTCGGTCCCCACGGTCGAGCCAGCCGTGGCCGAACCCATTCCGACTGTTGCGCATGAACTGGCCCCCGCGGAGGCGGAAGTAAGTGCACCTGAACCGGAGCATGCCTCGTCGCTGCCTGCGGTTCAGGAAAAGCTGGGCACGGCGCAAGCGCCGGTCATCAAGATTCCCCAGCCGGTGGTCACGGGCTCCGCGGCCACGGGCCAGTTCATCCAGCTCCCCGGCATGCCCAGCAGGGATGGCACGGTTCCCAAGATCGAGATCAAGGATCGCGACGAGGAGCTGCGCAGGCTCGGCCGGAGCGGATTGATTTCTCGCGGCCCAGGTGGCCGGGATTGGCGCCAGCCGGGGGCGCCGGGCCAGCGTCCAGGCGGACCGCCACGCAAGCGGGTCGCGGCCGCGGGTAAGAAGACCAAGCAGACCCAGATTACGACGCCTGCCGAGCACAAGCGTGTGATCCGCATGGGCGAGAACATCGCGGTGTCCGACCTCGCGCAGAAGATGGGCGTGAAGGGCAACGAGGTCATCAAGAAGCTGTGGGCGCTTGGCATGATGGGCGTGAACATCAACCAGAGCGTGGATCAGGATACGTCCACGCTCATCGCCAACGAGTTCGGCTACCAGATTGAATCCACGGCCTTCCGCGAGGACGAGTTCATCTCCGAGGGCGAGACCGACAATCCCGAGGATCTGGTCCAGCGCGCGCCGGTCATCACCGTGATGGGCCACGTCGACCACGGCAAGACCTCGCTGCTCGACGCCATTCGCAAGGCCAACGTCGCGGCTGGCGAGGCCGGCGGGATCACCCAGCACATCGGCGCGTACAAAGTCCACACCTCGACGGGAGACGTCGTGTTCCTGGATACCCCTGGCCACGAGGCGTTCACCGCCATGCGTGCGCGCGGCGCCCAGATGACCGACATTGTGGTCATCGTGGTCGCCGCCGAAGAAGGCCCGATGCCTCAGACCATCGAGGCCATCAAGCACGCGCAGGCCGCCGAGGTGCCCATCTTGGTGGCCATCAACAAGGTCGACAAGCCCGGGGCCAACCCGGCCGCGGTTCGCACCAAGCTCATGGAATACGGACTCGTGGCCGAGGAATTGGGCGGCGAAACCATCTACGTCGAGGTGTCGGCCAAGACCAAGGTCGGTATCGACAAGCTGCTCGAAATGCTAGCCCTGCAGGCCGAGGTGCTCGAACTCAAGGCCAATCCCAACAAGCCGGCGCGTGGCAACGTGGTCGAGGCTCGCCTCGACCGATCGCGCGGCGCCATCGCCACGGTGCTGGTCAAGGAAGGTACCTTGCGCCTGGGCGATCTGGTGGTCGCGGGCGAGGCTTTTGGCAAGCTGCGCGCCATGCTCGGCGACAAGGGCCAGGTGATCACCGAGGCGGGTCCGTCGACGCCGGTGGAGTTGCTGGGGCTCGAGGGCGTGCCGGACGCGGGTGAACTGTTCAACGTGGTGGCGGATGAAAAGTCCGCCAAGACGCTGGTCGAGCACCGCCGCGAACTGCGCAAGCGCAAGGAGGCCAGCGCCAACACGCGCGTGTCGCTGGAAAACATCCTCGACCGCATCAAGGAAGGCGCGGTCAAGGAAGTTCGCATCGTGCTCAAGGCCGACGTGCAGGGCTCGGTCGAAGCCATCGCCAATGCCCTTCGCAATCTATCCACCCCAACGGTCGGCGTCAGCGTCATCCAGTCGGGCGTGGGCGGCATCACCGAATCGGACGTGACCTTGGCCAAGGCTTCGTCGGCTATCGTGATTGGCTTCAACGTGCGCCCGGCTGGCAAGTCGCGCGCCCTCGCCGATCAAGAGGGCGTAGACATCAAGCTGTACCAGATCATCTACGACGCCATCGACGACGTGAAGAAGGCCATGGTGGGCATGCTTTCACCCGTCATGCGCGAAAAGAGCCTGGGCAAGGCCGAGGTTCGTCAAGTCTTCCACATCGCCAAGGCCGGAACCGTCGCTGGCTGCACCGTCACGGAAGGGAAGATCACGCGCAAGGCCCAGGTCCGCCTAGTGCGCGATTCGGTTGTTGTCTTCACTGGCAAGCTCTCGTCGTTGCGCAGGTTCAAGGAAGACGCCAGCGAGGTTACGCACGGTTACGAGTGCGGTATCACCATCGACGGCTACGGCGATTTGAAGGAAAAGGACATCATCGAGGCCTTCGAGATCGAAACCACGGCGGCTGTTCTCGACGCGGCCATCACAGAAAAGCCCGGCCGGCGCTAAGACACGCCGGCATGGTGCCGCCCTTGTCATGACCGTGGGCATTGCGCGCCTGACCCTGTTTCTCCCCGACGCGCACTCGCTCAAGGAAAAGCGCATGGTGCTTCGCCGGGTCAAGGATCGGGCACAGCAGAAATTCAACCTGGCCATGGCCGAAGTGGGCGACAACGACCTCTGGCAGCGGGCGCAGCTCGGGATGGCGGTGGTGGGCAATGGCCGGCGCTTCGTCGAATCGGCGCTCGACGAGGTGATTCGCTTCGTGCGCGCCGAGGCCGAGGTCACCAACGTCGAGCGCGAAATCCAAACCTTTGGCGACGTCTTGGCCAGTAACGATCTAGGATTCAGCACAAGATGACCCAGCGAACAGAGCGCGTGGCCGGCGAAATTCGGGGAATCCTGGGCGAAATCATCGTGCGCCAGGAGATCAAAGATCCGCGCGTGCGCATCGCCGGTATCATCACCTTCACGCACGTGCACATGTCCGGCGACTTGCGCCAGGCCAAGGCCTTTTTCACGGTTCACGGCATGGACGACGAAAGCCTGGAACGCGTGCGCCAGGGCCTGACCAGCGCGGCCCCCTTCATGCGCCGGCGCATTGCGGACAGGTTGCGTTTGAAAAGCACGCCCGCGCTCGCCTTCGAGGTGGACCGGGTGTTCGAAGAAGAGGCTCACATCGACGAACTTCTGCGCCAAGTAGGCCAAGCACGCGAAGCCGTGGGCGAAGATGCGAGTGTAGATACGAGCCAGAAGAAGCCAGATTGAGTCTGCTCATCGTCGACAAGCCGAGCGGTCCCAGCTCGTTCACGGTGGTCAAGCGCGTTCGGGCGCTGCTGGGCAAGCGGCGCGAAAAAGTGGGACACGGAGGAACCCTGGATCCGTTTGCCAGCGGCGTCCTGCCGATTTGCATGGGCGAAGGGACCAAGGTCCTTCCGTTTCTTCTCGATGCGGACAAAACCTACGAGGCAGGGGTGCAATTTGGCGTCGAAACCGACACGCTGGACGTCACGGGCAAGGTCGTTGCCGAGCATGGTGTCGGCGATTTGTCCGCAGTGGCCGTCGAGGCAGCGCTGACCGCGTTCCGTGGTCCCATCGAGCAAGTGCCGCCCATGTATTCGGCGCTGAAGCGCGATGGCCGGCCGTTGTACTCCTATGCACGTGCCGGCGAGACCGTCGAGCGAGCCGCGCGCAAGGTGACGATTCACGAGCTGGAGATGGTCGCTTTCGAAGCGCCCGATCGGGCTCGCTTGCGGGTTCGCTGTTCCAAGGGAACGTACATTCGCTCGCTGGCAGCGGACTTGGGGTCGCGGCTAGGAGTCGGCGCGCACCTTGTGGAATTGCGCCGCACGGCCTCGGGCCCGTTTCGACTTGACCAGTCCATCACGCTAGACGAGCTGGCGGCCCGGGTTGCCGATGGCCGTCCGCTGCCGACGCTCTCGCTGCTGGAAGCGCTCGCCCACTTGCCGACTGCGAACGTGGATGAAAGTCAGGCGCTTGTGCTTGCTCGCGGACAACGGATGGATTGGGCCGTGCTGAGCGGTGGGCGCGAGCTGGTGGCCCCGGTGTGCGCCGTGCTGAGCGGCGAGGGCGGCCCAGTGCTGGTCGCTGTGGTCGCTCGAAACTCCGACGGTACCGTCAAGATCCTGCGCGGGTTTCGCAGCTAGAAGCGCTGCTTCGTGCTTGTACTCACCCAGATTCCGCGGTTAGTGTCGCGCCGTGAAACCTGGCTTGGCCCGCCACGAGCGCAGACCGACCGCAACGGGCTGCGCACACCGATTTTTTCCGTTCCTGCTCGGCGCGCTTGCCCTTCTCTGTGCCCGTGGTGCGGAGGCGAACGAAGATCTGTGCTTCGACTTCGCATCGCCAACCTTGGACAGCCTCCTCCAGTCGAGCAGTGTGCAGCGCTTGCTTGTCGTGGTGAGAAACGGCGAGGTTGATGCTCGATTGGCGGCCAAGGGACTGTCCCTGGCGGTCAGGCGGCGCGGAGTCGAAGTGACCATCATGCGCAATTCACAAGCGTTGTCGCCGCACGACCTTGCCGTCGAGGAATCCACGGCCAACCAGGCACAGATGGTCGCCGTCATCGAGGTGCTGGCGGGGACCGATCCCAAGATGGCGACCGCGGATTTTCGCGATCGCGCCGGGCAGAGACTAGCCGTGCTTTCCGGAGTGCGCAGCCAGAGTGCGCAGTGCCAAGGGGCAGGATCTGTTGCGCCGCCCCAAGGTTCCGAGCGGGAGCGAGCCCTAGCGACGCCACCCGAAGAATCGGAAGAACAAGATACGCCCGGAGATGTGCCACCCAGCGAGGGACCCGATCGCACCTGGTATGGATGGCAGCTCATGCTCGCCGATACCGCGTCGGTTGTGGCGATCTTGAGTCCTGTGCCCTCTTTCGCCGTGCCCACGTATTTGCTTGCTCCACCGCTGATTCATGCGGCCAATGGCCAAGCGCGCGGTGCCTGGTTGAGCGTTGGCCTGCGTTCGGGCGTCCCGCTTGCGGCGGCGGGGCTGGGGCTGCTAGCCACGCAGCTAGGTGCCTGTGACAAGGCCAGCGATTCTTGCGGCGGTTCGTTGGTCTTGGGCGCGCTCTTGGTGAGCATGGCTGTCGTTGCGATCGTCGACGACACCTTGCTGGCTTGGAAGGAAACAAAAGATCCGGACAGCCCTTCCTACGCTGCGCGGCTTCGCCCGACCGACAAAGATCGGGGTGTCTCCGTCGGCGTCGGATTGCTCTCCTACCGTCAGGGCGCCGGCTTGGGCCTTGCGGGTCGCTTCTAGGGATAATCGCCGCGAGGTGTACCGGTAGGGGTGATTCATGAATCCCCCTACGATCTGCCCCAGCGTTCGTTGGCGAAGTACAGCCCCGCAAAGACCTTGGCGGCGATGACCAACCCCGCACGCTCTCGCTCCCCAAGCCAGGTGCGAGCCTCGCCGATTGGTACTTCGTGCACGAGGATGTTTTCACCGTCGACGCCGCCGCCTGGACCGACCCGGTCGAGGTTCCAGGCCAGCACGAAGTAGACCATTTCGTTGGCCATGCCGGGTGAGGTTGCCGTGGTGGCGACGATCTCCAGGTCTTGCGCGGCGTAGCCGGTCTCTTCGACCAACTCGCGGCGTGCAGCGATCACGGGAGCTTCATTTTCATGGCCGGCTTCATCGCCCATGAGTCCAGCCGGGAATTCGATGACCTTGCGGCCAAGCGGCGCGCGGAACTGCTCGACGAAGATCAGCCGGCGCTCCCGGGTCAGCGGCAAAATGGTGACCACGCCTTTGGAATTGGGCCGCTCGACGAAATACCAGCCCTCGCGCTCGATCATGCGCAGGAACCGGGTTTCGGCGACGATGCGATCAGCCACCCACGACCTCCTCTAGCGGCCCAGCTCTTCGTCTAGCGGCCCAGCTCTTCGTCGATCCAGTCGCGGAAGCTGGCGATTTCGAGCGGATCTTCGTACTTGCGCCCGTTGATGTAGATGCTGGGCGTGGCGAGGACGCCCAGATCGTTACCTTCGGACTTGTCCGCCTGCACCTGGCTCTTGATCGCGTCGGAATCGATATCCGTTCGCCAGCGCGCGACGTCGAGACCAACCTCTTTGGCTGCCTTCTCCAGTACGGCGGGCGTCAGGTTTTCCGAATTGGCCCAGACCTTTTCATTGAACTGCCAGAACTTGCCCTGCTTGTGCGCGGCCACGGCGCCCTCGGCGGCCAGCCGGGCATTCGCGTGCGAGCTGAGCGGGAAGTGCTTGAAGTACATCTTGACGTCCTTGGGGTACTCCTCGACCACCTGTCGCATCAGCGCCTGGGCGTGCTTGCAGTGCGGGCACTCGTAGTCCACGAACTCGATCACGGTGACGCGGCCGGATGGGTTGCCCTTGACGGGCGCGGCGGACACGTCGATGCGCGGGGGGCGTTGTGTGCGAAAGCGCTTTTCCAGCTTCTCGCCGATTTCGGAGTCCGTGAATCCGGAATCGACCAGATGCGCGACGTAGCGAACGGCGTAGAACGATGCCCGGCAGGCGCTGTCATGCTTGGCCGAATAGATCAAGCTATGCCCCTTGCCGCAGGCCGAGGACTCGCGGTTCACCACGCGGAAAAAAACCTTGCGCTCGAAATTATCGAGCTTGCCGAGATCGATGCCGGGTGGAGGCGAGTTGTCGTCGCCCGACGGAGAGCCCGCCGTTTCTGCCGCCGCATTCGCGCTGGAGGGTGGGGCAGGGGCGGCCTGGGCCGGTTGGGTCCGCACAAGGATCCGCGTGCAAGCGCAGGCCGCGACGAGCGCCGCCGCCGTGATGAGCCATCGTCGTGTTCGTGAAGGGAGCATCGGGGGTGAGATTAGGAACCCAAACGCTTTTAGTCAAACCCGTGATGGCAACTCCTCATTTGACGTTGCGACCTCGACCGGACAGTATGTAGCCCGTCGCACGGACAGTCAGCATGGGCTCGGATTACATCGCAGTTACACTGGTCATTTTGGTCGGCGTGGGCGTCGCCTTGCAGTTCTTGGCGTTCGCCAGATTCCTGGGCGAAAGCCGGCCAAGCGCGGCGAAGGACATCACCTACGAGGCCGGCTCGGATCCGGTGGGCGATCCGCGCGCGCGCTTCCCGGTCCGCTTCTATCCTCTGGCCATCCTGTTCGTCGTCTTCGACATCGAGGCGGCGTTCTTCTATCCGTGGGCCGTCAACTTCCGCGAGCTTTCCTGCGCCGGCGCCTTGCGCGCGGGCGTGTGCACCGCCGGGATTTCCTTTCTCGGGCTCGGGGCAGCCGTGGCTTTCATGGCCGTGCTTCTCGTAGCCCTCGTCTATGCGTGGCGCAAAGGCGTCATCGGTTGGGGCTAGAACCATGCCGCTTACCTTCTACAGCTCGAAGCTTGCCGACGCGGTCAACTGGGCGCGTAAGTATTCGCTTTTCCAGTATCCCTTCGTGACCGCCTGCTGCGGGATGGAGTTCATGGCCCTGTGGGCGCCCAAGTACGACATCGGGCGATTCGGGGCCGAGTTCCCGCGCTTTTCGCCGCGCCAGGCGGACTTGCTCATCATCGTCGGCACCATCACCGAGCGGCAGGCGCCCATACTTCGCCGCATCTACGATCAGATGTGCGAGCCCAAGTGGGTCATCGCCTTTGGTGTGTGCGCGTCCACGGGCGGTTTTTACCAGAACTACTCGGTTATGCCGGGCGCGGATCAGGTCATCCCGGTCGATGTCTACGTGCCCGGCTGCCCGCCGCGGCCAGAGCAGGCGCTGGACGCATTGGTCTTGCTTCAGGAG
>Ga0265316_10000099_pt1 | contig 95020 bp, 110 predicted proteins | sample 4522metaG_FD_202092 | JGI IMG/M metagenome (GOLD analysis project Ga0265316, IMG submission 202092) | Rhizosphere microbial communities from Carex aquatilis grown in University of Washington, Seatle, WA, United States - 4-5-22 metaG | ecosystem: Host-associated > Plants > Roots > Rhizosphere >... | reverse complement strand
TATGATCTCCAAAAGCCGAGGATAAGCTGAGGCCTCAAAGCGTAATATTGTTTGGCCGCGCCAAAAGACCAGCCGTGGCTTTGCTCGTCAGTCGCACCCCGCGCCGACACTACGCCAATCCGTCCAGATGCGCCGCCGCGCCTCATCCAGCGCGAGCCGTCCGGCGCAAACCGCGCGGGCGAGACAGGCTTCCTTGCGGTCCTTTTCGAAGGCCTCGTCCCACGGCTGCAGCTCCAGATTGCTCGGTTCGTAAGGCGCGCCGCCGAGGCCCAGCGGAATGCGGTGGTCGAGTTCGAAGTCGCCGAGCATTTCTTGGGGAATCGCCAATTCGCGGGTCAGCGCGATTTTTACGCGCCGCGTGTAGGACGAAGAGGGCCGCGCCCCCCTCGTCCAACCGGGAACGCAAATCGTCGTCTCGACGGTCTCTTGCGTCACGGCGGGGTTATACAACATCTCCACACGAATAGGTTGTGCATGCAGTGGGCTGGCGATCAGGACAAGAAGCAGCAATAATAGCGGCATACGCGGATTTCTCATGGGTTGGCGAATCATTGGCCCGGCGGGAATATACAACTCTATGGTTGCAGAGTCTCAAATTAAAAGAATAAAATCCGAGCCAGTTCCGGCGCGGCTCAAAAAGGGAAAATCCGCTCATGGTCGACGATGTGACGATCCGCTTTAGCGCCGACACCGGCAGTTTGGAGGACGGACTCGCCGACATGCGCGGCGCGGTCGGCTCGCTGACGCCGGACCTCAAAAAGCTTTCGGAGGGCGTGAGCGAGGCTGCGCAAAAGGCCGCGCCGGCGACAACGGCCTTTTCGCGCATGTCGCTCGCCATCGGCGACGGGTTGACCGGCGCGTTGCGGCCCGCCTCCGCCGCCTTCGCCGCGCTCGGCGACGACGCCGGCGCCGCCAAGACGCGCATCGACGGCGAGATCAAGGCGCTGCAAGAGCAGCTGGCGATCAAGAAGACGATCTTCGACGGCGAGGCGAAGCTCAAAAACATCAGCGAGGAGCAAAAAATCGCACTGGTGAAAGCCGCGACGCAAGAGGAATACGAGGCGCAGCGCGCGCTGCTCGAACAGGAGGCCGGGCTCGTTGATCAAAGCGTCCAGCAAAAGCAGCAGGCGCTGAACAAGATCGCGACGCTCGACGCGACGCATCAAAAGCAGATGCTGCAACTCGCCTATCAGGCCGCCGAGGAGCAGAACAAAATCTGGCAGGGCCTTGCGAGCAGGATCGGCTCGTCGATGAGCTCCAGCATCATGGGGTTGTTGCAGCACACGACGAATTTTCGCGAAGGCGTGCGCCAGATAGCGGTGCAGGCGACGCAATATTTCGTCAATATGGGCACGCAATGGGTAGCGAGTTTCGCGATGAACATAGCGAAAAACATCGCCACGCATGTGATGGGCGAACAGGCGATGACGGCCGCGACGCAGCTCGGCGTCTCCGAGCGCACGGCGAGCCAGGCGGCGGGAAGCGTCGCCGACATCGCCGGCAAGGCGGCGGCGGTGATCAAAAGCATCATGGCCTCGTCAGCCGAGGCCTTCGCCGGCGTGTTCGGCTTCATGGCGCCGCTCATGGGTCCGGCGGCGGCCGGTCCGGCGGCGGCGGCGCAGGCGACCGTGGCGGGCGCGGCCAGCATCGCCTCCTTCGACATCGGCGCCTGGAACATTCCGCAAGACCAGCTCGCGATGGTGCACAAGAACGAACTGGTGATGACCGCGAGCCAGGGCGACGCCTTCCGCAGCCTGGTCAACAACAGCTCCGCGCGGAGCGATAGCGCGCCGCGCGTCCACGCGCCGGTGAACTTCCACGTCCACGCGCTCGACACGCAGGGCGTCGCGAGCTTTTTGCAGGGCAATGGCCGCGAGATCATGAAGGCGGTCGGCCGCCATGTGCAGGACGGGTTGCATCTCGGCGTGCGGGGGCTGAACCCGACGTGAGGCGGACGGAGCCTTGTAGCCCATAAGCGACGAATCTGGCGGCGCGCCTCCTTCTCCCACTTGTGGGAGAAGGTGTCATGCGGAGCATGAAGGATGAGGGACGCCGCGACTTGGCTGAATCTTTCCCCAGAACCCTCATCCGACCCATGCTGACGCAAGGGCCACCTTCTCCCGCAGGCGGGAGAAGGGAGCGACGATCCCGGAGGCCAACATGACCTTCCCCTATCTCTCCGCGATAAACCTCATCCCCGCGTCGGGCGAGTTCGTGTACGACACGGTTGCTTACAGCGGCAGGCAGCCGGGCTCCTCGACCTTTCTGCCGATCAACACCTATCACGCGCCCGGCGGAACGCGCACCGACGTTATGTATGCGCTCGATCAGCTGCAGGCGACGCTGCCCAATTGCAACAGCGTCGCGCTCGTCGTGCAATGGCTGGGGAACTCGCTCGACGCCTCGGCTTGCCAGGTCTATCCGGCGACGACCTATCTCTTTAACGGCGAGGTCGGCGCCTTCGAGCCGACCGCCGGCGGAACCGACTCCTGGCGCGTCTCCGACGTGACGCTCGCCACATCAGGGCTCATTCAGATCAGCCGGCCCGACGGCGTTCACGCCGCCTATGGCGGCACGCCGTCCGATCAATCGGTCGTGCGCTGCATCGCGGAGCTTAAAGATCGCGGCTTCAAGGTCGCGCTTTATCTGATGATGAACATGGATGTGACCGGCAAGCCGTGGCGCGGCCTCGTCACCTATTCGCCCGATGTCTCCAGCGCGGCGACGACGGTTGTGAACAATTTTCTGGGAACCGCCGCGACCTCGCAGTTCACCCGCGACGCGACCAATCTCACCGTGCATTACTCCGGCAATGTGCTCGACTTCACTTATCGCCGCTTCGTGCTGCATTACGCCAATCTCGCGACGCTCGCCGGCGGCGTCAATCTCTTCGCCTTCGGCTCGGAGCTGCGCGGGCTGGAGGCGATACGCGGCCCCGCCTGGACGCCCGCAGGAACTACGGACGGAAGCGGCAATGCTGTGTGGGATTATCCCTTCGTCGCCGGGCTCGTCACGCTCGCCAATGATTGCCGCTCGGTTTTCGACGCGGCGGGCTTCACCAAGAATCTAGCGGCGCGCGAAAACCTCATCACCTATTCCGCCGATTGGTCGCAATGGATGGGCGCGCAGCATTCGGGCGTAACGGGTGTCTTTCCGCATCTCGACACGCTGTATGCGTCGTCCAACATCGATTTCGTGTCGATCGACAATTACATGCCGCTGTCGGATTGGACCACCGGAGAGGGCGGTCTCGACGCGCAAAACTGGCGCTTGCCGCCGCCGGCCTCCTGGCCGCTCGCCAGCCCGACGAGGCTTGGCTTTGGCCTCACCGGCGCGCCCGATGTTCACCGGGTCGATTATCTGAAGGCCAATATCGAGGGCGGAGAGAAATATCACTACTGGTACGGCGACTACACATCCTCGGTGACGCTCGATCCCAATGGCACGCTGCAATATGTGACCGCGCCGCAGGGCGATCGGCTGGCGCAGGCGCGCAATCCATATTTCGCGGGTCAAGAACTGTTCGCCTTCAAGATGCTGCGTTGGTGGTGGCTCAACACGCATCAAGCCGTCTACGACGCCGGCGACGGCGCCGGGACTATTCCGCGCGGGCCGCGAACGCAATGGGTTCCGCAGTCGAAAAGCATCGGCTTTCTCGAATATGGCTTTCCGACCTCGGATCGATGCAGCAATGAAGAAAACGTGTTTTACGATCCGCAATCGATCTCCGGCGGGACGCCGTTCTGGACGATCTGGAACGCCGCCAAATCCGCGCCATTGATCGACGCGACGCTGGCGCTGACCGCGCTGCAGGCCTTTTGGCAATATTGGACGACCGACGGCAATAATCAGACGTCGGGCGCCGGCCTGCCGATGATCGCCGACGATCTGATGTTCGCCTGGTGCTGGGATGCGCGGCCGCTGCCGGAGTTTCCGCTGCGCACTGACATTTGGTCGGACGGCGTCGAGTGGCGGAACGGCCATTGGCTCAACGGCAAGCTGCCTTCCTTGCCGCCGCAGACGCCGTCAAGCGCGCCGAGCTTCGGCCCGTTCCCAAGCTTCCCGACATTGATCGGGCAGGGCTGGTCGAGCAAGGTTACGCCGAAATTTTCGACGCTCGCGCATGAGCGCGCGTCGGGCAAGTCGTCGCGCCGCATGAAGATGCGCTGGCCGCTGTACGAGATCGAACTGACCTATGACTTTCTGCGCGCCGACCCCGGAACGCAAGAGCTGCAAAACATCCTCGGCTTCTTCGAGAGCGTGCAAGGCCAGGCGCAGCCGTTCTGGCTCGCGCCGCCGGGGCTTTCCGCGTTGACGAACCAGCTGGTGGGAACCGGCGACGGCGCGACGACCGCATTTGCGATGGTTCGCACGACCGGGGCTTTTACGGAACCGCTCGCCGGCGTCGCGTCGCTGTCCGCCGTGCGCGTGAATGGCGCGGCGCTGGCCTCTGGCGCGTGGAGCCTGTCGCCTGGCTATGAGCCCGTGCTGACGCTTGCGAGCGCGCCCGCATTGGGCGCTGGCGTCAACGTGGACGGCGTGGCCCTGTGGCTGTGCCGCTTTGCGGGCGACGCGCTGGACTTCGAGCAATTCGCTTACAACCTGTTCAGGCTGAAGAGCGTGAAGCTGGTGACGGTGAAACTGTGAGCGGGCTTTTTCCTTCTCCCACTTGTGGGAGAAGGAAGAGCGCCGATGCAATGTGAGGCCGCATGACTCTTCCCTTTTTCCGCACGCTCGCAGGCCAGACCTTCGCGACCAAGAGCCCGATCACCGCGAGCATCGTCGCCGAGCATGACTCCGGGCGCACGGTGCGCACCGCGCTGTATCAAGGGCTTTACGAATTCGAGATCGGCTTTGACGCGCTCGCCTCGGACGCCTCAAGCAATCCCGGGCTCGGCGCGCAATCGCTGCAGGTCGTGATGGGGCTTTATCTGCAATGCGGCGGGTCTTACGGCGCGTTTCTTTACGTCGACCCAAACGACAACGCCGCGACCAACCAGACGATAGTGACCGGCGACGGCGCGACGACGCAATTTGCATTGCGGCGCTCGATTGGCGCGGGAACGGATTCGGATATTTACGCCACCGGCGTAACGAGCGTGACCGTCAACGGCGCCGCCGCTTCGAACTGGTCGCTCACTGCTCCGAACTTGCTCGCTTTCGCGAGCGCGCCGGCGAGCGGAGCCGTCGTCGCCGCGTCTTTCACTTACGCCTTCGTCTGCCGCTTTCTCGAAGACAGCCAGGACTTCGAAAACTTCATGCAAAATCTCTGGGCGGCGAAGACGATCAAATTTCGGAGCGTGCGGCAATGAAGACAGCTTCCTCGGCGCTGGTGAATTTTCTGACCGCCGCGCGCGCCAACCCGGATATTCAACTCGCCTTCGCCGACTGCTACACTTTCACGCTGATGAGCGGAACGGCGCTCACATACACCAACGCCGACGTGCCGATCGTTTATGCGGGCAAAGAGTTTCTAGCCAATGGGCCGCTGGTCTCCGGCCTCAAATATCGCGCCGCGACCGGGCTCAACGTCGACCGCCAGGAAATCACCGTGGCCGCAAGGCCCGGCGATTTAACCAGCGGCGCGGCGTTTCTCGTCGCCTTGCGCGACGGAGCTTTCGACGGCGCGATGGTGCAGCGCGACCGCGTGTTCTTCGCCGATGTCGTCGGCGGGACGCTCGTCGATGGCGTGACGCTGTTCTACGGCCGCGTCTCGACCGTGGACGAAGTGGGCCGCACCAAGGCGAAACTCTCCGTCGCCAATGAGCTTGTTCTGCTCGACATCGACATGCCCCGCAACATCTTCGCGCCGACCTGCCTGCACACGCTGTTTGATCTCGGCTGCGGCCTGCCGGCGGGCGCCTTTTCGACCAATGGAGCCGTCGGCGCGGGCTCGACGACGAGCCTCATCAATTTTGGCGGCGCGCTGGCCGCGCATCTGCAGGGGAAGATCGTGTTCAGCTCCGGCGCCAACGCCGGCGTCGTCGCGACGGTCAAATATGTTGTCGCCGGCGCGTCGCTGACGCTGATGTATCCACTGTCCGAGGCGCCAGCGGCCGGCGACGCGATCACCGTCTATCAGGGCTGCGACCACACGATGGGCACATGCCAGACGAAGTTCGACAATCTCGCGAATTTTCGGGGCTTTCCGTTTGTGCCGCCGCCGCAGATGGCGGTGTGAGCTGCGGATCTCCTTCTCCAGTTTACGGGAGAAGGTGTCATGCGAAGCATGACGGATGACGGACGTTACGACTTGGCTGTATCCCTCCCACGGACCCTCATCCGACCCTTGCTTCGCAAGGGCCACCTTCTCCCACAAGTGGGAGAAGGGATTCGCCACCGCCAACGGAACCCCACATGCGCGAAAAAATCGTCGCCGAGGCGCGGTCCTGGATTGGCACGCCTTATCACAATTGCGCCGATATAAAGGGCGTCGGCGTCGATTGCGGGATGCTTTTGGTGCGCGTCTTTGTCGATCTTGGGCTGGTGAAGCCCTTCGATCCGCGCCCCTATACGCATGACTGGCACATGCACCGCGACGAAGAGCGTTACCTCAACCTCGTGCTGCCGCGCGCGCGCAAAACGTCATCGCCGCTTCCCGGCGACGTGATGCTGTTTCGCGTCGGGCGATCCTACAGCCATGGCGGGCTGATTTCCCGCCTCGAACCGCTGACGATCGTTCACGCGTCGCTGCCGTCGCGGATCGTTCTCGAAGAAGCCGTGGAGCGCAACGCCATGATGGCGGAGCGCGTCGCCACGGCGCTTTACGCCAGCGTCGTGGATGGACCGCTATGAGTTTTCTCGCCGCCAAAAAGGCCTCGCCGCTGACCGCCGCGATCTGGCCGGCCTATACCGGGCTGCAACTGCAAACCGCGACGAACAGCTTGCCGATTCCGCTGGTGTGGGGCATGAACAAGCTCGCGGTGAACATCTTCTTTTACGACAATTTCCGGGCGGTTCCGGTGTTCACGCCGCAGGCGTCGGCGGGCAAGGGGTCGATTTTCGGCGGAGGCGGCGGCGTCACCTGGAGTCTTTCCGGCTGGACCTATTCCGCCGATCTGATGATGGCGCTGTGCGAAGGGCCGATCGTCGGCGTCAATCAAATCTGGCAAAGCCAGTCGACTTACGGAACGCAATTCGCGACGACGGGCGGCGTCGTCTCGGGCGGCGGCTCGGGCCTTTCCTCGCTGGGACTCACGCTGTTTAACGGCGCGGCGGGCCAGGCGCCCTGGGGCTACCTCGCCGCGACTTATCCCACGCAAAGCCTCGCCTATCCCGGCACGGCCTATGTCTGCGCGGCCAACTTCGGGCTCGGCGCCTCGGCCAGCATCGGCACGCTGAACCTCGAAGTGCAGGGGCCGTTGTTCGGCACCGGCGCGAACGGGCTGGACGCCGATCCCGCGCATGTGATCGCCGATTTTCTGCTCAATCCGCAATATGGCGTCGGCTTTCCCGGCGCCAATCTCGACGCGACGACGATCTACGGCGCCAGCGGCGGCGCGTCGCTGCAAAACTATTGCCGCGCGATGGGCCTGTGCTTCAGCCCGACGCTCAACCAGACCGAAACGGCGTCGAGTGTGTTGACGCGATGGCTGCAATTGCTGAACGTCGCGGCGGTGTGGTCGGGCGACCGGCTGCGTTTCATTCCCTATGGCGACGAAGGCGTCACCGGCAATGGCGCGACCTTCGTTCCGAGCACGACGCCGGCCTATGCGCTCAGTGACGCCGATCTCGTCTATACGCCGGGCGACGATCCGATCAAAGTGTCGCGCGTCGATCCCTTCACCCTGCCCAATCTGCAGTGGATCGAGGCGCTCAACCGCACCGGAATCAGCACCGGCCCGTCTGGCCCGTCGAACATATTGGAGCCGCAGGGCCTGCCGGAATATCAGGCGACGCCCGTATCGGCGCGCGATCAGGCGATGATCGAACAATTCGGCCTGCGCGTCGGCTCGACAATCACCGCGCATGAGATTTGCGATCTTAATGTCGCGTCGGTGGTCGCGCAGACGATCCTGCAGCGCGGGCTCTATGTGCGCGCCAGTTTCAAATTCTCGCTGTCCTGGGAGTTTTGTCTGCTCGATCCGATGGACATTGTGAGTCTGACCGACGCCAATCTCGGCTTGAGCAATTACCCTGTCCGAATCGTCAGCATCGAGGAAGACGACAGCGGGAAGTTGAGCGTGACGGCGGAGGAAATGCCGCAGGGGGTCGCCACGCCTGCCTCCAATCCGATGGGCTCCACCGGCGGCGGCTCGATCAACGCCGCAGCGGTCGCCGATCCGGTCAATACGCCGTTGATTTTCGAGCCGCCGCCGGGCCTGACCGGCAACACCGCCGAAATCTGGCTCGGCGCTTCGGGCGGCGCGAGCGGCGTCAACGATCCGAACTGGGGCGGCGCGCTGGTCTGGGCTTCGCTCGACAATCTCGCCTTCCAGAAGATCGTCACGATCACCGCGCCGCTGCGCCAGGGCTTTTTGACCGCGCCGCTGCCTTTTGCGACGGGTTACGACACAGCCGACACGCTGAGCGTCGATCTCACCGAAAGCGCCGGCGCGCTCACCACCGCGACGCAGGCCGCGGCGCAGGCGGGGCAGACGCTGTGTCTCGTCGACGGCGAACTTTTGGGCTTCTCCAGCGCGACGCTGACAGCGACCTATAAATACAACCTCGCGGGCCTTCCGCGCGGTATGTATGGAGCGACGGCGGCGGCGCATTCCACCGGCGCGCCCTTCGCGCGGCTGGACGGCGCGGTGGCGCAATATGCGCTGCCCTCCAACTTCATCGGCCAAACGATCTATCTCAAATTCCAGAGTTTCAACGTCTTCGGCGGGGGCGTCGAGGATTTGTCGAATTGCGCGGTTTACACCTATGTCCCCAGCGGCGCGGGCGTCGTCGGCCCGGTCACGACATCGCTGGAGCTTGGACAGGCGCAGGACTGGGGACTGGCCAGCGCGCCGGTTGGCGTTTCCGACGATTGGGGCACGGCGAACGGGGCGGTTTTCGCGAGGGTTGATCTGGGGAAGGTGGCGGCGTGACATTGCCCGTCCACCTAAAAACTGTTAGTGCCTCGCGCGATCCACACTTCGCCCACGAGGTCCAGCCCCATGAACGACTCCGCCCCGACGCGCGCCGATTTCGCGGTTATCGAGCGCTCGGACGCGCGTTGGGCGCGGCTGCGCGAGCTGATCGAGCTGCATTCGCTCAAAAGGGGCGATTTCACGCTCTCGTCCGGCGGCAAGAGCACATATTTGTTCCAGCTGCGGCAGACGACGATGCTTCCCGAGGGCGCGAAGATTCTTGGCGATATCGTCGTCGATTTCATGAAGCGCCACGATCTGCGCTGCGTCGGCGGTCTTGCGGTCGGTGCGGTGCCGATGGTGTCCGCCGTGTCGGTGATGAGCTTCATCAAGGCGTTTCCGATCGGCGCCTTTTTCGTGCGCAAGGAAGCCAAGGCGCATGGCGCGCTGGAGCGCATCGACGGCTTTGTATCCAGCGGCGAGGAAGCGCTGCTGATCGACGACGTGGCGACCTCGGGCAATTCGATCATCAAGGCGATGGAAGGAATGCGCGCGGAGCATCCGACCAGCTTCGCGCGCAAGGCGCTTGTGGTGATCGATCGTGAAGAGGGCGCGCGGGAGAATCTCGCAGGCCATGGGATCGAGCTGTTTTCGATTTTTACGCGACGCGATTTCAACATCTAAAGTCGCGATCAGCGGCCCTAGGCGCGCCTCCCTTCTCCCACTTGTGGGAGAAGGTGGGCCTCGCGTTAGCGAGGGTCGGATGAGGGACGCGGGCGCTAGGTTGGAACTTCCCATCAACCCTCATCCGTCATGCCATAGCCCGTCATTTATGACGGGCGTTCTGTCGCACGCCCCATGGCGTGACGCCTTCTCCCGCTCCACGGGAGAAGGAAGGACTCGCACGTCCCGTCGATCTTCACCCACAAGGAGCACGCTCGCATGAGCACGCAGGTTCAGTTGCGGCGCGACACCGCCGCCAATGTCGGCGCCTTCACCGGCGCGCAGGGCGAGGTCATCGTCGACACCACCAATAACCGCCTCGTCGTGCAGGATGGCGCGACGGTTGGCGGCTTTGCGGCGGCGAAGCTCTCCGAGGTGGTGACGGTGAGCGCCGCGACGCTGCTCTCGCAGGCGGCGCATGGCGGCGGCGTCACCGCCGGCTGTCTTGAGCAACTCGTCACGCTCTCCGGCGCGACGACGAGCTCGACCGCGCAGATTCCGAGCGGCGCGATTGTGCTCGCCGTGTCGAACCGCGTCGTTACGGCGATCACCGGCGCGACCTCCTATAGTTGCGGCGTCGCCGGAAACGCCTCGCAGTTTGGAAGTTTGCTCGGCGTTTCCGCCGGCTCCGCCAATCTCGGACTCATCGGCCCCAATCCATTCTACGCGGCGACCTCCGTGCTCTATACGGCGGCGGGTGGAAGTTTCACCGGCGGAACCGTGCGCATGACGATTCACTATCTCTTGCCGAACGTCGCGACGGCGTAGGTCCTTTCGACCGTTTTCTTCGTGCGAACCGGCCTCCGCTTCGCTCGAAAACGCCGTAGCGCCGCAAGCAATTCCAGAAATTCGAACGACATCGACGCGCCGGGCTCTCCCGGCGCGATCGCGAACGCGCGTCCAACCAGGAGCTTTAAACATGCAATGGAAAAACCCGGACGGGTCCATCACCGAGGGCGTCGTCATCGAGGATGGCGGCGGCAATAAGATCGCGTTCTACAACGTGCGACCGGTCGGCTCCGCCTCGCTCGCCACATCGCAGGCGTCGATTGGAACTACGGCCGCGCAGATCGTCGCGGCGCGCAACGGCGCGCCCGGGACCGGCCGCATCGCCGTGACGCTCTACAACTTCAGCTCGGCGACAGTGTTTTACGGCGCTTCCGGCGTGACGGCGACGACGGGATTTCCGCTCCCCGCCGGCGCGGCGGCGACAATCAACACGACGGCGGCGCTCTATGGGATCGCCGCCAGCGGAACCCAAACCATCGGCGTCATGGAGACATTCTGATGCGCTCGAAACCTTTCTTCACCCTCATCGCGGTTTTGCTCGGCGCGGGTGCGGCGCTGGCGGACGACGTGCGTCCTCCGAGCGCGCCCAATTTTACCCTCGGCATGCCGCTGTCCGGCGGCGGCTGGACGGTCGGCGATTGTATTTCCGTCGCCACGGGACCCGTGGTCGGACAGCAAAGCTGCGGCGCCGCGAATCTCACCATCGGCACGACCAATGTCACGGGAGCCGCCGGCCTGCTCTTCTCGGATGGCGCGAATCTGCAATCCTTTGCGGCGACGTATTCATCGACCAACGGGCCAAACCTGTCGTTCGCGAACAACGCCAGCTTTACTTTTAACGCCGATGGCACAGTTTCCGCGCCAAGTTTGAGATTCAATACTCCATCGGGGGACGGATATAACCTAGAAGAGTTCTGGAGCAGCGGCACAATCGGAGGATATATTACCTCTGGCGGTGCGTTGTTCACGACAACCGGTGTCGTCGTATCCGGGACGAGAGCCGGAAACGCGATCCAGTGGCCTAACAACCAAACCGGAATGATGGGCTGCTGGCAGGACGTTAACGGATACTGCCTAGCCCTACGAGACCATTATTCTGAGGTCGGAAATATCACTCTTGTCACGCAGAACGCAAACGGAGCCTATGCGATCGGGCTTGAAGCCGCGAATGCACAGATAGATTTCGGAACCAGCTCGACGTGGAACACCTGGGCCGCGCGCTTTGGCCTCGGCAATCAATCGGCTCTGTTGCAGTTCGGCGGCGCGGACACGGTTTCGCCCGTCGCATATACGGCTGCGGCCTCAAGCGCCTCGGCCCCGGTCAATTTGACCGCCACAACTTCCGCCGCCGGTCAAAACCAACTGAGCCTTAACGGCTCGCAATATCTCACGCAAGCCGTCCAGGTCGGAATGACCTGCACGGATACGACGCATCCGACCGTCATCCCGTCGAACACCACGATAACCTCTATAGCCTGGGGCGCAGGTCCGATCACGCTCAGCGCCAACATCACGGGCGCGGGCGTTACTGCTGGCGACACGATCCAATGTAGCGCGCCCAATGTGGCCGGCGCCAATCTGACTATCGCCGGCGGACGCGGCACGGGAAATCAGCCGGGTGGCTCTTTGATCCTCGGCTATGCCCCGGCAGGGTCGTCGGGTTCGTCGCAAAACGCCTGGCTGGCCGCGGCGACGATCAATGGCTCCGGGTTGACACTCGGCGTGCAGGGGACTTTGCAAGGCGCGCTCACGCTCGCCAACACAAATTCAACCTATTCCGCGACGCTGAAAAGCTCGAACAGCGCGACGGCGGCGGTGACTTACACTCTGCCCGTCGCTCCCCCTGTCGCCAATGGCTACATGCTCACCTCGACGACGGCAGGCGTCTGGTCGTGGGTTAATCCCGGCGCCGCCACGCTGTCTATTGGATCAGGAGTTTCCGGGTCAACGCCAAGCAGCCCGCTGTGCGTCGATGGCTCCGGCAACCTCGCCGACACCGGCTGCGCGACCGGGCTTTCCTTCCCCGCGACGATTTCCGGAGGCACGGCGGGGGGCGTTGCGTATTTCTCTGGGGCGACAACCCTCGCGTCCTCAGCGCTACTCGGCAACGGTCTGTTAATGACCGGTGGCGGCGCAAGTGGCGCGCCTTCGACGGTCACGCTTGGCGGCGACTGCACTTTCATTTCTCCAAACATCACTTGCCTAAAAACCAGCGGCACGGCCTTTGGCTCTCTTGCAACGGCGTCGGTAGGAACTGGCGTTGTGACAGCGCTGGGGATTAACGCCGGCGCGCATGGCGGCATCATCATCGGCACCAACAACGGGACGAATGTCGGCATAGGAACATTTAACGTTTTCTCGGCTGGTAGTCAGAATGTGCTTGTCGGCCCTGGCACAATGGGCACATCCGGCGCGTCTAATATGACCGCAGTTGGCGGACAGGCGTTAACCTCGGCAAATTCCACCGCTGGAGCAGATGCGGCTTTTGGTTACGAAGCTCTTACCGCGCTGACCACGGCAAACAATGTTACTGGCGTTGGACCATTTGCGTTCTTGCATCTTACGACCGGAGGCAACAACGCTGGCCTTGGCTACAATGTCGGAACCAGCATAGTTGGCGGAACGGGGAACACCCTGCTTGGGGCCAGCGCCGATCCCGGCAGCGACGCAAGCAACACTATCGTGATTGCATCTGGGGGATCGAAAAAGATCGACTATGGCGCAACAACCGCGAGCGCCTGGACGCTCGCCGGGCAACTCTATCTCTCGACGACTCCGACAACATCAACGGGATCGTCTGGGGCGAAATATCTCTGCTACTACCCGACGACCGGCCAAGTCCAGCTCGCGGCGTCTGGAACCTGTTCATAAAGGGAAAATCGCAATGAAACGCATCGCATATGCCGCTCTCTTTTCGCTGCTGGCCTCGCCGTCCCTGGCCGAGCCGATGAAGCTCACCGTCAACCAGGCGTTCTCGGTTTCGGTCGGGATCGACCAACTCGACAAGGGTTTCGAGGAGCCGACCAAAAACGACGGCAAGGATATCCTCCTGCATCGCGCTTTCGTTTTCAATCCGGCGGTTCGCATCGCCTTGGCGGTCGACGCCTCGCACATCAGCGACGCCCTCGCGCCGGCGCAAAAGGCGCTCAAGGCGGCGCGCGAAAAGGTCGCGCCGAACGAAGCACAGCTTGACGCAGAAACACGCAAGGCCTTCGAGGCCGAAGTCGAGAAAATCGGCGCCGCGATTGTTGAAATCGACCTGACGCCGCTTTCGGAAGGCGACCTCGCTCTCGACAAGAACACCGGCATTACGTCGGCGACGATTCAGGCGCTGTTGCCGATCTTCAAGAAATAGGGCGGTGTGTATCGACGGGCTGATCGGGAAATTATCGTGACTTGCGCGCGCCATGGCGCGCCCTCCCGCTTGGGCGTCGCGCGCGCGCTCTTAAATCGCGCGTTAAAAGGCCATTGAAAGCCCTGGGTAGGTCTTTTGGATTTTTGCGAGCCAGCGCGCCTTGAAAGGGCTGCGTCGCTCCACGGGCCGTTTCTAGGGCTCGCCGTCGCTCTTCTCGATCCCCTCGACATAGACCGCCGACCCGCCTCCCTGCACCCGCAGCGACAGCGTCCAGGAGACGCCGGCGATCGTCGCCATCACCGTCCCGTCCGCCTCGGCCGACCCGGCGTCGAGGATTTTTTGGACAAGCTCGTAATCCATGCCCGGGCCGATCGCCGCCGCGTCGGCGACCGAAAGCCGCACCGTCCTCGCCTGCGCGCCGATCGCCTCGGCGGTCTTGTCGGGCAGCTGCGCGAAGGGCGTGGCGATCTGGCCGCGCGCCACCATGGCCGGATCGCTCGACGCCGCATCGAAGTGGAAGCCGTCGTCGGCGATGTGCCTGAACAGGGCCGAGCCCGTGATGTCCTTGACCGCGATGCGCCGGGCCTCCGGCTCCATCTGGTCGATCTTGCCGGCGAGGAGGTCAACGGCCGTCTGCATGCGGAACTTGCCGGGGTTGTTGTTCCAGCCGGGGTCTATGCCGACCGGCACGCGCGTGACCTCGCCGGTGGCCTTGTTGACGAAATCGCGCACGCCAAAACTGACGGGCCGATCGCCATAGCGAGGGCGCGCCTTGGCCTCGCGCTCGGAGAGCTGGCGCACCCGGCACTGGCAGCCCCAGCGGTTGGGGGGATAGTGGCTGTCCCACCAGATGTCCTCGACGGCGAGAACCGTGCCGACCCAGGCGAGATGCTCCAGGCGTTTGTGCTCGGCGGTGGAGATCAGATATTCGAGATATGGCAGCACGCGCCGCGTGCGCCAGGTGCGCTCCCATTCGCCGGCGGCATAGGCGGTGTTGACGTTGGCCCAATAGATCGTCTCCAGCCGGCGCGGCGAGCCGAGCTGAACCTCGTGCTCCTTGCCGGTCAGCGGGTCGATCCCGGTCTTCTTGCCCCACCAGCCCTTGGCCTTCAAAAGCGGTTCAAGTCCCTTTTGAAACTCGCCAAAATTCTGCCGCTCCTCGATGGCCTTGGCCAGCGCCTCGTTGATGTCCTTGAGGACGTCATAGCCGGCGCTCTTGGCCACCGTGAAGGCGTGGGCGTGTTCGTCGCCCATCATCTCCTGCCAATGATGGCTCTCCTTGAGCCCCTTCTCCTTGAAGAAGCGCAGCACCTCCCGCGGGGGCTTGGCGAATTCCTCCGGGGCGAAGGGGTCAGCCATTGGCGACGATCGGCACGTCGCGCCATTCGAAGACGGTCACCACGTCGACAGCGCTGTCCTCGAAAGGCGCGCGCAGCTCGACGATCCGCCACTTCTGCCGCAGCACGCCGTTCTCCCAGCGCAGCTCGGCCATCGGCTCCCCCAAGCGGACCGGAGCCGCGTCGAGTGGATGTTTATCCCTGTCCATAGGCCCTCGCCTTAAGTTGCGCGATGGCGACCCTGCGCGCCAGCGGCGCGATGTCGAGCGTCCCCGTGAGCTCGACGAGCAGCGCCTGGAACTCCTCGAAACTTTTCGCCTTGGCGCCGGCCGTCAGGATCATCTCGATCATCGGCGAGAGCACCGGCTCCCAGTCCTCGGCTTCATCGGCGCCGATCGCCTCGACCTCGTCCTCCTGCGCGACACTGGCGTTGAGCGCGAGGCGGCCGTCGCGGCGTCGGGTCTCGCCGCAGCACGGGCAGCCGGAGAGATGATAGGTTTGCGCATTGGTCGCGGCGTTGGCGAGCGCCCCGTCGCCGGGCGGCTTGTTCTGCGGCGCGTCCGGCGCCTTCGGCGGTTCGAGAAGATCGTCTCCGTCCTCGGGCTCGGACATGCCGATCTTTTCGCGCACCTCCGCCATCTTCACCTTGAGGCCGATTGGCACGAGCCGCGCCAGCGCATTGGACAGCGCCTCCACGTCCTGCGGCTCGGCCACAGGAAAGACCACGCGCGGCGGCGCAGCCTGCGCGCCGAAATTGACCGCCACGAAATGGGCGACGAGATCGCGGTTGATGGTGACGGCGAGCTGGCGGGCGTCGTCCTGCAATATGTCGATGCGGATTTGATTATGCACCTGCGCCTGGGCCAGCGAGCCGCCGTTCTCGACCGTCATCGTCTGGCCGAGGATAGCTTTGCTCATCTCCTCATTGCAAAACCGCGCCATCTGTTCGAACGGCGTCGATTGTCCGGAGCCCGAGCCCTTGGCCTCCAGGAACTCGATCATCATGCTCTCGGGGATGATCGCCGCGGCGTCGGAGGCGATGCGCATGACTGCCTGGAGCAACTTGCGGCGTTCGTCGGCCGTCGCCGAGGGGTGATATTTGCCGACGCGGATCGGCATGCCGAACACATCGAGGAACGACGCCCAATCTTTCACCGCGTAATTCTTGAATAAATAAAACCAGCCGACCAGCCTTGCGAAGCCGCCGCGAATGGGAATGCCGGATTTGATCTTCGGCGCATGGACGATCCATTTGCCGGGATCGAGCGCGGCGCCGTCGATCGTGCCGAGCACCTGCAGCCGCAGCTCGGAGCGCGAGATATAATCGAAGGTGAAATATTTGGGGTCGCGCCAGACATAGGCCGGCCACCACAGCCCGTCCCTCTCATGCCAGACGATCTCAATCGCCGAGAACCCCTTGCCGAATGCGTCCAGCAGCTGCGGCAGCATATCCGCGAACATCGGGTCCTCGACCAGATCGCGCACGGCGTCCTCGATCCTGGCGTCGGGCTTCTCGCCGGGCTCGACCGAAGGGCGCAGCTGCGACAGCGCGCGCTTGCGCGTGCCGAGCACGGAGAGATAGTGGGTGTCGCGCTCCTCCATCTCCTCGGCGAGTTCGAGGTAGAAGCGATGGTCGCCGCGAATGCTGTCGCGCAACAGCATGGCCAGTTTTTCGGGCGTCAGGCCCGCGGCGACCGAGACGTCCCACAGCGTGCGCACGCCGGCCATTTCCGGCGAGGCGACCTCCGATGTGAGTTCGCGCGCGGGCGTCTTGCCGAGCAGCGCTTGGCCGAACGACTTTAAGCGATCGAGGATCGGCGTCGGACCGTGGATTCCGGTGGTCCCGTTTTCGTTCCTGTTGGGAAAGCCCAGCATCACCAACACCCCTCACGCGGCAGTTTGAAATCGTCGTCGTCGTCGGGGCGGTCGCGCCGCTCCATCTGCTCGCGCATCGTGCCGGCGCTTTCATAGTCGTAGAGCGCGACCAGCGCCCTGGTGGCCGCATAGGCCAGGAACAGCGCCACCGCCGCGTCGCCGTGACGATCCTTGTGAACGCCGCTTTTAAGTGCGGGCACATGCGGGACGCCGGCCTTGACGGCGACGAGGCGCAAATCCGAATGGATATCGGCGTCGGCGGGGATTTCGATCGCGTCGTCTTCGAAGGCGGTCTTCACCGGCTGGGCGTTCTCCCGATACCACGGGATGTTGAGCATCACCGCCTCGGTGCGCTCCTTGCCGAACTCCTGCACGGCAAATTCGGCGATCGACATGCCGAGGCCGGTCGCGTCGTGTTTGCTCGCCGAGAAACGCGGCAGCCGCTTGCCGATATATTTCAGAACCTGCTTTTGCTGATCGAAGGGAATATTGCGCATCTCGACGACGAAGGGGGTGATCCGCCGCGTGGTGCGCGAGATCGCCAGGGGCCACAATACGGTCAGGTCGGAGACGCGGCCATAATCGCCGCCGAGGAAATGCGCGAGATGGGGGTCGAGAGTCATGAGGATGGGCAGCAGCTCGCGCTCGCACCATTCCTCGATATCCGCCTCGCGCAGCCGCGCCGGCCAATGCATGAAGGCGTCGTTGCGCTTCAGGCGTAGCACGGGGATGTCGGGGTTCGAGCGCGCCTCGATCAACGGCGCGGGCAGGAACTGGCCTTCGCCCTCCGAGGGGATGCAGAACAGCTCTTCGTCGGCGGCGTCGCCGTAATCCCTGATGATGCCGGCGCGCCACTCGGCTTCCGCCTCGGCGCTCCACGGCTGACGCGTGCGCATGCAGACGCGCTGATAGAGGCCGTCCGTCAGCGCGTCGTCGAAATCGAAGCGCACGAGCCCGTAGCCATTGCCGCCGCGCGCCGCCTTGACCAGCACGTTGAAGTGGTTGTCCTCGCCGTTGTGCGTGGAGATCACGAGAACCCGGCCGCCCCAGATGAGCAGCGCGATCGCCGCCTTCATCAGCTCCTTCAATTCTTCATGGAACGCCGCCTCGTCGATGATGACGAAGCCCTGCATGCCGCGTAGCGAGCGGGGCCGCGAAGACAGAGCGATGATCTGGAAGCCCGAGGCGAATTTGATGCGGAAGGCGCGGATCTGCTTGTCCGGGTCGCCGTCGTCGAACAGGAATTCCTCCAGCTCGGACGCCGCCTCGTTAAAGATTTTGGCCCACATGGCTGCGGTGTCGATGAACTCGCGCGACATTTCCAGATTGTAGCCGATGTAGAAGCTGTCCATGCCGCCGGCCGATTCCGCCGCGGCGGAGGTCAGCACGGCGTCGGCGGCTATGCCCCAAGTGGCTCCGGTGCGGCGCGACTTTTCGCAGATGGTGACGCGGTTTTCATGGACCGCGAAGACGAGCTTTTTCTGATAGCCGAGAAACACGCCGTCGACGCCGCCCATCGCGGCGAGCATGTCGGCGGTCATTGACGCATGATCGCGGCGCAACTCGCGCCATTCGGCCTCGGTGATGAGGCGAGGCGACTGGATTTCCCGGCGCGGGTTCATGGCTGCGCCCCCTTAAGTAGCTCGCGCAGCCGCGCGGCGGAGGCGTTGTCCATCCAGAACCCTTCGCCCCATTGCACGTGGATATGCACGCCGCAAGGCGAGAGAGCGCGTCGGGCCTTATAGATGTGGACATCGACGACTTTAAGCGTCGTATCTTCGTGCAGGCAGCTCATGCGAAGAATCTCGCGCGGCATGATGTTGGGCGCGCGCGCCATAAGCATCGCGGTGACGCGCCTCGCAGCTCCAGTCATCCGCACCCCCAGAAAGCTCGGCCACGCCAGGTTCGGCGTCAACGCCTCTTTAAGTTGGCGGACCTCCTCCTCCAGCTCGTCGCTCCGCTCGCGCAGCGCCCGCTCGTTCATATCAACCCCGCCGCGGCTTCGATCGCCTGGCGCTTGGCGCGCCGCCAATTCAAATCATGGAGCCGAAATAGACGTTCGTCGTCGGGCCATTTTTTGAGCTTGCGGTTGATCCCGCGATATTGCTGCTTCGTGCGCGGCCCGATGGCGCGAAAATGCTTGCCGCATATGATTTCGCGCGGAAAGCCGACCTTCTCCCGGGAGAAGGTTCGCCCGCAAAAGGGGACGCAACAGCGGATGCGCTCTGCGTTCATGGCGCCGCCTCGAACATATCGACCTGATCGCCCCAGCAATCCCAGCCCTCGCGGCGCTGCCGCGCGAAAAGCTCTATCTTCGGGACGCGCGGGAACATCCGCTCCAGCGCCTCGCGGGCTTCATCGGGCTTTCGCGAATGTTCGCGCAGCGGCGCCTCGATGAAATTGCGTTCGCCGTGCGAGCAGATCAACGGCGCGCCGCGCGCCGCCATCAGATAGATTTCCAGCGTGCTGCGCTGCCAGCGCCCGGTGCCGAAGGCCCATTTCGGCTCCTTGCAATCCGGGCTCCACTGCGGGCTGCGTTTGCCCCAGCCGCCGTAGCTTTTATATTCGAAACCCCAGACGCGGATGCACTCCATCATCTGGCCGAGATGCGTTGAGGTGCTCCACAGGACCAGCGCGCAATTGGGCGCGGCGAGCCTGCCCACCGGCAGCGTCAGCAGGTCGTAGCGGCTCATCGTGGGATAGGGCGGCGCCTTGGCCTGTCCTCTGGGGCTGTAGCTCTCGGTCCGCGTCGGCGGATCGACATAGATCAGCCCGTAGCGGCCTTCGCGCTCCGGCGTGATCAGCGGGCCGGCGCTCACGGCGTCCTCGGAATGCCGAGGATTTCCGCCTTGAGTTTGTCGACGGTCGCGGAAGTCAGGCCCGCCTTGCGCGCCACCGCGCCGGCGGCGTCTGCGGCTTTCTTCTTGGCGTCCTGCTCCATTTCGACATGGCTGCGGCGGGCGGATGAGAGCTTGGTGCCGGAGATCACCAGCGCGAACGCATGCGCCAACTCCTTGACGCCTTTCGGGGTCAGCGTGCCTTCTTCCTTCGAGACGATCTCGGCGATCAACGTCTTGATGAATTCGGCCAGCGCGACATTGCCGCTATCGATGCTCTCCGCCGTCAATTGATCGGCTATGCCGGCGAAGATCGCGCGTTGCTCCTTGATCCGCGCGGAGGCGCGCGAGATCGCCACCGCCTTGCGATTGAAGGCGCTCGGCGAGATCAGATAATCGGAAAGCCCCTTGTCGATGAGGCGCCTGTTGAGTTCTTCGAGGATATCGACCTGCGTCCGTATGCGGGCATTGAGCTGCGCCAGCGCCCACAGCAGATCGTCCTGTGCCTCCTCGGGCAGCAGATCGAGGCTGGAGAGCCGCCCGCGTCCCTCGCGCGCCATGGGTTAGACCTTCGGGCTCGGGCGCTTGACGCCGGTGATGACGACGCGCTCCTCGAGGTGATCGAGGCCCTTCTGGGTCAGCGTGGCGATCAGCACGCTGGCGGATTCGAGCAGGGTCACGCCGCCCATTTCGGCGAGAAAGCGCAGTTCCTCGTGAACCCACTCCCGCGTTTTGTTGATCGCCCAGCGCAGGGAGAGGTTCTCCTGCAGCATGGCGCTATTGAGCCGGCGGTCCGATTGCTCCTCCAGATCGCGCAGGATGATCAGCCGCGCATGTTCGCGCTGGATGTCGATGGCGCTCATCGCGTTTTCCTTTCGGCCTCATTGGCGCGGCGCTCGGCCTCGATGACGCGCTCCTCGGCGCGGGCGTTCTGGCCTATCAGCGTGCCGATCTTGTCGAGCATCGCGTCCATTTTGCCGTCTATGCCCACGACTTTCATTTCGAGATCGTGCATCTCGTCCTTGGTCGGCAGATGCTCGATCTCCGACTCGACGCGCGCGAGTTGCCTGTCGATGCCGTCGACCCGCTTAAAAAGCGTGCTCCGGTCGCTCTTCAGCTCGCCGATCTCCTTGCCGAGTCCCTCGATCTGCTTGTCGTTGCGTTTGCTCATCGCGCCCCAGATCGCGATGGTTATCGCGGCTATGACGCCGGCCCATTGTCCCGCAGTGCCCCAGTCCATGTTCATTTTGCGCCGAAGAAATAAGAGAGGAGGGTGATCCATACCGGCGAGAGCGCCAGCGCGGTCCCGACGAGCAGGGCGCCGGCGCAGAAGGCGATGTCTTTCACGTCGGAGCCGCCGTCGCGGCGGGAATGGCCTGGATCGGCGCGCCGCTCGGCGGGCTGGCGGGCACGGCGCCAACGGTCGCGACGATCGACTGGTAGAGCGGGCACAGCGCCGCGGCGATGGCGGCGTTGGTCGCCAGGGCGTTTTGCGCCGCGGACGCGGCGGAGCTCGACGGCGCGATGATCTTGATCGCCGTGACCGTCGCATTGGTCGCGGGATTAAGGATCGGCGAACATTCCGCCTGCACGATGATATTGCCGATCGCCAGCAAATCCTTGCCGACCAGCGGCGCATATTTGGCGATGGCGAGATTGGCGGCGTTGACGCGGTCCGACGCGTTGGTGAACGAGCGGCCCCAGTCGATCGAGCCGTTCGGATTGAGCGAGCATCCCGCGAGCAGGGCGCAGGCGGCGAAACAGGCGGCGAGCAAGGGTTTCATGGCGGCGTCCCTATTTTTGGCCGCAGAAGCGGCGCAGGTTGCGGTCCTCGACGATCACCTTCGCGCTCACCTCGTTCGGGGGCAGCGCGCGCAGGTCTTTGGCGAGTTGCGCGATCTCCGCCGCGCTATATTGATTGAGCGGCGGGCATTTCGGAGCCGCCGGCTCAAGGCTTGGCAAAGCGCAGCCGCCGAGCAGACTAAAAGCGGCCAGCGTCAAGATCGGTCTGAACCTCATCTCTCGTCTCCGGTTTGATGACGCCGGCGGCGGCGTCGAAGGCCATGCCGAGCCGATGGGTAAGGCGGCCGATCAACCCCTTGGCCTTCGCGCCCTCGGGCGAATTGAGCCAGGTCACGGTCGCCTGTTCGAGCTTGATCCCGTCCTCGGCGATGGCGATGCCGGCCCCGGCCGCCGCGACGGCGGGGCCGACGCCGGGGATGAACGCCGCTCCCGCCGTGATGATCGGCAGCAGCGAGCCGACGAGATTGATATCGTCCTGGATCGACATGGCTCACCCGATCTTGTGGGTGGCGCGCACACGTCCCCATAGCGCGATGGCGCTGGAGAGGAGCCCGAATGCGGATGTCGCGATCTGCGCGCTCTTGGCGACGCCCTGCGCGATCTGCGCCTGATCGTCGGGCGTCAGCGTATAGCCGGCGAGCGACGCGGCGCCGGCGGCCATCGCGCCGATGCAGCCAAGGACGCCGGCCGATTGCCACCAGGGTTTAGTCTTGTCCATTGTGCTTCTCACTTCCTTTGGCGCCGGGGAGCCGCCCGGCGCGGTTGACCAGCGCCGGGGGGGGGCGGCTCCTCCCAGATCGGGCTAATGACGAGCGCCAGCAGCAGCATCGCGAGATAGACGAGATACCAGGGCTCGAACGGCATGATCAGGCTCGCGGGTTCGGTAGTTTGACGAGTTGCTCCGGATGAAATTCGGCGGTGACGAGATCGACGTCGGCGTTCAGCCAGACGCAGACGATTTTGCCGTCCGGCCTGACCTCCTCCACCGTCATGCGATCGGCGGAAGAGTTGAGGCGCGCCACGTCGCCGATTGCGAATTTTTCCGCCATTTCAGCCCACCGTCGCATATTGGAAATGCATGGGATCGGGACGCCCGCTCCAGCTGCCGCCCCACACCCAGCCGTTCTCCTCGAAGGCCTGCACCAGCGGGTGATTGGCGCGGAAGTAGCCCGGCGTGCGCCCGAGCGGGTTGTCCTCGGCGTCGAAGTCGAGCGCCAGCGCATAGGCATGCATGGAGATCGACGGTCGGCCGCGCATCAGGCGCACGACCCAATCGCCGGAGAAGTGGTCGATGTTGAAGCGCCGGATTTCCTCGGGGTCTTTTTTGCAGGCCTCCCAGACGGCGGCGAAGACCCTGGCGAGCGAGGGAGCCGCCACTTTGTTGATCTTGACTGAATGGACGGGGATCGCGCCCATGCGCAGCTGATAGGGCGGCTGCACATGCGTGACATGCGCGAGAAAATCGGGATGGCTCGGGTCGCCGAACAGTCTGGCGCACTGGCTTTGCAGCGGCCTGTCGGGAGGGACGATCATGGCTTGTCCTCAGCGGGAGATGACGGCGACGCGCACGGCGGCCGAACCGATGTCGTGAAGGCCCACGGCGATCGCCGCGCCCTTGGAGAGATCGAGCGAGCGCCCGGTCCAGCGCGCGGGCCCGCGATCATTGACGCGCACGACCGCGCAGCCGCGAAAGCACACGCGCAAAAGCGTGCCGAAGGGCAGCGTGCGATGCGCGGCGGTGAGGCCGAACCGGTTAAAGCGCTCGCCGCTGGCCGTGTAGCGCGAGGGCTCCAGGGCGGTGACGCGGCCCGCGCCATACCAGGATGCGCGCCATAGCGCGCCTGCAGGCCGCTGGATGACGCCGCGCCGCTGGGCGTAGGCGTCGACGAGATCGGCGAAGGCATCGGCCTTCGCCGGATGCGCGCGCAACGCGAAACCGATCGCCGTCAGCGCCAGGGCGACGACAACCAAGGTTCGTAGCGATATCGGGGGATTGATTTTCACGTCTCGCTCCTGATTTGGAGCGAGACTACGGGAGGGCAAATCCCGAAATAGGAGGGGCAGTTGACCCCCTCGCGGCTTTAGCGCCCCAAGACTTGAGCAATTCAAGCATGGCGCGATTCAATCCCTAAAACAAGCCGGTTTAGAACAGGCTTCCCTGCGGGTCTCCCTCCACGTCGCGTAGCCGGCGCTTGATCCGCTTGACCGTGGAGATGTCGACGCCGGCGGCGCGCGCCGCCTTCGACTTCGAGCCGTGCTCGCGCAAGATTTTGGAGACCAGGCGCCGCGCGCGCGCGTGGTGGCGATGCGGCCCCAGCGGGACATGCAGCCGCATGCCGCCGCGCCCCGTGCAGCAAAAATGCGCGCAGATTTTCGCCGCCGCCTCGCGCCCGCAGGCCTTGACCAGCCAATGATCGTCGCAGACTTCGGCGGGGAAATAGGCCTCTATGCCGCCCTTGCACTCGGCGATGGCCAGCGCCGCCGGCAGGCCGGCGATATCGGCGATCTCGCGCAGCAGCCCGGTGAGATAGTCGTGATCGCTCACCAGACTCCCCACTTCGTCATGTTCAATCCGCTCTCGATCTCGCAGACCGTGACGAGCCGGCCGTTGCGCACGACGAACAGCAGATCGTTGGCGCGGACGTTGTAATCCCTGAGCGCGATCTCGCCGGCGGCGGCGGAAGCGCGCGCCAGACTCTCCTTGATCTCGCCGCGCAACGCGTCGACATCGAGGCCCTTCTTGCGCTCCAGAAAGCGCAGCACGGCGTGATCGGTGATGGCGATGGTCATGCGCCGTTTTCCCGTTTCGAAGCGGACCGCCAGAGCGGCGATTGAAGCAGGATCGCCGGGTCCCCGTGCCTATATTTGTCGAGGTAGGCTTTGCGCGCGGCCAGCCACGCCTTATAGGGCCAGCCGCGGCGCTCGCCGAAGGGATAGGCTTCCCGCAGTTTCTTCTCGCGCTCTTTGAGCGTGGCGTTCGGCGGGAGCGAAAGATGCGCCTCGCGGATGCAGGCGCGGGCGGCCTCTGTCCAACTCATGCTCCCTCCCGAAATCTCATCCGCGCCAGCGCGCGCTCCAGCCCCAGGGCGATGTTTTCCAGCCGCCGCCAGCGGCGCTCGGCGTTTTGCGAGATGCGCGCGGCGAGCTTGGCGCGCTCGAACAGCCGCATGTGCGCCTCATGCTCGCCCTTCGCCTCGAAATGCGCGCGCACCGCGCGGCAGGCGGAGACGGATTCGGAAGCCAGCGTCACCCGCTCGTCATTGGCGCGAGACGCCGCCTCGCGGGCGATCCGCGCCTTGGCCTCGGCGATCTGCACGGGCGTCGCAAAGCGGGCGAGCGCTTTGAGTTCGAGACGCGTGCAATCGTCGAGGCGAGGCGTCACAGCAGACCTTTCTCCACCGCGAGCCATTCAGGAAGCGTCACGACAATGACGCCCTTGCTCTTTGGCTCTATTTCAATGCTCGCCTTGGGCAGCCAAACGGCGTTATCGCGATCGCCATCGTCGGAGACGAGCACGGCCTTACCGGTCTCGTGATGCAGCTGCATCTCGATGTCGTAGAGGTCACTCCTCATCACCGCCTCCACATCGCGTTAAAGGCCTTTTCAAAGGCCGTCACGGCGTCGGGACAAAGGAGCGCCAGCAGCGAGTTGTCCTGTCGAAGCAGTCCGGAGTGGGTGAAATTCGCCGATCCCTCGCGCAAGAGCTCACCATCGACGGCATAGGCCTTGAGATGCATCAGCGGGGCCGGCGCCGCCTTGTAGCGGATTTCGACATTTTGCTCCGATCTCAGCCGCTCCATGGCCTCGGCGAGTGCGCGCGGCTCGCGCGCAAGCCGCCCGTCGCGATAGATGCGGATCACGACGCCGCTCCGCGCGGCGTGGGACAGCGCGTCGATGACCGGAATCGAGGTCAGCACATAGGCGGCGAGGTCGATCCGCTCCCTGGCTCCGTTGATGATGCTCACGTCCATGGCTTCGAGATTGTCGGAGGGACCGTAAAGAGCCATGACCCCGCAGCCCGAGGCCGTCGCCGGAGAGGCGAGGAGGAGGAAGGCGAGAGCGAGAGATTTCCGCATCACGCGCCTCCATTGACGCGCTTGAGCGCCTGTTTCACCGCGCGCGGCGAGATCAGCACGAGGATCGCCAGCGCCAGAAGATCGCCGCTGGCGCGGATTCTTCGCGCGGCTTCGGGAAAGAATTTCATCGAACGCCCCTTCGCTTCCTGGAGTAATAGGCGAAACCGACCACCGCCGGAGAGAATATGATCATGACGGCAAGAGTGACGAAAAATAACGACGCCTGAATCGTCTCTCCCACAGCCTTGATGGCGTGGCCCCAAATCTCATGAAAGGCCTCTCCGGCGAAGGCGCGATATTCACGCAGAATGGTTTTCATCACGCCGCTTCCTTCTTCTTGGCCTCGGCCAGCCGCGCGCGCAGCATCTCGCCGCCGACGCGCGCGGCATGGTCGATCAGCTCCTCGTCGAGATATTCGTAGCTGGTGACGTGCACGCCCTCACGGAGGCCGCAACACAGTGCGAATCCGTTGACATCGAAGCTCGGGTTGAAGACGCGCAGCTTCTCGCCGATCGCGTCCAGCACCCCCTTCTTGCGCATCCAGTTCAGCGTGCGCTTCGCCGCCCTGGCGTCCTTCGCCGTCGGCCATTTCACCCCGCCGCGCGATAGCCACGCTTTCAGCGCCTCGACCGCCTTGTTGGCGTCCCTCTCGTCGTTCAAAAACCGCGTGTGCGAGATATGCGTCTGCTTCTCGACGAAGGCCAGAAGCGCGCGATCGTCGGGATTGTCGATCAGGCCGAGATTGTGACCGGATATCCACAGGGCGCGCAGCACGGCTCCCCATTTGCCGGTGACCGTCTCCGACGGGCGCCGCTCGGCGCCGCTGGAACCCCCGGCGAGTTTATTGAGCGCGTCGATCAGCTCCGCCGCCTGCTCGAAGGAGAGGTCCTTCGACGACGGGACGCCCTTGAATGCCTTGGGAAACTTGGTGATCAGCAGGGCGCGGTAGTCCCCCTCCTCGAAGCCGTTGGCTTTGAGCGCCTTGCGCAGCCCGTGGATGCGTTTGTTTTGCGCGAGGTTCGTCATGCCGCCTGCTCCATGTCGAGATGCGCCAGCGCGTCGATCGGCGCGACGACGGCGCCGATATCGTCGAGATCGACGGCGGCGTGGGTGCGGTTGAACGACAGCAGACGGCCGGGGAGCCCCGACTCTTGCTCATCGCGATCGACATAATGCACGATGACGCGCTGGTTGACTTCGAAGGGCTTGGTCAATGGGGCATCCTCCGGTTGGCCTCGGCATACGCGACAACAAACACTGCGCAATCGCGGGCGCTGGCGAGAAAATCATCGAGCGGAAACTTTTCTTCTTCCGTCTCGAAGAACGTCGCGGCGGCGCGGGCAGCGGCGGTGAGATAATGGAGGCAGAGGACGGCAGCCCGATCTGCGCGCGGGACCTTTCCGGAGAGGTATTCGTCCAGCTTGTCTTCGAGCGCAGCAATCTCGTGACCCATCACCGCGCCTAGGCTCCCAGCTTTCTGGGATATGTCGAAGGGCTTTTCGTTCGGATTGAGAAATTTCACTTACCCGCTCCCTCGATCTCCGCCTCGAAAGGCTCGACGTAAAAAGTCTCTCCGGCGGTGCCGATCGACACGCCGGGGATGAGCCGCGCGGCGTCCGGCTCGGCGAGCATCGCCTCCTTGTTGACCTCCTCCCTGGCGCGGATGAATTTTCCGGCCAGCCCGAGCTTGCGGATGGCGTCGAGCACGGCCTCCAGCCCGCGGATCGTCACCGACGGCGGACGCAGCCGCCATTCGATTTTGCCGGTCCCGAGATCGGCGAATTTGCGCTTGTCGCCGTTGGTCAGCTCCTTGCGGTTGGCCTCGGCCCAGATGCGCAGGCCCTCCGTCAACTCCCTGATCTTGTCCTTCAGGGGATTGGAGCGCTCCTCGGCCTCCTGCTTCGCCTTGGCGATCCTGTCGTTCATATCGGCCTCGACGCGCGCGATGCGGCGCTGCGCGACGCCGATATCGTGGACGGCCATGGAGGCCTCTTCCTTGCTCTGCGGCACTTCGATATTGCCGCCCTGGGTTTTCGTTTTAGGCTTCGACGCCATTGCAGTTTTCCCCTTCCGGTTGATCTTCGAGACGCGACAGCGCCTCGGCCATGGCCGTTATTTCGTCGATCGTCGCGCCCAATGCGGCGCGCTGGCCGCCCTCGACGATTCTTCGCGCGACGGCGCCGGCGTCTATGTCGACGGCGCGTTTTACGAGGCCGCGCTGGCGCAGCCGCGCATGGGCGATGGCGGCGATTTCGAACTGGCTCATCAGCTCGCCGACGCCCGGATCGACAGCGATCTTGGCGCGGATTTTGTCGCGCCCGTAGATCACGGTGGTATGGTCGCGGCCGCCGAACCATCGCCCGACCTCGGGCATCGAGAATTCGAAACGCGTCGTTGCGAGAAACCAGGCGGCGTGGCGCGGCGGAACGACCTCGATGGTGCGCCGGCGCGAGCGTATGTCGACCACCGGCACGCCGAAGTAATGCGAGACGACGGCGGCGATGTCGGCCAGCATCACCTTGGCCGGAGGACCATGCAAAACCGGCTGACGTAGGGCGGGAAGCGCACTCATGACGCGTCCCCGAGCGGTCCGATATAGCCCCGGCCGAGCGCCGCGTGCTCGCGCCGGCGCGCCCCGGAAATATCGATGATTTTTCCCGCGCGCAGGCCCTCCAATACGAGCATCTCGCGCGCCAGAACGGCTTGCTCGTCGGCCCCGGAAAGCTCCGCGATGCGCGCGTCGGCCTCGGCGAGATAACGCCGCCATCGCTCGAAATCATGCTCCAGCTGGCGCGCGCGCTCCTGCTGGTCCCGCAGCAGCGCCCCAAGTTCGGCTCTCATCTTCGCCGTCAGCATGAGTTTGTCGTCGCGGTGATTGACAAAAAAATCCGCCACGGCGCCGAGGGCCCGCGAGAGATCGTGGCCGACGGCGGCGATGTCCGCCGGGCCGGCGATGACTGCACCGTCCGGCGCGCCGGTCTCCAACGCCTTGGCGCGCGTCGCCATGTCGGCGATCTCCTCGGCGAAGGAGTGCGCGCCCTCGCTGTCGAAGGCCACGCCGCCGCGCGCGCAGCTCTCGAAAAATTGCGCCAGGTCCAGCAATTCGACATGAAGCGGAATGCCCGTCATAACGCCGCTCCTTCGGTCTTGAGGCGCGAATTGGCGCAGCCCCCGCGGCAGGCGTGAAACAGCGCCGTGCGAATCTGGCTCGTGCCGATGTGTTTTTTCTTCTGCTCGTCGAGGCACTGGTCGCGGCCGATCTCGCCGAGCACCGGGCAGCCCACTTCTTCGCCCATGTAGACGCCGCGCACGCGGGCCTCGACGGCGCCGAGATCGCCGCCATATTTGCCGCGCACCAGCGAGGAGACGACGGCGGTCGAATAGCCGAGCCGCTGCGCCACCGCCGTCGCGCTTGTGCGGTTGGATTCGCGCGCGACGATCTCGATCCAGTCCGGCAGAGCCTCGCCAAAGGCGTCGCGCGCATTGGCGAGAAAATCGGTCTTATTGGATGTATTAGGGTTACCCAAAGTGCTCATGAGCGCGGCTCCGTAACCACCGCCTCGCCGAGGAGGCGGTTCTTGTTGGGATCGAAGACGATGGCGGCGTTGAAGATCTTGGGCGGCAGCGGTCCGCTATTGGCGCTGCGCGCGAGGCGATAGACGCCGGCCTTTCCGCCGACGGCGCCCTTAGCGCCGCGCGCATAGGGAACCACGGCCTCGGTGACCCCGGCGCGCATGAGGCGACGCACGTATTCCTCCGCCGTGCGGACCTTGACCGGATGCTCCTCGGTCGAGGCGGTGGCGGCGAGCTCGGGCAGCGTGAACTGCGGCAGTGCGCGCATCGCGTTCCACAAGGAGAGCTGAATCGCCCCGCGCTTGCCGGCGTAATCGGCGCGATGCTGGGTCGGCGTCTGCCGCTGCGGCGCCTTGATCTTGAAGACGCTCGCGATAGCGAAGCCGTCCTTGCGCGTTCCAATGCGCGCGAGGATTTTTTCGCGCAGCAGAAACAGCACATAGGTCTTGACGGTGGCGTGGGCGACGCCGTCGCTGCACATCGAGATATCGCGGATGGTGAAGCCTTTTTTATTTAGGCTTTGCATCACCTTCCAATAATGCTCGGGGCCGCGCGGCAGCGCGACGGGGAGAGCGAAGGGGCGCTGCATCATGCCGCCCTCCGCGCGAAGCGAGGACGGAAACCTCCGGTGAGTTTGCCCGATACGCGGTCGAGATGGCGTCCGATGCCGACAATGTCATGCACAAGATTGAAGTCATCCGCTGCCTTCAGAGCTTCAAAGTCGAGCGGACATCCGTTGGCGTGTGTCGCCACCAAATCCATCTGGACTACCATTGCGCAAGCCCCCGGAATTAGAGCTGTGACGCGCTCGACAATCGCGGAAACCTGTTTGGCGTCGCGTTTGGAGATTCGGAAGCTGATGCTCATGCCGCCCTCCCGGCTTTCGCCACCAGCAGCCGCCCGCTGCGCGCGCGTGGGGCTTCGCCCGTGTAGATCGGGCCGGTGTAGTTTTCGATTGAAAGCTCTTTCAAGCCGTCGTTGCGGACCGCTTCGGCGGCGTCGTTGAGCGTCACCACGATACGCCTCGCTCTGCCGTCGCCGGCGACGCGGATTTTGTCGAGCAGCGCATCGCCGACGGCGATTCCGGGTAAAAATATTTCCGCGAGTTTGCGGCAGTCCTCCAGATCGCAAGGTTCGGCGCCGAACCAATCGAGCACGCGGTTATGCACGCGCTCATAGCGCTGCAGCTTTGACGGCAGCATCTCCTCGCCGATCAGCAGCACCGGCACCTGCGAATGCTGGGCGAGTTCGCGCACGAGTTCGATGAGGCCCTTGTCGACGAGCTTATCGGCCTCGTCGATGAACAGCGGGCGCCGGGAATCCTCGGCGAGCAGCTGGATGGCGTGCTCGGCGAGTTCGGCGGTCGAGCCGCGCGGCTCGGCGACGCCGCCCTCGCGCAACACCGCGCGCACAAACGTCTTGCGGTTCCAGGACTCGCCGACCTCGATGCGAATGGCGCGCGTCTTGTTTTGCGCATAGATCGAGGCGTAGCTCTTGCCGTAGCCCGAGGGGCCATACATCACGCCGATATTCGGCAGATTGGGCTTGCGGTCGCGCAGCTTCATGACTTGCGCGTAAAAGCCCGAGACGTTCTTCAGCGCGGCGAAGGTGGTCGGCGGCTTGATAATTTTCTCTGCTTCTGACATCTTTCCGTTCTCGCTTGTGTTTTGGGGCGCTTCCGTTGCCGCGGGAGCGCCCTTCGTTTTGGCTTGAGCTAACGCAACGCCGCCTCGCCGAAATCCTGGAAAAACTCGCGCATGGCGCTGTATTCGTGCCCGGCCTGATAGCCGCCGAGCCACAACGCGTCCTCGGTAGAGATCGTCTCGCCCCGCGCCAGCGCCGCCTCCAAAGAGAGCGCGCGGCGGAAACGCACCTGCTTGGTCTCGGGGAGTTGCGCGACGGGGGCCGGCTCGCTTCCGATTTCCGATCGATTTGTCGAAGCCGAAACGGAAGTCGGGGCGTCGCCCAGCGCGTCCCGCGCCGCCGCCAGCGACGCCGTGTCATGCGCCTCCGCCGGGCGCGGGAATTCGACCAGCTTGCCGGCCTCGCGCGCCTTGTCGCGCAGCAGAGCGTTGGCCACATCGAGGGGGCCAATTTTGTGCATGTTTGCCTTGAGAGTGACGAAGCACTCCTCGGTCATTTGCTTGCGCATGGCCTTGGCCTTGGCCAGCGCCTCCTGTGGATCGATTCCCGCCAGTTCGGGGCACACGGCCTCGCCGACGAACGCCTCGCCATCCGCCGAGAACAGCCACGCGCGGCCCATGTCCTCCGGGTCCATGCGCACAAAGAGCCGATCGCCGGGCAGGCAGTTGGGCGCGAGGTAGAAGCTGTGATTGATCCTCACGCCCTGCTTTTGCGCCACGCGCATGCCGTCGGAGCCGGCGAGCGGGGCGAGCAGCAGATCGAGCGCCCGGATGTCCTGCTCCGGGATGCGCCTGATTTTGCCTGGATAGCCGTTAGCCACCGCGAAGGGCGAGACGCCCTTGGCCAGTGCGGAATGTGGACGCTGCCCGTAGACCGCCGTCCATTGATCGCAAAAGGCCTGCAAATCCTTGGCCGTGAGGATGTTTTTGAACGCCGACGCGTCGTCTTCATTGAGCCGCTGCGCGAAGGCCTTGCGCTCCTCGATAACTTTTCTATCGGCGACATTGTGGCCGACGAAGCCCGGCAAAACCGACGCGCAATCATGCTGGAAAGTTTTTACCGCCCTCTCTATGTGGCCTTTCTGCCAGGGCGCGAACGGCGCGGAGAGTTCGATTTCGATATCGAGCGCCGCGAAGAGGCGTTGCGTCGATTTTGCTTTGAAATCGGAGCCATTGTCCGTCTTGACCCGCTCCGGGACACCCCAGGCGAGGATCGCGCGGCGCATTAGCAGCGCCACGGCTTCCGCGCGGGGCGTCTTGGAGACGTAGACGACGAGCCGGCGGGAGAAAATGTCGACGCACAGATAGACCGAATAGCGCCCGTCAACGCACATCACGTCGGAGGGCGACGCGTCGATCATCCAAAGCTCGTTGAGCCGCGAGACGGGCGCTGAATTGGTCCCCGTCGGGCGGTATTTGCTATTCCACTTGTCGGGGTTGCTAACCCGCGTGAGCAGCTCGCCGTCCTCGCTCTTGATCTTGGCGATCGCGTATTGAACGCTGCGGATTGGCGGCTGGGCGCCGCTGAAACGATCGGGAAAACGAGCCTTTAAAAGCCCTCTAACATGAGCCCCCGAAAGGAACGACTGCTTGGCGATATGCGCAAGGATGAACTGCCGGATTTCCGGCGCGTCCAGCGCGCCCTTGCCGCGCCGGTTGGCGCCGCGATCGACGGCGAGGCGCGCGACCGCGCCAGACGCCTTGTGCGCCCGCCAGCGGGCCAGCGAGCCCCGGGAAAGCTTGCGGATGGATTGGCGTATCCACGGCTCGATCGGCGTCTTGCCGCCGTTGTAGAGATGCGCGAACAACCGATCGCCGACATTGCGCGAGAGCCCCCCCGCCCTGGCGAAGCGGTCCGCCGCCGAAACGATGGCGAGACGCGCGTCGCGGCCCTCTTGCGCCGGCGTGAAGGGCTCGTCGCCGCCTTTGGCCGCGTCTTCGGCGGTGATGTCGACGACGCCGAGTTTGCGCAGCGCGTAGGCCGTCAGCGCCTCGGGCGAGAGCAGGTCGATGTGATATTCGACGCCCCCGCCGCGCCCCTTGCGCGCGCGAACCTTTTGCGTCTGGCGCTCCCATCCCTCTCGCGCGGAAATCTGCTCCCAGCCGCCCCGCGTCGCGGGAAAGCCGGGCAGCAAAACGGCCGCAAGGTCGGATATGGAGAACCAGTCGCGCATTATTGGGCGGCCTCCACCGGGCGCCGGAGATCGCTTGTGGGGAACTCGAGAACCCGAAGGCTGCGCGCGCCCTCAAAGGCGATGGTCACCACGGTGACATCGCTGTCGGACCGAACGACGGTCGCCGGGAGCCCCGCGAATTTCTGCGAGTTTCCGACGAAGACGGTTTCCAGAAGCTCGAATCCCATCTACGCCTCCTCTTTCGGCGCATAGACGAGGCCGGCGGATTTCATGAACTGGATGCGCGTGTGCCTGCCCGCCTTCTCGAAATTGTCGAGCAGCGCCGTCAGAATGCGGGCCTGCGGATCGTTGCGCGGCTCTTTCTCGATCGCCGCCGCATATTTGGCCTGCAGCACGTTGCGGGCGGTCCCGGTCTTGATATGCGAGGCGACGGCGCGCTGCTGCTCGGGCTCCAATTTGGAGAGCGCCAGCAACTCGACCTGGTTGTCCTCGATCATCGTGCCGCGGATGGCGGCGATGGCGGCGCGGTCGAGGGCGTTGGCGAGCTGGCAGGCGCGCTTGACGACTGTTTCGGAGAGGCCCGTGCGCTGCGCTGCGTCCAAGGAAAAACGCGGCGAGAAAATAATGGCCAACTTGGCCATTTTTTCTTTCTCTTTAAATTCAGTGTCTTTGCGCGGACGGCCGCGTGTTTCCGCGCGTTGCTGGTCGTAGAGTTTCTTGCGCTCGGCGATGAAGATGGCGCGGTCGAGCGCGTTGAGGTCGTAGCGCGCCAGATTCTCGTCTATTTCGTCGATCTTGGCGGATAGCCGGTCGGCCTCGCGGATGATCACGGTCTCGCCGACGGCGAGCTCTTTCCACCCCAGCGATTTCATCGCCGCCAAACGGTTGGCGCCGGCGATGAGGATGAATTTTTTCTCGCTGAGATCGTCGATGACCGCCGGTCTGATGACGATGGGCTGGAGCAGCCCCTTTTGCTCGATCGACGCCGCCATCAAGGCGACGTGGGAAGGGTCGATTGGGCGCAGCCGGTCAGTGTCGTCGATATCGGCGATGAGGATGGTTTCAGCCGACATCGGAGTCTCCGATGATCAGCATTTCCTGCACCTGCGCCTCTTCCCGGAATTCGGCGATGGAGTCGTCGCAAAGATTCTTGAAAAAGCTGGGCTCCTCGTTTTTCGACCCCTTGAGCGGAATGACCCTTTCGAATTCCCGCCGGCAAAGGGTGACGGAGCCGGGCTCCGCCGCTCGAACGTAGACATTTATCTCGACGTGAAATTCTGGATCATCGCTCATGGAGGCTCTCGATTGAGAAAGGGGCGGAGGACGCGATACGCGGGGGAGAAAAGGGCGCGGCGGACGGGAGGGGCCTGAAAGGCCGGGCGCACATCCGCCGCGCCAGTCGGGGTCGAGAGGAGCTCCAAGGAGGTTCGGCCCGAGGGGACAAGCATTAACCAAGGGTTAAGCCGCGTGGCGGCGTGGGCTGGACTCATAACGGCGGCCGGTCATAGGCTTGGCCCGCGGGCGCTGTAGCTTCGCCGTGGAGATCAGCTTGCCGTCCTCGTCGAACCACTGCGGCCAGAGATCATGCAGCGCGACGCCGATGAACTCGGCGATCGCGGCGTTGGCGCGCGGATGGGGGCCTATCAGCGCCCAGGACATGGTTGATCGCTGGAGCCCGATTTCGCGCCCGATTCCAGCCAGGCTGGAACCCTTTTTGCTGATCGCCGCCAAAATATCGGCGCGGTGCCAGCCGTCCTTTATCTCGCCCAAGCGAATCTCCTTTGGGGTCGTCAATTCATACTTGAATGAAATAATCATAGGTTTGGTTCGGCGTCAATCATGTTTGATTGAAAACGCGCATGGCTAAGGCGGAAAATCCATTTTTGCCGGAAATCGCGCGCCGCGTGACGGAGCTGACGGACCCGCTCGGGTCGCAGGACGAGGCTGCGGCGTTTCTCGGGATTCCCCAGGCCACGCTCTCGCGCATTCGTCGGGGCAAGCACGACCCTTCGGGCCACCTTCTGCGCAAACTGGCGGAAAAGCTTAATGTCTCGCTGAACTATCTGATGTGTCTAAGCGATGAGACCACGCCTTCATTCAAACTTGGATCAGGGCGCCCAACGCCGCCTTTCGAAATGCGCTCCGTGCCGAAACTCGACGCGCGCGCCGCTGCGGGAGCCGGCGCAATCAATCACCTTGTCGCTGTGGAGGAGATGCTTGCTTTCCCCAACTGGATGCTGCGCAAGCTGGCCCCGCCGAACGCGCGCCTGCGTTTCATGCGCTCGACGGGCGACAGCATGGCTCCCGCCATGCGTGACGGCGCGCTGTTGCTCGTGGACGAAAGCCAGCACGAACTGCCCGTCCGTCCGCCGAAGCCAAAAGACGAATTCGATTATCCCGACGTGTACGTCTTCGAGCTCGGCGGCGACATACGCGTCAAGCGGCTCCGGTTGACCCCGAAGGGCGACATTCTGGTTCTCAGCGACAATCGGGCTTATGACCCGGAGACCATTGGCAAGCGCGAGCTCAAGGACTTTAAAATCCACGGCCGGGTGGTATGGTGGGACAATCGGTTGTGATCGTCTGGAGAGCCCCAAATGTCTCGTGTTTTTTGCGCCGTTTTATGCGCTTTTCTATGCTTTGACGGCTCCGCGAGCGCATTCGCGCGGACCGTCACTGAGAAGCAGAAACTCAATTTTATCGAGGCCTACGTCGCCGCAATGACCTTTGAGGACGTTTGTAAAAGCTGGCGGCTCGATCTCGCCAAGGCGGCTCTGGCGAGAGCCTATTTTTCGTTCGGGGATGATGATTTCGCACCTGGTGGGCGTTATCACGAGCCGTTCCTCGAAAACACCGTCCATTTCAAATCAAAAATCGCGGGCATCGGGGAAGATATGACCTGCGACATGGCGGAAATGATGTTTGGGCCCTCCGGCAACATCATTCCCGGATGGATGAAGCGGCGTTGATCAAACTTTCACAATTTCGCAAACTGACCATTTTCGCAAACTGACCATTCTGCTTGTTTTACCGTTCTATTTCGCCTCTCCAGCGCTCGCCTGCTCGGGCTGCGGCTGCCGAGGCGGTCCTGGCTCATCATGGTAGTGTCTCATTTTGAAATTTAAATCAGACGCGCGGCCACCGAAAATTAGCGCTTGACATCTACGACATTTTACGACATTGTTGGCGCATACCCCGAACACACGGGGTTGCAACTCGGTAGGAGACCGAAAATGACCATCATAACCATCAATACGAGCGTCGGCGCATTCACGTTCCGTTTTGTCGATGAATTCGACATCTCCAAACAATCCATCGCCAACAAAATAGCGCGTCGTCTCGGCTATCCAGCCGCCGCCTATTCCGTGAATGGTTCGCGTGAATGGACGGTTTCCGCCGGCAAAATAATCGACAGCACTGGCCGGATGGCGATCAGCAAAACCGTCACGGTATATGGAATGGGCACGCCATGAGCGCCCATCCGCTCGACAGGCTCGCAGTCCATCTAACAATTCGCGCGCTATCCCCACGCGCCCCCATTTGCGAAAAACTAACGGTGTTCACCAAATGCGGGCTCACTGAACCCGTCGAGCTGTTCATGGCCGAGACCATGTTGCGGCTCGTTCGGCGCCACCCCCTGCGCAACCCTAGCGGATCACCGCCTATCTGCACGCTATTAGGAGCGTTCAGCCCGCTCGGCGGCGCGCGGTCCAGGAATGCGGTTTCATCGCTGTTTTCGCATTGGAATAGGATGCGCGAGGCTGCCCGAGATATCGACTATCCCGGCCGCGACGATCAAATCCATCGCCTCGCCGCGAAATGGCGAGGCCCTGTTTTGCCAAACCTCATTCGCCTCTGTGACATGTTCGAGGCGGACGAACTGAGAGCCTCGGAAATAGCGGAGCTCGGGCAGGCTCACGCCTCTGTCGCGCCGCACTGAGAAATATTCTCCGCACACGCGCGGATTGGAGGACGCGATGAATGCAGACGAATTCGCCGCGCGCGCCAGCCGGGTCTACGGGCCTCAATGGCAAACGGCTCTGGCGAATGATTTACGCAATGCCCATGGCGCCGCCATAAATTTGCGAACAATCCAACGCTGGGCGGCCGATGGCGTGCCGAATGTGCGCTCTAACTGGCTGCGCGGGCATTTACAGGCCATCGAGACGCACCGGAGCGAGGCGGACACCATCCGGCGGATATATCTCGCGTTTAAATCCGGCGCAGGCCTGTGCAGTAATGACGTGGCTGAGTTGTTTGACGCGGCAGGGCTGGCGCTGTCAAACAATCGCCTGCGCGAGCTCAGCCGCAATTCCGATAGGGGATCGCCAATCACCGCGGCGGAGCTACTAGCGTTGGTCTCAATATGGGCCGCCCGCGTGAGAGAGCCGTAAAATTTCAACGGCCGCGTCGGTTGCGGCGCCCCGCCAACCACCCATTGCGAGCCCGAGCGGGTCAGTCAAACCCGCCTTTAAAGACCTCTTGAAGGGCGGATTTAGTGTCAAGTTCACTAAGTTGGTAGACTATTCACTGGCCGCGCGCCGCGCTTAGAGCCGCTTTGGGTTGGACCATTTTGTCGGCGTTGGCGAAATGGTCTCGCCGAGTTGCGAGTTCGCGCCTCTTGTCAAAGCAAAGTCCCGGAAAACCAGACCTTTTAGAAATTGCCCATGCCTCCAATAACTCATTTGATGTTGCGCGCCCCGCCATGTCAGCGAACCTCCAACGTCGCCCGCAATCGCTTGCGCCGCCTGGCCTACGCCCACCAAATCCCACTTATTCCAGGCTGATCCCGCCTAACTCATACGATCTTGCGGGTTACAAAAGGCGAATGAGTCGGTTCTTTAATCTTGACGGAATCAGCGACCGAGCGCATGTTTAAATGCAAGTGAAGATTTCTCGCGGGAGATGCCGGTCTTAACGACCGGAGCCGAAGGCGCAACCGCCCCGGAAACGCTCAGGCAAAGGAACCGCGCGGAATATCTAAAACTCTGGAAAGCGGCGCGGCGAGCGATTCGCTGGCGTCCACCGAAGGGCGAAACTCGCGACCTGAACCAAACAGGCGAGCGCGAGGAATCTCTCAGGTATCCCGGACAGAGGGGGCGCGCGGACGGATGACTCCGTTTTCGCGCGGCCGCATTTTGTCCCGGAGCGCCCCGTGAACGATCTCGCCTTTTCCCAAGCCCCTCTTGTCGCGAGGATTCCGCTGGATGCGCTGCACCGGCGTCTTGGCGCGCGCATGGTTCCTTTCGCCGGCTACGACATGCCGCTGCATTACGCCGCCGGCATCGTCGCCGAACATTTGCACACGCGCGCCAAGGCGGGCCTGTTCGACGTTTCGCACATGGGCCAGGCCATTATCGCCGGCCCCGGCGCCGCGCGCCTGCTCGAGACGCTGACGCCCGCCGACCTCTTAGAACTCGCGCCCGAGCGCACGCGCTATACGCAATTGCTGGACGAATCCGGCGGCATTCTCGACGATCTGATGGCGACGCGGCTGCCGGGATGCGACGAACGTCTGTTCCTCGTCGTCAACGCCGCAACCAAGGCGCAGGACTTCGCGCTGATTGCGCGCAAATTCCCTCAACTCGCGCTGCATGTGCAGGAAACGCGGGCTATGTTGGCTTTGCAGGGCCCGCGCGCCGCCGAGGCGCTCAAGGGGCTGCTTCCCGGCGTCGACGAGCTGAGTTTCATGGACTGGCGCGCCTTCGATTTCGAGGGCGCCGGGGTTTATGTCACACGCTCCGGCTATACTGGCGAGGATGGATTCGAAATCTCGCTGCCCGCGGCCATCGCCGAAAGTTTCGCGCTGCGGCTTCTCGATCATCCCGACGTCGCGCCGATCGGCCTCGGCGCGCGTGATTCGCTGCGCTTGGAGGCGGGCGTGTGCCTCTATGGCCATGACATAGACGCAACCACCGATCCGGTCGAAGCGGGGCTGACCTTTTCGATCGGCAAGCGTCGTCGCATCGAGGGCGGTTTTCCTGGATACGCCCGAATTCACGCGGCGCTGGATCGGGGACCGGCGCGGCTGCGCGTCGGCCTGTCGCCGCAGGGCAAGGCGCCGGTGCGCGAAGGCGCGCCGATCCTGGGCGGCGACGGGCGTGAAGTGGGGCGGATCACTTCGGGAGGCTTTTCGCCGAGCCTCGCGCGGCCCATCGCCATGGGCTATGTCGAGCGCGCGCTGGCGGCGCCGGAGACGCCGCTGCACACTGAACTGCGCGGCAAGACGGTCGAGCTCATTGTGACGAAACTGCCTTTCCTGCCGCATCGCTATGTCTACCTTCGAAAGGATCGCTCATGACCAGCGCTTATTTCACCAGGGATCACGAATATGTCCGCGTCGACGGCGACATCGGCGTCGTCGGCGTCACCGATTACGCGCAATCGCAGCTCGGCGACATTGTGTTTATCGAACTGCCGCAGGTCGGTCAGAGGATCGCCAAGGGCGAGCAACTCGCCACAGTCGAAAGCGTGAAGGCGGCGAGCGAAGTCTTTTCGCCGGTCTCGGGCGAAGTCGTCGAAGTGAACGGCGCAATCGACCAATCGCCGGCCATCGTCAACGAAGACGCGCTCGGCGCGGGCTGGTTCGTGAAGCTGCGCCTTTCCGACGCCGACGAACTTGCCGGTCTGCTCGACGAGGCCGGTTACGAAGCTCATGTGCAAAGCCTCTGAACAAGCGGCTCAGCCGAGGAGATCAAGATGCGCTACCATCCCTTGACCAATGCGGATCGCAACGAGATGCGCCGCGTTATCGGCGTCGCCGACATAGCGGAGCTTTTCGAGGACATGCCGGGCGGCGTTGTCGAAAATTTCGATCTGCCGCGCGGAAAATCCGAGATCGAGGTCGAGCGTCATCTTGCGAAACTCGCGGCCAAGAATCTTCCCGCAAGCCGAGCGCCGTTTTTTGTCGGCGCCGGCGCTTATAGGCATCATGTGCCCGCCAGCGTCGATCATTTGATCCAACGCTCGGAATTTCTCACCAGCTACACGCCTTATCAGCCGGAAATCTCGCAAGGGACGCTGCAATATCTGTTCGAGTTCCAGACGCAGGCGGCGCTGCTGACCGGCATGGAGATCGCCAACGCCTCTATGTACGACGGCTCCACCGGCTGCGCCGAAGCAATGCTGATGGCGCATCGCATCACCAAGCGGCGCAAGGCGCTGCTCTCGGGCGGGCTGCATCCGCATTACGCCGAGGTCGCGCGCACCGTGGCCCGGCTCGCCGGCGACGACATCGCGGCATTGGCGCCCGACGTGACCGCGGCTGAGGATTTGATCGCTTCGATCGACGACAGCCTCTCCTGCGTCATCGTGCAGACGCCGGATTTCTTCGGCAACCTCCGCGATCTTCGCGCCGTCGCCGAGGCGTGCCATCGCCATGGCGCGCTGCTGATCGCGGTATTTACCGAAGCCGTGTCGCTGGGTCTTCTGACCTCGCCCGGCGCGATGGGCGCCGATATTGTCGTCGGCGAAGGCCAGTCGATCGGCAATGCGCTCAATTTCGGCGGACCCCATGTCGGACTGTTCGCGACGCGTCAGGAGTTCTTGCGCCAAATGCCGGGCCGGCTATGCGGCGAGACCGTCGATGTTGAAGGGCGGCGCGGCTATGTGCTGACGCTCTCGACGCGCGAACAGCATATTCGCCGCGACAAGGCGACCTCCAACATCTGCACCAATTCGGGCCTGTGCGCGCTGGCCTTCAGCATCCACATGACGCTGCTCGGCGAGACCGGCCTCTCCCGCCTCGCGCGCGTGAACCACGCCAACGCCGTCGCGCTAAAAGACATGCTCGCAAAAGTGCGGGGCGTCGAAGTGCTGAACAAGAGCTTCTTCAACGAATTCACGCTGCGGGTGAAGGGCGACGCGGCGGCGCTGGTCGAGCGGCTGGCGGCGCGCGGCGTGCTCGCGGGCGTTCCGGTTTCGCGGCTGCTCCCAAACGCCGGATTGGACGATCTGCTGCTTGTCGCCAGCACGGAATTGAACACCAACGAAGATCGCGCGACTCTCGTCGCGGAACTGGAAGGAGCGCTCTGATGCTCGATCAACCTGTAACGACAGCGGCGCCAGCGAGCTTCACCGGCAATCGCGGGCTGGAGCTCGAAGAGCCCTTGCTGTTCGAAATTGGCCGCAATGACACGACCGGCGTAGACATCGACGAACCGGCGCCCTTCGCACCATGCCTTGGCGGACTGGAGCGCAAGGAGTCGATCGGCCTGCCCGGCCTCTCGGAGCCCGAAACGCTGCGTCACTATGTTCGTCTTTCGCGCAAGAATTACTCGATTGATGGCGGTATTTATCCGCTCGGCTCCTGCACGATGAAACATAATCCGCGCCTCAACGAAAAAATGGCGCGGCTCGACGGCTTCGCCGACATTCATCCGCTGCAGCCGCAATCCACTGTGCAAGGCGCGCTGGAGGTGATGGAGCAGCTTACGCATTGGCTGTTGACGCTGACCAATATGGAAGCGCTGGCGCTCTCGCCAAAGGCCGGCGCGCATGGTGAAAGCTGCGGCCTCATGGCGATCAAATCGGCCATAGCGGCGCGCGGCGAAGCGGCGACGCGCAAGACTGTGCTGGTTCCGCAATCCGCGCATGGCACTAATCCGGCCAGCGCCGCGTTTTTGGGTTTCGAGCTCCGCGCGATTCCCGCCGGCCGGGACGGCGTCGTTCATGCCGAGGCGGTCGAGCCGCTGCTCGGCCCGCATGTCGCGGCGATCATGCTGACCAACCCGAACACCTGCGGCCTGTTCGAGCGCGACATCGCGCAGATCGCCAAGATGCTGCGCGACGCCGGCGGCTATTTCTATTGCGACGGCGCTAATTTCAACGCCATCGCCGGCGTGGCGCGGCCGGGGGATTTCGGCGTCGACGCGATGCATATCAATTTGCACAAGACGTTTTCCACGCCGCATGGCGGCGGCGGGCCAGGAGCCGGGCCCGTCGCCTTATCGGCGCGTCTCGCGCCCTTCGCGCCGGCGCCTTTGCTGCTGCGCAAGGACAATGGATTGCAGCTTAAGGAGGATGTCGAGGGAACGCAGGGCTTTGGCCGCATTACCGCCTTTCACGGGCAGATGGGGATGTTCGTCCGCGCGCTCGCCTATATGCTGGCCCATGGCGCGGACGGGCTGGCGCAAGCCTCGCGCGACGCGGTTCTCTCGGCCAATTATGTGCGGGTGAAGCTGCGCGACATGATGAGCTCCCCTTTCGGCGACCGACCCTGTATGCACGAAGTTCTGTTCGACGACGCCTGGCTCGCGGAAAGCCGGGTGACCACGCTGGATTTCGCCAAAGCGATGATCGACGAGGGCTTCCATCCGATGACCGTCTACTTCCCGCTGGTGGCGCATGGCGCCATGCTGATCGAGCCTACGGAGTCCGAGTCGAAGGCCTCGCTCGATCTCTTCATCGCAACGCTGCGCAATCTTGGCGAGCGGGCTTTGCAAGGCGAGGCCGCCGCCTTCCACGCCGCGCCGCGGCATGCGCCCCGCCGCCGGCTCGACGAAACGCAGGCGGCGCGCAAACCCGTGTTGCGTTGCACCCAAGGCGCCGCCTAGCGGGACGCGCGACAAGCGTCTAGTATCGATGGCCAGAATCAAGGCGCTCACGACTCCGTGAGCGTCCATCTCAAGCTTTTCGAGCGCGCCGAATGAAAGTCACTCTGGTCCAGATGAATTCGATCAACGACAAGGCCGCCAATCTGGCGAGCGCCAAAGCGCTCATCGAACAAGCGGTCGCGCAGGAGCGTCCCGATTGGATTTGTCTGCCCGAGTGTTTCGACTTCATTGGCGGCACGCGGGCCGAAAAAATGGAAGCCGCCGAGGATTTGCCAGGCGGCCCCGCCTATACGCTTTGCCAAAATCTTGCGCGCGAACATCGCGTGTTCATTCACGCCGGCTCGATTTTGGAGAGAATCCCCGGCGACGAGCGGATCCACAACACCAGCGTGGCGTTCAACCGCGAGGGTCAGGAAGTCGCGCGCTATCGCAAGATTCATATGTTCGACATCACCGCGCCGGACGGCGCCAAATATCACGAAAGCGCCGCCTTCAAGCCGGGACGCGACGTGGTGACATATGATTGCGACGGGGTCACCATCGGCTGCGCGATTTGCTACGATCTGCGTTTTTCTTATCTGTTCCAAGCGCTCGCCGAAAAGGGCGCGGACATGATCGCCTTGCCGTCGGCTTTTACTTTGGTTACGGGCAAAGACCATTGGGAGGTGTTGTGCCGGGCCCGCGCCATCGAAGTGCAAGCCTATATTTGCGCCCCGGCGCAGACCGGCGCGCATAAAGCCGGCCACGAGACGCGCTTCACCTATGGCAATTCTTTGATCGCCGACCCTTGGGGCCATGTCGTCGCGAAAGCTTCCGAGGGGCCAGGACTTGTCTCGACGTATATCGACCTCGAACGTATCCGCAAGATAAGGTCGATGATCCCCGTGTCGAAGCACAAGGTGAAACTGTCGGACTGAGGCGCGCCGACGCGCCCGGAACGCCCAACCCGCGCCGCCGGGCAGGTCAGATAAGGTCCGTCGCTTTAATGGGCTTTGTCCGGGCGGGACCGCGACAAACCGCCCCGCCTCGCGGCCGCAGGAACAAACTATGGGGAAGGCTTGCTTTTTTCTGATTTATTATTACGCTGTCGCACTGCGAAGCTTGCATGGCGGTGTTGAGAGGCCGATAGTTCTCAAACCATCGTCAGCGGCGCGAAGAGGTCGGGGGACTATCGTGTCGAGCACATCTTACGAAGATATTTTAATTGAACTGCCGCCCGAAATCGTCACATGGCGATAAAAAACGAAATCCCTGGAAGCGCCTTGACGCGGGCCGCACTGCGCGAGGCTGTGTACAGCTGTTGCCCAACGCTCTCTCGAGCGGAGGCCCGCAGGATTCTGGACGCGACTTTCGACGAGATTTGCGAAGCGCTGGTGCGCGGCGAACAGGTGAAATTGCGGTCCTTTGGAACGTTCAACGTACGGTCCAAGCGTGGACGCGTCGGACGCAACCCCAAAACAGGCATCGAAGCTCCGATTTGCCCCCGCAAAGTGCTGACCTTCAAAGCGTCGCCGGTCTTAGTGGCGCAAATCAACGGCGACACTATACCCGACGAAACGGAATAGGGTCCCTGCAGACTGCGTTCACGATGAGAGAACGCCCGCCACGGCGGCGGGGGGCCGCTCTGCGGGGTGAAATCGCCGCGTTTTCGAGCGCGCCGCGCTTTGAACCGTTTCTCTGGAAGCTAAAGTCGCGCTAACACGTAAAAGCAGGTTTCCCGGGCGCGCCGCGTCGCGAGCCCGCGCGGGGGCGGCTCGAACCCAAGCGCTCGAGCCGGACTCTAAACTGACATAATTCTATCCCCATTTTCCGGAAGCTGCTTTACAGAGAAACGCGCGGATTTGGCTCCGCGCGCGGTGCGGCTGCGCGCGGGGCGTTGGTGAAACTGGAGAAAAAGATGCGGAAATTGGCCGTGGCGCTCGCGGTTCTTGCGTTTTTTGCGGTCGTCGCAGGGGCGCATAAGAATGACACGGAAACTCTTCTGCTCGCGGGGGGAGCGTTAATCTGCGCCTACACCACTTGGCGCGCGGCCGATATATCGAGCTTTCTAAAAATATTCGTCGGCATCTTCTCGACCGAAACAATTATTTTCGGCGCGCTTCGCCTGATCGAGGTCGAGGAACATTGGCCCGCGGCCCTGCAAAACTATTCGCTGCCGGACACAATGGCGCTGACGGTCGCGGTGTTCTCCATCCTCGTATATCTCGTATCGCTTAGCGCCATCGTCCAGGAGATGACGCGGATCGCCGATTTATATTTCGACAGCGACGCGAAGAGCGAAATGCGCGTCTGGCCCCTTCCGGCCTTTACGGCGTCCGAACCTCTCATCGCCGTCATCACCATCGTCATCCTCGTGCTGTTCAATCAAGGAATGGTCGGCATTTCGGTCGCGCTCACATATATCCGCCGCGACTATTATAACGCTCTGCAAGATCTGAACGCCGGCGTATTCTGGGCCAAACTTCTGTTTGGCTTCACGCCCCTGGCCTTCATCCACGTCGTTACGGCGGTCACCGAATATGTCCTGAAATCCTATCTCATTCTGCGCTGGCGCCGCTGGCTCACCAAACATTATGTCGATCGTTGGCTTGGCGAACATCGACACTACGCCATGGCGCTCACCGGCGGCGAAGCGGACAATCCGGATCAGCGCATCGCCGAAGACGTGAACCGGTTCATCGACGGCGGCACTGAAGGATATGGAATATATTCGTTCACAATTCTGCTTATTTCTACGTTAAGTTCTATCGTCTCTTACTCCATCGTCTTGTGGGATATTTCCGCGCAGCTCGCCTTTCCTATCGCCAAGGGCGTCGTCGTGCCGGGATGGTTGTTTTGGGTGGCGCTGGTTTACGCCATAGGCGGCACACTCGTAACGCATTGGATTGGCCGGCCGCTGACGGGATTGATGTTCGAACGCCAACGCCGCGAAGCGGATTTCCGCTTCTCCCTGGCGCGAATGCGCGAGTATGGAGAACAGATCGCGCTGCTTTCCGGCGAGCCCACCGAACGCGCTTCGGCGGCGCGGCGGTTTGGCGCGATCGTCACCAACTTTCTCGCCATCATCACGCTGCGAAAGAAGATCGTCGCCTTCACCGCGACATACGCGCAGTTGTCGGCGATCTTTCCCTTGGCTCTCGTCGCGCCTTTCGTGTTGATCGGCCAGATAAAGCTCGGCGTCGTTAGGCAGACCCTGGACGCGTTCATGGAGGTCGAGGGCGCCTTGAATTTCATCGTTGAATACTACACTTCTCTCGCCGATTATCGCTCCGTGCTGGATCGTCTCGCCTCCTTTGACGAGGCCGCCGATCACGCAGACGCGCTGCTCGCGCGATCGGCGGCGCGTCCCGTCAAGGGGTCGGACCTCACGCTGGACATCGCGCTATTGCTGCCGGACGGCCGCCGCATCGTCGACGCGAAACAGATCACGCTGGCCAGGGGCCAATCCGTGCTGCTTTCCGGGCCGTCAGGTTCCGGTAAATCCACGCTGTTTCGCGCAATCGCCGGCATTTGGCCCTATTGCGAGGGAGCCATCGGAACGCCTAAGGACGCATCACTGATGTTGCTGCCACAGCGGCCCTACATTCCCATCGGCACGCTGCAAGCGGCTCTCACCTACCCCAACGACCCGGACGCCTTTCCGCGCGAGCAGATTGAAGCGGCTCTGTTCGCGGCGAATCTTTCGCAGTTTCGGGATCGGCTCGACGAAGAAAGCAATTGGGGCCAACGCCTGTCCGGCGGCGAGCAGCAGCGCGTCGCCATCGCGCGGGCGGTGCTCGCCAAACCCGACTGGCTGTTCCTCGACGAAGCCACGTCCGCGCTGGACGAAACGCTTGAAGCGAAGATTTACGCGATGCTCAGAGAACGCCTGCCGAAATCGAGCATCGTCTCGATTGGCCACCGCGACACTCTCGCGGCTTTTCACACGCGACATTTTGCGATGTCGCCCGACGCGAAAGGCGTGTTCACCCCGCGCGAAAAGGTGGCGGCATGACGAAGGCCGGCGATGGCGGCGACGGCCGCGCGGGCGGACGATCACTGAAGGTGAGAGTCAAGACCGCCCGCAAACGCTCGCTGTCCTCGACGCTGTGGCTGCAGCGCCAGCTCAACGACCCGTATGTCGCGCGCGCCAAGCGCGACGGGTTTCGCTCGCGCGCGGCCTATAAGCTGCTGGAGATGGACGAGCGTTACCATCTCTTGAAGCCGGGCATGCGCATCGTCGATCTGGGCGCAGCGCCAGGCGGCTGGTCGCAGATCGCCGCCGACCGAGTGAAGGCCGTCGAGGGCAAGGGCAAGGTCGTCGGCGTCGATTTGCTCGACATGGAGCCGATCTCCGGCGTCGATTTCGCGGTCAAGGATTTCAACGACGCCGACGCGCCCGAGTTCATTAAGGCGATGCTGGGCGGCGGGGCCGACGGCGTGATGTCCGACATGGCCGCCAACGCGACGGGCCACAAAGCGACCGATCACCTTAAGATCGTCGCGCTGGCGGACCTTGCGGCGGATTTCGCCTGCGAAGTGCTTTCGCCCGGCGGTTTTTTCGTCGCGAAGGTGTTGCAGGGCGGCACGGAGGGGCAGTTGCTCGCCAGGCTCAAACGTGATTTCGCCGTGGTGCGCCATGTGAAGCCGGCGGCGAGCCGGGCTGGCTCCGCCGAACTTTACGTGCTGGCGACGGGTTTTCGCGGGACGGCGCGAGAAGCGTAAGGCCGCCTCACGCCGCGCCCTCCGCCGTCACCCGTCCCGCGAGATCGTCGCCCGCCGTCGGCGCGAGGCGCCAGAAGGAAAACACCGACGCCGCCGACACCGCCGCCACCACGAAAAACGCCGGCGCGAAATCCGCCGTCACGAGCGCGCCGCCGCCATGCGCGGCGCGGGCGATCTCCAGCGAACCCGCGCCGATGGCGACGCCGGCCGATTGCGACAATTGCTGGCCCACTGCGGAAAAGCTGGTCGCCCGGCTCATCGCGCGCTGATCGATCTCGGCGTAGCCGATGGCGTTCAGCGCGGTGAATTCGAGCGAGCGGAAGAAGCCGCCGACCAGCAGCACGCTCATGACGATCCAATGCGGCGTTAGGACCGTGAACCAGGCGTTGACGATCAAAAACGCCGACGACGCCAGCGCGTTGACGATCAGCACGCGGCGAAAGCTGAAGGCGCGCAGGATCGGCTGCGCCGCCGTCTTCATCGCCATCGCGCCCGCCGCCGCGACGAAGGTCAGCGATCCCGATTGAAAGGCCGACAGATGAAAGCCGGCTTGCAACAGCAGCGGCAACAGGAACGGAATGGCCCCAATGCCGATGCGAAACAGAAAGCCGCCAAAAATGGCCGCGCGAAAGGTCGGGATGGCGAGCAAGCGCAGATCGAGGATCGGCGCCGGCGCCTTCCGCGCGTGCTGCACATAAGCGAAAATCGCTGCGGCGCCGACGACGATCAGGCTTATCACGACGAGCGGGGGCGCAAATCCGCGTCCGACGATGCTGAGGCCGAACACCAGACAGGAAAGGCCAAGGCCGGAGAGCGCGGCGCCGCGCACATCAAGCGGAGCTACATCCGCCTCGCGCAGATCGGGAATGTAACGGCTGGTCAGCACGACGCCGAGCGCGCCGATCGGCACGTTGATCCAGAAAATATAGCGCCAGTGGAAATAGGTCGCGATAAACCCGCCGAGCGGCGGACCGATCAACGGACCGACCAGCGCGGGTATGGTGAGCCAGGCCATCGCGCGCACAAGTTCCGCGCGCGGAGCAGTGCGCAAGATGACCAGCCTCCCGACGGGCACCATCATGGCGCCGCCCAAGCCCTGCACGATGCGCGACAGCACGACGTGAAGCAGCGTGGTGGAGAGTCCGCACAGAATCGACCCCAAGGTGAACACCAAAATCGCCGAGCGAAAAACCTTGCGAGCGCCGAATTTGTCGGCTGCCCAACCCGACAGCGGAATAAACACCGCCAAGGCGAGAAGATAGGAGGTCAGCGCAAGTTTGAGCGCCACCGGATCTTCGTGCAAATCGACCGCCATCGCCGGCAGGGCCGTCGCCAGCACGGTTCCGTCCAGATTCTCCATGAACAGGGCGGTGGCGACGATGAGGGGCGTCAGGATCGAGAACGGCAAGGGCGAAGGCTCACTTCAAGCGAGGTAAAGACGCGGCTGGCGCGGGCGAGAAGATGAGATATAACGCAACGGGCTGGAAAACGCGGCCAAAGTCGCCCGCTCTGGCTCTTGGCGCGGGTCTGGTGTAGGCGTCTTGGCGTCGAAACGGGAATTTTAATGAGCAGGGACGGCGAGGAGGCTAAGGAAAAGCGGGGCGTTTTCGCGCGGCTGTTCGGTCGCGGCGCGAGCGCTCCTTCGAGCGAAGCCTCGCCCGACGGCGCGGAGGCGCCGCACGACGAACCGCCGAAGCGGTCTTGGCGCGAGCGGCTGTTTGGCGGCCTGTTCCGCTCCTCGCAGGCGATCACCAAGGGGATCGCCGAAATTTTCACCAAGCGCAAGCTCGACGCGCTGACGCTCGAAGAGCTCGAAGACGTGCTGCTGCGCGCCGATCTCGGCGTCGCCGCCTCCGCGCGCATCACCCAGGCGGTGGGCGCGGCGCGCTACGAAAAGGGCATCGAGCCCGACGAAGTGCGCGCGATTCTCGCCCGCGAGGTCGAACGCAGCCTGAGTACGGTCGCCCTGCCCTTCGAGATCGACGCCTCGAAGCGCCCCTTTGTGGTGCTGGTCGTGGGCGTCAACGGATCGGGCAAGACGACGACTATCGCCAAGCTCGCCTCCAAATGGCGCGGCGAGGGTAAAGCCGTGGTTTTGGGCGCCGGCGACACTTTTCGCGCCGCCGCCGTGGAGCAGCTCCGGGTGTGGGGCGAGCGGCTCGGCGCTAGCGTGGTCGCGGGCAAGGAGGGGGCTGACGCCGCCGGGCTGGCCTTCGACGCGATAGAGACCGCGCGCCGACAGAACGCCGACGTCCTGCTGATGGACACGGCCGGACGCCTGCAAAACCGCACCGAACTTATGGCCGAACTCGAAAAGATCGTCCGCGTCATGAAAAAGGCCGACCCGGAGGCGCCCCATGCGGTGCTCCTGGTGCTCGACGCGACGGTCGGCCAGAACGCTCTGGCGCAGGTCGAAATCTTCGGCAAGATCGCAGGCGTCACCGGCCTCGTCATGACCAAGCTGGACGGCACCGCGCGCGGCGGCATTCTTGTCGCCATCGCCGAGAAATTCGGCCTGCCGATTCACTTTGTCGGCGTTGGCGAAAGCGCCGAAGACCTCGAACCATTCGCCGCGCGCGACTTCGCCCGCGCCATCGCGGGGCTAGACCCCGAGGAGTCCGATCCCGCGAAAAGCGCGGCGGAGACAACCACATGACGCAGGACAGCGTGCTGAACGAAGAAAACAAACAACCCGACGCCGCCAAACCCGCCCCCCAAAAGCCCAAGCGCGTGAACACTGGTCTCAAGCTCGCGTTGGAGTTTGGCCCTTTGGCGCTGTTCTTTGTCGTCAACAACAAATTCGGGATTTACGCCGCGACCGGCGCGCTGATGGTCGCGGTGCTCGCCGCGCTGGGCGTCGCCTGGAGCATCACGCGCCGGCTGCCGGTGATGCCGGTTGTGACCGCCGTTCTGCTGATGATCTTTGGCGGGCTGACCTTTTTGCTGCAGGACGAAACCTTCATCAAGATGAAGGTGACTATTCTTTACGGATTGTTCGGAGGCGCGCTGCTTGGCGCGCTGTGGTTCGACCGGCTGCTGCTGCCGATCGTATTCGATTCGGCCTTCCACCTCGACGACGCCGGCTGGCGCAAGCTCACCTGGCGTTGGAGCTTTTTCTTCTTCTTTCTGGCCGTCCTGAACGAGATCGTGCGCCGCATCGTCACGACCGACGTTTGGGTGAACTTCAAAGTCTTCGGCATATTGCCGCTGACCTTGCTGTTCGCAATGACGCAATTGCCGCTGATGATGCGCCACGAAATCAAACCCGAGGAGGATGTCTCGGAAACGCATTTTTAGCGGATCGAAGCGCGGCGTTTGCGCGCCGGCAAACACGCGCCCTTTGCCAAACTTGAAGAGCAGAGACGCGGCGGAAAGGCTGTCGCGCGTTAACCCATCTTTTACCAAGAACATTCGCAAAGCGCTCACCAAGCAAAGTAACCAGTTTTCGAATCGATAACCACAGCAAATGCTTTAGATTTACGATAAAAATTTACCGGCTATCTTCATGGACGCCTTCTAAACGCGACGCCGACTCTCAATCACGGCGCGCCATGCCAGCGGTACGCGTCCATGTTGCATAAATCCTTCGCTTCTTCTCTCGCCTTCACCGCCGCAGCTGCGACGCTCTCCTTCGCTCTGGCCGGAGCCGCATCGGCCGGTCCGGTCGCAAACGGGGTTTATTCCGCGGGACCGTCCGAACCCACCGAGAATCCCTATCAGCAGGTCGGCGTCGAGCAGCCGGGACAAAGCGCGCTTGGAGGCGGCTTCATCGAAATGCTGGTAACGGGCGGCGACCCTTCTCCGCGCGGCTATGCTCCGCGGCGCGGCTATGAGCCGCCGCCCCAGCGCACGGCCACCGCCCAGCCGGGCGGGGCGGAGCCGCGCCGCGAGGTCGATCCGATCTATCTGCGCACCGAAGTCGATTATTCGGGCGCCGCGCCAGGCTCCATCGTCATCGATACGAACAGTAAATTCCTGTATTATGTGCAAAAAGGCGGTCGCGCGATCCGCTATGGCATCGGCGTCGGACGCCCCGGATTCGAATGGTCCGGCGTCAAGACGATCAGCCGCAAGGCTGAATGGCCCGCCTGGACGCCGCCCTCGCAAATGCTGGCCCGCCGTCCCGATCTGCCGCGTTTCATGCCCGGGGGCCCGGCCAATCCGCTCGGCGCGCGGGCGCTCTATCTTGGCTCGTCGCTCTACCGCATCCACGGCACCAACGAGCCCTACACCATCGGCCAGAACGTCTCCTCGGGCTGCATACGCATGATGAACGAGGACGTGACCGATCTTTACGAGCGCGTCGGGGTCGGCACGCGCGTCGTTGTGCGCTGACGCGGCCTTCCTTCGCGGGTGTTGCAATCGCCTGCGCTTCGCGCGATAGCAGGCGCGAGGCTCCTTCCTAGCAAAGGCCGATTCCTTGCCCAGCCTGATTCGATTTCTGGTTATCGTGGGGGTTCTGGTCGCGCTCGGCTACGCCGGGATGTTCGCGCTGGTGAATTTCGTGACGCCGCAGCCGCGCGAGATGACGCAGACCATTTCGCCGACGCGGCTCAACAAATAGGCGGAAGATGACCGCCCCGCCCCGCGCCCTGCGCCAGCTCGATTGTTTCCTCGACATGCTGGCTGCCGAGCGCGGCGCCGCCAGGAATACGCAAGACGCTTATCGGCGCGATCTTTCCGATTATATCGATTATCTCGCGGGCGCGCATAGCGAGCCCGCCGAGGCGTCAACCGACAGCCTGCGCGACTATCTCTCGGCGCTCCAGGCGCGCGGCATGTCGAGCGCGACGCTGGCGCGGCGCGTCTCGGCGCTGCGCCAGTTCCACAAATTTCTCTATGTCGACCGCCATCGCGCAGATGATCCGGCGGCCGCCCTGGAAGGGCCGCGCCGGGTCAGGAACGCGCCCGGCGTGTTGTCGATCGCCGAGGTCGACGGCCTGCTGCGCGTCTCGCGGGAAGGGCTCGACGACGAAACCCGTCCGCTGGCCGAGCGCCTGCGCGCGGCGCGCATGTATGCGCTGCTAGAGACGCTCTACGCCACCGGGCTGCGCGTCACCGAACTCGTGTCGCTGCCAAAAAGCGCCGCGCGGGCGCGCGATCCCTTCATCGCCATCAAGGGCAAGGGCGGACGCGAACGGCTCGTGCCGCTGACGACACACGCTAAAAAAGCGCTTCGCGACTATCGCGCGATGCTGGAGGCCAAATCTCCGGCGCTCGCGGCCTCGCCCTTTCTGTTTCCCTCGGATAGCGACAGCGGTCATCTGACCCGCCAGGCTTTCGCGCGCGACCTGAAGACCGTCGCCGTCGCGGCGGGAATTGGCGCGAGCGAGATCCACCCGCACGCGCTGCGCCATGCCTTCGCCAGCCATTTGCTGCAAAACGGCGCCGACCTGCGCGTCGTGCAGGAACTGCTCGGGCACGCCGATATTTCGACGACGCAGATTTACACCCATGTGCTCGACGAGCGGATGCGCGCGATGGTGCGCGACCTGCATCCGCTATCGGACGAGGCGGCTTCCTGAAGGTTTATACGACGCGCCGGATAAACTCCGCGACGCGGCGAATCGTCGGCGAGTCCAGCAGCAGCGGCGCATGGCCCTGCCCCGCGACGATATATTGCTTCATCGTCGGCGCGCTCAGCGCCATTTTGGCGAGGATTTCCGGCGTCAGAAGGTCGGAGTTTTCGCCGCGCAGCGTCAGCACGGGCCTTTGCGCCAGCGCCCCAAACGCCTCCCAGAAATCATAAGGCGTCATGTCGGGCGTCACCTCGTCGAGCGTATGCGCGAGCGCCGGATCGTAGCGCAATGCAATCCGGCCGTCCTTCATAACGAAGGTGTGTTGCGCGTAAATCTCCCACTCCTGCGCGCTCACTGACGAGAAAGTCGCGCCGGCCGTAAGGCGCATCAGGCCGATCGCGTCGGCCATCGAGGTGAGCGGGGGCAGCTTGCCGACATAGCGCTTTATGCCGAGCAGGCCGGCGAGGTTGATCGACGGACCGATGTCGTTGAGGACCGCCGCGCGCACAAGGCCGGGCTGGCTATGCGCGAGACGCATCGTATGCAGCCCGCCGCGCGACGTGCCGACGAACACCGCGTTTTCGACGCCCGCGTCGGCGAGCTGACGCAAAATATCGTCCTGCTCGACATCCAGCGTGTAATGGGACCAGTCCGCGTCCCATTGCGACTCGCCGCGCCCGCGATAATCCAGCGCCAGCACCCGCCGTCCCTCGCAAGCGAGCGCTTCAGCGAGACGCTCGAAATCGTCGGCGGGACGCGTGAGGCCGGGCAGACACACGACGGGAGCGCCCGCGTCGCTTTGCCAGGAAAAGTCGAGATAATGCAGCCGCAGGCCGTCGTGGGAGAGCAGGAAGCGACTGGAAGGCGCAAGGTTGGATTGGGACATGTTTCGTCGTCGCCTCTTGGTCGAGCTAGAAAGCGCCAGCGGAGCAAAAGGAGCGCACAACGCTCCCCCTTGGACGGGATAGTTTTGCACGGCGACGCCGACCCGCACAAATCTTCGGAGCAAATGAAATGTTGAGCGAAATACGCTTCAAAACCGCTCTTCACGAAGACGCCTGCTATGTAGAGCATAAAGGCAAGCGCCCTTTGACTAAACCGCGTGAGATCGAAGCGTTTTAGCGGGCGCAGCGTAATTGGGCGTAATGGAGTTCAGCGGGCCTTCGCCTCGCTTCAGATTGAGCCTTCCCCTCTAGTTCCTCGCCGTGCTGTGCTTAACAGTGGCTGGCGGCCTTGGCCCCTCTGTGGACTCGGCCGCATCCATTCACTTGCCATTCAGCAGCGAAAGGACATTTAGGTAGCGCTGTGAGATCACAGCACGTCTCCGCAGCCGCGCAGAATGCGCCAAACGATGAGGGCAGCCGGATGCAGAATCTACGTCGCGCAATCATCTCCATCCTGCTCGCAACTTCTCCGCTCGCGGCGCTGCCGAACTCTGCATCGGCGCAATCATGCCTGTGCGCGGGCGCGGGCATCCGCGCAGAGGAGGCGCCGCCTCCGCTGCCGGACTATGATCAGCCGGCAGTTCCGGCCCCCGGCTATATATGGACGCCCGGATATTGGGCTTGGAACAATGAGGATTATTACTGGGTGCCCGGCACTTGGGTTGAGCCGCCGCGCCCTGGAGCGCTTTGGACGCCCGGATATTGGGGCTTTGTCAACGGTATTTACGTGTTCAACGCAGGATACTGGGGACCTCACATAGGTTTCTATGGCGGAATTAATTACGGCTTCGGTTATAGCGGCTCCGGCTATCAAGGCGGCCATTGGAGTAACGGCACATTCTTCTATAACCGATCGGTCAACAATTTTGGCAATACGCATATCACAAACGTTTATAATGAAGCAGTTGTGATCAACAACGCCGGCAATAATCGCGCCAGCTTCAACGGAGGCGCGGGGGGAACGTTTGCGAAGCCGACAGCGGAGGAAGAAGCTGCGGCGAAGGAACCGCACGAGAAACCCACCAATCTCCAGATTGAGCATAGACGCGCGGCGAGCATGAGCGCCGGCTCCTTTGCGACGACAAATCACGGAAAGCCGGCGGTTGCGGCGACGCCTCGGCCTGGCGCGCTGACCGGTCCGGACGTCGTCAAAGCGAAAACGTCTGGGGCGCCGACGACTGGTGCTCCTCCCGCTGAGACGGCGCCGGTCGAGAAGACTCCGGCGGCGAAGGAGCCATCCAAAGACTTGCTCGAACCGAAGCATCCGTCCGAAACGCCGCATGCGGCGCCCAAACTGGCTCCAAGCGTGAGCAAGCCGCTGGCCCCACACCCGGCGCAGCCGCAGGCTCCGCATCCCGCGCAGCCGCAGCTTCCGCATCCCACGCAACCGCAGCCTCCGCATCCCGTGCAGCCGCAGGCCCCACACCCCGAGCAACGGCAGCCTCCGCACCCTGCGCAACCGCAGCCTCCCCATCCCGTGCAGCCGCAGGCCCCACACCCCGAGCAGCCGCAGCTTCCGCATCCCACGCAACCGCAGCCTCCCCATCCCGTGCAGCCGCAGGCCCCACACCCCGAGCAACCGCAGGCTCCGCATCCCGTACAGCCACAGCTTCCGCATCCCACGCAACCGCAGCCTCCGCATCCCGCGGAGCAGAGCCTGAAGCCTGGAAAACCGGAGTGCGGACGTCCGGGCGAGCCTGCCTGCCGTTGAATGTTTGTTCGCGCAGCGAGTGGATCGGTCGGCGCCCGCAAGGCGCCGCTCCTTCGCGCCTCAAGCCCGAACGTCGGGGTTCGTTTCTAACCTTGCCCCTGCGCCTCCGCGAAAGCGCGGAGGCGCCCCCTCCTTGACTTAGCGGTTTGTTACATCCAGTTTCCGCCCGCTCTCGCGAAGCGGCGCGGGGCGCGCCATCTCGTTCAAGGAAACAAAGATTTCCCATGCGCTCTTATCTCGACTTCGAAAAGCCGGTCGCCGAACTAGAAACCAAAGTCGAGGAGCTGCGCCAACTCGCCAGCCAAGGCGACGCGGTCTCCATCGCCGACGAATTGAACAAGCTTGAGGCCAAAGCCGCCAAGGCGCTCGCCGATCTCTACGGCGCGCTGACGCCCTGGCAAAAGATACAGGTCGCGCGCCACCAAGAGCGCCCGCATTTTTCTGATTACGTGCGCCAGCTCCTCACCGACTTCACGCCGCTGGCCGGCGACCGCGCCTTCGGCGAGGACCTGGCCATCGTCGGCGGCTTTGGACGTTTCCGCGGCCAGCCGATCTGCGTGATCGGCCAGGAAAAAGGCTCCGACACCCAAAGCCGATTGGTGCACAACTTCGGCATGGCGCGGCCGGAAGGCTACCGCAAGGCGGCGCGACTGATGGATCTCGCCGACCGGTTCGGCCTGCCGGTTGTTTCCCTGGTCGATACGGCCGGCGCCTTTCCCGGCATCGACGCCGAGGAGCGCGGCCAGGCGGAGGCGATCGCTCGCTCGACCGACATCTCTCTGACGCTCGGCGTCCCCAACGTGGCGGTGATCGTCGGCGAAGGCGGCTCCGGCGGCGCCATCGCCATCGCCGCCTGCAATAAGGTGCTGATGTTGGAGCACGCGGTCTACACCGTCGCGTCGCCGGAAGCCTCGGCCTCGATCCTGTGGCGCGACGCCGGCAAGGCGCAGGAGGCGGCGACCAGCATGAAGATCACCGCTCAGGACTTGCTGAAATTCGGCATAATCGACGCGATCGTCGCCGAGCCCGCTGGCGGCGCGCATCGCGATCCCAAAGCCGCCATCGCTGCGGTCGGCGAGGCGGTGCGCTATGAACTAGCGAGCCTCGCCACCCTCTCGCGCGAGCAAATCATTAACCTCCGCGCCGATAAATTTATCGCCATCGGCCGCAAAACTTGAGCGCCTTCGGCACGGCCGTGCATCAAGAAGCTCATGCGAATCCAATGACCAGAGCGCTTCTGGCGCGCGCGCGCGGTATTTTGGCGCAATGAGCGGCCGCCGGCGGCGGCCACGGTCTCGTCTCAATCTTTTGGTTACAGTTGTATGAGCATTTTCGGGTGGACAGTATGGTTTACGGAACTGTGTCCTCCTAAAACCAGACGTCGTGGGCGCGCTCGTTGCGCCGAGAGCGGAGTCTTCATGTTTTCGCGTCGGTCCTTACAGATCCTTGCGCGCTTTGGCGTCGTGGCGGCCGCGGTCGGACTCGCCGCCTGCGACGACGACGGCTCGCTCGCGCACCGTTCGCTCGCGCCGATCCCTTCCGAAACGCTGGCGCTCATGGAGCAGGCCGGGACAACGAAGGAAGCGCCGACGCTCATCCGCGCCTTTAAAAAGGAAGCGGAGCTGGAAGTGTGGAAAATGCGCCCCGATGGGCGTTACGTCCACGTCAAGACCTTTCCCATGTGCCGCTGGTCGGGCCAACTCGGTCCCAAGACGCGCGAGGGCGACCGGCAGGTTCCAGAGGGTTTCTATTCGATCAACCCCGGCCAGTTGAACCCCAATTCGAGCTATTATCTTGCTTTCAACGTCGGCTACCCCAACGCCTATGACCGCGCCTTGGGCCATACCGGCGGCACGATCATGGTGCATGGCGTCTGCTCGTCGATGGGCTGCTTCTCGATGACCGACCGACAGATTGGCGAGATTTACGCGATTGTCCGCATATCTCTGAATAGCGGGCAGAACGAAGTGCAGATGCAATCCTATCCGTTCCATATGACGGCGGAGAACCTCGCCAGACACCGGCTGGATCCCAATATCGCCTTTTGGAGGCAACTGAAGGAAGGCGCCGATCATTTCGAGGTGACCAAGCAGGAGCCGACTGTCGGCGTCTGCAGCAAGCATTACGTGTTCAACGCGGAGTCCGCTAACGGGCAGCGTCTCGACCCCGCAGGCGCCTGCCCGCCGCTCAAACGCGATCCGCAAATCGCCGCTCTCGTCGCCGAGAAGCAGGCCAAGGATGACGCCAAGATCGCCGAACTCGCCGCGAGCGGGGTCAAGGCGATCCGGCTCGTCTATCAGGATGGCGGTCAGCATCCTGCGTTTGCGGGCCGCGTCGCGGAAGTCAGCCGGCCGGAAGCGCTGGCGCCGCCGACAGAGATTGTGCTCGAAGACCGGGGGACCGGCGCGAAGGGCAAGGCCGCGACGAGGCTCGCCAACGTCAAGACTCCGGCGGACGCCACGACCGCCAGCGCTTCGGTCGGCGCAGCACAGCCTAAGAGCGGCGTTGGCGAAACGGCCGTCGCGGCAAACGACAAGGCTGCCGCGCCACAGGAGCCGATCAGGGTCTCCGCGCTGGCCAGCGAATCCGCTTCCGGCGGCAAGGGCTCCATCACGGGTTGGTTGGGCTTGCACAGGGAGCCCCCGCCGCCGCCCGCAGCAGCGGCCGAGGAGCCGGCCGCTCCTCCACAGCCCGCCAAGACGGTGGACAAGACGCCGACGGGCAAGACGACAAAGGGTAAGACGACAGCCGCCAAGGCGCCTCCTACCCCTCCGGCCAGGGATGTTCCCAAGAAGGTTACGATCGGCCCGCTGGAGAAGGCGTTGCGCGCGGCCGAGGCGCAGAAATAGCCGCCATTTTCCGGTCGGCCCGCTGCAGCGAGCGATTGGCGCCGGCGCGAATCTCCACACAAGGATCGCCCAATCGAGCGAGCGCGCCTTGGCGCGCCGTAACCTTGAATTGCGCAAGAAGCCCAAAGCGCCTTGGAGGCGCGCAGCCGCGCTTGTATAAGATCCTGCTTGTGCGGCGCTGATTTGACAGGAGACGGCCGCTCGTCAAAATTCTGCGCGGCGTTTGAGGAAAAGCTTGATGCTCGAAAAATTGGTGGGGTTCTGTCTGCGCTGGCCCTGGCTCGTCGTGTTGTTGACGCTGGCGCTGACCGGCGGCGGCGGCTACTTCACCGCGACGCGATTTGCGATCGACACCGACACCGCCCACTTGTTTTCTCCGAACATTCCCTGGCGCCAGAATGAAGCCGCGCTTTACAAAGCCTTTCCTCAACTCGACGACCTGATTGTCGCGGTGATCGACGGCGCGACGCCAGAAAAGGCCGAAGACGCGGCAAAGCGGCTCAACGCGGCGCTGCAAGGCGCGCCGTTGATCTCGCGTGCATGGCGCCCCGACGAGAACGAGTTCTTCCGCACCAACGGCCTGTTGTTTCTGAGCGCGCCGGAGGTTCAGCACATTGTCGGAACGCTGATCGCCGAGCGCGAAGTATTGCAGTCGCTCGCCGAGGATCCCAGCCTGCGGGGCCTCGCCGCCGTCATGCTGACCAATCAGCAGCAGATCGGCGGCAGCCAACGCGGCCTCGCCATGTTCACGGCCGGGCTCGATGAAATGTCGAACGCTTTCGAACTGGTTCTTGCCGGAGAGCCCGCTCGCGTTTCGTGGGATAGACTGCTCTCCGCCGGCGGAAATCAGGCGGCGGAGCCCACGCCGGCGGCGCCCGATTTGCGTCGTATCGTCCTGATCAAGCCGATCATCGACTATTCGGCGCTGCAACCCGGCGCCGACGCTATCGACCTGGTGCGGAATACCGCGGCGGATCTGAAGCTCACGAAGGATCAGGGCGTCACGCTGCGACTGACCGGACAAGTGCCGCTCGCCGACGAGGAATTCGGCACGATTTCCGAAAATATGGAGGTCAATCTTTCCGTAACCTTGGGAATCGTGACGCTGATACTATTTGCGGCCCTGCGTTCGCCTAAGCTCATCCTCGCGGTGCTGGCGACGTTGATCGCGGGCCTCGCGCTCACGGCGGGTCTCGGCATTATTTTGATAGGCCGCTTCAATCTGATCTCGGTCGCCTTCGCGGCGCTGTTTATCGGGCTCGGCGTCGATTTTGGCATTCAATTCGCCACCCGCTATCGCGAAGAACGATACAAGACCCTCGCTCTGGAAGATCATCTCGATGAGGCGCTGCTCGCCGCAACGCGCGGCATCGGCGGCTCGCTCACTCTGGCGGCGGTTTCTCTGCTGGCGGGCTTTTTCTGCTTCTTGCCGACTGATTTTCGCGGCGTGTCGGAACTCGGGCTGATCGCCGGCTTCGGCATGATCATCGCCTATCTGACCACCCTGACCTTTCTGCCGGCGGCGATCAAACTGCTCCATCCCCGCGCGGAGAAACTCCCGGTCGAGACCGCCTTGCTGGCGCCTGTCGATCGCTGGATCCTCGGTCATCGCGCCTTGGTGATCCTTGGCGCGGTGGCGATCGTCCTTCTCGGCGCGCCCTATCTGCGGCATTTGAACTTCGATTCCAATCCGATGGATCTGCGCAATCAGAAAGTCGAGTCGGTCGCGACCTTTCTCGACCTGGCGAAGACTCCGCGAACGGCGCCCAACACAATCGAGATCCTCGCGCCGTCGCTGGAGGCGGCTCGCGATCTCGTCAAGAAAGTCGCGGCGCTGCCCCAGGTCGATCATGTCGTCACGGTCGACACGCTGCTGCCCGCCGATCAGGACCAAAAGTTGCCGCTGATCGAGAACGCGGCTTACCAATTGCGCAACGTGTTCGCCACCAAGGTCAAGCCGACGCCCAGCATGGCCGAGACGGTCAAATCGCTCGACTTCGCCGCCAAGGCGTTGGTTCAGCGCGCCGGCGGTCGTAACGCGCCGCCATCCGTGGGCCGCTTCGCCGAGACTTTGGACGCCCTCGCCAGTTCCGACGCTCGAACGCTTGAGGCGGCGCGCATCGCCGCTTTCGTGGATTTCGAACGGCTGCTCGGCGAGTTGCGGCAGGCGCTGCAAGCGAAACGCGTGACCCTCGACGCTCTGCCCGCCGATCTCGCCAGCGACTGGATTTCGCCTTCCGGCAAATATCGCATCGAGGCTTCGCCTAAAGGCGACAGCAACGACCGCGAGGTCATGACCGCTTTTGGCCAAGCGGCGCTGGCGATCGCGCCCGACGCCAGCGGTCCGCCGATCGTCGTCGCGGAGGCTGGCAAGACGGTTGTGCGCGCCTTTGAGCTCGCCGGGCTATACTCGTTTATCGCGATCTTCGCGATTTTGGTCGTTGCTTTGCGCAACCCGACCCATGTCGCCTTGACGCTGGGGCCGCTGCTGCTTGCCGGCGTGCTGAGCCTCGAGGCCGCCGACCTGTTGGGCATGTCGCTCAATTTCGCCAACATCATCGCGCTGCCGCTGATGTTTGCGGTCGGCGTCGCCTTTCACATTTATTATGTGATCGCCTGGCGCAAGGGAACTGTGGACGTATTAGCGTCCAGCCTCACGCGCGCCATTTTCTTTAGCGCGCTCACCACCGGGACGGCGTTCGGCAGCCTGTTCTTGTCAAGTCATCCCGGCACTGCGAGCATGGGCGAGTTGCTGGCGATCTCGTTGTTCTTCACGCTGCTCGCCGCTTTTATCGTCGTTCCGGCCTTTCTCGGTCCGCCGCCCGCGCCGGGCGGCGAAAAAGCCGGCGCGACGCACTGACGTCCAAATTCGCTTTGCTCCGGCCTCGTGATAGGATTCAGCCATGACCATGAGATTGCTCGGCAAAGTCGCGCTTGTGCTGCTGTTGGTCTCCCCGTCCTACGCGGGCGAAGCTATCTACGGCGTTTGGGTTCGCGGCGGCCATGACGACGAGAAGCTCGAATTCTATGATTGCGACGGCCAGCTTTGCGCCAAGGAAATCGAACTCCAACCCGATGGCTCGCCCGCTACGGTGATTCTCCGCCACGCAGCGAAAACGTCGCCCAATCAATGGAAAGGCGAGCTGTTCAATCCGGAGAACGGCAAGCTGTACTCGGGCGTCATCACGCTCGACAAGCCAAATCAACTAACCTTGAAAGGCTGCTTAATCGCCTTCTTGTGCCAGAGCGAAACCTGGACGCGCGTGGTGGTCAAGGCGGCGCCCGGCCCTGACAAAGCCGCGCCCAGCGCCGACAAAACGACGCCCAGCGCCGATAAAACTGCGCCTAGCGCCGATAAGGCTGCGCCCAGCGCAGCCAAGCCTGCGCCCGGGCCGGCCAAAGCCAATCCCAGCCCGGCCAAGGCTGCGCCCGCCCCGGCCAAGACGGCGCCCGGCCCGGCCAAGACGGCGCCCGGCGCGGCTAAGCCCGCACCCGGCGCGGCTAAGCCCGCACCCGGCGCGAACAAGACGCCGCCAGACGCCGAATAGGCCCCGTCTGCGATGAACCGAACCTGGGGAAGCTAAAGCCTCCGCGCGAAGAATTCGCGCGAGACCACTTCGTCAATGCGATTGATCCGCCGACAGGTGCGTCGTCTCGAAGAAAAAGCGCAGCACCCCAGCGTCGCCGCTGTCCTCGACGGGAATATGCCAGAACTTTGAATCCATGAAGGGAAAGCGCTCGAACGGCAAATGGATTTTGGTGAGTTGCGTGTGGTTGCGCAGGCCGCGCATCAACGCTCGTTCGAGCAATCCAAGCAATTCCTGCTCATGTTCGGGGGCCTCGGTGACGGTCAGTGTTGTGTGATTGGCGAGCTTTGAAGCCCGGTCGAATACCTGCTCGAAGTTCACCGCCACCATGTTTTTCTCCAGGGGTCCGAACCAACTTCCGAGAACGACGTTTACGCATTGCCACCAGTTGGGCAACTCGAAAAGCCGGTAAGGCTTAAAAGCGAGCGGGTCCAACGTGTACCTTTGTTCTCGCCGCAGTCAGGGCGTTTAGCATCCGCCCGGTATCGTGGAAATGCTTTTTCATATCGTTTAAGTGCATGTTTAACAGGATTGTTTTCGCTTGCGTCGGCGGAAGATGGATAGGGAATTGTCAACACGCTCGCTTAAAGTCACCGCTCAGTTGAGCGCGTTCCCCAGCGATTGTCAAAGACAAGATCGTCCAAAACAAGGCGTCGCGCCCATCGCTTGACCTCCAGCTCGGGGCGCACATAGGCCCGCTCGATATAGCCGACGCACAAATAGGCGACTACGGCGATCTCCTCGGGAATGCCGAGAATCGCGCGCAGGTCGCTCTCGCGCATAATGCTCACCCAGCCTACGCCGACGCCTTCGACCCGCGCGGCGAGCCACAGATTTTGCACCGCGCAGGCCGTGCTGAGCAGGTCGGTGTTGGGCTGCAACGATCGTCCCAATCCGGTCGTCCCGTGGCGGGCGCGGTCGCAAGTGACGCAAATGTTAAGCGGCGCCTTAAGTATGCCCTCCAACTTCAGGTCTCGGTAGAGCGCGCGCCTTTCCGGCGCGATCACCTGCGCTTCCGTCTGTACGCCTTGCGCGAAGGCCGCCTTCACGCGTGACCTTATGTCGCGGTCGCGCACCAGGATAAAGTTCCACGGCTGCATGAAGCCGACCGAAGGCGCGTGATGCGCCGCGTCGAGGATCCGCATGATCGTTTCGCGCGGCACTTCGGCGTCGAGGAACTCGTTGCGAACATCCCGACGTTCGTAGATCGCGCGATAGACGGCGTCGCGCTCGGCCTGCGAGAACCGCCCGGCGGGCTCGATGGCGGCCTCGTGATCGGGACCCTCTTCCTCAGACATTGCGCGGCAGCCCAAGCGCCAGCGCCAGACGCTCCCAGTCGCCGGGCTCCGCGGGAAGACCAAAGCGCAGCCAGTTGTCTCGCTCCGCGAAGCGGCGCGTCAAAATTCCCGCTCGGCAGAGCCGTTCGAACCAGATCGCCGCGTCGTCATGCTCGGCGAGGCGGAACAGGCTCGCGCCGCCGATTATCGCGAAGCCGGCCGCCTCCAGCATTCTGTCGAGGCGAGCTGCGGAATGTTCGAGCAGTTCTCTGCTTTGTTCGAGCCAGCAGGCGTCGGCCAACGCCGCAGCGCCCACCGCGAGCGCCGGGCCGCAAACGCTCCAGGGGCCGAGAGCCTCGCGCAGCCGTATGGCGAGGGACGCCTCGCACAGCGCGAAACCCAGCCGCAGGCCGGGAAGGCCATAGGCCTTGCCGAAGGAGCGCAACACGATGAGATTGCCGCCCGCCATCGGCGCGACGCTGGCCTCCGGCGTGAAATCGACAAAGGCTTCGTCGACGATCAGCACACCGCCGCGCGGCGCCATCGCACGCGCCAACTCGGCCAAACGGTCCGGCGTCGTCCGCCGGCCGTCGGGATTGTTGGGGTTGACCACTACCGCAGCATCCATATTGGCGAGTTCGTCCAGCGACGCCGCGGCGCTCACCCGCGCGCCGCAAGCGCGCCAGCTCGCAGCGTGTTCAGCGTAGGTGAAACCCAGCGTCGCAACGCGGCGCGCCGGAAACAGGCGCGGCAAGCATTGAATGAAGGCCTGCGTCCCCGCGCCGGCGACAACTTCGATAGACGCCGGAGCGCGATAGGCTTTGGCGGCGGCGGCTTCGAGCAAAGCCTGCGCATTCTCGTCGGGGAGCCGCGTCCAGGCTTCCGGCGCGATCACGGGAAGCGGATAGGCGCGCGGGTTTATCCCGGTCGAGAGATCGATCCAGGGTTCGGGCGCCAGGGGAAAGCGCCGCCGCGCCGCGTCTATCCCGCCGCCATGCAAAAGGGGGGCGCCCCGCGCGAGCAATGCGTCGTGGCGGGCGACGTGCAGCGCCGGATTCATCGCGCCAGCTCCAATAGTCGGTCGATGTCGATATGGCGCGCGCAATGCTCCGCCAGGGCGTCCAGCGTGTCTTCGATCCCCGCCTCATAACGCAGCAGCGAAGGCTCGGCGCCAAGCCGGCGCAGCCACGCGGCGCGTTGCTCGTCTTGAGCGAACAAGCCATGCACATAGACGCCGCAAACCAGTCCGTCGCGCGAAATAGCGCCGTCGAAACGGCCGTCGGCGAAGCGCAGCATGGGCCGCGCGCAATCGGCGCCGCTCGTCGCGCCCATGTGCATTTCATAGCCTTTGAACGGCGCGTCGTCCGCGACGCTCACCCCTTGCGTCTCGCTCAGCTTTTTCTGAGCGCCCAGCGCTGTGACGACATCGAGCAGCCCCAACCCCTCCTCCTCGCCCGGCAGGCCTTCGACGCCGGAAGGATCGGCGATGGTTCGTCCCAACATCTGATAGCCTCCACAAACGCCCAGAACGCGCCCGCCCCGACGCAGATGGGCGGCAAGGTCGATATGCCAGCCCTCCGCGCGAAAGGCCATAAGGTCGGCGATGGTCGCCTTCGACCCCGGCAGAATGACGAGACGCGCATCCCCCGGCAAGGGCGCCCCCGGCGGGACGAAGACCAAGGTCACGCCCGGCTCCGCCTTCAAGGGGTCAAGATCGTCGAAATTGGCGATATTGGGCAGCAGCGGGACGGCGATCTTGACGCCTCCCTGCCCGCTCGCAGCCTGCCCCCGCAAGCCGAAGGCGTCCTCGGCCGGAAGCCTCGCGGCGCCCTCGAAGAACGGCACAAGCCCCAGCGCCAACCAGCCGGTGCGCCGCGCGACAAAGTCCAACCCGTCATCGAACAGCGATGGGTCGCCGCGGAATTTATTGACGATGAAGCCTTTGATCAGCGCGGCGTCGGACGGCTCGATCACCGCCTGGCAGCCGACGAGCTGAGCGATCACCCCGCCTCGGTCTATGTCGGCGACGAGCACAATCGGGGCGCCGACCGCCTGCGCAAATCCCATGTTGGCGATGTCGCCCGCGCGCAGATTAATCTCCGCCGCGCTGCCGGCGCCCTCTATCAGAATGAGATCGGCGCGAGCCCGCAACCTTGCGAAACTCTCCAGCACCAGCGGCATAAGGCGCGGTTTCCAGCTCTGGTATTCGCGCGCCAGCGCCTTCCCGACCACTTCGCCCCGCGCCACCACCTGCGAGCCGGCGGCGCCCTGCGGCTTCAGCAGCACCGGATTCATGTCGACGCTGGGCGCGAGCCGCGCCGCGCGCGCCTGCAGCGCCTGGGCTCGGCCGATTTCGCCGCCCTCCGCCGTGACGGCGGCGTTATTTGACATATTTTGCGGCTTGAACGGCGCGACCTTGAGACCGCGGTTCGCATAGGCGCGGGCGAGCGCGGCGACGATCAGCGATTTGCCGACGTCGGACCCCGTGCCCTGAAACATCAGGATTTTGCTCATCGCGCCGCGCTTGCGCCGAGAAAGGCCATCGCCGCGTCGAGATCGGCGAGCTGCAATGCGTCGCCGAGGGCCGGCGGAGTGATCATAATGACTTCGAGATTGAGCGCCCGCGCCGCTTCGATCTTGGCGTAAGTCAGGGCTCCGCCGCTGTTTTTCGTCACGACGACGTCGATGCGGCGCTCGCGCATCAGCGCGATTTCATCCGCGCAATCAAACGGCCCGCGCGCAAGAATCACCGTTGAAAGCGGCGGCAAGTCCTGGCGATCCGGCGGCTCGATGGAGCGGATCAGATAGTCGTGCTGGGGGCTGGCGCGAAAGGCGCTGACGCCGAGGCGCCCGATGGTCAAGAACACGCGGCGCTTTGCGTCGCCGAGCGCCCTCGCCGCGCTCGCATTGTCGGCGACCTCGGTCCAGCGGTCGCCCTGTTGCGCGCGCCAGGGCGGGCGCGAGAACACGGCGAGCTGAACGCCAAGCGCAGCGCATGCCGCGCGCGCATTGGCCGAAATGCGCTCGGCGAAAGGATGCGTCGCGTCGATCACGCGGTCGATCCTGGCCTCCGTGAGATAGCGAATCAGTCCATCGACGCCGCCAAAGCCGCCGACGCGCGTCGGCAGGCCGACCGGCGCCGGCGCATTGGTGCGTCCTGCGAGAGACATCACTGCATAAATATCGGGCGCCTGCGCGAGACGCCCGGCAAGCTGACGCGCTTCGCTCGTTCCGCCTAGAACAAGCAAGCGCGAGCGCTTGAGCTCGACCGGCGCAGCGCTTGCTTCTAGCGGCGAGATTATCGGCATGAAGTTTTTGTGACCCTTCGCGAGCGCGGAGATTTGTGCGCGCAAGGCGGTTCCCCGCGCGGCAGATTCATGCTCTATACTCCGCCGCCCGCGAATTCGAAATGGAGGCTCAGGAATGATGGTATTGCCGCGCGCCGCTTTGGTTTTGGGTGTGACGCTTCTCACGCCTGTCGCCGCTTATGCTGGACCCGCCGGTAAATGGCGCGTCGGCGACGGAACGGCCATTATCAACATTCACAATTGCGGCGCAGGCCTTTGCGGTTCGATCGATTCGATCCCCGATCGCTCCGCCAGGGACGAGAATAATCCCGACCCGGCCCAACGCTCCCGCGCCCTGCTCGGCCTGCCGATCCTGAGCCTTCAGAAAGCTGGCGACAATCTGTGGTCGGGCACGATCTATAACGCCAAGGACGGACAGAATTACTCCGCGCGCTTGAGCCAGAAGAGCGAGACGGTGGTGACGCTCGAGGGCTGCGTGCCCAGCACAAATATTTGCGGCGAAGACCAGTGGACCCGGCAACGCTGAGACGGGCTCCGCCGCGGTGATTCTCGCCGATTATTCCGCCGCGACTTTGGCCTGCGCCTCGGTCGCGCGGAACTGCTCCAGCAAACTCGCTTCCTCGGCCTTCGCGAGAGCGACGTGCCGCGCCTTGATATGGCCGAAGCCCCGGATTTTCTCCGGAATCCGCGCCAGCGCCACCGCGGTCGCATGGTTTTGCGGCGTGAGGCGCGCGATCATTTCATCGACCAGCGCCTCGTAATCAGCCAATATTTTTCGTTCCGCGAAGCGGTCATTGTTGAGGCGCGTGACGTCGAACCACGAGCCGCGCAGCCATTTAAGCCGCGCCAGAATTTTCATCGCCGAAAACATCCAAGGACCGAAAGTCCATTTGCGCGAACCGCCAAAGTCGTTCTTGCGCTGGAGGAGAGGAATGTTGGGTGAAAGATGCAATTCGATACGCAGGTCGCCTTCGAAATTCTCGGCGAGCTGACGCTGAAACGCGCCATTCGTGTAGAGCCGCGCCACTTCGAACTCGTCTTTGGCCGACATAACCTTGAAGAGATAGCGCGCGACGGCTTCCGTCAACTCTCGCGCTTCGCCGAGGCAAGCCGCCTCGGCTTTGCGGATTTTCTCGACGCGCGCCCGGTAACGCTGCGCATAAGCGGCGTTCTGATAATCCATTAGAAAGGCGGCGCGGCGCTCGATCACTTCCTCCAGCGTCTTCGATTTCTCTCGCGTCTCGCCCTTCGCGCGCAGCGACTGCGCGACGGCCTCGACGCTGGCGCGATCGTGCGCGGCTTGCCGACCCCACTTGAACGCCTGATGATTCATCGGCACGGATTCGCCGTTCAATTCGATCGCCCGCAAGATCGACTTGTCGGAGAGCGGCAAATAGCCCTTTTGCCACGCGAAACCGAGCATGAAAATATTGGCGGCGATCGAGTCGCCGAGCAAGGCCAGCGCCAGGGCCGTCACATCCAGGAAGTCGATCCGCACGCCGCTGACGTTGCGAATGGCCTGTTTGATCTCCTCCGCCGGCAGGATGAAATCGGGGTTGCGCTCGATGTCGCCGGGAAAAACCTCGGCGCTGTTGACGACGACCGCCGTGCGCGCCGGATCAATGGCCGAGAGCACCAGCTTCGCGCCGGCCACGACCAGATCGCAGCCGAGCATCAGATCTGCCTCGCCGGCGGCGATGCGAATGGCGTGGACATCGGCCGGCGCGCGTCCGATTTTCACATGGCAATAGACCGCGCCGCCCTTTTGCGCGAGGCCGGCCATGTCGATCACACCGACGCCCTTGCCCTCGAGATGCGCGGCGACGCCGAGCAAAGCCGAAATCGTCACGACGCCGGTGCCGCCGAGCCCCGCGATCAGCACGCCGTAAGGCGTCGGGCCAATCTGCGCCAGCGTCGGATCGGGCAACGCGAGATGGCCTGCGGCGTCCTCGGCGGTCGGCAGAGGCGCCTTTTTCATGCGCGCGCCATGAACGGTGACGAAGCTCGGGCAAAAGCCTTCGAGACAGGAAAAGTCCTTGTTGCAGGCCGACTGATCGATGCGGCGCTTGCGTCCAAATTCCGTTTCCAGCGGCTGCACCGCGACGCAGTTCGACGCGGTGCCGCAGTCGCCACAGCCCTCGCAAACAAGTTCGTTGATGATGATGCGCGCGTCCGGATCAGGATATTGTCCGCGCTTGCGCAAACGGCGCTTTTCGGCGGCGCAGGTCTGATCGTAAATCAGAACCGTGACGCCTGGCGTTTGCGCCAGATCGCGCTGCACTTCGTTGAGGATGTTGCGGTGGTGGATTTTGAGCCCCGGCGGCCAGGCGATCGTCGCGGGATACTTATGCGGCTCGTCGGTGACCAGCGCGATTTTTTTGACGCCTTCGGCGGCGACCTGATGGGCGATCGCCTCGACGGTGAGATCGCCCTCGTGTTTCTGGCCGCCGGTCATCGCGACGACGCCGTTGAACAAGATCTTGAAAGTGATGTTCGTCTTGGTCGCCACGGCGAAACGTATGGCGAGCGAGCCCGAGTGATTGTAAGTGCCGTCGCCAAGATTCTGGAACACATGCGGGCGCGTCGAGAACGGCGCTTCGCCAATCCAATTGGCGCCCTCTCCGCCCATATGGGTATAGCCCTCGGTCGAGCGCCCCATCCATTGCGCCATGTAGTGGCAGCCAATGCCAGTATAGGCGCGCGCGCCCTGCGGGATATGCGTCGAAGTGCTGTGCGGGCAGCCGGCGCAAAAATGCGGAACGCGCACGGTCACCTCGGTGATGCCGGCGCGCTTTTGCTGCAACGCCTCCAGCCGCGCAACACGCGCCTCCAGCTCTTCGCTGTGGCGATATTTCAACAACCGGCGTCCGATGGCGATGGCGACGTCATTGGCGTCGAGCGCGCCCTTGACCGGGAACAGCCAGGCCCCGTTCTCGTCCTTCTTGCCGATGCAGAGCGGTTGATTGGGCGCGCCGTACAGCTGCTCTCGCAGCTGCGTTTCAATCAGCGAACGCTTTTCCTCGACGACGATGATGAGGTCCAGCCCCCGCGCGAAGTCGCGCAGGCCTTGCGGCTCGAGCGGCCAAGGACAGGCGATCTTGTAAAGCCGCAACCCAAGATCGTTGGCCTTGACCTCATCGAGCCCGAGATCGTCCATCGCCTGACGCACGTCGAGATAGGACTTGCCGACGGCGATCACGCCGATCTTCGCTTTCGGCCCGCCCGAGATGATGATTTTATTGAGACGATTGGCGCGAATGAAGGCGAGCGTCGCGTCGAGCTTGCTCTCCTGCAGCCGCGCCTCCTGCGCCAAGACCGGATCGGCCGCCCTAATGTTCAATCCGCCCGGCGGCATCATAAAGTCTGTTGGAGTCACGACATTCACGCGGCCCAGCGAAGCGTCGACGGAGGCCGTGGACTCGACCGTGTCCTTAAGACATTTGAGGCCGACCCAAACGCCCGCGTAACGTGACAGCGCGAAGCCATAGAGGCCGTAATCCAGAATCTCCTGCACGCCGGCGGGCGAAAGAATCGGCATCATCACATCGACGAAATGATAGTCGGACTGATGCGCGGTGGTGGAGGATTCCGCCGTGTGATCGTCGCCCATTAGCGCCAGCGCGCCGCCATGGCGCGAAGAGCCGGCGAGATTGACATGGCGCAGCACGTCGCCGCTGCGATCGACGCCCGGCCCCTTGCCGTACCAAAGCGAGAACACGCCGTCATATTTGCCTTCCCCGCGCATCTCGGCCTGCTGCGCGCCCCAGATCGCGGTCGCAGCGAGATCCTCGTTGAGGCCGGGCATGAACAAAATATCGTTCTTGTCGAAATAGGGCTTGGCGCGATGCATCTGCGCATCGACGCCGCCGAGCGGCGAACCGCGATAGCCCGTGACCAGACCGGCAGTGTTCAGACCGGCGCGGCGATCCATCTCCTTTTGCATCAGGAGCAGGCGCACGGCCGCCTGCGTTCCGGTCATCAAAACGCGCTTTTTGCTGAGATCGTACTTATCCGCGAGCGTCGACTCGCTGTAGGCGACTTCGATGTTCGAGGCGCCCGCGAGACTGTCCGCCATTCCTGATCTCTCCTGCAATTGAGTCCGTCGCCGCCTTAAACTCGTCAGCGCCCAGGGCTTGCCCCGTCGCAAGACTCGGCGACCGTCAGCGCCATATTGCGCGGTTCTTCCTCATGCCGCTTCACTGGGCGAGCCCTTCTGTTCGACGAACCTAAAGACCGTCGGGGACGAGCTTATCCCACAGCAACCGCCCGACATGGCGCAAGCGGCGCCGCGTGTGCCGGAAGCCGGCATCGCCCGCGTTCATTCTATGTCCGCCGGGCTAACCGTTTCAAGGACGCTTATGCTACTATAGCGGTCCGGGGTAAAGGGTGCCGCCCGCGCCCTTTTTTCGCCGTCTTCGCCGCATAGCCGTCCAGAGTCGATGACCTTCCGATTCCGCCAGCCGTCCCATCCCTTCACCCGCGTGTTTCTTTTGCGCGCGCTGACGCTCGCGCTGTTCGCTGCGAGCGGCGCGGCGAGGGCGCATCCGCATGTCTGGGTCGCCGTGCGCAGCGAAGTGGTGTTCGCCCCCGACGGCAAAATCATGGGGTTGCGCCACGCCTGGGAATTCGACGAAATGTACTCAGCTTTCGCGGTGCAGGGCCTCGGCAAGGACGGCAAACCGCCGACGCGCGAAGAACTCGCGCCGCTCGCCAAGACCAATGTCGAATCGCTGGCGGAATTCGAGTTCTTCACCTTCGCCAAACAGGGCGGCGCCAAACTCAAGTTTTTGGAGCCGACCGAGGTCACGCTGGAGGCGGACGAGAAAAACATCGTCACCTTGCGCTTTCTGCTGCCGCTGCAAACCCCCGTTTCCGCGCAAAAGCCCTTTGCTTTCCAAGTCTATGACCCGACCTACTTCGTCTCCTTCAGCTTCGAAAAGCAAAATCCGGTCACATTGGCCAAGCCGCCGAACGGTTGTTCCGTCAGCGCTGTCGAGCCACAGCCGCTCGTCGCCGACGAAAGTAAAAAGCTGAGCGAGGCGTTTTTCCAGAATTTTTCGCCCGGCGCGGATTTTGGCGTAAAGCTCGCGACCCGCGTCGTCGTGGCCTGCCCGTGATGTCGGCGAAAGGGCGCTTTGTCGCCGCGCTGCTGCTCGCCTTTTTGGCGTTCGGCTGCGCGGACCGCGCGGCGACCGCCCTGACAGGCCGCAATCCCTTCGCCATCGCCGGCGGCGAGGCTCCCGGCGCCGCAAGCGGGCTCGCCGGGACAATTCTCGCCTGGCAGAACAAATTCCATATCGAGCTGCAAACCGCCGCCAAGGCGCTCAAAACCAGCAACTCTGCCTTTTGGACGCTGGCGGCGGCAAGTTTCGCCTATGGCGTGTTTCACGCCGCCGGCCCCGGCCACGGCAAAGCCGTGCTGGCCTCCTATATGATCGCCAGCGAAACCGCGCTGCGACGCGGCATGATCCTCGCCGCGCTCGCCGCCCTCCTCCAAGGCTGCGTAGCGATTGCGCTGGTTGGAGCGGCGGCGGCGCTGCTGGGCGCCACGGCTATGCAAATGAAGAGCGCGGCGAACGGCGTCGAACTTGCAAGCTATGGCGCTATCGCATTGCTCGGCGCCGGCCTCGTTTGGAAGAAGGGCTGGGCGTTTATCGCCGCGCTGCGGGCGCCGCCCGATATTGTCGCGAGCCGCGGCGGCTTGTACTGCGAGGCCGTGGGCGATCCCTCCCATGTGCATTCGGCGAGTTGCGGTCATGCGCCCGATCCGGCGACGCTGGAGCGCGGCTTCTCCTGGACCGGCGCGCTCGGCGCGGTCGTCGCCGCCGGACTGCGGCCTTGCTCGGGAGCCATTCTGATTCTTGTGTTCACGCTCGCGCAAGGCATGTTCTGGGCCGGCGCCAGCGCCGTGCTGCTGATGTCCGCCGGCACGGCCATCACCACCGGGACTCTGGCCGCCTGCGCAGTGTTCGCGAGAGAAACCGCGCGACGATGGAGCGGCCGCGAAAGACGCTGGGTCTCGCTCGTCGGGCGCGGGGCAGAACTGCTGGCGGCGTCTCTCGTCATGGGACTGGGCGTCGCGCTGCTGGCCGGCGCAAGCCTTAACGCCGGCGCCTGACCCGCCCGTTCTTGCTGCAGCGCGGCACCAGACTCTTCGCCAGCGTCTCGCTCGCTTTAGCTGTTTGCTGCAAAACATACGCTATCTTTAAGAAACGTGATTCGTTATGCCTCGGGCGTTGGACGACAAAAGGCGAGATCCCCATGACTGGCCTCACTGTGGCGAATGATCCCTATGCGTCGCGCCCCTGGCTCGCATCCTATCCGCCTTACGCCCCCGCCGATATCGACGAGGCGAGCTATTCCACGCTGAACGCGATGTTCCGCGACAGCGTGACGACATTCGCCGATCGCCCGGCGATCGAGAGTTTCGGCAAAACCCTGACTTACGCAGAACTTGGCGCCGCCGCCGACGCCGTCTCCTCTTGGCTGCGGGCGCGCGGGCTGGAAAAAGGTCAGCGCGTCGCAATCATGTCGCCCAATGTCGCGACCTATCCGGTCATTCTTTTTGGGATTTTGCTGGCCGGCGGCGTCGTGGTGAACGTCAATCCGCTCTATACGCCGCACGAGCTGGAGCACCAGATTAACGACGCCGACGCGCGCTTCATCTTCGTGCTGGAGAATTTCGCGCACACTGTCGCGCAAGCATGGCCGAACATGCGCGTCAAGCAGGTGATCGTCACCGCGCCCGGCAATCTCCTCGGCCTCAAGGGCGTGATCATCAACGCCGTATCGCGCTGGGTCAAACACGCGGTGCGCCCTTACGCCCTGCCCGGCGCCGCGGTTTTTTCCGAGGTGATCCGGCAAGGTCGGACAATCCCGCTGCCGCCCGTCGAGGTGTCGCGCGACGACATAGCCTTCCTGCAATACACTGGCGGCACGACCGGCGTCGCCAAGGGCGCAGTGCTGCTGCATCGCAATGTCGCCGCCAACGTCGCTCAGGCGATCGCCTGGGTGAAGCCGCTGGTCGCCGGCAGGCAAGTCATGGTCACGGCCTTGCCCCTCTACCATATTTTCGGCCTGACCGCCTGCTGTCTGCTGGTGACGAGTATCGGCGGCTGCTGTCTGATGATCGCCAATCCGCGCGACATCGCCGGCTTCGTCAAGACTTTGCAAAAATCGCCCTTCACGATGTTCTCCGGCGTGAACACGCTTTACGCGGCGCTCGCCGATCATAAGGATTTCGCGCGCGTCGATTTCTCTCGACTGGTCTTTTGCATCTCGGGCGGCATGGCGACGCAGGATGTCGTCGCGCGCAAATGGAAGCAGATCACCGGCAAAGCCATCGTCGAAGGCTACGGACTCTCCGAAACCTCGCCGATCATCACCTCCAACCTGCCGAACCTCGAAGAGTTCTCGGGCTCGATCGGCTATCCCTACCCTTCCACACACATCTCCATCCGGCTCGAAGACGGCTCGCCCGCCCCGTTCGGCGAACGCGGCGAATTATGCGTAAAGGGTCCGCAAGTGATGGCCGGCTATTGGATGAAGCCGAAGGAAACCCAAGACGCGACGACCGAGGACGGCTTTTTCCGCACCGGCGACGTTGCGATCATGCTGCCCGACGGCCAGATCAAAATCGTCGACCGGCTCAAGGAGATGATCCTGGTCTCGGGTTTCAACGTTTATCCGAACGAGGTCGAAAACGTTCTCGCCAGTCATCCCAAGGTCAAGGAAGTAGCGATTATCGGCGCGCCGGACCGGCATTCGGGCGAAATGCCGATCGCCCTCATCGTCCCGCGCGACAAAAGCCTCACCGTCGGAGAACTCACCGCCTTCGTGCATGACAATCTGACGGGCTATAAGAGGCCAAGACATTACGAATTTCGCGACTCGCTGCCCAAGAGCGCGGTCGGAAAAATCCTGCGCCGCGTGTTGCGCGAGGAATATCTCGCGCGCCCCGTGAAAAAGCCCAACGCCGGATGAGGCCGGCGACGCGCGGGCCTCATCGGCCAAACTGCGCCGCCGCCTCGTCAATCGCCGCGTAAACGAGATCGAGCTCCTCCGCCTCGATGCAATAGGGCGGGAGCACGTAAATGGTTTGTCCGAGCGGGCGCAGCACCAGGCCGCGCGCATTGAAGAAGCGCAGCAGATCGAGCCCGATCGTCGCGAGATAGCCGCGCTGCGGCGTCGCGAGATCGAGCGCGGCGATCGTGCCGAGGCGCCGCACGTTGGCGAAGCGCGGATCGCGCTCGAACCGCGCGAGGCGCTCGGCCTGCATCTCGCAAAGCCGTTCGACAGCCTCGCCCGCGCCGCCCTTCTCCCAAATATCCAGATTGGCCAGCGCCGCCGCGCAGGCTATTGGGTTGGCGGTGTAGGAGCTCGAATGAAAAAAAGCGCGCGCGCGATCATCCGAGAGATGCGCGTCGAAAATCTCTTTACCGCACATCGTCACGGCGAGCGGCAGCGCGCCGCCGGTGAGGCCCTTGGCGTAGCAGGCGATATCCGGAACGATCCCCGCCTGCTCGCAGGCGAACAGCGTTCCGGCGCGGCCAAAGCCGGTCATCACCTCGTCGGCGACAAAGAGCACGCCGTAGCGCGCGCAAATGTTTTTCATCTCGCGCAACGCCGCCGCCGAATAGATCAACATGCCGCCTGCGCCCAAGATCAAAGGCTCGGCGACAAAAGCGGCGGCGCCGGCGCTACAGGCCGCTTCCAGCGCGTCGAAACATTGCTGCTCGCGCCCCTCATGCGGAAAGGGAATGCGCGCAACGTCGAACAGCAGCGGCTCGTAACTGGCGTTGAACGGCGAGCGCGCGCCCGCCGACATCGTGCCGATGGTGTCGCCGTGATAGCCATGCTCCAGCGCGACAATGCGCGTGCGCGCCTCGCCGCGATTGCGCCAATAACCCAGCGCCATTTTGATCGCGACCTCGACACAGGTGGAGCCGCTGTCCGAATAAAACACATAGTCGAGACCGTCGGGCGTGATCTCGACCAGCCGCCGCGCCAGACGTTCGGCCGGCTCATGGGTGAAGCCGGCGAATATAATCTGATCGAGCCGCTCCGCCTGATCCTTGATCGCCTGCACGATCTCCGGCCGGCGATGGCCATGGGTGATCACCCACCAGGACGAGATGGCGTCGAGAAAGCGCTCGCCGTCCACGGCCTCGAGCCAGCAGCCCTCGGCGCGCGCGATCTTGATCGCGCCGGGCTGCAAAGCGTGTTGCGTATAGGGACGCCATACCGGCGAGTTGGAGACGAGATTCATGGGGCCTCGTTTTAAACGAAATCCGCGACGGCGAAAGACTCAGCGAAGGCGCGCCGCAATGTCTCGCGCGTCAGCGGCGCGAGGCGCGGCAACCGTCCGAGCATGGCGACATCCCCAATCCGGGCGACGGTTTCCTGCGTGTCCTCGTTCTCGTCGCCGACGAAGGCGACGCCGCGCAAGGGGATTTCTCTGGCCCGCAGCGCCTTGATGGTCAGCAGGCTGTGATTGATCGTCCCGAGCGACGTGCGCGCGACAATGACCGCCGGGAGGCGCCAGCGCGCCAATAAGTCGATGGTGAGCGTCTCCAGGGTCAGCGGCGTCATGACGCCGCCCGCCGTCTCGACGACCAGCGGCCCCGGCGGGTTTGGCGGATCGAGCCGCGATGGGTCGATGGCGAGTCCGTCGAGCCGCGCCGCAAGATGCGGCGAGGCGGGCGTGTTGAGCGAAAAGGCCTCGGGCAATATGCGCTCGGGAGCGAGGCCGGAGAGGCGCAGGACGCATTGCGAGTCTGTCTCGTCTTCCAGCCCCGCTTGCACTGGCTTCCAATAATAAGCGTTCAGCGCGCCGGCCAGCGCCGCCGAGAAAACCGTCTTGCCGACGCCGGTGTCGGTCCCGACGATCACAAAGCGAGCGCTCATGTCGGCAACAACGCCAGTTCTTGCGCGAGCAGCGCGATCATCGCGTCAGTTTGCGCGTCGCTCACATTCAGCGTCAGCGAGATACGCAGGCGCGCCGAACCGTCCGGCACGGTGGGCGGGCGGATCGCGCGTACGTCGTTGCCCTGCGCCTGCATTCTCTGCGCCAGCAGCAGCGCCCTTTTGTCCGAGCCGACGATCACAGGCTGGATATGGGTTCCCGAAGGCGCGACGCGCGCGAGACTGCGCAAGGCCTCGCCCGCGCGTGAAACACGCGCCGCCAGCGCGGCGCGGCGGTCGTCCGCACGCTCATTGGTGGCCAGCGCGGCGCGGATCGAGGCGGCGAGCAAAGGCGAAGGCGCGGTGGCGAAGATGAAGTTTCGGCAGCGGTTGATCAAAAACTCCCGCAGCACGCGCGGCAGACCGACCAGCGCGCCGGAAAGCCCCAGCGCCTTGCCGCAGGTGTGCAGCGTTATGATGTTGTCCTGCCCCTCAAGTCCATGAGCGAGGCCCCCCCCCCCCCGCCCAAGCACGCCAGTGGCATGCGCCTCGTCGATCAGCAGGAAAGCGCCGTGTCGCGCGGCGATTTCCGCCAGCTCCGCGAGCGGCGCGATGTCGCCGTCCATGCTGTAGAGGCTCTCGACGACAATCCACGCTCGCCCTGTTCCTTGAAAGGCCCTGATCGCCGCCTCAAAGGCGCCGGCGTCGTTATGCGCGACAGCGAGATTTTGAGCGCGAGACAACCGCATACCCTCATGCGCGCTGGCGTGGATCAGTTCGTCGTAAAGGATCAGATCGCCGCGCTGCGGCAGTGTCGCCAGCAGCGCCTCATTGGCCGAAAATCCGGCGCCGAAAAACATAGCGCTCTGCGCCCCGAAAAACCGCGCCGCTTCTTCCTCCAGCGCCTCATGCTCGGGATGATTGCCGCGCAACAACCGCGAACCTCCGGCCCCAAGCGGAACTCCGCGCGCGAGAGCCGCGCGCGCCGCCTCGCGATATTCTTGAGATTCTGCGAGGCCAAGATAATCGTTGGAGGCGAAGTCGAGCCCGCTCCGCCCCGCCAAGGCGCGCAGCCGATCGCGCCCGCGCAGAGCTTCGAGGTCGGCTTTGTAGGGAGCGAGAAAATGGGGGCGCGGCGGGACCATTTGGGGGCGATTGCTGGAGCGGAGTTCCTGCGGACTCTCATTATCCGTCCCCGCCGGCGCGGTCAAAAAGGGGCGCCGGCCCCGCCCCTTGCAATTTCGCCCGCAAGAGCCAATTTACGCCCCAACCTCAAGGAGCCCCGCGTGACCCTGTCCAGCGAAGCCGAAAGGCCGCCGTCCCGCATCCCCTGGCCGCCGCTGCTGTTCATCGCCGTCATAGTCGGCGGGCGCGCACTCGATCATCTGCTTCCCATGCTGTCGATTCCAGCGCTTCCGGCGCACCTTGCCGGGGCGTTGCTTGTCGCGCTTGGGCTCGCGACTGACGCTTGGTGCGCGCTCGTTTTGCGCCGCCATAATACGACGATCTTGCCGCATCGCGCGGTCGCGGCGCTCGTCACGAGCGGCCCCTATCGCCACTCGCGCAATCCGATTTACATTTGCGAGCTGGCGCTGACGCTGGGCTGCGGCCTGCTGCTGCGCTCTCCCGCTATCGTCATGCTGACGCCGCTGCTGCTTTTTGCGTTGACGAAGCTGGCGATCGAGCCGGAGGAGCGTCATTTGCGCGCAAAATTCGGGCGCGAGTTCGAGCGATACGCAGCGCAAACGCCGCGCTGGCTGTGACGGCGCCACGGGAGTAGACTTGACCGATGCTAGACTCTCCGCTTCCCCAAACGACTTCCCTCGCCTTCGACGTGCGCGGCATGAGCTGCGCCTCTTGCGTGGCCCATGTCGAAAAGGCCCTCCTCGCAACCGAAAACGTTAGCTCCGCGCGCGTAAACCTCGCCGCCGAGCGGGTCGACGTGACGCTGCTGCCGGGCGCGAAAGCCGCGAAAATCGCGCAAGCGGTGACCGACGCAGGCTATGAGCCCGTCGTCGAGACGCTGGAGCTTGGCGTGCGCGGCATGACTTGCGCGTCTTGCGTCGCCCATGTCGAAAAGGCGCTGCTGGCGACGCCCGGCGTGCTGTCGGCGAGCGTCAATCTCGCCACCGAGCGCGCCAGCGTGCGCGCGCTCAAGGGGCCGGGAACAATCGAGAATCTGCGACGCGCCATTGTTGACGCCGGCTACGAGCCCGCCGAGGTCACGGGCGCGGGCGAGCGCGACGCGCGCGCGGAGGAAAGCCAATCGCTATCGCGCCGCTTGATCGCCGCCGCCGTGCTGACCGCGCCGGTGTTCGCGCTGGAGATGGGCGGCCACCTCATCCCCGCCGCGCATGGATGGATCATGGCGCATATCGGTCACGAGACCGTGCAATATATCTCCTTCGTCCTGACGAGCTTGCTGCTCGCCGGTCCCGGCCGCGCCTTTTACATTAAAGGATTCGCCGCGCTGGCGCGCGGGACGCCCGACATGAATTCGCTGGTCGCGACCGGCACGAGCAGCGCCTATCTCTATTCCGTCGTCGCCACTTTTGCGCCCGGGTTGCTGCCGGTTGGCGCGGCCAATGTCTATTACGAATCCGCCTGCGTCATCGTCACGCTGATCCTGTTCGGCCGCTTTCTCGAGGCGCGCGCCAAGGGCCGCGCCTCCGACGCGATCCGAACGCTGGCGAAATTGCAGCCGCGCGTCGCCCATGTCGAGCGCGACGGGCAGATGTCCGACATAGCGACCGAAGAGGTGCGCGTCGGCGATATAGTGCTGGTGCGGCCCGGCGAAAAAATCCCGACCGACGGCGTGGTCATGCGCGGCGAATCCTACGTCGACGAATCGATGATCACCGGCGAGCCGGCGCCAGTGAAGAAATTCGAGGGCGCGACCGTGACCGGCGCCACCGTCAACACGACAGGCGCTTTCGCCTTCCGCGCCACCCGCGTCGGCTCCGACACATTTCTTGCCGGCGTGATCCGCCTGGTCGAGCAGGCGCAGGGCGCCAAATTGCCGATCCAAGCGCTGGTCGACCGCGTGACGAGCGTCTTCGTGCCGATCGTGCTGGGCGTCGCCGTGCTGACCTTCGCCGTGTGGATGCTGGTCGGCCCCGAGCCGCGCCTCACCTTCGCGCTGGTGAACGCCGTGAGCGTGCTGATCATCGCCTGCCCCTGCGCGATGGGCCTCGCGACGCCCGCCGCCATCATGACCGGCACGGGCCGCGCGGCCGAGCTTGGCGTCTTGTTCCGCAAGGGCGAGGCGTTGCAGACGCTGCGAGACGTGGGGCTCATCGCCTTCGACAAGACCGGCACGCTGACGGAGGGCAAGCCGCGACTGACCGACCTCGTCGCCGCGCCAGGCTTCGACGAGAACGAGACTTTGCGGCTTGTCGCGAGCGTCGAGGCGCTCTCCGAGCATCCGGTCGCGCGCGCGCTGGTCGAAGGCGCGCGCGCGAGGGGAGTCGCCCCCGCTCCATGCGCGGACTTCGTCTCGCTCCCTGGCATGGGCGCAAGCGGGCTTGTCGATGGCAAGAGAGTTGCTGTCGGCGCGCAGCGCTTCATGGTCTCGCTCGGCCTTGAGTTGAGCGCCTTCGCGCAAGACGCGGCGCGGCTCGCGGGCGAGGGCAAGACGCCGCTGTTCGCGGCTGTTGACGGACGGCTGGCGGCGGCGCTGAGCGTCGCCGATGCAATCAAGCCAACCAGCGCGGCGGCGCTCAAAGCGCTGCACGACATGGGCGTGAAAAGCGCGATGATCACCGGCGACACCGAGGCTTCGGCGCGGGCGATCGCGGCGCGGGTCGGCATAGACGAGGTGGTCGCCGGCGTGTTGCCGGGCGGCAAGGTCGCGGCGCTGGAGCGGCTGAAAGGCGCGCAAAAAGTCGCTTTCGTCGGCGACGGCGTCAATGACGCGCCGGCGCTGGCCGCCGCCGACGCCGGCATCGCCATCGGCACGGGGACCGATGTCGCCATAGAGGCGGCCGACGTCGTGCTGATGTCGGGCGACCTCGCCAAGGTTCCGGCGGCCTTGGCGCTTTCGCGCGCGACCATGCGCAACATCTCGCAAAACCTCTTTTGGGCCTTCGCCTATAATGTGGCGCTGATCCCGATCGCCGCAGGCGCGCTCTATCCCGTCAATGGAACGCTGCTGTCGCCGATGCTCGGCGCCGGCGCGATGGCGCTGTCGAGCGTTTTCGTATTGACCAACGCGCTGCGGCTGCGGCGTTTCCAGCCGCCGGCGATCGGCTAGCGTCAACAGGAGAGAAAAATGAGCACGGTTTTCGATGTGAAGGAGATGTCCTGCGGCAATTGCGTCAAGCATGTAACCAAGGCCGTGCAGGCTTTGGCGCCCGGCGCCGAGGTGAGCGCGGATCTCGCGACCGGCAAAGTCACCGTGACGCCCGCGCCCAAAGACCCCGCCGCCATCGCCAAGGCGATCACCGACGCCGGCTATCCGGCGCAACTCGCGCAATAGCGGCAAACGGCCGCTTGTCATTGCCGGGCCGATTTGTTAGACGCTGGGCCGCCGGCGCTTCGCGAAGCGCCCTTGCGGTCGTGGCGGAATTGGTAGACGCGCTAGCTTGAGGTGCTAGTTGGGCAACCAGTGGAGGTTCGAGTCCTCTCGACCGCACCAGTTTCGAGCCACAGCTGGCGCCTTTGGCGGAAAACTCAGGTTAGCGTTTTTCGCGTTACCTCGGCTTATTCAAAAACCTGCGCGGTTTTCAACGCCCCTCACTGCCCCACATCCCCATGCTCGCCCGCCGGCCCTTTCCCACCCAGCGTTTTGGCGATGATCGGCTCGGTTGTGGATTTCCACTCCGGCCCCGCCTTCTCCACAGGAGTCGGGCCGGCGCCGGCGACCATGTGCACGACCTTAAACCCCTTGGCTTTCAGCGCGCGCAAAAAATGGGGGAGCATCTCGGCGGTGCTGGCCTTGGAGTCGTGGAACAAAATGATTCCCTTGCCGGCCTGCTCCAGCCGGCCCATCGTGAGTTCGAGTTCGGCTTGCGGCGTCATCGTCCGCCAGTCCGACGCCCAGAGGTCCGAGCCGAACACCGTCATTCCGCGCCCGCGCAGATAGTCGAGCAGCGCGGGCGAATCGGCGAAGCCGGGAAAGCGAAAAAATGGCGTGCGCGCCTTGGCCGGGGCGTCGCCGTAAGCCGCCTTGTCGACGGCGGCGATCCCCGCCTCAACGTCGGCCTTGGCCGCCTCGAAGGACATCAGCCGCAGCGTGCGCGCCGGGTGGCTGTTGGAGTGATAGCCGACGCTGTGACCTTCCTTCGCCTCGCGTTTCACCAATGCGGGTATGGCGCTGGCGTTATGGCCGATGACGAAAAACGTCGCGTGGACGCATTCTCGCGCCAGCGCGTCCAGCACCAGCGGCGTCGTGGGCGCCGGGCCGTCGTCGAAGGTCAGCACGACCTCATGATCCGCCAGCGCCAGCGTCTGCGGATAGCTTTGCAGCCCAAGCGACAGGCCTTCGCCGCCGTTAATGGCGATTTCGCGCGATGTGCCCAGCGTCTCCGGGTAGCATGAGGTGGGCGCGGCGGCGGCCGGCGCGCAGACGAGCGCGGCGAGGATCGACAGAAAACAAATCCGATAGGACCACATAAGGGCGCTTTACTGTTTTGAGTTCGGACGCGAGCGGGTTATGCACCCCTGCGGACGGCAGACGGATTCCCATATGGCGCTCGATCGTGAAGAATTGGAGACCAGCCCGGAGATTTTCCGCGACGAGAGCGGCGAGCCCCGCGCGGAATTCGTGGCGAATGTGGAACAGGCCGTCGCCGGCGGCGACTCCGCGCGCGCGCATGACCTCGTAGGCGCCCTGCACGAAGCCGATGTCGGCGCGCTATTGGAGCTGCTCGATCACGAAACGCGGCCCCGGCTGATCGAACTCATGGGCGCCGACTTCGATTTCGCGGCGCTCACCGAGGTCGGCGAAACGACCCGCGAAGATATTCTGGAGGAGCTGCCGGTCGAGACGCTCGCCGAGGGCATGCGCGAGCTGGAGAGCGACGACGCCATCGCCATTCTGGAGACGCTCGAGCCCAAGGAGCAGGCCGAGGTTCTGGAGGCGTTGCCGGCGCATGAGCGCGTCGTGCTGCGGCGCTCGCTGAACTTCCCCGAGGACAGCGCCGGCCGGTTGATGCAGTCGACGCTGATCGCCATCCCGACCTTCTGGACGGCAGGACAGGTGCTGGATTTCTTTCGCGAAACCGACCCCGATATTCTGCCCGACAGTTTTTTCGAGGTTTTCGTCGTCGATCCCGGCTATCGCCTGCTCGGCACGGTGTTTCTCGACGCGCTGGTGCGCGCCCGGCCCAACCGGCGGGTCGACGAGATCATGGAGGCTGACCGCCGCCGCGTCACCGCCACCGAGGACAGCGCCGAGGTCGCCCGGATGTTCGAGCGCTATAATCTCGTCTCGGTTCCGGTCGTCGACGAAGCGGAGCGGCTGGTCGGCGTCATCACGATCGACGATATCGTCGACGTGCTGCAGGAGGCGGCCTCCGAGGAGATCAAGGCGCTCGGCGGCGTCAATCCCGAGGAAGAGCTTTCCGACGATTTCTGGCAGACCGCCAAGAGCCGCTTCCTGTGGCTGCTGGTCAATCTGGGAACGGCGATCGTCGCCTCCTCGGTTTTGTGGCTGTTCGAAAGCCAGTTGCAGCAGATGGTGGCGCTCGCCGTGCTGGCGCCCATCGTCGCCAGCCAGGGCGGCAATTCGGCGACACAAACCATGACCGTGGCGGTGCGCGCGCTGGCGACCCGCGAGCTCTCGCGCTCCAACGCGACGCGCGTGATCCTGCGCGAACTTGGAGCGGGAGCGGTGAACGGCGCGGGATTTGGCCTCATTACCGGGATCGTGGCCGCGAACTGGTTTCAAAACATTGGCATAGCGCCGGTGATGGCGGCCGCCATGTTCACCAATCTTATCGCCGGGGCGCTCGGCGGCATTCTCGTGCCGCTGGCGCTTGACCGCTGGAAGATCGACCCGGCTGTCTCATCCTCGGCCTTCGTCACGACGGTGACGGATGTTGTAGGCTATGGCGCGTTTCTTTCTATCGCCACTTTGTGGTTCCATCTTTTTTGAGTCACAGTGGCGGACGCTCGCGCTTTAACGTTCCGTTACCGCTTAGGGGGTAATTTGATGCAATGTGCGCTTTGACGACCTCGTTACGCTTTCGCGTCGCAACGGCTGCGTTGCTTGTCATGTCCTCCCTGCTGGCGGGTTGCGGCGGCGGGCTGGACCCAGGCTACACCCCGCGCACGGCAAAGTTTTCGACCAGCGCGCCGCTGATCAATCCCAAGAAAGACCCAGATTTCCTGGCCTATGCGGTGCCGGAGTCGGATCTGCACCATTATCCGGCGACACGCAGCGCCGAATACGCGGTGCATGGCGTCGACGTCTCCAAATATCAGGGCAATGTCGATTGGCAGGCGGTGAAGGACGCGGGCGTCGCTTTCGCCTTTATCAAGGCGACCGAGGGCGGCGACGCCGCCGACCCGAAGTTCCTGCGCAACTGGGAGGGCGCCAAGGCCGCCGGGATTCCGCGCGGCGCCTATCATTTCGTTTATTGGTGCCGCCAGCCGCACGAAGAGATCGGCAATTTCGAGAGCGTCGTGCCGGCGGAGCGGGACGCGCTGCCGCCGGTGCTCGACGTGGAGGCGACGCCGACCTCCAGAACCTGCAAGCGCACCCTCTACCGCGACGAAGTGCTCGCGGACATGCGCAAGATGCTCGAGGAAATGGAGCGCCACTACGGCAAGAAGCCGATCATCTATTCCTCGGTCGATTTTTATCAGTCGATCCTGCATTCGGACGCGCTGTCGGAATATCCGATCTGGGTGCGCTCGACCAAATACCACCCGACCGTGCGCTATGGTTCACGCAAATGGACCTTTTGGCAATATCGCTCGGACGGCAGCGTGCCGGGCATTCCCGGCTCGGTGGACCAGAACACCTTTCACGGCACGCACGAGCAGTGGGAAGCCTGGCTGAAGGAGCAGACGCGGGGGTGAGCGGAACGCTCAAAAGCCGTAAGCGAATTGCGCGACGAATTGGCCGCGCTCAAAGTTCGCAAGATCCATCCGGCCCGAAATTACGTCGGGAACCTGCAAAGACCAGGCCGCCTTGAAGGTCAGATTCTCCTGCAGCTTTACAAAAAAGCTCGGACCGATGTAGAGGGCGCGGCCGCCAAAAAGCGCGGTCTGATTTTGCGCGGCGAGTCGGACTTCGCCGCCGAGAAAAATCCGATCGCCCACCGCCGCGGCGAGGGCCGCCGAAATCTCTAACGGCAGAGTGTTTCGCCATGAGCCCGCGACATAGCTGAAAGTTGGCGCGACGCCGACATTGACGGCGGCGTATAGCCGGTTTGGAATAAGCACGCGATCGGCCAGCAAACTCACCGGCAGCAAATAGCTCAGCCCTTGTCCCGGCGCCGGATCGTCGACGCGCCGCCACGTCGGAGTAAACGATAGGGTGAGCCCGACGGGGGCGCTGTCGTGCTCGGAGAATTGCCAGCGGAATTCGCTGGTCAATCCGCTGTAGCGCAGCCCCGTCCGGTCCAAATAGCCGGGCGTATCGTGGACGCTGTAATAGTCGGTCAAAGTTCCCACCGACGCTCGGAAACCTTGTTCGACGCCGTAGCGAAAGGACGTCTCATTGGTCAGAGCCGCGAAACCGCCCTGCTTGCCCAATCGTCCAATGGTGATGCTTTCCAGTTCGCTCTCGCCTTTGTCGCCGATATCGGCTCCTTCGGTGAAGCCGAAGATGTGCTCGGAGTCGACTGTGGCGCCGGTTTGCTTCTCCTGAGCCTGTGCGAGGCTCGATAGGAGCAAGATTGCGACCGTCGGCAATCTGCGAACCGCCGCGACCATGACCCGCTCCAGCTTCACGAGGCGCCTCCCCCCCGACGCAAGTCTTCGTTTTAGCCGCATTCCCGGAAAATCGCCAAGGCAGCCGCAATCGGGGCGCGTATCGCTTTGAAATTTTGGGCCCTTGACTATGGCTCGCGCCGGCCCAATCTCTGCTGTGCGCGGCGTAACGGAGATTGACACATGGCCTATGATCTCGTTCTCTTTAAACAGTCCCCGGGCGGGGAGCCGGTCACTGTCAACCCGCACCTCGTCCGATGCGTGACCAGGGTCGACGACGCCAAGGCGAGGATTGTTTTCGACAAGGATCATGCGCTGGTCGTCGAGGGGAGCGTTGTCGTGGTTTCCGAGAATTTGAGAAAATCCGTAAGCTGACCGGGCCGGCCGAGGCTAGCCACGGCTCCAAATATGTTGTATGCGCCCAGCATGAGTTTACGCCGCTTGCGCCCGTAGCCGGCTGAAGCGCCCTCCGGAGAATGAGATAAATGGCCGTTCCGAAAAGAAAAACCTCGCCGATGAAGCGCGGGTTCCGCCGTTCCGCCGACGCGCTCAAGGCGCCGACCTATGTCGAGGACAAGGATTCCGGCGAGCTGCGCCGTCCGCATCACATAGACCTTAAGACCGGCATGTATCGCGGTCGCCAGGTGCTGAAGGTCAAGTCCGCGGAAGTTTAAGGCCCGCAAGACCCCGCACCAAAAGAGCGGCGCCGCGAAGCGCCGCTTTTTTTATGGCCCCGTCAGCGGCCGCCTTGCGCATAGGCGAGCATCGGCATCAGCAGGGCGCGCGGCGTCAGCTGGACGAAGGCCAGCATAATCTTATTCATCACTCCCGGCACCACGACGCCCCGCCCGGCCATCAGTCCCTCGTAGCCCTGCCGCGCGACCTCGGAAGCGGGAACAAGCGCCGGCTTCATCGACGACATCGCGCCCGTAAACCCGAATCCCGCGCGCGCCTGAAAACCCGTCTCCACCGGCCCGGGACAAAGGCACGAGACCTTCACGCCGAGCGGCGCCATCTCCTGCGCCAGCGCCTCGCTGAACGAGCGCACATAGGCCTTGGTGGCGTAATAGATCGCGAAATTCGGCCCCGGCATGAAGGCGGCGATCGACGCGACATTGAGGATCGCCCCCCGCGCCGCCGCGATATCCTTTTGAAAGCGCAGCGTCAGCTCGGTCAGCGCCCGCACATTGAGATCGACCATCGCGAGCTGCTCGGCGGCGCCCAGCCCGATGGCGGGACCGATGAGCCCGAAACCCGCGTTATTGACCAGAATTTCCACCGTGAGCCCGGCCTCGCGCAGCGCCCGCTCCAGCGCGGCGGCGGCGCCGGCTTCGCAAAGATCCAGCGCGACCACGAGCGGCTTAGGCGCGCCGCTCGCGGCGATTTCCGCGCTCAAGGCTTCGAGCCGGTCGCGCCGGCGCGCCACCAGGACGACCTCATGGCCCCTGGCTGCGAAAATGCGGGCGAGTTCGGCGCCGATGCCCTCGGACGCGCCGGTGACGATCGCCGCCTTGCGCGGGTTAGCGGATGAAGTCATGAGCGGCTCCTGTGAATCGCTGGTTCAGGTTTTCGACCACGGCCCCGGCGGGGGCGGCTCTGACGCCGGGCTTTGCTTGGCCAGCTCATCGGCCTCCGCGCGGGCGTCGCGCTTCAGATTCACGCGCTCGCGCGCCGAAACGCCGAGCAGTTCGGCGACCCGCCAGACGACATTTTCCTCGAACTCGTGGATCGTCCCGTCGGCATAGGCCATGTCCCACAACATGGCGACGACCTGACGACGCCCCTCTTCGTCGAGCCTGTGCTTCAACACGCTGGTGAAGCGGAAGAGATCCACCGAATCGCGCTCGCTCTCCGCCGCATGAGCGATAAGCTCGCGCGCCTGCGCCTTGTCGAGGCCAAAGCGCGTCTCGACGATGTTTTGCAGGCGCGCGCGCTCCTTGTCGTCGAACTCGCCGTCGACCGAGGCGAGATGGACCAGCAGGGCGGCGGCGGCGAGCTGATAGTCGGCGGCCTCGAAAGACGCCTCGCGCGCCGCGCCGCGCGCGAGATCGCCGATAAAGGCTTTGAGAGAGTCGAACATCGGCGCGGCCTTGGTTTAACGGGTTCGCCCTCCTATAGAGCAGCGCGCCGCGAATGTGTAGCGCGGCTCAGCGGCGACGGGCGGCGAGAAAAGTCCGCATCGACAATGTTCCTTGTCACTTGGTTTCTTGTCACTTGGCTAACCATGATTGCGTGAAAATTTATATAGTAGAATCAGTTGTTTAACCAGGCGGCTCCAGCAAAAGACCGCCGCTCCCGCAGCGGGCCTCCTTGTAGCCCGCTACGCTCGCGCTTATTTTGCGCGGCGCAAGACGCCCCGTACGCCTTCCGCGCGCGGGACCATTCTTGCAAACCGGCGGCGTCGCGCCGGCGACTGCCTTTGGCGCGATGTTCCGCATAGCGTGAGCGCTGGAAATGTTGCAATATTATTATTCGCTGTCGCCCGCATGGCAATGGACCCTTATCATTGCTGCGGCAACCTTGGCGGTCGCAGGCTTCGCCTATGTGAGCGGCGCGGTCCGCTACATCCCCAACGATCGTCTAGGCGTTCTCGAGAAGCTCTGGAGCGCAAGCGGCTCGGTCTCCGAAGGCTTCATCGCGCTAAAGGGCGAAGCGGGCTTCCAGCCCGACACCGTGCGCGGCGGCTTTCACTTCTTCGTGCCGTTCCAATATCGCGTGCATCGCGTGCCGCTCGTGTCGATCCCGCAAGGCCAGATCGGCTACGTCTACGCGCGCGACGGCGTCGCGCTTGCGCCCGAGCAGACGCTGGCGCAAAACGACAAAGCCAGCGACTTCGAGAATGTGCGCGACTTTCTCGGCTGCGGCGGCCAGAAAGGCCCGCAACGCAAGATCCTGCGCGAAGGCGTCTACGCCATCAACCTCGCGCAATTCGTCGTGCTGACTGCGACGCGCAATTACTCGGTGGAGCTCGCGGCGAGCGACGAGGGCGTGCTGCTCAAGACCGCCAACCTCATCGCCACGCGCAAGGGTTTCGAGCCCATTGTCATCAAGGACGAGCAGGATGTGATCGGCGTCGTGACCGTCCACGACGGCCCCGCCCTGCCGGAGGGTGAAATCATCGCGCCGACGGTCGGCGCGGTCGCGGCGGAGCCGGAATTCCATAACAACTTCCAGAACCCGCAGGCCTTTCTGCGCGCCGGCGGCTTTCGCGGGCGCCAGCATCAAGTGCTGGTCGACGGCAGCTATTACATCAACCGCCTGTTCGCCACCGTGGAGCTGGTGCCCAAAACCGTGATCGAGGTCGGCACGGTCGGCGTCGTCGTCTCCTACACCGGCCCTTACGGCGACGACATTTCCGGCGACGACTATCGCCACGGCGAACTCGTCGCGCCCGGCCAGCGCGGCGTCTGGAGCAAGCCGCTGCTGCCCGGCAAATACGCCTTCAACACTTTCGCCGGCAAGATCGTCACCGTGCCGACCACCAACTTCGTGCTGAAATGGACCTCCGACCAGACCGGCCCGCATCATCTCGACGAGAACCTCTCCGAGATCGGCCTCATCACCAAGGACGCCTTCGAGCCCCTGCTGCCGCTCTCGGTGGTGGTGCATATCGACTATATGAAGGCGCCCTTGGTGGTGCAACGCTTTGGCGATGTGAAGCGCCTCGTCGAGCAGACGCTCGATCCGATGGTTTCCGCCTATTTCAAGAACATCGGCCAGACCAAGACGCTGATCGAACTGCTGCAGGAGCGCAGCGACATTCAGCGCCTCTCCAGCGAGGAGATGCGCGAAAAATTCGCGGCCTACAGCCTCGATCTGCAAGAGGTGCTGATCGGCACGCCGCGCGCCGAAAAGAGCGAGGGGCAATCGGGCATAGAGCAAATCCTGCTGCAGCTGCGCCAGCGCCAGATCGCGGTGGAGAAGGTCGAAACCTACAAGCTGCAGGAAATCGCCGCGGTGCAGGAGCGCACGCTGCGCGAGAAGGAGGCGATGGCGCAGCAACAGGCCAATATCACCGCCTCGTCGCTGGCCATCACGCTGCGCGAAAACGAAGGCAAGGCCAAACTCGCGCAGACGCATCAGGAGGCCGAGGCGACGCAGGTCGCGGCCAAGGCCAGCGCCGAGCGCGTGCGCCTCGAGGGCCAGGGCGACGCCGACCGCATCCGCTTCATCGGCCTCGCCGACGCCGAGAAGATCAGGGCCACCGGGCTGGCGCAAGCAGAGGCGACCGAGAAGCAGGTCGCGGCCTATGGCGGCCCGCAATATCAGCTCAACAGCCAGGTTCTCCTGCGCTTCGCCGAGGCGGTGGAGAAAGGTCAGCTGCCGCTGGTGCCGCAGATTTTGGTCGCTGGCGGCGACGGCAAGACCGGCGCAAACGGCCTCGTCGAAATGCTGCTGACGATGCTGGTCGCTGAAAAGACCGGCGACAAGAAGCAGCCGCCGGCGGCGTGAAGTTTGGCGCGCCGCAGCGAAGGCCGCGGCGCGCTCGCTCTGACCGGTTATTCAAACCGAATCTATCGACCCTTCCCTTCTCCCACTCGTGGGAGAAGGTGTCGCGCGAAGTCGCGACGGATGAGGGGCGCTGCGTCGACCAACAAATGCGTGACTTCCTTGGCGCGATTGCGTTCAGCGAGCCGGCTTTGCGCAAATCCTTCTTTAAGCCGTGAAAGCCCGTTAAACTCAAATCCCTCGCATCGGAGAAACAGATGATCCGGCCCCGCCCGTCCGCCGCCTTCGCGCTCGCCCTGCCCCTACTGTGGATTTCCGGCGCCTGCGCCGCCGATTGCCCGCCTGCCGACGCAAAGCTCGCCGGCCACTATTATCTTCACGGCGTGATGGAGGTCGGCTCGGAACTGCTGCTGAAGCCGGACGGACATTTCGACTACATGCTCGCCTACGGCGCGCTCGACGAACTCGCCAGTGGCTGCTGGTCGCGCGAGGGCGGGACGGTGACGCTGGTTGCGTCGAAATTCGAGAACAGCATGGAAGACCCGATGAAGTTCGACCGGCTTGAATTGAAGGTTCTGCCAGGAGGCAAACTGGAGCGGCGGTTTGATGCGGGGCATGCGGGGACGTATTCGCGGTGAGGGGTGGAAGCGGTTGTGGGCGGAAATGAAAAGAAATGCCCGGGCAGGGAGCCTTTGATTTTCAAGGGTATTTTTGGTGCAAAAGATGCGTGCGAAATGCAACGCTTATTCCGTGCGCGGAACGCTGCTCAGGCGGCGGTCGAGATGCGCTTGCAAAACTCTGTCCCTGACATGGGCGAAGAAACGCGGCGGCAACATCCCGTATTCAAAGCGCGAGGGCGACATGCTGGAAACGGGGCGCAGGTCAGTTCCCGGCCACAAAAATCGTTGGTTTCGGTGACGACAATCCACGAGCGTAGAGCATCAAGTCCAAGGTGCTGTTTCACCGCCGCCGGAATCTCGACGGCATCGCGCGGATCGGAGGGAGGCGTGTGCGTAATCGGCAACACCGTCACGACCTCGCGCCCCTCGACAACTTGTCGCGCGGCGACAATGGCGCAGGGGCGATCTTTGTTGCCCTCTTCCGCCCCTTGGCCGTGCTCACGCGCCCACAGATACGAATAGCCAATCACAAGCCCGGGTCGTGGCGTCGGCAGGCTCATGGCGTCCAGTCTTTGAGAAGGTTATCGAGCGCGCTGTGTTCGGGGGAAACCGAGCTTCTGGCGATCGCCTTGAGCGTGTCGTCGTCAAGTTCTTCGACTGGACGCGCGACGCGCCCCTTCATCACCATCTCGAAAAACGCCGCCGACATCAGCACTGTATGAGCGCGGGCGTTTTTTGTGATGACGACCGGCGCTTGCTGGGCGGCATCTTGATAGCGCCCGACATTCTGCTGGAACTCCGTCGATGTGACTTTCATGGCAAGCCTCCTACCTTTATCCATTATAGATAAAGTAGATAACATTTGCAAGGCTATTGTTATGCTCAAGCTCGCACGGCGAGGCTCATGTTGCCCGGCTCTTTTGTATATGATAATGTCTTTTATCATATACTATGGAGCCGTCGCCGATGATCGAATTGCCGACCGCCATTCCCGACCCCGACGTGCTTCTCGCCTTGGAGCCGGAGGAACTCGCGGCGAAAATGCTCTTCCTGATCCGCTCGCGACACGACGCCGCTTTGTTCAACCCCGGCAATTGCAGGATAGAGCTTTGGAGCCACAGTCTTTCGGGACGACAGCAATATCCGAGGGAGCGAAAAAGCGAGATCGATCTGGCCCTTGGTGAAGCCTTTGCATGGCTGGAGGCCCAAGGACTGATCGTTCCAGCGGAGGGCATGAATGGCAACGCCGGATGGCGACACCTCAGCCGCAGGGCGGCGAAGTTCGAGAGTGCAGCCGATTTCCGAAACTTCGCCGTCGCGCGTCGGTTGCCCAAGGAGACTCTGCATTCAAGAATTTCCGATGTTGTTTGGCAGGCTTTTATCAGAGGTCAATACGACGTGGCGGTGCTTCAGGCCATGAAGGCCGTTGAGGTCGCGGTCCGCGAAGCCGCAGGCCTTCCCGCGAAAGACATCGGCACGAATCTTATACGCAAGGCCTTCGATCCTGAAAACGGCCCGCTTACCGATGCAGATGACGAGAAGGCCGAGCGAGAAGCACGCTCTGCGCTTTTTGCAGGGGCTATCGGTTCTTACAAAAATCCGCATTCGCACCGCGACGTGAATCTTGATGACCCTTCCGAGGCGATCGAGATCATCATGCTTGCGAATCATCTGTTGCGGATCGTCGATGCGCGCGTTGCTGCAAAGGGCGGCCAATGAGCGCCATTGTTTCCTTCACTGATCGCACCCCCGCCCTCGTCGCCGCCGTCGGCGAGCGCGCCTCCTATCGCTTTTTTGAATTCTTCACCGCCAATATCCGCAATCCGCACACCCGCCGCGCCTATGCGCGCGCGGCGGTCGAATTTTTCGACTGGCTTGCCGCGCGAGGCGTGAGAGAGCTTGCGGCGATCGAGAGCGTGCATGTCGCCGCCTATGTCGAGCAGCTCGCCAAGGCGCGCTCCGCGCCGACCGCGAAGCTCCGTTTGGCGGCGTTGCGGCATTTATTCGATTGGCTGGTCGTCGGCCAGATCATGCCGACCAATCCGGCGAGCGCCGTGCGCGGGCCGCGCCATATCGTGCGGCGCGGCAAGACGCCGGTGCTTGATCCGCAGGAGGCGCGGCAGCTCATTGACGCGATCGACGCGACGACGGTCATCGGCCTACGCGATCGGGCGCTCATCGGCTTGATGGTCTATTCCTTCGCCCGCATCGGCGCGGCGATCGGCATGCGGGTTGATGACGTGTATCCGCAGAACCGGCGGCTTTGGGTGCGCTTGCACGAGAAGGGCGGCAAGCAACACGCCATGCCGTGCCATCACAATTTAGAGGCCTACCTGCATGAATATATCGACGGCGCGGGGCTGGCGAACGAGCCGAAGGCGTTGCTGTTCCAAACCTACAGCCGCGCGACCGGCCAGCTCACCGGCAACCCCCTGCCCCAAGCGAACGCCTATGCGATGATTCAGCGCCGCGCGAAATCGGGCGGCATCACCACGCGCGTCGGCAATCACACGTTTCGCGCCACGGGCGTCACCGCCTATCTGAAGAACGGCGGCACGCTCGAACGCGCCGCGCAGATGGCGAACCATGCCTCGACGCGCACGACGCAGCTTTACGACCGTCGCGCCGAGGAAGTCACGCTCGACGAGGTGGAGCGGGTGCTGATTTGAGACGAGTTTTCATGTATTATTTGAGACGAGTTTTCATGTATTAAAAGAGGCGTTTCGTCGGAGCTTGGCAAGCTCGTCAAGCGCCACCAATCCAAATTGCCTATCAGGCCTCGCCGCTTCCTGTGGCTTGCTCGCCAATCTCCTTTCGAGCTTCCTCGACCAAATCAATTTTTTCAGGAGAACGTAGGCTTGGTTGAACGGCAGCTAAGTATTTCTGGATCAGACCGTTCCAGACGAGCTTACGTTGCGCCGAGCTTGAGTTAGCGGCATCTAACAACAGTTCAATCGTATTTACCTGTTGTGAGACTTCTTCGGGGGCTCCCTTGTTTCCAAAAGCCACTGGCACCATAAACACCCCCACAATAACCAAACAATAATAGTAGACGGGGAAACTATCTAGCGCCCTAACCACCGCAGATTCAGGGTAATAGGCCAAAGCAACTCCAATTGCGATTTTCGCAGCAAATCCTGAACAGACCCCAACACCAAAACGAATCGGATAGTTCATGCCAAAACTTTTCAGCACCAGCCGCAGCATTGCAGTCGCAGTGTCCATCGTCGCCTAGCCGCCGTTTCCAGAAACCGTTCCCGCAGCGGTATTAACTTCAAAACGCGCTGTCTCTCTAACCGGCCAAGACACCCTCGATTCACCGGGAGGGTTACCCCTAGATGACTGTATTGCAATGAAATTAATCAGCTCCTCAGCTTCATTTGCTACCGAACCAAAAAAACCACGGTCAACCCTGTAATTCGTCACCAAACAATTACACGCAAACACCCCGTAACACGCCAACCATATCCATACTCCAGTGTAATCACCAGTTGCCACTGTGTATAAGGTTGCCACGAGCAACGTGAGAGACATAGCAATGGAATAATGCATCCGCCAAAGTTCGTAATACTTTCTGGAGAGCGACAAGTCTTTGCCCGTGTCCCGGTCCGTAACTTTGATCGCAACGTCAAGCTTCCATCTTGCTTGCACTTTTACAACATAAAGAACAGTGGCATTTGCGACTATGTCGAGAACCACAAAGGCAGCGGCAATCGCAAATAAGATGTACCACGACGTTCGAAAGACGCCCACTTCCAAGTCGCTCGGGGGAGTTATTGCAAGGAGTATCAACGTTAGACGCGGGAATGCACGCGTGAAATACCAATAGACATTGAATGGTCGCGCTTGAGTTGATATCAACCCGTGAAAAAACATCCCCACGATTAACGCGAGAATTGTTCTCGGAATCGAGTCTGTGTTGGCGCGGTCCTTTGGTTCCGGGCTATCCGACGCAGGTTCCATCGAGCCGCTCCACAAAGTTCTTCAGGTTGTCTCAAGTTAGTCCGAACGGCAGATTTCTCAAATAGCCATCTCAAATCCTAACCGGTTGACTGTCAGATTCCGACCTCCGGTTGGACAAAAGGCGCAAATCTCGATGAATCGCGGTACGGGAAATGGATGATTTCGCCGATTGGATGACCGCATTGCTTCACGCATATTTACGTAAGTTCCATAATGGCGCTTCCGCGAATCAAGCCCAGTCACAACACGATTTCGGATCGCGTTCCAGCTTGAAAGAGTAGAACGACAGAGATTGAACGCCACGAACTGATGTTTTCGGCCCGACGGTAGGATCGCGGACCTGAACTTGTTCCAGGTGATTGCTCCCAATCTTCTTGCGCGGTTCGGCCGCATTCCGCCGCGAGCGTGAGCGAGCCGAACCCTATTCTTTAAATCGGAAATATAGCGCAGCTCACGCCCTCGTCCGGGATGTCAGTTTTTCAGGATTCACCAGCAGTTCTAAAAGTCATGTCCGCCCGAGGTTCATTCGATTTTTGGGGTTTTGAGGAGGTTTGGCGGGATGGTGAAGGTTGCGAGCGCTTGGAGG
>Ga0265316_10000098_pt1 | contig 95030 bp, 69 predicted proteins | sample 4522metaG_FD_202092 | JGI IMG/M metagenome (GOLD analysis project Ga0265316, IMG submission 202092) | Rhizosphere microbial communities from Carex aquatilis grown in University of Washington, Seatle, WA, United States - 4-5-22 metaG | ecosystem: Host-associated > Plants > Roots > Rhizosphere >... | reverse complement strand
CCTTCTGTAAGGCACAGTCCAAGGTGATCACGTTTCCCGCAATGCTCTTCACCGATCCCAGCTCGTAATTGCCGGCATTGCCGAGGTTCGCGATGCTTCCATAGTTGGAAATGCCGCCCGTGACAGTATCGGCGGTGTTGATGGTGGCGCCCGCCATCTGGATGATGAGCACCAGATCCCCGACCGCCAGCGCCGGCCTGCCGCCGGCAGCGAAGTCGGCCATGGCATTGACCGTGACGGTGGCGGTCCCGGTGGCGGTCAGCGCGGAATACCCGTTGACGATGGTTCCTGCGGCCGTGACAGTGAGATTGCCGTCTTTGGCCGACAGATCCTGCCTGACACCCTCCGTGCTTTGGTCGGTTGGAGATTGGCAGCCCGCGACCACCATCAGCGAGACCTGTCCGAGAGCGGCGGTCCGCAACCATCCACGTCTTCTGTTCATGCACTTCATGGCGTCACCTCGCTTTTGTCTCGGTTCTTCTTTTCTATGATCTTGAACTGCACCCGGCGGTTCTTCTGGCGGCCGTCAGGCGTGGCATTGTCGGCAATCGGCTCGTCAGGTCCGTAGCCATGCGAGGCCAGGCGGTTGCTGTCGATTTGGCCGTAGTTTACCAGCCACTTCCTGACAGAGTCGGCTCGCTTCTGGCTCAGCTTGCGGTTGTAGGCCTTGCCACCGCGACTGTCGGTGTGGCCCTGCACCTCAAGCACCAGGATCTCGGGATGCTCGACGATGACCCCTGCCACTTGGCGGAGGAGATCGTCGCTGACGGGCAAGATGACCGCACTGCCGGTCTTGAACTGCACTTGCTCCAGGATGACGATTTCGCCGTCGGTGACCCGCACGGCCTTGGGGCAACCGTTCTTGCTCGGATCGGGGTCAGACGGGCCTTTTTCATTCGGGCAAGCGTCGAGATCGTCACGGATGCCATCGCCATCGGTGTCGGGCGGGCAGCCGTTCTGGGTTGGGTCGCTGTTGGCCACGCCCTTGATGTCAGGACACGCATCGTCCTTGTCGGGAATGCCGTCCTCATCGCGATCCGCTGGCGGCGGCGGGCAGCCGTTCTTCGCGGGATCCTCGCTCGGAACGCCCGGCTCGTCGGGGCAGGCGTCGTTCTTGTCTGGGATGCCGTCGTGATCGCGGTCAGCAGGCTTCTTGATCCTCTTGACCCGCGCCGGTGGCGGGGGCGGCGGCGGCGCCGGCTTTTCCGGCTCGGGCGCGTACGCCACCGAGAGCAGGGCGCGCAGCGCGGGTGTGCCCATTCCCTGGGTGATCCCAGGTCCGGCTGCCGCGCCCACCACCACCGGTCCCAGCCGCGCTTTCAGTCCCAGGATGGCTTCCAGATTGGTGGTGGCTCGGCCGAAGCTCGTGCTGCCCACCATAGTAGTCGTGCCGTAGATCTCGGGTCCAAGCTGCAGCATCCGATCGGCCAGCAGCACGCCGATGGCGCCGCCAAACGTCAGTTGTGTGCCCAGGGTGACGTCCTGGTAGTTGGTTTGGTTGCGAATGTCGAGACCCATGGTTGCCGCGTAGGCCAGCATGGACGTCTCGCCCGCGAAGATCAGCACCGGCAGTCCATGCACCTGGCCTTCGCCCGTGAGCTTGGACTTACTTCCCGTGGGCACGAAGAGGTGTCCCGACAGACTGAGGGCGGCGGCCGAGCGCGGCTCACCGGCCAGCAGCACGCGCGCGCTCAAGCGGAGATCGCCTTGCGCCGCGCCCGATGGCGCCGCTCGCGTGAATCCAGCCGTGCTCAGGGTTTGGCCGTCGGTCAGCAAAGTCAGGGGCATTTCGGCCGCAACCAGCAGTCGGTCCCACAGGCTCAGTCCGGCTGCCACGTGCAAAACCAGCAGATTTCCCACCAAGTCGCCAACCCGGTCGTCGCCCGAATTTTGGTAGAGCGCCAACGGGCGATAGGCAAAGTCGCCGAGCAACATCGCCCGCGGCAGGAGGTGTCCGCCGGGATCGGCGCCTTCCACCCCGAAGAATCGATCGCCGGGCATCGACGGCTGAAACCGGTCGAGCACAAAGCCACCCTGCGCGAGAGCGGAAGGGGCCCACCCGAGCGCTACCGCCAGTACCAAACCTAAGAATGATCGTCCTATCACTTTGTTCATGTTCCCTCTGGGCGCACTAGTTCCACGTGTGAAACGCATGGCTGCCGCAAGCTGCAGCGTGGCGCGAATCATAACCGAAGAACTGCAAAAAAGGGAAAACTCGCATGGAGTCTAGCGAGACCGCGGCGCGCCAATCGACTGTCTCCCGCTGAATTCCGCGACTTCGCCGAGGAACCTCTGACAACGGTGTCAGGGTGCGGTCGCGCTCGCAGTCCCGATGTCTGCGGCGAACCTCCGATTTGTGCGCGGCATGAAAGTTGCTGGGTGGACTTGGCTGCAATGACCAAACTACAAGGATTCATAGGCGGCGCGATCGCGGCGGCCCTTTGCGCCTGCGGTTGCTCGGGAAGCTCTTCAGCCTCGGACAATGGAGGCCCAGTCGGAGCGAACGGCGCGGGATCCAATTCGCCCAGCTATTCCAACGGCGGGAACGCGTCTGCTCCAGTAGTCAACCTGGTACCAGGCACTGGCGGCGCTTCCGGCACGCCGCCCGAGAACCCGCAGACGCTCAGCTTCTTGATCCCGCAGCCTGGAAAACGCTACGTCTACGTGGCCAACCCGGCGCGTGACACTGTGGCGGTCATCGACGCTGTCTCGCTCGCCATTTCCGAGGTCACGCCTGGCGATACCCCGACCTACCTGGCCACGGTGAGCGGAGAAGACGTGGCCTTGGTCATCAACACAGGATCGAGCACGCTCTCGGTCCTGCGCACCACTGACGCGGGAACGACCGTGTCGGCGCCGTTCCCCATCGTCAAGGGCGCCAATGCGATCACCATCGCGCCGGGCGGGGCCCATGCGGTGGTCTGGTTCGACATGGCCCAGCCGAACAGCGTGGCCGGGTCGGGCAGCTTCCAGGACGTCTCGCTCGTCACCCTGGCACCGTCCGGCGACACGGCCTTCACGGTCACGGTTGGATTCAAGCCCACCGCCGTGGTCTTCTCCGACGACGGCAAGGCCGCTTTCGTGGTGACGGGCGACGGCATCTCCGAACTGCGCTTCGCGAACCTACAGACCTCGGCGATTGCGCCGCTGGTGCGCATGGCCAGTCCGGCCCCCGCTACTCCCGACGCCGGTGCCGCGACAGATCCGGGGACAATCCCTGAACCCGACGTGCCGAGTGTAGATGCGGGATTCGCCAGCGATGCTGACATCTCAGACAGTGACGCATCAGGAAGTGACGCGCGTCGGGCCGCCCCGGACGTGGCGCCCGTGCGCCCCGACACCGCGCCGCCGGTGGAGGGAAGCGGCCTTCCGGTCGACGTCTCGGTCACCCGTGATGGCCACTACGCCATTGCTCGGCGCGACGGCCGCAATGAAATTCTGTTGGTGGACTTGGTGGGTAAGTCGGTTCGTTCGCTCTTCCTGTCTAGCCCAGTGACGGATCTGGATCTGTCCGACACCACCGACACGGCTGGAGGGACCATTCACGCATTCGCGGTGCTGCGCAGTGAGGGCACCTTGGTGCGCATCGGAATTCCTGATGGCTTTGCGGGGACGTCCCCGGTGGAAACCGTGTCGGTCCCGGGCGAGACAGTGGGCCAGGTCAAGATCAGCGCCCATGGAAAGTATGCCGTACTTTTCACCACGGCCTTGCCGATCAAGCGTCTGACGGTGATTCCCCTGCTGGCCAGCGGGACGCTGACGCCGTTTAGCTTCGATCTGCACAAGGCGATTCGCGCGGTCGCCATTGCCCCGGACGAGAATACCGCCGTGGTGTTGCACACCAAGGTTGACGGCGATCCTTCGCAGGCTGGCCTTACCGTGGACGAGATCATCGACCGCCAGTACGGCTACAGTGCGGTCAGACTGGAGGATGGATTCGCCAAGCTGCAAACCACCGGCGCCAATCCAGACCCCTTTGCCATCACACCCGATTCCCAGAGCGTATTCGTACTGTTGCGCGACGACGCGGCTAGCCTGCGCGTGGCCGAGCAAATGTCGCTTGCCACCTTCCTGGTGAGGGATTTCCAACTGGGCAGCCAGCCCAATTCCATTGGGGCCCTGGCCGGAATCGACCACAAGGTATTCGTCAATCAAGTACACAGCGAAGGCCGCATCAGTTTCATCGACTGGGATTGGGACAAGGGCACTGTGGAAACAGTGACCGGCTTCGCGCTCAATGGAAGGATCCGGCAATGAAACGCGCGCACCTCCTCGCCTTCTCGCTGGCCTTGGCTTGTGAACAAACCGCCGAGACCAGTGGGCCACCGTCACGCAGTTTTCTACCCATGGTCGCGCTCGACAACAGCGTGGCCTTCGTGGATAGTTCGTCCGGGACAACCTTTCTGCTCGACCCGGCGGATCCAGCGCTCAAGCCGCGCATCGTCGCTACCGGACAGTCGCCGGTCAAGGGTGGCGCTGTGCCACACAAGGGCGCCAACCAGCTTCTTGTGCTGACCAAGGGGGTTCAGGGCGACGTCGACGTCGAGCCCGAACCGGCCCGACTCGTGGTCGTTGATCCCGCGTCGAGCGCTGCGGTGGCAAGCTACGATTTGCCCGGTCGCTACGACAGCATGGCCCAGTCCGACGACGGGGCTTTTGCTGTCCTCTACTACTCCGAATCGTCGCAAGCGAGCGGCTCCATGCTCTTCAATCCCAACGACATGGCGGTGGTGACGTTTGCCACGGGAACGGTCCAGACGCGTCCGATCCGCAGTCTGGGCGGCGCGCCCTTTGACGTGAAGTTTTCGCCGCCGGGCGCGACGCTGTTCGGTCAACCGCGCAACCTGGCGATGATTTGGGCGGTGAACTATGTGACCTTGCTTGATCTCGATCACGGGGATCGCAGCGAAATCACCATCCCGCTGTCGCCAGATGGCAAGGGATCGCTCAAGCCGGCCCAGGTTGTCTTCGATCTGGAACGGCAAGCTCTTTATGTTCGCGCCACCGGTTCAAAGGACATCTTCCAGATCAGCCTGGACCCGGCCGCGCCGCTGACGGCCGACGAAAACGATTTTCGGGCCTCGGTTTCGCTTCTTGGCTCGGGAAGTGAGGCTTCGGACGTGCAGGCGTTCGGCACAGGCGACAAGATGCGACTGGCGGCGACCACGTCCGACAGCAAGCCGCTCGTGATCCTCAATCCGGCGACGGGCAGCGCCACCTCGGTGGCCACCGGCGTTCCAGTCAACCAGATTTTCGTCTTCAATGGACCGAGCCCCAAATCGCCCGCGATCGAGGCGCGCGCCTTGCTCGCCGGGGTCGGAACCAACGGCTTGACCCTGGTCTTCGCTGACCTCGAAGAGGTCGAGACTAAGCAAGGCCTGGCGCTTGAGAACTGGGCGCTGCCCCATCCCGTCGCCCAGATCACGCTCCTGTCAGGAGGTTTCGCGCTGCTCACTCATTCTGCGACTTACTCGGGCGGCACGTCCTTTTCCATCGTGAACCTGGCCGACCGCACTATCGAGCCCATCGGGTCGAGCGGCACTTTCAACCTTGCGACGACGGAGGTCGCTGCCCCGAGCCGCCTGTGGGGAACCAACGGGGCGGATCGCATCGAGTACCTCGACCTAGCCGATCACGGCCGCGGGCGATTGTTCGCAGGCGAGGTGATTCTCGACCAAACCATCAAGAGCATCTCGCCGCTGGCCCAGCCGAGCGCCGACGGAATACGCTACCTGGTGCTCGGAATGGACGACCCCACGGATGCGAAGAGCGTGGGCTACGTGACCGTGCTCAATGCGGATCAGCCCGATCGCAAAGGGGCGCGTTCGGCCTACGGGTTCTTTCTCACTGACTATCTTGAAAGAGGCACGCCATGACCACGATTCGCCAGGGTTTTCTGATCTCTTGCATCGCCGGGCTCTTGCCCGCACTGCCCGCGGCCGCCCAGGGTCCGGACTGGACAGCCACCGAAACGGTCGTCCCTGCGGTCAGTCAGCCCGAGGTTCCCGTCGCCACCTGGGATCCCATGCATCTTTCGCTGTCGGCCGAAGTCCGCAACGCCTGGATCCTGCAGGACGACGCCCAGCGGTTGGCGGGCAAGCGGCAGCTCACGAGCGGGGGGCTGTCCCTGTCCTACGACGCGCTCAAGCTCGGCAGCAAGATGACGCTGGGTCTCGACCTTTCCTGGCTTTCAAGCAAGGTGTCGTCCGGCGCCACCGCGACCCTGGCGCAGGAAACCAAGACGCAGGTCTTCGAGCTTGGTCTGTCCCTGCGCTACGAGATCCTGCACTGGCTCGCGCCCTATGCCCGGGTTGGCGGAGGGATGGGATGGATGGATTTCAGCATCAGCCAGCCCGGCTTCGACCTGCGTGATCGCGCCCATCTCTACCAGGGGTCAGCGGGCGCTGGCCTGTTTGCTCGCTCGCCGGGGCTGAGCCTGGGTCGCACAAAGCGATCGCCGCGTGTGGCCTTTGTCGGCCGCGTGGAGGGCGGCTACACCATCGGAAGCTCCATGGACTTCACCCTCGACTTGCACGCCGACGGGGCCAGGAAGAACCCAATTCCGGTCGCGCCCGTTGCGATGGGCGAGGTACCGCGGCGTTTCCCCTATTTGCGCGTATCAGTCGGCGTCGGGTTTTAGCTTGCCCGCTGCGCTGGCGGACCACGCCGTCGCATGAATCTTGACGACAACCTGTCCGGGGGCCAACGAACCCGGGTACAGTAGGGCTACACCCACGTCAAGAAAGGCCGCACCATGCGAAACCGCAACGCCCTGCTGGGCATCGTCATCCTGAGCACCGTCCTTGTCGGTGCCTGCGCGGACAGTGGCGTTCCGACGCAAGGCAACGGCGGGGCAGGTGGAAGTCGGTCGGGAAGCGGCGGGAACAGGGACACGGGCGGCACCACAAGCACCGGCGGATCGGACAAGGGTGGCAACGGGGCGAACGGCGGCAGCAGCGGCGCGACGGAGACGGGCGGCGTAACCACTGTGGGCGGTAACTCAGCCCCATCCGGCGGCACCGTCAGTGCGGGCGGGGCGACGAATGGCACAGGCGGGAGCACCGGTGGTTCACCGGCTGCGGGAGGTGCGACCAACGCGACGGGCGGCACAACAAGTGGCCTGACCGGCGGCACGGCGGGGGCAGGCGGCGCAAGTGGCGCAAGTGGCGGGAAAGGCGGCAGCACGGGCGGTGCAACCAGCGCAGGCGGTGCGATCGGTGGCAGTAGCGGAACAGGCGGTACCACTTCGGGCGCGGGCGGCGTGAGTGGCGGCTTGCCTGCCTTGCACGTGGATGGTAAGTTCATCAAGGATCCCAACGGCAAGACCATTGTCTTGCGCGGATCCTCGCTGATTGATATAGGCGCGCTGTACATTGCGGCCGGCAACAGCGCCACGGGCATCACGAAACGCATGGACGCAGTGGCCGCGGCGGGAGTGGCTGGCCATGTGGTCCGGCTGCCGGTCTACCCGCGCACGGATTTCAATGGCGGCAGTTCCTACTACTCGGGCTTGCCCTATCCAGTCGGCAATCCGGCCCCGGCGGGACAGAAGGTGACGGTCATGACCGCGGCCGAGTATGTCAGCAAGGTGCTCAAGCCGGCGATTGACTACGCCACCAGCAAGAACATGTACGCCATTATCGATTTCCACCAGATTGACGACACCAGCCCATCCGCGACAAAGGACTCGGCCGCCGACGCGACGACCTTCTGGACCGACATCGCGCCGCAATTCAAGGACGCGACCAACGTCATCTACGAATTGTTCAATGAGCCGATTGACGGATCCACGCCCTGGGCGACTTTCAAGACGCGGGCACAGAAATGGGTCGACACTGTGCGCGCGGCGGCGCCCAACAACCTGATCATTGTTTCTTCGATGAGCTATTGTCAGCACCCGGGCGATGCCGCCAGTTCACCCCTGACGGGCGCGAATCTGCTCTACACGGCGCATGTCTATCCCGGCAACTGGGGCGCATCCTTCCAGCAGCAAGTCGCCACCGCAGTGGCCAAGGTGCCGGTGTTCTTCACTGAATGGGGCTACACGCTCAACGGCGGTGACAAAACCCTGGGGACCAACAGCGCGACATGGGGAACCGATTTCCAGGCCTTGATCGATGCCAATGGGGCGAGTTGGACTGCCTGGATCACCGATAACTCCTGGGGTCCCAGCATGTTTTCAAGTGGCGCACTCACTACTTTGACTGACTTTGGCACTGTCGTGAAAAACTGGCTGTCGGCCACGGCAAACAAAGACTGGGTGCAATAGATGATCCAGAGAATCCGAACAACTAAGGAGTCGTTCATGCGAGTAGCCTTCTATGCCGTCCTTCTGCCCCTGGGAATCGCCTGCGCCGCGAGTCCGCCCGCCTCGACTGGCGCCGGTGGAACCATGGACAGCGCTGGGGGCGGAGCCTCAGGTCAGGGCGGCGCCGCCGTCACTGGCACTGTGACGATCGAAATCAACAGCGCCAATTCGGTGCATCCCATCTCGCCTCTCATCTATGGGCTCAATACCACGGGGGATATTGCGACCACGAAACAGACAGTGGTTCGCAAGGGTGGCAACCGCTGGACCGCCTACAACTGGGAGAACAACGCCTCGAACGCGGGGAAAGACTGGCTGTATCAGAATGACGGCTATCTGGCGCAGGGGACGACCAATCCGGACGCACCCGGCGAGGCGGTTCGCGAGGCGCTGCAAACCACCCACGCCAACGGCGCCGCGGCGCTCTTGACCGTTCCCAATGTGGACTACGTGGCAGCTGACAAGCTTGGGGGCGGGGATGTTCGCAACTCGGGCGCCGACTATCTGCAGACGCGGTTCAAACAGAATCAGGCCAAGAAAGGGGCGGACTTCACCCTGACCCCTGATCCCAACGACGCCACTGTGTACCAGGACGAGTTCGTCAACTGGGTGAAGACCAACTTCTCGGATGGCCCTGTGCTCTTCGACCTCGACAACGAGCCGGACCTTTGGGGGCCTGCAACAAATACCCACCCAGAGGTTCATCCCGACGCCGTGACCTACGTCGAGCTGGTCGAGCGCAACAGCCGCTTTGCCGGGGCCATCAAAGACACCTGGCCCGATGCCAAGGTGCTCGGGTTCGTCAGCTATGGGTGGGATGGCTTCGTCAGTCTCCAGAAGGCCCCCGACGCCAGTGGCAAGGGTGAATTTGTCGACTACTACCTCAATGCAATGAAGACACAATCGGACGCTGCGGGCCACCGACTGATCGACTACTTGGACCTTCACTGGTATCCCGAGGCGACCGGTGGGGCCGACGCCAATGGCAACGGTGGCACGCGGATCACCCTCGCTTCAACCACGGACGTCGTGGTGGAGGCCCGGGTGCAGGCGCCGCGCTCTCTGTGGGATGAAGCCTATAAGGAGGTGAGCTGGATCACGCAATGGTCGACCAAGGGCCCGATTCGCCTGATCCCGCGCATGAAAGAGAAGATCGCCGCCAACTATCCCGACACCCAGCTTGCTTTCACCGAGTGGAACTACGGCGGCGGGACCCATATCAGCGGCGCCCTGGCCAGCGCCGACGTGCTCGGCATCTTCGGACGCGAGGGCGTGGGCTTGGCGTGCAATTGGGACGTCGGCGCGCCCGAAACCTTCACGCACGCGGCATTCCTCGTCTACCGCAACTTTGACGGAGCCGGCGGCCATTTCGGCGACACCTCGATTGCAGCGGTCACGAGTGACGTGGAAGCCTCCTCGGTCTACGCCAGTCTCGATTCCGCCGCGCCGGACAGCCTGGTGATTGTGGCCATCAACAAACGAACCTACCCACTGGACGCTACCATCAAGATCACCCACACGGCGTCCTATTCGCAAGCCAGCGTCTTCACCCTGACCTCGTCTGCGGCAGCGGTGAATGCGGCGCCCGGTCTGACCGCTAGCACCGCCAACCAATTTGTTTACACCATGCCTGCCCAATCCGTCAGCGTCATTGTGCTCAAATTGTAGTAGAGCGTCTGAGTGGATCTTCCGGCGGAGAATCCTTGTGCTCGACGCCGAAGACCCTGTAGGGTTACGTTGTTTCCCCGCGGGCGTGCGGCGCTTATGCGTTGTTCTCGAATAGACCAAATCATGCTACCTCCTGTGGGGACAACGGAGATGGAACACATGCAAAAGATCCTCCTCGCCACTATTGGATTCGGAACCTGGTTGTGCCTTGCGGCCTGCGGCAGCGGCGGCACGTCGAGCGGCCCATCCGCCACCGGTGGCTCGGTGGGTTTGGGCAGCGGGGGAGCGCCTGCTTCAAGCGGCGGCGCTGCGGGAGTCGGCTCGGATGCTGGCGCAGTTGTGGTCGGCTCAAATGGCGGCACTGCTGGCACTGCTTCTGATGGCGGCGCAGTTGTGGTCGGCTCGGCTGGTGGCGTAGTTGCGGTCGGCCCAGATGCTGGCGCCGGTGGTGCCGAGGCGGGTGGTGGAAGTGCAACGAGCGCCGTCAGTTGTGACTTCATCGTCCAGGGCATGCATGTGTGCACCGGCTTCTCCGGTTTGGCCGCCGCAGCGCTGGTGCAAGAGCAAAGCGCGTGCGCGCAGCAGAACCAGGGTACTTTTGCACAGGCTGCATGTGTTTCGACGAATGCTTCCGGTACGTGCAAGTTCGTTTCAACGGGCACCGGTCAATTCGCGGGAATTCCCGCCGGTACCGCCGTGACCTACGTTTGGTATTCGCTTCCAGCAAGCCAGATCACCGGTGCCCAAATGGTCTGTACCACCACGCTCGGCGGGACCTGGAGCGGCGGCTAGGACCGGCGCCAGTCATTTAGCAGCTCCTCCCGTCGGTGAGCCGCGAATGGGAGTGCCGAGAGTGCCAGAGCTTCGCCGAGTTTCCCGAAGGCTCCGGTGAGCTACGCTCGAAAGCGCTCGGGAGCGCCTGCGACCCAGGGCAAGCCCGTAAACACCACTGCCATGATGCCTGCGCGGGCGTGACCAGCGGGTTTGGCTCACCGGCACCGGCCCGGATCGAGCCGACGGACTGGCAAACATCGACCCGTTCGTGGGCGTTGGACAGATCTCTGCCTCAATTACTCGCCGGCGGTTCCATTTTCAGCCCAGAGACGCTCCCCGGTCAGGCCGGCGCATTGAAAGGCAAGGCTGGCGGGAAGGACCACAAGGGGAACATCTTGGCGAACTTGGCCGCGCTTGCCTTCAGGCGCTCAGCACCGGCGCGAAATGCGTCGACAAAGGCGCGGTACTTGGCCCGGAATTCCAGCGCTGTCCTCTTGTCTGATGCGTGGACAAACGGTGCTGGGCTGCGGTCGGTCGTCGCTGGCCGCGAGTGTGGATCCTGAGCAAGAATGGCGGCGACTCCCAGAGGCTTGCGTCCCTGGGCCAGATTCTCTGCGTCGGCCTGAACTTCGATTTCATTGACCATGCGACGCATCTCGGCCTGGCGTTGATCCTCGGTCAGGTTTTTCAGGCGCGGCAGCGGGGTCAGCTTGACGTCGTAGACAGTGGCAAACTGCATGGCCAGCACGGTTTCGCCGCGCTGTCTGGCTTTGTATTCGGCGCCGCGGTCGATCCATGTTCCACGCAATGGCTCGCCGTTGCAGAGGGCTGCGATACAGTTGGGGCCCGGCCACGAACCTGGGCCGCCTCCCACAAGACCCTCTTTAGACCCATGGGCGCACACGTAGCGCAATCGCACCAGCGAGGCTTCATCGTCGGCGATGACGATGGAACGGTACCTCCTCGACCACAGCCGTTCGGGCCACAGGTGCAATCGCCCCGCCTCCTTGGCGATGTTGGCGTTCACAAACTGCATGAATCTGGCGAGCTGCTCAGCACTGGTGGGCGACAGGATGTAGTGGCAATGGGTCGACGTGACGACAAAGGCGTGAATGACCATGCCGTAGCGGTCCTGGGCCTTGCCGATGACCCCAAGGATCAAATCGTTCAGCTCGGGCGTCGGCGTGAGCAGCAATCTGCCCTGCAACGTGCGGGTTGTGATCTCGATGAGGGAATGTTTAGTCGAAGCCTATGCTCTCCCATCCGCGTTGAGCACGTACAGGGACCGCGAAACAGGGTAGCTGAGATCGCGGAAACGCGAGAGGGAGCGGGCGAACAGCAGATTGAAACCGAGTCTCGCGAAAACCGCGCGCCAGCCGGTGTCGGCGCGAAAGCTACAACGCCCGGCTCGCGCCAACCACTGGCGTTCGTGCCTCCAGCAGAGCAGTCGATCGATCCAGGACCTGGGCGTGTCTTCGTAGACGATGACGCGGCCTTGCGGCCGGAGGACACGGCAGGCCTCCGCCAGCAGGGCCTCCGCGCTTGGGGCGTGATGAAGGACATAGCAGAATAGGGCAACGTCAAAAGAATGATCGGGAAACGGGAGCCGACTGCCCGTGAAAGGTCGATAGTCACATCACATGAATCGCGCTCGGACCCCTTCACCCGTTCCAGCGGGGTCACGCGGCAGCGCAGGCGCACGCCGGGCTCGGTTCGTTCAGACCCGCGAGGCTGCTCCAGCTCGTGTCGGCGCGGCGACCTGTTCTGCCCAGTCCGCATGCGACAGTTCGATGGCGTCCAGTTGCCCTCGCTCGAAAGGTAGGGTCAACTCACGCAGGGCGCCGTCGTTTTCCCGCCGGACCTGGGCCACGATCTCTGCGACTCAGCTTTCGATAGAGTTCTCCCGCGGGCGACCAGGCGGGACAGGCGGGGTTTTGTAGCCCGGATCGCGCGAGTTTAGGATACGCAACATGGAGCAAAGGCCAGTAGAGTGGGACGCCTACTGGGACGTAGGAAGTGATACCTGTCGTCCTGTCGCTGTACGTGTAGGCCGGCCCGACGGGTGGATCTCTCAACGATTGCCCTGTATCGATGGTCACTATTGTCCGGTATAATTACGCCGGGATGACGTCTGGACCGCCCCCGCTCCCGGCATCGACGGCGCGACCGCCTCGTGTGGTCGGGCGCTATGCCCTGTACGACGAGATCGCATCCGGTGGAATGGCGACCGTCCACTACGGGCGGCTCTTGGGTGCCGCAGGATTTTCTCGCACAGTCGCCATCAAACACCTTCATCCGCACTTCTCGCACGATGCCGAGTTCGTCTCGATGTTCCTCGACGAGGCTCGCCTCGCGACTCGGATCCAGCACCCCAACGTCACGGTGCCGCTCGATGTGGTCGTGCTGGAGGAGACTGAAGAGATCTTCCTCATCATGGAGTACGTCCATGGTGACAACTACGCGCTCCTGCTTCGGGGCGCGCGCATGGCGAAGACCCCCGTGCTTCCTGCCATCAATGCGAGCATAATGAGCGGCGCTTTGCATGGCCTGCACGCCGCGCACGAGGCCGTGAACGAGATCGGGGTTCCGCTCAACATCGTTCATCGCGACATATCGCCACAGAACATCATGGTTGGGCTGGACGGGGTATCGCGGGTTCTCGACTTCGGTATCGCCAAGGCGACATCGCGGCTTCAGTCGACCCGGCAGGGGCAAACCAAGGGCAAATTTGCCTACATGGCGCCCGAGCAAATGGCCTCGGGTATCGTCGATCGGCGTGCGGACATCTTCGCCGCCGGGATCGTCTTCTGGGAAGCGCTCACGATGAAGCCTCTCTTCCATGCCGATGATCCGGCCGGCGTCGTGGCCAAGGTGATGAGGGCGCCGATTGCGCGTCCGAGCCTTGTCAACAGCATGGTGTCGGCCGACTTGGACCGCGTCGTCATGAAGGCCCTGGATCGCAACGCCAACATGCGATTCCAGACTGCCCGCGATTTCGCCATGGCCATCGAGGAAGCGCTGACCGTCGCCACAGCGCGGAAGGTGGGCGAATGGGTCGCGCAGGTGGGCGGCAAGAATCTGGCCCGGCGGGCCGAGCGGGTGGCGCAGATCGAGAGCTCGTCGTTCGATCCTTCGGCGTCGAGCGATCCGCTCCAGGTGCTGCGATCCAAGCGAGCCAGCACGATTGAAGTGAAGGCGAAACCACCCGAAGGCGTCGGCGACAGCGAAGCAGAACGCGCGGCCAGCCTGAGCAACTCAAGGCACATTTCAAGCACCGGCCGAGGCGAATTGTTGCCCACGCCCCCGGTCGCCCTGTCGTCATACGCTCCGCCCCCGAAACGCAGGACCTGGCCGCCAATTGCCGTCGTGTCTCTGCTGGCCCTCGTGGTCGGTGTGGGCATCGTGGGGCTGTCGCACAGGAAGGGCGGGAACCCGATCAGCGTGGGTAACCCAGGACCGGCTGTGCAAGCGGCGGTCGGTGGGGCGCCCCTGCCTGGGTCGCAGCTCGCACCCCAGACGGGGGCAGCCAGTTCTGTGGTCACAGCGCCTACGGAACCCCCGGAACGGGCGCCCAGCGCTGAACCGACTGCACCCATTGTTCCTCCGCCGGCCGCCAACCCGGCCACGCGGAAGACGTCAGCCGTCGCGCCCAACCGCCACGCCAAGCCGAAGACCGCGACCGCCCGATTGTCAAAGGCCGTCAAAGGGAAGGGGAACTGCGACCCTCCCTACATCATCGACTCCAACGGAATCCGCCGGGTCAAGCCCGAGTGCCTTTGATTCCGCCATTGCCAAACGAGGGCTGCCATGAGGACCTATCCAACGTTCATTGTCGTCTTCGTCGGCAGTGCAGCGCTTTGCTCGATCGCCGCAGCCGCAGAATCGATGACCTGCGCCGATGCGTACGAGAAGGCGCAAGAGAGCAGGGCGGCCAGTCACCTCAAGACTGCGCTGGCTGAGCTGAAAGCTTGCGTCGCCCCGGATTGCCCGAAATTCATGCGCGACGATTGTGCCCGGTGGATGGACCAGGTGGAGAGCGCTCTTCCCACTGTCGTCTTTGCCGCGCGGCGGGCGGGAGATGATCTGACGGATGTCGAGGTCTCCTGTGACGGCGAGCCGCTCGTGAAATCCCTCGATGGCAAAGCGGTGTCTGTGGATCCTGGGCTGCACAAGTTCTCGTTCAACACTTCGGGTTCTCCCTCCGCGCACCGGCAAATCCTGATTCGGCAGGGCGAGCGCAATCGAATCATCGATATCGCGTTCAGCGTCGCGCAGGAGGAGGCCGCAGAGCCGCCACCGGCCGTCAGCGTGGAGGTGAGCGTCCCTGCTCAGCCCGCCCCACCGAGTCCGATTATGCGCTATTTGCCGTACGGCCTGGCGGGCCTGGGCGTACTGGGGGGCGCTGGGTTCGCCCTGTTTGGAATCGAGGGGAACAGTCAGAGGAAGGATCTCGAGCGCACCTGTTCGCCCTATTGCCAATCGAGCCAGGTGAGCAGTGTGAGGACGAAGTATGCGATTGCGGACACGTTCCTGGCCGTCGGCATCGTCTCGGTTGGGGTCGCGACCTATCTGTTCCTGACCAGGCATGGCGAAAGCGCCGGGAGCAGCGACCGCGGGACTTCCATTGACTTCGCTCCTCGAACTTCCGGCGGTGGAGGCCTGGTGCAGGTCTCCACGCAGTTTTGACCCATGCACGGCGAAGGCAATTCATGACTTCGGCACCAAGGCTGCTTCTTGTCGCTGTGGTGGCGAGCTGTGCTCTGGCGGCCTGCAGCCTGAAGAGCCTGGATTATCTGCACAACGGAGAAAAGCAGGACGGGGCGCTGGGCGGTGAGCCGGAGATGGACGCGTCCATTTCGGAGGACGCGGCGGGTTCGAGCGTGGTTCCTCCCGACGAGACGTCACCGGACAGTGCGGTTCCCACTGTGGTCATCGACGCGCTCCCAGACTTCGACAGTGCCAGCCTGGATTCCCAGGTCCCCGACAGCCTGGTGGTCGGCGCGCGCGACGACGTCGGAAAAGACCAACGTACCGACACGTCCAGTGTGGACCCGGGGAGCCCTGACAGCGCACGCCTCGACGCCACCGAGCTGGTTGATGCTTTGGTCAATCACCCGGTTCTCGATGCGTTTGAAAACCTGGATAGCGCCAGCCTGAACGTCCCAGTGCCCGACGTGTCCCCAAGCCTTGACAGCGCCAGCCTGAACGTCCCAGTGCCCGACGTGTCCCCAAGCCTTGACAGCGCCAGCCTGAACGTCCCAGTGCCCGACGCGTCCCCAAACCTTGACAGCGCCGAGTTGGATAGCTCAATCCCCGATAGTCAGGTCCCTGACTTGGCCCCAGACCTCAGCAGCCCAGTCCCCGACGGCCCGGCTGGCAAACCCTCCGTGCTCTTTGTGGTGGGCTCGACTACGCTCAGCAGCGCCGATTCGGCCATCCAGAAGCGGTTGGTGAACAACGGCTACACGGTCACCCTGGTTGATGACAACGATCTTGCAAGTGTCACCACCGTAACGACAACGATGGTCCTGATTTCCGCCACTGTCGGCTCTGGCAATGTGACCACAAAGTTTCGCACCACGGCCAAGCCAGTCATGGTTTGGGAGCCCATGCTCTACGATGACATGGGGTTCCTCGACTTGGCGACAAACGAAGGCCACACCACCGTCAACGGGTCCACCATCGATGTCTCTGCCACAGGGGGAGAGCTGGCCGCTGGCCTCATCGGCACGGTATCAGTGTTCAGTGCAGGCCAGCTCATCAACTATGGCATCCCCAACGCCCAAGCCTTGCTGGTGGCCACAGTCACAGGCCAGCCAACCAACTGGTCAATTCTTGCCTACGAAACCGGTGTGCAGATGCCCGGCCTGGTCGCGCCGGCCCGCCGAGTCGGCTTCTTCCTTACCGCGTCCGCTGCGCCAAGTTTGACGGCCGACGGCTGGAAGCTTTTTGATGCCGCTGTGGCGTGGTTGGCCAAGTCACACTAGCGAGCAAGCTCATGACTTCGGCTCCGACTACCACAATGCTTCGCTCACTCCTGGTCGCCGCAATAGCGAGCCTGGTTTGCGTTCAGGCGGCCTGTAGCTTCCGGGGCCTGGACTATCTGCACAACGGTCGCCCGCAGGATGGCGCGGTCGACGGTGCGGGGAAGGTTGACGCGTTTGCCCCAGACGCGGCGGATTCTAGGGGCGCTTTTCCCGACGTGACCCCGCCGGACGGAGCGCCTCCCACCTCAGGTGTCGATGCCCCTGCACGCATCGATGGATCCGGCCTGGATGCGCGGGTTCCCGACGTCCTGGTCATCGGCACGCACGCCGAGGTCGGAAACAACCAGGGGCTGGACACGTCTGTAGCAGACACCGCAGGTTCGAGCGGCGATTTCCCCGAGGTGACCCCACCGGACGTCGCGCTTCCCCCCTCGGTCATCGATGCGCCTGCGGACATCGGCAGCGCCGCTCTGGATACCCGACTTCCCGATAGCCTGGTCATCGGCACGGACGGCGACGTCGGAAAAGACCAAGGCAGGGACACGTCGACTGTGGACGCGGGGAACCCTGACGGCGCACGCCTCGACGCAATCCGGCCGGCTGACGTGATCGTCAATCCCCCGGCCTTTGATGCGCCTCCTGATAGCCCCGGACCAGATGGCCCTATTCCCGATCGCCAGATTCTTGATGTGCTACTCAGCCTCGACAGCCCCAACCTGGACAGCTCAACCCTTGACGGCCCAAACCCTGACAGCGCCAGCCTCGACAGCCCCGGCGCCGACATCCTGACTGCCAACCTTTCCGCACTCTTTGTGGTGGGCGCGAGCGCCCTCGGCACCGGTGACTCGGCCGTCCAGACCCGGCTGGTCAATAGCGGCTACACGGTCACGATCGTACACGACAGCAACCTGGCGAGTATCACGACAGTAACGGCGACTGTTGTTCTTATCTCGCGCTCCGTCTCGGCCGGCACTGTGGGCAGCAAGTTCCGTGATGTGGCCACGCCGGTCCTGGTGTGGGAACCCATGCTCTTCGATGACATGGGTTTTGCTGAGGGAACGGCAACATCTAGCGGAGCGGCGACCGGAAACCTGGGCTACACGGACCAGACGCCGGGCTTCACCACGCTCGACATCAACTCCGCCGTGGGAGAGTTGGCCGCTGGGCTCTCCGGAACGGTCGCCGTACTCAATACCGCCGACCCGCAGGTGAACTACGCTGTCACAAACACGCAAGCACTGGGTGTGGCCACGCTACCCGGCCAGCCGACCAAATGGTCGATCTTTGCCTACGAAACCGGCTCTCAGATATACGGCGACGGCGGCGTCGCGCCGGCTCGTCGGGTCGGCTTCTTCTTTTCGCAAACCGCTCCGACGAACCTAACGGACAGCGGCTGGAAGCTTTTTGACGCCGCGCTGGTTTGGCTCACCAAGTCCCACTAGCGATGCGCGCCCGAGCTGCGTCCCGAACAGACGCTAAAATCGCCACATGAAGGGGTTTAGGGAAAGATCGGATCGCCAAGGATCGGCCAATTGTCGCTGGTGAAGGTGATGGGCCTTATCTGCAGCTTGGATGCGCCGTTGTCCTGGCCGTCGTAGTAGTGAAACGAGTAGTAGTAGTTGCTCCCATTCTGCCAAGCGGTTCCGCCGCCCGGGCCGATGATGCGGCCTTGGGTGACGAGCATCTGGTCCGCGCCTCCCTCGATCATTGCGACTCCCGCCTTGCTGGCATACGGACCCGTGATCTTGCCCGCTCGGCCGGCCATGGTCCGGTAGGTGCTGTTCACCCCAGCGCAGCACTTGTCGAAAGAAACGAACAGGTAGTAGTACCCATTGTGCGCAATGATGGAAGGCGCCTCAATGGCCCCGCCGTTGCGACCGGCGATGGAATACACCGTGGTATCGCTGGTCGACAGCTTGCCCGTGCCGGGATCGAGTTTCCTCAGTTTGATCCCCGACCAGAACGATCCGAAGGCAAGCCATGGATTGCCGACTTCATCGAATGCCACATTGGGGTCGATGGCATTGAAATTGTCCGTGCTCTTGCTCTGCACGACCAATCCCTGGTCGACCCATTGGGTTCGGGGGCTGGTCGCGTCCAGCGTGACATTGGTGGCAAGCCCAATCACCGACGAGTTCGTGCCGAAGGTCGAACCCGCGTAGTACACGTAGTACCGGCAGTTGAAATAGCTGACGTCGGGCGCCCAGAGATCAGCGGGGGCGCTGCCCAAGGCCGTGGCGATCCAGGCTGGCTGCGTGGTGAAAACCTGACCCGCATTGTTCCATTGTAGACCGTTGGTTGAGGCACGGATGCTGAGCCGTCCGCCCGTGCCGAATAGATAGAAGAGCTTGCCGTCCCAAATCATCGACGGATCGTGTACGCCAATATCCAGATGAGTTGTGGACGCGGTCAATGTGCCGCCAGTAGGAGCCGAGCACGCGGCTGCGCCGTCAGCGCTGGCGCCGGCTGCGCCATCCACTCCTGCGTCCACTTCGCCGGTTCCGGATTGACCGCCCGTGCGCGCGCCTCCGGTCCCGGACGCGTCCGGCCGGCCTGCGGTTCCCGTGGCACCCCCTTGGGCCAAACGGCCGCCGACGCCAGCCTGGTCACCGGCCGCCCCGCCGCCAGTGGCCGACCCGCCCAAGCTGCGGCCAGCAAGCTGGCCACCGGCCGCGCCGCCAATGCCCAATCCGCCATCCGTCGCTTCGCCGCCTGTGGCAGAGAAGCCGCCGGTTCTTGCCCCATCGCTACTGGCGACACCGCCTGTCGCAGTCGTCCCGCCCGTGGTCGTGCCCCCAGTCTGTCCGCCAGTCGCATTCACTCCGCCAGCGCTCGCACCTGCGGCAGGGCGCCCGGCATTTCCACCGCCGGTACCTGAAGGTGCCGGATGGGATCCTGAGCAGCTGACAAACAATCCGATGGCCGTCAACCAGACGATGTGTCTCATGGACAGCACAAGCGGGCGATCTGTTCCCGGACCCAGCGTCCCGATTCTGAAAGAGCGCTGACAGGCCAGCCGCCCTTGTCCGGATCGAAATCAGACCAGTCCTCCTTTTCCCCGGAAGGGAGCCGCAGAATTGACGACGCCTCGCCCTTGTTGATCACCGACCAGTTGGCCCAGGAAATCTTGTTCTGCTTGGCCCATGCCAGCCACTCCCCTGCGGCCTCGGTGTACACCCGCTTGTCGGCATTGCCGCCATCGGCAATTGAAGTGCCCCATTCGGTGATGAAAAGCGCGATGCCCTTGGCCAGGGCATAATCCGCCTTGTCCCGTAATTCCTTCCCGTGACTGCCAGCATAGAAGTGAAGCGTGTACGCAACATTGGTTCCGCTGACAGGATTGTTGGCAGCCTGATCCACACATTGGGACCATTCGGGCGTGCCGACCACAATAAGGTTCGGACTGTGCTTGCGGATGACCGGAATGACATTGTCCGCGTACGCCCTGATCTCTGGCCAAGTGGGAATGGGTTCTGACACGCCCGCCGGTTCGTTCCAGATCTCGAAGATCACATTGGGTTTGTCGCCATAGCTTTTGGCCACGTCCTCGAAAAACGCCTGCGCCTGCAGCAAGTGCTGGTCAGCATGCTCCTCATGCCAGTCGATAATGACGTACACCCCGTTGGCAATGGCCGCGTCCACCACTGTATGAAGCAGCGTCATGGTGGGACCCGCATTATCGAGAATGCCGCCCCTCGGTTCCACCGCGACCGGCGCCCGGACCAGGCTGCACTTCCAATCCGACACCAACCAATTCACGACCTCTTTGGTGAAATATCGCTCGCCACCCCACACCGACCAAAACAGGCTCATCCCAACCAACTGCACCGGCACGCCGGCCTGGTCCACGATCTTGTTGCCAGCAACAGCCAGCCGGCCGTGGCGCTGTACGGGCGTGGGGGATGGGGTAGGGGTTGCGCCGCCGCGCCCAGCAGAGGCACATCCGGACGACACTACGGCCAGGGTCGATAGGCCCGCCATGAGTAGGCTGTTCTTCATTGGGTTTGCTCTCCATGAATCGCCATGAGATCTCCCCGTCATACAAACGCAAGCATGCATCACAGGCGATCTGACCACAAGCGCGCTCTTGCCGCGGATCGCGGCCCGTGCCGCAGCAAAGGGACGGGCCTATGCCAGCCGTTGGTACTGGCGAATCCATCGCGCGAAGAGCGGGAGCGCTACGCCGTACTCGCCGCCTTGGTTCTCGACGTAGCCGTACCGTTCAAGGGACGCGAGCGCAGCGTCGGGGTCGGTCACGCTCGCTTTGGCGCTGGCCAAGCGACGGAGCCAGGCCTGCTCGTCCGCAGTCTGCGCCAACCAGAGTTCCTTCAGGACATGGGATTGAGCATTGTAGGCCTGGTCAATGGCGCGTTCGACGTCGAGGCTGGTAGCGGTGAAACGCTTGGCTTCGTTGAGTCGGCGCACGAAAGCGTCGCATACCGCCTGGGTGAAATGGGGATGGCCATGGGTTTCGGCGAGGATGCGCTGCACGCCACCTTCTGGATATATGTCGGGAAATTCGTCGCAAGGCCGCGTGACGAGGTCACGGGCGGCGTCTTGTTCAAGATAGGTGAGGGTGTAGGGAACGGCGCTGATCAGGCGGTCGGTCCAATCGCCTCCCAAACGTTCGAGTGGATGGGCGCTGACCAGGAGGAATCGGATCCTGCGCAACTCGTCCCCGGCTGCGCGCACGAAGCGCAGGAATCCTGGATCGCTCCAGCCCTTCGCTATCCCGTCTTGCAGATTCTCCACCTCGTCAATGGCGACCAGGCAGCGCTGCTTGCGTTCCTGCAACAGGGGTTCGAGCGCGGCCAGCCACTCGAGTGCCGGGAGCCAAGGTCCGGGCTCGGGTAGCGTCCAGCGTCCGCTTCAAGTCCGCGCGTCCGAGCACGCCTGCAGCCTGGCGAACCAGCGCAACCTCGTCACTCTGGTCCTGTGCGCTCACCCAGACTGACGCGAGGTCTTGCGGCAGGTGCCGCTTGATCTGATGCAAGAGAGAGGTCTTGCCCATGCGAGTCTCGCCCACGATCTGAACCGGCTGCCGACGCTCGATGGCGTCGAGCACCTGTGACAGCGCGGCCTTTCGGCCAAAGAACTGTCTGGGTTCCACGATGGGGCTGCCCGGCACAAAGGGCGAGACGTTGCGGGGTTCGGGCAGGCCGGAGCCCACGACCGGGACTTCCGGAACTGGAGATTCCTTGCGCGTGAGCTTCCACAATGATCCTAAGGCCGGCGGCGTGACCTCGGGTTGGTTCGTGATGTGCCGGAACAGCGCCTCGTACTCGTCCATCAGGCGATAGTGTTGGTAAGCGCGAAGCACGCGGGGCACCACCTGGTCGCTTTCGTCGAAACGCACCGCAATCAGCTTTCCGTTCTTCGTCCCGCCCTCGTACAGGATCTGGCTGGCGACTAGACCCTCCCAGGTTGCGCCGCGACCGACTCCGGGTTCTTCACGGCCTTCAAAGCGACGGCAGTACGTATCAGTGCACACAGCGACCACGAAGTCCGCGGCCTGGATCTGGTTCATCATCCAATGAGGCCACCCCTCAGCCGGATGGGGCTCGTAGCGATCGAGCCACGCATCAACTCCATTGCGACGGAGGCGCACAGCAAGCCCAAGCACGAGATCGGCATGGGCCTCTGAATCGTGGCTGTAACTCAGGAAAACCCGCTTGGGCTGTTGTCCATCCGCCATGGCCATGCCGCTGAGGGTACGCCACAACCTAGGCCAACCACAATCCTTGCAGCACCCCGCACAGCCCGCTGGTGTTCGCCGAAGACAATCCTGGACTTTTTGCTGGTCGAGGGCGAGGACCTCGGGGGATGCAGGCCCATTGGCGTTAAGCGGAGGCCGGCCAGCGTGCCCGTGAGCGGTAGCGTGAGCGACCAGCGGCCTGCGTGGACGGCTCGCGTGAGTGCGACCCGCGACGCGCGGCTCGCGCACGCCCGCGCCCGACGCTTTCCGCCCTCCCCACCGCGCGCCCCACACGAACACGCTACCGCCCTCGCTCACGCGGCCCGCGAGCCGCCTTCAGCGTGCAGGCCCTTCGGGCTGCACGCAATTTAGTGCCTATGGGATGCAGGCCTGTCCCTCGGCTACTTTGCCGTGACGGACACGACGTCGAATTGCAAGAACTGGCCGGCATAGGCCGCGGGCGCGGGTGGAATCCCTGGCACCACGAGGTTGGTGATGTTGGCCATCTCCTTCAGATTCTGGCCGTCGACGCTGAAGGTGAGAGCCGCTTTGCCCTTCATCGGGATCGTCACGGTGTAGTCGACGGTGTAGACCGCGTGCTCGATGGTCGCGCCCCAGTTGAAATAGTAGGTCTGCTTGGGATCCGGCACACTCAAACGGTAGATATTGAAGGTGGCGTCGAGCTTGCTGCCACCGATGCACAAGGGCGCTTGTGCGCTGGCGGCGCAACCCGCGTACGTCATCCACTCGACCACGCCGCGCACGCGCAGTGCCACATCATAGGTGGTGCCCGGATCGCCGCCCAGGGCGAGCGGATGGGTCTGCTTGTCCACCGTGGCGGTCGTCGTGCAAACCCCCGTTTCGGTCGTCATGGTGTCGCAAGGCAGCTCGATGCGGAACCCCTGCAGTTGGGACGCAATGCCGAGCAGGGCCGCATCCGAAGGAACGTCCACGCCGCTGCTCGAATCGACGGGAGTGGCCGCATCAGGCTTCGAGCCGCTGCTCGACTGTGCGCCACCTGTGCCTCCGGTGGAAGAGCGCGTGTCACCGCCCGTGCTGGAAACGCCGCCTGTACTGCCGGCGCTGCCTCCTGTGGAGGATTGCGTGTCGCCGCCCGTGCTGGGAACGCCGCCTGTGCTGCTGGCGCTACCTCCTGTGGAAGATCGCGTGTCGCCGCCCGTGCTGGTGTCGCCGCCCGTGCTGCCGGCGCTGCTTCCTGTGGACGATCGCGTGTCACCGCCCGCGCCGGAACCCCCACCGGTGCTCCCCGCGCCAGCCTCGTAGGTTTTTCCAGTCGACACAGCGGCGTCGGCTGTCCCGTTCGACGACGAGCGACAGGCAAGGCACAAAAGGAGCGACGAAAGAAGAAGCTGTCTCATGGTTCCTGCAATGGCCTGTTGACTGCTAGCGCAGCGCTACGGAGTGGCGAAACTCGGCCCCTCTACCATCAATGTGCCGGCAATGAACGAACTCACACACGAGGGCGGACTGACCTGTTTGGCCTTGCTGACATAGGCACTATAGCTGCCCTGCACACCGATGCTGCTGCAGTCGTTGACGTCGATGGTAGCGTCGCTATTGACGGTCGCCTTCTGCACCAGACCCTGGTAGGCGCTGCTGACCACCGTGTTGTATTGGGTGCCGTCGATGTATCCCTTGTCGATGGATTTCTTGGTGAGATAGAGAAACATCCCGGTGCCCGACGACTCGTTCCAGTTGTCCGACAATGTGCACTTGTCCACCACTTGACACCAACGGCCGCTTTTCGCGTCCTGGTTTGCCTTGAGACCAGCGGTGAGCTGGCCGAGAATCGTCATAAGGCCCGGTCGCCCCGTGTGGTCCGCCGGCAAATAGTCGAATACGTCGGCGATGAGTACCGCATACCAGCCGAGGCCCTCGCTCCACACTTCGGGCGATAGGCCCGTGGTGGAATTGGCCCACGAAGCCTTCTTGCTTTCGTCATAGGCATGCAACAATAGCCCGTCGGTCTTCATGCAATGGTTAACGATGTCGGTCATCTGCGTGACAACCTCGTCGAAGGCGGCGCTTTCACCCGTCGCATGCCCGTAACGGACAAGGAACATCTGGCCCATGAACACGCCGTCCACCCACATTTGGTTCGGGTTGCCGGTGCTATGCCAGAAGCCGCTGTCGCTGTTGCGCGGGTAGGTCTTGAAGGCGTTGCGAATGGTGGTGGCGGCCGTGAGGTACTGCTGCGCCTGGGTTTGCTCGTACACAAGCAAGATGGCGTAGCCGGGCAGAAAATCGTCCAACCTTGATGCGCTGAAGCCCGAAAGCTTTCCGCTCGCGTCCACATGTTGGTCGACGTACTTCTTGATGTAGGCGTAGTACTTGGCATCTTTGGTGGCCCGCCAGACCTTTTCGAGCGCCCACATCGCGTATCCGACCTCCCAAGAGAAGTTCGAAGAAGCAATGGTGTCGGGATTGGGGTGCCGCGCGAGCACGGAATTGGCCATCTTCACCGCCCAGCTGAGGCTGCCAGCAGAACCGCCAAGGCTGCCACCCGAGCCGGTGCCGGCCGCGCCTGCTCTGCCGCCCGTGCTGCCGCCGGTCCCGGTCCTCCCCCCGACTTCCCCGCCCCCGTTTCCACCGCGTGTGCCACTGCCCCCCGTGCCCAGGATGCCTCCGCTGCCGGTGGTACCGCCCGTGGCACTGCTGCCTCCGGCGCTCGTCGTCCCGCCAGTCAGACTTGCGCCGCCGCTGCCCGCACGCTCAGCCCCAGTACCCCCGGTAGAGTCAATTCCGGCCGCTCCTCCTGAGGGGAAGACACCACCTGTGCTGCTTGCGCCCCCAGTTGCAACAATGCCGCCTGTGGCGCGGGCGCCTCCCGCGGAAACGGTGTTTGCCGATGCCGTAGACCCTCCGCCACCAGTGGTGCCGCCCGCCCCGGAACTGGCGACTACGCCGCCGCTCGTGGTCTTGCCACCGGCGCTGGTGCTGCCATCGGCGCGACCGCCGCTCGATTGGCAGCCTGGCGCGAGGAACGCCAATGTGGCCAAAACGACGCCTGACGCGAACCTCAAACGATAGCGAAATGGCATCATCATGAGAGTCCGTTCTGCCCAGAAGCGCATCGCCGAAAGTTTCGCACAAATTCGCGGAGATGCGCACTTTGAATAGCAGAGACAATCGGGACATGCTCACTGCGGAGGAACACCATGGACAAGACGCGCAGCCTAGCCAATCTGATCGAGTCGGCCCGGGCGTTTCAGGAAAGCCGGGTGCTGCTCACCGCCCTGGAACTGGACGTATTCACGGCGATCGGAAACGGCGCCCGTGCCGCAGATGTCGCCTTGAAACTGGGCACAGAGCCTCGCGCGACTGAGATGCTGTTGAACGCCCTGGTTGCGCTCGACGCCCTTGCCAAACGCGGAGCCGTCTATTGCTGCACCGGGGAGTCAAAGGCACTCGGGCCGGCGCGGGCGGGCCTGCTACACATGGTGAATCTTTGGGATACCTGGTCCAGCCTCACCGAAACTGTGAAGACCGGCAGGGCGGTGCGGTCGCGTGGTCCCGAGAGTTTTCCCGAGGCGCGCACGCGCGCGTTCATTGCAGCCATGCACGCGCGGGCGCAGGCGAGCGCGCAAGAGACCGTGCGCCTCTCGGGCATCAGCGGTGCGAAGCGCATGCTGGATGTGGGCGGCGGATCCGGCGCCTTTTCCATATCCTTTGCCAGTGCGTGTCCCGAATTGCATGCGGAAATTCTGGATCTGGGCGCCGTGGTGCCGCTGGCGGAAAACTACATCCGCGAGGCCGGTCTGCAGGACCGTGTGCGGGTCCGACCCGGGGACATGCGCACGGCTGACTTCGGCCAAGGCTTCGACCTCGTGCTGCTCTCGGCCGTCTGTCACATGTTCAGCGAAGACGAGAACCGTGCCCTCATTCAACGCTGCGCCCAGGCCCTGCTGCCAGGTGGACGGCTGGTGATCCGCGAATTCATCCTGCAGGAGGATCGCACGGCGCCCCGGTTCGCGGCGCTGTTCGCCATCAACATGTTGGTGGGCACCGAGCACGGAAACACCTATACTGAGAGCGAATATCGGACTTGGTTGAAGGAGGCCGGTTTTGCCAGCGTCACCCGCCCCGACCCCGAGGGTGACGTGCTGGTCGCAGTGATGGGGCTCTCGAAGTGAAGGACATGGACGGCTGGGTGCGCGTCCCGTACGGAGGAACCGCGCAGACCGGGAGCTACAGAATCATCCACAGGGGCCTGGAAGAGCAACTAATCTGGAGGATTCCATGCTCAGAGTCTCTGTCGGCGTCGTAACCCTTTCCGTGACTGTATTACTGGGATCGGCGTGTAGCAGCCGTTCAGAGTTGAAGACGGCGCATCGGGAATTGTATCTATTTCCACGATTGCCCAGGATCTGACCGACGCCGATGTTCAGTTCGCCTTTGGGCTCACGACTTCGCATGTCTATGGCGTTGACCAGCGGCCGAGTGACGGGGCTGTGTGGTCGATCACGACGCCGGCCAGCGCGGGAAACATCCTGGTCGGGAGTCCATGTCCTTCACCCGACATGAATTCGTGTCAGCCCATTCCTGCGGGCATCCAGTGCCTGGCCGACGACCTCAGGAGTCTGGCCTACACCGCGGAAGCCCTGCCGGCCTGCATAGGACTGTGAGGCGCCGCCGCCAGAACGTCAACCCTGCCGTCCTACCCGAATCGCTCCTGCATCCAACCCAGCATTGTGGCGAATAGGCGTTCGCGGTCTTCAAGCAGTGTGTAGGTGTGGTCGGCGTCGGGAAAGTGTTCGACGGTTAGACGGTCTCCGAAGGGGACGTCGGGGAAATTGTCACGAATTTGCTCGCGGTAATTGAAATAGAGGTACCAATTGCCACTGTAAATGAACAACAGGGCCACGTTGCGTTCCATCAGCTGGTGCAATTCGGCGGCGACGCGTTCTTTGGGTGGGAAATCCTGTGACAGGATTTCGTCGTCTTCGTCAGAGGGCGCGGCAGCGGTTTGTGTGGTTACCAGGTTGGTGACTTGGCGACCGACAAAGCGCAGGGCCGCGCCCGGGTCGGTCAGGCGTGGACCGTAGCGCCGCAGGAGAAACTGCGGGGTGGAATAGGCATAGCCGTCGAGCATGATGAGGCCAGTTACGCGCGGATCGGCGGCCGCCACGCGATGGGCATTGATGGCGCCTGAGCAGATGCCGCCCACGACAAAACGGGTGCCGCCACGCCGCTGGGCAAGGAAATCCATGGCGTCTTTGAGGTCCGCCAGCACGCGCCGGTGCAGGTCCGGCTCGCCGCGAGGCGCGCTGTCGCCGATGCCGGAAAGATCCATGCGCAAGGTGGAAAAGCCCAGTGCGGCCAGCCGTCGTGCCAGATCCACCGAGATGCGAAACGGACCCACCCGATGCACCAGGCCTGCGTTGAGCAAGATCACGAAGGGTCGGTCACTCGGCGCGTCCGGCTCGGTCAGAATGCCGTAGAGGCCACCGCCTTCGCCAAAGGTGTACGCGCGCTCCTTCATAACCCGCCCTCCACGAGTGCCGCCAGGATGGCGCCATGCGCGTCGCCAGCGGTCAGCGAGCGGCCCACGGCGTCCCGATCCTCCCAGTCCACAGCAGTCGTCGCTGGCCGCAGGGTCGCCACAATTCCCCGCTGGCGCAATTCCCTGACAAACGGATCGACCTGCGTAAGGTCACCGCCCTTCACCACAGTCACGCGGCCCGTTGGCCATCGGTCAAGGGTGTGCAGATTGCAGGCGGCAATCTCGCTGCGCAGGGCCGATGAAAAGGGAAATCCCAGCAGGCCGGGCCCAGGTCGTTCTTGCCGGGGACGCTGGAAGCAACGGCTGTCGACCAGCATGGCCTTGTGCATTTCTTCCATGCTCGCCAGGTAGTGCTGACCGTCGAGAATCGGGTCCCAGAGCACCAGGTGGTCCACGATTGGCAGATCCTTTGCCGTGGCGGCCAGGGTGGCGCCAAAGCGGACGCCGAGCACCGCCAGATTGTCAGTCCCGGCCAGGGCGTGCAATTCCTCGCCTGCGGCGCCCACATCAGCCTGCCAGTGGGCCACTTGCGCCTCCTCACTTTCGCCCGCAGAATCTCCAACCGCGAAGTAATCGAAGCGCAATACATCGAATCCTTCGCGCGCCAATTGCACGGCAAGGAAGCGCAAAGCCCGATGCGCGCGGATGTGCTCGTGCCCGATGGGCGGACAAATCAGCACCCCGCAGCCGCGCGAGGCCGCCCCGGTCGCGGGATGATAGAGGCCCAAAAGCGGAGGCTGGCCGAATTGGGTGCTTTCCACGTCAACTGCTCCGCGACGGTACAACCGCGTGCGGCCTGGGCAATGGCGTCGCGGGGCTGGTTTCGCCGGCAGGGCCCAACATTTCGGCAATTTGCCCAAGGGAATTGAGAAACATCATCCGCGCCTCCAGGCGAACCCCAGTGCGGGCGTGGATGCGGGCAATGGCATGCAGGGCCAGCAAAGAATGGCCGCCAATATCGAAGAAGTTGTCGCTCGCGCCGATGGCCTCAACCTTGCTGCCAATGAGTTCGGCCCACAGTTCGGCCAGGAAGCGCTCAGCCGGGGTGCGCGGGGCCACGCGCTCGCCGCTGACACCGCCGGCTTCGGCAGGCAAAACCAGCGCCTTGCGGTCGATCTTCCCGCTCGGGGTCAGAGGCATGCGCTCGACCACCACAAATTGTTGCGGGACCATGTAGTCGGGCAGCTTGCCGCGTAGGTGCTTGCGCAGATCGGCGGCCGAAACCTCTGCACCGGGAGCGGCCACGTAGAACGCCGCCAGACGCAGATCACCCGGCCGAGGTTCAAAAACGCGCAGCACCGCCTGGCGAACCGCGGGGTGTTCGGCCAGCACCGCCTCGATCTCGCCCGGCTCGATGCGCAGACCGCGCACCTTGACCTGATCGTCCAGCCGGCCGAGAAATTCGACTTCGCCGCCCTCAAGGAAACGGGCGCGATCCCCCGTCCTGTACACGCGATCGGCAGGGCGAAGCGCAAAGGGATCGGCCACGAACTTCTCTGCCGTCAGCTCGGGCCGGCCAAGGTAGCCGCGCGCGACTTGAACTCCGCCGATGAGCAACTCGCCAGGAACGCCAATCGGCGTCGGTTGTCCCTGCCGGTCCACGACGTAGAGCCGGGTGTTGCCAAGCGCTCGACCAATCGGCACGATGCCGCGCGGATCGCCGGACACGCATTGCCAATGCGTGACCTCAACCGCCGCCTCAGTGGGGCCATAGAGATTGTGCAATTCCACGCCCCAGCGCTGAAAGAAGCGCTCTTGCAAATCATAGGGCAATGCTTCGCCGCTGCACAGAACCCGGCGTACGGAATCGCAGGTCTTCAAGTCCGCCTGTTCGAGAAAGGCACGCAACATGGACGGCACGAAGTGCACCATGGTGATGCGGGCCTCGGCAATCACCTGGGCCAGCCGGGTCGGATCCTGATGGGCGCGCGGCGGTGCCATGACCAGGGTGCCGCCACCGGCCAGCGGCCAGAACAGCTCCCACAGTGACACGTCGAATGTGAAGGGCGTTTTTTGCAGCACGCGCTGGTCAGCGGCCGATCCAAACCGCTCCGCCATCCACAAGATGCGATTGAGAATGCCCTTGTGCGTGTTCCCCACGCCCTTGGGTCGGCCAGTGGAACCGGAAGTGTAGATGATGTACGCCAAATCGTCGCCGCTGGTCAGACAGGCGGGCCGCGTGGTGGGTGTCTCGACCAAGCCGCGGCCATCAGGCCCGATGGCGACAATGGGGATGCCGTCGGCTGGCACGCGATCGGCGACTGCGGATTGTGCCACAATGGCCACGGGTTTCGCGTCACCCAGCAAGAACGCTAGGCGATCACGGGGATCCCCGGGTTCGAGCGGCAAATAGGCGGCCCCGGCTTTCAGCACGCCATACAGGGCAATCACCATTTCCAAAGAGCGTTCAGCGCAAACCGCCACGCAGGCGTTGGGCACCACGCCCAGGGCGCGCAGACGGTGTGCAAGCTGATTGGCATGTTCGTCCAGCTCGCGGTAGGTCAGCGCCCATCCCTGACTGACCACGGCGATGCGGTCGGGGGTGGCGTCAGCCTGTCGCTCAAAGAGCTGGTGCAGCGATGAAGGCGGCTGATAGTCCACCTCGGTGTTATTGAATGCGACCAGAATGCGTTGCCGCTCTTCATCGGGAAGGAGAGGCAATTGCGCGACTTTGCATTCGGGGTCGGCCACGGCGCCGGTCAAGAGTGTCTCCAGTTCCGCCAGTCGCCTTCGGATGCTGGCAGCCTCGAAGAGATTGGTGTTGTACTGCGCGGCCAGCACGAAGCGGCCGGTGCCCACCGAGGCATTGATGAAGAGTTCAAAGGTTTCGTAGCGCCGCGGGTGCGAGGCGTAGGAAACGTCGAGACCCTGGAAATCCAGCTTCTCGGCCGAGCGATCCATGTTGAAGACGGCGGACAGCAAGGGAATACGCGCTGGATCGCGCGCCAGACGCAGCGATTCCAGCAGGCGGCCGAATGACGGCCGCTGGTGATCAAGGGCATCGAGAAAGGTGGTTCGCACTGAATCGAGCAATGCACTGAAGGGCTGGTCGGGCGTGACGGTTAGACGCAGCGGCAGCAGGGAAATGCAGTGGCCCACCAGGTGATCCTGGCCCGTGCGCGCCTGTCCCGCCGCCGGCACGCCAATGACCAGATCTTCCTGGCCGGTCAGCCGGTGCAGGAAGGCGGCGTAGCCCGCCAGGAAGGTGGCCACCAGGCTTGCACTGTGGCGCGCCCCAAGTTTTTGCAATCCCTGCACCAGGCTTTCGGGAAGCACGAGATCCTCGCGGGCAGCATCGTAGGTGCGCACGCGTGGACGCAGGCGATCCGTGGGCAGATCCAAGGTCGGCGCCCCGTTGGCGAAACGCTCGCGCCAGTAGCCCTCGTCACGCTGCCCTTCCATGTCGTCGGTGGCATACTGGGCGAATGACTCGGGCTCAGGCAATGTCTGGCCCGAGTAGAGCGCGGCCAGTTCAGTCAGCACAACCCATTGTGACCAGCCGTCGCACACAATATGGTGGGCGGTGAAAAAGAGGACATGCTCCTCGGGCCCAAGACTATAGAACTGGGCGCGGACCAGTGGCCCATTGACCAAGTCAAAGGGCGTTTCCACCTCAAGCCGGGCCTGATCAGCCAAAACGCGAGCCTGATCATCCGGTGGCAACGCGCTCAGGTCGACCAACGACAAAGAGGTCGGAAGCGCACTCGAGATGCACAGCCACGCCCCGTCGGGCGTGAAGGTGGCGCGCAAAGAGCCGTGTCGTTCGAGAACCTGCGCAAAAGCCTGGCGCAGTCGTTTCTTATCCAGGGACCCGCGCAGGCGCAGCGAGAGCGACTCGTTGAAGGCCAGAGAGGCAGCGGGCTCCATCTGCACCGCGGCCCAGATTTCACGCTGGCCCTTGGTCGTAGGCGCCATGGTGATCACTTCGCCTCTGGCAAAGGGATCGAAATCGACCGCCACCAGTTGGGGCGACTTGGCTTCGTTCAATGTCATGGGACCTCCACACGCAAATATTTACCGGCGCGGTCGGGATCGGGGACGAACCAGGCCGCGTTGCCATCGGCATCGCGACCAAGGCGTGCACCGGCTACCGGCGCGCCCGCAGGCGAGTCCGCGCTGTTGTTCTTTGGCGGCGCAACGTCCGCCACAGTCGTTGACTGCGTCGGCGCAATGCGCGCAGCAATGAAATCGGCCAGCGCTCCCAGGGACGAAAGCCCGTCGAGCAGCTGCCGGAAGCTCAGCTCGACCCGATACTTGCGCTGCAGGGTAAAGGCAAGTTGGGTGAGCAGGAGCGAATCCATCCCAGCGTCGAGAAAGGTCATGGAATCACCCTCGCCGAGTGACGAACCCGCGGTGTTCTCGATGATGGCGCGCAATTCGTCGCGCAGCCCCTGGCGTGGGGACGCGCCAGACTGTGGCGCGATTGTGGCAATTTGCGCGTCTGGCTGGTCGGCAATCTCTGGGCGTGCCTCAGGGCGGCTGGCGGAGCGCACCGCGGGCTCGACCCAGTGTCGTTGTCGTTCAAACGGGTAGCCGGGCAAGGACACTGGGCGCCGGTGGGCACCCGCGTGCAAAACTTCCCAGTCGATGTCCACGCCACTTGTCCAGAGTCGGCCCATGGCTCGCAGAACCGCAGTCCAGTCGGCTTCGCGGCCGGGGTCATCGCCCAAGGTCGCCACGGCGCATTGGCGCGCGGGATCCTTCACCGCCTGGCGGGCCATGGTGCTCGCCATGGTGCGGGGACCGACTTCCAGAAGCACCCGACTTGGATCGGCCCACAGGGCCGCCACGCCTTCGGCAAAACGAACCGGCAAACGCAGGTGGCGCGCCCAATAGCGCGGATCGCAGGCTTCGCCAGCCGTAATCCAGGTACCCGTGACACTGGAGATAAACGGCAGCTGCGGCGGTGACAAACGAAGTGTGGCGACCAAGGCAGCAAACGGCTCCACCACGGGATCCATCATGGCCGAGTGAAAGGCGTGCGAGGTTTGCAGCAGCCGGCAGGCAATGCGTTCCGATTCCAACGTCTTCTGAAATTCCGCTACTGCATCGACGGGACCCGAGATCACGCACAATCGCGGACCATTGGATGCCGCAAGGCCAATGCCTTCGGGCAAGCGCGGCTCAATGGTACTGGCCGCGGCACGAACCGATAGCATGGAACCCGCGGGTTGGGCCTGCATCAGACGACCGCGCGCCGCCACCAGGGCCAGGGCGTCGTGTAGCGAAAACACGCCAGCCTGACAAGCCGCCACGAATTCGCCGACACTGTGGCCGAGCATGGCCGCCGGGCGCACGCCCCAACTTCGCCACAGTTCGGCCAGCGCGTATTCGACAGTGAAGAGTGCCGGCTGTGCGTACTCGGTTCGCTGCAACAGCGCCGCGGCCTGCTCGCGTTCGCCAGCTTGCGGAAAGAGCAAGGCGCGCAGGTCGCGCTGCAGGTGGGGAGCCAGAATCTCGGCGCAGGTGTCAATCGCCCCGCGCACCACGGGCTCGTCTTGATAGAGGGCTCGCGCCATGTCCGGGTGCTGGGCGCCTTGCCCGGGGAACAGGAAGGCGACCTCGGGATTCTGCCGCTCAACAGTTCGCGTTCCCGATACGTCGGGTGTCAGCTTGGCCAGCCCCTCGGCCGCATCGGCGGCGTCTCGGCAGACAAGAAAGCGCCGGTGGGCAAAGCCCGAACGCCGCGCTTGCAGGGTGTACGCCACGTCAGCCAGTGGCAGCGCCGGATGCTCGGTCAGATTGCGCTGCAAATTGGCGGTAGCCACGTCGAGCGCCGGGGCGGTCTTCGCCGAAAGCAGAAGCAAGTGGCGCGGCAGACTCGCCCCGGGCGTGGGCGCCGCGGGTGCCTCTTCCAAGACGACATGCGCATTGGTGCCGCCCACGCCGAACGAGCTGACACCCGCGCGACGAGGCCGACCCGCTGACGTCCACGGTTGCAAAGCGGTCTGCACCTTGAATGGCGAGTGCGCGAAATCGATATGGGGATTGGGGGTGCGGAAATTGAGATTGGGCGGCAGTTCACGATGGTGAAGGGCCAGCGCGGTCTTGATGAGTCCCGCGACGCCGGCCGCAGCGGTAAGGTGGCCAAAGTTGCTCTTGATCGATCCCACCGCGCAGAAGCCGACCTTGTCGGTGCGGGTGCGAAAGGCCTGGGTCAGGGCCTCGATCTCGATCGGATCGCCAAGCGGCGTGGCGGTGCCGTGGGTTTCGACGTAGCTGATGGTGTCGGGTTCAAAGTGCGCCATCGCTTGCGCGGCTGCGATCACCCGGGTTTGGCCGGTCACGCTTGGCGCAGTAAAGCTGGCCTTGTCGGCCCCGTCGTTGTTGGTCGCCACGCCGTGAATCACGGCGTAGATGCGATCGCCATCTGCCAAGGCCTCACGCAGGCGCTTGCAGACCACAGCCCCGGCGCCGTCGCTGAAAACCGTGCCGTTGGCTTCAGCGTCGAATGACCGCGTGTGGCCGTCAGCCGACAGCATACCGCCTTCGCTGAAGACATGGCCGCTTCGCTGCGGGACTGTAATGGACGCCCCGCCGGCCAGGGCCACGTCACATTCGTGGTCGAGCAAACTGCGCACCGCCGTACACACCGCCACCAGAGACGTCGAGCACGCGGTGTGAATACTGAGCGCCGGTCCCTGCAAGTTCAGCTTGTGCGCCACGCGCGTGGCAACGTAGTCCTTCTCGTTGCCCAGCATGACCTGGAAGGCGCCAACGGCTTCGCTGACATCGGGCCGTGAAGCCAGGTTCGACCACTGGTAGGTGTTGTTGCCCACGCCGGCAAACACGCCGACCCTGCCGCCCTGTCGCGCCGGCACGACGCCCGCGTCCTCCAGGGCTTGCCAGGCCACTTCCAGAAATACACGCTGCTGGGGATCGGTCACATCGGCCAGACGCGGTGTTTCGCCAAAGAAGCCGGCATCGAATTTGTCGGCGTCCTCCACTATGCCGCGGGCGGCTACATAACCAGGCTGTTTGCCGTCGACCGCGGTGTCAAGCTCGCCAGGAGCAAAGAAGGTGACCGATTCGCGACCCGCCCGCAGGTTTTGCCACAGCTCTTCCACTGTGCGCGCGCCCGGGAATCGCCCTGCCATTCCGATGATGGCCACGGCGTCGTGGTCGCCCGCGCGCCGCGCCCGTTCCTGCGCCGCCTGATAGGGATCCTCGGCGACCGCACCTTCGATGTGGCGGGCCAGGTTGCGCGCCGTTGGGTACTGGAAAAGTTTGACCACGGGGATGTCGTGGCCCAGGGCCTCGCGCAACGCCAGCACGCTTTGCACGGCGAGAAGCGAGGTTCCGCCGAGATCAAAGAAATTGTCGTTCGCGCCCACGCGTTCGAGGCCAAGCAATCGCCGCCAGATTCCCGCCACAGCCTCTTCGACCTTTCCGAGCGGCGCCTCGTAGGCCACGTCCAGCACCGGCCGTTCGCCCGTGGGTTTGGGCAGGGCACGACGATCCACCTTGCCGCTCGGCGTGCGGGGCAACGCCGGCAGCGTGACAAAGGTCGCGGGAACCATGTATTCGGGCAGCTGCCTTTGCAGGCGCCGGCGCAGATCGGCGCTTGAAATCGCTTGCCCCGACGTGGTCACCAGATAGGCCACCAGACGCTTTTCGCCCGGCTCGTCCTCGCGCACAGCCACCGCGGCTTGCGTGACCTCGGGTTGGGCGGCCAGAGCCACTTCGATTTCCCCCAATTCGACACGATAGCCACGCACTTTGACCTGATCATCGGCGCGACCCAGGAATTCCAGCTCGCCGTCGGGCCGCTGTTGCACCAGATCGCCTGTGCGGTAGCGGCGGGCCGTCGGATCGGCAGCCGCGGGATCCGGCACGAAGCGCTGTTCAGTCAGATCCGCGCGACCCAGATACCCGCGCGCCAGGGCCACGCCGCCTATTTGCAGCTCGCCCTCGACACCCGGGGCCACTGGGCTGCCCGTCTGGTCCACAATGGCCACTGTGACGTTGGGCAGGGGGCGACCAATGGGCGGCAAGGGCGGCCAGTTCTCGGGTCTGCCCGAAAGCGTGTAGGCCGTGACCACATGGGTTTCTGAGGGGCCGTACTGATTTTGCAGCGTGCAGTCGGGCAGGCGCTGAAACAGTTCGACCAGGTGGCGGGTCACGCGCAGGGCTTCGCCCGCGGTGATGATTTCGCGCAGGCCGACTGGCAGCGGGCCGCGACGAACGGCTACCTCGGCAAGCTGTTGCAGGGCCACGAAGGGCAGATAAAGACGGCGCACACCCGCACGATTCACCTGTTCAAGCAGGCGAGCCGGATCGGCGCGGGTTTCCTCGTCGGTCAGCACCAGGGTGCCGCCCGTGGCCCAGGTGGAAAACATTTCCTGAAAGGACACGTCGAAAGACAGCGGCGCCAATTGCAGGGTTTTGTCGCCGGCGCCACAGGACGAGGCCTGCCCTTGCCATTCGAGCAAATTGATGAGCGCCCGATGGACCATGGCCACGCCCTTGGGTCGACCCGTGGAGCCCGAGGTATAGATGATGTACGCCAAATCATCGGGCTGGCTCGCGCGCGTCGGCGCGTCCGCGCGTTCGGCCAAGAGGCGGCCCCCGGCTGCGTCCACGCGGACGATCGGCACGTCCACCTGGGCGAGCTGAACCACAGTGCGGGCATGGGCCAAAACTACCGCCGGGTGCGCATCCGACAGCATAAAGGCCAGTCGCTCAGGCGGGTACTCTGGATCGAGCGGCAGGTAGGCTCCGCCCGCCTTGAGCACGCCCAGTACGGCGATCGTCATGTCGAGTGAACGCGGTAGGCAGATAGCCACAGGAACATCAGGTCCCACGCCCGCTTCTTGCAGACGCGCGGCCAGGTGGTTGGCCCGCTGATCGAGGGCTGCGTAGCTCAGGTACTCGTGGCCACATTCGACGGCAAGTTGGTCTGGTGCCAGTGCCGCCTGACGTTCGACCAGATCCACGACAGACCTGATTATTGTTGATTCAGCCATCGGCATCCCTCACCCGTAGATTCGTCTCCAATGCGACCCTTCTTTGATGCCGGCTTTCCCGCAGTCGACTCAGTGAGGAGAGGAGCTCCGCCACCTGGGCCGGCGCAACCAAGAAGGCCATGGCCACATAGGCGGCCGCGCCAACCGCAACTTCGGCGGCCAGCAGGCCGAGGGAATGGTGCGCGGGATTGCGCCCGGGAAGGTGACGGAAGATCAGGATGGCCGCGGTCATGCCGGCGCAGGCGAGAAGAACGCGCGCCAAGCTGCCAAGCGTGCGCGGGACATCGACGCCGTCCACGCGACCGACGTAGATGAGGGCGAGCAGCGCATAGGCGCCGCCTGCCAAACCCGGCGCAATCGCCGCCCAGGTCAGGCCCAGCCGACCGAGGGCACTAATGAAGGCGAGCAGCAGCACCATGTGAATGACGTCAAAGAGCAGCACCGCCCGGGGACGCGCACTGGCCTTGAGATAGGCCAGCACCGCCGAGCCCATCGGATACACCACGCCCAGCACGGCCAAGAAAGTGAGCAGGGGCGCCATGGCCTGCCAGCGCGGATTAAAGAACGTGGCCACCAATGCCTTGGCTTCCACGCCCAGGCCCACGGCGAGCGGAAACACCAGCAGGGCCACGAGCGGCATGGCGCGCACCAAGGCATGCTGCCGCTGCCCGGGCGGCAGCCGCGCAAAGGAAGGCAAAAGCACGTCAGCCAGTGCCTCGCCAATGTTGTCGGCCGGGATCTGCGCCAGGTTGTAGGCCAGTGTGAAAAGCCCCATGGCCGTCGGGCCGAACATCATGGCCACCACCAGCGTGCCCCACTTGGTGGCGGCAAAGGCGGCCAGAGAGGCCATTTGCAGGGGCAGCGCAAACGCCAACACGGACCGCGCCTGCGCCCAGTTGAGCGGCCCCCAGCGCAGCCAGGCACGCCAGTCCACGCCAGAGGCGTAGATCGCCAGACGGAAGATGGATCGCACCACATTGGCCAGCACAATTGCCTGCCCACCCCAGCCCTTTGCCGCCAGCCCGAGCGCCACCGTAGTGAACACAATTTCCGCCCCACTTGCTCCGAGCGCCACACGGCGAAAGCGAAGCTCGCGGTTGAGAATGCGCTCGGGAATCTCGGCCATGCGCAGAATGGCGAGCGCTGCCACCAGGCCCGGAAGATAGGCCACGGCGCCCGGGGCGTTCACCATATGGCACAGCGGCTGGCCAAAGAAGAAGAGAAGCAGCGACACGACGGCAACCGTGCCGGCGCTGAGCACCGTCACATGGAATCCCGCCTCTGGCCCTGCGGCCGGATGGGCCACCACGTATTGCCCGAAGCCGGCCGACGTAGCCACCTGGCTGGTCAGCACCAGCACATAGGCGACCCCAACCTCGCCCACGACATCGGGATTCAAATAGCGGGTCAGCACCAGTGTTCCGAGCGCGCCAATTACGCGGCCGCCAAAGCCTGCGCTCACATGCCAGATGGCGCTGCCCACCGCCCGAGTGGTCAGGGACACGCTGGGCCCTCCATCCAGGTGGAGCCAGCCAGCATGACGTCATCTTGCATCGAGTAGCGGCCGCTGAGGTGCGACGGCGTTCCGAACTGGCTCGGCAGTCTTACGTCGAATGAGTTGCGTTCTGAATCGAATGCCACCTTCAGGTCGCGGAATTCGAGAAAATGGTGTGTGCTCGGGAAGACGCATTTGTAGGCGCTCTCTTTGGCGCAGAAGAAGAGCCGGTCCCAGGGCAGGCCATCGCCCTGTCGGGTGGCCAGCCAAGCGCACTCGTCGGGGGAGCAGATCACCCCTGCCATTTCCTCGGGCAGCGGCGCTGCTGGCTCTGCGTCCAGACCAAGCCCTCGGATGGCGCATGAGCTGCTCGCGGGCAAGGACCGCGCCGCAGCAGCAGCGCAGAAACCGTGGCAGTGCGTGATAGAGCCGACGTAACCGAAAGGCCACACGGGATCACGGAAACGGCCCACTGGGATGGCCACTCGGGCTCCACCCAGCCGGGCCAACGCATCGCGCGCGCACCGCCGGCCAAGCGCGAACTCGTACCGACGCGCAGGTACTGCGCGCGACATGGCCTGCAATTCCTCGGGAAAGAGGTCGGGGCCGTCCTCCAGGTCGCGGCGGGTCACCAAGACCACGCCATCAGGAAAGAGATTTTCATGGCTTCCCTGGATGATTGGAGTCACTGACGCGGATACCACAAACCATCCACTAAGCACAATCGGGGCCAGAGTTGCCGCGGGAGGCGGCGCGCGACAATTGCGCACTTTCCGTGCAAGCGGGCGCGCCATTCATTGGCTGGCGTCCGGCTTGCAGTGCAAGCGAGGCACGCCCTGTGTCCTTCTCAGTTAGGGACCCTGGAGCGCGAAATGGAGCTAACGTGCAAGGAGAACAATCTATGGGGCGGGCTATAGCGGGTGCGACAGTGTTTGAGCCACTGCAGGTACCATCAGTAACCATAAAGTGGCCCGACAGCGTGGCCGAGTCGGGGGCCACTAGGCGGCGCATAGTCTTGTGCGACGACGACGAGCGCGGCTTGCTGCTGGCAGGCGATTGGGATGGCTCTCGCCGCGCGGAGATCGTATCGCGTCAGGGCGAGTTCTTCGTCGTTGCCAGGGCGGAAGGCGAGCCGATTTCGGTGAACGGCAAGCTGGTGCGCGGCGAGGCACGCTTGCGCGAGCACGACGTGGTCAGGGTGGGTGACAGCGAGATTCGCTTCCATGTGGCCCCGGCCGACGAGCCCGAGGACGCCCCCGGCCTGCGCCAGGCGACAGCGAGCAGGACCCAGGAGGGCGCCGCGGATCGCATCATCAGCGTCGCGGACTTCATTTCGCAAAGCCGCGCCATGCGCGTGATGTCGCGTGCGACCGCCAGCCTACTTGTCCATCATCCCGTTCCCATTCTCTTCGACCGCATACTGGACTTGGTGTTCGAGGCGGTGCCAGCCGACTTCGCGGCGGTCATGTTGCGCGAAGGAGAACGGCAAGAGCCTGTGCTCAAAGCCGGCCGCGATCGTCTGGGCCGGTCAGTCGCGCCGCGGATCAGCAGCGCGGTTGTGGCAAGGGTTATCGACGGACGGTCGGCCGTGATGGCCGGCGATGTCTTTGAGGACATGAACCTGAGGCCGCAGCCGGCTCTGGTGGCCGATGCCATCCGCCGCGTGATCTGCGCGCCCCTGTGGGTGTCGACCCAGCCAAACGAGCCGGTGCGCGTGATCGGCGTGCTTTATGCCAGTGCACGGCTCGATCGCCCGCTCTTTCGCGAAGCCGATCTGGAAATCCTGACAGTTCTGGCCAATACGGCTGCGGCCAAGATCGAAACCGCGTGGCTGCTGGAGGCGGGAATGGAACAGCGGCGGATGCAGGAAGGGTTGCGCGTGGCCGCCGAGATCCAGGCAAGTCTTTTGCCACACGTTCCCGCGCTGGTGCCAGGCTACGACCTGGCGGGGCGAACCCAATCCAGTGAGGCCGTAGGCGGCGACTTCTACGACCTGGCCTATGACGGCAGTCTGCTGCACTTGGCGCTAGGGGATGTCGCGGGCAAGGGCGTGGGCGCGGCTATGCTCATGGTTGAATTACGTTCCACTGTGCGCGCCAATTGGCAGCAGGGGCCACTGGCTGAGGCAGCCACCCGGATCAATGGCCACTTTCACCTCAATATCCCGGCCGACCGTTACGCGACCTTCTTTCTCGGCCGCCTCAACCCCAACAGTGGCCAGCTCACCTACGTCAATGCCGGCCACAATCGGCCGCTGCTGGTCGGCGCCGACGGTGGCTGCCAAACCCTGGGCGAAGGCGGCACAGCGTTTGGTGCCTTTGCCGACTCAGGCTACGACGAGGCGCGCGTGTCAATGAAACCAAGTGACACACTGGTGGTCTACTCAGACGGCATCAGCGACGCCTGGCCCGAGCCCGGCACGGCCGACCGCGAGCTGGCCCGGATCGTGCGCAAGGTCGGCCCGGGCGGCGCGGCCGAGATCCAGAACGCCATCTTCGAGGCCGCCGAGCATCGGACAACGGAACTGCCCCGCGACGACCGGACTCTGGTGGTGGTGCAGCGCCTGGCAGCGTAGCGGTCGGGTGCCCTGAAAAATCGGCTCGCGGGTCGCGCTTGGCCCTGTGACGGCATTCGCCTGCGCTGACGGGGCTCTTCTTGCGCGCCAGCGTGGACTGGACTTGGCCGGCGGCTTGCCTGATACTTGAGCGCGTGGAATTGCGTTTGGGGAGGGTAGACCTGCGCGCACCTTTTCCAGGAGAAATCACGTGATCAAACAAGCCGTCTTGGGATGTCTCGTGGGCTTCGCGCTGCTCGGTTGCTCAAACGATGCTCCGACCAGCGCGGCAGGCGGGGCAACAGGTAAGGGAGGCGCTGGCGCTGTCTCATCCGGCGGGGTCACATCAGGCGCCGGGGGCCGATCTGCGGCGGGTGGGTCCGCGACGGGTGGACACGCCGCAACCGGCGGGGCAACCGGCCAGGGAGGCGTTGGTGTTCCATCCGGTGGTGTCACAGCCGCCACCGGCGGCAAGACGCCTGCTGGCGGACGTGCGGGCGGGGTCGTGTCGGCCGGCGGGATTCTTGCCACGGGTGGCTCCAAGAACACCGGCGGCGCAGTGGGAAGCGGCGGAGCGACGGGCGGAGCGATGGCAAAAGGCAGTGCGCCGACCATCGCAGGCTGCAACATCTTTCCAATTGACAATCCCTGGAACCTCGACATTTCGGCCTATGCGATTCACCCCAACAGCGCGGCCTACCTGGCCACGATGTCACCGACCACGGCCTTTCATCCTGACTGGGGGACGGTGACGGAACAGTATGGCTTTCCATTTACAACCGGCACCGGGGCCGCACCGCAGCCTGTGACCTGGACTGCCGATTGGGGCCCGACCGAGAGCGATCAGCTCCCCTGTCCCACGGGAACAAACAAGTTTTGTTACCCGATTCCCTTGACGGCTCCGATTGAAGGTGGCCCCAGCGCGGACACCGACAGTGATCGGCATGTGCTCTACCTCGACACCGCGGGCGCGCCTGACAATTGCACGCTTTACGAACTGTACAATGCACAGAATCCCACTGGCAGTTCGGGCTGGACCGCGGCGAATGGGGCGATCTTTCACCTCGGATCGAACGCGTTGAGAACCGATGGATGGACCTCCGGCGACGCGGCGGGGCTACCTATTCTTCCGGGACTGGTCCGCTACGCCGAGGCGGCAGCGGGCGAGATTCGCCATGCCATCAGATTCACCATCAGCAAGTCGTACCAGGGCTACATCCACCCGGCGACGCACGGGGCCGGCAACACCACGGCCAATTTGCCGCCCATGGGACTGCGTCTCCGCCTCAAGGCATCGTTCGCCACTGGCTCGTTTTCCGGTACGACGCTCGTCATCCTGACCGCAATGAAGAAGTACGGCATCATCTTGGCCGACAATGGCAGCAACTGGTACATCAGCGGCGAAACCAATGAGGCATGGGCTTCCGTCATGGACGGTCTCTCGTCGGGTCTGGGCAAAGTACACGGTAGCGACTTCGAGGTGGTGGACACCGGCCCTGTCTTGACCCACTGATTGTGACTGAGACTCCGTGGCGCATCTTGTGCGCCAGGTACCTACTCGACCCGACAGCAGCGTCGCCAAATAGCAGACGGTCCAATTAGGCGGATCCTTTTCGACCCGCAATGGTGTACGATGGCCCCTGGAGTTAGGACAGCTCCGTCAGGACGCCCCGGGTCCGGTTCGCTCAACCCCGAACCCGGCGTGGCGGGTCCGGCGAGCGTGTCTTGCAATGACTTTTTGAAAGGATTCGCATGCACACGACTGCCCAGCAACGCTTTTTCCTGTGGACACTGTTGATCGCCGGCTGCGGCTCTGCTGGCGACCTAGACGAATGGTCACAAAGCCAAGAAGGCCTGGCCATCAGCCCGACGGCTGTCTATCAAATCAAGAGCGCTGCCACGGGCAAGTGTATCGGCATCGTGGGCAACAGCACTGCCGACAGTGCCAAGGTCGAGGAACGGACCTGCAACGGTGCCACGGGCCAGGACTTTACCATTGCGATCGTCGCAACGGGCTATTACGCAATCAAGAACACAGCGAGCCAGAAGTGCATGGATGTCACTGGGAAATCCACGGCCGACGGCGCTGCCATCATCCAGTACACGTGCAAGAGCAGCTCTACCAATCAGCATTGGGCCATTGCTGACGTAGTCGCGGGCGTAGTTCGCTTCACCGCCCGCCATAGTGGCAAGGTGGCAGAGGTCAATCTCGGTGGCACGGTGGACGGAACCACGGTCGTGCAGCGCACATGGAACGGGGCCACCTACCAGCAGTTCCAGCTTTCGACTGGCACGGGCGGGGCGGGTGGCGCCAGCGGCGCTACCGGCGGAACCACCGGTGCGGGTGGCGCAACCGGCACGGGCGGGAGCACGGCCACGGGCGGCGTTTCCGACATGGGCGGCGCGAGCCAGACTGGCGGAGCGACGGGCTCCGGCGGATCCAGCACGGGTGGAACCACGGACGGCGGCCCGGTCGGCGTGCTCTCCGGCCCGCTTGAGACCGGCATCATCTTTATGGACACCGACGGCAAGCGGGTCAATGCCCATGGCGGCGGCATCATTAAGGTCGGCGACACATTCTACATGCACGGTGAGTACTTTCCGCCAGCCCCCACCACTGACAACAACTTCAATGGCTTCTCCATGTATTCGTCCAAAGACATGGCGATCTGGAAGAACGAGGGGATCATCCTGCCCCAACAGCCGAGCGGCGAGCTGGGGCCGAATCGCAAGGGCGAGCGGCCGCACATCATCAAGTGTCCCGCCACCGGGGAATTCGTGCTCTACGCCCACGCCGCCGATCTCACCTACCAGAAGGACAAGGAAGTGGTCTACGCCACGTCGTCCACCATCAACGGCAAGTACAGCTACAAGGGCCCGCTCAAGAACGCCACGGGACAGAGCGCTGCCCACAGTGACATGGGTGCCTTTGCCGATGACACCGGCGCCTACGTGGTCACGGAAAGCGCCCATGTCTTTACCCTGGCCAGCAACTGCCACAGTTGGCTGTCGGACAAACAGTTCTCCGTGATCAACGGAACATCCGGGGGCTCAGAATCGCCGGCTGTGTTCAAGGCCAACGGCACCTATTATTGGATTGGATCAAACAAGACCGGCTGGCGCGCCAACAACAACTTCTACTCCACCGCACCCGCCATGACCGGGCCGTGGACCTACCAGGGCTACATCGCCCCCGTGGCCGATCCCAACAACATCCTGTCGGACCAGCGGACGTGGATGTCGCAGAGCACCTGGGTGCAGCCCATCGTGGGCAGTCGGGGAACGGTCTTCGTGTACTGGGGCGACCACTGGAGCGGGAACCAGGACACCACGGCTCCAGGCAAGCACAACGATCAGGCCGGGTACGTCTTCCAGCCGATCGTCTTCAACGGGATCAAGATTTCGCTCCCGACCTATCTGGCCACGTGGAACCTGGACGTCGGCGCTGGCACCTGGGCGCAGTAGCAGGCTCCCCACGATTGTGGTGACACAAATCGCTGCAGTCGGTGTTAGAAGAAGGCGTGACTGCCAAACCAATCGTGGCCCTGGCCGGCTTGCTGGCGCTGGGCTGTAGCGATCCCTACACCCCTGACTACCGGCTGGTGAAGACCCGCGTGCTGGCCTTACAGGCCGACCCGCCGCAGCCGCAACTGGGTGAATCGACTACCCTGCGCGCGCTGTTGTACCTGCACGAACAGGCCGAGCAGCCGAGCTACCACTGGACTTGGTGCCCGGCCCCCACCAGCGACAGCAACGGCTTTGTCTGCCCCATCGACCAGGCGGGGTTTGAACAAATGCTGGGTTTGCCGGCGGGCCAGGTGCCCTCGCTGGATCTGGGGACAGGCGAGACCGCGGTGTTCACCAACCCTTTCCCAGCGCAAATGCTGGCCGCCCTGTGTTCCGGCAACCCCGACGCCACCCTGGGCGGCGGGGCGGGTGGCCAGTCGATTTTGTGGCCCTGTGGCAGTGGCGGGCTTCCCATCACCGTGCGCATGGAGTTTCAGACTCCATCCATGCCCACAGTGGCACCGGCGGTATTCAAGATCTACTTGCCGACTGACGCCACCCAGCCGGGCAACAGCAATCCGGTCGTGGGCGGCTTGTCGATCGTCGATCCTCCGCCTCTCGACACACCGGAGCCGCCCGGTGTCCCCACGCTGAAGCGAAAACAGCAGTACAAGATGGCGCTCGACATGACGGACTCAGTGTCCGAGACCTTCATCGGCTGGACCCGCGACAGCTTGGGCGGCTATGCCACCGACGCCAATGGCAAACACATCGTCGGCAGCGTTCAGGAGCTCATCAGCGTCAAGTGGTACGTGGAGGGCGGCGATCTGGGCGACGATATGGGGAACGGCGGCTCCGACACCGGCTACAACCCCTACGCAACGTCACCGCCGCAAACCATGGCAGACGCGGTCGACAACACCTGGAAGACCCCCAAGCCAATCGACTATGACCAAGGCGCCGCGCGCATCTTTGCGGTGGTACGCGACGACCGCGGTGGCGTGAACTGGACCAACGCGACATTCAACCTGGAGGTGCAGCCGTGAGCGGCCTCAGACTGACCGGGCTGGTTTCCCTGTTGGCGCTGGGTCTTGCGCCTGCGCTTCAGGCGGCAGAGGAATCGGGTGGCCACAGCGCCCTCAAGGCCGAGATCGAAGCCACGGCCCTGTCGAAGCAACCCAAGCTGGTGAAACCCGCTGCGCCCATCTACCCGGCGGAAGCGTTGGAAAAGCGCGTGGAGGCCGAAGTCACGTTGCTCATTGACCTCGACACCAAGGGCGAGGTTTCCGGGGTAACGGTCATGGAGCCCAAAACGCCCACCGGCATGGGCTTCGAGGACGCCGCCGTGACGGCCGCCTACCAACTCGCCTTCGAGCCGGCTGAGATGAACGGAAAGCCACTGGCCGTCCAGATCCCCTTCACATTCAAGTTCATCCCGCCCAAGCCGCCCGCGCCACCCCCGCCCAAAGCGGAAGAAGTCGCGCCAGCCCCGCCCAAGCCCGCGCCGGTAAAGAACTTCATTGGCCAACTGGTCGAGCGGGGCACGCGCCTGCCCATGCCCGGAGTGCTGGTCACTGTGTACCGCAGCGAGGACGGCAAGCCGATTGGCTTCGAGTCAACCACCGACGCCAAGGGCGGTTTTCACTTCTTCGACCTGGCACCGGGCACCTGGAAGCTGAACATCGAGCTGCCGGGCTACTATCCGTTTCGCACCAGCGAGGACGTCGTGGCGGGCGAGGCCACCCAGGCGCTGTATTACATGGAGCGCGGCTCTTACAACCCGTTTGACAAGCGGGTGGAAGCCGCGCGACCCCGCAAGGAAGTCACCCGCGTGGTGATCGACCGCGAAATCATTGACCAGACTCCCGGCGCGATGGGCGATCCGCTGGCCGCGATTCAGAACTACGCGGGCGTGGCGCGCGCGCCAGCCTTCTCGGGTGAGATTATCGTGCGCGGCTCTGCGCCGAAGGACACCAAGGTGTTTGTGGACGGCTCCGAAGTGCCAATCGTGTATCACTTCGGCGGTCTGCGCAGCGTCCTGCCCACAGGGATGATCGACAATCTGGAATTCTACCCAGGCAACTTCTCGCCCTACTACGGCCGCGCCATTGGCGGCATCATCGACGTGACGCTGAGGAAGTTGAAGCCCGAGAAGGTGGGCGGCTACGCCGACGTCAGCATCCTGGATGGGGGCCTGTACCTGGAAGCCCCCATCGGTGACAAAGCCGCCATCGCCATCGCCGGCCGCCGCAGCTACATCGATTTCCTCCTCAGCAAAGCCATTCCAGACAACGCGCCGGTCAGCGTGAGCTTGCCGGTGTACTACGACTTCCAGGCCTTGGCCAACTACCGACCGGCGCCCGCGCATGACCTGCGCCTCTTCTTCATGGGCTCGGACGATCGCATGGCCATGGTCTTCAAAAATGCCGGCCAGCTCGGACCTCAGATCACGGGCAACGAGCTCTCCATGGTCACCACGTTCTACAAAGGCATTGCCACCTACAAGTACGTGCCGAGTGAACGGTTTGAAAACACCATCCGCCTCGCCGGCGGGAGCGACCGCTCGAATTCAAAGGAATTCCAGTTCTACCAGTACATGACTGTGGACACACTGCAGTTTCGGGACACGGCCCGCTACAAGTTGTCCGACAAGCTGAGCTTGGTGGGCGGGGTGGACACGCTCTTTCAGCACTGGAACGCCGACGTGCGGATGCCCAGCCCGCCGCGTGAGGGCGACGATCCCCAGACCACCGCAATACTCAACAAGCAGATCACGACCAAGGTGACCGCAAACAACGTTCTGCCCGCGGCCTTCGCCGAGATTGAGATTATGCCCATCAAGGGCCTGCTGTTCCTGCCCGGGCTGCGCTTTGACTACTTTTCTGACATTCACCAGTCCACCTGGGCGCCTCGACTCACGGCCCGCTATCAATTCAATGACCGGTACGCGATCAAAGGCGGAGTCGGGCTCTTCTATCAAGAACCCACAGTCGATGAGAGCAACAAGGACTTCGGCAACGCTGACCTGAAAGCCGAACGCTCGATTCACTATTCATTGGGCGGCGAGTGGCGGCCGCGCAAACACCTGTCGTTTGACGTGACCGGTTTTTACAAGGACCTCGACAACCTGGTCAGCCGCACTGATCGAACCAAGGTTGTCGATGGTCAGACCGTGGCCATGCAATACGACAACAACGGCGTCGGTCGCGTGTATGGCGCCGAGGTGGTGGCGCGCCACGAGACCCACTCCGGCTTCACGGGATGGCTGTCCTATACCCTATCGCGCTCGACCCGCCGTGATTCGGGCGAGACATCCTATCGTTTGTTCCAGCTCGACCAGACCCACATCCTGGCCGTGGTTGGTCTGTACGTATTGCCGCGCAACTGGCAGTTGAGTTCGCGCTTTCGTTTGGTCAGCGGAAACCCCCAAACCCCGGTGGTCAGCAGCGTCTTCGATTCGGAGCACGGCTCGTACCTGCCCGTCTATGGCCGCCCCTATTCCACGCGCAACACCATGTTCTGCCAACTCGATGTGCGACTCGACAAACGCTGGATATTCAACAAGTGGATGCTCAATGCCTACTTCGACGTCCAGAACATCACCAATCGCAAGAACGCTGAGGATCCCCAATACAGCAACGACTACAGCCAAGGCTCGTCGACACCGGGCTTCCCCATCTTTCCAATCCTCGGCGTCCGGGGTGAACTGTGATGAGGCTTTCCATGAGGCACACAAGAGCCATTCGTTGGGCGGGCGCGCTTGTCTTGGTCGCCCTGTTCGCAGCACGACCCAAACCGGCGCAAGCCCAGAACCTGGAAGAGCCGCGTGCCCGTCAAGGCTTCTGGCTGGGGTTTGGTGCGACCGGAGTGGGCGCGCAACTGGTGGAAAAGGGCAAGCTCATCGGCATTTATCCCGGCGGCGCCTTCAGCTTTCGCGTCGGGCAGTTGCTGACCCGACGGCTGGGGGTGGGCTTCTCGTTCGACTACGCCTACATCAGGAAGAACGGAAATGTGGGCGGCTTGGAGGGTCTGGCCATCGAGGTCAACGCCAACCTCTGGCGCAATCTCTCAGTACACTCGGGCGCCGGATTCGGCGTGGTCACGCTGACCGACCAGAACAGCGAGGACAAAACGCTACGTGGCGGCGCGGGCTCGTACTATTTGGCGGGCGTGAGCTACGATTTCTTCCCCTTGCGCAAGCGCCTGACCGGCGGCTGGGCACTGACCCCAACAATCAACTTCCGCGCGATGCCCGACGGCAACATCCACTCCTACACCCTATTCGCCGGCCTGCAGGTCATCCGCTGGTCCGGCCTGTCGGACAACATGCTCAATCTGCCCCCAGAGCAGTAGCTAGAGCATGTCGGGAAATTCCGGGCCGGCCCGCGGATGGCGGGTCGCGGGCCGCGAGAGCGTGGGCGTGAGCGAGTTCGTGGGCGTTTCGCGGGAGGACGGGTCGCGGGTCGCGTGCCGCTCACGCAGGCCGCCCACGCAGGCCGCCTGATCGCTAGCGCTTGCCACCCTTTCCGATCAGGCTGACGATCTCGGCGAAGCCGTCGCGCTCCATCCTGGCCAGATCCCGGGGCATCAGCTTGTCGTTCAGGTAGGCCAGCATGTCGGCAACGTTGTGCGCGAACTCGTTCATCAGGCGCAACTTCTTGGGGGCCTCCTCGCCCGCGTTGCCCACGTTCTTCAGACCGCGGATGGCCTGCTCCAGCTCGTCGCGCTCCTGCTCCCAGAGGGCGGCATACTTCAGTTGGTCCACCGCCCTCGATATCTTCGCATCGGGAAGAACGATGGGGATCACGTGGTTCAGAAACTCGTCGGACCGATCCCGGCGGCGGCGGAAGATGCCGAACAGTTCGTACATGCAGAAGGGCGAACGCAGGTACTTGTCGCTCAGCACGGCCACGATCAAGTCGCCTTCGATGAGGCGATCCATGAACTCCTTGATTCGATCGCCGCTGTTCAGATCCGCCTTGTCGCGATGGATGGGGATGTTCTTGGCCGCCAGCGCGCTGCAGATGGAATCCACCACGGCAGCGCGACGCTGGCCTTCTTCCGTGTCGTCTCCCCACGCGTACGAGATGTACAGCTTGGCACCCTGGCGGGGAAAGTCGGTGGCGGGCAGTGGCCCGAATGCAGGCTCGGCCGGCGCTGCCGGGCGCGCCTGCCTCTCACACCCCTCGGGCCCGTCGCCGGGTTTGGGCTGCAAAGACGCCTCGCCCTTTTGGGCCATTTTTTCGTCCACCCGCGGAAGCTCGTCGATGACCGGCTTCAGGTCGGGATAGCCGAAGCGGCGGTTTTGCTCCGCGAAGCGCTCCCGGATCCAGCGGGCCAGTCGCTCCGGGCGTCCCTGCTGGACCCAGGCGGCCACGCTGCCCCCGTTGTGCCCGGAGCTGCGCATCTCGATCAACGCGCGCGCGCCGGAATCGCGATCGTAGACCCAGACTCCGTATTTCCAGTACACCCCGTTGTCCCCCGCCAGCTTGCCGGCGTCGCAGATCAGCCCGCGGATAAGGCCGGTGTGCAGGAAGGGATAGCGAAACTCGATGCGGGCGCCCTCGCCGTCATTCCACCGTCCCGACAGTTGGTCGGCGACCGCGGCCTTGTCGGGCAGCAGATCCGGCGCCACGTACTCGGCCTCCAGGTCCAGCTTCGGGTCGGCCTTGCGGCGGACGAAGCACACCCCGGCGGACTCCATCAGGCTCAGGAACAGCGCCTGCTCCTTGGGCGCGTAGTCACCCCACACCGTCATGTCCAAGAGCGATCGCGTGAACCTTCCCCCCATGCTCGCGATCTGCCGGTAGGACTTTTCGCGCTCGAACACCGCGTACACCGCCTCCAGGGCCCAGGACTGGTCCAGGATGATGGCCTCCAGAAAGAGGCCCGGCTGGTAGAACACCACGCCCAACTGGTGCAGGTAATCGAGCAGGCTGTCAGGCGAGCTGATGCCCTCGCCGTTCTCGCACAGTTGCCGGAACTGCGCTTGGCTCAGGGTGCGGTGCTGGCGCTCTTCCCTGGGTCGGCCCGCGTCCTCGTTGCGCCAACCCTCCAGGATCTCGATGACCCGCGCCCGTCCCTTGCCGATCACCGATATGCCCTCACGCTCGCGCAGGTAATCGACGGCGTCGCGGATAGCCTCGGCCAGGGCGGCCTGTCCGCGCCCTGTCTTGGCACTGTGCCAGCACTGCTTGAGGAACGGGATCCCGTCGCTGTCCGCGGGCAGGCGCCTTGCCTCCAGCGCGGCGTTATCGCAACGACTTTGCACCACGATGACGGGACTTTGCGCGTAGCCCAGGGTGCGCACGTAATCGAGCCAGTAGGCCAGCGGGTAGTTGCGGAACCGGATCCCGTCCTGTGACTCTTCGGCCGCCTGCTCGAAGTCGGGGTGCCAGACTATGACGAACAGGGCGCGCGTGCGCATGAACAGGGCGTGCGTGCCGTGGTAGATGTCCTGCCCGCCGAAATCCCACAGGTTCAGCTCTTCCCCCGGCCCCAGGGCCGCGCAAGCCAGGTTGGATACGCAGATGCCGTGGGTCGACGGAACCGACGGGTCGTAGGGTAGCCCCTGGAGTTGCCGACAGAGCTGTGTCTTGCCCACCCGGCCATTGCCCAGCACCACCAGCTTGGCCCGCCGGATCTCCACCGAGCCGGTCTCCAGATCGGCCAGGTGCGCCCGCAAACGCGGCAGGCAGTCTTCGCCTCCGTAGTGGGACAGAACCTCCCCTGGGATGCCAGGGACGGAGGCCTCGTGGAGGTACAGTTCGCGGAGCTTCGCGATGAGCCGCTTGGGAAGGTCGCGCAGATGACAGGCGTCGGCGCGAAGCTGGCCGAGCTTTTCGAGATGGAGCAACGGCGCGAAGTCCGCGACCTGGGTGAACGAGCAGTCGAGGGACTGGAGACCGCAAAGTCGACCCAGGGGAGAGATGTCGGCGATGGCGTTCCCTGCAAGGATTCCCCCGCTCTCAGGCGCCCGCAGCGCGCCGATGTGGAGCTCTTTCAGGTGCCCCAACTCGCCGATTTCCGCGGGCAGCTCGGTGAGCCCGAGCCCACTCAAGTTGAGCTTTCCCGTTTTCTGCTCTTTCTCCGCGCGGATCCGTTGTCGAGCTTCGTCGATGCCGTCCATGTTTGCCCTTCCGTGCGACCGCGCGAACACGATTCAATCCTACCCATCAAGGGGATGCTTCCACCTGAGTCCCCGAAAACGAGCAAAACCCCGGTCTGCCGTGATCAATTCCGCGCCCTTTTCCAATGCCAATGCCGCCAGGTAGGCGTCGGGGATGTCGTTGCCGTTCGCCTCGATCTCTTGGCAAAGCCCCGCAAACAACTTCCAGTGGCGTTCCCCGGGTTCCATCTCCATGTGGTTTGCCCGTTCCAGGAGCGAATCCAAGAATTGCAAAGCCTTGTCGAGCGGAGTCGGCACTGGGAAGATCCGGCGGTTGGTCACGATGCGGAGGAATCCGCTGCGAACGATCGTCGGGATGGAGTAATTCCCGACCGAGGTCGCCAGGGACTCGATGAAGCGCGCATATTCCTTGTGCCGATGGCTGCCAAGGCGATGGGCACCAATGAGAACATTAACGTCGAGAAGGGGCATCCCGCTCCGAATCCATGAGGTCTGCCAACGCCGAATTGTCCGACAGGTCCACACCGGGGGACGGTCCCCCGCCCTTGAACACAACCAGTTTGAACGGTTTGGGGGTCTTCAGGGCCTGCTTCTGCTGGAATAGGGCACGCAGGCCGTCCTCCATCACCGCAGTTAGGGTCAGCCGGCGCTCGGCGGCGAAGAGCTTGGCCTGTCGGTAGAGTTGGCTGTCCAAGTCCAGGGTGGTTCTCATGCATAAGAGCATATTGACCACGCATAAGTATGTCAAGGTGGTCCCGGCCACCGCGAGAGATCAGCCCGTCCTTTTGGCTTGACCAAATCCAAGAGAGGAGGGAGACGTGTGCCATGGCGGATTATCAGGCAGACCGGAGGGCAAGCGCCAGGGCGTTGGCCGATCCTCTTTTCTTGGCCTATCTTGGGGGATTCATGGTGAGTGCCTGGGGAGCCTCGCAGGCGGGGACGCCCCTTGCAAAACTCCTAGGCAGTTGTGTGGGATTGTTGTGCGCAGGCTTGATGCTATCTCGTGCGTCTCAGCTCAGACAGCTAGAGGGGCTGGCACCGGGCAAGCTGTGGCGGCTGTCGAGAGCCGCCTTGAAGATTCTGGCGGTGTTCGTGCTCCTCGCTGTCGTTGCGGTCGGTGGCCTCGGGTTCTATGCCTACGTCGGTTCGGACAAGGAGCATGTCGCGCTTCTCGCAAGCCAGATGGACGCTGTCTGGGGTCCGCAGATGCGCAATGGGCCGCCTCTCGCGCAGGTGTTGAGTAAGCCCGAAGCGAGCTGCGAGCAGCGGAAGGACCTTGCCGATGCCTTCCTCAACCCGCAAATCGAAGCGCAGGAACGTGCACTCAACGAGTTGGAGGAGACGCGCGACAAGACCTCCCGAGTCGACTTCTTGTTCGCCCTGGCAAAGACAATGACGGCTCTGGCCTGGGAGACTCACACGGCCGAGGAGACCCGTGCCGAGAAGAGCCTGAGTGATTTTTCCGACGCGTGCCCTTACGAGGCAGAAGTGGTGCGCACGAAGATGAAAACGATTCCTGACGAGATGAAGGCGCGCTACCACGCCAGTCGCAGCCCGTGAAATCGCTGCCCGAACCGTGCCCATCAATACGAACGTGGTCACACCACCGAGCCTGATGATCACGCCCAGCGGGGGCCGCTTCCTAGCCGGCCCAGGCACGACCAGCCTTCCAATCACTTTCAACCTCGCCAATATCGGCGGCGCACCATCCGGGGCGTTGACCACGACTCTGGCCGGCGTCAACGCCAGCGATTTCGTGATCACAGACAATAAGTGTCTCCTCCCGTTGGCGTCGCTTTCGACCTGTGCCATCCAGATGGTGTTCAAACCCACCAGCGAGGGCTCGAAGGGCGCCACACTTTCCGTCAGTGACGCCACGCCGGGCGCGGCCCCAGCTAGCGCCAGCCTAAACGGCGCCAACTACGCCCTGGATTGAACCCATTCGGAGCTCATGCCCTAGGATCATGCGCCTATCTGCCCGTCGTGGGCTCCTCTTGACCGCTCGCTCGGAAACAGTCTGGCAGACGGTGCAGGCCGATCTCTTCGGTGTGCGGCGCCAGGGCTGTCTTGACGTCCGGGCTGGCCAATTCCGCACTTGTTGGCAAGATGCTTGCAGGCGCTCAGTCAAGCTCACACCACCTGGAAAGGCCCACCATCATGCCGAATCACTTTAAGTTTCTAGCGGAATACAATCACAAGGCGAACCTTGAACTCTTCGCAATCCTCGAGCGAGAAGATCCGGCCATCTTGCGCAAGGAAACCGGGGTCTACTTCAAGAGTATTCTGGGGACCCTCAGCCACATCCTTGTATCGGACATCGTTTGGCTTGGGAGACTCGTCGCCAAGGACGAGAGCCTCCGCGTCTCCGTAGGAGCGCTGCCAGCCGTCGGCTTGCCCGCGGTCGTGGACAAGACCTGGCAAGATTGGGCCGAGTTTCGTTCTGCGCGAGACGCGGTAGACGCTGCCTACGCGAAAGTGATTCAGGCTCTACCCGAGGGACGCGTCGAGGAGACGTTCCACTACCAGAATCTCAAAGGCGAGGCACAATCCAAGCCGCTTTGGGTGATTCTCGATCACCTGTTCAATCACCAGACCCACCATCGTGGGCAGATTGCCACGCTTTTGGATCAGGCCGGAATAGCGAACGACTACTCGGGCCTGGCCCCCAAATTTGAATAGGCGCAGCTGCAGGATTCATGAGCGGAATCTCCGCTTGCGCTACATCTCGAAGGACACCAGCAGGATGAATGGCCCTTCGTAGGCTGCCATGGGCTCCGTGATCTCCCACGAGGCGCCCGTGCACATGTTGTTGGTGTACACGCAGGCGACGGAGAAGTCGCGATAGGCATAGGCCGCCCGGGTCTTGTCCACCACGTAGGTGCCGTCGTACGCCGAATTGGGACCCCCGGGAATCAGCCCCGGAGCTGGGCCATAGGTCGAGGTCTGCTTGTCGTCCGCGTAGTAGGGGTACATCGGTTCGACCACCCAGCTCGGCTTGCCATTGTAGGACGTGTTGCCGTGGTCACCATCGTTGCCGGTGTACGAGAACCAGCCGTGATAGAGCTGGAATGACGAGTGCTCGCCGCCGTACGCGGCCATGTTGGTCATGTACACCATGTTCAGCGGGTTGAGCCCGAGGATGTAGTGGAGGTACTTGCGTCCGAGCGTCGTCACTTCCGACGCCGTATGCGTCCCCGTCGCGCTGAAATGCGCCGCCATCAGGAGGTTCGCGCCGTACTGAGACTGTCGGCTGTTGCTGCCCCAGCTCCAGTCCCATGGGTTCGAGGCGTCGCCGAACATCCCGCCGTAGACGCCTGCCTGTTCAAAGGCCCGACTGACCACGCCAACGATGCCGGTGCGCGCCTTGGCGACCACGGCGGCGTTCGCCGAGGAGCTGGCCAGGTAATGGAAGGCGCCCAAGGTCATGACATTTTCAGAAGGCGTCACCATCCACGGCAGCTGACCGTCGAAGGTGTCCCACGCGAACGCGTCCGCGACAGCTTGGGCGGAGGCGTTCGTGGGATCCATGCGACGAACCGCAGCGGCAGCGACTGCCTTCAGACGGTTGTCGGGCCCCGTCGCCGTCTGACCGTTCAGCCAGGTCCAACCGCTGGCCGCGGCTGCGGCATACCCATCACCGGTGGTCGTTTGCCCGATGCCCCGGAACACGATGGCCGCGTGGGCGAGCGACAGGACGGCGTTCGACGTGGCCTGAACAAGCGTGACGCCGCCCCCAGACCATCCGTTGCCGTCGGGGGAAGTGCCGTCGAAGTAGACTCGGTGCTCATCGGACTGGCTTGGCGGCGAGGTCACGGTCGGGTTGTTTCCCTTCACCGATGTCATGAAGTGCCCGTCGGGACGCTGCATGCGAAGGTAGAAATCAAGCTCCCACTTCAGCTCGTCGAGCAGATCCGGAATCCCGTTGCCGCTCTCCGGGATGTTGAGCTGTCCATCGGTCCAGGCACCGGGATTGATCTCGTAGGCGAACAGCATCTGCGGAATACCGCGCCCCCAGAGCGTCTTCTGATAGTCGCCCGCGTCGTGCCATCCGCCGTGCACGTCGAGGTTGCCGTTGTCGGCAGAGCCCGGACCCGCTGGCGCCGAGAAATCGGTCGAGTGACAGGTGGCGTCCACCCAACGCCCCTGGTGTCCGGCGAAGGCGCCCATGGCATCCGACGCGTAGGGCAGCGCCTTGTCGTGATTGCAGCGCTGATAGTAGAAGGACTTCATCGCCACGGCGCCGACGACGGCGTAGACGTCACTCGCGATGCGGAATGGGTACGAACGCAGGCCCAATGAGGGAATGTAGAGGGTGTAGTCGCCGGGGGTGGTGAAGGCGGAAAGATCGACGAGCGAAACCTGATCGCCCGAATCGGCATCGATCGGTTGCAGGGACCCTGCTGTGTACGTCCCGGCCACACTGTCGTCCGCCGCGCTCCGAAGTTCTACGGAAGCGCCCGCGTGTCCGAGCAACACCGCAACCTTTTCGTCGTTTGGTCGCCAGCCGAAGTTGTCCACGCGGATCTGGCTGGAGAGTGTGCCCAGTCCACCCGTGGAGGTTGCGCCACCAGTCGGTGTGGTGCCGCCAGTCGATGTGGTGCCACCAGTCGATGTCGCGCCGCCAGTCAGTGTGGTGCCTCCAGTCGATGTGGTGCCACCAGTCGGTGTCGCGCCACCAGTCGATGTCGCGCCGCCGGTCGATGTCGTGCCGCCGGTCGATGTCGTGCCGCCGGTCGATGTCGCGCCGCCAGAACTGCTGCCGCCACATCCCGACAGCGAACCCGCCACCAGCCCCGCGACAATCAACCGAACTTGGGACGTCTTCATGGATACCTCCGAGTCGCAAATTCGCTACGTAGGGTGCCAATCGTCAAGATCCCAAGGTACTCGGCCCCGGAGCCGGTCGCAAGGACGGCCCGTCCGCTGGCTTGACAGACTTGATGGCAACTCTGTATCGCCAGCCGGAATCACGGTACCATGGATCCGATGATGCCCTCGCGTTGCACTCGGCTGATTCTCTCTTGCCTGGTTCTCGTCACACTGGCCGGCGCTTCCATGCTGGCCGGGGCGGCGCTTTTTGCTCCCCGACTGGCCGAAAGCCTGTGCCGGGATCTCAGAGTCCGGCCCAAGAATCTGCTCGAGGAGGCTCAGCAAAGGTTCGGCTGGAAGATCTATTCACAGTGGGACGAAGAAACCCTGATCCGGCACTTCTTCGGCGATCGACGCAGTGGCTTCTTCCTGGACGTCGGAGCCGCGGATTGCTGCCACGTGAGCACGACCTACTACCTGGATTCGCGGCTGGGCTGGCGGGGGATTGCGGTAGATGCCAACGCCTCCTACCGGGATGGCTACCAGAGGAACCGACCCAGCACCAAGTTCTTCTCGTTCCTTGTGTCGGACACATCTGACGCCCTGGCCGACTTCTACTTCTTGCCTGGGAGTCCGGCCATCGCGTCGGGCCATCGCAGCCACCTGGACAAGTTCGCCGATGTTCGCGGTCACGAAAGAGAGGTCCAGGATTTGAAAGTACCGACCATCACGCTCAACCGGCTGCTTGAGCGCGAGGGTGTGCAGAAGATCGACTTCCTCTCACTCGACATCGAAGGCTTCGAGCTGGCGGCGCTCGACGGTTTCGACATCCAGAAATACCGACCTGACTTGGTGTGCGTGGAGATCCAGACGGAGTTGGCGGCCAAGCTGCTGGACTACTTCGCTCGCAACAACTACCGGCGTATCGATGACTATTTGCCCTTCGACATGCACAACTGGTACTTCGCCCCGGTCAAGAAGAGCTGATCGGCCTTGCGACCGCCGTTCCCAAGCTGTACGAGCCGTCTAGCGAATCATTCGACCGTCACGCTCTTGGCCAGATTGCGGGGCTGGTCCACGTCGTGGCCGCGCACGACCGCGACAGCGTAGGCCAGCATCTGCAGCGGCAACACCGTGAGTAAGGGCTGCAGCAGGGCAGGCGCATCAGGGACCCACAGAACATCCTGGCAGAGCTTAGTGATCTCGGTGTCGCCCTTGGTCGCCACGGCGATTACATGGCCCTCGCGCGCACGCACCTCCGCCAGATTGGACAGCACCTTGTCGTAGCCGTTGCCTTTGGTTGCAATGACAACGACAGGCAGGCCGTCGTCGATGAGGGCGATTGGGCCATGCTTCATCTCGCCCGCGGCATAGCCCTCGGCGTGGATGTAGGAAATCTCTTTGAGCTTGAGTGCGCCTTCCAGCGCGATGGGGTAGTTGCTGCCGCGGCCGAGGAACAGGAAATCGTGCGCGTCCTTGTGTTTGCGCGCCAGTTCCTTCAAGTCGCCGCACAATCGCAGGGTTTCGGTCATCTTGAACGGGATTTGGATAATGTCGTTGGCAAAGCGAACCGCCGAGATGTCATCCAAGACTCCGTTGCGCCGGCCCAAGTGAATGGCGAGCAATGTCAGCGCGGTCAATTGGGAAGTGAAACATTTCGTGGACGCGACGCCGATCTCCGGTCCGGCAAAGGTGTACAGGGCAAGGTCAGAATTGCGCGCTATCGCCGAATCGACCACGTTGCTGATGGCCAGGGTGCGGGCGCCACGCGACTTGGCTTCGTTCATAGCCGCCAGCGTGTCGGCGGTTTCGCCGCTTTGTGAAATTCCCACCACCAGATCGCCGGGGCCAATGACCGGCTCGCGATAGCGGAATTCGCTGGCGAGGTCTACCTCGCAGGGAATGCGAGCCACCTTTTCGACGAGGAACTTGCCCACCAGACCCGCGTGGTACGACGTCCCGCAGGCAATTATCACGATGCGATGGGGGATCTCAGTGACTTCCTTTTCCCACAGCACAGCGTCGCCATTGGAAAGCATCAGTCGACCGCGCAGGGTATCGGTCACAGCGCGCGGCTGCTCGTGAATCTCCTTGAGCATAAAATGCGGATAGCCTGCCTTTTCTGTCTGCCCCGGTGTCCAGGTCAACGTCTTCGACGGGCGATCCACCGCCTGTCCGTCGAGTCTGGTGACGCTCACTTGATCGTGGGCAATGTGGGCCACGTCGCCGTCTTGGAGGAAGATGACCTCGCGGGTTTGGTCCAAGATCGCCGGGGCGTCTGAGGCCACGAACATTTCGCCTTGTCCCACGCCCACCACAAGCGGCGAGGCCTTCTTCGCCCCCACCATCTCGTTGGGGTGCCGGTCCGAGAGGACCGCAATGGCATACGATCCCTCCACCTGGCGCAGGGCCTGGCGAACCGCCTCGGGCAGGGACGGGGCCCCATCGATCAAAGCCTGGTCAATCAGGTGGGCGAGAACCTCGGTGTCTGTCTGTGAGCTGAAGTGCCTTCCGGCTGCTATCAGTCGCTCGCGCAGAATGGCGTGGTTTTCGATGATCCCGTTGTGAACCACCGAAACCGCGCCGGATTTGTGCGGATGCGCGTTTTCTTCCGAGGGGCGGCCATGGGTGGCCCAGCGCGTGTGCCCGATTCCCACCAACCCATGCGGGCTCTCGACTGCCAGCAGCTTCTCCAGCGCCGCCAATTTGCCTCGACAACGAACGAGCTGCGCGCCGTGTCCGTTGGCCACTGCGATGCCGGCCGAATCGTAGCCGCGATACTCCAGTCGTCGCAGGCCATCGACCAGAATAGGAGCCGCTTCCCTCTTTCCGACGTATCCAATTATTCCGCACATAGGTTCCTCACCATTTCTATCGTAGGCGCGTTAACTGACGCATCTTCGGCACAGTCGGACAGCGTTGACCGGCAATTCTCGTTCACCGGCAGGTAACGTCCGTTACCCAGAGGTGACGCCGGTCTTTCACGGCCCGCGAAACCGTGGTTCGTGAACACTGCGCGCGCAGCCGCAGCCACGATGCACCGACTGCGTGCTCGCGCCGCCACAGCCTCGTTACCAGCGTGCACGATCTTCATGCATCTTCTGACAGCACGGCTCGTGCCAAGCCTGCTTTGGTGTGCCGATCGTCGTCGGTCCTGTGACTGGTGGTGGTCGGCAGTCATCCAATTATCAGAGGGCAAGGTGCGAACGCTTCGATTCTCCTCGATGTTGACGACTGCGTACCGGGACGAGTTGGAGCGCATAGTTTTTTTCAACCCTGAGCAGGAGCGCGTGACCACATCGTTGCTCGACTCGGTCAAGCGCTACGGCGTGCCCCGCATAGTCGAAGACGGTACCCTGCTTCGTTTTCGCATTCCGGCCTTCGGGTCCATTCAGAGCCTCTACGCGTTTGACGAGGGCGAGCTGCCGGCCCGGTTGGTGGGCGTGGTCATGTTCGTGCGCGAGACGCCCGACACCATGCTCTTGCTCCACCTAGCCGTTCACGAGGACTACACCGGCGCAGGCGATCGCGCCGATGCCTGGGTCACGCCTCGACTCATGGCGGCCGTGCGGGGAGCGTGCCGGCAAACCCGCGGCATCACAACTCTGCGCATGCTCTACCCACACGAAACCCAGGTCCGACTAGAGCCCGCAGGCTAATCCGGACGCTTGGGAAGCACGGCCGGCACGTGAAGTCCGCTCTTGGGCGCACTATTGTACTGCTGCAGGCGGTACTGGATGGTTCGCACGCTCATGCCCAAGATCTCGGCCGCCTTTGTCGTCGAGCCACGGGTCGCCTCCAAGGTGGTCAGAATCGCGTGACGTTCGATGTCTTCCATCTTGGAGCCAGGAATACGCATTCCTGCCGTTCCCATCGGCGCCGGTCCCACGCTGGGCGGCAGGTCCGCCGCATTCACGCGGGGGCCAACTGCCAGCACCACCGCGTGCGCGACCGCGTTCTCCAATTCGCGCACATTGCCGGGCCACTCGTAGGCCGCCAGCCTCTCCAAGGCCTCGTCGGAGAAGCCCTCCAATGCCTTGCTATCCTCGCTGGCGTACTTGCGCAAAAAGTGCATGGCAAGGGCGAGAACATCCGACCCTCGCACGCGCAGGGGCGGCAGCTCGATGTTGACCACGTTCAGTTGATAGAAGAGATCTTCGCGGAAAGCGCCGCGCACCACCTCTTCACGCAAACTGTGGTTGCTGGCCGCGATCACCCGCACGTCGACTTGCAGGGCCTCCTGCCCGCCCATCCGCTCAAAGGTGCGCTCTTGCAAAAAGCGCAGCAATCTCACCTGCAAAGCGGGGGGAACGGCGGATATCTCATCCAGGAACAGGGTGCCACCCGCCGCCTGTTGCAGTCGCCCTTCGCGGCGGCTCGGGTTTGCCGGCAGGGCGCCGGCTTCATGGCCGAATAGCTCGCTTTCCAGCAGGGGCGTGGCCAAGGAGGCACAGTGCAGCTTGACGAACGGCCCCTTGGCGCGCGGGCTGTGCTCGTGAATCGTGGCGGCGAACAGCTCCTTGCCGGTTCCAGGCTCGCCCGTGATAAGCACGCTGGCCTTGGACGCCGCCACCTGGGGCAGCATCTTGAACACGTTCTGCATGGCGGGCGAGCTTCCCACCAGGTTGCTGAAACTGTACCGCTCGGCCAGGCGGGCTCGGAGCTGCCCCGCCTCGCGCCGGAGCCGCAAGCGGTCCATTTCGCGCGCGACCACGACGGACAGTACCGTCAGATCGAGGGGCTTGGTCAGATAGTCCGCCGCGCCCTCTTTGAGCGCCGTGACCGCTGTTTCCACGTCGGCGAACGCCGTGGTCACAATGACGGCGAGATCGTGCCCGTCCGCATGGACTTTGCGCAGAAGCTCCAGCCCGTCCATGCCAGGCATCTTCAGATCCGTCAGGATCAGGTCAGGGGCGAACTCCGCGAGTTTCCCCAAACCTTTGAATGCATCCGCCGCGGTCTCGACCACGTAACCACCATCGCGCAAGACTTCGGCCAGGGCCGCCCGTGAGTCCGCGTCGTCATCCACTACCAAAACTCTGCCCTTCATGGGCTGATAGCCATGCAACACCTGCGCCAGCGCCGCTTGTGGAGCCAGGCGCAAGGACGTGGCAACAGGGGAACGAGGCTTGCATTGCCCTCGGACCATGACCGGCGGATTGTGGGATCTGATTTCGACGCAGGGAATGCGAAGCGGCGCTAATCCCGAGCAAGCAACGCGAGTCGAGTCAAGTCGACGTGCCGTGGCCTCAACCGCGATTCCCGCCCAGCCGGCGGGCGCCGATTCAACGCCCGGCCCCGTGTTGACCCGCGAAGCCGCCACGCGGTTCGAGTACGTGAGCCAAGTGGGAGCGGGCGGCATGGGCGCGGTTCACTGCGTTCGCGACAAGAACCTGCTGCGCGAAGTGGCCATCAAGGTGCTTTCCCCCACGCTGGCGACTGACCCGAAGTACGTCAGGCGCTTTCTCGCCGAGGCGCAGATCCAGGCGCAGCTCGATCATCCCAACATCGCGCCCGTCCACGATCTGACCCTGGACCACGAGGAAACCAACTACTTCACCATGCGCCTTGTGCGCGGCCGGACCCTGGCCGACTGGATCATGGCTGCACACCAGTCATCGACGACGTCGGAATCCACCCACGAGATGCTGGGAGCCTTTCTCAAAGTCTGCGACGCAGTCGCCTTCGCCCACAGTCGGGGCGTGCTCCATCTCGACATCAAGCCCGAGAACATCATCATGGAGGATTTTGGCACTGTCTACCTGATGGACTGGGGGCTGTCGCGACTGAGCGTCCACGCATCCGAGCAAAGCGACGCAGTTGTGCTTTCCGATGAGGCGGCCTGCGGCGTGGTTTCTGGCGTGGTGGGATCGCCTTCCTATATGTCGCCTGAGCAGGCCATGGGCGGCGGGAGCCTGGTCAGCGAACGCACCGATGTCTTCGGTCTGGGTGCGGTTCTCTACTCGATTCTTGCGGGGCGGCCGCTCTACCTGGCCGACTCGATCGACGACGTGTTGGAACAGGCGCGCGGAGGCCAGATTCCTCCCTTGCCGGACGCGGTCCTCGGCCTGCCCCTGCTCGAACGCATCCACCAAATCGCGCGCAAAGCACTGGCGTTTGATCCGCGGGATCGCTACCAGAGCGTGCTTGAGCTCAAACGCGAAGTGGAGGCGTTTCTCCAGGGCGGAATCGCCTTTCCGATCGAGAGCTTCGCGGCCGGGGAGCACATCGTGACCGAGGGTGAGGCAGGCGACACTGCCTTTGTCATTGTGCGGGGAAGCTGTGTTGCGTACCGCGAGCGCGGGGGAAAACGCGGCGCCGTCCGCCACCTGGGGCTCGGCTCTGTCTTTGGCGAGGAAACGGTCTTTCGGCCCGGTCGACGTGATGCCACTGTGGAAGCGATGACTGACGTTTCCGTGCGCCTGGTGACTCGCAAGATGATCAATGAGGGCCTCGGCCGAGATTCATGGTTTGGGGCCTTTGTGGCGGCGCTTGCCGATCGATTCGTGCAAACGGAAGCCCTACCGGCCCGCCGTGCCGAAACCGACAGCCAAGCCGCGCAGGCCGAAGATAGCTAGTTTCATGATTCCAGGGCCTGTGCCCGCGAAACATTGTGCGTTTATGTCGCCTTTGCAACGACATTGACCCTTTTCGCAGAGTCGCTCCCCCTCTACCTGCCAAGGACGGTTGCATACGAAGTGGCAGTGCGGCGCGTTGTATGAGCCGTGCGGGGGACAGTCTCTCAGGTCGAAAGGAACGTCACGATGAAATATCGGCTTCTCTCGTCATCTGTTTGCCTGGTGCTTTGCCTGTCAGCCATGCCTGCCCAGGGCCAGCGGATTATGGAGAAACTCGGCCGAGGCCTTGTCGCAGTCAAGTCAGGAACTGGGACCTATCTGTCCTGGCGGCTCTGGGGCACGGAACAGGGCACGGACATCGCCTTCAATGTCTACAAGGGGACGACAAAGCTCAATACCGCGCCCGTCACCACCTCAACCAACTACCAGGACAGCAGCAGCGGCACTGGAGACTACTCCGTGAAGGCCGTAATCGGTGGAGTAGAGGAAACGACGGGCGCCAACGCGATGTTGAATCTGCAGAACGACTACCTTGAGATCCCCCTCAAAGCCGCCCCCGGCAAGCCAATTCATCTTGGCTATGTCGGCGATTTGGATGGGGATGGCGAATACGAATACATCGTGGACCGGGTTCAACCAAACACATCCCAGTATGTGGATGCATACAAGAGGGACGGCACGTTCATGTGGCGGGTTGATATGGGTCCGAATTCTACCAATACCGACTTGTCATTGTCCGGTCCGGACACCATCAGCGTCGGGCACGCCGACGATGAAACCGTGTATGACATCGACAGTGATGGCAAGGCCGAACTGATACTCCGTGGTGGCAACGGCATGATCTTCGGGGATGGGAAAGTACTGAACGCGTCGACAGTTCAAACCGACTCGTTCATCGTTGCGGTCGACGGCGTCACCGGCGCGGAGAAAGGCAAGGAAGTCGCTGTTCCCCAAGATCTCAAGGCCACTGGGAATGTGACCGGCCATTTCAGCATCGCCTATTGGGACGGCGTCCATCCCAGCCTGTACTTCAAGGGAAAGGCTGGCGGGACGGCGGCGCTGATGGACATGGGATTTGATTTCAAAGACAACGCCTGGTCATTGCGCTTCAAGGCCGTACGAACCCCGATAAACTCCTTTCCAAACAACCACCAGAACAGATGCCTCGACATCAATGCCGACGGCATGGACGAATGTGTGGACGGCGGCTATGCCATCAAAGGGGATGGAACAGTTCTTTGGAATATGGGTTCCCAGGGCATTGTCCACGGCGACCGGTGGCATATAGGCGCCATGGATCCCAAGCCCGGGGCCGACCTGTTGGGTTGGGGCGTTGGGCAGCGGGCTCCCAACTACGACTGGTATGAGTACAACGCCAAGACCGGCACCGTAACTCGAAAGTCTGGGCCCGGTGGATCCGATATGGCACGCGGTTGTTGTGGAGACGTTGACCCGACCCATCCGGGGTACGAATGTTGGACTGGCAGCAAGGTGTACAACATGGTGGACTTGACCGGTACGCAAATAGGGTCTGGCTCGCCGGCGCAAAACTTCCGAATTTGGTGGGACGGCGACTTGCTGAGCGAAACCCTCGACGATGTCACCATCGCAAAATGGGCCTATCCAGGGGCGACGAATCTTGCATTCACCAGCAAGAAGCTTGAGGGCAAGTCCTCATTCCGCCAAGCCGTGCCCTTGTACGGCGACATGTTTGGCGACTGGCGCGAGGAGGTGCTGCTGGAAAGCACGGACGGCACGGCGATGCGGATCTACACGACCACGATTCCAACCGAGAAACGCATCTACACCCTGATGCATGATCCGGAATATCGAAACAGTATGTGCGAAAAGGGCTATCAGCAATCACACATGGCGGACTTCTATCTGGGCGACGGAATGGCCGAGCCGCCCAAACCCAATATCAAGTATCCTGACGGAACCGGCGGTGGGCCGGTCGGCACTGGTGGCGCGGGCGGCGGTGGGAATACTGGGGCCGGGGGATCCGGCGGAATCGGCAGTAGCGACGATGGTGGAAGTACCGGCCCTGCGATTGACGGCGATGGCGGCGCGATCGGTTCGGCAGGGGCGAGGCCTTCAACCGGCGGTCGGTCCGCGGCTGGCGGTGGCGGCAACAGCGGTAGCGCACTAGGCGCCGGCGGGACACCGGCAACAGGGGGGAGCGCCAGTGCGACCAGCGGAGCGGCGGGCGGACAGAACGGCACCGGCGCACCGATTGTCGCGTCTGATGCGGGCTGTTCCTGCTCGCTCGGCTCGGCGACCAATGGCACCTCAGCGGGATCGCTCCTCGCTATCCTGGGCGTGTTGGGTCTGGCTCTGCACCGGAGGCGATCGCGAAGGTGATAGGTGGCTTTTCCCCGCGTCTAGCCAGACGCGGGCAGCGCGCGAGCCACAATGCGCGGTTGTGATAGCGTGTGTCTGTGAACGCGGATTCCCAGGGCAATCGGAAACATAGTGCACCCTTTCGATTGACCTTCTGGGTGGTCCTCATCGCAGCCGCCGCACCGGCGATACTGGTCCTGCTCGGGCGCGCGGCCCGCAGCCAAAGGCCGACATCCGATGCATTCGCAGCCGAGCCGCGGCTATGGAGTGGGCAATGGCTACGAGAGCCGATCGAACAGAACCGTTTCTTGCGGATGCCGATTGTGGGCTCTAACCTGTCCGGACTCACCTTCACCAGCGACGGGCAGCGCGGCTGGGTCGTTGGCGACCATGGAGCCATCCTGAGCACCGGCGACGGTGGCCTTTCCTGGCAGGCGCAGCGAACCGACATCAAGAAGGGTCTGCTGGCCGTGACCTTCACGAGCGACGGTCGGAGCGGCTGGGCCGTCGGAGTCGGGGGAACCATCCTCAGCACACGCGATGGTGGCAAACTCTGGCAGCTTCAGGAAAGCGGCAGCAAGAGCACTCTTGCCGCCGTGATGCTTACGAGCGATGGGCAGCGGGGCTGGGCGGTCGGTGGCGACGGAACAATTCTGAATACGCGCGATGGTGGCAACTCTTGGCAGTCCCAGTCGAGCGGCTGCAAGGACTTCCTCTTGGACGTGACGTTCATGAGCGACGGGCAGCGCGGCTGGGCAGTCGGAATAGGTGCGATTCTGAGCACGCGCGACGGGGGCAATTCCTGGCAGGCCTATCCACAGGGCAACGAGGCAAGCTTCTCCGGCGTGGTATTCATGAGCGACGGGCAGCGCGGCTGGGCAGTCGGCAGCGAAGGAACGATTTGGAGCACGCGCGACAGTGGCGACACATGGCAGCCCCAGTCGAGTGGCACCAAGGAATGGCTCCTCGCCGTAGCATTCATGAGCGATGGCCTGCGTGGCTGGGCCACGGGCAGCGCGGGAAGGATTTTGAGTACGTCTGACGGCGGCGCCATCTGGCAGGCGCAGGCGAGCGGCAGCATCCAAGGCCTTCGTGCGGTGATGTTCATGGGCGATGGGCAGCACGGGTGGGCCGTGGGCGTTGGCGGGACGATTTTGAGCACAAGCGACGGCGGCCATTCCTGGCAGGGCCACACCAGCGCTCCGAGACGATGGCTGGACACTGTGACCTTAACCAGTGATGGCCAGCGTCTGTTGTGGGAAGCCTAAATCGCTTCCCCCCTCATCGGGTCCACCTCAAGGTCGTCTTCAGTTCAGCCGAAGACCGGAATACAGGTTTGGCCGGATGGCTATTTGACATCACGCGTTGCCATTTGTGCCGTCGGCTTTTCCCAACAAGACCAGGCAGGAGGACTCCATGACTTTGAGGAACGTGTACGGTTGGACGATATGCGGTTTCTTGCTGGTGAGCGCGTGCTCGTCAGGCTCATCTTCAGAGGGTGTCGCGATCTCGAAAAGTGGCCAGGCGCTCAGTGCGCAGACCATCAATGCGCAGATGACGCTGCCGTCGACGCTGAGCAACTCCGCGTTCTTGGTTGCGCAAACTAAGGTGCAGCTCGATTCGGGCGTGACGATTAACGGCGCAGTTTGGAGCGCCGGCACGGTTTCGATGCAGCCGGATGCCAAGGCGCAAACCGTTACGTGCACCGGCAATGTGCTGCTTTCTGATCGGAATTGGATTGTCAGTGTGACGACCGGCGGGGTGGTTGTCCAGGGAAGCAACGATGTCATCGGGACTGTCACCCGGACGACGCTCACCAACGTCACGAATTCCACCAGCGTCACTTTCCCGGCGGCAAGCCAGACCATCGCCGTGAATTCGGGCCAAACCAAGTCCCTCAGTCCAGGCGGCTACGCCAACGTGACCGTCAGTTCAGGCGGAACCCTGGTGTTGTCGGCGGGTGACTACTACGTCGCGGGGCTGGCTCTGGAATCGAACGCCATTTTGAAGCTGAATTCAAGCCAGAGCGCGACGCGGGTCTTCATTGCCTCATGTCTGACCTATCGGGCGACGATGGCGAGTGGCACGGATCCCTCGCGCTTCTTCGTGGAGTATCTCGGCACGAATCCCGTGCAATTGGATACAGCATTTCTGGGCACAATGGTCGCGCCGCGCGCGTCGCTCACAGTGGGCACGGCCAACCGTCAGACCCATCGGGGTTCGTTCATGGCCCAGTCGATTGAAGTGCAGCCAAACGCCAAGATGGACTTCGTCCTGTTTAACGCGGCGGGAACGACTTCGTCCTGCGCCGCTGGCACTTGGGATCCCGACGGGAATCCATTCACGCCGTGCGTGGCCAAGACATTGTGCGCGGCGGGCAGCTATGTTTCCAATGAGGGCAGCACGACCAGCGATCGCACATGCACGGGGTGCACAAGCGGGCAGTTCAGCTCGACGACGAACGCCGCCAGTTGCAATGCCTGGGTCACCTGTCCGGCCGGGACCTTTGTATCGAACACGCCTTCCTCGACAGTGGACCGCGTGTGCGTGGCGTGCCCGCCTGGGCAGTATTCCAACGGCAACAACCAAGCGCAATGCCTCGTTCAGGGCATCTGTGCCGCTGGCACGGTGCAGACTGTGGCGGGCACGCCCACCGCGCCGCCCGTGTGCACCGCGTGTGTGGCCGGCCAGTATTGTGCTGGCGGCGCAAATCCCCAGACGACCTGTGCTTCGGGCACATGGGACCACGACAGCGATCCAGCGACCGCGTGTGCGCTCAAGACCACTTGCGTGGCGGGTAACTACGTGGCGAGCGAAGGCACGACCACGACTGACCGTACGTGCTCGTCGTGTGCGAGCGGGACGCTCAGCGCAGTGCCCAATGCCGCGACCTGCACGACGTGGAGCACGTGCCTGGCCGGCAGTTACGTGACCAACACGCCGTCGACCACGGTGGATCGCGCGTGCAGCCCGTGCCCGGCCGGTCAGTATTCGAGCAGCAACAATCAGACAAGCTGCCAGGACCAGGGGACATGCGCGGCGGGCACGGTACAAACTGCGCCGGGCAGCGCAACCTCGGCCGCGGTCTGCGCGGCTTGCACGCCAGGAAACTACTGTGCCGGCGGGGCGAGCCCACCTTCGGCTTGTGGCGGCGGCATGTGGGATCACGACGGGAGCCCGGCGACCCCCTGCGTGGAGAAGACCTCGTGCACGCCGGGGACGTTTGTGGCGTCTGAAGGCACGGCGATCGCGGACCGCGTGTGCTCGTCGTGTGCGAGTGGGCAATTCAGTACCGGCAACAACGCAGGGACGTGCAATCTGTGGTCGACGTGCCCGTCCGGCAGCTTCGTGAGCAACACGCCATCGGCCACGGTCGATCGCGTGTGCGCACCATGCCCGAGCGGTCAGTATTCGAGCGGGATCAACCAATCGAGCTGTCAGGATCAGGGGAGCTGCGCGGCCGGCACGGTACAGACCGCGGCGGGCACCTCGACCTCGGCGGCGGTGTGCCAGGCGTGCGTGGCCGGGCAATTCTGCGCGGGTGGAACGAACCCGCCAGCCACCTGCTCAGCCGGCACATGGGACCAGGACAGCGATCCGGCGACCCCATGCGCGGCCATGAGCGTCTGCAGCCCGGGAAACTGGATGACCAGCGACGGCACGCCCACCACGGATCGCGTCTGCAGCGCGTGCGCCGGCGGAACGTTCAGCACCACGGCGAACGCCCCTGGTTGCATAGCTTGGGCGAATTGCGAGGCGGGAAGCCACGTGGCGAACACGCCTTCGGCCACTGTGGATCGCGTGTGCACGGCGTGCGAGACGGGACAGTTCAGCACGACCCAGAACGCGGCTGCATGCACGGTGTGGACGACGTGCAGCGCCGGCTCTTACGTCAGCAATACGTCTTCCTCGACAACTGATCGGGTGTGCTTGGCCTGCGCCTCAGGCGAGTTTTCGAGCGGGGAGAATCAGTCGAGCTGTGTTGCCCAAGGAAGCTGCGCGGCAGGGACCGTGCAAATCAGCGCGGGTACGGCGACGTCGGCGACGGTGTGTTCGGCCTGCAGCGCGGGCGAATACTGTGCAGGCGGGACAGGTCCCGAGGTCGCGTGTGCGGCTGGCACGTGGGATCACGACAGCAACCCAGCGACGGTCTGCGTGGACAAGTCGACCTGCAGTCCTGGGAATTTCGTCGCGAACGAGGGAAACACCACCAGCGACCGCAGTTGCAGCGCCTGCGCCAGTGAGCAGTTCTCGACGGAAAGCAATGCGCTTTCCTGCCAGCCGTGGAATGCGTGCGCGGCCGGCACCTTCGTGTCGAATACGCCTTCCTCCACAGTCGATCGCGTGTGCACCGCGTGTCCAACGGGACAGTTCAGCAGCGGAAGCAACGCCGCGCATTGCACGCCAGCGAGCGTGTGCTCGGCGGGCACTTACGTGAGCGCGCCCGCGACCAGCGCCAGCGATACTGTGTGCGCTCTCTGCGCAGACGGGACCTTCAGCGGGACCCCGGACGCGGCGTCGTGTGCGCCGTGGAGCACCTGTGAGGCTGGCACTTTCGTGTCGAGCCCGCCTTCTGCAACCGCCGATCGCGTGTGCACCGACTGCCCCGCGGGCCAGTCGAGCAGCGGCACCAACGCCGATAGCTGCACGCCGGTAGGCCCGTGCCCGGGCGGACCGGGTAGCTGCACCGTCGCGTCGAGCATCGCCGGCGGCGTGTATCACACATGCGCAGTGCTGGGCGGTGGGGTGTGGTGCTGGGGCAGCAATAGCTACGGCCAGCTCGGCACAGGGGTGGATAGCGGCAGTCTTGTTCCCGTGCAGGTGTCGGGGCTGACCTCAGGCGCGACGGCCATCGCCGCCGGGCTGTATCACACGTGTGCGGTGGTGAACGGCGGCGTGCAATGCTGGGGCTACAATTCGTTCGGCCAGCTCGGCGACGGCACCGGGAGCAGCGGATCTGTTCCGGTACAGGTGTCGGGTCTGACATCAGGCGTCACCGCCATTGCGGCCGGTGACTACCACACCTGCGCAGTAGTGAACGGCGGCATGCAATGCTGGGGCTACAATGCCCACGGCCAGCTCGGCGACGGGAGTCTGAACACCAAGTACATTCCGGGACACGTGTCCGGGCTTGCATCAGGCGTGACCGCCATTGCCGCGGGTCGCGAACACACATGTGCCGTAGCAGACGGCGGGGCGCGATGCTGGGGCTGGAATGCCTACGGCCAACTCGGTATCGGCTCTGCGATCAACAGCAACGTTCCGCTACCGGTGACGGGGCTGACGTCAGGCGTGACGGCCATCGCCGGCGGTTACGGGCACACATGCGCAGTGGCAGGTGGCGCCGCGCGATGTTGGGGTCTAAATTCCTGGGGGCAGCTCGGCGTCGGCTCTCAGATCAATAGTAGCGTTTCGGTGCCGGTATCGGGGCTGACATCAGGCGTGACCGCCATCGTCGCCGCCTACTTGCAGACCTGCGCGGTGGTGGATGGCGGAGTACAGTGCTGGGGTCACAATGGGTACGGCCAGATCGGCGACGGCACTACGACCAGCAGGTCCGTTCCAGTACAGGTATCGGGGCTGACATCAGGCGTGACCGCCATCGGCGCCGGCTACTATCACACATGCGCCTCGGGGAGCGATGGCCTGGAATGCTGGGGTCTCAATTGGTACGGTGAACTCGGCGACAGCACCACGATCGGCGAGCTGGCTCCCGTTCCGGTCCTGTTCCTGTAACTCTCGCCAGTCATCCGGGCGCGCTGGCCGTGCCCGGATGGATGACATGGTTGGGGGCGGTGAGAACCCGCCCCGTCTATCGCATCACCCGGTGTGCAGGCTGACCAACCTACTGTCCTGCGGATCCGCCGTCACCCGTCGCGGCCGCGCACCTTCACAAAGGTGCCGTTCCGCAGTTCCTCGTAGGCGGTTCGCAGTTCCTCCTGGGTGTTCATCACAATCGGCCCGTACCAGGCGACTGGCTCTTTTATGGGCCGGCCGGAGATCAGCAAGAAGCGCACCGGCTCATCGCCGGCTCGGACGGCCACGCTGTCGCCGTCGTCGAATAGAATCATGTGGCCGTCTCCCAGAAGTCCGCTGCGTTCCATGTCGAAGTAGTTGTCCCCTTCGGCTTCGTAGCTGTAGGGATCGCCTTGATGGCAGAACACAGCCTTGCCGCCGATCACGTAGGCCAGCACGGTGTGACCGCGCGGCGTGGCACGGGTGAAGGTCACGCCAGCGGGCACAGTGACGTCGAGATACTCGGGCGCGGTGACCACGTCGCGCACCGGGCCGGTCACGCCGTCGACGACACCGGCGATCACCTTGATGCGGGTTCCGTCGGCTTGCACGACCGCGGGAATCTGGGCGCTGACAAAGCCCCGATAGCGCGGATCCATCATCTTGCTTGCCGCGGGCAGGTTGGCCCACAACTGGAAGCCGTACATCGCGCCCTGCGGGTCGCCCTTCGGCATTTCCTGGTGAACGATGCCGCTGCCGGCGGTCATCCACTGCACGTCGCCGGACGAGATGACCCCGCTGTTGCCCAGGCTGTCGCCGTGTTCGACATCGCCGCGCAGAACGTAGGTGATAGTTTCCATCCCACGATGGGGATGCCATGGGAACCCTTTGAGATAGTGCTCGGGTCGGTCCGATCGAAAGTCGTCGAGCAGGAGAAATGGATCGCAGAGTTGCGGGTCGCCAAAGCCAATGGCCCGTCGGAGATGAACGCCCGCTCCCTCGATGGTCGCGCGGCTTCTGACAACCTTACGAATGCGCCTGTGTTCAGCCATAGATGCCCTCCCTTTCCGAATGTCCCGAGCCACCTGGCCCGGCGAACGGTGAGTGTAGCACCTCGGTGCGGCGCTATCGGACGTCGATCATGGCGGCATCGTTGCAACCCAACCCCGACCCCAATGACCCCAATACACCCCGCCCCCCGCTCGAACCCGACGCGAGTCAGGTCTATGTGGATATATTTCGCCAAACGCGCCAGAATCCAGGGAATATTGAGAAAGGCCACACCATGAGGAACTGCCAAGTCTTGCTGGGTATCACGGTTTTGGGCACGGCCCTTGTTGGCGCGTGCTCGAATGACGGCGCCGGAACTCAAGCCAGCGGAGGTGCGGGAGGCAGCAGCTCCACGCCGTCAGGCACTGGAGGCGACAACGGCGCGGGCGGCATTTCCATTTTGGGTGGCGCAACCGGCGGGCGTGCGGGCAGCGGTGGCGTTGCGACCAGCGGCGGTGCCACAGCCTCGGGAGGTGCGACCAGTGCTGGCGGGACCATGGGCGGCAGCACGGTCGGGTCCGGCGGCAGCGCGGCTACCGGCGGCTCGATCAGCCCTGGCGGGGTGATGGGCACGGGTGGCGCGATGGGCGGAACGACTCGCACGGGCGGCGCGGCCGGCAGCACCGCGAGTGCTGGCGGAACGACGGGCGCGGGCGGCGCGACAGGGGGCAAGGGCGGAACCATCGGTTCAGGCGGCGTCGCAGGCTCGGGAGGCGTCACCACGCGGGGTGGGTCCACGGGTTCCGGGGGCAGCGCCGGCCAACCCGGTGCAGGCGGGGCGATCCTGTCTGGCCCGGCCGTGGCATTCCCCGGCGCACTCGGCTTTGGCAAGAAGGCGACTGGCGGGCGAGGCTATGCCGTTTACCACGTCACCAATTTGAACGACACCGGCGCGGGCTCCTTCCGTGACGCTGTGAGCGCGAGTAACCGCATCGTGGTCTTCGACGTCGGTGGCTACGTCCTTCTGACAACGGCGGTGTCAGCCAAGAGCAACCTCACCATCGCAGGCCAGACGGCGCCTGGCGACGGCATTGGCTTCCAGGGGTTCGAGGTCTCGTTTAATGCTTCATCGAACATAATCGTGCGCTACGTGCGCTTCCGCCAGGGCCTCATCGATCCCGATTGGAGGAAGAGCGGGATCAACCTGCTCAATGGCAGCAACATGATCTTCGATCACGTCTCGATCGAGTTCGCCCAGTACAACAATATCGACGCGGTGGGGGCGACCAACATAACAATGCAGTATTCCATCAACGCGGACCCAACCCACCAGCAGTTCGGGGCGCACACCGAGGGAGGCGGCTTCTTCACCTGGTATGCCAACCTTTGGGCCAATGCCCATGGTCGCTTGCCCCTGGCCAAGGCCAACACCCAGTTCGTCAACAATGTGGCCTACAACTACCAGTACGCCTACTGTGCCGGAGATACCGGCGGCGCCAACTGGCACGACATCATCAACAATTACTTCATCGCAGGCCCGTCGACCAATGCCCCGGGAGACGATTTCTATCAGATGAACGCCGGGCAAACCGTCTACGCCAGCGGGAATCTCCTCGACAGCAATGCGGACGGCACACTCAACGGCACGGACGCAGGCCAGCCGGGCGGCACGACCAAGGCGAGCAAGGCGAACTCCACCGATACCGCAAGTCTGCCGACCACCAGCGCGGCAGCCGCATATGCCGACGTCCTGGCGAACGCTGGCGCCTGGCCGAAGAAGCGCGACCAGGTCGATTCTCTGGTGGTCGCCGATGTGAAATCGCTGGGAAAATCAGGCAAGTTGTGGACGGACCAGAACGCCACGAGCCTCACCAACCAAGGCTACGGGACACTTGCGGGCGGGACCGCGCCGGTCGACACCGACAAGGACGGCATGCCAGATGCCTGGGAAACGAAGTACGGCCTGAATCCGAATGATCCCTCCGATGCCACCGGCGACTTTGACAAGACCGGATACACGAACATCGAAAAGTACATCAACGGGATCGTTGACGGTCTGTACCCGTAGCTGCGCCTCGCAGCACGGGTCTGGTCAGACGCACACGTGCTTTTGGGTCGCCGTTCCGTCGGCTAGCCCTGGCCGGCTGAACGGCTCGCCTAGCCAGAGAACGGCGTCTTGCTGGCAGCCGTCTTGGCTTCCAGGGTGGACACCGTGTCTTCCAGCTGCTGGATGGTGGCGCGCAGGTTCGAGACTTCCTGCTGCGTGGCCAACCCGAAGACACCGGCTGCCATGCCGCCGGCGCGGTCTATCCCCGATTTGAGCGTGCCGCCCAGGCTCAGGGCCTTCATGGCTGCGTTCATCAGGCGGGGGTCACTGGCTAGCTTGCTGACGCGTGGGTTTCCCGCCAAGCGCAAGGCCTGGCCAACTACGACGTCCTTGATCGACTTAATTACCGGCATGACGTGGTGTCTTGCCACGGTCCGGCGGCCGGGTCAACGCATACGCAGCGGCCGTTCGGGTTGTGGGAACTCGGGAAATCCGGGATAACCAGTCCCACCTCGGATGAATCTCCTCAACAGCCCGCTTGGCCAGTTTGTGGTTTCGCTTGTCCTGCTGGCCGCCCTCGCGCCCATCGTCGTCTGGTTTTTTCGCGACACCTGGCTGGCCCTCGACGCTGCGGCGCGCGCCCATCGCCAGGATCGCGACGGTCGCCTTGACCCGCGCACGCCAGCCACCCTGGTGCTGGGTGCGCTCTGTCTCATCCTCATCAACTACTTCGGCAGCCTGGAATTCTTCGACACCCATGTCATGCCGGTGTTGAAGAAATACGACGCGGGCCATTCCGGAACGCTCCAGGTCTGGCTCTACGAGGATCTCTACTGGCGAGTCTACTGGGGTCTGTCGCGCTATGGGGCCTACCTGCTGCCGCTTGCTGTCTGGCCGCTGCTGTTCAAGGAGAATCCGCTTGATCTCGGCCTGCGCGCGCGCGGCTTTTTTGAACACGCGTGGATCTATCTTCTGTGCCTGGTGGTGGTGATTCCCGCCCTGGCGCTGGTTGCCCACATGGGCGATTTCGGGACGTACTACCCGATGTATCACCTGGCCAGTCGATCCTGGCTCGATCTCGGGGTCTGGGAGGCGCTGTACATCGGCCAGTTCTTCGTGTTGGAGGTGTTTTTTCGCGGTTTCTGGGTCAGGGGATCGCGCGGGTTGGGCAGCAACGCCATCTTCTTCATGGTCGCTCCCTACGTCATGATTCACTTCCCCAAGCCGTACCTTGAGGCATGCGGGGCCATCGTGGCCGGCGTGGTGCTCGGCTCGCTGTCGATGAAGACCCGCAGCATCTGGGCCGGGTTTCTCGTGCATTCGACGGTGGCGATTCTGATGGACCTGCTGGCGCTCGACCATCGCCACGCCTTGCCCACGCTGCTGACGCCCCTGTCGTCGACCCGACTGGCATTCCCCTATACGTGGGTGGTGCTGCTTGGCGTGTGGCTGCTCGCTGCCACAGGCCTGGCTTTCTCGCTGTGGCGTCGGCGCGGGCGCAAGCCAGCGGCCGCATAGCATTCCGCTCGCCCTCCCGTCCCCGGTCCCTAAACCACCTGAGGTTGAGAGAGAGCCGGATTATCGGAATCGGAGACGGGAGCGCGAGCGGAACACTCCTAGCAGCCGTGCGGAAGAGCGTTGGAGGCCCTCCGCACGGTGCTATGGAGCGGGCCGGGACGGCAGCTGTGCGCAGACTGCCAGGCGTCACTTGGGGTCGGGGTCGGGGTTATTGGGGTGGGAGGGAGGGACGCCGGGCAGGCCGTTTGCAGCCATCGTGGTCTCGGCCTCGAGAAGGTTCGCACAGTTCACAGCGTACCCGTCGCAAGCCCCGAACGCAGTCAGACGGGATGCTGAAACCCATGTACGCCGCCAGCGCAACCTGGTGTCAGGCTTTGTCCTACACGCGCGTCAGCAAATCGCGCGCCATCGACGGAGGCGCCGGTGGGCCGTCCACGTGTTCGTGGACTGGACCCGGTTCGGCATGTCAGATAGTGGGTCAAGCGTATGGAACGGTTTTTCTGGATCTGCCTTGCCGGCGCGGCCGGGACCGGCGCGCGCTATTTGATCAACCTTTGGGCCGGTGAGCGTTTGGGCACGGCATTCCCCTTCGGCACCTTGATCGTCAACCTGTCGGGCTGCTTTCTCATTTCGTTCCTCATGTATCTGGCGCTCAATGTCTCCAGCTTTTCGCCCACCCTGCGCATGGCGCTCACCACCGGTTTTTTGGGCGGGCTGACCACCTATTCAAGTTTCAACCACGAGACCACCCGGCTGCTGCATGACGGGGCGCCGCGGGCAGCGCTGCTCAACCTCGGCGCGACCCTGGGCGGTTGCTTTGTGGCGGGGCTTTTGGGGCTGGCGGTAGCGCGTCGTCTGCTCGGATAGCGCCCGATGCCCAGGCGCCACCAGTTCCGGCACGGCGACTGGGAATCGGCCGCCCTTCGCCTCGACGAGATCCTCTGCGCCCACAGCGGCGAAGACGCCTTCGATGAGGCGCTCAAGCTGCTTGTGGCGAAACTCGCCCATGAGGGCGAGGCTGGAGAGACCGGTTTTCTCGCGCAGCACCGCGATCGCAAAGCCGTGGTCGAAGTCAACCGACTGCTGCGCGCTGCTCAGGCTCGCTGGCGTGGGATTCTTCCACCTGGGGTCACGACCCGCCTGACGGGACCGGACCTCGAACGCTGCGCCTCGGTGCTCGACCACGTGCGCCTGCTGGCCGACGACATGGTCGGGCTCGACGCCATCTTCGAGTTCATGGTGGCAAAGGCAGCCAAAGGACAGAAGGGCCAGTACTTCACGCCCCGGCATGTGATCGCGGAAGTGGTCGCCATGGTCAGGCCCACAGCGGGCGAGCGCGTGGTTGATCCGGCCTGCGGCTCGGGCGGTTTCTTGCGCCACGCTTGGCTGCAGGAGCCCAAGTGCCAGGCGTGGGGTTTTGATCAGGATCCGCGTGCTCTGGCGGTTGCGCGTGTGATGCTGGCGGCAAGCGGTCAGCCCCTCGCGCGGGTGAAGCGGGTCGATAGCCTGCGACGTCCGCAGTCGCGGCAGCGCAGTGGCGCGGGCCCGGTCATTGAAGACTGTATGGCCTCGCAGCAGCCGAGTTTCCGCGGCTTCGATGTTGTGCTCACCAACCCGCCGTTTGCCGGGGACGTGGGGCGCGAATACGCCGACGGCTACGAGCTGGCGCACGGCCATCGTGTCGAGCGCGACGTCCTATTTCTTGAGCGTTGCGTGGAGCTGCTCAAACCGAATGGGCGCCTGGCCATTGTCTTGCCCCACAATAAGGTTGGCGCCGAGGGATGGGCCTATTTGCGGGCCTGGCTGCTCGAACGCGTCGCTGTCGTGGCCGTGCTTGGCCTCGGCCGCAACACATTCATGCCCCACACCAGCCAGAAGGCCTGCGTGGTCATCGGTTGCAAGCGGCCGAGGCCCACGCGCGACTTTCGCAACGACGAAATTCTGTTCTTCATCAGCGAGCGCGATGGCAAAGACCCGCGCGGGCGGCTCCTGACGACTGCGGGCGTGATTGACCACGACCTTGCGCAGGCCACGCCTTTGGTGCGGCGGCGTTTCGAGCTTCTGCAAGGGGGCGCCTGAGCCATGGGCATCCACGTTGTCCGTCGCGTGGCAGATTTGGGCGACGGCTTGGTGCTGGCGCCCGAGCGTTTCGACCCGCGACGGCGCGTGGCGATCGTCGCGCGGCGCTGCCTGGGCGACATCGCGGAAATCGTGGCCGACAACGTCTCCGCGAAGTCGTGGCAGGATCCGAACCCGGTTCTCATCCTCGACACCACGCACGCCTACGAGGGTTTCGTGGTGCTTCGCCACGATCCCGTGCCGGGCGCGACCATGGGAAGCGCGAAGCGGCGGGTGCAGGCAGGAGATGTGATCATTTCGCGTCTGCGGCCCTACCTGCGCCAGGTGGCCTTGGTCGACGAGGCGCTCTATCGCTTGTGTCCGGGTGGCAATGCCGTGGTGGCCAGCACCGAGTTCTTCGTTCTGCGCGGCCGGGCCGGAATCGACGCCGCGGGCCTGGTTCCCTTCCTGTTGTCCGATTCCGTCCAGGCAGCCCTGGCCGCCGGTCAGGAAGGCGGCCACCATCCGCGCTTTCGCGAGGATCTGCTGCTGTCCCTTCCCGTGCCCGACAGTGTGGTCCGTCGGGTTGCAGCGACAGCGAAGCAGATGCGAAAGTTGGCCGCGGCACTCAGGGATTCACTGCGCGGTTCGCGCTCCCTGGTGGCAAAGGTGCAAGCCGATATGGCCTAGTTGGGCCGACCTTGCAACCACTCGACTCTCCAATCCCAAGCCTGGATGGGGTAGTCTCGACTGATGGTCGAGCCAATCTACACGATCAAGGATGGCGTCTCGCAGATGCAGGAGTCCTTCCTGATCTTCATCGATATTCTCGGCTATCAAGAGATGACCAGGACGGCTCGATCAAATAGTCAGCAGAGATCGCTCCTGGACCGGCTCCACGCTGCGTTGTCGCAACAGGTACCTGCCGTAAGTCGCGCTGAGGATGGCGGTCCTTCCGAGTGGTATGCCTGTCGGCATTTTCACAGACAATCTGGTGCTCGCCCGACCTCTCCTACACCATGGCGGCGGCACGGGAGAGGCGGAGCTCGGATGGATGATGCTTGACGCCGCTCGTTACCAGTTCAACTTGGCCCTACGAGGCTTCTACGTTCGAGGAGGGATCGCGGTTGGACCGGCGTATGTGGATGACTATGTTGTATTTGGCCCTGCGTTGATTGAGGCACACGACATCGAGTCTGAACGTGCCGTCTTTCCTCGAATTGTGCTCAGCGAAAATGTCCGCGAGTACGTGAAGAAGCACGTCAACTTCTATACAGGTGGCGCTGTCAATGCGCCACAGAACAGTGAAGTGCTCGTTGACAGCGATGGCGAATGGTTCGTCAATTACATGGGCGCCGCGCTCGGTGATGATGATCCTGAGCTGCTGCCCCGATATCGGCAAAACGTACTCGTCCATCGTGAAAAGACCATCATGAACATCAATGCCTACGGGTCGAATCGCCGGATCTTCGAGAAGTATCGATGGGCCGGCAGATACCACAACTATGTTGCGGGTTACCTATATCCTGATGACGAAGAGGTCCTGATCCCAGACGTGTTACTCGCTGGGCCGTTCAGGCGGCTTTTCGATGTTTTGCCTCCGAAAGAATAGGCGTGAAGGCAGTGCTGGTATTTGCTAGGTCGGCGGTTCAACAAGCCGTTGCAGACGATCCCGCCGCAGAGAAATGGGAGTAACATCACCGAACTGTTCGTGCGGCGGGCTCGCCGCTGAACGGCAAGGCGTTATGCGGGCGAAGAAACATTGAAACCACGCGTGAAAGGGGTTGCGAATGGATGACAAACTTGTCGTGGCACTTGTCGCGGGGAGTGCAGCGCTGTTGGGCTCGCTTATCCCCACAGTGGCTGGATACCTGAACAACAAGACCCAGCGGGAATTCGACGTGAAGAAGGCTCTTCTTGAGAAGCAGAGGCAAGTCTATTCCGACTTGATGCTGTCTCTGCAGCGAATGATCAACACCTCGATAACCAATACGTCGACGGCAGAAGTCATCAGCGATCTTCAGCGCGCAGTCTTGCACGTCTCCATCTACGGCGACAACAGCACGGCGGCAGCGCTGAACGACTACTACAACGCACTCATTGCCTCCGCTCAACCCGGTGGCAGCCTACTGCAAAAGGCCCAACATCAATCTCACCAGAGGCGGATACTAAACGGGATGCGTGCAAGCATGGCGCTGGAGCCACTACCGTCGTTTGAGATCGTCGGCATAGGATCCACCTCGGGAACGGGGCACACGTAGCAATCCATACATGCAGACGGAGGCGACAAGCAGGTGCCAGAGACCTCCCGGCGCCATGAGTTGACGGACGTGCAGTAGAAGAAAGTTGAGGCCCTCCTGCCTCGTCATGGGCGCAGGTCGAACATGGGTGACCGCAGTTTCGTGAATGCCGCTATCTGGCTGATGAACCATCTGGTTGCACCGCAAACTGGAGCCCGGCGTGAGCTCGGCGTGTCCGGCGGGCGGCAGGAGTGACTCCGAGGGGGCGTGAGGAGCCGCTCCGAACCTCGTCTGCGAGGTTCGGATGCCAGGCGACGACCGAGTCCATCATGGACGCGTCCGGCGCGTCCGGAGATGGACGTCCCCCGAGGAGCACTCCTGGCCGACCGCCAGCGCCGAGCGGCCGCCTGAGTCGGTGGCCGTCGTCAATTGGGGACACCCCCTAGTTCGACGACAAGATGAGTCCCGCTGGGATTCCACGTCGGCTTGTTCATTTCGTCGCGATATTGAGCCAACTATCGCCAGCGGCAGGCGTCACTCCCGACACCGCTTGGATTCTAGGAGCATAGGCGGAACAAGCGCCATTTTGCCTTCGGCAAATTGCATCCGCAGATGTCTGATAGCCGAGTTTACGCAAACCGCGCCCGCCTAACTGTCCCATAGCCGGTAAGCGCGTTGCGCTCTACGAGCCCACAAGAATCGCCAGTGCCACGCCGAAGCGATAGGTGAAGGCACTATAGCGTTCTTCCTTGTGGACGGCGGGACTCGTCACCCGACCCAAGGACCAGGCGGGTGTGGCGAAGCCCTCGACACGGACGATCTGCCACACGTGCCCGATGGAGAAATCCGCGCCAAGATCGACGATGGATGTGCCGCTGTCGATTCCCCTAGGCGAACGATCGAGCGAGATGGCGGGATTGGAAAAGGTGAAGAGCGGGCCAGTCGCCCACGTGAAGGCATTGTGAGCGGCCCCGCCGCGATACCAGGCGCCGGCGCCAATGCCGGACATGACGATGGGCTTGTGCCCGGCATTTTCTGAGGTCCACAGGATAGCGTCGTAGTCCTGAACCGATTCGTATCCCGCGCCGACCCACAAGTGCTCTGTCAGTGAAAGCGCGAGTCTCGCGCAAAGGCTGGGGGTGCCGTTTGGTCGAACGAAGGGTGGTGTGGACCGCATTTCGATGGTCATTCCAGTGGCTTCGGCTCTGCGCGGGGCGATTCCGACCAAACCCGAGACCAGGAACACGGCGATCGTGAGCTGTCGCATGGTTGCTTCGCGCCTACCGCCAGCGCCGCCAGCAGACCAAGCCGACCAGGGCCAAGCCGAACATGGTCAGCAGAAAGCCATGCGCGGACCGGCTGCTCCTGCCCACCGAGCAGGCGGAGTCGTCGTAGACCACGACGTCTTCGGTTCCGCGGTAGTCGGCAGGGGCGGCCGGAGTCAGGCCAATGTCCGGATCCGACGTCCCGCTGTAAAACGAATATGTCAGCCTTGTCAGACGATCGCCGGCCTCGGCCAGGCCCGAGAACGCGGGGACGTCCCCAGCATTGATGGCGCCCGAGTACCACAGTACGCGATCGCTGTTGGTCCCGTCCGAGAACGCCAGTTGTGCGTCGCCGTGGGTAATTCCGAAGATTCGCCACGAGAATCGTTGCGAGTTGGGTGTGGCGGAGTTGCCGGCGCTCGCCATGCGCGACGGCACGACCGGCGCCGGGGTGGGAAAAGACAAGGCGACCGGGCCCAAGGCCCGACAAATCGTTCCGCCATCCGGCGCTGCCTGCTGGCTGATCCGAAAGGCAACGAAGTACCAGCCCTTCTCGACGTAGTAGGAGAACACACTGGCGGCTGTGCTGGAATAAGGGTAGCCGTTGCCAGTTAGCCAATCCGTGAACGAGGACGCGGTGTCCGCCTTGAGCTCTATCCAGTCGAGAAAACCCACCTGTCCGCTGGCGACCACGGTGGGACTGTCTACAGCTGCGTTTGCCGACTTGCTTCCCGCCATGGAGCCGCAGCCAATGCCACCGCTCTGTTGCACCACCTGTCTCTTTGTCGGTTCGGACAAGGCCGCAGCCTTCGTGAAGGCCTGCTGATCGGTCAACGACGGTTGCTGCGACAGGGACGCGGGGACGGGCAGGATCAAGCCGAAGTCGGTGGCCGTGCCGCAGAAGATGGGTTGGAACACGTAGGTTTCCACATTGTCTTTCCACACCACGATGATGTCCTGGTGAGGGTCGACCGTAATGCCCGTGCCGAACGGAGCGCCGCAGGGAAAGGCCGAGCCGCTCGCGAGGAGCACAGCCGCGCTGGCCGCGAAGGCGAGCAACCGTTTCATGGCTGCACCTCCGGGTAGGCGCAGCGGAAGCCGACGTTGGGCGCCCACGAGCTCGGCAAACCCGGCTTGCGGCAAGTCGTGCGCAGCGTGCTCGCGCCGCTGACCCAGCAGCCGCCGCGCGTGACCTTCAAGCTGCCACTCGATGGTCCTGTCGGATCCTGGCCGGGGCTCGTGCGGTAGTACGCGGCGTCGTACCAATCCGCGGTCCATTCCCACACGTTGCCCGCCATATCGAAGGCGCCGTATGGGCTCTGGCCCGCCAGCCGCCTGCCCACGCGATCGGTGTCGCCCACACAGCCGACGAAATTGGCTTTCGAGCAATCGGGCGGGCTCTCGCCCCAGGGGTAGGTGCGCGGGGCCTCACTCCCGGCCGCGGCGCGCTCCCACTCGGCTTCGGTGGGCAACCGCCCGCCAGCGAAGGAGCAGAAGCCTTGCGCTTGTTTCCAGGACACAAAGATCACCGGATAGTCCGCGAAGGCCGGATCGTCGAAGTAGTGCGCCCGAGCGTTCGAGCTCCGCAGCGACGGCGCGGCACAAGCCCCGGCGCGCACGCACGCCTGGTAGCGGGCATTGGTGACCTCGTAGCGATCCAGGACGAAGGCCGAGCCCGTCACGCGGTGGACTGGCTTCTCGTCCGCGGCTCCGGTCTCGCTTCCCATCAGGAACGAACCCGCGGGCACGTGCACGGGGCTTGCGTCGAGGGCCGGCGCCACGCAGTCAGGTGCTTCGTCGACCAGGCCATTGCAGTTGTCGTCCTTGAAGTTGCAGGTCTCGACCGCGCCGGGATGGATCGCCGGATCGTGATCGTTGCAGTCATTTCCCGCGGCGCAGCCCGTGCCATAGCCATCCCCATCGAGGTCGGTGCAGCCTGGCGCTGCCGTGCCGCCGATCGAGGCAGCCCGGGCGCCTGACCGCGCGAGCAGGGCAAAGCCGATGACTCCCATTCCCGTCACAAGCACTACGCAAAACGAAGATAGCTTCATCATGGGTCCCTCTCAAGTCACCATACTGCAAGCGTTGCCGAGCGAAACGCGAAATCTGCGAATCGACGGAAGGTGTGTGACGGCGATCACCACCGGAAGGTTTGAGCAGGTCGGAGTTGATCGCGCTGACGCTGGGCACTTGAACCGGTGTTGGTTGTGCGGACAACTTGCACTATCTTGTTCCTGGGAGGATCGCGATGAAAGCTCACCACGGAGTTCTTGCCCTGCTCTTTTCGTTTGCTTGCACGTCGACCCATTCAGGCAAGATCACCGGGTCGGATGCCAGCGGCGCGACGGGCGGCCAGACATCGTCCCCTGATGCGGCCTACGTCTGTCCGTGTCCCGGCGGCAATTGCCCGACTCTGGAGGTGCTTGATCAGGTGCTGGCCACTCCCGGTGGACCGGGGCCAGCCACGCGCACCCCGGTTCCCAGCACGGTGGAAGGTGCCGTTCCCTTTTCAAGGATGCAGATCGGCTGCGGTCTTCGCCTGGTGTACCAGGAAGGGGGAACCGACGCGGGCTACGGCTACGCCTTTGACCTGACCACTGGCGCTCTGGTTGGGGCCTCCGTCTTCAACGACGTTGCGTTCAGTGGTTGCTCCCTGTCCGAGTACCGATGGGGAGATACTTCGCTGTTCCGCATGTACCTGCAAGGCGGCATGAATTGCCCTGACAAGATCCAATGCATGGCAAACGGGGATCCGGCTGTCTACGCAAATTGGACCTGCCCATCGCCCTTAGTCGACGCCGGGTTCGAGGCTGTTCGCGACGCAGCCTCACCTGCCGCCGACGTCGCGGCCGACGCGGGCCTTGCCGCCGACGCCCCAGCCGATGGGCCGCCGGCCGACGCGCAGGTGCTGCAAGGAGTGTTCCTAGCGACGGGCAGCATGATCGCAGCAAGGTCTGGCTACACGGCGACGTTGTTGCAGAACGGAAAGGTGCTCTTCGCGGGCGGATACCACGCGGGCCAGTATCTCGCGAGCGCCGAGCTATACGATCCAGCGGTCGGGAAATTCACGGCCACCGGCAGTATGGCCTCGGCAAGCGAGGCGCACACGGCGACGCTGTTGCCGAACGGGAAGGTGCTCATCGCGGGCGGCTCACCCGATGGCACCACGGACCTCGCGAGCGCGAAGCTGTACGATCCAGTGACCGGGACATTTGCAGCCACAGTCAGCATGACGGCTGCAAGATCCGGTCACACAGCGACATTGTTGCCGAACGGGAAGGTGCTCATTGCCGGTGGGTCGCACTACACAGGCCAGTATTTTCAGCCCCTCGCGAGCGCGGAACTATACGACCCCAGCGCCGGTACATTTACAGCGACGGGCAGCATGACCGCTCCACGCGACGGTCATACGGCGACGTTGTTGCAAAACGGAAAGGTGCTCATTGTCGGTGGAGACATTTCTACCACGACCGCGGAACTGTACGACCCAGTGGCCGGGACGTTTGCCGCCACGGGCGCCCCGACTGTGGATGAGTTTCGACAGAGGGCGACGCTGTTGAGCAACGGGATGGTGCTCATCGGCGGCGGACTCAATCCGCTAAGCGCGGCCTTTCCCAACGAGAAGCGATCCGAGCTATACGACCCGAACGCCGGAACGTTCACCGCAACCGGCAGTATGACCGTGATGAGGGGGGGACCCGGGGTGACGTTGTTAAGCGATGGGAGGGTCCTTGTCGCCGGCGGAAGATCCGATACCAGTGCAGAGATCTACAACCCGACCAGCGGCACATTCACGGCAACCGGCAGTATGACTGTGGTGAGAACGGGTCCCACGGCGACTCTGCTGGGCAATGGGCAGGTGCTCGTCGTTGGCGGCAATGATTTCGGAAGCGCGGAGCTGTATCAATAGCTAGCCGGCGATCGACGTGAGGAACTCGACGCAGATCCTCTGGAGCTTGTCGCAATCGTCGGGGCTCGTCTGGTAGCCCTCCTGCCGGATCACCACAGTTCCGTAATCCCCGTCCCCTCCCGCCTCCACCACGTAGCCCGGGAGCTGGAGATCTGCGGCGGTCTTGTACGAGCGGCCCGCTTTGCCCTTGGTGAGCACGACCGCGTACATGTAGGGCACGCTGCCGGACGGCCCGCTATTTATGGCCGCTTGGATCTGGACGCCGACCAGGTCGGCGGGCGGGCGCTTGAGCTCGACCAGTAGTCGCAAATCCTCGGGGATGTCGGCGCCCGACTTGTCTTTGTCGAAGCGTACGTACGGCGCCACCACCATCGCCTCGGGCAGCTTGTTCGACAGGAAGGCGCGGAAGCACGGCATCTTCATCTCGATGGCCGGCGGGGCGAAGACATTGATCCTGCCGAAGAAGATGGCGGGCACGAGGAAAAACGCGAGATCGTAGCCGGCGAGCCAGTAGTCAAGTCTGCCGGTGGCCGCGGTCACGACCAGGTAGGCGATGAGGAGCGGGATCCCAAGACCGACTCCGAGGCTCTTGCCCCAGTTCCGCGTCCTTTTGCGCAGGTCTCTCGACTGGCGCAGGCCATCGTCAAGCCGGTCGATCTCGGAAATCGGCGCTGGCCGCCACTCCTCCAGGCCGCGATCGTCGGGCTTGTTGGTCGCGCTCCGCAACATGAGGGGAAACCAGCCCAGCGCCGCGACAGCGAAGCCATAGGAGGTCGAGAAGGCGATCTGGATCTCGACCGCCGCCGCAAAAAAAGCGCCCGCGAGAATCAACCGCGCGCCGAGGTCGAGCTTGAAGAAACGGAAATCGGATTGCATCAGCTTCTTCCCTTTCCTTCGGTCATTCGCGCGATCTCTCCTTCGCCCGCGTATTGCCAGTAGAGCGGACAGGCGCCCTGACAGGCGACGAATGAATCGCAGCCGGCACAGGCGACTGGCGCGAAACGCTTGTTCTTGAAGTAGGCCGCCCGTTCCGAAAACCAGATGTCGGCGAAAGGCCGGGCGAGCAAAGACCCCAGGCTCTCCGGCCACGATGAGCAGGGCAACACCTCGCCCCTCGGGTTCACGTGTACCAGGCCGTCCAATGCGGCACAGCTCTTGTTGCCCAGGCCGCGCGCTACCGGATTGTAGAGACAGTACGGGGTGGGGCTATACCAGAAGAAGGTGAGGCCCGCCGATCTCGCCGCGCGCCTCACGGCGTCGACTACGGTGCCCACCTCCGAGTAGCGCACGAAGAGATCATCGGCCCCCAAGCCGCGGCCAGCAGGAATGAAGAGGTTGAGGGAAAAGCGCACAACCCCGAGCGATGACAAGAAGGCGGGCAGGTCGAGCAGGCTTTCGCGGTTGGCCGTGGTCAGCGTGGTGTTGGTCTGCACCGAGATCCCGGCGTCGCGCAGGGCACGGATGCCGCCGGTCGTGCGCGCCCAGGCCCCCGCCACCCCGCAAAGCGCGTCGTGGATTTCCGGAAGCGGGCTTTCCAGGCTGACTTGCGCGGTGTGGATGCCCGCGGCCCTGAGTGCGGCCGCGCGTGCCGGCGTGGCCAGGCTCCCGTTCGTGATCAAGTTGGTGCGCAGGCCCAGCGCCCGTGCGTGGCTCGCCAGTTCCTCAAGGTCGTCCCTGAGCAGGGGCTCGCCCCCGGTGAAGGAGAAGAACGGAATCTTTGCCTCGTCCTTGAAAGAGCGGATGATCCGCTTCCACTCCTCGGTTGAAAGCTCACCCGCCGCCGACGGCCCGGCGGACGGCGACGAGCAGGAGCCCGCTCGGCATGCGGCAGCGCCGGCTGATGCGACCGTCCCGCAGCTTGCGTAGCAGAAGCGGCAGCGCTCGTTGCATCGGTAGGTAAGCGCGGCCTCGCCGAGCACGGGCAAGCGTGTGAAATCGAAATCGTAGGCCACGCGCCCGAAGTCATCGCCGTGCGGAGCGCGACCCTCGGACACAGCCCGCAGCTCCTCGAAGAAGCGAAGCAGCTCGCCCGCGCGGTTCTCGTCCAGGCCGGGCAGGTCGCGGATGCTGGCGCCCGCGTCCAACCATCGCATGAGAGGGAGCGCCGATCCGCCGAGCTTGTGGACCCGGTTGGGTGGTGCGATGAGCACGGCGTCTTCCTCACGGACCAGGAGCCAGGGGCTGATACTCCGATAGAAGGATTCTGCGTCGCAGAGACGCCGGGCCGTGTCCGGCGAGACGCGGCTGTCCGCGGCGCGGGCGCGCGAGCGGCCACCACCGCCTGCCGCCCTGAGGGCGGAGACAAGTCGCGATATCAATGGGCATCTCCGGAGACACAGGCCGAGTGGCAGGCCGAATGGCAGGCCGAGTGACAGGCCGAGTGGCAGGCGTTGTGGCAGGCTGAGTGACAGGCGTTGTGGCAAGCCGAGTAGCAGGCGTCGACCATGCCACCGGAGGGGCTGAAGCATCCCGAGAAGCAGGCCGCGCTCCGCATGAACTCCGCGTAGCCGGTGTTGAGCTCGCTCGGCAAGGTGACGGCTGCGTAGTGGTCGGCATGGCTCGACATATAGCCGTAGCCGACCCAGTAGTGATAGTACGGAGCGCTGGTCGCGAGCTGCGCAGCAGGTGCCTCGGCTTCGGCCTCGGCCTCCTGGATCTTCTTTCGGTAGTAGGCCTTGGTCGCATCGAGGTCGCAGTCCCACACCTTTTCCTGGAGCTTCTTGATCGCGGACTCGAAAAAATCCGCCATGAGGCCCGAGAGCACCCGTCCCTCGGAATCGAACGCGGCAAGGAACGCTTCCTCGTACTCTTGCTCGGCCTTCCTCGCGCCCAGAACCCGGATCTGCAGCGGGCTCTCGCTGACAAGCTCGACCAGGCCCTGCCGCCTCAGGCCTTCGATCATGATCGCCGCCACCCGTGGCAGCGGAAGCTCCATCAGCAGCGCGAGCTCCACCGGATGGAGCCCCTCGGCGACCTTGCCAGGCACTTGATACGAGCCGACCAGGATACGCGGCGGCGACCAGGCGTCGCCGGCCCACGACATACCCGCCAGCAGAGCCTTCTTCTTGCGGAATACAGCGAGCCTGCGCGTGTAGAGAGCGAGACCTACGAAGATGAGGGGCAGGAAGACTGCGCACGCCCCCAGGGGATGGGTGCGGAAGTCGTAGGCAACGTAGTCCGGCGCAGGCGCGGGCTCTTCTTGGGCAGGTGCGGGCTCTGCTTGCGCAGGCACGGGTGCTTCTTGCGTTTCTTGTTCGCTCGCGGCCGGCGAGGCCTCCTCGGCGGGCTCGCCGGTCATAGCGAGATACGCCTCGGGAAAATACAGCCGGAGCCTCTGCGCGCCTCGCGTGGGGACGTTCGACTGGTAGAAAAGCCCGGTGAGGTAGTAGGCCCCGTCGTGGCCCATAGACCCGTACCAGTCGATCTTGTTTTCTGCGTTCACGTTCTTCTCGGTCTGCACCGGGATCGCTGCTTTCTCGTCCCCGGTCAGGGTCGCTGCCCGCGCCTTCACCGGAAGCACCAGGCGAACCGCGCGGTACTTCAGGCTCTGGTTCCACTGCACGGGGGCCCAATCGAAAAAGACCATCTTCCTATCGTCCGCGGCGGTGGTGCGACCGACCAGACCGGCGCCTGCGAAGTCCCCGCCGTAGGTGAGATTGAAGTACGCCTTGCCGGAGAAGCCCTTCCCACCCGCAAGCACGACGTCGAATTTGTTTCCAAGGTTGGTTATCGAAAGCGCGCTCCGGGTGCCATCCGGCAGATCGGCCCAGCAGCGCGCCCTGTCCCAGACCGGCTCGAACGCCTCCCCCTGGAAGTAGAAGCCGTGCATCTCGCCGCCCCGGGCTTGCCACTCGATGCGGTAGTTTACCGTCGCCTTTCCGTCTGGCCTGAGGATGACGGTAGTCTCAGCCGAGACGAGATCGGTGCTGAGCGCCGCCGCGGGAGCGGTCAGGGCCAGGTGGGCGCAAAGCACGGCTGCGGTCGTGACCGCGAGGCTGAACGGCGAAACCTTCACTTGAGCTCCTCCTCGATGGCGATTCGGTCGGCGCCTGGAACTTCCCCGACCGCGGCGGCCCGGCCCGCTGAAACCAGGGCGGCCTTCGCCGTCAGGGCTTGGGCTGTCCGCCGAGCGGCCTCCGGAAACGGATTCGCGTCGGGCAAACTGAAGCGCCGCTCGATTGAGCTTTCGTCCGCCTCCTTCAGCCAGGCGTCCACCAGGTTGGGGCCGTCGACCACGGCCTGCACCGCTTCGGCGTCGAAGGTATGCGCCCGGCCGCAGTCCTCGACCAGGCGCCCCGCCTCAAGGACCAGAAGGTCGCGCGCCTGGGCGACGGCCGGGTCAGCGATGCGCATCGCCGCCAGACGCTTCCGCGCGGCGGCAGCCTCAGCCAGCCGCGCTGCCGCCTTTTCTTCAAACTCCCGGTCCATTTCGGCGACCGCAGCACGTGGCAGCACGCCAAGCACGATGGCCGCGATCAAGGAGACGCCGAGAAATCCAAGACCCGCGAGGACCGAGGGCAAAAGCGCGAGGCCGATCATATTCGCCCCCGCGCCCGTGGCGATCGCGAGGACGAATACCCCGATTCCGACGGGGCTTCTGGCAGAGGCACGTACGAACTGCCCGGGTTGCATGGCCTGATGGTATCTCAGTCCGATTGGGAAACCATGCCCCATGCCGAGATTCGCCTCTGTGGTCAGGGAAATCGAAACAGCCCGTGCTAGAACCAGAGCATCCTGAGTCCTGACGGCCCCATAGGTCAGATCGTGTCGTGGTTGGGTGCCACGACGGTGTTTTGGTCGACACCATTGCTGGTGCTCATCGCGCTGGTGTTCATTTTCGACCCGAAGGGCGCGCTGGAGATCCTTGGGCTGAATTGCAAAGGCAAGGTGGACCCGTCATGGACGCCGTCCAGACGACGCTGGATACGCGCGGGTGCCTGCGTCGGTGGGGTCTTGATATTGTGGTGGGCGGGCTTGTTGCTCGAGGTCATCCGAGGAGATCTGGCCCAAGGCAGCCATAGCCTGCTCCACTACGCCTGGCGCGGGCGAGGCGGCCTGACCCATGCGTTGCTGTTTCTAGGCGGCGCCCCAGTGCTGCTGGCGGGATCCGTGGTGATACCGGTCAGGGTCTGGCGGATCACACGCGCGCCTACGGCAAGCCCGCCGTCCTAAAAAACCTGGTTCCCCGCGCGTTGCCGCGAAGACACGCCCGCTGCTACCGCCTGGCGTTGATCCCCCTCGACCGCCGCTTCGGACCATCATCGAGCGCCCATGCCGGATTCACGCCCACGGAACGGCACAGCTCCTCGTACGCCGACTGCCGCACCTCGCGAACGCGAGAACCCAACCGGAGATACAGTGGACTGTGCCTCCAGTCGAACGGCGCGGTCGAACCGCCACAAAGAAAATGCGCCAACGCCGCCGCGTGTGTCCGCAGATCGTCGTTCCCCTTGACTGCACAGTACAGCAACCGCCGGCGTACGGCTTCGGTCGGGTATGCCTCAGCCAGCGACAAAGCCACCGTCAGGCCCTTGCCGGTGGTGACATTCGGCAGGGTATCAAGCAGAATGGTTTCGACTTTGTCGTTTGAAAGGCGCTTTCGCGCCGCCAGGCGCCGGGTCGCCTGCAACCGGAGTTCGAGATTGCGGCTCGACAGCAGACCCTCAATCCCGTCCAGCGCGCGAGCCGTTCCCAAAGTGTCGAGCGCTTCGATGTCCCGAAAGTCGCTGAGGCGGGACAACAATAGATCTTCGGCCTGCTGCCTCTCCGCCGGACAAAGACTCTTCAGAGCCTCCAAGTCGTAGCCAATCCCATCATGCCATTCCACGTAGCCAATGTTCATGCTTTGCAGAAAGTGCTGGTATTCAGGGCTAGCCATTAGCAATCTCCATGCGGGATGATCATCTTGACTTGCCCGCAGGATTTGGTCCACTCTCCGTGCGCGATTGCGGGATGACACGAAAGCGACGCACACCATCCGACAGAGTTCCGGAAGAACTCCGCAGAGCGAGCCGATCCTTGGAGAACGAAGTCCTATCGCTCGCTCTGGAAGGGCTTGCGGCAACTCAACGCAGGCTGCGCCAACGGCGGCCCGAAGTCGCACAGGACCACGCCGATGAGTTGGACACCCATTGCCGACAAGTCATGAGGTCCTGCTTCGAGATCGTCGCCACCATTCTTGCGAAACGAGGCGACCAGCTGCAGGCGCAAAGCCTGATCCTGAAGGCCTATCCGTGGATAGACACCGACAATCTCGAGGAGCTCTTGCAGAAAGGCTTCTACTACGCGAAATAGCCACTTCGGATGGGAGTGATAGTGGCGGCCACCATTGAGGGGCAGCCATCGAGGGGGCCTGACACTCGCCGGCGAGACGATTAGCAGAAGTGCTTGAGGGCCTGGGTCATGCCTATCTTAGGTAGTAGTAGTAGAGGGCAAATCCAACGATACTTCCCACGTCGCTCCTGCTGACAGACGGGTAGGCATTGCCGAAGTCGCGAACCATCCGCTCGCAATCGAATTTGTCGAGCGAGGCAAATTCGATCTGTGATGGCTTGTAGTATTGGGAACGGTCGAACTTCCGGATTTCTTGTTCGAGATCGTCCCGAAGGGATCGAAGACGGTCCACCTGTGCCTGGTCATAGTCACCGAGCCCAGAGCGGCGAAGCTTCCGTCGAATCTTTTCGTTCGTCTTCTTGGAATCCTCACCCGGCATTTCGTACGCCAGGTACTGGAAGATCGCCAAGTCGCGTGATTCCATTTCTGTCAAGGACCTTGACCTCAATAGCCTGGCAGCAGAGTGGCTGAGTATCCCGCGTCATTCAGCATTTGCTTCTCCAAAGCATAGAAAGGGCTTCGCTCCGACGCCGGCCGTAGGGAGTCCAATCCGATGTCGCGAATTTCGTAGCCTTCTTTCATCTTCTGCTTCAGCCATCGCGCGTTCCGCGTCTTGGACGCCGTGAGTTCAGCCGGCGTCATGGCTCTGCCTTTGGGGAAGTTCTTGCCCCATGCCTGATACCACTTGGCGTCGACTCCCGCCTTTTTCAAGTCACGAGCGGCTGTCTTCACGCGTGGCATTCCCTCGCCAAGGACAATGACCTTCTTGGTCCCACATCTTCCTGCGAGACCAAACGGATCGACCCAGGTCAATGGGTCGTGGACATAGGCGGTCAGCCTGGCGCCCCCCGCCATCCCAATCGGATCCTGACTGACGTACTCGCCCGCATCCGGGTCGTAGTATCGGAACCGGTTGTAGTACAGGCCTGTCTCGGCGTCTTCGTATTGGCCGGGCCAGCGGAAGGGGCAGGCGTGCTTGTCGCCTACGACGTTGCGTAGCTCGCCGTAGATGCTGATGTCGGCGGACCAGAGGGTCTTGCCGGATTGGTCCAGCATCGCGGTGGGCGTGCCGAGGTGGTCGGTGATGATGCTGTGTTGTTCGTTGCCGGTCAGCTTCGCGATGGGGGCGAAGCTTTCGGGCTCGAAGATCCAGGTGATAAGGTCGCCCCTCACCCCCACCCTCTCCCCGCTTCGCGGGGCGAGGGGGCTGGAGCTGCCTTCCTTCTCCCTCTCCCCGCTTTGCGGGGCGAGGGGGCCGGAGGGCGGCGGGCCTTGGGCGGGCTGTTCGCTGAGGTCGATGGCGCGCTGGTGGATTGCGGCGGTGGAGGTGGCGGCTGGCGGGACCGGGGAAGGGGCGGGCACAGCCGCGGGATCCACCTCCACCCATTCGTGCACGGGCACGTTGCCGTCCCAGACCCACTTGGTGGTCTTGCCTTGGTATTTTTTCCAGACGCGGCGGCCGAGGGCGTCGTAGCCGAATTCCACTTCGCCGTCGGGGCGAATCACCTTGGCCAGCATGCCGGCGGGGTTCCATTCGTACTTCCACTGGCGGCCGTCGGGCAGCACCTTCAGCGCCAGGTTGCCCTCGGGATCGTACGAGTACCTGGTCACTCCCTCGGGGGCGTAGCTTTCTAGCAACTGGCCGGCGGGGCCGTATTTGCGGTCGCGCCGCTCGTTTGTCTTGAACAAATTCCCGACAGCGTCGGGCATGCGCAGATCGATCTTGCCGTCGCAGGCGGCGGCGGTCAGGTTGCCCAGTCCGTCGTGGGTGAATTGCACCGGGCCGCGCAGGGCATCCACGATCATCTTCAAGCGATCGTTCGGCTGCCAGACATACGACTTGGCGCCCACGAGTTTGCGGCCGGACCAGATCTCGTGCTTGACCGGCCGGCCCAGCTTGTCGCGCTCCCAACGGCTGCGCACACCGCCAGGCAGGTGGCGCTCCCCCATCTGCGCTCCCGACGCCGGGCTCAGGTTGCCCGAAGAAACGGCGCTGGCTGGCGCCATGCTGGCCAGTATGTAGATCAGCAGGGCTGCTGGGTGGAGCACGCGGGGCATCCTACTTCAGATGGACCGGGTGGGGACACCCGGCGGTCGACGATCTGCCTCAGCAGCACACACCTACATCCACCGCAACGCCTGTCCGGGTTGGCGCAGATCTGAATATGACTCTGATGGCACCTATCGAGCGGCGCGGGATGTTTCACTGTGGCCTGTACCAATCCACGTGTATTTCCACCTCGCCGTCAACAGTCGATCGCTTCACCAGACCAAATGCCTCCATCGCCTGATCGGCAGCTGTGCGAGCCGCAAACTCCTTCAATTGTCCTGCTATGGGCTCAAGCATCGCTGTGGCAACGGAGAAGAATATAGCTTGGGGACTCAACCCCGCCAAAAGGCAGCTGTGCCACGCCACACAGTACGAGATTGTCTGATCGCGAACGTCTTCACTGCTTTCGAGTCCGTCCAGCACCAGTGAGGCGACAATCCGTTCGTGAGGAGACCCGACTTCGCCTTTGACACACGCAAGCCGCGAAGGTGTTGGGTATTTCCACTCCGCCCCAAAGTTCCAGCCGCGACGGATCCTCGACCGATCTTCCTCGGAAGCCTTGATGAATGCGGTTCCAAACCCAACTGATGCGGCAGTCCGGTCAACCATATCGAGAAGCGGTTTGATCCATGCCGATTCCATCGAGCGACTTGCTCCTTAGTGCGAAAAGGTGGAGATATTGGCAGGGTGAACCATGTAGTCACCAACTTGTTTGTAGCCCGCTTCTCCCAGCTGCCCCAACTCCCGGGCAAAGACCGTGGGTTGCCCCATGTACTTGCCGCTCGATTGGACGAGATTCCCAGCGATAGGGGATGCAAGGTAGAAGTTCTGATTTGCGCTGATGCCAGATGCAACCCAAGCATCGTTCTTTGCTAGGGTCCAGTTGGGTACGTCGAGGACCTCGTGACCCGCCCACCCCTTCGCGACCAAGGTATCCTCCCTCCTCCCCAAGACTCTTACGGCCTGGGTCGCTTCCTTCTTTGAAGCGTCGGGCAGACATTGTCCACTCCATCCGAACGGATCAGACCAATAATGGGGATCCCTCACGTATGCGTGCGAGCGAAGGCCCCCCGCAAGACGGATCGGGTCCTGACTGACGTACTCGCCCGCATCTGGGTCGTAGTATCGGAACCGGTTGTAGTACAGGCCTGTCTCGGCGTCTTCGTATTGGCCGGGCCAGCGGAAGGGGCAGGCTTGCTTGTCGCCGACGACGTTGCGTAGCTCGCCGTAGATGCTGATGTCTGCGGACCAAAGGGTCCTGCCCGATTGGTCCAGCATCGCGGTAGGCGTGCCGAGGTGGTCGGTGATGATGCTGTGTTGGTCGGTGCCGGTCAGCTTGGCGATGGGGGCGAAGCTTTCGGGCTCGAAGATCCAGGTGATCAGGTCGCCCCTCACCCCCCCCCTCTCCCCGCTTCGCGGGGAGAGGGGGCCGGAGGGCGGCGGGCCTTGGGCGGGCTGCTCTGAGAGCACGGCCTGGCGCTGGCGGATCGCCGCCTCGGTGGCAGCGGCCTGGCGCTCGGGCGCGGGGGCGACCTCGGCGGGCACAACC
>Ga0265316_10000097_pt1 | contig 95218 bp, 101 predicted proteins | sample 4522metaG_FD_202092 | JGI IMG/M metagenome (GOLD analysis project Ga0265316, IMG submission 202092) | Rhizosphere microbial communities from Carex aquatilis grown in University of Washington, Seatle, WA, United States - 4-5-22 metaG | ecosystem: Host-associated > Plants > Roots > Rhizosphere >... | reverse complement strand
TTTGGCATAGTAACTTAAAGTTTAATGTTTAAAGATGAAAGAATACGATTTTAAGTCTTAATCTTAACAAGAAATGTCAATTTCAGGTACTAAAAACCGAACGGTATCAAGACCGGCGAAGTCTGCGGCGTCAAACTGCCGCCCGGCCTTCACGACGGCTCCAAACTGCCGGCGCCGATATTCACCCCGACCACAAAAGCCGAAGAAGGCCATGACGAACACCTCTTGGCTCAAGCTGTGATCATGCAATACGGCAACGAAGTTGCTGCCCATAGCCTGAACATCTTCAGCCTGGCTTCGGAATACGCTTTGGGACGCGGCATCATCCTGGCCGACACCAAGTTTGAGTTCGGCACATTGGATGGCAATCTTTGCCTCGGCGACGAAGTTCTCACGCCGGATTCCTCTCGCTTCTGGCTGTTGGACGACTGGAAGGAAGCGGACAAAAAGGGTCAAGCGCCGCAAGGCTACGACAAACAGCCGGTGCGTGAAGGGGGTAAGACTGTCCTCACGCCGTTTTGTAAAGACGGCGATACCATCATCGGCATCAACAGGCTCGAGCCGGAGAATACCGACCACCAACGCTTTGTCGGTTCCGTCCTCGTGCCGCCGGATGTCGTCAGCGCGACCACAAAACGGTATCGTAACGCCCTTGAACTTCTGACCGCCTGACCAAATCCTGTGCTCGCATACCAAGCATTCCCATGAATGCGCCCGGCCATCACGGTGGCCGGGTTATCTTTTTGTCAAAAAATCCAGAAAATTACTTATCAAAAAATACTGTGCTAGCATAAAATACTATAGCATTTTATGCTAGCAGGCAAGACAACTAAAACAGGAAATAAAAACAAGGCTTGACAAAAACCATTATTTTATATATTATTAGGTTATCTAACAATTTCAATAGCTAATTATTAGGAGTATGCGGAATAATTCAACGGAAAAAATCGTGACGCTTATATTTAGCGCCAGCCGGAATTTAAAGCAGAAGCTGGATTTAAGCAATCCGCTTTTTCAAATGCCCCTGGCGCACACGGAAACCTTGAGGCTGATCCACGAAAAAAAACAGGTGGCTATGAAGCAAGTGGCCGGATTTTTGGCCATCACTCCCCCGTCTGCCACGGCTTTGATTAACCATTTGGTTGGGGCCGGATATGTAGCCAGAAACTCAGACAAGCAGGATCGCCGCTCCGTGCATCTAAAACTTACCAAAAAGGGCGAAGGCGTTATGCGCCAAAGCCAGACCGAACACTGCCGGATTTTTACCGGCCTGCTAAAAAAATTAAGCCTAAAAGAGCAGTTGGAATTATTAAATATTTTAACCAAACTAACTAATTAGTCTTTTATGAAAAAACACACTTTGTTCGCAATAGTCGGCATAGCGGTAATTTTAGCGGCTGGAATTTTTGCCAGCCTCCAGCTGCGCAAAACCCCGCAAATTAATTTTACGGCCGTCCAAAAAGCCGACATCACCCAGGCGGTAAGCGTTGACGGCACCGTTGACTCTTCCCAGGATTTGTCGCTGGCTTTTGAAAACGGCGGCCAGGTTAAGGAAATAGACGTTAATGCCGGCGACAAGGTAAAAAAAGGCCAGGTTTTAGTTAAACTGGATACCGGGGCGGCGGCCGCGGCAGTCAGCCAGGCAGGTGCGGCTTTATCCGCGGCCCAGGCTAATTATCAAAAACTGATTAACGGCGCCACCGGCGCCCAATTAGACGTAGTCCAGACGGCTTTGGACAACGCAAAAAAAACCCAGGCCGCTGTTGTTGCCCAGCAAAGTTTAATAGTGAGCAACGCCCAAAGCGCCCTGCTTAACTCCGGACTTGCGGCCACGCCCGCGTCCGGAAATTTGTCTTCCGTCAGCCCCACAATTTCCGGCACCTATACCGGAACTGCCCAGGGAGAATATGATATTAAAATTTTTAACACCGGCGCCGGGACAAGCTTTTCTTTTAACGGCCTGGAAAGCGGCAGTAATACCATAAGCACAACCGGGCCAAGCCCCTTGGGAACAAAAGGGCTGTATATCCAATTTCCGGCCGGCGCGGTTTATTCCAACGATACCTGGACTGTTTTAATCCCCAACACCAAAGCTTCCGTTTACCTGGCCAACTTAAATGCCTACAACGCCGCCCTTCAGGCTCAGAACCAGGCGACTGTCGCGGCCCAGGCCGCGGTTGACAGCGCCCAGCAAAACTTACAGCTCCAGCAAACCCCGCCGCGCCCCGAAGACATCCAGGCGGCAAAAGCCCAGGTTGACGCGGCGGCGGCGGCGCTGCAAACAGCGCAAAATAATTTAAACAGTGATGTCTTGACCGCGCCGATTGACGGCGTAATAACTTCGGTTGACGTCAAAATCGGCGAAACAGTTCCGGGCAGCGCCATGATTCCGGGAACAGACGTAATCAAAATGATTTCAAGCCAAAAACTCCAGGTGGTCGCGTATGTTTCGGAAGCCGATATCGGAAAAATTAAAATCAACGATCCGGCCGCAATTACTTTAAGCGCCTATGGAAGCGCGGTTCCGTTTCCTGCCGGCGTTATTGCCATAGACCCCGGCGCCACTGTCCAAAACGGCGTATCCACTTATAAAACCACTCTGGAATTTAACCAGTCCGATGACCGCGTAAAAACCGGCATGAACGCCAGCGCGGTTATTACCGACCAAACCCATACCGGCGCTTTGGTTATACCCAAAACCGCGGTAATCACGGAAGGCGATCAAAAATTTGTCTTAACAAATTTGGGCAACGGCAAAACCGCGGAAGTCCAAATTCAAACCGGAATTTCCGATCTCAACGGCAATATTGAGGTTACCTCCGGCTTAAGCGAAGGCCAGCTGGTCGCTTCGTTTGGCAATAAATAATTTAATTAAATCATCTCATCAACTATGGACAACTCAATCAAGCAAGCGGAAGAAAAAATTATAAAAGCCGTAAAAACCACGGAACAAAAACTGGAAAAAGTTGAGAAAAGTATTTTACACAATAAATGGGTCCAAAGCTCCGGCGCCGTGGCCATGGTTTTGATAATCGTGGGCGGACTGCTTTACTGGCAAATGTCCAGCACCCGCATAGGCATAGACACCTCGGTAATTTCCGCGCCCGTAATAGACCTGTCCCCCACCGCGCCGGGACAGCTTCAGGAAATTTACGTCAACGAGGGCGATGTGGTGCCTGCCAACACTCCGGTGGCCAAAGTCGGAGACGAAATCATCAAAACAAAAATCGCCGGGGAAATTATTACCGTGCAAAATAACATCGGCAAAAGTTTTAATCCCGGGCAGGCCGTGGTCAGTATGATAGACCAAAGCCAGCTCCGCGTGGTCGGCACGATTGACGAAAACAAGGGCTTGAATAAAATTCGGGTCGGGCAACTGGCCAGCTTTACCGTGGACGCGTTCGGCTCCAAAACTTACAACGGCGTGGTGGACGAGGTCAGCCCCAGCTCGCGCCAAACCGACGTGGTATTTAACATTTCCGATTCCCGTCCGGTCAACCAGTTTGACATTAAAGTCCGCTTTAACCAAAACGCGTATCCGGAGCTGAAAAACGGGATGAGCGCCAAGCTGACAATATTCACAAAATAAATTTCAAATTACAAATTTCAAATTACAAATAAAATCCAAATTATTTAATGTCAAAATTTAAACATTTGACATTTTGAATTTTGACATTCATTTGAAATTTGATATTGGATATTTGAAATTACCCCTGCGTTACCAAACAACACAAATTTAATGGCCAACGACATTCAAACAACCGAAAAGCCCGAATCCTCCTCCCTCAAATGGTGGATTCTTTTAACCGTTATTGTCGGCACGTTTTTGGGGCGGCTTGACCAGACCATTGTAAATTTGGCTCTGCCAAAAATCATCAGCGATTTTAGCATAAGCGTTTCTTCCGCCGGCTGGATTGCCACGGCTTACATTTTAGCCAACGCGATTTTTGTGCCGATTTGGGGCAAGCTCGGCGACACCATCGGACGGAAAAAAGTTTACATTTTGGGCTTTTCCATTTTTATTTTAGGGTCGGTTTTGGCCGGACTGTCCTGGAACTTAAGCTCAATGATTATTTTCCGCGTTATCCAGGCCATTGCAGGCAGTGCAGACTATCCCACGGCCATGGCCATTTTGGCCGTAACCTTTAAACACGGCAAAGAGCGCGCCCAGGCTTTGGGCATTTGGTCATCCTCCTTTGCCGCGGCCGCGGTCTTCGGCCCGCTCATAGGCGGCCCGCTGATTGATAACTTCGGCTGGCGGAGCGTATTTCTGGTAAACCTGCCGGTGGGAATTTTAGGCCTGTTTATGGCCATAACCTTTGTAAAAGAATCTGTATCCGAACAGAAAAGCGCCTTCTTTGACTGGTGGGGCGCTATTACTTTAGGCGCGGCGCTGTCGGCTTTGGTGCTGATTTTAGACCAGGGCATTACCTGGGGCTGGACTTCGTGGCAGGCCTGGCTGTGCTATTTTGCCATTGTCCTGTTTACCTGGATTTTTGTTTTAATAGAACATCACGCGCCGGAGCCGATTGTGGATTTAAAATTTTTCAAAAACAGCGCCTTTGTCAACACCCTGCTCAACAACTTTATCGTGTTTATGGGAATGATGGGCGGCGTGTTTTTAATCCCGATTTTCGCCCAGACTTTTTTGGGATATGACGCCACGCAAAGCGGCTACCTGTTTATTCCCATGGCCGCGGCTTTAATGCTGGCCGCGCCGATTGGCGGCGCGCTGGTCGGAAAAGTCAAACCGCAATATGTTATTGCGGCCAGCACGTTTGTGGCCGGCGTGGGTATTTATTTATTTTCCTATTTAGATCCCCGCTCCACGGCTATGAACATTACCATTCCTCTGTCCGTAATGGCCTTTGGACTGGGCTTTGGAATGTCGCAAAGAACCAACGTCATTGCCTCGGTGGTGCCGACCGAGGAAATCGGCGTGGCCTCCTCCATTTTGGCGCTGGCCAGAAACATTGCTGGCGCTTTTGGCATCGCCCTGTTCGGCACAATTTTAACCAACACCATCAACGCCAAAGTTTTAAACATCGCGCGGCAAAGTTCGCTTGGCGTAATGAACGCGCAAAATTATAAAACCTTTATTGGCCTGATTATTTTAAAAGCCCAGGTTTCGGCCTATGCCTATGTTTTTTTGGTGGCCAGCGTCATAGTTTTTATCGGGGCCATAACCGCGTTGTGGATTAAAGTGGAAAACGAAAAAACCGACGTGCATATTATGGTGGAATAATGAAACTTTTTTGCTTAAAAATACGTAATAATAACTATAATAAGACTTACGCACTTACCCTTTTTCCCCTCCCTTGAGGGGAGGGGCTGGGGGAGGGTGATAAAAAAGTCAAATATTTTAAATCCTTAATCCCCTCCCTAACCCTCCCCGCAAGGGGGAGGGAAACAAACGCGTAAGTTCTAACTTTAAAAAATTAAAATTAGCCCCAACATAACCAAATGAAAAAAATATTACTGTCCTTTGGCGTTATCGCGATATTCACCGGATACGCCGTTTACCAGCATTTAAACCAAGCTCCGGCAATGGCGCCTATTACCAGCAACACGCCGGCGCCGGCTCAAACCCAGACCGGACAAACTCCGGTTTCGCAAAACCCGCCGAACAATAATCCGGTAGCCGCGCAAAAACCCGCGCCCGCTCCGGCTCCGGTTCAAACTCCGCCGCCGGCTCCAGCGCCGGTCGGCAAATTTAAAAACGGCACTTACACCGGAACGGCCGCGGACGCTCTTTACGGCACCGTCCAGGTGGCGGCCGTAATTTCCGGCGGTAAACTGACCGATGTGCAAATTTTGCAATCGCCGTCCGACCGCGGCCACTCGGCCCAGCTTAGCCAAATGGCTCTGCCGCAATTAAAGAGCGAGGCCATTTCCGCGCAAACATCCGCTGTAAACATAATTTCCGGCGCCACCCAGACCAGCCAGGCGTTTGAACAGTCTTTGCAATCAGCTTTATCTCAAGCGATGTAGTTTTTAAATTTCCCAATTTCATAAATTTCCTTAATTTCCAAAACGAAATAGGGAAATAAATCGAAATTAAGAAATTAAACACTAATTCCATGAAGCAGACAAAACTTCTAATGGGTATGCCGATTACCGTTGAGGTAGTTGACCCTAACGTAAAAGATTCCGATATCAACAAAATTTTTAACTACTTCATCTCCGTAGACAAAAGATTCAGCACATACAAACCGGAAAGTGAAATCAGCCTAATCAACCGGGGTAAAATCACACCGGCCGATTATAGTTCTGATATGAAAACTGTCCTGGCTTTATGCGAAGAAACAAAAAAACAGACAAACGGATATTTTGACATTTCCAAAGACGGCAAACTGGATCCGTCGGGGCTTGTTAAAGGCTGGGCAATTTTAAACGCCGCGGAAATTTTAAAGCAAAGCGGATTTAAAAATTATTACATTGAGGCAGGCGGCGACGTTCAGGTTAGCGGCAAAAATGAACAGGGGCAGGCCTGGCAGGTAGGCATCAAGAACCCGTTTAACCAAAAAGAGATTGTAAAAGTGGTATGCTTAAACCAAGGCGAAGGCATCGCGACATCCGGAAGCTATATTCGCGGCCAACACATTTACAATCCAAAAAATCCGGCCGATGAACTGGCCGATATTGTCAGCCTCACGGTAATCGCTCCCAATGTTTACTCAGCCGACCGTTTTGCCACTCCGGCCTTTGCCATGGGCAAGAACGGCATCTATTTTTTAGAACAGCTCCCCGGCCTGGAAGCCTACGCCATTGATAAAAACGGGATGGCGACAATGACCAGCAATCTTGAAAAATACATTAAAGGAAATTAATGAAATAGGGAAATAAAGAAATAGATGAAATCCGGCTATTTCCCAATTTCCCAATTTCCCAATTTCCCAATTTCCCAATTTCCTTATTTCCTTATTTCCTTATTTCCTTATTTCCCTATTTCTGTCCATCAAACTTCTAAATCCAACAAATGTTAAATTTCATTGACAACTTCCTCAACAAAATAACTATGTATCGCCTGGTGCTGTATTCGCTGATACTGCTTTTGGCCGCGGCCGCGGTTTTTGGCCTGTTCGGCATTTTGCCCTATAATTTTTTTGACGTAATCCTGTCCACGGGTTTTTTGCTGGCGGTGGGCCTGGCAACCAACTGGATTTTTGCCAAAACTTTTAAGGCGCCGGTCAACGTGGAATCGGTTTACATCTCCGCTTTAATTTTGGCGCTGATTATTTCGCCGGTAAAAGGCTTGGATATTGGCGGCTATGTGTTTTTGTTCTGGGCCGCGGTTTTAACACAGGCCTCTAAATTTATTTTGGCCATAAACAAAAAACACATTTTTAACCCCGCGGCCGTTGCCGTGGCTGTTACGGCTTTTGCCATAAATCAATCCGCGAGCTGGTGGGTGGGAACCGCGGCTATTCTGCCGCTTGTCCTTTTAACCGGCCTGCTGATTGTCAAAAAAATCCAGCGGACCGATTTGGTTTTTTCCTTTTTAATTACCGCGCTAATAACCACGCTGACTTTGGGAATTTTACAGGGCAGTAGTGTTGCAATTTTGGCCAAACAGGCTTTGGTGGATTCTCCCCTGTTCTTTTTTGCCTTTGTAATGTTAACCGAGCCGCTAACCACGCCGCCGACCAAAAACTTGCAAATCTTTTACGGCATTTTAACCGGCTTTTTGTTCGCGCCGCAGGTTCACATTGGCAGTTTGTATTTTTCGCCGGAACTGGCTCTGGTTACGGGCAATGTTTTTTCCTATCTGGTCAGTCCAAAACAAAAACTGCTGTTGACGCTAAAGGAAAAAGTCAGGCTCTCGCCGGACACTTATAATTTTATTTTTACGTCCGATAAAAAATTAAATTTTACTCCGGGGCAGTATTTGGAATGGACGCTCGGCCACAACCGGCCGGACAGCCGGGGCAACCGGCGGTATTTTACCATTGCCTCATCCCCCACCGAACGGGAAATTATTATGGGCGTAAAATTTTATTCCGAGTCCAGCAGTTTTAAAAAATCGCTTTTGGAAATGTTGCCCGGGGACAAAATCGCGGCCGGACAACTGGCCGGAGATTTTACCCTGGACAAAAATTTAAACCAAAAACTGGCGTTTATTGCCGGCGGCATCGGCATAACGCCGTTTCGAAGTATGATAAAAAATCTGCTGGATAAAAATCAAAAACGGCCGATTGCCGTGTTTTACGCCAACCGCAAACCCGAAGACATCGTTTACAAAGATGTGCTTGACCAGGCGGAAAGCAGGCTGGGCATAAAAACCGTTTATACCTTAACTCAAAACGCGGGCAGTTGGGACGGCGAGACCGGACACATTAACGAGCGAATGATTCAAAGCAATCTGCCGGACTACAGAGAGCGGATGTATTATGTTTCCGGACCAAAATCTATGGTGGACTCGTTTACCGAATCCCTGCATAATCTCGGCATCCCGAACAGCCAAATTAAAACGGACTTTTTCCCGGGGTTTGCTTAATACAAGGGGAATCCTTGCGCAGCGCAAGGATTCCCCTTGTATGGCACCCAATTCTCTTATTTTAGCGTATAATATATAAAAGTCTTAATTATTAAGCATAATCACAAATGAACGACAATATGAATAAGGAACAGGACGGCAAATCCTGTCCGGCCTGCGGTTGCGCGGCCTGCGGCAAGTGCGGCAAAATGTGCGGATATGGAATGTGCCACTGCGGCCATCGCCATTTTTGGGTAAGACTGATTGTGGGTCTGATAATTTTAGCCGCGGCGTTTTGCGTCGGGGTTAAAGTTGGAGAATTTAAAGGCCAGTTTGGATATGGCCACAACGGCTATATGATGCGCTCCCCAAGAACCATGCGCGCCTATCCTGTGGGCGTTCCCTTAAATATGATGAACCAGCCCACGGCCAGCACCACTCCAGCAAGATAATTCCACAGATACACAGTTAGAAGCAGATATCACAGATAATAAGTAAAAGCCCCTTTCTAGAGAAGGGGCTTTTTGATATTTTTTTTATAAAGATAAGTATGTTGTGTCATCCCGACCGAGACCGAGTGCATCCGAGGGCGAGTGGAGGGATCCCTCCACTCCGGATAGCTGATAAATTCCTATGACAGCCGTCGGTCGGGATGACAAATATGCGATAATTAACTTTATACTTCAAACAGCTTTAACGCCTCAGCTTCCATCTCGCCTTTCCGTATCAGGTTCTCGCAAATGGGTTTAAGCAGGGCAAAATTTACATCGCTCATCCCGGCCAGGCGCTGTTTGTTTTCCAAAAAATACAGCAGTCCCGAAATATTTTTTTGCAAATCCATCCGAAACTCCATAGTATACATCGTCGTGGATTTATCCAGAGCCTTGTGCCTTTTATAAGCCGTAGCCAAAATATCTTCCTTGTCCAGATATTTTATGGAATTTAAAAACGCGTCAAAATCATTGGGCATAAACAATATACGAACTTTATCAACTAACAACTCGCAACTCGCAACTCGCAACTCGCAACTCGCAACTCGCAACTCGCAACTATCAACCATTCTCCGCGTGCCTTTTATACATCGCCTTTTCCGCCGCTTTTATCACATCCCTTTTGCCGTCTTCCATAAGCACGCTCCGCAAAAGCTCCACTTCCATTTTTAGCGCCGCGGTCTCCCCTACCTCGCGCTCAAAAGTCTTATAATCCTTATCAAACGGAAACACCATACTAGAAGCAAACGCCATAAAATCCTTTCGTTAGTAAGTGTATTATAGCTTTATATGAGAAAAATAGATATAGCGGCGGTTTTTTGCTATTATTAAGCCAAGATGATATTAGAAAAATCAAAACAATACTTGGCGAAGCATCCTGAGTATAAATACATTTTATTTTTATTCCTGGCGACAAGAATTGTCTTAACGGCAATCGGAACCCTGGCGCGGACTTTTATTAAAGGCCCGCATAATTTTGTTTACTCAAAATTTGTCTGGCTGGCAATTTGGGGAGTGTGGGACAGCGGTTGGTATTTGCCTTTGGCTAAATACGGTTACTCCAATGTTATCAGCAACCGGCTAGCCACGGCCGGGCAGGCCAATTACGCCTTTTTTCCTTTATACCCTTTGCTGATGAATTTGCTGGAAAAAATTGTGCGGGATTACTATATTTCAGGATTGTTGGTAGCCAATCTTAGCCTGATAATCGCCTGCGTATATTTATACAAGTTAGCCCGCTTGGATTTTGACCATAGCACCGCGATCCGCTCAATCCAATATTGCCTGCTCTGGCCGGTCGCTTTTATTTTTTCCGGCGTATTCACAGAATCCTTGTATTTAGCCTTTGCGGTCGCGGCATTTTATTATGCCAGAAAAAAATCCTGGCTGTCGGCTTGCGCGTTGGGTTTCTTTCTGGCGCTAACCCGATCTTTGGGCGTGCTGATAATATTGCCTCTGCTCTACGAATATTTAAAAACCACCAGCTTTGATTATAAAAATATCGGCAAAGAAACATTTTATTTTTTGCTAATCCCGGCAGGCGTGGCCTTATTTTCTTACTACAACTACATTTTAACCGGGGACGCTTTGGCCTTTTTAAAAATCCAATACGCCTGGGGCAGGCACATTGCCGATCCTCTGCGATTAATCTGGGGCGGCTTATTCCATGGCGATATTAACTCAATTTTTAACAGCATATTTACGCTCGCGGTAATTGCTTTGGTAATTATTTTCTACAAAAGAATTCGTGCGTCGTATTTAATCTTTGCCGCTTACTCTGTGCTGGTTCCGTTGCTCAGCGGTTTAGAGAGTATGCCGCGATATATGCTCGTAATTTTTCCGCTGTTTATTTTGCTGGCCCAAGTAAGTAAAAATAGGTTTATAAATTACACTTTAAGCGCAAGCTTATTCCTTGTCCAATGCGCGCTGATGGTTTTTTGGACAACCGGATTTAATTTAATCAAGTAACACCAGACCCATGCTCCGGCGTCATCCCTTCACTTCGTTCAGGGCAGGCTCTGAGCCCGTTATCGGCAAAACTTGGCGGACGAAGGATCTCTAAACAAAAAAGAGAGATTCTTCGGCATTCTGATGTACTATGCCTCAGAATGACGCCGAAGGATATCGCCCAAACCGCGATTTTCTGATATGATTATTTTATGATTACATATTTTCAAGCCATTGTTATCGGCTTACTGCAGGGAATTTCGGAGTTGTTTCCAATATCAAGTTTGGGGCATAGCGTTATTTTGCCCAAACTGCTCGGATGGAACATTAACCAAAGCGACCCGTTCTTTTTAACTTTTTTGGTAGCCACGCATTTGGCCACGGCGACTGTGCTGTTTGTATTTTTTTGGAAGGATTGGATAAATATTATCAAAGGCCTTGGGCGGTCTTTAAGGGACAGGCAAATAAAAAATGATGATACCTGGGCCAAGCTCGGCTGGCTCTTGGTAATTGGCACCATCCCGGCCGGAATTTTGGGCTTGCTTTTTAAAGAAAATCTGCAAAGCCTGTTTGCTTCCCCAAAATCCGCCGCCCTGTTTTTAATTCTCAACGGCGCGGTTCTGTATGGCGCCGAAATTCTGCGCAAAAAAGCGCCGCAAAATAAAGACGGCCACGAATCTTACCAAAACATTGCCAAACTTTCCTGGTGGCAGGCCACCAAAGTCGGCTTAAGCCAAATATTGGCACTCATTCCCGGCCTGTCCCGCTCCGGCTCCACAATGGCCGGAAGCCTGCTGGTCGGCCTGTCCAACGAGGACGCCGCGCGTTTTAGCTTTTTACTTGCCACGCCCATAATTGGCGCGGCCGCGGCTTTGAGCCTGCCGGATTTTTTTAAACCGCAAAATTATTCCCTAATTGGCCCGTCCATTGCCGGCGGCCTGGCCGCCGCCCTGGCTGCGTATTTTTCTGTGAAATTTTTGGTAAAATATTTCCACACAAATAAACTAACCCCCTTTGCAATTTATTGCGTAGCCGGGGGTATAATTTATTCGCTGATATTATATTTTAAATAGCGCTCATCTTGTCCCCCTCTCCCGCTCGCGGGGGAGGGTTAGCTTGCCCTGCACCGGAGTCAGCCTGCCCTAAACCGGAATTTGATGACTGGTTTAGGGACGACTGGTGCAAGGGAGTGAGGGTTTTAAGCTGATCTATTTGGCCCACTCTTAAACCAAGCAAATACAAAACACGCAACCCCGACAATGAAGGCGGCAATGCTGTGTTTGGTATGAATGTTTAACGCGCCCGCGGAATATCCCGGGAAAAATACGGGAAGTGATCCCGCCGAATGCGTAGCATAAACATAGCCAATCACAAAAAACACAATCCCCAAAACCACACCCAAACCCACTAAAACTTTTTGATTCATAAGATTAAAATTATTAATTTTTTTCAATAACCCGTGAATTTTAACTTAAAATAGCCCAAATTCACAGGTTTTTATAACACATAAATTATTTTCCTAAATTTTTCTATACCTTGTAGCACTGCCCTGGCCAATTCTTTCTATTAGTTTTTGCTCAAGCAATTTATCCAATACCTGATTAATTGTGGGGCGATAGACTTCCGTATTTTCCGAAATCTGCCTGGGGGTGGCTTCGTCTACGGTTTGCATATACTCCCAAACCTTAAGTTGCATAGGAGATAATAATTTTTCCACATTCTCTTTGTTAAGCAAACTTATTGCAATTCGCGATTGCTGTAGAAAAATGTCAAAGAAAAATTCCAGCCAGGGAATAATATTTGGCTTTTTTGTTTTAAAGGTCGTTTGACTGCGCCGTAAAGCAATGTAGTATTCTGTTTTATTATCCTCCACCAATTTTTCGTGAGAAACGTAAGGCATATACAAAAACCCTGATTGCAACAACAAGAGATTTGTTAAAATTCTGGATGACCTGCCGTTGCCGTCCTGGAATGGATGGATATTAAGAAATTCAACTATAAAGTTGGCAATAACAAGCAGTGGCTCTATTTTTTTATCATTAAGTTCCTTAGTTGTCCATTCTGCCAACTCCAGCATTTCCTTTGGCGCTAAATAAGCGGGCGTCGGATTAAACACAGTCGCAATAACCTTGCCTTTTTCGTCAGTCATTACTACTTTATTTTCACCTTTTTTGTAATCACCCCTGTGGCGTTCGTCTTTCTCTACATACTTAAGCAGTTCCTTATGAAAGTGTTTGATGGTACTTTCGGAAAACCGGATGCTTTTCCAATTCTCAAAGACAATACTAAGTAACTCATAGTAACCTTTAACCTCGCCTTTATCCCTTTCGGAAAATTTTTGCAGGCCAATACCACGCATCAGTTTTTCCACATCCTCATCCGAAAGTTTTGCACCCTCAATACGGGTAGAAGCCCCGGTAGAGCTGGACAAAACGAATTTTTTAAGCCTGCCTAAAACCTGCGGACTCAAATTAGCCCCGCTCACCCACTGCCCTTGCAACCCCTTTATTTCGCCAATTTTTGACCAAACAGAAGCCGGCAGATTAGCCAGTCTTTTACTGAATTTGTTAATTTTCATAATCGTATACTTTAACTATATACAATTATATACAATCCATTTTTCTTTGTCAACCCTACCCTAAAAAAATCGCGCAATAATCGCGCAACAAATCACGCAAGGTTTTTTAACTTTAATCGCCTTAAAATAAAGGGGCTATTTCACGTAAAGACGGATTTTTGGTATTATTACTATGTAAATATCCCCTGCTATGCTTACCCAAAACCAAGAAAAATATCTGTTGACCATACCGGCAGACAAGGCGGCGGTAATTAAATCTTTTGACCCAAAGGCTCGGGAAACCGCCCAAAGTATTATTGGGCAGATAAAAAATGAAGCGCCGAACTTGGAAGTATTTTTCGGCGGCGCTTCGGCTTTGGGTATTGCCGGACAGAATGATATAGATTTGAATTTATTGAGTACGCCGGAAGAATACAAAAAATATCTCCCGATTTTGATTGGACTTTTCGGCGCCCCCGCAAAAACAAATCCCGATCTAATCAAATGGGGTTTACCCGTGATAATTTTGATGTCGAACTCTATTTAACTGACCGCAACTCCCCTACCCTAAAAGAACAGATCAAAACTTTTGAGATACTACGCGACAATCCCAAACTTCAAAAAGAATACGAACAAATCAAACTTGCCTCAAGCGGCCTGCCGTTTAGGGAATACATGCGGCGCAAGTATGCGTTTTTTAATAAAATTTTAGGATTATAATTTATGGCTATAAAAATTACATATTTTGTTCACGGCACAACCACAGACAACGAACAGAACATATCATCGGGCTGGTCGGACGTAGATTTGTCCGAGCTTGGTATACAGCAATCAAAAGACTTGTCTAAGAAAGTTAAAGATAAAAAGTTTGATGCTATTTTCACATCCGATTTAATCAGGGCAGTCCATTCGGCTAAGCTCACATGGGGAAACCAATATCAGACAATACCAGACGCTCGTTTACGGGAATGCAACTATGGAGACTACAACGGTAAATCAAGCGACATTGTGGAACCGATGCAAGAGAAATCCGTAACAACGCCTATGCCTAATGGGGAAAGTTACGAAATGGTTAAAGACCGTATAACCAATTTTCTGGAAGACTTAAAAAAGAACTACGACGGTAGACATATAGCCATAGTCGCCCACAAAGCTCCACAATTGGCTTTGGATGTTTTGTTAAAAGGGATGACTTGGGAACAAGCCTTTAAACACGATTGGCGTAATACAAAAGCTTGGCAACCGGGTTGGGAATATTCTTTAAGTTAAATATAATCAAAATAGCCTTAAACAATTAACCAAAATATTTATGTCCCAAGATGAATTATTGGATATTATTGACGAAAACGAAAAGGTCGTCGAGGTGGTGACCAAGCGGGAAGCACATCAACGCGGACTACTTCATAAGACGGTAATTTCGGAAGTTATGGATTCCAAAGGCCGTTGGCTATTTGTAAAGCAAGCAAGCGACAGACAGGATGCCGGACAGTATGTTTCTCCCGTGGGCGGCCACGTGTCCTCCGGCGAAACCGAGATTCAAGCATTAAAACGGGAAGCCAACGAAGAGCTTGGCCTAACAGGCGATTACAAATTTGACTACATAGGTAGGGCGATATTTAACCGCCACGTGATAGGCAGGCAGGAAAACCACCTGTTTATTGTTTATAAAATTTATTCCGATGCGGAACCTGTGCTGAACCACGAGTCGGAAAGTTGTCGGTATTTTACAGACGACGAATTGCGCTCCGAACTTCAAGATCATCCCAAACATTTTGGTGATGCTTTCCATTTCGTGGTTAAAAATTTCTTTCCAAATCTATCGGAGAAAAAATAATGGATGCCATTGACTCCAAAATAATTCAGTCCGTCATAAAAAAGAATCGGCTTACGGAGCCGATGGAAGCCAAGCGATTTTCCAGCGGCGTTGTTAACCGTGTTTATGATATTGGCGGCAAATATGCTTTAAAGATTGAGGGTGAGGGAGGAGTTGCAGGCGAGCCAATTTTAAAACCCGCTGCGGATATGACAGCGATGCTTTTGGGTAAAGGAGCCAAGGTGCCGAAGATTTTAGATTATGGTACAGTCGATGGCTCGGAATACATTTTAATGGAAAAGGTCTCAGGCAAAAATTTGTCTTACGACTGGATGGCCTTTTCGGATAGTCAAAAAGAGAAAGTGATTGAGCAACTGGCCGAACAGTTACAAATTTGGCACTCTATCCGTTTTGACAATTACTGTATCACGATGAAATCCCAAAAACCTTTTAAAACTTTACGGCCAGCCATAGAAAGGGTAACTTTGGAGGAAATTAACAAAATCCAAAAAGATAAACTATCAAAGGAGTTTTTACCAAGCGTTGAAACGTTGGAAAAGTTTTATTACGACAATATTCCAAACTTGGACGAAACTGGCACGGCAGTCCTCTGCCATAACGACATCCATTTGGAAAACATATTCCACCAAAACAGGAACCTTACGGCTATTATAGATTTAGACTGGATAAGCCAAGCTCCCAAAGATTTTGAACTCTGGAAGATTTTAGATGTTGTCCACGCCCCAAAAATTACGGTGGAAGAACATCTGGAACCGCTTTTTGGCGACTACCAGATGATCAAAGAACTCGGCTGGTTAAAAAAATACTATCCAAAACTGTTTGAAGTAAATAACTTGGCAAACCGCATAAGGATTTATTATCTTGACCCTCTTATAGAAAAAGCGGTTGATTGCCAAAATGGCCGCTGGGGCGAAAATACTTTGAATCAAGTAGCAAAAAAAGTTCGTGATTTTTACCAAAGCTCTTGGCTGGATGATCTATTAAACTAAAATTTATGCAAAATAAGCCAGCCAAAATTCAATATTCCAACATTCCAAAGGAGCTGACTGCTTCGCCAAATTTGGTTTTGAGGGATGAGGGCGATTATGAACAGTTGGAAATTAATGGCGCGGATTTTAGCGGGAAAGTTTTATATCACCAAAAGTTTTATGAATGCCGGTTAAAAAATGTAAATTTTAGCCAAACAAAAATTTCCGATATCCGGTTTGCCAATGTCTTGTTTGAGGATTGCGATTTGTCCAACCTCAAGCTGGAAAAGGCTCTTATTGAAAGCGCGGAGTTTGTTAAATGCAGGATGACGGGATTTAAAATAACCGAAGGCAATTTAAGAAATGTTCTATTCAAAAATTGCCAGCTAAAATTGTCCCAATTCCGCATGAGTAAATTTAAAAATATTGCCTTTGAACATTGTATTTTGGAGGAATCGGATTTTTATGGGGCAGACCTGACCGGAACCATTTTTACCGACAGCGACCTGACAAAAGCGGAAATGTCCGCGTCCAAACTAAAAGACGCGGATTTTAGAACAAGCAAAATTGCAGGACTGGGTGTAAACATAGAAGCCTTAAAAGGCGCAATTATTGATCCCTCGCAAATTAACGACCTCGCCTGGTTGCTGGGAGTTAAAATTGAATGGAGAGAATAATGACTTTTACCGCACAAATTAAACAAATAGCCAATGACTTCGCAAAAAGGGAGCCGGAAGTCTCCAAGCGATATTTGGAGCGTTTGGAAGAGGGTGATGATTTTACAAGGGACGACGGTAACCCGTCCCATTTTTGTGTTTATTTTTTGCCTTTTAACCCCAAAACCAAACAGGTTTTTATTGTTGACCACAAAAAGGCGGGGTTATGGCTGTCCCCCGGCGGGCATATTGATAAGGGCGAACTGTTGCTGGACGCTTTGAACCGCGAAATTAAAGAAGAATTGGGCGTGGCTGATTTTTTTGCCGATTTGCCAAAACCATTTTTAATCAGCATCACCCCAATAAATAACCCGGCACAACCCTGCAAAGAACATTTGGACATCTGGTTTTTGCTTGAAACCGATGGCCAAAATTTTAACGTCGACCCCGGCGAATTTCATAGCGCAAAATGGATGGGCTTGGAAGAAGCAAAAAAAATAATAACCGATCCGGCTAATATTAAAGCTATAACTCTCTTAAACGACCATTGACCGTTTATTTGGTAACCCCGTTGCCCTAAATGGACTTTTGATTTTATGTAAAAGGTGTATAATATATACACCGTTCAAAAATTATAGACATTTTTATAAGAAGCTCGCGAAGCTCTAAGTTTTGCGATTTTTTTAATACCCGGTGTTATATGCAAATAAAAAAAGAAAAAGAACAATATTTTTTTGTGGACGAGGCTGGAGATTCTACTTTTTATGATAGGTATGGGCGCTATATTGTGGGGAAAGAAGGTTGCTCAAAAATTTTACTTTTGGGTTTTATTAAAACCGGAAATCCTGAACCTTTAAGAAAAGCAATTTTACAGCTCCACAAAGAAATTAAGAACGACTCGTATTTAAAAGATATACCGTCGTTAAAGAAAAGCCACGTTGCTTTTCATGCCAAAGATGATACTGCGGAAGTCAGGGAAAAAGTCTATAAAACTATCGTGAGCCTGGATTTTAAGGCAGAATTCATTGCGGCAAGAAAAATTGAGAACATCTTTAAAATCCGCCATAAGGGCAAAGAAAATTTGTTCTACGATGACTTAACAATTAAACTTTTTCAAAACAAGCTTCATCTTTCCGAAAATATCCAAATTTATTTTGCCGTCCGCGGAAATAAAACCAGGCAGGCGCCGCTGGAGGAAGCCATATTAACGGCAAAAAATTCTTTTGAAACTAAACACAACATAAAAATTTCGTCAACGATACAAATAACACCTCAAAGCCCCTATGGAGAGCCCTGTTTACAAATTATTGACTATATGTGTTGGGCTGTTCAAAGAGCTTTTGTAAAGGGTGAAAACCGTTATTATAAATTTGTAGAAAGCAAGGTTAAATTCATTTGCGATGTTTATGATATAGATAAATATCCCAATAATTTTTACAACAAAGAGAACCCTTTTTCCGTAAATAAAATAAGCCCCTTATAGCTAGGTTGGTTTCCCAACGCACGGCATGGAGCCGACTTTCGCTGATAAAAGGCTTAATCTATTGAAATCCGGTAGGCCTAATGCCTATACATATATTTTATTTTATTGACGAACATTTGTCAAGCGCATTTACAATCACCGGACGCCAAATCCCCCGCCTCCCGGCCGGGCTTTTTTGTTTTGTTTGAGGGGTATATAATATATATAAATTAAAAGCTTTAGGACTTAAGTCCTAAAATAAATTTATGTTTGAACATCATAAACAGCCGTTAATAACCACGGGACAATTTATACAACGGGTTGGCAAATATACCGCCCTGGCTTTTTTGCTGGTGGCGGTTTCGTGGCTGATTGGCATTTTAGGCTACCGCCTGCTGGAAGGTTTACCCTGGATAGACGCCACCTTAAACGCCGCCATGATTTTAGGCGGTATGGGTCCGGTAGACCAGCTCCACACAGCCGCGGGCAAACTCTTTGCCTCCTTTTACGCCCTATTCTCCGGAATCATTTTCCTGGTTTCCGTAGGCCTTCTCCTGGCCCCCATCATCCACCGCTTTATGCACAAATTCCATCTCCAATCGCCGGAAGAGAAAAACAGTCATGGGATATGACCCATTATTTTTTAGATAAGCTGATTTGATGGTATAATATATTTATGACTAACGAAGAACTGATAAATAAAGCAAAATCGATTGCCATAACTAAGCAGGTTGCCGAGGAAACGGTAGTGGGCGAAGTCGGCGCGGCTTTGGTTACGGATAAAGGGAATGTTTACACCGGCATTAGCATTCATGCGCCAAGCGGGCTTGGTTTTTGCGGTGAAGCGAGTGCTATAGCCGCTATGGTGACCAATGGCGAAAGCAGAATCAAGACCATTGTGGCAAGTGACGGGCAAGGGAACATCTACAGGCCTTGCGGTAGGTGCAGAGAAATGATTCGCCAAATTAATAAACAGAATATGGATACCGAAATTATTTTAAAAGAAAAAATCGTAACGCTAACTGACTTGCTCCCCTATCCTTATTAAAAACATTCGGGACATGAGCAATAAAAAAATTCCCTCGGGAACAGTGCATAAATTACCGTCCGATTTAAAGAAGGCTCTTGTTGACGACAAGACTGCTTTGGCGGTGTGGCAGGGTTTGACGCCTTTGGCGCGGAATGAGTGGATATGCTGGGTTATGTTTGTCAAAAAGGCGGAGACGAGGAAACAACACATAAACAGAGTGCGGACCGAGCTTAAAGAAGGTATGCGGAGGCCGTGTTGCTGGCTGGGTTGTATTCATCGTCCGGATAAAAAAGTAAGCCCTTCGGTGCAGGGAATACTAAATAGACGGTCTAAAAAATTAACCTAAATTTAAAAATATGGTAAAAGGAAATTTTATTGGCGCGGCGATTGTTGCAATAATTTACACGGTTTATATTTTAATGCATCCCCTTCCATCGCGCACACAAACAATATTAACTTTAGTGGTTCTTAACGCCCTAACTATTGTGTTAATGTCTTTTGCGTTTAAAAAATAAATAACAGATTTAATATGTGGCAATTATATGTGTTTAGCTTTTTAGCAGGTTTGTTTGCGGCAAACGGCAGCCCCCATTTTATTAAGGGTGTCGTAGGACAAAAACACCAAACTCCATTCGGCAAGCCTTCGTCGGCCGTTGTTAATGTATGCTGGGGTTGGGTTAATTTTGTAGTAGCCGCTGTTTTTCTTTATTTCGGCAATGCGCTAGCTCACGAGTACAGAGCTTTTGTGCTATTTGCCGTAGGGGCACTTCTTATGAGCTTGTTCTCGGCCGTAGTCTGGTCTAAACATCCAGAATACAATAAGTGACCTCATGATGGGAATAAAGAGATTGACCAAAAATGTCCAAAATGATATACTATTTTTACTTGGCACCCTCCTTCGCTAAAGCTTCGGAGGGCAGGCAGCCGGGAATGTTAGGCACAGCTAACATTTTTGCAAGCTCTTCACAATTCTGTGCGAGAGTTTTTTTGTTCCCAACTTTATAACTTGGAACTTGATAACTTTTAACTTACTTGGTGCCCGTAGTTCAATGGTAGAACGCAGCTCTGTGGCAGCTGTCACGTGGGTCCGATTCCCATCGGGCACCCCAAATAAAAAAATCGCCATTTAAGGCGATTTTTTGTTATAATGAATGGAGATGCATTAAGCCTTTTGCCAATATGAAAAAAGACCTGTTTAATGTTCATCCTGACGTGGTAAAACTGGGCATTGTAAGTTTTCTTACCGATGTCAGTTCCGAGGCGATTTTTTCCGTGTTTTCCATTTTCTTTACCACCATTGCCGGCGCTTCGGCCGCGCTTTTGGGATTTGTGGAAGGCCTGGCGGATTTTTCCGCGTCTTCTTTGGATTACCTGTCCGGCTGGCTGGCGGACCGGTCCGGCAAAAACAAACCGCTGACCATTCTTGGGTATTTATTTTCCACTTTGGCAAAAACCACCCTGCTGGTTTCCGGCTCTGTTGCCGCCCTGGCGATGTTCCGCGTAATAGAACGCCTGGGAAAAAGTTTCCGCGGGCCCCCGCGTGACGCCTGGCTTTCGGCCGTGGCGGAAAAATCCTCCCGGGGCTACGCCTTTGGCGTGCATAAAGCCCTGGATAAATCCGGCGCGGTTTTAGGCCCTCTGGTTGCTTACGCCATCTTAAATAAATACGGCCAAAATTTGCACAGCTTTCACCTTTTGTTTATTATGGCGGTTATTGCGGCGGCGCTGGCGGTAATCATCCTCTGCTTTATAAAAGACCAGTCCCCGCGGGAACGTAAACGGGAAAACATCTTTAAAGCCTGGGGCGCGTTAAGCAAAAGTTTTAAATTATTTTTAATTCCGGCGGGAATATTTTCCCTGGCGTATTTTAGTTTTGAATTTTTATTACTGCGCGCTTACACGCTCGGTTTTTCCATAAAAGACGTCGTTTTGCTTTACGCGCTGTTTAACATCGCGTTCGTAATTGCCGCCGCGCCCGTGGGCAAACTCGGGGATTTTTTAGGCAGAAAATCAATAATAATCCTTGAGTATATAGTCTATATTATAATGTGCTTGGGCTTTGTTGTGGCCTCGCAAAAATGGGAAGTTGTGGCGCTGTTTATACTTTTTGGGATTTTTTACAGCATTGACGAAGCCCAAAGCAAGGCGTTTATCGCGGATATAGAAAAAGACCGCCGCGCCACGGCCATCGGTATGTATAATTTTACCACCGGCTTAATTTATCTTCCGGCTTCCGTAATCGCGGGCGCCTTATGGATTTTGCACCCGACCTACGCTTTTGGCCTGGCGGCAATAATAACCTTTGCCGCGCTGGCCGCGTTTATTTTCTTAAAATCAAAAATTGCGGACAAAAATTTTTAGTAACTATAAACCCTATGACCTGGAGAACACACGTCGCGATTGGGACTAATGCCATTTGGCTGGTGGGGTTTTTTGGCAAAGTTGACCAGTCCATTTTAATTTATTTGCCGGCCGCAATGCTGGCCTCCATTTTGCCGGACATAGACGCCAGCGGCGCCAAAATCCATTACGCTTTGGGCGGGATTTTTGGAATTTTTAAAAACAGCTTCCACGGCAAATACTTTCACCATCGCGGCATAATGCATTCGGTTTTGGCCGCGCTTATCTTTTTTGTTTTGTTGATGATATTTTCTGGCGAGGCCTATCCCCTCCTGCCCTATGTATTTTCCCTCGCTTACCTTAGTCACCCAATTATAGATGGCTTTAACACCGGCGTGGGATATTTGTATCCATTTATAAATAAACGGTTCGCCCTACTGCCCAAAGTCCTGCGTTTTAAAGTCGGCAGTCCGGCAGACGCAATATTGATGTTTGTGGGCATAGCCGGCCTGCTGATATTTTTTGCCGGATTCTCGCATCAGCTAATGCTAAATCCGCTATAAATAGGACTTAGCTTTGTCCCCCTCCCCCTCCTTGTCCGCCGTAGCTTTAGCGAAGGTGGATGGGGGAGGGCTAGGGTGAGGGTTAGGCAATATAAAATTAAACGGAAAGCAAAAACAAATGAATTCCATACCAATAGACGAAGACGAGTTAAAAAAGAAGCTCACGCCCGAGCAATACAAAATTTTGCGCGAAAAAGGCACGGAAGCGCCGTTTAGCAGTCCCCTACTAAACGAACACGGCAAAGGAATGTTTGCCTGCGCGGTCTGCGGGCAGGAATTATTCGCCTCGGACGCCAAATTTGACAGCCACACCGGCTGGCCAAGCTTTGACCAAGCCTTGCCCGGCGCCGTGGAATTTCATCATGACGATCAGTTTGATATGAACCGCACCGAGGTCACCTGCTCCAAATGCGGCTCGCATCTTGGCCATGTGTTTGACGACCTGCCTCGCCTGCGGCGACGCAAGGCGGGTGGCCCGTCCAACACCACCGATTCGACAGGCTCACGGTCTTCGACAGGCAAACGCTTCTGCATCAATGGCGCGTGTTTGCTTATGAAAAAACACGAATAACTCATACCCGCCGTCCCCATTCTCTCCTCCTGAGGAGAGATGCCGAATGCATCTGAGGCAGAGAGGTTGCAGTATCACCACTACAACAAGGGGAATCCTTGCGCAACGCAAGGATTCCCCTTGTTTATATATTCTTTATAAGTGGCGTTTTTGTTTAATTTTTCAATCCCTGCATACTATTCTGATTTTTGGTTTTCTAAGACATTGTCCATCCCATGTATAGCCAGGAGATTCAACACGTGAGACTGTATATCTATCGCCTCCACCCGAAATTTGTGCAACTTCGTATTTTTCTAATTCATAACCTGCTATATATTCCCCTACACTTGGTTCTTGCCTTTCAACCCCAGCAAACTTCATAGCAACTTCCACAAGCCTGCTGTTATCATAATATTGTTGGTCAAATATGGAAAGAAAGCGGTATGGGTTAAATTTACTTTTTAACTCGGCTACTTTTTGTTTAGTTGCATCCAACAACTGTTTGACTTCGGAAAGGTCAGAAACGTTAGACGCATTTGCCATCTGCTCCAAACGATTTAGGTCTCCCAAGGCAACCAATTTCGGAAAATTATTTTCTTGGCCTCGTGTTAAAGTTGCCAAAGCTTTCATAACACCATAAGCAGGATTGCTTTTCAATTTTAAAAATTCCTGACCAACCGTTTCCCGTGACTCCGGCGCGGCTGCTCCCTGCTTTGCCGCAGGGGCCAAATGCTCTTTCTGTTGTTTAGAAGAAGCCAACTCTTCTAATAACTGCCGGGCTTCAGGGCTAAGCATGAAATATAAATCCGCCATGTCAACTTGAGATTTTCCTCGTAATAAATCTGCGGCGGACATTAAAGCTTGTTTTGCTGGTTGTAAATCTGGCCTCTCAGCAAATTCCAAAGGTTTTAAATTCTTAAATTTAGATTAAACGAACAAACAATAGTCTAATAATAAATATAATAAATTTTCTATTATTTACCCATCAATTTGTTTATATCCCTTACCCCTCCTCTTAACAAATCCAAACCTTCTTTAAAAGTTTTTTCTTGATCAGCTCTGACGGCCAATTCTTGACCTGGGTCAATAGAATTTTCATCTCGTCTTGAAGTAATATCTGATATCGCCTTCCAAGTGGCACCTAAATTACCATACGCTTTACTAATTCTTTGTCTTAAGAGATCTAATTTTGCTGGATTTTGATTAGGTCTGTTCGTTGCTTGGGGTGATTTTCCGGTTGCTGAAATTCCAGCCCATTCTGATTTTGCGTCATTAATTTCCCTTATATTATGACTTATCTCTCCAAGAATTTGCGCGGCTCTTACGGCTTCAAATGAACCATGCTTTAGATTTTCGAGTTGTTGTAAAGACAATTGTTCCAATGTAAATTGAAAAGCCATTAGCTTGTCAGATACTGCAATATCTTCCTCAAAACGTTCGCCTTGGAAGTCTTTATCTTTTAACAAATCTTGTAATTGCTGCGCTTTTCTTTTCAACTCTTCTGAAATATTATTTTTGATAAAACTTTCAAAGGAATTTTGAAAGTTAGCTGATTCAACTTTTTGAGTCTGGGCGGCTTGAGTCTGGGCGGCGGCATTTTCTGGCATTAGCAAAGCGCCTGCAACCACAGCTCCTCTTAGGACTCTCTTAATTGTTGATCCTGCTCCTGCATTTATTTCCGCTTCTGTCAGTTGCGTATTGCCTTCATCGCGGGGAATAAATTGCCTTCTTTCTTGGTTCATAGATTTTTTATTAATACTTACAATTAGATTATACACCAAAATTGCTCTAAATTAAAACAAGTCAATTTGCCAATTCTTAACTCTCTACCTTATTTTAATCCAAGCTTGCCCACAAATATTTCGCCGCCGTTGTGCGATGGGGGCTCCAGGAATTTACCAGCCGGTGATATTTTTTTGAATGCCGGTCTTTGTCCAGCTTATACCATTTTTTTACGGCATTTCTCAAGCCTAAATCGCCATGCGAAAATACATCGGGGCGGTTTAGGCAAAACATTAAAAACATCTCCGCGGTCCACCTGCCAATGCCTTTGACCTCGGTTAATAAGCTGATGATTTCCTCATCGGAAAGTCTTTGTCCGCCGGAGGCGGATCCGCCTCCGGCGGAAAATCCCCTAAAATCAATTTTACCTTTTTCCACCAACCCGGCCAAACTTTTTATGTAGCCGATTTTTTGGAACGACAGCCCGGCAGTTCTTAATTTGGCATCTGACTTTCTTAAAACCTGCCCTGCCGACGGAAATTCCCTGCCAAACAGAGCAATAAATCTTTTTTCAATCGTGGCCGCGGCTTTACCGGAAAGTTGCTGGTTGATTATTGAAACGCACAAAGACTCAAAGTAGCGTTTATGCGGCTTGCGCTCTTTAAGTTTTACTTTGCCGATGATTTTGGCCAAAATCGGGTCGGCTTTTTTTAAATAGTTTGAGGAATTACTCATCGGGGGTTATTAATAGGACTTACACGCTATCTCTTTTTAAAAATCATCCTTCCAACCATAAACGTCGTCAACACGCCGGCTAAAATTATTATCCAAAATCCTCCGGAAAGCTGGCTTACATATTCCCAATTACTGCCAAAAATGTAGCCAATAAAACAAAAAACCGAACATTCGGTAATCTCGCCCAAAGCTTCAAACAGTAAAAACCTTTTGTAAGGCAGGCGGGTAAAACCGCAAACCACATTGACCGCCGGCGCGATGCCGGTCATAAACCGGCTAAAATAAATGGTCAAAATCGGATGTTTGTTTATTTGATTTCTGGCGCCGTCCAGCCGGTCCTTATGAAAAAATCTCCCAAGATGGATTTTATCCAAAACCTTTACCCCGTATTGTCGAACCAGCCAATATCCCGAACTGTCCCCGGCCATATTGCCCGCTATGCCGGTCAGCAATACCAACGGAAAGCTCATATACCCCTGAATGGAAAAAGCGCTGGCGGCCATAAGCACACTGCCGGAAGGAAGAGGCAGTGCAAAAGCGCCAAAAAATGTAATTACAAAAATGGCCGCGTATTTATAAAGTAAAACGTAAGAAAGTAAAGTTGCTAACACAATATGTCTCCGGCGTTATCCCGAGCCCGTCATCGGCAAAAAAACGCGGGCGAGGGATCTTAATTATGGATGATAACTTTTAACCGCGTTTACTGTTTTGGTTATAAGACTCGCGGAACTGATTTTTTGTTGTTTGGCCATGGCGTCTAAGGCCACATTTGGGTAACGGCTATTGGTAATTTTTAGCGCGCCCTGCAAATAGCCGGAGGGTAAATTAAATGCCAAATTAATATAACGGAAAGTCATCCAACCCCTAATTTGATCTGGGGTGATTTTTTGCGCCGCAATTTGGCTCCTAAAATGCGCCCTAATATATCCGCGCAGTCTTAAACTTTCCAAATTGCCGACAAAATAATAAAGGCTCACCGCCAAAATTCCAACCAGCACAGCCAAAACAGCCCACTCAATAAATATTCTTGTTTTTTTATTTTTGATGATGTCGGACATAAATTATTTTAGCAAGCCGGCGAATTTTTCGCGGAGCTTTTGGAGTTTAGGGTTAATGACTACCTGGCAATATGGCATATTTTGATTGTTGTTGTAGTAGTTGCGGTGGTAGCTTTCGGCCGGATAAAATTTTTCAAACTTTTTAACCTCGGTGGCCACGGGCTTTCCGTAAGTATTGTCCGCGTTCAATTTATTGATAAAATTTTCCACATCCTGTTTTTGCCGCTCGTCCATATAAAAAACCGTTGACTGATACTGCGGGCCAATGTCGTGGCCCTGTTGGTTTTTTTGCGTGGGGTCGTGCGTGGCAAAAAATACGTTGAGCAGGGTCTCAAAGGAAATTTGCGCCGGATCAAAATCTATTTTTATGGATTCCACGTGGCCGGTATCTCCCCCGCTAACCTGTTCGTACGTGGGACTTTCCACCTGCCCGCCGCTGTATCCGGAGGTGACCGACGCAACGCCGTTTAATCTTTGAAAAATAGCCTCGGTACACCAAAAACACCCCCCGCCGAATACGGCAATTTCATTATTGTTGCCCATAAAATTTTTTATTAATCTCAGCCTCTATACACCTTGCGCTCGGGTCTTTTCCCTTGAGCCGGCCCTTTTGGCATATTTTTGCCAATCTCTCCGATGCCAATTTTGGGCAGTTCGAATTTTCTGTCCACCGGCTCGTCATGAGAATAATCCGCGGCATCAAATAAGGACTCATCAGGAGCGACTTCTCTCTTTATGTCCATAAAATTAATTTTATTTGTAAAATTTTTTTATAACCGATATTTGCCAATATCTAAAGTAAAATCCCGCCCCACTTTTATGCCATCTTTTTCCAACAATTGCTTTTGCAGTTCCTTGGTCGCCGTCCAGTTGCCCTTTATGCTAATTATACCCCTATTGTTGACCACACGCCACCAGGGAATTTGGGAAGCCGAGATATCTGCCAATTTTAAAATTGCCCCCACCTGTCTGGCCGCGCGTGGGCTTCCACAAGCCGCGGCTATCTGGCCGTAGCTGGCCACGCGCCCGCGCGGAATCTTTTTTACAAAATCGACGACCTTTGAACGGAAATTTTTCATAATATAGCTCGTCGTCCCGGAATTTTTTGTGCCACAGGACATTATGAGCCACAAAAAATATCCGGGATTCAGTATTAAGCTCAAGGCCTGGATCCCGGATATTTTTCAGCCGATAATAATCATTTGACTGAAAAATTCCGGGATGGACAAACCTAAATTGAATTTTTTAATTCTCTTCTCAACTTTTTATAATCCGGAACCGTTTGGCCAACCAAACTCCAAAAATCCCCGGAATGGTTCATTTCCTTTAAATGGCACAGCTCGTGAACCACCAAATAATCAACCAGGCTTTCCGGCAAATGGACAATTTTGTAATTAAAATTCAGGTTGCCTTTTTTACTGCAACTCCCCCAGCGGGTTTTTTGGTTCCTGATGCTTATGCGGCTATGTTTAAAATTGTAAATTTTGTTCCATTGCGCGACTTTACTTCGCGCCATTGCCAATGCTTCCGGACGCCTATTTAAATATTCACGGCGATTTGATTTTATAAAAACCCTGCCTCTGAACTTGTTAAAATAATCTAAAGATTTTAAAATCCATCCCTGCTTTTGCCTAACAAACTCTTTTGCCGCGGATTCCCCAATGCCCCACGGCAAAGTAACCACCACGCCGGCCTCACAGCCAACGGAAATTCTCATCCGTCTGGCCCTCCTGCTGATCCTAACCTTATAGGGTATTAGCTGATTTTTATTTTTTGGTTCTTTATTCATCAGCTTAATCTTAACACATTTTGATTATGTTAGGGCTTATGCGGAAAATCTAAGTGTGTCATCCCGACCGACGTCCGTCATCGGAATATTCAAGCCGGACGGAGCGGAGGGATCCCTTAATTTGGCAAACGTAAGGGATTCCTCGACTCGCAAAAATTCTTAAATAATTCTGCTCGCTCGGAATGACATCGAATGTGTAAGGCCGATATAAAAATCCTCGTAACTAAGCAAAAAGGCCTGCTTTGATGTTTAAATGCTTAAATGTTAATATGTTTATATGACATTCAAGCCCATTATTTGCTTCGGCCAGCAACCATGCGGGTTTTTTCCCAAGCGGTTTTTGGTTGCCAAAATCAATACCGCTAAAAAAATGCAATCGGAGATTGGCGGACGGATTATATTTTTTTACCACGATTCCGACGCAGACTATCGGGAAACAATTACCGTGATGAAAGATCGCCAAACCGGCGCCGAGGTCCGCCTAAACTTTACCCAGGAAAATAAACTGCAAAAAAAATTCTCACCGCTTTATTGTAAACGCGTTCCGGCCGGATGGAAAGAAGAGATATTAAAACAGTTGCCGAGATTCATAACCCCCACCCTAACCCTCCCCCATCCGCCGTCGCTAAAGCTATGGCGGACAGGAAGGGAGAGGGAAACTGCAATTAACCTTCTCCCTCTGGGAGAAGGTGCCCGAGTGCAGCCGAGGGCGGATGAGGGTTTAAATTTGATTGATGTTTTTAAATCAGTAAATCAAAACCTTGTTGCCGACTTTTGCCTGGAAATGTATCAAAAAATGGAGCTTTTGGAAGGAGTTGAAATTTTAAGATCATCGGACAAAAATTTTCGCGAGTCCGCGCCCGACCTTGCCGGAGAGTTCTTTGCCGATGTAGAATACAAGGGAGAGGTTGTGCGGGCGCAGTTAATAGACGGAAAATGGCAACTGCACGAGGGCGGCGGAAAATATACCGTTATTCCGACTCCGGATAAAATTGAAAAATGGCAAAAAAGCCCCGGCCGCGACCAGCGCTTTGGATGGATGCAATCGGTAATCAACTGCACCCACTATATATACGGCGAAGGCGAAAAGGAATATTTGGATGTGTCACCATTCCCCAACATCAAATTTATTGACCGCGAAAAAATAGACCAGCCGGGTTACGCCTGGACTGAAATCTAAAATCCTAAATCTTAAATCTAAAATTATGAACATTCTTGCCATTGGCGCGCATCCCGACGATGTGGAGTTCGGCGCCGCTCCCCTGCTGATTAAAGAAATTAAAAAAGGCAACCAGGTTAAAATCGTGGTTTGCTCTTTGGGCGAGGCCGGCACCAACGGCACGCCCGAGGGCCGGAAAAAAGAATCCGAAGAAGCCGCGAAGCTGATTGGCGCGGAAATTGAATTTTTAAATATGGGCGGCGACTGCCATATAACCGACAGTCCGGAAAACGGTTTTAAAATCGCGGAAGTTATTAGAAAATACAAACCTGATTTTGTTTTAGCGCCGTCGCAAACCAAAAATCAGCACCGGGATCATAAAACTGTTTCCGATTTAACCAGAGCCGCCTGCCGGTTCGCGCGCTATGGCGGGCTAAAAGAGCTTGCCGGAGAGCCGGTGCATAAAGTCGGAGGCCTGTATTTTTACGCCAGCAGCGCGGAATGGGACAAACGTCCGGATATAATTATAGATGTTACCGATGTCCACCAAAAATGGGAAGCCGCGATGTCCTGCCACAAAAGCCAGATGCAAACCAAAGCTTATTTGAATTTGGTAAACAGCAAATCGGCTTACCTCGGAACTTCGGTAGGAGTCAGCTACGCCATTGGCCTGTGGGCTAACGACCCGATACGAGTTGATACTATTTCCAATTTAACTCTATCATCCAGAAACTATTAATTTTAGCAATACTTTGCAAATCTTAAATCCTAAATCTAAAATCTTAAATCTGAAAGTGGGCATTGTCTGCTACCCCTCTGTCGGCGGCAGCGGCATTGTGGCCACCAATTTGGGCAACGAGCTGGCTCGGCTTGGCCACCAGGTGTATTTTATTTCCTACGAACCTCCGTTTAGGCTCAACTTAAACGCGCCCAACATCCACTTCCACAAAGTCAACATCAACACTTACGGCTTGTTTAAATATCCCGACTATACCTTGCCCCTGGCCGTTACCATAGAGCAGGTGCAGAGAAAATTTAATTTGGATGTTCTACACGTGCATTATGCGGTGCCGCACGCCACGGCCGCCCTGCTCGCCCGCCGGATTATGCGGCAAAATAAAACTTCAATGCCCAAAGTGGTAACCACGCTCCACGGAACCGATATTACCCTTTTGGCGCACGACAAAAATTTGTTGGATATTATAAAATATTCCATTGAGCGTTCGCATTGCGTAACAGCAGTGTCTAAAAATTTGCGCGATGACACTATAAAGGTTCTTAAAACCAAAAAGCCCATATCGGTAATTTATAATTTTTACACTCCTCTGCCCCCGTCTAAATCGCGAGCTTCAATCCGTAAAGGATTAAAGATCAAGGATAATGATTTTCTCGCCATTCATCTTTCTAATTTGCGCCCGGTCAAGCGCGTTCCGGATTTGCTGAAAATCGCCTCACTGATGTCCCGCGGAGCGGGATCCGGCTCCGGCGGAAATTTTAAACTTCTTATTTTAGCCGGCGAACCGTTTGTGCCGTATTTGCCGCTGTTAAAAAAATTGCACCTGACTAATGTTCTGGTAAAAGAAAACGTTAAAGATATAGAAAATTATTTAAACGCCGCGGACATTGGCGTGTATACATCGGCGGACGAAAGTTTTGGTATGGGGATTTTGGAAACAATGAGCTACGGCAAACCCGTGCTGGCCACCAAAACCGGCGGCATACCGGAAGTTATGCGCGATGGTCAGGACGGATTTTTACTTAAAGTCGGCGATGTTAAAAATTTTGCCGACAAATTAAATTTGCTGATGAATGACGAAACTCTTACAAAAAAGCTTGGTGCAAACGCCAGCCTAAGAGCCAAAGAAAAATTCTCGGCTGATGTTATAGTGCAACAATATATAAAACACTATACCCAAACCTGCTCCTCCCGGGCATAATCTTGAGGAACACACAAGGTGAAGATAGCTCATACACAATATAAGGTAATATTTAGAAAAACGGAATGCAGTATTCTCCTCCTGGAACAGGAGGAGTACCCCGAGCGAAGTCGAGGGGGGAGGTGGTAGTAATAAGCTTAAAATATACCCCTCCCGACTTCGCCAAGGCTTCGTCGGGCAAAGCCGTCTCGCTACGCTCGCCACCTCCCCTATATTAGGGGAGGACTACTGCACCGATGTTCTCACCATATATTGCGTATGATCCCTGATACAAATCCTTAAAAGCCCTCTTGTATAAGAGGGCTTTTTTATTGACAAAAATATAAATTTGTGTTAAAATATTATGCATAAAACCAGAATGAAAAAAGGAGAGAATTATGAGTTCATCGACCAAGCCTGACTTTGCCGTCAGGTTTGTAGGGAGTTGGTGGACATGGGGCGCTTGCTCGTCCATGTTCATCATAAGCCTCCTGTTACGGTAGGCTTGAGGAAGGGACGATTGCCGCATCGCCCCTTCCCACAAATTTTTATTTATTTTTCCATTCAGTAATTTTTCCCGCGTTTATTTCTATTTTCTCCGCCAGGCGGAGATTTTTTATTTGGGTTGGGGAAAGTATTTTGTAATGTTTTATTTTGTCCAGATGGTGGGGAATTTTAAATAAATTTTTTGGGGATGTGCGCCAGTCAACCCTCACCCTACCCTCTCCCATAGGGAGAGGGGAACTGTCAAAACGCCTCAAATCAAATACTTCGGAATACTCCCGTAAAGTTTTTTTGCCGTTGTTTAAAAAATATTCGTGGAAATACGATAGCGCCAGTTCGCGGATAGTTTTGTAAATCGGCTCGCGGTAGCGCAAAACCGCGTGATTGGTTTTGCTTATGGCGCCAAAACAGCCAAACTGTTTAAACACTGCCACAACGTGATCATCGTCGTGCGGTTTGACCGACCGCAAATCCATTACCAAAGGTTTATGTCCATTAAATTCCAAAATCGCCGCGGCCAGCATTGCCCCTTCCATACAGTGCGCCCGCCGATAACGCAAAACAAAACGGGGCGACATACACGTCTCCCCGTTTTTTTCAAAATTAAATTTTAGCCCGTTTAAAAAATCCTGGATTTTGGCCGGAGATTTTAGTGTTTTAAATATTTGAATTTCGGCAGAATTGTATAAATTCATCGTAACTTAGCAAAACCGCGGAGCGCTCCCTCCCCTTTTGAGGGGAGGGTTGGGGAGAGGTTGTGTCAACGCCGATACTGCACCCTCTCTGCCTCGGCTGCACTCGGCATCTCCCCCAGAGGGGGAGAGCTCCGCGATTACTTCTTGTTTATCGCGTGGCCGCCGAATTGTTTGCGCATTAACGCCACGATTTTGTTGGAGAACTTGTTTTGATTTTTTGGGTCTTTAGATTCGCGGCGAACCTCTAGCGAGTCTTCCAGCACGCGCACGTCCACGCCCAGCTCAAGCCCTGCGTTTATGGTCCATTCCCCTTCGCCCGTGGCATCTATAAAACCCGAAGTCCCCTCTACGTCTTCGTCTTTAAAAATATTCGCGGTTAAATCTATCAGCCAACTGCGCACCACCGAGCCTTCCTGGTAAATTTTTGTCACCTGGCCCAAATCAAGATTAAAATCGGACGCCTGTAAAACGCCGTAGCCCTCGGCAATGGCTTCCATCATTCCGTATTCAATGCCATTATGCACCATTTTTACAAAATGTCCGGCGCCGTTTTTCCCCATTAAACCGTAATTTTTACCGGCAGATAGCGTTTTAAAAATCGGCTCCACCACCGGCCACTGCTCTTTTGGTCCGCCGACCATAAGCGCGAAGCCGTTATCAAAACCCCACACTCCCCCGCTGGTGCCGCAATCGTAAAAAATAATGCCTTTTTTTGCCAGTTCTCCGCCGCGACGAATGGAGTCTTTGTAAAAACTGTTTCCGCCGTCTATTACAATGTCGCCGGCCTTTAAATACGGCCCAAGCTGATTTTGCAAAAATTCATCCACAATCTTGTGCGGCAACATAAGCCAAAACACCCGCGGCTCGCCGGTGGAATTTTTAATAAGCTCATCTATTTCCGCAAAAGTTTTTACGCCTGATTTAGCCACTTCTATTCTGGGTTCTTCCGATCTATTCCACGCCAAAACTTCAAAATTATTTTTTTGCAACCTTCTGGCAATCTGATTGCCCATTCTTCCAAGACCAAAAACTGCGACTTGTTTGTTCATAATTTTTTAATTTAGAATATCAAAAGCCGATAATCGGCACACTTAATTTGATAACTTTAAACTTATCTCGTCCACCAATCTTTAGCATCCCGCTTAATCCATTCATCCGCTTCTTTGGGGCCGTTTGAGCCGGCTTTGTATTTGTAGACGGGCAGATTTTTAAACCGCGGGCTTTCCGTAATGCTGTCAACGTATTTCCAGCTGGCCTCAATTTCGTCCGAGCGAATGAACAGCCGCTGGTCGCCTTCCATAAAATCCAGCAGGAGGCGTTCGTAAGCGCCCGGGATTTCCCCTTTAAACGCGCGGCCGTAGCCGAATTCAAAATCGCCCTGGAGCAGTCTTATGCCAAAGCCGGGAATTTTGTTGTTGATTTGCAAATGTACGGACTCGTCCGGCTGAATTTGAAAAGTTAAAACATTGGGCGCGCAACCCATAAACAAACAGCGCACCGGCTCGCGGAAGTGGATGGAAATTTGCGTAAGCTTTTTGCTTAAACGCTTTCCGGTTTTTAAATAAATCGGCACGCCGGACCAGCGCGGCAAATTAAGGTAGGTTTTTAACGCGAAAAAAGTTTCGGTTTGGCTTTCCGCGCCCGCTTCTTTAGCATATCCCTGATACTGCCCCTTAATTAACCTCGCGGATAATTTTTCGGCCGTAAACGGCTCCAGCGCCTGCAAAACTTTTAGCTTTTCGTTGCGAATAAAATCCGCGGTTAAATTATAAGGCTCATCCATGGCAATTAGCGCCAGCATCTGTAACATATGGTTTTGCAAAAAATCCTTAAGCGCGCCGGTCTGATTGTAATAGCCAATGCGCTCGCCCGCGCCGTCTTTTTCCAGCACGCTGATTTCCACGTGATCAATAAACCGGTTATTCCACAGCGGCTCAAACAGGCTGTTGGCAAAACGCACCACCATTAAATTCTGCACCGTCTCCTTGCCCACGTAATGGTCAATGCGGTAAATTTGGTCTTCCGTAAAATATTTCAGCAAAAGCGCGTTTAAACTTTGCGCGGATTTTAAATTAAAGCCAAAGGGTTTTTCCACCAAAACGCGCACCTTACGCTCGTGCGCGGCGCAGGCGGTAAGCAGGCCAGAGGCTTTTAAAATTTTGGTGATGGCAGAAAACTGCTGGGGGCTGGTGGCAAAATAAAATAAGCGGTTGTAGCAAATATGCCTTGCCTCGGCTCGCGCAGCGCGAGACGGGTTGGGCTTGCCCGCCTTGCCTCCGGCAACGCGAGGCAGGTCGGCGTCGGCCAAAATTTTTGCCAGATTGGTAAAATGCTCCGTGTGGTCAAAATCGCCGGAATAATAAATCAGATGTTTTAAAAACCGGGATTTTTTGGCCGGGCTTAATTTTTTTATAACATTGGATTTTTTTAAAATAAAATCCAGGTAGCTTTTGGCCGTAAGCTGGCGCCTGCCCACGCATACCAGCTTAAAAGTTTTGGGCAAAAGTTTATGCTCATCCATATGGAGTAGAGCCGGAATTAAATAATCCGCGCTTAAATCCCCGGTCGCGCCAAAAATGGTTAAAATGGTCGGGGGCAGATTATGGATGGTTTGGGAGTGGATGTCGGCTTGGGGCATAAAATAGTTTTTACCCATTAAATATAGCACACATCCGCTAGGTGAAAAAGCTTAAATAATAAGGGCGTCATCCTGAGCCCGTCATCGGAAATTTCCAAGCGGGCGAAGGATCCCTCTTCAAGTTTGAGATTCTTCCCCCTCGGATGCACTCGGGGTCAGAATGACGCCGTAGAAATCACTATGCTATACTTAATTAAACAATTAATCCGCCAATTCAATGCCCTATTTTGAACATCATAAACGCTCCATTGTAAAAACCTTAGGCTACCAGGCCATAATTATTCTGGCCGATTTGGTGGTGGTATTTTTTATCACTCACAAATACCAAATCACCTTTAGCATTATAGTTTTAACCAACCTGGTCAGCGGCATAATTTACTTTCTCCACGAACGCGCCTGGAATCGTATACACTGGGGTAAAAGCCATATTGAAATAGAGCTTAAGTAAAATTTCAAATTACAAATATCAAATTTCAAATTAATGTCAAAATAAAAAATTCCAATACCCAGTCTGTGGGTTTGGAATTTTTTAAATTGAAACTTGAGATTTTATTTAAAATTTGTAATTTGATATTTGAAATTATTACCCCTTAATATCCGTCCTATATATCTCAACGAGTGCCACAAATATCGCCACGAGGATGGGTCCGAGCAGGACGCCCAGGACGCCAAAGCTGACCACGCCGCCCAAAATGGCAAAAATGGTTAACAGCGGATGCAGGCGCACGCGGGACGAAACCAGTTTGGCGGCCAGAACGTTGTCTATAAGCGCCACGGACAGCGCGGCCCAAATTGCCATTCCGATTGCCGCTCCCACATGCCCCGTAAAATACAAATAGGCCACAGCCGGAATCCACACAAGCGATGTGCCGAAAGTTGGCACAAACGCGGCCGCAAACATAGCGCAGGCCCAAAGCAAAGCGTTGGGCAAACTGAAAATTGAAAAGCCGATGAACGATGCCGTGGAAATTGTCAGCACCACCAAAAACTGCCCCCGCACCACGCCGCCAATGGCCTTTTCCAGTTTGTTAAATAAAATGTTTTCGTTGGCCTGGGACAGCGGCAAAAGTTCCATTAAAACCTTTTTGATTTTTCCGCCGTCGCGCAGTAAAAAAAACGTGCTAAAGGCCACCACAACCAACGAGCCAAACAGCCAGCCCAAAGATGACAGCAGTCCGGAGAGCGAGGCAAAGGCCTGACCGGTTAACTGCGACAGCCAGGCGTGCAAGTCCACGTTAAAATTCACGGCCAACTGCCGGTAGGCCAAAGGCAGGTTGTTTATAAAACTGTTGGACTGTAGGCTCAGGTCGCTAAAATTTAAAGTGCGGTAAAACGCGGACAGTTCAAAAAATATCTGCTGGCCCAAAAACCACACCGGCCCTGCAATAATCAGCGCGATAATAAACACCACAAACCCGGCCGAAAGGTTGGGCATTTTTGTGTGGGTTTGCAAACGGTCGTAAAGCGGATGAAATAAAATGGATAAAATAACGGCAAAAGCCAGCAGTTCCCAAAACGGCCAAAAAATCCTGGCCACCACCAGCGCGGCCAACGCAAGCAAAATGTAAAAACCGATTTTTTGTGTATTTTGTTTCATAGATTAATATCCGGAACTGCGGAAGATGAATCCGGAACTGCGGAAAGCTACGGAACTACAGAACTTATACTTCGCAGTTCAGGATGCTACTTCCGGATGGTTACTATATTATAGCATATAACTCATCGGTTTGCATTCACAACATTCCCGCATTGCGCTGTTCCCGTTCTCCCCAAAAGAGCGAAGCACATTATTTCCTTCCCCCTCCGGGGGAAGGTGCCCGCAGGGCGGATGAGGGTTTGGGGGAGATGCCCCGAGTGCATCCCGCCTCGACTCGCGTCGTATTTGCGATCATCGAGTCGACGCGAGGCGGGCCGAGGGGCAGAGAGGGTGCAGTCAGGGTAAAAAAACCGGCCCCCAGCATCGCAACATAAATCGTGCGACGCCAAGGGCCAGTCGTGATCAAGCAATTAGTGGCCTTTACAAAAAATCAACCCCGACATTCGCAAAGAATGTCGGGGTCTGCTTGTCTGTTCCGGACAAGCTCGGGTTACGAAGCGATGGCCTCGGACTGGGGCGCCGGCATTGCGAACTGCTCGCCAGGCTTCAGGTAGACCACCACGAACTGGGTGTAAGCGCGATGTAACCGGCCCAGGCCTTCAACCATCATGTCCTTGGCGAACAGATGGAAGCGGTCGTTGTCGGCGTAGACCTGAGGGCAGGTCGTGGCCATCTGGCGGAGAACCTCGTCGGCCGGAATGGTCTTATCACCCACCTGCCAGTTGCTGAGCATGGGGGCGAACCACTGGCCGTTGGCAAGTTCGCTGGCCGAAATTGTGGCCAGCATGTCAACCTGTTCATCTCCGAACAAACCCCAGACCTTCTCGAAAACCTCATTCCACGAGTTGACCTCGCCGAGGTCGGTGGGTTCGAGATTGGGGTCCTCGCGATGCCTGATGATGCCGAAGCAGTAGTTTCTGCAGTCCTGGTTGCCGTCCCACGAGCCGCCGCAATTGCCGCAGGAGCAAACGTCGACTACGGTCCAGTTCTGCGGGTACTTCTGTTTGGCGATTATGGCCTGAGCTTTGGACTCGTCGACGCAAAGGCGCTGTTTCGTCACCATGTTCCATACGTACACGGTATCTTCTTGTTGCGGATAATCGTCTTCGTAAAAACTCATAACTCCTCCCAGGATTTGTAGATTTTATTTTGACTTTCTCGCGAAAGCCGGAAATGATATTTTCTGCCGAATTTACCGGACAGAATAGAGAGGTTGTATAAAAACCTTAATATTCTGGCCACTAAATATTAACTATATATTATACCACTTTTCCATACTTTCGTCAATGGTTTGACAAAACATCAATATTTATGCTATATTTTTAATAATCGATACCAATATACGAATTTGGCACGAATGATACGAATCCGGCATTAGTGTCATTAGTGTGGCATTCGTGTATTTGTATCGCTATTTTTATGAAACGAGACAACATTCGCAATATCGCCTTTCGACAAGCTCAAGACAATATCTATGAAGAGAGATAATATAAGAAATATTGCCATAATCGCGCACGTTGACCACGGCAAGACTACGCTGGTTGACGCTATGCTTAAGCAGACCCATACGGTTAAGGACAATGCCGAGACCAAGGATTTAATAATGGACAGTATGGATTTGGAGCGTGAGCGCGGCATTACCATTCGGGCAAAAAACGCCTCGCTTATTTACAATGGCACCAAAATTAATATTGTGGATACTCCCGGACACGCGGACTTTGGCGGCGAAGTGGAACGCACACTTCGGATGGCCGATGGCGTGCTTTTACTTGTAGACGCAAAAGAAGGCCCAATGCCGCAAACCAAGTTCGTTTTAAAAAAAGCTTTGGAACTCGGACTTAAAGCCATAGTCGTAGTAAACAAAGTGGACAAACCCGATGCCCAGGTGGAAGACACCACAAATAAAACTTTTGACCTTTTTGTAAAACTGGACGCCAAAGATCATCAACTGGATTTCCAAATTATTTACGCGGCGGGCGCAATGGGCTTGGCCGATACCGATCTTGAAAATTTAAAAACTAAAATCGCGGCCAAAGCCGAGCCTGACGTCTCCCCTCTTTTTGACGCCATAATCAAATTTATTCCGGCGCCCGATGTTAAGCCCGAAGATCCTTTTGCTATGCTGGTTTTGGCTTTGGTTTACGACAACTACAAAGGCAAAATGGGTATTGGCAAAATTATTTCCGGCTCCATAAAAAAAGCGCAAAATATTTGCAGAATTAAAACCACGGGCGAGCGCACCAACGGCAAAATATCATCTTTACAAATGTATGAAGGATTAAAGCCAATTGACGTGGAAGAAGCCACAGCCGGCGACATTGTGGCCATTGGCGGCTTTGACGATATTTCTATTGGCGAAACTTTAACAGATCCTGTAAATCCCATTCATTTGGAACCGGTGGAAATAGAGCCGCCCACCATCAAGATGACTTTTGGCGTAAACACCTCGCCCTTTGCCGGCAAAGAAGGCAAGCTGGTAACCTCCCGCAATTTGCGCGAGCGCCTGCTTAAGGAACTGGAAATTAACGTTGCCTTAAAAGTGGCAACCTTGGACGGCACCCCGTTAACGGCCGAAGCGTCCAGCGGCGGCGGGGAAAGTTTTTTGGTTTCCGGTAGAGGCGAACTGCACTTGGGCGTGTTGATTGAGACGATGCGGCGCGAAGGTTTTGAACTTCAGGTTAGCCAGCCCCAGGTTATATATCACTATCAAAAAGCTGACGGCACTTCATCCCCTCTCCCTCTGGGAGAGGGTCAGGGTGAGGGTTTAAAAGATCTGATTAGACTTGAACCCTACGAAATCGTCAGCATAGACGTCCCCGCCGAATACCAGGGCGCGGTTATTGAAAACCTGGGCAAACGCGGCGGCGAAATGCAGGGAATGGATACCAATCACGCCGGCGAAATGCACGCGGAATATTTAATTCCGACCCGCGGATTAATTGGGCTAAAAAATTTACTGCTCACGCAAACGCGCGGCACGGTTATAATGAACAATTTGTTTGACAGCTACAAGCCGGCGCATAACATAGATACGCACGTGAACGACCACGGCTCGCTTATTTCCAGCGAAACCGGCGTTTCCAACTCCTATGGCCTTAACAACGCCCAGGAGCGCGGTATTTTGTTTATTGGCCCGGCCGTGGATGTTTACGAAGGTATGGTTGTGGGCAAAAACGCTTTGGACAGCGACATAGAACTTAACGTCTGCAAAACCAAAAAACTCACCAACATCCGCTCCTCCGGAACCGATGAAGCCATCATCCTCACCCCTCCCCGCCCGGTAGAACTGGACTTTGCCCTGGAATACGTAGGCCCGGACGAACTCGTGGAAGTTACTCCAAAATCCATCCGCATTAGAAAAAAGATTTTAAACGCCACCGAACGCAAACGTTCGGAAAGAAAATAACCGTCACAAAGATGACCATTGCAACCGTAGCAATGGTCATCTTTGCAACCACACTCCACCCGCTAGTGTCATTGCGAGGAGTGCATCCGACGAAGCAATCTTTATAACATAAAACCCCGCCGGTTGGCGGGATTTTAAATTCAAACCAAAAAATAAAAGTGCTGTATTAAAAAAACCCTAAAATCACATGTTGACAAATAGCGTGGCCGCGCTATTTGTCAACACGGCCAAAAATAAAAACATCCCGACGGTTCTTAAAATGTTGGGATGTTTGCTGTTGCAAATTTTTTTAGGTTAATAGCTGGCTAACGATTAAATCCAGCAAAACGCGCGGGGGGGTGGAGGAGGTTTTTAGCTCTTCGTCCAGGGCCGAGAGTTTGGTTAGGAAGTCCAGAATTTTTTTGGCCGGGAAGCGTGAGGCGATTTTTTTAATGACAAACAGACGGCCGGATTTCCAGCCCGTGGCCTCCAAAATTTGGTCCTCGGATTTTTTGGCCAGCAAAAAATCCTGAATCATTGCCACGTTGCGGAATTGCTCGCTTAAAAGCGCGTTTAACTGGATAACCGCGCCCTTTTCGTCGCTGGCGGTCTGCTCCTTTAAAAAGCGGTTTAACAGCTCCAAAGATTTTTGTTTTTGATTATCGGCAATGGCATTGGTTAAATCAAACACATCCACTTCCCCGTTTTCACTGACTAATTCCCTAACATCTATTTCGTTAATTTCTCCTTTGGCTCTAAACGCGATTAATTTCCTAATTTCCGAATCTGCCTGCCACAAATTAAAAACTTCCTCGGCCGATATAACTTTGCCCGCAACTTTAACTTCCCTGCCGTTGTCCCTGCCCAAACGCACGGCAAGCAATTCCACCGCGTCTTTGCTCATCGCTCCGTTATAAAATTTAACCCGCGATAATATCCACTCGTTAAGCTCCCTGCCATGTGGCAGGACAAATTCTTTAACGTTGATGTTTTTATTCGCTAAAAGCTCCTTGTTTTCTTTTTTTCTTTTGTCCAAAGATTTGACCGAAGCCACAATATTGTTCGCGGACGAAACAAGCTTTTCAATATCACCCGCCGAAAACTCCGGCATAATATTTTGCAAAACAAAAACTTTGGGCCTTGAAAACAAATCCGTTTCCAAAAACGAACCGGTTTTAGGAACGCTGTCCCCTTCCCCAAACATCACCAAATCCGCGCCTGTTTCCAAAACAAGCGCGTCTATAAACCCCTTCTTGGAAAAATCATCAGAGCCTAAAAGCAGAGTAAACATATGTAAACATCTTAACATTTAAGCATTTAAACATCAAAACATTAAACATCAAAAAATCCCCCATTTTGGGAGATATCAACTCTGTATAAATCATCTGACTCCGGTACAGGGCATAAACCATTTGCTCTACCAATAATTGCGCGTGGCCGCGCCATGAAACTGAGCGAACATGGTAAGCCGTGAACCACTTGCCACTAAAGCGGCTTCGGGTACACGGCACGAACCATTCTCTAACCTAACGGTTCGCGAATGGTTCGTGGTGGGCTGGGGGGGGATCGAACCCACGACCGTCTCGTTAAGAGCGAGCTGCTCTACCAACTGAGCTACCAGCCCAATAACTGATATTTTACACTAAATTTACCGGTCTGGCAACAGCTCTAAGCTTTTGCCATTTTGTCTGGACAAGAGAAGTTTTTGGCGCTATATCGTCCAATAACGCCTCAGTCCACCCGTAAACCCTATGTCTTAAATTAGTACTTTTGGGAACCTCAATCCGCATGGTTCCATAATATAAATTGTTTGTTTTATAATTTTTACTTAACGGTTTTACGTAACTTTTGCCGAAATTTTTTAAAGGAATGTTTGTTAGTTCCGACCAAAATTGCTTAATATGCCTTTCGTTTTGCTGTGGGTAGATGTTAAGCTTTGCTTTAAGACTGCCGGGAGAAATGCCAAATATTTTATTAAGCCAATTTACCCAAAATAGAATTAGATTTGGGTCTGAATTGGTCATTTGAAACATCCTTCCCTTACTACCTTCCGCCCAATACAAAGCGGCGCCAAATAAACGGTAAGCGTTGAAACTTACAGGTTTATTTATTTCCGCCTTAGCGTTCGCTATAATTTCGACAACCTCTCTTTGCCTTCTGTTCTTCTGACTCTGTGCGCCAAGGTTTAAAATCCCAACCTGTTTAGTATATAATTTCTTGCGCTGTTTCTCAGTTAAAGGAAATGACTTTAACCAAAAACTTAGGGTACTTTTTGAAACACCCAACCTATGCTTTATTTCACCATAACTTAAGCCCTTTTTTCTTAACAGCTTTGCTTGAATTTTAAGTTTGTTGTGCTTTGTGTCCATACCCTGATTATACCACACAGAATGAATGGACTTATGATATTAAACAGTCCAAATATTGGTGACCTCGGTAGGATTTGAACCTACTGCCTCTTGGTTCGAAGCCAAGCGCTCTATCCAAATGAGCTACGAGGTCAGAATCTTGTATTAGGCCAGGCAGACGGCAAAATAAATTTTGTCCGGCTGGCTGGCCTTGTCCTATTCCAAAATCTCTATATATTATAGCTAAATTCCCAAAAAATTGACAATCTAAAAACGCCCCCGCTGGGGGCGTTTATTAGTATACTTGATTAACGCTTCGGCGTGGATGTGGCGTTGGGAGTTGTGCTGGCCTGCGGGGCTGGAACGATGGGAGTAAGGGAAAACGGATTATTGGTAATACCGTCAGTCGGCTGGAAAGTGGACGCCTGCTGAATCCTGGCTACCGCCTGATTATAACCGTCAAAATTAATTCTGATTCCTTTTTGAATTACAGTATTCGGCGGCGCCTGGTTTATGCCCATAATAACCAAAAACGAAGTTTGAAGCTTAAAAAATTCCATAACCAGCAAAACCAAAAAGCCGGCAAAAAACAGCCAGTTTAAATTTTTTACCAGCTTGGCGGAAAAATCCTTAAAACTCCCTAAATTTATGTTGATATTTTTTGGCATTTATTTTCTTAAATAAAAATTCGCGCTCAGCCCGGCGTTAACATTGTTGTTATTGCCCGAGGTTAAAGTTAGCGTGGTGACATTGGTTACAAAACTTAAATGCTCCAGGCTTTCAATAAAATTTACAACCTGAACAAAATCGCCGCTTAAACTTATGCCGTAAGGCACCATTGCCAAAGGTGTGACAGTGCTTGCCTTGGACAGGTTGTTAATGGTGCCGGAAACTCCGGACAGTTGCATTTGCACGTTATATTTTTGCGACAAATTTTCCAAGACCTGGATTTCGCCCACCAAAGCGATATCGCTGGTAAAAAAATTATCCGGCTGGTTTGTTTTTGCCGCCAATTGCTTTAAATCGGTCTGGGCCTGTTTATAACTTTGATCCTGAGCCTGCAAAACCACCAAATTTGCCCTGTCCTGAGCCATAGAATTAAGGGTCGCCTGATTTACGCCATCCAAAATTTTAAATAACCACAAAAACATTGACGCGCTCACGCACAGCCAAACAATAAACAAAACTATTATTTTATTTTTTGCCTTCATCCCCTTCATTGATTTGAAATTTGTAATTTGATATTTGACATTACTTCATCAACCCGTCCTGAATATTAAAAGTAAAATGAAAATTCACGTTGGTCGGCTCCACGACATTTTCCAGCGGGTAATCTATATTGGAAAAGTCTTTGGTGTCCAGCAGAATATTGTTGTAAAGTTTAATGACCAAATCCCGCGTCGGGCTTGTGCCGGTAATACTGATTGTTTTGGCAGTAGGATCCACCGCGAAAGAATTAATTTTTACCCCGGCTGGCGGCAGAGGCGCAAAAGCCTTAATGACCCGCGAGAGCTTGGGGGAGTTGTTGGCCAGGTTGTTGTAATCGGAAATTAAGCCGTTTATGGACTGAATTTTGGTTTTTATGTCGGCGTTTTGCTGTTGATTCACCTGGATTTGCAACTGGGAAATTTGGTCTTTAATGGCCACAGCCTGATACTGCAGATAAAATTTCGCGCCGAACTGCGCCAAAAAAACCATGGCAAAACTCAAAAGTGAAAGGATTATAACAAACCACAGGCTATGCAGTAAAATTTCATAGCGGAGTTCTTCCTGCCTGGATTTTGGTAAAAGATTTATGGTTTTCATATATATCATTCACTACTCGGGATGTATGGCCGGGCAGGCGGCAAAATTTTTTTGCCCATCGCGCCTTGCCTTCCCTAACGTTTGCTTTTTAGGTAACGATTCTAGGCAAGGCGACTGAGGCAAAAGAAATTTTGCCGGCTGGCTGGCCATACACATAATATTTAAGCCCTGATAATTTTAAGACGCCTCATACCCGGCTCCCCTGGCCCCGAGGCCGATTGCGGTTACATAATTTAAGCTCTCCAAACCTTCCAACTGTCCGTTATTTAAGATATTTAAATTTTGCCAGGGATTTGCCGGCTCCACCGCCAAAACTCCGGTTTCCGCGAGCTGGCCGGCCAAAAATTCCGCCAAATTTTTTAACTTGCCGCCTCCGCCGCACACAACCACTCTGCCGACTTTTTTGCCCGAATGCTCGGCGTGAAATTTTAAAATATTTTTTATTTCGGCCGTTAAATTATTCAGCACGGGCAAAATTTGGGTTTTAATGTTGGGGTATTCGCCGGTGCTGGCAATGCCGACCAGCCGCTTGATTTCCTCGGCTTTGGCGCCGGAAACTCTCAGCGCCCGGGCAATAATCTCGGTAAATGCGTTGCCGGCTATGGGGATGGTGGAAGTAAACTGTAAATTTCCGTCTTCCACCATTATTAAGGTCGTGCGCGTGGAGCCAATGTCAAGCAGTAAGGAAGTTTCCACAGCCCGCGCGCTTAAGGCCGCGCGCAGACAACTTTGCGATTCCACCTCCAGAGCCGCGATTTTAAGGCCGGATTTATCCAAGACTTCCAAGTACCTGTCCACAAATTCCTTTGGCGAGGCTATCATTAAAATATTCATTTTCCCGGCTTCGGGTCCAAACGCGCTTTGCGCGTTGCCGATTTTTTGCCAATCCAAATACACCTGGTCTATGGGCATTGGGATAAAATTTTCGGCTTCAAACGGCACGGCGTTTTCCGCCTCGGCGTCGCCCATTTGCGGAATTTGAATGACCCTGACAAAAGATTTGGATTCCGGCAGGCTGGCAACCACGCGGTTGGTGTCAAACCGGCCGAACTGGGGTTTGTCCAGAGATTTTTTTAACAAAAAATCAAAAGTTTTGGCGTCGGTAATTACGTCGGAAGCCGCCATACCGGCCGGAAAAACAGCCTCCTGATAAGCTTTCAGCCTTAACTGTTTGGATTTATGCTCCAACTGGACGACTTTCAGCGAACTGCCGCTGACATCCAGACCCAAGGCCGATAAATTTTTTGGCAAAAAATTAAACATAATTTTTAAGACGCGTTCTGATAAATATTGTATATGGGCGAGATTAAAGCCAAAGCCAGCATACCCACAACCGCCCCGATTATTAAAATCAGCAAAGGCTCAATAATGGAAGAAAGATTTTTTAAGGTATCGTCCACATCGGCTTCGTAGTGCGCGGCCAATTGCTCCAAAATTTCCTGGGTGCTTCCGCTCTCCTCGCCCACGGCTATCATTTGCTGGACCAAGAACGGAAAAAGTTTCTGGTTTGCGGACAAAGATTCGGCCAAAGGCTTGCCCAGACGAACATCCTCGGCCGCCTTGCTCACCACTTCCTTATACAGCACGTTGTCCAGCGACTCCCCGGCCACTTCCAAGGCCTGCACAATGGGGATGCCGCTTTTCAGCATTGAGCTTAAAATTCGCGAAAACCGCGCCAAATTAATTTTTTTGGTGATTTCCTTAATTATAACAAAATTTACGTTAAAAATACTAAAAGCCCGTTTGCCCGCCGGCGTTTTATAAACCGCGATGACCAAAACCACAAAGCCGACAATTCCTCCCAGCGCCAAAAAAGTATGCTGGCTCATAAAATTGGAAATGGCAATTACGGCGCGCGTGGTAATGGGCAGGCTGGCGCCCTGCTCGGCAAAAATGGACAGCAGATTGGGAAGAACAAAAATTGAAAGCAAAATCCCGATTATAACCATAGCGCCCACAACCACGGAAGGATACATCATCGCTCCCCTGACGCGGCTTTTTAAATCGGCCTCGCGCTGGAGCTGGGTGCTTAAATATTCCAGGCTCTTGTCCAAATTGCCGGACAGCTCGCCGATTTTTATCATACTAACCACAATGTTGGAAAAAACTTCTGGGTATTGGCTCAAGGCTTCGGAAAGTCCCTTGCCCTGCTGAACCTGGTTGTAGACATTGGCAAGTATGCCCTTAAACCGGTTACTGCGCGCCTGCTTAACCAAAATTTGCAGGCTCCGGCTAATGGAAATGCCGGCCTTGAGCATTACGGACAGGTTTTCTATAAAATTGATTTTTTCGGCCAGTGAAATCGGGGAAAAATTATTTAAAAACTCAAACGAAGTTTTTTTGCCCTGCTCGCGGATTTCCATGGGCAAAAGCCCCTGCTCTTTAAGCAGATGTCCGGCCGCGGCCCGGCTCGGCGCGTCAATTGTCGCGCTCTGCCTTTGGCCGTCTCTGGTTATGGCTGTATAAGAAAATTCCATAGGACTACAAAAGAAATTACGAATGCTACAAATGACTACAAATGCTCCGCGGGATTGCTTAAATTATTATCGTTTAAAACACGTTTGGGACTTATGCGTTTATCTCTAAAATTAACCAATAGACCTGACTTATAACCTGTTTGAAATAAATATCTTTTAATTTGATTGTAATCCTCCGCTATTAAAAATGGCTTAGCTTTGAACTCAATCACAATTTTGCCGTTAATGGTAAAATCTATAATGTTTCCTGAATCCCCTATTCTCAATTCCCGTTTATACTCTAATCCGTGTTCTTTAATTTTTATCTCAAATAAATCGCAATATTGTTTTTCTCTTGCGAAAGAACCCAATTCCTTGTGGACTTCAATACAAATACCAACTATTTCGTAACTTAAATCCTTATAAATTATTTTGCCTTGATCGGATTTTATAAGATTTGTAGTCATTCGTAGATTCGTATCATTTGTAGTTTTGTAGCTTATTCCTTGCTCACCCTTACTATTTCGTCTATGGTTGTTATCCCCTTCAGCGCTTTTATAAAACCGTCTTCCCACATTAGCACCATACCCTCCTTTTCGCCCTGGTCCTGGATGTCGGCCGCGGATTTATGTTCCATAATCATTTGCGCCACGGCCGGGGTGACTTCCAAAATTTCGTGGATGCCCAAGCGCCCGCGGTAGCCGGTGCTGCTGCACTTGTCACAGCCCTGGCCCTTGTAAAATTTTAGCTCGGAAATGCTTTTGGTATTGGCCGGAGCGGCGCCGACCCGCACCAGCGTGGGCAGGAGTTTTTCCATATGGAATTCCTTGGCCAGACTGGCTATGGCCGCGTCATCAAGAGTAAAAGGCTGTTGGCAATCTTTACAAATAACCCGCACCAGCCTTTGCGCCAAAACCGCGTTAACGGTGGAAGCGATTAAATACGGCTCCACGCCGATGTCCAGCAAGCGGGGCAAAGCCGCGGACGAGCTGTTGGTGTGCAGGGTGGAAAAAACCAAATGGCCGGTCATAGCCGCGTGCACCGCTTCCTCGGCGGTTTCCCTGTCGCGGATTTCCCCAATCATAATAATGTTCGGGTCCTGCCTGAGCAAAGCGCGCAGACCCACGTCAAAAGTCAAACCGATTTTGGGGTTAACCTGCATTTGGTTGGCGCCGACGATGCGGTATTCCACCGGATCTTCAATGGTGGAAATGTTCACGCTTTTGGTGTTGAGCATGGACAGTATGGTGTAAAGCGTGGTTGATTTGCCACTGCCCGTAGGGCCGGTAACCAAAAGCATCCCGTGCGGCTTTTGCATACTCCGGCTGATGGTTTCCAGGGAGCCTTTTTCAAAACCCAGCTCCTCCAAAGTCTGGGCGCGGGCCGATTCATCCAAAAGGCGGATGACCACTTTTTCGCCGTCAAAAATCGGGATGGTGGAAACGCGCAGGGAAAACTTGTAACCGTCCTTTTCTATTTTAAAACGCCCGTCCTGGGGCAAACGATGCTCGTCTATTTTTAAATTGGATAAAACTTTAATGCGCGCCACAATGGCCGCCTGAATAATTTTGGGCAGGGTCATAACGTCGTGCAGGACGCCGTCTATGCGGTAGCGGACCGTAACCGCGTTTTCCTGCGGCTCAATGTGGATGTCGCTGGCCTTTTCAAACACCGCGTATTCCAAAAGAGTGTCCACCACGCGGATAATCGGGACTTCCCCGGCCATTTTTTTTAGGCCGTCGTCCAGCGCGCTCTCCCCCACGGCTTTGACGGTCAGCGGCTTGGCAGAGGGCGTAAACAGATGCTTGATTTCTTTTTCCAGGGAAGAATGATATTTGGACAGGCCAAAATCCAGGCTGGTTCGGCCGATTAAAAAAGTTTTTATTTGCAAACCGGTTTTTTTGGCAATAAATTCACGGGTCTGAATGTCATCGGGGTCGGTCATAGCCAAGGACAGCTCGCTATTGGTTTTGGCAAAGCTGATTACCTGGTGGCGGTGGGCAATGGGTTCGGGAACCAAATTAAGCACGTCCTGGGGGATTTGTATGGCGGTTAAATCCACAATGGGAACGGCCAATGCCTGGGTTTTTAGCGCCAAAAGTTCCTGTTCGGTTACGGCTTTTTTGCCGACCAAAAAATCTTCCCACGGAATGGGGGTTTTTACCTGGGACAAGTCTTTTTCTAAAACTTCCAGCTTGTCCGCGGTTAAAATTTTATTTTGAATTAAGGCGTTATTGAGTTCTTGCTTATCCATAGGCTACAAAACTACAGATTAGACACACTACCCCGACGTATTGTCGGGGCCCCGACTGACACGTCGGGGCAGAAAACTACGGAACTTGGTGTCCCCTTTTGTAGTCTTTTGTAGTGTCCCCCCTGTAGGTTTTTTTGTTTCTTTTGCTTGATTCGCCCAATTATTATACCATAAAAAAACCATAGCTCAAAACAAAATATGAACTATGGCGTATTCTGAATATTCTTGTAAAAGACGGGTTTGACAAACCAAGATTTTATTTATTTAACAACTTCCTGTCTTCCGGCTCCTTTAAATAATTTTTTCGCGAGATAACGCTTTTGCCCAGGCGTTTTTCCAATTTCTTTCTTGCTCCCCCGGCAATGTCGCCGCCATCTTTGGCGTCGATTTTAAGTTTAGGGACTCCTTGCGAGTTTTCGGTGCGGTGGATTTCCGTGGTAGCGCGTTCGCCGAGCATGTTAAATATCAGTTCCAGATCATTCATATGGTCGCGCAGATTTTCACGCTTAAGGCCTTTAACTTTTTTGTATTGACTCGGCGTCAAATCAAAAGCCGCCTTGGAAATTTCCGCGGTAAGAATTTCATAATCCCGGGCTTCTTTTGCGCCGCGTTGCTTCCATTCGTCGGTTAATTCTTCACGAATGGCAATCCCCCGCATACGCTTCTCTATCCAGCCATCACTATACCCTTTAAGCTTGTACAGCATTCGGGTTCGTTTTGTGGCCAACTCCGGATCTTCTATTTCTTGTACGCGTTCATAGCCGACTTTGGCGAGCCAGCGCTTAAAAGGTTCGGCTTTTGGAGACGGGATGGATTGGATAATGCGAAAAATCCCTTCCGTATTTGCGCAGTTCATCATTTGCTTACCTCCGGAAGTAGCTATTTCAAGGGTATGTACAATTTGTACCCACCCTTTGTCCAACTCCGGATCACGCAGTTTCATTCTTTGAACATATTGCTTAGGGTCGCTCGAATCAATAAGCGACAATATTACATCTTCCACAACAAACCACCATTCATTATTATGAATGGTTCGTCTTATTTGATTGCCCTTAAACAGGGCTATATTGTTTGTTTCCATAGGATATATTTTACTTTTGATATATCCTTATAGTATACATTCGTTCACCATTTGTCAACCCAAACCTGTGGATAAAATAAATACTTAATTATCTTCCCTGCCAGGTAAAGATGTAGTATATCGTTTTGAGTATAATTTCCAAATCAAACAAAAAAGATCTATGCTTTATGTAATAGAGATCATATTGGAGCTTTAGTTTGCTTTCTTCCAGGGAACCGGCGTAAATATTGAGCTGAGCCCAACCCGTGATGCCGGGCTTAACCAAGTGACGCTCGTCGTAAAAAGGAATTTGGGTTTTTAATTCTTCCACAATGTTCGGCTGTTCCGGACGCGGGCCGACTAAACTAATGTCCCCTTTCAGCAAATTGATGCTTTGTGGCAATTCGTCAATTCTGCTCTTGCGCAAAATTTTCCCTATCCTTGTAATTCTGGAATCATTAACCTGTGTCCAAACCGTATCGGTAACCGTGGTCATAGACCGGTATTTATAAATATTAAAAATCTTCCCATTTTTCCCGACGCGCTTTTGGGTAAACATTACTGGTCCGGCGGAATCCAATTTTAATGCCAGAGCGACAAACAGGTAGCTGACGGCAAAAACCATAAAGCCTAAAATACCGCAAACTATGTCCACAACCCTTTTTGTCCAATTGTAAAATCTTTTTTCCTGATAATTGATATTTTCCAAAAACCAAATCTCGTTGATTTGGGAAAGATAAACGCGGCGCAAAAGCTCTTCGTAAAAAGTTTTATGATTGTAAAAACGCACGCCGACGGTGCGCAGGCGGTAAAGCTGTTCGGCAATTTGCGGATTGGCCCGCAGGTCATCCGGCAAAATTATGCTGGAATTTTTACCCAAAGATGCCCCAGCCAGACTCTGCTGGTTTAAATGCCCCAAAACCTTGTAACCCAAATAGTTATGGGCGGTTATGGCCTGTTCCAAGTCGGCCAGTTCATTGTTAAAAGAAAACAAATACACGCCCTCCACCAGGCGATTTTTTATAAAATATTTTACCAGCAAATCCCACAGCAAAATTAAAACAAAAACCACCGCGGCCAAAATCAGCAGGGTTCTTCTCGGCGTTAAAATAAAATTCGGCTGAAAGTAAAAATAAATAACCGCGATTAGCAGATTCACCGCCATCGCGGAAATTAAATTAAAAATCAATGTGGAATAGCGGCGGAAAATTCCGACTTCAAACAGCCCATGGATAAAAAATACCAAAAGCCATAAAATAAAAACGACGCTAAAAGCACGTAGCTGGTTTGACCACTCCGCGGCCCTCAGATTTCCTCCATATCTAAAATACACGGCCAACCACAGGCCGACGTATAATAATATGATATCGGGCAAAAAAATTAAAAAAAATCCTATTGCCCTGCGGGAATTATTCATGGTGATATTATAACCAATTTCACAGTTTTAATAAAGCCAAAAATACTCCATAGGCGCCTTTGTCATTTCAGACAAATGTCAACCACACCAACTTTATTAGTAATATTTATCATTTTTAACGGACGGAGTCTTTATGACAAGCAAATCCGTATCCTCCAAGTATTTTACAAAAGCCTTATCATAAGGCTCATAAATAAAAAAATCGCCAGCTCCGAGTAATTTTTCGCCGATTTGTGCTTGACCTCTGATAATATAATTATATTCCGTGTGTGTTTTATGGAAATGCCCGTCTGCCTGATGCCCTTTCTCCAATTTAAAAACGGCAATTTCCAAATCCCTGCATTCAAATAAGGACGGGGAAAAATTCCCCAGAATCCATCCGTTTTTAAAAGATGAGATATTTAATATTTTCATTTCGAATATTTTTCATACAACCCGTCAATCTTGGCGACCCTGTTGGAATGCCTTCCCCCGTCAAAAGTGCTGGCAGAAATTTTATTATTAATCCCCGTTAGCAGAGGCAAGTCAACAAACTTGCTGGGAATGCTAAAAAAATTAGCGCAATTGTGCCTGACGGAATACTCCGCCATATATTCGTTAAATACCAAGCCGCCGCGTATGCCTTTTATTTTATTGGCCGCCATATTAATCCCCTGGCCGCTCCTGCAAAAGCCAAATCCTATATTGCATATTCCTTTTGTAATATGCCCGCAAGCGCTTTCCACGTAATCAACATAGTCGCAATCATGATGAGTGTATGTTCCAAAATCAATATACTGAATTTTTTGAGCGTCAAGGAATTTTTTAAACTCCTGCTTCAATTCAAACCCGGAATGATCCGAACACAAAGCGATGGGTTTTATGTGCCGCCGATTGGAGACATTATCCCTGAAAAAGACCATTTCCTCCGGAGTCCCAATAACGTGCATTTGCTCAACAGGGCAGGCTAAAACCCTATGGCCTTGCCCTATTATCAAATTATACAACGGGGCGATATAATATTCATTGTTGGTTTTAAGCTTGTCGGCTATCATTTTTTCAGCCATGGAAACAAATAAGGCGCCGCTGACAAATCCGTAAATTCCCACAAGGGCATTGTTGCTGATAACTTTTTTTTCTTCAGTCTTTATGACGTCACCATTTTCATCCAATTCCGCATAGCTATAATTCGGGCTGTTGGACTGGAAGGTTAAAACAAAACTTCTGCAGTAAAACAAGTTGGGGTCGTATTTAAATACGGGACTAAAATGAACGTCCAAAGTATAAATAACCAGCGGATTTTCGTTATTTATTAAAGATTTGGCGGCCAAACATGAGCAAACGCTCCCGTCCGTCAACTCGTCAATCACTACAATCTCAATAGAATTTCCAAATTTAGATTTTAAAATTTCATCTATATGAAAGTTGGTTATATACTCTTTCAGCACAATAAAGATGATCTTTTGGTAATCACTGACGTCGATGGAGTTAAAAGAATAGTCTATAATTTGTTTGTCATCCACAATGACAAACTGTTTAGGGACTTTGTATCCTTTATCCCTAAATCTCTTACCTAGACCGGCCATGGGAACCAATAAAATAGGTTTATTCATATTTGTTAATTTGCTTTAATAATACCGGGGTGTTGTTGTTGCATTTTTTTAAAATGCCTACTATGTCAAACTTCTTAAGTGAGGATAAAATAAAGACGCTGGCAAAAATATCTCCCGCTCCGACTATTTTTGAATTTTTTAAGAACCGTTTTGTCTTAAAGGCATAACGGTGATTTTTGTCCGCGAACACGCACCCTTTTTTTGAATGAACGACTACGCCTTTTTTAACAAGCCCGATTAACGGCTCCAGCTTACCTCGGGTTAATCCGGACAATTCATGATCAGAAATTATTAAATAATTAATGTGCCTTAAAATATTGAACAGCCTATTTTTTTGTTGTCGGGTATATTTTCCTAGGCATAAATCCGCTGAATTAATTTCTTTTAACTTTAGGCACTCATCTATATTATCAATTCTGTCCAAATAAGATATATGATTCCAGCCAACCATAGGCTTAAACGGAATAATTTGTTTACCCCAAAATACCACGCTCGTTTTGCTATTTTCGGACTCCAAAACCGAGGCAACGGCGGTCGGCGAATTATTGTAAACTATTCTTACATTTTGAAAGTCTTTTAACTCATCCTCAACGCCGCTAGAAAAAGAAGAAAACACATTGACTTGAATGTTACTTTGCGCCCTAATGCCGCGCAAAATGTTAACTATCCCCCCAAGCCTTTCACTAAAATGGCCGGCTGTATTAGAATGATTTTGCGCGATATCACACGCGTTAAAAATTAAGTCCCGGACAACATTGCCGTATAAATTAATATTTTTCATTCGCGTCCAGCTCTTTTATTCTTTCCATCGTTGCCGCGCCGATCATTTTATTTTCCAGCAAAAATTCATAAAGTTCGGCCAAAACGCCGTCACCGCCATTTTGAGCCAAAACTTTTGCGCAGATATCTTTAACATCCTTTATCGCGTCATTGGGACAGCACGGAAAGCCGACCTTCTTCATAATGCTAATGTCAAAAAGATCGTCCCCAATATACGCCATTTCCGCCGCGCTGACGGAATATTCTTTTTCAAAAATAGCAACGAATGGCTCTTTTTCTAAAACATCATTTACCATAGAATGATAAAACTTGGTTTTTCTGTTTTCCGCCATCTTTTGATTAATTTTCCTGTCCCCGGACAAAAAAACCACTTCAACTTTAGACGCCTTGAATCTTTTAATGGCCGTAAAATCTCGATCATTGAATTCTTTGTAAGCCACTTCTCCTTGCGGTCCGTATATCTTTCTTCCGGAAGTCATAACCCCGTCTATATCTATAATTAGCAGTTTAACCATAAAATTCTTTAATTTCTTTACATTATTCAATATATACGCCATGGATAAGCTTGTCAAACCCTTAAATAAGAGGTCTTTTGGTATACAGGGACGTAAAATCACCGGCACGAATTTTTATATCTTTCAATAAAGTCGCTGCAAATTCCGGCGCAGGCTTTAATGCCCAGAACCGTTTTTCTGATTTCCGGAAGCACGCAGATACTTCCCTTGGGTAAAACTTTGGTTGAGCTATGAACCCAAATAAAACCCTTGGAAGTCAGGGCTTGCGCTTCTTCCCGATGCCAAAAACAGTTTAACCGCGGATTTTTCCTTAATAAATAAAACGCCCGACGGTTCTTGGCGTGATACCAGACCCTGGCTGGATCAAACGTGGAAAAAAATTTGGATGTAACTTTATATTTTGGCGCGTTATGCCCCAAAAACCAGCCGTGGTTATCGCGCCAAATATCCACTTCAATATCATAGCCAAGGTTTAAAGCCCGCTCCAGATAATCCGGGCTGTTTTCCCGGTCTTTCATAATGCCGTTAACGTTGCCGCGGTGCGCGATAAAAATCATAATACTACTTTAATAAATTACCACTGCCGTGGAGTTTCCTGATAAAATTTACAACTCCTCTATATAACCAGGGACTGAAATTCTTAACAATCATTCTTAGATTAAATAATACAAAATACAAGGCATCTTCAACAGGATTAGGAAAGTAAAAGATTTTTTTTGCATTGTATGTATTATACAAATTTTTATACCCATTGAAGGAATACAGCCCTTGGCTTAAAAATGGCCGTGCCCCATAACCGGCTCCGGGCATTTTCAAACATTTTATTTGCGCCCTGTTGGCCGGAACCATTATAGTATGATTAACGTATGACTTTTCGGACAGGGCAAAAGTCTCCGGGGTAAAATAGTCATAATAAGGGAAGTAAAAATTTTTATATTTTTTTAAAAAGCTTGTCCAAATATATTGTTCCGCGCAGTAGTTATCGGACATTAAATGGTAACCATTAATTTTTTGGCCGTTTAATTTATTTTTATCCATAAGCGGAATACTAAAGATGTCTTTTACGTCATCAGTCAGTCCGAAAAAGAACCAGTCGCATACGTCAAACAGCAGTTTGGTTTTTTTTCTGGGATTATAAGTCGGCAGTACAACCACCTTATTTTTTAAAATATCGCTGTCTTTATTTTTATTGTATTTCTTAAAATATTCAATAAAGCCGGCCCCCTCCAAAACCGTATCGGCCCGCATTTTTATGGCGTATTGCCTGTCGGCTTTTTCAAGCCCGTTACGGGTGGATATAATTTGCAAATTGACGGTCATTTGATGGAGGATTCCGTTCGGCCAAGCGAAATCAATCCTTTCCGGTTCGTCATTCAGCAATAAAACGTCATAATCCAAACCGCGAACATCCGCCCCCTTCCAAGTTGATAAAATCAACTGCGCTTCCGGTAAAATTTTACGGACGCTTTCCAGGCTTCTTTGGGTAAATCTCTTATTTTTATCTCTTTCCCCACTGCCAACAACCGGACCCTGCACGACCGCGCTAATCATTTTTGAATTTATTTTTAGTTCGCTCATATTTTTATCCAGCCAAAAACTTTTGTAGCCTCCATTTTAAATAACCCACGCGGTAATTTGGATAGTCGCCCTTATATTTTTTTATTAAACTAATAATACTTTTAAGCTGCTGGGCATTTTTGGTTCTTGTCACGCTTTGAGGCACAAGACGATAGCTGACTAAGACTTCAGATAAATTAGCAAATTGCGCTATTTTCCCAATTCGCAACCACAGGCCATAATCTTCCACGTGTTGCTCTTCGCGCTTGTAGCCTCCCGCCTCAAGTAATACGCTCTTTCTTACCATAATACTACTATGCAAAAAACAGTTGTGCCACAAAATCTGACCGCGAATTTTTTTGTCCGCGACGGGCGGGCAAAAATTCTTCAAATGCTTACCACTCTCATCAATCATGTCCGCCCAGGCTCCCAGTAAGGCACAATCAGGATTTTGCGCTAAAAAATTTACCTGCTTGGAAAGTTTTTCCGGATTGGACCAGTAATCATCACAATCCAGCCGCGCCAAAAATTCGCCCTTGGCAATATTTATACCTTCGTTTAGGGAAGCCACCAGCCCCAAATTAGTTTCGTTGCTAATCAGCCTAATTCTGTCATCTTGACCCAGATACCACTTAATAATTTCAGGGCTTTTATCCGTTGAATTGTCATTGATAATAATTAATTCCCAATCCAAAAAACTCTGAACCAGGACGCTGTTAATCGCCTGTTTTAAAAATGCTTCGCCGTTGTAAACCGGCATTAAAATGGAAATTGCGGGCATAATTTTAAAACTGAAAACTTCCTAAGCTTTTAACATTGCTTCATATTGTTCCACTATCTTGTCCCAGGTATAATTCTCCCGCCAAAGCCGGAAGGCCTTTTCCGCCAAAGCCGACCTTTCTTTTTCATAATCCAATAGATGGCTAGCCGACCGCGCCATATCTTCCGGGGATCGGATAATTAGGATTACGTCTTTGTGATCGGCGACATTTCCGACAGGCGTGGTAATAAAAACGGTTTTAGAAGCGAACGATTCGTACATAACCAAAGGGGAGCATTCAACTTTGGAGCCGAATAAAAACAAATCCGCATGCTTATACGAGGACAGTACGGCCGCGCGATCAGTACCCCTCATAAGTTTGATTTTAGAATAAAGCTCACTGGAAAGTAAACAAGTTTTATAACAGCCGGCAAAAAATTGCGCGGCTTTTTTTAACCAAGTATTTCCCGGATTATTGCCGATAATTAAAAGTGTTGTATCATCCCGTTCCATTTTCTTAAACGCTTCAATAACAAAAGCGTGTCCCTTGTCCCGGTAATGATTGGCCACACAAATGGCCAAATACTCGGTCTTAATGCCGAGCTGTTTTTTTATATCCACCGCCGGTTCAGGCAAAAACTCCTCAGCAGACGCCCCATTCGGAATTATTACGGTTTTATCTCCGGTTCCGACCTGATCGCCAAAAATTTTGTCCTGATAATTAGCCGACATATATACCAATTTGTCATACTGTTTAAGGTATCGCGGCAATTCCTGAAAATATTTTTTATACGCGGAGTCGCGCAAAGCCGAATAGCCGCAGGGAACGAAAATTTTCTTTGTCCTGATTTTATCCAGAACCAAAAACGCCAAATCCGTAGTCCAAATTTGCGCCGCGTAATTGACTATCGTGTCAAACCCGCTTTGCAAAAATTCCTGGTATCGCTCAATTTCCAACTTCTCTCCGGCAAAACCCCTAACAGCATTTCCGGAAATGCGGAATTCTTCAATTTTCACCCCGTTGATATTTTTTGCTCGGCGGGACGGCAAAAACGCCGTGGCCACCGACACTTCATAGCCCTTTTTAACCAGCCGTTCGGCCAGCTGTTTAACCACCTCCTCGGCGCCGCCCCTGCGCGGCTCGTAAAATTCCACGGTAAATAAAATTTTCATGATTATTTTGGATAAATCAAAGTCAAGCCCGGCAGGCCGGTTTTAGTCTCTATCATGTTAAAATCTTCCGCCAAATGCAACTCATCCCAAACTTTTTGCACCACTAAAAACGGGCCGATGTTATAACCGGATTCCTCTGACTGGTAAAAAGTGTCGTGGAGCAAAATTATGGGCTTGTGTACATTTTCCAAAATCCCCCGCAACTCCCTTTCAACCGAATCCCGGCTGTGATCGCCGTCGACAAAAAATAAAACTTTTACCTGTTCGTTTAAAACTTTTTTTCCGCGGTAAATTTCTAAAGATTTGGCCAGCCCGTCTCCCAAATGTAAAAAAACTCCTTTTTTACCTTTAACCAAGCGCCCGCGTTTGCGTCCCGGCTGTTCTATATGGACGGTATCGGGCGGTAAATCAACGGAATGAATTTCCGCGGGAATATTAAAATAACGAGCGGTTTCATAAAATAATCTGGCCGACTTGCCCACGTGGGTGCCCCACTCAAAAATGAGTCCGGGCTTAAAACGGCAGACCGTCGCGGCCAAAAGGAATTGCTCATTTAGCGGAAATGGGCCAAAGCCCAATAGGGGTACCAACTTTTTAATTACAAAATGCGATATTACTCCGCTGTTAATTTCAAATTCCGAAAGTCCGGGATTAGCAACCGGACATTGGTGATACGGAAAAAATTTGTTTATAATTTTTTTGTAAATCATAGCTTTGTGCTTACAGCCAGCGCGAAATAATTTCAAGCGCCTTAAAAATATTAAGCAGTTTATGGGCGTAGGTATGCTCGGCGGCAATTCTTTGCTGACCGTTGATTATGGAAAGATAATCTTGTTTGGGCAATGCCAGCGCTTTTTGGACCAGCCCTTCAATGCTTTCGGCGGAAATGTTAAAATCGCCGAACAAATCTTGAAATTTTTTTACGTTGGAAAAACCAAGTTGGCCGTAGGAAATATTTTTGAACATCCTGCAGGGCAAATAATTATTTTCCGCCTGCCAACGTCCCGCTACGGCGGGAGCCAAACGGGAATATCTTATTAATTTAATATTAAGCCAATCCGGCACAAAACGCAAAGCCGTAAATCTCACATCGCAACGCGACAACGCCCGTCTAATTTCGCTGATTTCCGCGACATTGCCCTGGCGCAGGGCGTTATCCCAAATACTGCCTATCCAAAATACCCGCGTATGGCGATTATAAATTGGCTGTTTAAATTCCTCCGGCAAAAGATTCGTACCCCACGGCTGGAATAATGTCCGAGTTTTTGCGTCAAAAAAAGTCACCTCGTCCCATTTTTGACCTGAATTTTCAGCCTTATTAGTATATACCTGAAGCCGCAACAAATACTTTAGGCCAATTTGCGCGCAAATTTCTTCCGGATAATTATGCAAACAATAATATACGCCCGGCTTTATCGGCAAATAATGGCTGTCAACGCCCCGACCTTCCACAAAAGCGGAAATGACCAAGTCACCCGCGGCAAGCGCCGCTTCTGATTTTTTGCCATAATCAACCCATACCGCCGGGACTTCCAGCTTCTTTAGGGTACAGTAAAATCCCGCGTGAATATATCGGTGGGTATGATATTGGCTTTTCAAACCCCAAACCACCACTTTGCGGAATTTAGAAAAATCTTTTTTTGCCTGCTGTTTATAATCCATATTTTAATCCACTAGCAAATGAATGAGTCTCTTGGCCGCCAGCACCGGCCAAAAAATATTGGGGTACCCGAAAAAACTTTCTTTTAAATAACTCCAAGACTGCCGTTTGTCCGTTTTAAAACACCTCTGTGCCAACAGCAGGCGGTAGGCCGCGATTTGTTTATGAATAAGGGCGGAATAACGAAAACTTAAATGCTTATCAACGGCGTTATAAAAATCTATAATGCATTTAATATGCCGAACAAATTTTTCCAAATTATTATGCGCGCTTCCGGTAACACTCGCGCCGTGTTGCCGATAAGCCGCCATAACTTCGCTCAAATAGCCAATTTTTCCGTGTTCTGCGCACAACACAAACAGCGGCCAATCCTCAAATGCCAGCCCGCGATACCAATCGGGAAAATCTCCAATGGCTTTTTTGCGAAAAAGCACCGAAACCGCGGGAATAAAATTTTTTTCTAAAATATCTTCAAGTCCCGACACGCCTTTTTGCCCCGGCGGACAAAGCAAGTTTTCTGTTTTGCCTCCTACTGTAATAACGTTATGGAAGCACAGGGAAAAATCCGGATGAGCGTCCAGGAACACGACCTGTTTTTGCATCTTGGAACGGTCTGTCCAGTAATCGTCGCCAGCCAGCTCCATAATATAATTGCCTCGACAGACCTTAAAAGTTTCCAAAAAATTTCCCATTAATCCCAAATTTTTCGGCTGTAAAACAAGCCTTATTTTTTCCGGATAACGACGGCCGTAATCCATTACAATTTTCCTGGTTCCGTCAGTTGAACAGTCGTCGCCGATAACAATTTCGTAAGGAAAATCTGTCTTTTGTTTCAGCGCGCTCTCAATGGCTTCGGCAATATACAGCTCCTGGTTGTAAACAAACATTAAAACGCTGACTTTCATAAGCGGGTAATTCTAAAACGCGTTAAGTAATTTTATTACGTCATCCTGAAGTTTTTTATCCAATTCGGGATACATAGGCAGGGAAATTACCCGGTTTGCCGCTTTTTCACTTTCTGGAAAATCGCCAACCCGGAGGCCCAAATATTTATAGCATTTTTGCAAATGAATGGGTATGGGATAATGGATTAAAGTTTGGGCACCGTGTTCCTCCAGATATTTTATCAGCTCTTGCCGCCTTTCGGACTCCAAAACAAATAAATGATAGCAAGAAAAATCATCCGCCCTAATTTTCTGAACCTTGTATCGCTTCAAACCTTCACGGTAACGGCTGGCTAGCAAATTCCTACCGGCGTTCCATCGGTCAAGATATTTTAATTTTACTCTTAGGACAGCCGCCTGGAGTTCGTCCAAACGACTATTGACGCCCAAAGTATCATGATGATATTTGACCCGCTGGCCGTAGTTCCTTAATGCCAGCAATTTTTGATATAAATTTTCATTGTCGGTGCAAACCGCCCCGCCGTCGCCGTAAGCCCCTAAATTTTTTCCAGGGTAAAAACTGAACACGCCCACATCCCCGAAAGCTCCGGCAAAACGGGTTTTTATTTTTGCCCCGTGGGCCTGGCAGGCGTCCTCAACCACGGCCAGTTTATGCCCGCGGGCAATCGCCATTATAGCTTCCATATCGCACGGCGCTCCGTATAAATGAACCGGTAATATGGCCTTGGTCCGGGAGGTGATTTTTTTTTCAATCCCCGCCGGGTCTATATTGTAAGTCAAAGGATCAATATCAACAAAAACCGGCGTCGCCCCCGCCTCGGTAATCGCCAGCGTGGTAGCGACAAAACTAAACGGTGTGGTAATAACTTCGTCACCCTTTTCAACGCCCAAAGCTAGTAACGCCAGCTTTAAACCGTCAGTACCGGAATTTACGCCCACAACGTATTTACAACCCAAATATCGGGCAAACTCTTTTTCAAAAGCTTCCAACTCCGGCCCTAAAACAAAAAACTGGCTGTTTACAACCCTGCCGATTGCTTCGTCAATTTCCGGTTTGATATTATTATACTGCTGTTTTAAATCCAAAAAAGGGATTGTGATCATTGTTGTTTAAAATTTATTTTTCCCTTTTTATCAACCTTACCCATAACTTTAGCGGGATTACCATACACTAACGAAAAGTCCGGAACATCTTTTGTCACAACCGCTCCGGCTCCGACCATTGCGCCTTCTCCTATCGTAATTCCAGGAAGAATAGTTGCATTTGCTCCAATTGAACAATTTTTTTTCAAAACAGTTCTCTCTTGCGTATAATCAGTATTTTTACTCCTGGGAAATTTATCATTGGTGAATGTCGCGTTCGGACCTATAAACACTCCGTCGCCAACAACTATGCCATCCCACAAATAAACCCCGCATTTTATAGTGACGTCATCTCCCGTTATCACGTTGTTTTCAACGAAACAAAAATCGCAAATATTGTTATTTTTTCCTATAACCGCTCCGGACAAAATATGCGCAAAAGCCCAAATTCTTGTATTTTCGCCGATTTTTGTCGTCTCAACTACTGCTTTCTCATGAATTTTATAGTTTGGCATATTTTATATTAAATTATAACGGATGGAGTCGTCAGCCGACCATTCTTTATCACCGTAATTTATCAAGGCGGCATAATCACTCAGGCTCCGAAAAGCGTGCGCGATGCCCGGCCCTATTTCCAGCCTGATATATTTTTTCTCATCCGCGGCATCAAGAATAAGTTTGACCTGGTCACCAGTGCCGACATCTTTTAAAACCACTTCCAGCCTGCCGGCCACAACACCAAACCATTCCCGCCATTTCTTGTGGTAGTGATTGCCCCGAACGACGCCAGCTTTTTCAAAAGTCACAAAATAAATCTGGCCAAATTCTTTTTGGCTTTCCGCAAGCTGGCTGTTGCGCAAAAACACCACCAATTGCCCCCGTTCGTCATTATGTTTTTCAAATTCCAAAATTTTATAATCCATACTTTATTTTAACTCTTTTTGGGGTTTTGTGAAAATCAGCTTAAATCCTGCAAATAATGGCTAACAATGACATTTAATTTGGCATTCAATTCCTTTGAGCCGCCGTAACCCATACGGCGGATATGCAACCAGTCGCCTAAAAACTCCACCAGCTTGTCGGAAGAGCCGAGTTTGGAAGTGTCATATTTTTTCTCCGCGTCCGCCAAAGCCCCCAATTGCTCGAACATCGGGCCTCGTGGATACTGTTCGTTAAAAAATGCCAGGGTATGGGAAAACGCGCAACAGTCACGCTCACTTAAACGCGAATAAATAAATGGCCAGTTTCCCCCGCCGGTATCGGTGGCTGTAAGGGAGACACCGCGCAGGAAGACGCGGGAGCTAAAATTAAATTTTTTATTCCGGAACAATTCCGTCCGAAAAAAACAACAGCCGGGCCAAAGATACCAAATATCGCCGCGGCGATGCACTGCACCGGCCAGAGAATATTTTTTCAAAATGGGAATAACGGCCGTCGAACGCACGGGAAACAAGTCGTGGTCCAAAAAACCAAAATAGTTCGCGCCCCGAGGAAAAATATAATGTTTAAAAACCCAGTTTAACGCCAGGCCGTGAGACCAATTTCCAAACCGTCCGCTGAAAGGGTTGGCCGGCATAGAAATATATCCAACCCCGGCGCCGTCGCAAACGGCCTTAATCAAAATACGCTTTTTCGGGTCGGGAGAATTGTCGGCAACCGTTAGTCGGTAAGGACCAGTCAAATACTTCTTTATTAATTTAATTTGGGCGTCAATAACCGACTCATTGTTAAAAGCCACGGAAACCAAATCTAAAACTCCGGGGTCGGCCAAGGCATCGTCTTGGAGGTGGTCAAAAAAAAATTGGCGCAGGTAATTCCAGGAAATAAAATCATAAGCCCCCTGTTCCAAAAGGACGACAAGCAAACCCAAAACCGGCAGGCTCACGGCCCAATCATGAATTTTTCTTAAGGAGCGTTTAAAAACATTTGTCATAAATCATTTAGTCCACTCTCGCGAAAACGCGCCTGAATTTTTGAAAACCGTTTGCAACAAATTGACTAATCATTTCCTCATCTTCCGGCTCAAAAAATTTGAAAACCTTATACAACAATAAAAATAAGGCTACTGCCAAGGGTCCGACTATGAGGAGGCAATATAAATTCCGCGCCAAGGGCAAAAGGATAAAATGGCTGACAACTAAAACCAAAAATGACACCAAAAGCAGTTTAGCGGCAAGCTTAAAATAAAAAACCAGGCTTCCGACAATGGCAAAATGACATTTTTCTATATAAACCATAACCGGCACAACCAGCAAAACGCTGAATAGGTAAGCAATGGCCGCGCCGAGCGCCCCATACTTAGGGATTAAAAACACCATTAAGCCGATGTTCAATACCGCCAGGGAAACGGAAGCCGCGGTCAAGAGCTTTAATTTGGCCACCCCGGCCAAGTAACTTGAAACCGGGGCGTAAATGGCCAATAAAAAGTAAGTGGCAATCAGCCAGCGTAAAATATTCGTGCTTTTCTGCGCAAAATCCCCTTTCAGCCAAAAATGCAAAATCGGCCCGGCAAAAATGAACGCCGGCACGGCCATGGCGGAAGTTAGAATAATCGTGTTGCGAATTGATCTGCGATACACGGCGCGAATTCTGTCTTTATTGTCTCCGGCGGACAAACCCGACATTACCGGAAACAAAACCGCGGAAAAACTATTGCTGACATTTAAAATTTTAATGGCCACATTGCCCGGCAAAGCATAATAGCTAACCGCAATCGGCCCCGCTAAACCTCCTAAAACCAGCTTATCCAACTGTAATAAAGAGGTTCCGGCCAGACTATTGGCAAACATTACTAAGCCGAATTTTGATGCCCCTATTACGGCTTTAATGTCCGCAATGGGGCGGATTATTAAGTTTTTAAAAGCCCTTCGGATATAAAAACTATTAAACAAAAAAGTGGCGACGGCGTTAAGCACGTACAAACCCATAATCACTTTTAACCGAAACCCCGCCAGCACCGCAACTAAAATTAACAAGTTCAAAGCCGTACTGGAAATAAAATTTATCTTTAAATCAATATCATAGCGCTGCATCGCCCGAAAAAACCAAAAATACGTATTACTTACGGTATTGGCAAAAAATGTAAAACCGGCGAGTACAAAAATAATCTTGACATGCTGGAAATATGCCGGGCTAAGTTTAAAAATCCGGCCCGCAAAAGGCAATAGACCTAAAACAATTGCCAGCCCGATTAAACCGATAACAATATTTATAAAAAAATAAATGCCTGTCACCCTCTGCAGTTTTTGACGGTCACCCTGCGCATCGGCTTGCGCAATTAAACGCATAAAAGAACTGGTAAAACCCAAATCAAGCAAGGACAGGAAACTTATCAATGTTATAACTATTACATACAAACCATAATCGGAAACCCCCAATTTATAGACTACAATTGGGGTCACAAAAATGGAAAAAACTATGGGCCAGACAAAATTTAAAAAATTGTAAGCGGTATTTTTTAAAGTTTTTTGTGATAACGATTCCTGCATAAAGGCATTTCTGCGAAATTATTTAGCCGCGCCGAAAAATTTCAAAAATTAGCTTACTCTTTTTAAATAACCCCTAACGTTAAATGTAGCGTTCTTGCCAAAAAAATCACACCACTTGCGGTCAACCGTAAAATTTGGGCTGATTTTTAAAAATTCCCTTATTGCTTTTGGAGGACCTCCGTTAAACGCCATTGACTGCTTCTTGGCGTTAATAATCCCATCTTCCACTATAAAATATGAACCAACGCTGACTAAAGGGGAAAACTTTTTCATAGCGCCAAAAGTACTTTCAAAAAGGTGGGAACCGTCATCAATTACCAAAATTTTAGTAAAACCCCTTGCTTCATTTAAATCATAATTTTCCCATCCCTTGGTAAACAGTTTGATTCTGGGGTGATTTGCCAAAAGCTGATCGGAATCTTTCTCTATGTCAATTGTGTGGACAGTGCCGTGTCCGATAATATTCATAAAATCAGCCAGATACAAAGCGCCGCCGCCTTTCCGTGTGCCTATTTCAATAACTAAATCCGGTCTCAGTTCAGAAAGAATCATCTGATAAATAACATAATCAAAAGGGTCCTTTAAAAAAGAAACGCCGCGGTAAGCCACCCGCAAATGGCCGTCAAATATTGAATTTATGTTAAATTTGATTTTTTCTTCCGAAGGAGCAAAAAGATAGCTTAGCCACGAGCGTCCTTTTAAAAATGCTTTTTTTATAAATTTTTTCATTTTATTTTCAAAATTTTAATATTTCTGATAATTGTATTTCTTCCCCATTAATTATTAATTTTCTCCTTAGCAACTCGTTTAATACGCTGATAAACCCTCGTAGCTTTTTCATCAAAATCCGGAGAGAACATTCGCAAAAGATCGTGACCCAAAAACCGATACTGCCCGCCAATTTTACTGGCTTTGACTAGACCTTTTTTTACCAGTCGCTTTAGAGTGCTACTGCTAACTTTCAAAAATTCCTGGGTTTCGACTGATGTATAGACTTCGTTGGGTTTAATCTCGGACATAAGAATATTGAATATTGAGAGATTGCCAGTTGAAGAATTGAATGATTGTTGAATCCCCAATCTTTCAATTTTCAATTTTTCAATCTTTAATTTCTCAACTTATTGTACCACTAAGTGTCAAAACGCGTCAAATTAGGTCAACTTAGTGATTTTTACGATACCATTCCACAGTTTTTGCCAAACCGGATTTAAAATCCACCTTGGATACAAATCCAAACTCCTTTTTGGCACGCGACACATCCAGCTTGCGACGGGGCTGGCCGTCGGGCTTGGTTTTATCCCAAACAATCCGACCCTTAAAACCGGTCAGCTCGGATATCAGCTGAACCAAATCTTTAATTTTAATCTCATTACTACTGCCGATGTTTACCGGCTCCGGCTTGTCATATTTTTGAGTCGCCAAGACAATGGCTCGGGCCGCGTCGTCTATATATAAAAATTCCCGGTTGGCCTTACCGCTGCCCCAAACCACCAGTTCTTTCCGTTTTTCCTCAATTGCCTCAAAACATTTTCTTATAAGGGCAGGGATAACGTGCGAAGAGGTCAAATTAAAATTATCACCTGGACCGTAAAGATTGGTGGGTAGCAAATATATTCCGTTAAAACCATATTCCTGCCGATAGGCCTGCAGCTGTACCAAAGCCATTTTCTTGGCGAGGCCATAGGGAGCGTTAGTGGCTTCGGGATATCCATCCCATAAGTCCTCTTCCAAAAAAGGAATGCGAGGCGGCAGTTTGGGATAGGCGCAGACCGTACCGGCTTGGACAAATTTTTTTACTTTGGCCAGTCTGGCTTCCTCTATTAAGTTTATGCCCATAATCGCATTATCGTAAAACAACTTGCCCGGGTGTTCGCGGTTATAACCGATCCCTCCCACCGTTGCCGCCAAATGGATAACCAAATTTATGCCTTTTACCGCCTTGGCACAATTTTTTTGTAGTCTTAAGTCCAGCAGTCTGGAACGGGGACGAAAAATTTTTTGCGGTTCCGCTCCGGTTTTTAACAATTCCTGATAAACCCTTTCCCCTAAAAAACCATGGCCGCCTGTGAGTAAAATTTTAGCACTTTTTAAATTGAACATAAAAAAATCGTTTTAAATTAATTAATACAGTCCCATTTTTTTAAAAATTTCTTCAAATCGTTTTTCATAAGTATGGTCTTTTATGGTCCTTTCATATCCCGCTTTGGCGATAGCCACCCGCGCATCGTCATGGGCCATATAATAACTACATTTTTCCAACAAATCCTTCTTGCCGTCAAACACCAAGATTTCTCTGCCGATATTATAATAATCCGCCAAGCCCTCCACTTTCCCCGTCAGCAAAAACCCGCCGCAAGCCGGTACCTCAAAAATTCTGGCCTTAAATTGCCTCCTTTGACTGTCTATAGCGGATCTTAAATATCCCAGCGGATTTCTAAAATTGAGCCTCCAGCCATTTTGCTCATGCTTCAAAAAAGGACGGGAAAAAATTCGCAGACGTTCTTTGGAGGTCATAAAGGGAGTTTCGGTAAAATTCAAGTTTACCCTGCTGGAATAAAATACTTCCACCATTCTATCTACGCTTACCCGGCCATTGGGCCAGTCATTGCCAAAACCTTCGGCAGGCAGACCACGGTTTTTTAAAAATTCCAAGTATGCCCCGCGGTTACCGTACTTTGCCCCTACAAAGGTTACACCAAGTCCAGAAACCTTTTTTTTCATGGCAGGCAGATGGTAGACTGCGGGATTGGCCGCCCACTGTGTGCTCATAACATTATTAATCCCCAAGGCTTTGTATTTGGCAATCGCTCCGGGATCCGTGGTGGCGATTTGGGTAAACAGCGGTGCCCAATATTTAGAAAAAATGTGAAATCTCCAGCTGTCGTCCGCGAACCAATTAAAAGTTTTAGTGGAAGTTTTATCAGTAATATAACTAATGGTTTCGGGTTTAATCTGGTCAGTAAACAAAATACAAAACAACAAATCGGGCTTTTTTTTCTCGACTTCGCTGATTAATTTTTTATTCATCCTGTCCCTTCCAATTTGGGAAATAATCTCATCCATGGGAAAATATTCCACTTCAATGCCCGGCATTCTTTTAAGAGTCGCGTAAAAAGCGCCGTATTCTATTGATGCAAAACCGGCCAGCGGATTGCCATATTCATATTTCAGGGCGCAAAATAAAATTTTCATAAATAAAGGTTCCTCGGAGCAGAGCTCCGAGGTATTATTGCAAGGAGCTTTCTATCTATGTTTCACAGCAGAGTTGCGAAGTATTAAATCTGTATTAGCTTCCCCGGCTCGGAAAGTTATCTGAAGATAACTTTCACTCGCTCTAAATCGCTAATAAAACCTCTACATTAATCCCATTATTTGGAAAATCTCCCTAAACCTTTTTTCATATGTATGTTCCTTTACTGTTCTTTTAAAACCCGCTTTGGCGATAGCGGCCAGCTGTTCTTCGTTATCCAAATAATAACGGCATTTTTCGGCGAGCTCGGCTTTATTTTTAAAAATTACGATTTCCTTGCCAGGCACATAATACTCTTCCAAATTATCGGCCGAACCGGTCAATAAAAAGCCGCCACACGCCGGGATTTCAAAAGTCCTGGCTTTAATTTGGCGCCGCCTGGCTCCCATTAAAGATTGGAGATTGGAGATTGGAGATTGGAGATTGGGCGCGTATTTTCCGGACTCTTTCTTAATAAACAACTTAGCCAGCTGTTTCGGCCAGCTAAAATAGCTTTCCGTAAAATTTAAATTAATTTTGGAATTGGAAAAAATTTCCAGCATCTTTGGAAAATCAACAATTCCGGAAGGCCAATTTTTTCCATAGCCTTCGGCCGGCAGGCTTTGTTTTTTTAAAAATTCAATACACTCTCCCCTGTTGCCGTAATTTTTCCCCACAAAAGAAATATTATAAACATTTGACAATTGCTTGCCCACCGTAGCCTCGGCGTAGGAGGGACCTTTGACATTTGACTGGGGCTTATATAAAAATGTGTTTGCCGCCCATTGCGTCTTAATTACATTCTTAATTCCCAGCCGCCGATATTTTTCCGGAGCCTCGGAATCGGTAGTGCCCACGGCCGTAAACAGCGGCGCCCAAAAACGGGAATATACGGGCAAGCGCCAATGGTCGTCGGCAAACCAGTTAAAGGTCTTTGTAGATGTTTTTTTTGTAATATATTCTATGGTTTCTTTCTTCAATTCTTCTGTAAAAAGGAAACAAAACAGCAAGTCGGGTTTGGTATCCAAAACATTTTTTTTTAACAAGAAGTTTGCCTCATCTCTCCCGGATTTTTTAATTTCTTCGTCAATAAAAAACCCACCAACTTCCAACCCGGGTATTCGTTTGAGGACTTCGTAAAAATTTTGATACTCAAAAGACAGGCCTGAATTGATTTTTCCATATTCATATTTTAAGCCACAAAATAGTATTTTAATCATAATTTAAACTCCAAAATCATAGGTAAGTGGTCGGAAACCTCATTATAAGGGACTTCAAAATTCACGCCCGTTATATCGGGCGAAACAAAAGTAAAATCGGCAAAATGCTGGATATTATTGTATTGCTTCCACGAAACTTCATTGCGGGTATTTCGGATATTAAATTCCTTAATTAAATTTTTACTGCTTCTTTCCAATAACATTATGCTTTCCGTCTCGGGCATTAAATTAAAATCTCCGCACAAAATTTTCGCGCCTTTGTCCTCTTTTATAGCTTTTATAATTTTCTGTGAGTTCTCAACCCTTTGGGGCGTGTCCAGTTTTTCCCCGGGATAAGCTATACCGTGGTAATTATAAATCTGCAAAACTTTCCCGTTAATGCTCAATTCCACCCTCTGCAGGGCTGTGGGTAAATTCTCGGAAGAAGGATTTATTTGCCGTCCCATTCCTTTATAAATTTCTACCGCATCCTGAGCCGTTACATTTAAAGATTTTTTAACAAATATCGCCTGCCCTCCGTCCACCGGATAATCCACAATTTTTGCCGTGTCATGATTTTGGGAAGTCTTTTCAAAATAACCGACAAAGTCCGGCAACAATTCACATAATTCCGAAAATAAATTTGCCCTGCCTGAAAATCCCTCGGGGTTTTGCTTAAACGAAGACCTAAAAACCTCCTGAAAACAAAAAATGTCCGTATCCACGGATAGTTTTCCGAGATAATTCATCAAAGGCTCGTAAATTGTCCCGCCTAAAATGTTAAAAGAAACTAATTTCATTTTTTAGATTTAATTAACTTGGCCGGCTCAAGCCCCGACTCTTTAATATCCGCAGACAGCATAATTTTTACCAGTTCTTTAAATTTTGTTTTGGGCTTCCATCCCAAAGTTTTTTTGGCCTTGGAGGCATCACCCTGCAGTAAATTAACTTCCACCGGACGGTAATATTTGGGGTCTATACCGACATATTTTTGCCACGATTTAATGCCGACCAGTCGGAAAGCTTCATCCAAAAATTCGCGGATAGTGTGGGTTTCGCCGGTCGCAATGACATAGTCGTCCGGTTTGTTCTGCTGTAACATCAGCCACATAGCCTGCACATATTCCGGGGCATACCCCCAGTCGCGCTTTGCATCCAAATTTCCAAGATAAATTTTTTCCTGTTTTCCGGCCAAAATAGCCGCAATGCCCGTGGTAATTTTGCGCGTGACAAAAGTCTTGCCGCGGCGCGAGGATTCGTGGTTAAACAATATGCCGTTGCAAATAAACATCCCATAGCCTTCGCGGTAAATTTTGCACAAATGGTGGGAAAAAACTTTGGCCGCTCCGTAAGGGCTGGCCGGGTTAAAAGGAGTAGTTTCCGACTGCGGAGTTTCCAAAACATCGCCGAACATTTCGCTGGAGCCCGCCTGATAAATTTTGGTTTTTACTCCGCTGTCGCGCACCGCGTCAAGCAACCTTAAAGTACCCAAGGCATCTACGTTTGATGTATACTCCGGGATTTCAAAACTTACCTTAACGTGGCTCTGGGCGCCGAGATTATAAATTTCATCCGGGCGGATGGTTTTAATCAGCTGGTTTAAGTTAGAAGCGTCGGACAAGTCGCCGTAGTGCAAAAATAAATTGCGGTGCGGCAAATGTGGATCCTGATAAATCGGTTCTATCCTCTCTGTATTAAACACACTGGCACGACGCATAATTCCGTGGACTTCGTAGCCTTTGGCCAATAAAAATTCCGCCAAATACGAGCCGTCCTGGCCTGTTATGCCGGTAATTAGAGCAACTTTTCGCAATTTATTCATAAACATAATTTATCATAAATCCCCTTTTAAATCAACCAAAATTAAGTTACAATATAAATATAAGACTTACGCACTCACCTCTTTTTCCCCTCCCTTTAGGGGAGGGGCTGGGGGAGGGTGATAAAAAGTCAAATGTTTTGCATCTTTAACCCCCTCCCTAACCCTCCCCTCAAGGGGGAGGGAAACAAACGCGTAAGTCCTATTTAAATTAAATGAGAATTTTATACATTATTACTCAAGCCGACGGGGGCGGGGCGCAAAAATATACACTGGCTTTGGCCAGGCATTTTAATGGAGTGGTTGCCGCGGGAAATGAGGCCGGCAAACTGTTTACGGATGCCCGGCGGGCAGGTTTAACAACTTTTGAATTAAAACATCTGAAACGCAACATCAGCCCATGGCACGACTTGCGCGCTGTTTGGGAAATTCATAAGCTTATTAAATCTTATAAGCCTGACATAGTTAACCTTAATTCTTCCAAAGCCGGCATTTTGGGAAGTTTTGCCATCATTGGAACAAAGGTCAGGGTTGTGTTTACCGCTCACGGTTTTGTGTTTAACGAACCCTTAAATTTTGCCGTTAAAAATTTTTATCTGGCCTTGGAAAAAATCGCTTCCGGTTACCGGAATTACATTATTACAGTTTCCGACGCGGACAGACGGTCGGCTCTAAATAATAAATTGATTGCCGCCGATAAAATTTCCACAATCCATAACGGCCTGCCGAAAATTGATTTTTTGCCAAAAGACCGGGCAAGACAGGAATTGGGGCTGACCAACCCCCTCCCTAACCCTCCCCCCTCGGATGCACTCGGGGAGAGGGAAAAACGCACGGGATTGTCCCCTGTTCCCCCCCCTCTCCCTACTTGTCCGACGAAGCTTCAGCGAAGTTGGATGGGAGAGGGCCGGCCTGTCCCGCACCGGAGTCAGACGACTGGTGCGGGGGGTGAGGGTTCTCAGAATGGCATCATCATCGGCAATACCTCAAATTTTTATTTAACCAAAGGTTTGGACGTTTTGGTTAATGCTATCGCAATGTTAGACAAAAAATCCCCGCCCGATTTTTTTCTTGCCATACTGGGAAAAGGCAAGCTCCAAAAAGACCTGGAGCAACAAATCGCGCGATTAAATCTCGGGGCAAAAATCAGGCTTCTGACAAATTTGCAACGCGCCGATATTTATTTAAAAGCTTTTGATATTTTTGTTTTGCCTTCGCGCAAAGAAGGCTTGCCTTTTGCGCTTTTAGAAGCCATGCAAGCCGGTTTGCCAATTATCGCGACAAACGTCGGTGGCATACCGGAAGCGCTGGGTGATGCCGGAATATTGGTTGAACCGGAAAATCCCCTGGCGCTGGCCGGGGCAATTCAATCTCTGCAGTCCAATATTTCCAAACAAAAAGACCTTTCCCAAAAAGCTCTGGAAAGGTCCAAACTCTTTACCCAAGAAAAAATGCTGGCGGAAACGGAAAAAATATATAGAAAATTGTTGGGATAATACAACTCAACTGTGTCATCCCGACCGAGGCTAAAATGCAATTCTGAGGCCGAGTGGAGGGATCCCTCCACTCCTCGGATGCACTCGTCGGTCGGGATGACACAAATCTTAAAAGGGAGGGGAAACAACACGGATGTTCTGTAGTTTTCTGTAGTGACCCGTTGCCCTAATTCTGTAGTTTTACTTATACGAGCTTATAAAATGTAACGCGCTTTTTGGCGATACTGTATGGATCTCCATATTCGGGTATAATCTTTTAAAAGCCTCCGGAATTTTAAATACCCTTTGCGCGTTCCATTTAAACTCAAAACCCAATGTGGAGCCTTGATAAGTTTCAATATAATCAATCTCCTGCCGGGAAATGGAGCGCCAAAAATATTGTCCAAGCCCAACCCCCCCGCTATGCGCGACATGCTTAAGGCGTTCAACAATCATACAATTTTCATAGAGAGCGCCTACGTCCGGTCTTGAACTTACATTTATCGGCGAAAAATTATCTATAAGAGCATTACGCAAACCTAAATCCGTAAAATATATTTTCTTGGATTTAACAATCTCATTACGGCCATTTTTTGAATAAGCGCTAATACGGACAATAACGTAATTTTTTTCCAAAAGGCCGATGTATTTTTGCACCGTTGCCATACTGGCTCCAAGGGTAGAAGAAAGCTCCCTAAACGATACCTCATTGCCGATTTGAAAAGCCAATAATTTAAGCAGCGAAGTCACTAACTCCGGCTTGCGCAAACCTTCCATAGACAGGACGTTTTTGTATAAATACTGGGAGACCAGGGTATTTAGCTGAATAATTTTTTCACCTTCCGTTTGGTTTTGTATTCCCGGGTAACCGCCAAAGCGCATTATCTGGGCCAAACTTTTTTCCGCGTCAAACTCATTAAAGGCCAGTTCGCTTAAACCAAGCGGATACAGAGTATATTCTATAGACCTTCCGGTTAGCGGCTCCGATACTTCATTGGCCAAATCAAACGACGACGATCCTGTGGCTATATATTGAACCTCTGGATGATGGTCAAACAAACTCTTTAAAACCGAGCCAATCCCCTTAACGGTTTGTGCCTCATCAAAAACAACAATTTTATAACCTTGAACCAAAGAAAATATTTCTGTCGTGTCACGGCGGGTTAAAAGCTCGTTATTAGAGAGGAGTTCGCAATCAATATAGCGCACAGAATCACCAAAACTCTCTACCGCATGTTTAACAAGCGTTGTCTTGCCTGCCTGGCGCGGGCCATACAAAACAATCACCTTCCCTTTAAAAAGGCGTTCTTTAATTTTGTTCTCAAGTAATCGCTTAATATACATATAACTATAGATTAGCAAATATAGCTATATTTGTCAACATATACTATACAAAAATTATTTCCAGTGTTTAAGCAATTACCACACCCTCCCCTAACCCCTCCCCTGAAGGGAGGGGAAACAACACGTATGTTCTGTAGTTTTCTGTAGTGGGTTTGTTTTATTTCTGTAGCATGGAGTTTATAAACTCCTGGAAATGCGAAGCGTCGGTCGGATCCGCGGAAATTAAGGACTGGGCAATGGCGATGGCCTGGGATTTTTGGCCGAGCTTGGCGTAGTCCTGGGCCAAGGCCCATTGATCCTGCAAAGCTGTAGGGTCAATTTTCACCGCAAGCTCATAAATATTCGCGGCCGCGGAAAAATTGTTCTGCTTTTCGTATAAAGCGCCGAGCCAGTCTATTTGCTTGGCCGAAGGCGGCAAATAACCCAAGGCCAAAACCTCCTGTGCTGTTTGCTCGGCTTTGTCCGTCTTGCCGTCGTAATTATAAATAATCGCCAGCTCAAACTTGGCAGGCAAATCCCCGGGAATGTCGCTGGTAATTTTTTCATAAATAGCTTCGGCGACGGATAAATTATTTTGCGAAAGGTTCAAACGCGCCATCATTTCTTCGGGTTCCGGACGCCGGGGCGCCAAGCTCATAGCCGTTTGCGCGGCCAAAGCCGCGTTCGGATCCAAAGCCGTTTTGTTATAAATTGAACTTGCCAAATATAAATTGGCAAGGCTTATCCAGGCCGTCGGATCGTTAGGCACGCGATTTATGGCATCTTTTTGGGAACTTATAGCATCCAGCAAATTTTGTTTGATAAACTCCGCGCTAACACCCGAGGGAGGATTTATCGCCAAGTTCGCGGCGGAGTCCGCGAACTTGGAAGAAAACTGGATAGGATCAAAATCAAACGGAGAGTTTAACCCTGCTTCAAAATAATTTTTGGAAATTTGCGGGTCGGCGGATGTATAAGCATAGCCATAATTTACGTCCTTGGCCACCTGCATTCCGGTAATGTTGCCCAAATAGACAAAATACAAAACCACCGCGACCAGAACGCCGAACGCCACGTTGACAAACAACGGGTCCAAACCGGCCGGTTTGTTTTTGGCGTCTTTTTTATACGCTTCGTGCCACAAATAACCCATCAGGCCTATGTAGATAAAAAATGCCATACTCGCGCCCACGGTGTCAAACACGAATAAATTCTGGACCTGATAAACTATCAGTCCGCACACGAGCAAACAAAACTCCGGCAGGATTAAAATATTTTTCCGGAACGCGGACCACAGCGCCCATAAAGAAAACACTTGCAGACCCAAATACGCCAAAAATCCAAAAATGCCGCTCTCAACCAAAACTTCAATTAAATAGTTATGCGGCTTGTCAAACCAGCTGGGGTCATATTGGTGGATTGCCGGATTGTAGTATTTATTGGCAATAAAATAATAATCTTCCGGCCCCACTCCTAAAATCGGATGGTCTTTGTAGCCTTTAAGCGCCACCCCCCACTGAATTAGCCTGGCCTCGGTATTGGAGTCTTTAAGATTGAATACGCGATGTAACATCCCCCCTTGAGGGAGATCCGCATGGAACGTAAACAGCAGAGCCACAATAACTCCAAACGCCAAAACTACGGAGCCGCCCCATAACCTGATTTTCCCGGAAGGATTTAAAACGACATATAAAACTGCCGCGACAAAAATCCCAATGCCCAAGCCCACCACACAGCCGCGGGTCTGGCTCAAAAAAATTACCCACAACTGCAGAAGGACAAACGCCCAATACATAATTTTTTTCCAAAGCGCCTCGGCTGAAACCGCAAAAAACGCGGACAAAAACATCGGCACAACCATAAAACTGGCAATAAAAATCGGGTTGCCAAAAGTGCCGGAAACCCGCGGGTAAGAAGGGTCGTTAAGTAAAAAGTGATTATGTGTCAGCTGAACCATAACCCCATCCAGAGTCAAAGCCACGCCGATGCCCACCAAAAACTGCAAAAACAGGCGCAAATAACGGGAATTTATTTGCCCAATCATCAAAACATAAAAATAAAGCAGGCACAAATGCCCCAAATAAAACACGCCGCCCATACGCTCAAAGTTGCCCCAAATACTGCGCAAGGGATTTACCCCAAAAATTCCGGCGATCAGGTTAAACAAAAAAAAGCCTAAAATGCAAATGGTCAGCGGATTTTTATATGACGGCCGGTATTGGGGATAGCGCAAAAATAAATATAAATAAAAAGGCAGAGCCAGCTCCACTAAAATCCGCAAATAAAAAGCTTTGGAGGTTACAAAAGGAAACAGCAAGTCCTTAAAAACCATAAACGGCGTAAGCAGAGCCAACACCACCAGGCCAATAAAGACAAAAGTAATAAATTTTTTGTTCATACCGCGCAGATTATTATATTTATAACTAACGCACTTGCTTTTTCCCCTCCCTTGAGGGGAGGGGCTGGGGGAGGGTGATAAAAAAGTTAAATAGCCCCATCTTTAACCCCCTCCCTAACCCTCCCCTCAAGGGGGAGGGAAACAAATGCGTAAGTCCAAATATTATACAACTAACTTTACAGGAAATTTAAGCTTATTTCAAGCCAGCGACGACTGTCAAAGGTTTTATTAAACGCGTTTGCGGGCTTGTTCAATTATCCCTGCCACAAAATTAATATATTGTTCCGCCTCGGTTTCCGTGACAACCGTACCGCCATCGTAAAAATCCTTGTTGCGGTTTTGGCGCATATGGTTGCCCATTATGGAGATATCTTCATTTTCAAGCAGTTCGCTGAGTTTTTCTATAATCTTAACGTGATGTCCGGGCTGGCTTCTTACTTTATAACCCTGCCTGGCAATAAGAGCAATTCCGACTTTAATTAGCGCGTCATAAATAAACTTAAATTTGACCTCGGGTATAGCGTCTTCTACCGCTATAGAATAATCGCGTTCCGCGGAAACAAAATACTGCCGTAATTGCGCGGGCGTAAAATTTATCTTTTGAAAAAATTGGGTTTCAAAATTTGTCATATTAACTTTATCACTTTACCCGAAAAAATATTGGCAATAAAAGGATTACGGCGCTTTTTCTTTTCCTGTAATTCTTTGGGGGTCATATGCATAACATTAATTTCCCTGCCGCTTTCTTTTTGGATACCGCTAATTGCTTTTTGCACGGAAAGAGCCGAATGCTCCCCTATAGCCAAAATATCAATATCACTGCCTGAATCCATAGTATTTTTCGCGTATGATCCATAAATATAAACCGCCTGCAGACCGACAATGTTTTTAAGCTGTTTGCGAAGTCGCTCTTCCAAGCCGGCCGTGCGCATAAAAATGCCCCGATAAGTCTTAACCAAAGGGGAATTTTTTGCCAGCGAAAAATATCGCTGTTGGCCTGAAAACTCACTCCTCATTATCCCCTCCCTCTCCAATTCCTTGAGTTTTGTATCAACATTCTTTGGGTCAAACTTAAACAACCGAGCCATTTCATTAATATAATGCCGGGCGCGGGGGTTTAAAAAGTAATAATTGAGTATTTTCTGCGTTATCTTGGATTTAAAAGAAATCATATAATTACCATAGTTATGGTAAAATTATACCATATCTATGGTATAACACAAGCGGGTAATTATTTTTTACCTTTCCCGCATAATATTTTAACTTAAATTGCCTACTCATTGTATCGCCTTGCAAAAAAATTTACTCCCCAGCGGCATAACTACTAACCTGGTTCCAGACGACATTGGAAATGGAAGCTATGGTTTGGGTTAGAGCGTTAATGTCTTTGCCTTTAGTCATAACACATAAAATATATGGGTGAGTGGGATGGTAAATAATACCGCAGTCGGAGAGGTTTATTTCCGGCGCGCTCGGGTTTGTGGAGTCCAGTGCCTCGCCGAATTTTTGGGCTACAGCCGTCCCCTTTGGAACCCCCGCGACCAAGCCCTGATTATAAACTGCCTGGGACATAATTTGCAGGGCCTTTTCGGAATACTGCCGACCCAGGTATGTGGCGCCGTATAAAACCCGCAAAAGCACGGCGTATTGTTTGGCTGTAATTGTATAATTCTCCACTACGGCCGGGTTTGGCAAGCCTAAATCGGTATGGACTTCAATAAAACTTTGCTGGTTGATGTTATCAAGCAAAACATCTTTGGCTCCATTATCGGAATTAATAATCATAGCCTCAATTAATTTTTCCACCGAGTAACTTTTATCCACCTGCAAATCCGAGGGAAATGAAAAAGGCACACCGTTTATCTGGTCAACGGTACTGCTGGAATACACTAAAGTTTTTTGCAAAATAGACGGATCCTCTTCCGCCTCTTTAAAATAAGTAATCATTACGGCAACCTTCATCATACTCCCGGGATCATAAGCCGTATTTTCATTCTCTCCCGCCCAGCGCCCCAAAGTCAGGTCGCGAAAATAAAAAGAAAAACCGTCAAGATTGGAATTATTTGCTTTAGCCACGGCACTGTCCACCTTGTCTGTTAAAGAATTATACTCGTTAAATTCTTTAACATCCCCCGGAACATCGTAGCCCAAAAGCGGGTTGATATATGTATATTGATTATTATTTTGCCGCGAAGGCCTAACCTGATCGGCGATATTTTTGATTACATCGTTGATATGAAAATGCCAAAAAATAGAGGATGCCCCAACCCCTATAACAAAAGCCAAAAAGAAACTAAACGCCACAAAGTAGTGACTTTTATAAAATTTTTTTATATTTTCTTGGTTATTAGACATCAAAAAAAATTAAAAAAATAATTCGATTATTGGTTTAATTATAACACATCAAAACCCCGCCTCTTGCGAGGCGGGGTTTTGTCCAATTTTTGTTCACCTAAACCAATTAAGATTTAGATATAAGTTTTGGAAACTTTTACTTCACACTACTATTTATTGCTAAGTTATCCGCTAGTTGTGGAGATACCACGTCTGAGTCGGGTAATTGGCAAGATAGGTAGTATTGTTGTTACCAGTAAAGACTGTTCCGTCACCCGCTGCATCAACCCATGAGAAGTTTGAAGCCGCAGCGAGAGAGGCTGTTACGCTGGAAGTGCCAGCATTACCCAAGGTGCCGCCGATCGTACCAAACAAAGAGAAGGTGACCGGGCCACCAGAACCAGAATTAGCAGGCTGGATAGTATAGTTAGCCGGCAAAACACAGGTTATGGTGACAGCAGATACAAGGGAGGTTGTAGCAGCACTGTTAGTTAGCGCCGTACCACTGGTACACATAGAGCTGGTTATGGTATTAGAACCAACAGCCAGTCTAGGATTGGCCAAAGTGGAGGCGGCTCCTCCTATGCCAGAACCGGACAGTGAGAACACTACCGAGCTGGCAGTAACATTACCGGCCGCATTCGGGGTCAAAGTAACATCCATCAAGTGCTGTTCGCCCAAGGACAAACCAGCGTTATTGGTGGTGGTTACGGATAATGCCGGGAAGGAACCAACTAAATACATCGCGCTGGCATTGATGCCTCCGGAACCGATAACGCCGGTGGTATCGCCTGTAGAGTTAGCCGACGCATATGCGGTAGAACTGTTGGAAATCGGAGCGCCTGAGCCTGGTGAATACTTCACGTGAGCCAAAACCAAGGTTGCCGCTTGGTCAATAACTCCACCTTGGCCGTTTACGCTGGCCTTGGAGTAAGTTACGGTAATCGGAACGTTGATTCCGGTACTGCCAAATGGTACAGGGATGCTTAAGCCACCAACCAATGTGCTGGTGCCGACTGCATTACCGCTGCTCATTGTTCCGCTGACGCCATTTACCGGTACTGATACCGATGTAATGGCACCGCCGGAAGGAAGTGTAAAGCCAAGTTCATTAATGGTTACTCCAGCCGTAGAACTGGCATAGAAGATGTATGTTCCAACCGGCTGACTGGCAGAACCGCCGGCTACGAACGAGGACACAGGAGAAGCAGCGGCTGACAAGCTGATGCTGGTCAAAACACCGACACCAACCGTAACTTGCTGGCCATTCTGAGCGCTGCTGGCAAAACCAGCACCATTTATTGTCTGCCTGCTGGTATGTCCTACCGCATTGGCATACAACGTGGTCATAACCGTACCAGTTGCGGCAGTGGTATCCGCATAGACGTCAATCGTTCCGGTCAGGTTGGCCGGAATTGTTGCGCCAGTGGGCGAGAAGCTGTTAGTGGAACCCGGTTGTTGTAGCTGACCGGTCCAGGAACCGCCCGGATAAGTAACCACTACATACACATTGTTCAAACCTTGATTAATCTTAGTCACGGTTTGACCGGTAGTGGTACCGTTATTGTTCAATGTGCTGTTAGTTGTGCTCCATCCTACCACTACGCTATTCAGATCCACGCCGTCCGCGTTGGAAGCCTGAACGACATAAGACCCAATATGCTGGGCATTAAGATTATTGCTCACTGTCGTATTGGCAGAAGTGGTATTTTTAGCCAATGTAGCTCCGCTGGCGGTGGTAGTTAATGTCTGGCCTGCATACGGGGCGAGTGAAGCCGGAGTCAAAGAGTAAGAATTTACGCCCTGGAAAGCTTGAGCCGGGACATTCAAAGTCGCGGTTTCAGAAGTGTAACCAGAAGAGGTAAAGACATTATCGCCCTTAAGCTGGACAGTTACCGTGGTGCCGGCTGGAATGGTGAACAAATTACCGGAGCCAAAGGTATAAACGCCTGAGGCTGGCAAAATAGCTTGCGTGCCAACTGCGAGAGCGCTTAAGCTTGAACCTACTTGACCACTGTTTGGAAGACCGGTAACATACAGCCCTAAATTATTAAAGCCTTCGTTAACAACGGCATTTCCACCATTAAGTTTGATAGTAGCCGTCAAATCTTGGACTTTAACGTTTTCACCGTACGCCTTCATTGTCCAGGAACCCAAAACGACTCCTGAAGAATTTTGCACGAACTGCGTAGCGGTAAAACTTGAGTCTTGCTGCACGGAAACCGTACCAGAACTAATTCCCGACACTCCAGGAGCCAGCTGGAAAAGCTGGGCATTGACATCGGTCAACTGGATGTTCACGTTATAGTTCGGGTCTACCAAGACCACGTCCGCAGAAGTCTGCAGGCTAAAGTCAAAGGTATAAGAACTGCCGCCGACTACGTCGCCGTGCAATTCTATGGTGTGGTTGCCGGTATTTAAGGACAACGGGCTGCCGGTCAAATCAAAGATGACCACGTTGCTGACCGAACCGCTATTAGTGATGCCAGCGGCCGAACCAACAGACGCGCCATCCACAAACAAGTGCAAATTGGTAATCGCGGTTGGCGAAATGGAACCAATCTGCTTGAACTGGATGTGGTTTAACTGCACTGCGCGCTGGCCAACTGCAACGTTATAGCTCCATAGCGTAACGTTTGTGCCAGGATTGACATCATTGGTACCAACGTGAGGCGGGTTATTAACGCCAGTATTGCTCGTAACATTGGCTGAAGCCAAGTTGCTAACTGAGGCAAGCTGGAACAAATTGCCGGAAATGGAAGTGGGCATCGGGGTACCGTTGGCGACTGTAAAGCCTGCCAATTGCGCGCCCACGGTCTGGCCGGAGACGCCGGTGCCGCCAGCCACATCGACCCTCACCGAAATTTCAGCGGAGCCGCTCACTGTGAATAGCCCGTTGGAATTGGAGAAGGTTACCTGGCTGTTGCTAAAGGTACCCGGATCGGTAATGCGGTTATTACCCATATACAGATAGACATTGTTTAAGCTGGTGTCAGCCGAAACGCCTAAGCGATGGATAACCACTTGCGTGACAGTGCCGCTGCCGGTAAAGGCAAAGTTGGCAATGTTAGCACCGACCTGGCTCGGATAAATACCAGAGGATCCGCCCACTTGTACTGAGCTGGAAACCAAAGTTCCCGCAGCCGGGGTGTCAGAGGCCAAAGAGGCCGTGACAGTGCCGTTAACTACGGGGGTGCCGCAGTTAGAGGTACAGCCGGTGTTGACTAACGCAGTCGGGCTAAGCTGTCCGGCTACGCGGGTGGCCATAACACCGGTCTGGGTCATAGCTTTGTCCGCGGCGTTAGCCGGGGCAACTTTGGTAAAGGAATAACCCCATGAGTTAAAGGTAGAAACATCCGGAATACCGAGTAAACCGGAGTTGCCCATTAACTGCACGGTGCCGTTGTTGTTAACTAAGGTGCCGGGCAAGTGAGCCGCGGTAGTGCTGTTAAGCAACTGAGAGCCGGCGGTCATCCAGGACACATCGGCAATAGAAGAGTTGGTGAAGCTAAAACCAAGGCCGGTAAATACCGCGGCCGAGGTAAAGCCGAATTTTTGACCGCCGCTGACTTCGTAGCAAGTGCCTTTTACGGCAAAGCTATCGTTCCTGTCGGAACAAATAATGGAACCATCTTGAGGCGGGATGAAGGATCCCTGCGCTAAGGCAAGGTCTTCGGCGCTGGCGGCTACTACCTGGCTCCAAGAATTGAAGCCGTAGGAAAGGAACGCGCCGGCGGAAGTGTAAGCTCTGCGGGTTCCGTCTGGCATAATCATCCAGACAGTTCCTGAGGAGTCAGAGACATTGGTTCCGGCGGCGTGTACCGCAGCTTGCGCTACGAACGGCGCTACCATGGCCAAAGTCATGACAACAGCAGAACCTACAGCAAAGATTTTCTTTGCGACAGAATTTTGCATTTTATTAGAGAACTCCTTTTTAGGCGAAATTGATTATTCAATTGAGACAATCAATTTATATTGCCTAAAAAATTAATTTTTGCACCATTCCCTTTAAAAATTTACAGCGCTCTAGAGATCACCGTAATTTTTACAGGGGCGGTGTTTATTGAGCCTCACGACATAGTCTAATGCCGTAAGATCGACCAGGCAAAAATTAGTTTGCCCTTACAGCTCTGCCTAGGAGCCGCAGGGATCAATAAATAAAGTTAATGGGTTCGGTCTGATTTTCCGTCCCTGTCATTCGACGGGACGGCACGTTGAATAACTGTGCCGATTTTCTGATTCTATTCCGACTTTCCGAACTTATACATAACCAGACGGCATTTTTGCCCTATTGTTACAGTATTTTGGCTATTAAATTGCGAAGCTGTTTAGGACGCAAAAAGCCAGGAAAAGCTGGTAAATTTTCGCTTTTTTAAGCGATAAAATGGCATTTACAAGCTTTTCCTGACTTTCTCAAACTGTAATAGGATAAAAAGTCATTTTGTGGATAATCAAAGTTTTGTCCGTTAAGTTTAAGTATTATAATATAAGTGATGATGTTTGTCAAAAATTTAAAAAAATCAGGAGGGCGGCAACCGTTTGGCTTGCCGACCTCCATTGAGAACTCCCTTGTCCATTTCATCACGACGCGCGCCTGGATACCCGCGTCCGCCGAGGAGCGCAAAAAGGCAAGAGCAACCAACTCTTGACCTGTTGTAGACGTGCGCAATCGGCGCACCCGGGGGCGCAAGATTGAGCGACGTGATCCAACAGGTAGTCTAGCTGTTCGTGCAGGATGTCGCCCATAGGCGCGGGTTGCAGAAAGTCGTTTGGCGGGCATGTCTGGCCTGCTGACAGGGAAACCTCTGTTGAACTATCCCGAGACATACTATTTACACCTCCTTACATCTGTTGCAAACTCCCTTCCCTTCCAGGCAGGCCACAACTCAAACCAAAACTCTTAAGACTTAGAATATCACATTTTAGTAAATTTGCCAGTTTTGTCAATAGCTTTAAAAACAAAGAGAGCTTTTGTTAAATTTTAACAAAAATTCCCTTTGTTTTTATGGTCGGGCTGCTGGGAATTGAACCCAGTCTACCTGCTCCCAAAGCAGGCGTACTACCGGTATACGACAGCCCGAAGTCCCTACAATCCTATCATTTTGCTGACTTTTCCACAACTGGAAGATGTGTCCCATCTTCCAGTTTAAAACTATGGTATAATGTGTTTATGAACTACCGTGATTACAAAACTTTTGCTCCTGGAAACTACTATCATATATTTAACCGCGGCAACGGCAAAAATGATATTTTTTTGGATTCGCAGGACTACGGAATTTTTATGCGCCGTTTGATTGAAAATTTTTTCCCTGAAAATGAAATACCAAAAGAACAATCCTCTCTCGATCTTAAATACAAAAGAAAAAGTTTACCTGCCGGAGCATTTTCGTTAATTTGTTATTGTTCAATGCCAAACCATTTCCATTTACTCATAAGACAAAACAGCGATGTTAAGGTCAGTAAATTAATACAAAAACTTTGTACAGGCTACGCCAAATATTTTCAAAAAAAATATGCGCATACAGGGCATTTGTTTCAGGGGGCTTTTAAGGCCATACATATTGAAAACGAAAGCTATTTAATGTGGCTTTCGGCTTATATTCATCAAAATCCCTTGGTTGCCGGACTCGTAACAAATCTTGAGGATTGGCCTTATAGTAGTTACTTGGATTACATTGGCAAAAGAGACGGAAGATTGTGTTCCAAAGATATTATTCTTGATAAATTCAAAAACCCCACCGATTACAAAAAGTTTGTTGAAGACAGCGGCGAACTCATAAAACAGCGCAAAGAACTAAAATTTATCCTTTTAGACTAACATGGAAGATGTGTCCCATCTTCCAGTTAAAATTTATGGTATAATAATTAAGTTATTCCAGTCCTGCGCGAATTTTTCTATACCTTTGTCGGTCAGTTCGTGCTGAATGTTGTATTCCTGCCAGGGTTTGGTTAGGCTGATTTGTTGGTATGGGATAGGTGCCAGCTTAGAACCCTCACCCTGACCCTCTCCCAGGGGGAGAGGGAATGACGCGGATACCCACTGTTTTAGAATTTTCAGCGGGGCGGTAATTATATCCGCGCCGAGTTCAATGGATTTAAGAAAATGCTCCATAGAGCGAACCGAGGCAACCAGCACTTCCACGTGTTTGTCGCCGGCCTCATACATCTTAATTGTATTTGCAATAAAATCCATTCCGTTCTCTCCCCTGTCGTCCAGCCTTCCCACAAACGGCGATAAAAATACATCGCCTTTTTTTGCCCCTAAAGTTGCGGCGTAAACCGCCGCGGCCTGCTCTTGGCTAAAAACCAAAGTCATATTTACCCGCATACCCTCTTTTACGCTTATTTCCGCGGCCTTTAACCCTGCCGTAGTGGTAGGGTATTTGATGTGGGCACCTGCCCCGTATCCGAGTCCATGAATATCGGGGCGAGTGGTACTGGGGTTGGGAATCCACTGCCAAAACTCCCTGGCCTGCGCCAGCATTTCATCGGCTGATGTATTTTTGTCCGCGTAAACTTCTATGGATACCGACCCGTTGGGGATTAAAGATGATACCTCGCGCACAACCCCTTTGTAAAAATCCAACAGTTCCTGTTTGCTGAATTTTTTTCCGGCAGTTTGCGGATTTTTCGCGATTAAGGAAGGATTGGTTGTTTGCCCGTCCAAAAACCCAAGCACGCTTAAAGCCTCGCGCGTTTCCGCCGGGTCTCCGGAGTCCAGAAAGATTTTTGTTTTTAGGTTTGTGGGTTTCATAAAAAATAAATCGAATTTACGAATGGAACGAATCAACGAATGACTACGAATCTACGAATTCGCAAATTCGCAGTCATTCGCAGATTCGTCTAATTCGTTGATTCGATTATTTAATTAAAAAGGTGTTCCGGCAGTCTTTTAATGTATTCATACGCCTCGTCCGCGGTGTCAACCAGATGGTATAAATCCCAGTCCTTCTGGTCTATGGTGTGATTTTTTTCATACAAATTTTTCCAAATCCAGTCCATTAGCGGTCCCCAAAAATCCTCGCTAATTAATACAATCGGCGTACTCCGAATTTTTTTGGTCTGGATTAGCGTAATCATTTCAAATAATTCATCCAGAGTGCCAAAGCCGCCGGGGAAAAACACGTAAACCTGCGAGGCGTATTCCAGCATCACTTTTCTGGTAAAAAAGAAGCTAAAATCCTCGCTTTCCTTGACGTATTGGTTGGTTTGCTGTTCAAAGGGCAGTTTGATGTTTATGCCCACGGATTTCCCTCCGGCTTCAAACGCGCCCTTGTTGGCCGCTTCCATAATTCCCGGACCGCCGCCGGTCATTATGGCAAAACCGGCCTTAGACAGCCGAAACGCGAGCTTGGTGGCTTCCTCATAAACTTTCGGATCCAGGCCTTTGCGCGCGCTACCCATTATGCTTACGGCTTTTTTATACTTGCGCAAAAACTCAAAGCCCTTGCTGAACTCATTATTAATATTGGCCAGCATTTTAGGAGAAACTCTCCTGACCTTGCCGCGCCTGACTTTTTCCAAATGTTCGTTTGGGATAAACTGGGGTTTTCCGGTAAGCATAGATTAATTGAGCAAAATTTAAATAATTGACAAAATTGACAAGATTTATTCAAGCAATCGCCTGAAATTATTTTGATGTAAACGTTTTATAAAAATGCGTATAGTTTTCGCAAATTTTTGCAATGGCTTGGTCGCGGTTTATTTTGCCCTGGCGCAGTTCGGTTAAAGCGTCCGAAAAAATAGTCCGGCCAATGGCAAAGCCCACAATTCCCGGAACCGATTTGCCCGCGTTAATCCATTTTTCCACGCCCGCGGCGCTCTCTCCCCGGCCCAAAATCACACAGCTGACGTTAGCGCGTCCGCCGCTTCGTGCCTGAGCCACAACTTCCTCATACGAGACAGTTTCATCCATACCTTCTATTTTCCAAATGTCCGGATCAACTCCCGCGGACTGCATTTCTTTTATCATCCGCACAGTTAAATCCGGCCTAAGCTCCAAATCGTAGCGGTGTTTGTCTTCGCCGACTTGCGCCAGCTGAACCGCAGTAGCCGGAATCAGCGGCTCTATCAAAAACTTTAACCCCTTGGCATGCGAATAATCGCTTAAGACTTTTAACTGCTCCAGGCTCCGGTTGTTGCCGGCCATATCGCCGTCCGGATTATAGCGCACCAAAGCTTTGGTAAAAGTCGGCGCGTATTTTTCTATATGCGTGCCAAAGTCCGTGCCGTATTCAAACATAAACTCGTTTTTGCCGCTTTGCTCGGTGGTCAAAATCACCGTCAGGCCCTGCTGTTTTGCTTCTTTAAGAACTTTGTCGCCGGAATATTCGTCCACCAAAACCGCGGCCTGCTCTTTGGGAATGCCCTGCGAAATAGCCTTGAGCAAACCCTGGTAAATTAAATATTTATAATCCCGCACCGCCTCGGTTTGTTCGGCCGTCAGCTCACCTTCCAGCCCCAAAACATTTTTGGCAAAGCTGGCGCGATGGTCAAAAGCCATAATAAATAGCGGTTTGGTGTATCCTAGATTGTTGTCCATATTTTTAGTTATTAGTTGATAGTTTATAGTTACAAATTTATGTGAAAACATTTTTATGACCACACTGGCTTCCATAACCTATAACTATTCTCTCTTGCTGTGATGATGAGTCGTGATATATCTAATGGTTCCGGACAGCCCGCGGATGACCACAGAGTGCGTAATAATCGCTCTGTCTGTAAATCTTACACCTTCAAGCAAAGGACCGTCTATAACACCGGTGGCGGTAAAAGTAAGCTGATTGCCTTTGGCCAAATCGTTTACGGAATAAATTTTTGTAGTGTTCAGTCCGGCCTCTTTTAGGAGCTGTTCGTGGCCTTCTTTGGGCTTAAAACGGCAAAGCAGTTGCCCGCCCATTATTTTTACGGCCACCCCGGCCAAAACCGCTTCGGCCGATGCGCCGATGCCCATTAGCATATCTATCCCGCTCTCCGGCATACACGGCGCGATGCCGCCGGCCACGTCGCCGTCAGTAATCAATCTGACCCTGGCGCCGGCTTTTCTAATTTGGTTAATAAGATCTTTGTGGCGCGGCCTGTCCAAAACCACAACAGTAACATCGGCAACCTTTTTCCCAAGAGCTTTGGCTGTAGCTTTTATGTTCGCCGATGGAGTCGCGTCCAGTTTAATAACTTTGGCGGCTTTTGGCCCCACCGCGATTTTTTCCATATAAGTGTCCGGCCCGCTAAACAAACTCCCCTTGGCTCCGGCCGCAATGACCGTTATGGCATTATAGCGCCCATAAGCCACGCTGTCTGTGCACTCCAGCGGATCTATGGCAAGGTCCATACGAGTTATTCCCCCCCTTGCAGAGGGGGGGTTAGGGGGGGTGATTTTCCATCCTCGCCCAACCTTTTCCCCCTGATACAACTCCGGCGCCTCATCTTTGCTTCCCTCGCCGATGACCACCGTTCCCGCAAAATCAATTTGATTAAACCGCGCGCGCATCTCCTTAACCGCGGCGCCGTCGGCCTTTTTGGCCTCTCCCCTGCCAATCCACTTGGAAGAAGCAATAGCGGCCGCCTCCGTAACACGAACAAATTCTAATGCTAAGTTTCTGTCCATAATAATAAGCAAATAAGTTAATAAGTATATAAGAGAGTAAGCCGGCTTATGTATTGCTTTTTAACTTTTTAATGATAGCATTTTTTGGATATTTTAAAAAGACTCCCGACATTGCGCCGGGAGCCTTTGGAAAAATTTTTACAACAAGGGGAATCCTTGCGTAGCACAAGGATTCCCCTTGTAAAGATTTTTATTTCCTCAATTTCGCCAATTTCTTAATTTCTCTGATCTTATCCGTTTTTTCCCACGGGAATTTTACATCGGTTCTGCCAAAATGCCCATAAGCCGCGGTTTGTTCGTAGATGGGGCGTTCCAGGTTCAACTGTTTGATGATGTCGGCGGGTTTGAGCGGAAAAATTTGCTCTACTATTTGCTCCAGGCGATCATCGCTGATTTTTCCTGTGCCGTAAGTGTCAACCATAGCCGATACCGGTTTGGCCACGCCAATGGCGTAGGCTAATTGCACCAGGCATTTTTTGGCCAGCCCGGACGCGACTATGTTTTTGGCGATGTAGCGCGCGGCGTATGCCGCTGACCGATCAACTTTCGTGACGCATTTACCGCTAAAGGCTCCACCGCCGTGCGGCGCGTATCCACCGTAAGTGTCCACTATAATTTTGCGCCCCGTAAGTCCGGCATCGGCCGGCGGGCCGCCCAGTACAAACCTGCCGGTGGAATTAATAAATATTCTGACATTTTTGTTAAACCATTTTCCCAAAACCGGCTTAATAACAAACTGCGTAATATCGGCGCGCAATTTTTCCGTACTTACGTCTTCGGAATGGTGCGCCGCAATGACAACCGTGGTAATTTTTTTTGGTTTCCCGTTAACATATTCCACGCTAACCTGGGATTTTCCGTCCGGCCGCAAATACGGCAATTTTTTATTTTTGCGCACCTCGGCCAGCTTGCGCGTTAAGCCGTGGGCCAAAAAAATCGGCAAAGGCATTAACTCTTTAGTTTCGTCGCAGGCAAAACCAAACATCAGCCCCTGGTCGCCAGCACCCTGCTCTTTAAATTCGCCACTGCCTATGTCAACTCCCTGGGCAATGTCCGGCGACTGTTCGTGGAGCGTGGAAATTACGCCCACATCGGAAAAACAAAACCCATACTCCGGTTTGTCGTAACCGATTTTTTTAAGCGTCCGGCGCACAATTGCCTGGATGTCAACGTAAGCTTTGGTGCGCGCCTCGCCGCCCACCACCACCAAACCCGTAGTGGCAAAACACTCTATGCCGGCGTGGGCCTTTTTGTCCTGACGCAACATCTCATCATAAACCGCGTCGGAAATTTGGTCGCAAACTTTATCCGGATGCCCCTCCGTTACAGACTCAGAAGTAAACGTATAGCTCTTTTTGATCATAAATCGCTGATCAATACGCGGATCAGCTACGCGGAATTAACGCGGATCTGTGTTTAGATCGGCGTGCGGGATCAGCGTTCTGATCCGCGGTTAATAAAAAACCCGCCTTCGCGGATTGGATAAAGTTATCTTCCCCGCTCGGGGCTAGAATTGGCACCATACCGATTTTACTCGATGGGTTGCCGACAGGCTAATAGCGGGCTAGATCCCTTACCTGTACTCTTGATAAAATATTGAATTGTAAATACAGTCTACCCCATTTACCAAAAACCGTCAACTGGCTACAGAGATAAAAACACAAATCTACAGATAACTACAGAACGTGTGGCGTGCCAGATTTTCTGGGCGATCCCGGAACGCCGATAAATCGGCACACCACAACACTGTAACAAGTATCATCAATCTAAATATTTAATCTTTCATTTACAATCCCATCCTTCCCTATTTTAATTTCGCGCTCCAGCAGAAGGCTGTCCGTGTCCAAAGACGCGTTGGGATTTTTTACGCGCAGGATATACCGGCCGGGTGCGGCTTTTAGGAAAAATTTTCCGTTTTGGTTGGTTACGGCTTTGCCCAAAACCACGTTAGGCAAATTAAGCGGAGATAGCTCCAGGCGCAATCCGCCCGTGTTTATTTTTCCGCTTGCCACTCTGCCCCACAGCCTGACCCCAAAAAGCGGACGGCGCAACGCGGCAAAAAGCAGATACAACAAACAGAAGCATCCGTTAATTAAATTCGCGTCGGCCAAAAACAGCAATAAAGCCCACACCGCACCGGCCCAAAACACCAGGGAAAGAATAAAGTTTAAAGCCGCCTCGGCCCTGGGATGAAACTTAACCAGCCTTTGCTTGTCCTGCTGGTTCCAGTCAAAAGCCTGCGAATCCATAGGAATGTTCGGGGAAGTAACATTGTCGCTCGCCGTGATAACCAGCAGTTCGCCGTGGTATAAGTTGTCAAAAATCCCGTCCTGTTTGCCGGTAATTTTTACGGAAGGAAATTGATAATGCGTTTTTTTGGCGCGGATAATATATTTGCCCGGGCGGTCCAAAAATCCAAACCGTCCCAGCAAATCGGTAATGGCCTGTTCCGTAACTTTGCCGGTTTCAAAATCCACCAGCTCCACAATGGCCGGATCCAGCGGTTGTTTGTTTTCACTGTCATAAACCGTACCCCAGCGGCGTCGCTTTTTGCGCAAACCCAAAACCCCAAGCAGACTGTACCAAAAACGCAAAAGTCCCCACCAAATATCGGCAGTGCCTGCGGCATCCCACAACAAACCCTGATTAATAAACAAAGCCTGGGCGGCAAGCGCGGCAACGCCCATCACAACGACATCCATAGTTTTTCCAAACCCGCGGAACATTGCCGAATTTAACATTGTGCTGATTGTTGGAGTTGCGCCTGTTCCTTCAAACAAAGTAGTTGTCACATTATTTAATGCGGGGGGGGCAATAACCTGCCCCGGCAAAGGGTTTGTAAATCTGTCCGGGGGCAACGGCTGGCCTTCCGAAAACGGAGATGTGCTGGCGTCCTGCGGATTATCAATAATTACTTTTTCGGCAGGCCGACTGCTGGTTCCTTCCGAAGACGGATCGTAAACCAGGACCACGGGCGTAGGCAAAGAAGTGGTTGAATTATTTTGAAGAGAGCCGCCGCCCGACCCGGGAAATGTGTCTCCGGGCGGAGTTGAAGTGGAAACCGGCGTTGAAATATTTATTGTAAAAGCCATTTGGCCGCTGTTGGCAGTGGCGGCGGCGGAAGACATGCCAAAATTGTCCGTGGCGTATACGCGCCAATAATAACCTCCGCCGGAATCGGGCAAAGTTTGGCCGGAACTGCCAACGGCATATATCCCTGTGCCGGCAGACTGGCCTACGGTAAACAAAACCGCGCCCTGCGCCATAAGAGCGGAAGCATAATCAACGGCCATAGTGGAAAAAGAAGAACTGGTGGAAATTTGAATTTCGTATTTAACGGTATTGCCGTTGTCGGGGTCGGAAAGATTAAAGCTAAAAAATGGCGACCTGGTATTTATGGCGGTTCCGGAAACTACCCCGGACGGGCCAAGAGGTGACGGCAAATTGGGAGGATTGTCCGGCAAAAAACTGATTGAGGGATAATTGCCGTATGCATCCAAAGTACTGCCGGAGTTATAAACCATTCTAAAATAATAGGTGGTGTCCGCTACGGCCAGGTTTGGCAAAAGGGAAAAATCCCATTCCCCTTTTTGTCCGGCGGAAACACGGTTGGGGTTCATTGCGGCCGGATTATTTTCTTCATATGTTTCCTGGACATCGGAAGTGGAAAGCAGTAATGACGCTATAGTAGCTCCGTTGGCCACCGCGGCATTGTCATAAAAACTCCAGGCGGCGGGTACGGTGTTGGCCAACATGGATTCTTCGGAAGCGTAAGTATTAAAACTGCCTGACTCTGTAAGGAATGATGCATTAACCCAACCGGCAGAGCGGGCAACGGTTGAAATTCTAACTTCATCTATACCCCCATTCCATCCGTCACTTCCATAACCTTGTCCACCATTCGCTCCAATCATAATTAAATGACTGCCAATGGTTGGGTTGCCGGGGGTCTGCGGCGTACCCACACTAAAACCATCCTGATAGAGCGTGGCCGTTGTACCGTCGTAAGTACCCACCAAATGATACCAAGTGTTTGCCGAGAGGGCGGATGAATTATAAAGACTAAAATTCCCGTTGACAATAAACATTGGTTCGCCTGTTGAGGAATTTAATCCCAAATAAAGTCCCGAGCCATAAGAATTTTCCAAAATTCTGGGATAAGATTGGCCGGTTGGAGAAGGAGTTTTTACCCACGCTTCAACCGTAAATGCCGTCCCTATATTTATTGAAGGGGTATATATGCCGCCGGAAGACCCGTTATTAACAAATGCCGCTCCTCCATTTATTTGGCCTGTCCCGGAAGTCGGAGTATTAGCTCCGCCTGTTGTCCCGTTGTTGGCGTAAACGGTTGAATCGGTAGTAAGTAGGCCTGAACTGGAAAAATGATAAACTCCTTTATAACCGTTACTCCAAACACTTCCCGGCTGTTGGGCATCCGCGGCGGACGGATTGTTATAATACATATAAATGTAATCAGTGTTTGAGGAGGCATGGATAACAGGCACCTGCACCCAGACTGTGGAGGTAGCCGATGTGTCCCATTTTTCAATTTCGTAAGGCAGAACCGTGGAATTATCCTCTGCCACAAAACGAAGGTCGGCACCACCGGCTTTGGTTTTGCTGTAGTCTATATTTCCAAGCGAAGGATTTAAAGAAACCAATACCGGGAAACTGTTTAAATCCGAAGCAGAAGAACTGTTGTTAAAAGTAATTTTTCTTCTATACCCCCACGAATTATTCCACCAGTCCCCGCTCCTGCCTCCTACGTCAATCCATCCGGAAGAAGTTGAAGTTGATACCTGCAATCTGAATACGCCGACTCCGGCTGGCAAAAAATCCCCGGACGCGCCGACATTCATTGCCAGGCGTATGGGCGTGGATGTGGAAAGGTAGGTTGAGGCCGGGGCGTCCTGGACCGCCAGGGGCGCGGCCGGCTGAAGAGAATTTGCATTTTGATAAAATCTAAAATCCGCTTGAGTTAAAATTGCGGGGGCATCGGTAAGAAAAGCTATGTCATTGCCGTAAACCGTGCCGCCGGCAGTGGTAACATACGCGCGAACGTGATAATTAGTGTCGTGGGTCAGGCCTGTCATAGCCGGAGCGGAAAAAGCCGCCAAAGACTCCGTTGAGCCAAGATCCGAAGTGGAAATGGAATTGGCTATGGTTGGATTAGGGTCGGCGCCAATTACATCGCCATAATGCAAAACTCCATAATAACCTATGGCAGTTATAGTGCCGTGTCCGGTAACACTGGTGTCCGCAATGCTGGTCGGATCTTGGGTGGTTACAGCCGATTGGCCCAAGTCCGGGACAAGCGTCCCGGCAGAGCCTTGTTCAAGATCCGAACTCCCCTGCCCGCCATCCGCGCTTCTGGTAACCGCATTGTTTAAATTTGACAGGAAGTAAACAGCGATCCTTCCGCCGCCGCCAGCGCCGCCGCCGCCGCCGCCAAACTCGCATCCGCTTCCGCCGTTAGCCAAGATACTGCCGCTACCGGATAATGTTCCGGTGGTTAAATAAACCGAACCGCCGCTACCGGCGCCGGAAGTGCCGCAGGACGCGCCGTTTCCCCCGTTGGCGGAAATACTGCCGCCATTATTAACGGTAGTGGTGCCGGTAACATTCAAAATTACGGCTCCGCCGCCAAGTCCGCCCGAATCCGGAGCATTTGAATCATTCCCTCCGCCACTACCCAAATCAACAGGAGCGGCTTGATTGCCGTAGGTATCGGCTGCATAAACAGTAGTGTTAAAATATCCTGCTCCGCCAAGGCCGCCATAGGAAGCTCCCGCGGCATTGCGATTAAGACTATCCCCGGCGCCCGGCCCCTGTTCATAAATGTATCCTCTTTGATCTACATTAATAGAGCCGCCGGAATTAACGGTCAGGTCGCCGTTAATAGTCCAGTTGATTTTGTAAAGTTGATCAGCCAAGGTGGCCGTAATGGCGGTGGTATTTGCGGTATGGGTCAATGTGCCGTTGATTGTCACATTGTTGTAGGTGCGGGCGGCACCGGGGATATTGATAACGAGTTTTGAGTTGGCAGGAATAGTAATATCCTGATTCTGTCCAATCACTCTAAAAATCCCGCCGCTATCCGTAACAATACCGCCGTTCCAATTTAAAGTTGTATAATTTAAATTAGTGCCTGCCCGGGCATCGTAACGTCCGTTGTTCTGCAAAGTCAAAACAGTAGAGGTTGCCGATATGGAAGTGGCCAAATACAGGGAAGCGGAATTTTGAACAATAACAGAATCAAATGTAGCACTGGTATTTAATAGAGTGTTTCCAAAAGTTGTTTCGTCAGAGCCCCCTAACCCATTATTATCTAAAATCAAATCCCCGTTGGATTGGACTGTGGATTTTTTGTATACGGTTCCCGCGCCGCCAAAACGGTAACCACTGCCGCCGTAAGCGGAATACGCGACGGTGGAAGAATTTGTATTGTAATAAATGGCAATTCTGCCTCCGGACGCGCCGCCGCCTAAACTGCCGCATCCGCTTCCGCCGTTAGCCAAGATACTGCCGCTACCGGATAATGTTCCGGTGGTTAAATAAACCGAACCGCCGCTACCGGCGCCGGAAGTGCCGCAGGACGCGCCGTTTCCCCCGTTGGCGGAAATACTGCCGCCATTATTAACGGTAGTGGTGCCGGTAACATTCAAAATTACGGCTCCGCCTCCCGCGCCGCCGCCGGGACTGCCCGAATCATTCCCTCCGCCGCTACCCAAATCAACAGGAGCGGTTAAACTACCGTAAGTGCCGGTGGCATAAGTCGTTACGCCGTAAAGACTGCCTGCTCCTCCAATACCGCCGTAGGAGGCGCCGGGGGCACTGCGATCATTACTGATTCCAGCACCGGAACCCTGGCCGGAAGAATAGCCTTTGCCGTCCGCGGTGATGGAACC